>ENA-ORXD01000133-ORXD01000133.1-sediment-metagenome-genome-assembly--contig:-NODE-133-length-128248-cov-4.886839_pt1 | contig 128248 bp, 105 predicted proteins | sample MGYA00237862_ERZ511471 | MGnify/ENA metagenome assembly ERZ511471
AATAAATGGACGCTTATTTATATTTTGGATGTAGCTAGTACGGGTTTATTTCGAATAAATAATGACACTGAATGCTATCTTATCACGGTTCATATCAATTCCAGCTGTTTGACTCAATTTTAGCATATGGAAATACCGGATATTTAAGCTTCCATCAAAATGAGTGAAGGTTTTTAAGAATCCGATGCCGCCCCAAAAACCACCTTGCTTCTTGTTGACATCGAATGCCTTGCTTTCGGTAGTTGTAACCGTGTTGTCTACCCAGGCTTTTTCGGTAGTTAACTTGGTCTTAGCCTGAATGTGATAGTCTAAATTGAAACCTCCCTGAAGATATCCGGAGTATTTCCGTTTAGGAAGTGAATATTTCAAAGAGATGGGTAACGATAGGGTGGTTAAGTCGATTTGGGTATCATAATACTCCGTGGCAGCCACGGTATTCAGCGTAACTGAACCGGCATAACTGGATTTTGAAATATGTACTTCCGGTTGTAGTGATAATTTTTCCGTTATCCGCGGCGATGAAAAATCCAAAACGAAACCCAAAGATGGATCGAGTGAGGTATAGCTCTTCTCCATGTACGAATACATGTCCATATGATATGTCGTCTTAGGAGTTGAATAAGTCATTCCTACTGCGCCGCCAATCACTACTTTAGTCCATGGTTTGTCTTCCTTGTAAACAGTGTAGTCGGTTCCCTGGCATTTATTATATTTGGTAACCAATTGTGTTAATTCCCGTTCGGTAAGATGAGCTCTGGCAAGCAAGCTCGTTGAGTTTTTCATGCAATCCGACATTAGATATATCAGAATACCCTTCCATGTATCATCTTCTTTCCTGTATTCCTTGTACTGAGTCGATACTTTCTTATCTTTCGTTTCCAGTTCCTGTAGTTTTTGACCTTGTTTTTGGACATAGAATATTGCTCCCTGGCGGTAGAGACTCATTTTACCATTGATCAGTACTTCAACAAAGGAGCCATCGATAATGGATGAACTGAAGTATTTGTCATTTATATAACCATAGCCTTTAATTTGTTCGGGCGAATATTCAGTAATCTGGTTGTCGTTTTTAAATCGGCATAACTGATAATTCTTTGTATCCAACCGGTAGTCAACCTTTCCGAAAACGGAATCATTTTGCTGGTTAATGATATAACCATCGCGGAAATCGGATTGTGCAAAAGCATGTGATGCAATTATTGCAAGCAAAAAGGAGATGAGGATAAATAGTTTTTTCATATTTATGAAAGGTTTAGATTAGGTAATTTATTAGTTCTTGCTTGTATTTTTTATACAGTAAAAAACATCTGGTTGATCTTACCAGAGAATATACGTCTGGTTTAGCGTTATCAAAAGTAATTTTTTCCCCTCCATTAATCTAGAGTATTTGACTGTTATATAATATAAAGTCAAGTTTAATCTTTATAGAATCTAACTTATTTGGTTGTTAATCGGTCAAGTATTTTGAACATCAATTCATTGTTTTGGGCAATGAGGTGTTGATGGGCTAGTATTTCTTCTTCGTTTTGAATGTATTTGGCCGGCGATAGCTCAGCTTTCCCGTTTTCCACCATTTCTTTCAGGCTTTCCGGTGTAACTTCAAAATGAAATTGTAGTCCCACAACGTTATCACGAATGAATCCCTGGTTCAAGCAGCCTTCCGATTGAAAAAGATGTTTTGCTCCGGACGGTAAGTCGAAGGTATCGCCGTGCCAGTGGAATACAGGGAATGTTTTATGAAAGCCATCCAGCAGCTTGGAATGAAGTCCTTCTTCGGTCAATGAAATGTTGAACCAACCTATCTCTTTCTCCTGATTAGGATAAACGTTAGCTCCCATCGTGTCGGCAATGAACTGTGAGCCCAGACAAACGCCCAAAACTGTTTTGTTGGCTTCAATGGCTTGTTGTATGAATTCCTTTTCTGCGGTGAGCCATGGATATTGTTCATCATCATAAATGCCCATCGGGCCTCCCATGATTATCAGCATGTCGAAATCAGAAAGGGAAGGTAAATTGTCATTAGTGAAGAAACGAGTAGAAGTCAAATGGTGTTGGTTTTGATTTATCCATTGTTCAATGCATCCCAGTCCTTCAAAAGGAACATGTTGTAAGTAATGAATGCGGATTGGTTTCATGCTTTGTGCGTTGATATTTATCTCTAAAATGAATCCAGAAAATAGTCCCAAACGAGGGAAAATTTTGCAGTACCATCACGGTTAAGCGGCGTTGCGCTGTCTTCGATGGTACTGGCGTGCGCTTTAAGTTTGCTACCGGGCCTGTAATCTGTGATGATTACCGGGCTTTGTATAATCCCTGTTGGGTTATCTGAATTGATGAGTATTCCTTCGTTGACAACGTCCATCGTCGTTAGATTAACTTGAATAGCCGGATAAAAGAAATCATGTTCGTTTTCAAAGAAACGAAAATTTGCTACAGGAGTTCGACCAAAATATTTACCATTCACTGCATTTTTAATCCAGGTGACGGAGCGGTTGGGTGATAAAACCGGAACGGCATCAACGACGCCGGAGAATAACAACACTCCTGCTACCTGGTGGACATGTGCCAACCATGCAGCATGTCCGGCTCCCTGTGAAAATCCGGCAAGTACAGTTTTTGCCCAGTCAATATTTCCATTCAGTAAGAAATCTGACCATTCTTCATCCGGATAGTTCTTACCCAGATATTTTAATAGTTCCAGCAACCGTGTTTCAATGCAGTCGGGTTTTTCAATAGTGAAAACATCTGTTTTATCGAGATTAACTGTGCCTCCCTGGCAGACGACCTTTCGTACTTTCCCGTAATCATCCTCATGATTGCCACATAAACGACCAACCGTTTCCTGATTTGGATACATCAAGGCAATAACATGATAACCTTTCCGGGCAGCCTCCTTCATGAAGAGTTTGTAATTGTTCGGATTTCCCCAGGTTGCCGGCAGAAAAACCAGCAGTTTGCCTTTCGAATCAGTATTTTCTGAATAGCCGACAATATGATTAAATCCCTCTCGTTGAAAAGTGATCGATGAATCCACAATTACCGGATTAATTACATGATAAGTAAGGGACGAAAGGGATGATGGTTGGGCTGATAGAGGGAAAAGAAACTGAATCAGGATAGATAAAAGGATATGGACAGAGAGTAATCGCATGATAGCAATGCTTAGGTACAGTATTAAAGATAATGGAAATGACCCAATGCTCTCTTAATAACGGATAAATTTTATCCGAGAGTATTTACGAGGACGTAGATTCTCCTTCCTCAATCCGGTGTAAATGGCAGAACAGCAACTCACCGGTCTTTTCATCCCGCAAGTGCATTCCGTTTCCTTCGCAGTAAGAATAGAAGTCGCAGTCAGTACAAACGCCGGTTTTAGTCCAGCTGCGATCCCGGAAAATATGATACCGGTTTTGCCATACATCGGCCAGGTTGTCTTGATAAATATTGCCCTGGATAAAATTATCCCGTAAACTGGGACAGGCTGATATGGAACCATCGACCAGAACGGAGGCAATGTTGATGCCTGCCCGGCACATGAAGAAATCATCCCTTACTTCACATTCGTAGTTTCCCAGAAATCCTTCGCAACCGTAGCTTAGCCTGATGCGTTTTTCGTTTCGGGTTTCTTTGATGAAATCAAATAGTCCTTTAAATTCTTCGGGGAGCAGCTGAAGTTCCCCATCCGTTTGCGCACGGCCGATGGGGAAGATGGTAAACACACGCCACTCTGTTACTCCGTTCTCAATCAGCAAATCCCGAAGCTGTTCCAGTTCAGGATAGTTTTTTTGATTGACACAGGTTACTACATCGTATCGCAAATCGGGCACGTTGGGTAAAAGCCGGATGGCATTGAGGGCATTACGATAGCTTTTGTTCACACCGCGCAGCCAGTTGTGCGAGTCTTCCAGGCCGTCGAGACTGACAGTGACTGCCCGGAGTCCGCTCCGAACGAGTGATTCGAGTCTGTCCTTTGTTAAGAGCATCCCGTTGGTTACGATTCCCCAGGGAAAGCCGCGTCGATAAAGTTCCAGTCCGATTTGCTCCAGATCTTTCCTGATAAGTGGTTCACCGCCGGTAATGACAATCATAGTGTTGTTCGGGTCGACGATATCGATCACCTGATCGAGGGCATTAAGAAAGTCTTCGGCGGGCATGTCTTTTACCAATGCATCTTTTTTGCAATCGCTTCCGCAATGGCGACAACTGAGATTGCATCGCAATGTGCATTCCCACATGAGATAATTGAGCCGGTGAAGTTTGGTTTCGTTTTTTCGGTATTGCCGGAAAAGTTTCAGTGCCAGATTCTTCCGAAATGAGATGTTGGATACGCTCATTCTTTCGGCTTCAGCTTAATGTCCAGTTGTTTTGAGGTTTCTCCCTGGTACCAGTGACCATCGCCATTGGTAAATTGCGGATCTTTAAACTCGACAATAGAATCCAGCGGAGCATATTCACCATTTGTGGCACCGTCAATGTCACGGAATTCTACAGTAAAGGTTTGGTCGCTGGGGAAACTGTATGAGTCGACAACCGAATATTGTCCTTTTTCATCTGTTTCAACGGTATCGCCATACATGATCACCTGAATGTTAGGAATGGCCTGGTTGGATGCTGAATCAGTAACCTGCCCGTTTACGATAAACTTAGCTGATGGCGTGCCGTATTCAACGACCGGTTCAGGCGGATTAAAAACTGAATCACATCCTGTGGCAAAACCTAGCAGGGCCATTAATCCGCTCAAAAGTACATTGTATGATTTCAGGAAGTTGGTTCGTAGTTTTTGCATGATGTTTTCTTTTCAAGATGCTCTAAAGTAAAAGTTTGTTGCGTTAGAATGATTCTAAAATATTGGTCATATCGTTCTATTTCAAATTCTTTTTGTATTCAACAATAGTTAGCACATTCTTGAGTTGTTCTTTTCTCGTTACATTGATGACGAGTGGAATCAGTTTTCCTGTCGGCTCCTTTTGGCTGAAATCGGTTTTGAGTGTTTTGTCGATATCCAGTTCCATTACACCGGACTTCGTTTTTTCGGTGAAGTAAAATGCCGTTTTGAAGTATTTGTCCCAAACCGAAAGCCAGAACACCGTTTTCTTTTTGAACTGCACTTTGCATAACCACGCTTTCCCATCTTTGTAATAGTTCCATCCGGCTACCAATTCATAAGGTGGTTCAGCAACGGTTTTCATTAACTCATCGAAGGCCGCATAACTATTGCCGAGTACATTTGCCAATACCTCATCAGATGGGGGAGTGTTCGGATCTTTCAGTTGTATGGTTTCCATAATCGAGAGTTTGGTGTTTTATATAATACAAGTTATTCAAAAGGAGGCAGTTTGAAAAGATTGCCTCATTCAATTGTCAACTGCCTGTATTTTGGATACTTTACTGAGTACATTAGTTGAAGCTCTTTCTTTTGCGAGGGTGGTAAGCTAAAACTCCAATTGACTTCCCCGTTTTCTTTGTTGAATTTAGCTCCGGAGATGTTATTCACTTCTACTTCAATATCCTCTTGTGTGGAAACAGGTATCTGATCAGCCACTGTCATGTTAATTGCCTGGCTTTTGTTGTTTTTCACCGTAATGGTATATGCCCGGGTTTCTTCCTTTTTGTTCCCGATAAATTGCCTCGTTGTATGGTCTTTAACCTTCACTCTGTTCACCGAGACATTCTTATCTCTTCCCAACGAAATCTGTAAAGTATCAGAGGCGTAACGCACGTCCAGCAATGTTTTCCCAATGTAGGTATCTTCAAAGAAGATGTTCGCTTCACCTTCCAGCAAACTGTATTTTTCCCAATCGTTAATATTGGCCAGCAGGAATGCATCTTTATCGATCTTAGGAATACAGAAGTATTGATAAGTGGCGGGTAAATGATAAACTTCCATATCCACTGTATAGTTTTTATTATCCGATTTTACCGTATAAGGAGTTTTGATTTCAAATTCAACGTTCGTCTGATTTTCTGTTTTCTGAAATGGAACGGGTATATTTTCTTTTTCCTGTTTCTGGAGGTTGGTACCTCTAATTTGAACTCCGGCGGCCCTGCCTGATACTGCTTCTGCCAAGTTATTACTCTTTGATATACCGTAAGCACTAACGACAACTTCATCCAAAGCCATCTTACTCTCCTGCAGGTTTACACTCATTATTTTGCTGGTTACCGGCAACGTTTGTGTTTCAAATCCCACAAAGGAATAGGTTAGTTGATTTTTCCCGGGGGGAAGAGTGATGGAATAATTTCCATTGACGTCGGTAACGGTTCCAATAGTAGTGCCTGCTACAACAACGGTTGTCCCCGGCAATGGTTGATTTTTATTATCTAATACCAGACCAGAGACAGCGTTGGGTTCTTTCGTATAAACCGGAGGACGGGTACCGTACCCAAGATAATATGTTTTGAGTTCCGGCGCTACTCCTGAACTATTGGGATTCGAAGATGAGAAGGTAAGTTTTATATTGTCCCAGTCGATTTTGGTATCCTGGCGTAAGTTCGCCTTGTAAATGATTTCCACGGGATCATTGATACTCTTAGCCCGGATATCATAAGATGGAAACCAACCAGCATTTTTGACCAGATAGGATAATTCAAAAGCTGCTTTTGTTGTCGCTTTCGCTTCAATTTTTACAACTACTTCGCCATTGGGATATTCTTTTTTGCTTGTTAATGTGTTTAATTGATTTTCAAGCTGACTTATTTGTTTTGTCAGCTCTTCAATCTTTTTATTCTTTTCAATTTCATCCAGTTTAAGTGAAGTCAGTTTGGTGTTGTAGAATGTTGAAATTTCCTTCAGATTAGTAAGACTCATTGCAGTGCTGCGCCCTCCAACTGATCTGTTTTGATTCAGGAATTCCAGTTCTTCATGATTAATGGAGAGATAGGTTTTTTCGAGTTCCAGCTGGTCCTTAGTCGATGTAATCTTGGCTTCAATCGCTTCAACTCCTTTAGGTTTCTCTAGTTTGTCGATATAATTTTGCTGATGATTAACAGATAATACCGTAATCTCCCCATCTGCTTTAATCTGTACACTTTTCGCATCGATAAACGGAGATAGATTGACGAATTTTAAAAGGCTCGTTCCTTGAGGAATTTCTACTGTCTTCTTCCTTGTTATTTGTGCACCTTCGATAAAAACAGTGACTTCGTTTACTTTTGTCTCGATATTCTTTTCTTTTACTTCCTGGGCAAAAGCAATATTACTAATGAGTAAAATGATGGAAAGCAGATGTAATATTTTCATGGTTCGTTGGTTTAGGTTTGGTGAGAATATTTTTTACTAAAATTACGATTTTCAATATACTGCTGATTTTAGTAATGCATTATTGGGAACATATTTTAAACCGCGGTTGACATAGTTAATTGCTTTTGTTTTATAACCCTTATAAAGATAATAAACAGCAATAGAACGGTAAGTATTAGCAATTTGAAATTCAACTATTTCATTGGTGACGGGAAGTGTGCAGTTTTTTTCAAATTCTGTTAGGTATTTTTCACTTGTATTTGGCTTTTTCTGTTCAATTAAATCACTGGCGATTCTTAAATAAGCAACTGACTTCTGATCTCTTAATATCGGCATTATTCCTGCGAAGTGATATTGTTCATCCAATCGTTTTATGGAATCTAAAAGTGCGTAAGAGTTTGAAATTCTATAGAGCTTTCTGTTAAGATAATTCTCGAACAGTACTATGGCGTTATGATAATTCCCTTTAATGCTGAGTGCTCGTGTTACATATTTCTCAATTTTGTCAGAATTTTGATATCTATAACTCATTTGCATATTGAACGAAAAGCAAATTTCCTCTTTGAGGCTTTTGTCAGAAATTTCCGCTGAAAGTCTTTGATACAGCGAATCACAATATGATTCTTTATCTGTGTATTGAAGAAAATGATTGATAATATTCGTAAATATCCCAATCACAGCAGTCTTGTCTGTATTTTCGAATCTGGAGAATTGAGCTAAATAATCAATATCGTTTACTTTGTCGAAATTGCATTTTTCTATTTGCAGAAGCAGAGCAATATTCAGGAGTGTTTTAACTTGTTGTGCAGGATAAAAGAAATATGCTTTCTGTGCTAAACTGAGTGCTGCCTCTCTATCATTGTTTTGCAATTTTGTTAACGCTTTGTTATAATACTGAAATCCGGGAAGATTAAACAAATCAGCATCCTTCACTTCATTAAATTTCTCTTCGAATATTTCTTCTACCGATTTATTCTTATAGTCATCTTCACTTATTAATTTTGATGTTCTTAGGTTATTTACATATTGTTGTTTAAAATCTCCTGTGAAGATCGTTTTTTCAAATCCAGGGTTGGTTGTCTCAATCACAATGGAGTGATCACCTGGATTTGCCACCAAATAAACATGATTGGAAGAAGCCATCACTTTGTACGGGATCTTGAAATGATCAAATGCCATTGCATATAGCATGGATGCTGAAACACAGTTGTACATTCCGGATTGAATGGTTACGGGAAAGTATTCATTATTATTGTATTTTTTCAGAAAACGGCTGTGAATGTCGGGATATATAATCTTTATTTGCTTATTGATTTTTTTAGATTGAATATTCTTCTGGTCTAGTTCGTTAAGTGTTCTGTTGAATGTAGTTTCTAATTTCCTGGCTATTTCTTGTGTCATGTTTTCATCTATTGCCAGAAGTAGTTGGAAGGTATCTTTATGTAGTTTGACAAAGTTAGAGAAAGATTTTTTTTCAAAATCAGAATGAAATTTTAAGTCGGAGAAACGAATTAAAGAATCCGATTGCGCCTGTGGGAAAACCGCGTTGGTGAAAGAGAAAAGAATGGCAAAAGTTGAAATAAACCGTTTCATTTGCGTATGTTTTTTAGCTTGTTGGCAGATTGTTTAGGTTAAACTGAAGCTATTGAAAATAGTCTTTCATGCAAATCAATGCGTTGATTCAAAATATATCGTTTCTTAATAGCAAAAGAGGCCAGCAACTTGATGCGAATCTTATTGCTGACCTCTCCGTGTGGTTGCTGGTTAATTTACTTTCACTAAGTGTGATTTAAGGCTATCCGGAACATCATTGATATCCATGATTTTCATTTCCGGTTTAACTTCGGCTGTCGTTCCTGCTGTCGGACTCAGTGTCTCGTTCATGTATTTGTTGTCAATTTTCCACATGGCTCCGGTAATAGGGTCGATAACCAGCATACCGAGCAGACCTCCAATCAGGATATTGCCGAAATACCAGCCATCAATTTTGAAGGTTACCGGAACAACTTTGTCTTCATAGCCTTCGCTGGAAAATCGGACCTGGTATTCAGCTTTGGCAAAGAATCCGTTGCCGGCACGAAGCTGTACTGTAGCGGGGGTTCTTCCCATATATACCTGGTATCCGTTTTTATTGGTAACGGTTACCTTTGCATTGCTGGGATTACTGTTAATCGATAGCGGATAAGTGCTTGAACTGACGATGGAAGCACAACTCGTAAATAAAAAGGAAAATGCCAGTACAATGGCGGTTAGTTTAATAAAATTACGTTTCATTTAAAAAAAATTGAGTGAATAATAATTGTTGCAGGTCTTGTATTCTTGTTGGATAGACCTGGGTTTCTATTGTTCATTTTCGATACATGGACACTTGATGAAATCAATATGACTCATATCTCGGTGTATACAGCTTAAGAACCGGAGAATACAACTCTATTTCTGATTAAACAGATCTTTAATTCCACCAATCGAACTCAGTACACCGGTTGCTTCATAAGGAAGATATACGGTTTTGTTGTCTTGTCCGCTAACCATCTCCCGCAGGGTTTCAATGTATTTGTTGGCAATCAGGTAGTTTATTGGATCGCCGTTTTTGGTTTCGATGGCATTTGTTATCAGTTTGATTGCTTCAGCTTCGGCTTCTGCTCTTTTAATTCGCGCCTGTGCCTGTCCTTCAGCCCGTAAAATCTCAGATTGTTTTTCACCTTCTGCTTTCTTTATCTCACTTTCCCTGAAACCTTCGGCCTCCAGAATCTTCGACTTTTTCTTTCCTTCTGCTTCCAGGATGGCCGCTCTTCTATCTCTTTCCGCCCGCATCTGTTTTTCCATTGCAGCTTTAATATCCTGGGGAGGATTGATATCCTGCAACTCAACCCGGTTAATTTTCACACCCCATTTATTGGTGGCATCATCCAATATGGTTCGGAGTTTTGTATTAATTGTATCACGGGAGCTCAGCGATTCATCCAGTTCCAGTTCGCCTATCACATTTCTCAGGGTCGTTTGGGTTAATTTTTCAATGGCGTCAGGAAGGTTCTCGATTTCATAAATCGCCTTAACCGGGTCCATAATTTGGAAATACAAAAGGGCGTTTATCTGAACGCCTACATTATCCTTGGTTATCACATTCTGTCTGGGAAAATCATACACCGTTTCACGCATATCAATTTTCGATTTCGTTTTGAAACGGATATATTTTTGATCATCCAAGCCTTCCACTACGTACCGCCAGGTAATTTCCCGTGGCTTATCAATGATGGGCCAGATGATATTAATGCCAGACTGTAAGGTTCTACTGTAACGGCCAAGTCGTTCGATAACCATTACTTCGGCCTGTTGGATAATTTTAAATCCTGATATAGCGAATATCAGAACAAACAGGGCAATGGCCCCGGCAATGATGATGAATCCTATTCCCATTGCGTTTTAGTTTAGAGGTTCAACAATTAGTATAATGCTGTCGATAGCCACGACCTTTACAGGTGTTCCTACCGGAATAATATCAGTTTGGTTGGTTATGGCTTTCCAGTCGTCTCCGTCAATCTGTACTCTGCCGGTATTCTTTGATGCATCAATTTCCTGGGTAACAATTCCCCGTTTTCCTATCAATGCATCCTTGTTGGTCTGAACGTTGTCTTTCCGGTAACCATATTTTGTAATGATTGGTCTTATCAGAAAATAGGTGAGGGCCACGCCCAACGCGAAAAGGATGATTTGCCAGCTCGTCGCCAGTCCGAGATAATTTCCAATTGCCGCGAAGAAAAATCCGATTCCCATGGACCCCATGATGAATCCGGTAGTAAACACTTCAGCGATGAAGGCAATAATGCCAAGGATAACCAAAATGTGCCATGTTTCCATTTTCTTAGGTTTAGAGTTATGGGTTAATTTCTTATCGTTCTGTCATCTTATGAATATAGATTGACAGCATCAATTTTTTTCGGTTTAGCTTCATCGATCCAAAATAGCAAAAATCCAAATTCCTTAGTATTCATATGCCAATAGATATGATTGAGCATCACTTGCTAATTTCCGTTCATCCCACATTTTAGCACATTCGGCATATAAAATGGAACGTTCACCACCAAAATAGAACTATTTGGATTCGATTTAAAATAACGTATTGCTTCGCTCTCTGAGTTTCTTTTCCGCTATGCGGATGTACTTGCATGTATATTTGGACTTCTGCAAAACAAAAAGTGAATCCCGAAGCTTCAGGACTCACTTTTTTGTTTTTCAACTTTATTTCTTCAATAGTTTATTAATGGTCACTTTTCCCGAGTCAAGAAGTTCCACAATGTAAACTCCCTTAGGAAGACTAGCCACATCCACTTGATTGGATGTCATTTGATGATCAATGATCTTTTTGCCCTGGATATCAAAAATCAGAATACGGGCATCGGACGTGTAAGTCTGGCTAATATTTAGCTTGTCTTCTGCCGGATTGGGATAAAAGAACGGTTGCTCACTTGTCACTGTTTCTATGCCGGTAACCGTGGCGATGGTATATATTTTGGTGGTAACTCCGTCTTCGGCAATGACCTTTATTTGGTCTCCGGTATGGAGATAGGTGATGGATGCATCTTTCAATACATTATCTCCCCAGTTGGCCATTGAAGCATTGGTACCGCCCGAACCTCCTACTACTTCAGCTGATGCTCCGTGGGATACATCGATGTTGGCTTCCAGGCTGTCTGCCGTCGTATTGGCTGGCAGGTTCGTAATGGTCGAATCAGTTATTTCATATGTGCCCGAAGTCATATCGGTTAACTTCAGGTATTCCCGTTTGAAAATGCTGTTCCCCAAAGTTCCGGCATACATGGCGCTGTCGCCCTGAAGGACACAATTTATGCCGGCTTTGGGCATTCCGGATTCTGACCAGTCCTGCCAGGTCTCTCCATTATCGGGCGAGTAGAATATATTAGCTATTCCTGCGGCATAAATATTTTTATCACCTCGCTTGAAGATGTCATAGATAGTTGTTGGCATTTGGTGGAAAGACCATGTTTTACAGGAATCAGTTGATGCATAATATCCCTTATTTTCCTCTCCAACATAAACCGTGCTGTCCAGTACTTTGACCATACTAGTACTTCGAAATTGTCAAAACCGATCAAATTGAGAGATGTGCTATCGGAGGAAAGTTGATATAGCCCGCTGTTACCGGTCGATGCCAGGACCATGTTATTGCCATGTGCAATATGAAGTATCTGGTTGCTATAGTTTTTAATGTGAAGCCAGCTTTTCCCGCGGTCAATCGATTTAAACAATCCGTCATCGGTTGCCGCAAACAATACGCTGTCTACGGTGTCCATATCCCAAACCACTTTCGAGGTTAAACCACTATCCGCCGGCATCCAGTTAGCAGAGTGGAGAGATTTGGCAAATATTCCGTTCCATGTCCCCATGAATAAAGTAGTATCCAACTGCGTAAAAGCAACGCAACCAATATCTTTTGTTTCGGGGATTTCGCTCCAGTTTTCTCCGTCGTTAGATGTAGAATAAGCGCCGCCAGCCGTGCCGGCGTATAGCGTGCTATCGAACAAAGCGAGGGCATAAACCTGTGCTGAATTGATGCCGGTATTCGACAAGGTGAAATTCCGGGCTGTTTTGTTCCAACGGTATAGACCGTTGTTGTTACTGGCCAAAAGAATGCTGTCTTTGGCATAGATGCTGCTAACAATTTCGTTGCTGAACTGACTAAAAGTTTGACCGTTTGCATCGTATTTATATACCCCTTTGTTGGTGGCAATCAGTAATGAGTCCTGATAGATGGTCAGGTCGTCGAATGAGTTGTCGTTCCGGGCAAAGGGAATGCTTGTCCAGGTTTTCCCGGTGTCGGCTGATAAGTAGATGGTTCGGTTCACTTCGTTGGGAAAAGCAAAAAGGGTATCCCGGTAATTGGTCAATTGCAGTACCTGGCTCGAATTGAAGCCGGATGAATCGGGAACCAGTGTCCAGCTTTTCGCGGTATCGTTGCTGTAATACAATCCATTCAGCATGGTTCCGCAAAAAAGAACATCTCCCTCACTTGTGATGGCCTTTACATTACGGGCGCCCATGCCATCGTCCGCGGGCAATCCGGTACTTTTGTCCAGCCAGGTGTCCGAGGCAGCGTTATAGAAAAATACACCATGCTCGGTAGCGGCAAACAAATTCCCGTTGAAGGAGTAAAACTGGTTGGCACCCTGGATGCCAATGCACTCGCTCCAGTCTGTTCCGTTGTTAAACGATGCATACGTATTGTTGGCAATACTGCCCAGCACCATGGTGCTGTCAGCATACATAGCGTACCAGTTGCCGTCTCTCGCCCCGGTCTGCGTCCAGGTTACACCACCATCGGTCGATTTGTATATGCCGTTTAAATTAACTCCGCAGTACAGTGTGTCACCAACGGATGCGTAACTCATCACATTGCCACTGTAGGGCCCCTGGTACTGGCGCCAAACAGCTACCTGGCCAAAGGCGGCCGGAAGAACGAAAAGGCTAAGTAATAAGGAAAAGAGTGTTTTTTTCATCGCAAATGGAGTTAGATAGTTATGTGTGTGTTGTGTCTGTCTGATAACGATTTATGGTATGATGTCGTGCGGGATTACGAGGCGATTACCTATCAGCTTTCACCGACCTTTTTAAGATTTGCGAACTTTCAAAAACCTCTGAAACCCGCATGCACGATACCATTTGTTAGTGACTGGCATTATTTAATTAGCCTTTCATCTTTTTATTATCTTTTTTACTAAATATCCCTGTTCTGCTTGAATCCTTACAATGTATACCCCTCTTTCCAGGCTACTTAAATTTATATGATTGCTGGTAAGCTGTTTGTTCATCATTAATCTGCCATTCATATCAAAGATTGCTATATTGGATTTCCCCAACAATCCGGTTATCGATAAAATGTTGTCTTCCGGATTTAGGAAAACACTTAAGTTATTATCTGTTATTGGATTTATCCCTGTGGCTACTAACGTGGTAAATGAAACTTCATTTCCGTAGGATGTTCCTGCTGAATTACTCGCAAAGGCACGAACATAATATTTTGTCTCGGGTGTTAAACTATATATTGTTACACTAAATTGTCCTGTCCCTGCCATGTAATCTGCATAGCTATCTGTAACTGTTGGGTTCTCTGTTGTACTCCAACAAACTCCTCTGGCTGTTATCGAATCGTTTCCGTTATCTGTAACATCTCCACCGCTTGTGGCTGTAGTTGCTGTAATTCCGGTAACGTCATTTGTTGTTAATGTTGGCAGGTTTGCTAAAGTTGTCAATGAAACTTCATTTCCGTATGATGTTCCTGATGAATTAGTTGCAAAAGCGCGAACATAATATGTTGTATTGGGTGTTAGATTATTTATCGTTACACTAAATTGTCCTGTCCCCGACCCGTTATAGATTAAACTATCTGTAATGGTTGGGTTCTCGGTTGTACTCCAGCAAATTCCACGGGAATTAACGCTAGAACTACCCTCGGAGCTTATATCACCACTACATTTTACAGAAGATGAAGTTATGGAATCTGTTTGAGTTGTCACGGCAGGCAATATGCCATTAATTACAAGTAATTTTCCATCTGCTGTACTAACCATGTATTTTGACTTGCCCCAACATATTATCTTATTAACGTCACCACTAAATCCGTTTACAAGTATTTGGTCATATTTGAGAAATGTTGTTGCATTGTATCTGAATATATAAATGCTGTCGTTCCAGTAACCTTTTATTGCAAAACAAACTAAATTTGAGCCTGTATCAAAACAGCTTCGAACAGTACCCGGTCCTTGGGTTGTAGGTATCGATATTTTTGCCAGCGAACTTGGTGTTCCTCCCGATAAATCCAGAATACTTCCATCGTCGGAAAGTGCTAAATCTTTATGAATACAAAAGTCAACATCAAATCCACCAATTAGATTACCCATATGACTAACCATTTTGACCCCCTGAGAATCAACTGACATCGTTGAAAGATCATAGCCTGTACTTGAATTATTATAACCAAACAGAACAGTAGGACTATAATAATGAACAAGGTCGACGGTAGTTGGATAGCTACTTATTGTATCAGGTAGTTGTACGCCATTTTTATAGATACAAACCCCTTGAGCATAACCTTGAGCACGTCGCGCTACTGCTATGACCGAATCGGTACCGGGTTGACAAGATATATTACCAGCAAAATATGGACCATTAAAACTATCATAACCTATAGTAAATGTTTGTTCGACAGCATGAGTTGAAATATTAAATTTTTTAACATTTTTAGCTCCATCTAATCCAACGTATAAATATTTCATGTCATCTGTTATGGCTATTGGCCTTGGTTCACTTCCTACAAAGTAATAACCTGATAAAGTAGCCGATTCCGGATCGATAAAACCAATTGAATTTCCATGAACATTATCGTTACTCGGTATTGAGACTAAAACCTGTGAATTTAATGAATCATAAACCATGTCGTTGACAAATTGATTCATTATTTGATAGTTTGCCGGCGATTGCGCCAGGCAATTTGATGCCATCGCCAAAAAGAGTATAACAGTTAATTGTTTCATATATGGTAATTGAAATTGTTATATATCACTTTTACTCATTAATATATTGGATTTGTAATTGCCACTAACGGTAGGTACATGTTGTCGGGGCTGATTTCGGAGAGCGTTCCTGTCCGAAGGACACGGAACTGCGAAACGAGAATTGAGCTTGCGAAATCGGCGAAGCCAATCTGCAGTTGGCGTACCACCGAACCCCGCCCTGCAATATGTACTGTGTTATGGCAAGTTTTTTCGTTTTATTTTCATTCACAAAATTCTCCATTCTCTGAATAGCACCAATGTTTCCCTTCTGTTTCCATTTTTCCTAAGTTAATCTCGACTTTATGTCTTATACTTTCTGGGTCGTTTTGTCCTTCTAATTTTTCGGAGCTAAGAAAGAAGTCTCCAAAAATTGCGTCACAGTAGAAACATCCGTGAGATAAATAACTGTCATGGACAGTTTTACTATATCTGTTTTTCAATTGTCCGATTTTTAAGTGCTTGCCGTTTTCTGTTTTTAAAAATTGTTTAACAGCCTCGTAGATTTGAGGGCTTTTATCTATGTCGTCATCATCCCACATTGAACCCATTACATAAAAGTTCTGATTGCAAACTGTCAGTAAGTCTTGTTCAACAGTCCAAAGGTGTTGTGGTTTGTGGCATTTCCAACAACTTGTTTTAAAGAAAACGATAGTTACTTCCTGTTTGGGTTTTAGTTTTATGTGTTCGCAAAATTTTAGTTTTCGATTTAGTAAACTGTCAACCAACGATTTTAACGGAAGTTGCGCTTGTTTTAATTGTGCAGTGATATTTGAGTCTTCGTCTTTGAATATTTTAAATGCAGGAATTTCTTTGTCTGCTTTTAATGTTTCGTCATAGTTCCTTAGTTCTTTTGGTGCCGTTTTAAAAAACCAACAACCACGAACATTTGATTCTTTGTATCTGTCTTGGCGAAATTTAGTTTCTTCAAAAGTCTGTCTGCTCCATTGGACTTCAAATGCAATTCTTTTTTCATTTTGAATTGCTAAAACATCAGCTCTCCAATTTGTTTCTGAATATTCAGGAATTGCTTTCCACCCATTTTCTTTGCACGCTTCTATAATTTCAATTTTAGCTCTTAAATGCTCAGGGGATTCTGGTTTCCAATCGCAGGTTTTATCTGATTTTGAATGAACAAAATGTTTTAATCCTTTACTACTTTTCCTTAAAAAACCTTCCTGTTTACAACAAGGTAAAGTCAATGAAGACTCTTTGTTTTTTATTCGTCTTTTTATATCATTCCATTGTTCATCCGTTTGGTCTATGGAAATGATTTCTTCGTTGTCTATGAAGGCTCTTAAAGGCATTTTACTTGTCTTTTATTTCTTTCTTCAAAATTTGCCATATACAAATTGCTACCTACAGTTTTTAATTAAATTTACCTACATCATTAATCTTTAATCCAACTTCAATTTTTTGAAAATTATAATGTCCTCTATTGGATTTATCTTTGTCAATAACCTTTGATATTTTGCTTTTGTACTCATCTATATTGTTGACATCAAACATATACTTATATTTCTCAAAATGTCTTTTTGAAACAATTTTTGGAAATAAATCAAACCCCCAAGGATTATAACAGCTAGTCTCAGGATGCCAATTGTTATATTGTACTGATTCAATCGAATAAATTAATGACATATAATATATTAATACATCAGAAACTCTGATTTCTTCAAAATTTATTAAGGTAGAATACTTTTTTATAAAGTCTGCAACAACGCTTACTCTGCGAGGACTAATTCGCTGATTTTTATACTCATTTAGTGTGTAGTTGTATTTTCTGAATATAATAAAATTGACTACTTCTGTTTTATTATATCTCTTTTGATGGATTATAAAGGTGCTTTTAAATATAAAGCCCAGTGTTTTAAATTTCTCAAATTTCAGCAGTACTGATGTAAAACTTAAAAATAAATCATAATTGAAGAATCTATAATTATCATTGATAACACCATCTAAGCTATTTGATACTTCCAAGTTAATCTCATTATCTTCATAGAATTGAAGTAAACTTTCAAAAAAGTCAAGAAAAAGTTCCTCATGATTATCTGTTGAGAACTTACAAAGAACATTAAGGAATTCAATAAAATCATTTTTTAAGGGTTGCAATTCTTCAATTGATATTTCTACCTTTTCAATGTAATTGCTAGTATCTATATTGTCTTTTCTGATATCTAATTTAAAAAGGATTAAACAGTCAATAAAAGTTTGTAGATAATCTTTAATCAGAATAAGACTGTTTATATTCCCGCTAATTAATGAGTTTTTTATTTGTTTGACTTTATGAGCGGTTGGTAAAAACTTAGGAATATCATCTTGTAAATGTATTGGCATTTTACCTATCGGAGGTCTTTGGGAGAGAGGTTTATCATATATTACGAATTAATTTGTCATAGTTGTCTTCAAAAGTATTTTCATCACTCAAGTCAATATATATTCTTGATTTTATAAAAGTAGGCAAACATGGATTCCCATTTTCATATTGCATCACAACCGGTATAAATTTAGTTTGCTCAACTTGTTGGTATATCTCATCAGATACGATTAAGCTCTCAATACCAACGCCACCTTTTTTCTTATTCGCTTTCTCTGCATATTCTTTGTTAGAAACTAATAATACCTTATTGACACTTTCATCATTTACCATTTGTTCCATAAAATGGTATTTATCTTGACCTTCTTTTAAATCCCAATCGTCCAGTATTACATGAATACCATCATTGGTAAGTCTTTCTGCAAGTTCAATAACTTTTAATTTATTATTGTATGGATTCCAACTATATGAGATGAAAATCTTTTTTATTTCTGTTGTCATTTTTTGTTGTGTCTAAATTGTAGGAAACGGTGGTGGTATGAGGTCGTGGCGGTCAGACGAGAGTCTGAGTGTCCGACCGAAACTGAGGTTGGGACGAGATTCGACTTGTCGAATCCGCACGAACCCAGCCATGACTTATACCACGTGTTAGCTGTAGTTTTTATTTTTTAATTTAGGGTTAATTTCACATGCTTTATTATAAAATTCATTCGAGTTTTCTGGTTCCCCGAGCATATTGTAAACAATTGAAAGGTGCACTAATATTTGCTCGTTGCTAGGTTCAATTTTATACGCATCTAATAAAAGTTCTCTTGCTTCTTCTATATCACCATAATTTAAGATTAGCAATTTTGCAAGACCCAATTTTGCGGAAATATAAAAGTTGTTTAGTCTAATTGATTCTCTAAAATATTTTTTTGCTTTCGCATAGTCTTTTACATGTATAGTAAGTAATGTTGCTAGATTATAGAGTGTTACGTAATCATTTGGATTTTGCGCCAACCCGAGTTCAAGAATTTTTATGGACTCATCAAAATTCTTTTCTCTTAGATAAATTGACGCTAAATTGTTATAAGCCATGAAGAAATCAGGCTCAAGTTCGATTGCTCTTTTATAGTATTCCTTTCCTAATTCAAGGTCACCTTCGAAGTCAGTATATATCTTAGCTATATTATAAAACGTTTCAGCATCTTTTGGATACAATCCTATGGTTTTCTCATAAAACTCCCTTGCTTTAGGGTAATTTTTCTTTTTGGCTTCTAAATTACCGAGGTTATGAAATATTTCAAAGCTATTGGGATTTAGGTTTAGTCCTTTATTGTAGTACTTTTCAGCCAATTCAAATTCATTTAGATTATGACATGCTAACCCCAAATTATTAAAAGCTATGTAAGATTTGTCATTAATATCAATATACTCTAAGAAGTAGTCTTTAGCTTTGAGATAGTTATTTGCTTCATTAAGATTAAAAAATCCCAAAGCAAAAATTATGTCCTTATTGTTTGGGTAGTTTCTTAATAATTTCTCTAATTCGATTTCTTTTAGTTGAATGTTGTCAATATTTCGAATTCGTAAAATTTCATTCTGAAGAGAATCATGATTATAGCCAATAAACCCCAAAATGTCTTCAAAATTATTTTTAACTGCGTCCGAGAAATTTACATTTAGCCTTTTGGTTATGTTGTCAATAAATTCATCAATACTAGAATAAATGTCTTTATATATTTTCAATTCTTTCAATAAACTTAAAGAATTGGTTGATTCTAGTCCTTTAATTAGTTCTTCTGTCTCATTACATTTATCCGACCAATATTTGATTATTGAGACCTTATCTTTAATACCATAAATTTTTGTTTCATCGCAAATTATTGGGAGAATTTTTCTGTCAAAGTCTTTATCTTTAAATAATTGTGATAGTTCGTATAAGCAGTTTGGAGATTTCAAGTAATCGACACTTATTAAGATAATTGCAAAATCACTTTCGCGTATTTGCCCCATAAATTCACGCAAATCGTCTTTGTACTTTACATCTTTAAGGTCTCTTTTTATTGAAATACCAATCGACGTAAGATTTTTTTCGATATAGTCGGCTTCGGTTTTGTTATTCCAATTGTACGATAAAAATATGTTCATTTTGAGGTCTTTTTAAATTACAGCTAACTAGTGTGTATCAATATTGTTGTTATTTCTGTTATATCAACTGATGAGTTGTTCTTATACACCCATATGGGGATGTATTGTGTATATATTATTTTGCTCGTCAAGCTTTGCAATTTTTGGGGAATATGGTCTGTGGGTAATTTCCGGCAAGGAAATAAAAGGTGTGTGTTTGCTCCGGGCGCTTATTTGCCTCGTTTCTATAAGTTAAGTCAGCCTGCATCCTTCTGTTGGTTTGTCTTCAATCGACCAAAATAGCAAAAATCCCAACTCATTATTGTTCATTAGCCCATACATGCTGTAGATCATCAATGGCTAATTTCCGTTCATCCCACATTTTCGCACATTCGGCACATAAAATTGAACGTTCACCACCAAAATCGCACTATTCATAATTATTCTAAGTTGTGGGATTTATGTATTGAGTTCGAAGATTGCTGTACAATCGAAGGATGAACTTTCATGTCCGAATATGGTATGCTGAGGATGTGAATGTTCGATTATCCGGAGTGAAATAATGCGCCTCGTTAGCCGGTTTATACTATTCTGGAGCAGTTTAAGGAATCCCTTTTGCGATTTAATGCGTTCCTTTTCCGGTTTAAGGAGTCTCTTTTGCGATTTAATGCGTTCCTTTTGTGGTTAAGTGGCTTTCTTTTGCAGTTCTCGGAGTTCCTTTTGCAATTTAACCGCTTCCTTTTGCTGTTTCTTTGCTTTCTTTTCCGGTTTAATGACTTCCTTTTGCAGTTCTCGGAGGTTCTTTTGTAATTCTCGGAGGTCCTTTTGCAGTTCTCAGGGTTCCTTTTGTAGTTCCCGGCGTTCCTTTTGTCGATAAATCAGGTCCTTTTGCAGTTTAATAGGTAGTATTCATTAAACGGTGTCAGGGGTTAAAATAATGCTGTTCCAATGCTGTTGTCATGTTGATAACTTTGGCGAAGCCTGAGAGAGTTATCAATATTTCAATGGCATCTATTATGTCTTTCACCATTAGCCCGCATTTTGGGACTAACGATTGTTCAGGGGTGCAGACACGGTTTCGTGAACGCTATCATAATAGGGTTCGATGTGTACCCCGATGTGCGTCTGGCGTCCATATTGATCCCGCAATCGATGTTCTATTTCGGAGGCAATAATATGGGCTGCTTCCACAGAAAGTTCTTTGTCAACCTTCACATGTACTTCAATGGCAAAGTAATTCCCGATTTTTCGGGTCCGTAAATTGTGATAGGCTTTCACCCCTGAGACTCCCTGAACGATTGCCGAAATTTCATCCTCTACCTTCCTGGGCAACGAACTTTCGAGCAATTCTCTCACACTCGGATTGGCCAAATCCCAGGCAACTTTTACAATAAAGAAACTAACGATGATACTGGCAATGGGATCGAGTACCCGCCATTTCTCGCCAAGAAAAATCGCTCCGGAAATTCCGATGGCCGTTCCAACCGATGAAAAAGCATCGGAACGATGATGCCACGCATTGGCGACCACCGCAGAGCTGTTGATTCTTTTTCCTGTTTTTATGGTGTACCAATACAAACTCTCTTTGAAAAGAATGGATACCAGGGCGGCTACCAATGCTATAATTCCGGGTTGATTAATGATTTCTCCTTTCAGTGAGCTGATTACCTTTTGTAATCCGGTCCAGAAAATGCCTACACCCACCACCATTAGTCCGAAACTAATCAACATGGTGGCAAATGTTTCAAATTTTCCATGTCCGTAATGATGATCTCCATCCCTTTCTTTGCTGGAAGCCCGGATAAATACAAGGACAATAATGTCGGTAACGAAATCGGAAAGCGAATGAATACCATCGGCCAGCATGGCGCCACTTTTCCCAATTATTCCGGCCATTATTTTTCCAACGGACAACAACAGGTTGGTGAAAAATCCAACCAGTGTTACCTTGTTTACCTGTTTTAACCTTACAGCATTCTCAATCATGTAGTGTCTTCCAAATTTTATGTTTCCTGCTAAAAGCGCATGAATGTTAAAATTACGCCAAATTCTCAAATATATACCTCTAAAACGTGTTTGAATTTATTCTATATATGCAGGTTAGGGCAGGAGTGAAGCAGGACGTTTACACCATGTTACCGATGGGTTGGTTTCTGTTATGGGGGAGTTATAGGTTAAGAAGGGATTTCTGTTGTTTCTATGGTTATTGTTGTTTTTGTTGCAGGTATGGCATATGCCCTTATCCCGGAGGGATGAAATATTGTTAGCCAGAGAATGCCAAATGAAATGTGCGCCCCCGGCTAGGGTCGAATATCTTCGCGGATTACCTCTGTTCTAACAACATATGACTCCTCAGGAGTCCTTCGCGCAAAGCCAGTGGTAGCAATTCCCGACCAGGATATTAGAGCCAATGTTGTTGCGCCGCACATGCAAACGCGAACATTGTTTCAGGTTCCAGGTTACGGATTGGAAAAGTTTATGTTGTTTCTATCGTTTCTTTTGTTAAACCCTGTCAGGCTGAAGGCCTGAAATTCAAAAGCTTGGAGTCGGAAGCAGGTAGGTTTCGCACCCCAAGAACACTAATAATGATGACGTACCCCGGTTAGTTCGTTCAATGTTCATTCCCTGTTTTTACCAATGTGTTTATTTTCCAACTGTTCAATGATTTCTCTAAGTTCGGCACTAACCGGCGTCTTCCCGTTTTCCTCGAAATCAAACATCACCATCACATCCTGCGCTTCGGCAGCTACTTCTCCTTTGTCATTCAGGATTTGGTGGTAAATGCCAAAGCTTGTTTTCTTGATGAAATTAATTCTGGAGCGAATGGTGATACCTCCCGGATAGAACAGAGGCTGTATGAAATCGCATTTACACGACGCGACAATAGGACCTTTTTTCTCGGTACTGTACGATTCCACCAGGCCGATGTGCTCCATATAATTCACTCGTGCTGTTTGAATGTAGCGGAAATAGGAAATGTTATTCACGTGGCGGAAGTAATCGAGGTCACTCCAGTCAATCTTCAGTGATAGTTGCAAGGGAAATTCGGTATCGGTCATCTGTTTGTACTTGATGTTTTCGTTATCAGGCTTTATCAATCTTTACGGAAGTCATCGCCAGTGAGCCGGCCATTGTTTGATCGTTAAACAAAGTTACCTGCTCGTTCTTTTCTTTCAAAGCCAATGCGTACAGCAACGGCAGATAATGTTCGGGCGTGGGAATGGCCAGTTGAAAAGCGCTTCCCTGCGACTGGATATTGATCAATTGCGGATGATTGTCGTCCAGGATGTATTGTTTCATTTTCTCATTGGCCTCGATAGCCCAGTCATAGCCATAATTCTCATTGAATTTATCCCAGGCTACGCGGCGAAGGTTGTGTACCATGTTTCCGCTTCCGATAATCAGCACGCCCTTGCGGCGAAGGGGTGCCAGTTCTTTGGCCAGGTCATAATGGTTTTTTGGCGATTGGAAATAATCGAGACTCATCTCCACTACCGGCACATCGGCTTCTGGGTACAGGTGTTTGATCACACTCCATGCTCCGTGGTCGAGGCCCCATTTTTCGTCCATCCCAACTTCTGTTTTGTGAACGAGCTGTTGCGTCTCTTTTGCCAGCTCCGGACTTCCGGGAGCCGGATACTGCAAATCGAACAATGCCTTAGGGAAACCACCAAAGTCGTGAATGGTCATGGGGTTTTCCATCGCTGTTACAAAAGTTCCCCGGGTTTCCCAATGAGCCGATATGCATAAGATGGCTGCCGGTTTGGGAAGGGTTTTGCCAATGTTGCGCCAGCCGGTTACAAACTCATTCTCTTCGATGGCGTTCATCGGACTTCCATGACCCAGGAACAGCACAGGCATAGGCGCTGTGCTGTCCAGGGGTGCGGTTATTTTATTCAATGAATTCAGCTTCATGGCTGTTCTTTCTCTAGGCCGTAAGGCCATTTGTTTCAAATATACTTTCTTTTGACAGACTATCAGCCTGTTTGAATGTTTACGCCTCCTGCCGTACGAATTGTACCTCAGCGCTGATTCGAACCTGGTCGCTCACCAAAACGCCACCGGTTTCGAGTGCGGCATTCCAGTTCAAGCCCCAGTCTTTCCGGTTAATTTTTCCTTCAAGCGAAAAACCGGCTTTTTCGTTGCCCCACGGGTCTTTGTTTACGCCACCAAATTCTACATCCAGGGTTACTTCCTTCGATACGCCTTTGATGGTCAACATACCGGTCAGTTTGTAGTCATCATCATCAACCTGTTCAAACGAAGTACTTTCGAATAACAGCTCCTTGTGGTTTTCCACATCGAAAAAGTCGGCGCTCTTCAGGTGATTATCGCGGGTATCTTCATTCGTAAAGATAGATGATGCATCGATGGTTACCTTAACGGGCGATTTGGTCAAATCTTCACCATCAATTTCCGCCTGAAATTTCCGGAATTCACCTTTCACGTTAGTAATCATCATGTGTTTTACTTTAAACATCAATTCGCTGTGCGCGGGGTCGGTTACCCATTTCGTTTTAGCTTCCATTTTATTGTTTTTTAATCGTGATACATCTTGTTTAAATTCATGATGTAAAAGTATATTCACGACGGAAGCTGCGGGTAACAGTATTCGGAAATAGTGTGGTCTTTTTAGGAAATGAAGAAGGAAAACTCTTCGCTAAAGCAAGATAATCTACATCTGTTGCTTCATCTCTTCGCGGAACTCGCTGGGCGTTTGGCCCGATTTCTTTTTGAAAACCCGGGTGAAATAGGATTTCTCCTGGTAGCCCAGCTCAAAGCCTATCTCGGCGATGGTTTTATCGGTGGTGATCAACAGGTTTTTGGCTTCGATGAGCTTTCGTGTTTCAATGATTTCCGAAACACTCTGGTTGAGAATGTTCTGACAAATCAGGTTCAGGTTCCGGGATGACATGAACAGTTTCTCCGCGTAGAATTCCACTCCTTCCGGCCTGCGGAAATTCTCTTCCAATATCTTCAGAAAATTTTTGAAGGTGATGTTTTGGGTCTTTTGAAAGGTCTCACCGGTGGGACACAGTTTCTTTCTTTCCGATTCAATCATGAGAAACAAGGCACTCAGCAAATGTTGAATGACGGCATAAGCCGGCTCCGGCTGCTGCGCTTCGTTGTATATCATTTCACACAAATCGGGCATGCGGAAGAAGCAACCGTTCAATTCCATCTTCACGTTGGCGTGACCGTGATAGTAGGAATAAAGCTGAAAGGTCGTTTCCGGAATAAACTCGCTTTTAAAGCGGATAACCCAGATTTTGCACTTGCCATCCTTGAGTTTGGGAACTACTCGGTGCACTTTTCCTTTGGTCACGAAGCTGATGAAGGGAGCATTGATTTCCACGGACTCATAATCGATAAAATGGTCGAGTGAACCTTCCATACCTATTAGCAGCTCTTCATAATCGTGCTGATGGGGCTCATTGTCCGACGCCGCTATTTCCCTGACTCTTTCCTCTGTGAGCTTGTATATATCGAAGATTTGCTCCATGGGTACCAAAGATAAAGAATCGGAAGCCTGTTGATACAATGCACTATGATAAATTTGGATACTTTCCTGTTTGAAGAGCTTCCCAATAACCAAAATCCCTTTTTGAAAAGAATTCGATCGATGTTTTATGTTATTCAATAGTCAAATAAACTTATTAAAAAGTAAAACAAAGTTTACATTTGGCTATTCATTTAAACCCACAAATCAATGAAAACTTATTTGCCTTACTATTTTAGACGAATCGGAATTGCCTTTGTTTTTGTAGCCATCATTCTGTCGTGTATTGCCAATGTGAATGATTTTTTAGAAGGCTTTCATAGTGGTTCTTCGAGAGCTCTTCAACAGAGAAATGGCACTTATGTCAAGGAAGAACCTGTCGGGTATCACGTTATTTCGGCAGAATTGGGGAAAACACTTACCTGGGTGAGCCTCTCTTTTTCCTTTGCTGGATTTCTCCTCTATATGTTTTCCAAGGAGGAAGTAGAAGATGAGTTTATTGAACGCCTCCGCTACATGAGCCTGGCGAAATCGTTGCTGATAACGTGGGTGGTTACCTCGGCATTGCTGATTATTCACGGAGAGTTGCAACTGGAGGGATTTTATATTCTGCAATTTCAACTTTTCCTCTACGTGGTGATTTATAATTACTACAAAAAATGGAAATTTATGGTTGCTTAACCTTATAAAATACTGTGTTGTGAAGAATACGCTAAAAGTGGAGCGGGCCAAAAAGAATATTACGCAGGCAGATTTGGCAAAGCTGATTCATGTGAGCCGGCAAACCATTCATGCTATCGAGGCGGGGAAATATGTGCCATCTACTGTGTTGGCTTTAAAGATTGCCCACATTTTTGAAACTAGCATCCAAGATGTGTTTGAATTGGAAGAATCAGATTGGAAAAAATAAAAATCCCCGGCTGTTACTGTTGGTTATGCAGTCGGCCGGGGAATTTGTGCTATCTGTTTTCTAGTAGTCCAGCGTCACAATGCGTCCTTTCGTGAAATTGAAGAATTTATCTTTCTGGGCGACCTGAACGCCTTCCATCAAATCTTCTGGTGTGTAACCAGCAATCTTCAGACAGGTAGGACAAGCCATGACCGAAATACCTTTATCGACCAGTTGCTTCACATAGGTCTGGAACGATTCAAAATCGGCATAAGTCATGTCCTTGGCATCTTTCACCAACAGTTCCACGGCATGGATGTCCATGTAAATCACTACGTCCTTGTCCATGGCCATCATTGTTGCCATTTTCAATGGCATTAATACCCGGTGGGGATCATTGTAGCCTTGGGTGATATGGATGAATACGCCGTCTCGCGGAGCTTCCATCTGCGCTGCCATAGGTTTTTGTTCTTCGGTGGTAGTTCCCGGTTTGGGGTTCTGATTACAAGAAGCAAGCAGTAATCCAATCAATAAAAGGAATCCGATTTTTTTCATAATTGTCGTTATTGGGTTAATGAAATGATGCCTCGTGGCACTGTTAGTTGTTTGAATAATGAATAAAAAATGGTTGGTTACGGCTTTAGGTTTAGAAACTCAAATTACGGAAAAGCATTGAAAATATGATGGATGCTAAGTAAGTTATTGGACAGAAAGCATCAAACCTCGCTGAAAGATCGGCGAGGGAAGAAGCGGTTGAAGGTAAACTCTATTCAATTCGTTTCTTCATTATCCAGTGATGAACCACCCGGTTTTCAACTTTTTCCTGATAAGTATAAACCAATTCCCATCCCTGATTACCCATATAATTTAAGGCATCGATGATGGAATTAAATGTTTTAACCTTTCCGGTTTGCTCATCTTTTAGCCTATTATCCTGCAAAGCGCTCTTCTTCTTACCGAAGTCAGCTTCAACGGTAGTCATGATTCCTACAGATTTTTCGGCATTGGTTAACTCGCAGTAGATGAATTTTACCGAAGCATCAGCACTGGTCTTATTTTTTGCTGTTGCTGTCATCGCAAGAGCGAAAAGCACTATCAATATTGGGGTGGCAAGGAATTTTTTCATGGCGTTAGTTTTTCAGTTTACTACAATGAGTAAACAAGTTTGGAGTCAGTTTTTCTTAACAACTTTTGCTGAAAAACGATTATTTTTTCCTCTTAACAGGAATCCAGATTTCTTCTTCCGAATCGGAGGAATCGTTCTTGTATTTCTCTCCCAGTATCTCAAAATGCGGTCTGTCATCCAACCGGTAATCTGATTGCGGAAGCCATTCACCGAGGATGTATTGAAAGAAAGGTGCAGCATCGCTTGCCTTGCCGCGGTAAATGAATATAAGATATAATCCTTCCGGGAGAATATAGGTTTCCATTCCTTCAGGAACCGGGTTAAAGTCGGTTACTTCAACTGCGGCCCATTTTTCGAATGGTGTCATCGGATGGAAATCGGTAAAAAACTTAGGCGGATAGACCTGCATGGAAATGAGTTCCTGATTGATGTTGTTGGGAATTTTCCGCCATTGCTGCATAAAGCTTTTCCAAAGCTCCCCGGTTTTGTCATCGGCAAACGACGTGGTCTTTCTTTTTCCCACCAGTTTTTTACAGGTTATCGTTTCAATTCGGTGTTTCATAAAAAGGGACTTCCTATTTCCGCTAAGATAATGGCTAATTGTTTTCCCGGTTTCGTTTGCCTGAAGTTACGTCAGGGCTTGAAAAACTCATAGAAGATTCCGGCAGTACTTAATAAAAGCGCTAACGTAGCGATCCTGTGAACTTTCAACATTGCATCATGTAGTTTGTCGGCGCTTAATAGTGCACCCGAAGCAATCAAAACAATCAGTGAAATTCCGGCTATAATGGAACAAACAACCAGCAATGCATCCCATCCATAAAGTTTTAGTTGGTGAACCACGAGTATTGTAATATAAATTCCAAAACCTAGCGTGCCGATTTTATGCACAGCCAGAATCAGCTGCTGGTATGGCTTTCCTGTTTTGTGAAGGATAACTCCCAGCATTAATGTTATTAGTAATAGCGCGATATCAATAATGGTTTTTGTTGTCATTCCGGTTTGCATAGTTTGAAATTTTTGTTTGTGTTATAACGATATTGTCCTATTAAAAAGTTGTTGTTTGATAATCAATTCAGAGTAGAATTTTTCGAATCGGAGGAATACTAAAGGCGACTAAAAGAATCAGACTGAGCCATCCCTACCAATCTCCGGTTTTCCCGTACCAAGTTCTGATTCCTTTGGTAGGAACCAGGGAATAGAGAATTCCGGTGTCGCTCTCATCTGAAGCCATTTGCCCCAAAAGTCGTCCGTGGAAATCCTCCGCGTGACTGACGCCGTTATAGGTTGGCCTGACGGTTGAAAATCCGAACTCGATGGAACGATGATAGTACCCGGGCCCTAAGCCTTTGGGATTGTCGTACGATGGATTCAGCATGATATCGACATGCTGTTGTGCCGCTTGCCTGATATATGATGGGAAATTCATATCCCGGCAAATCGATACGCCGATTTTTCCGTAAGGTGTTTCAGCTGTCTGGATGATTTCAACTCCTTTCCGAAAGACACTTGTTTCACCGATGTCGCCAATGCCCATCAAATATCGTTTGGCGTAATCAACCAAAATGTTCCCGTCGTTATCGATCAACAGGTTTTTGTTGTTGCCTTTTCCTTCATTGGCGAAACAGGCATAGGCAATGCTCAGATACACATTGTTGCTTTTGGCAACCTTCCGGAAAGCCTCCTGCAGCCGTTGTTCGTCATCTTCGTTGATGGTCATGGCATATTCCTGGAAAGCCACAATCCTGGCGCCATTTTGTACGGCGGCTGCCGTCAGGTTGTTAATTCTGGCAACGGTTGGTTCGAAAGGTGATAGGAGTTTCTTTTCATAAACCTCGTTCATTGGAATTGCTTCACCGTTTTCCGGAAGTAAAACAACACTGGCCACTTTAACCATCGGTGCTTCGGGAGTCATGAGTGAAGATATTTTTAACGCGCCGAATACGATAATGGCTGAAAAAACCGAAAGAAATACGAGAACCGGCTTCCTGGCCTTTGACCAACTGAAATTGTTTTCCCACGAATAGTTGATTATTGAAGCTATCCACGAAAAGAGAAAGGTGAATCCCCAAAGACCGGTTAACGAATTGAGTTGTTGCAGAACCAACGGCCCGTATGCATAAACCGTCTTGGCAACCGTCCCGTCGAAGGGGCCTTCCAGTGAGGAAAGGAAGAAAATTCCGGTCAGCGAAATAGGAAAAATGAGTGTTGACAGAAATGGCTTTTTCTGAAATTTGGGATACAGCAATCTGTCAATCATGTACGGCAGAAAATACAGGATGGACAACAAGGTACTTCGGATGAGATTCACGACAAGAATCGTTGTCGAGTTACCGAAAAGTGCCCACAAGGCGATGTTCATGCTCAGTAAAAATCCGATGAAAGTGAACAGGCTGCCTCTTCCGGCAGGTTGTGTACGGATGAAACGTAGGATGAAGATGGGAGCAATGACAATGGCAACCGGAATCGTTGGGAAGAACATACTTCTTCGGGTCAGCATGAAAATGCCAAATCCGAGAACAAAGACCAGGAGGGAGCGGTAATTTGCTTTCATGATGGCTATAATTTGGTTTGTCGAATGCTCGTAGTCGAAAGTCTAGTTCTCTTTGCGGAAACCATCCCGCAGAATTTTACAATGCCGGCTTTTTCCCCTAAAGTGCCGGCAGAGTTGTCTGGATGAAAAATATGTCTCTTTGATTATGTGTGAATTACACAAGATGAGGGAAAAAGTTGTGTGAAAGTTTTTTGCAATAGCGTAGAGATGACGACCACAAATAGCAATGACTTTCATAAAACAGGAAAGAAACCTGACAGGCCGATAGCGGCAATGAGTAAAACCAATGTATTCAGAATCTCATTCGCTGCCTAGTCGGAAATTTTAATTCCCTTGGTAATAAACGACAATCCTTGTTGGCCGGTGGTCGAAATCATCACTGCTTCAAAAAGCGGTTCAACGTCGTTGTTTTCAATCGCCCAATCGAAGGTGAAGTTGGCTCCGGTTCCGCCTTCCTTATCTTTTTCGTCAATAACAATATCGATGGTTTCCAGCGGGCTTAGATAAATGGGTTTGTCGAAATAGCTCCGGATTAGATGACCGGCAGAATTGAAATACCTGGCATTCATGATGTAAATGGTATCCTGCGGATTCATGTTCCGGATACTGACAGTTACCGTCAGCGGGTAAGTTTTATTTTCATTCGATTGATAAACTTCGGAATAAACCGGCAGATAAGTTGTGCCACGCTTAAGCGAATCAGCAGGACTGATATTTGCTTTTCGTGCCTCCCAGTTGGTCGGGTTAACGGAACTTATCTTTTTATTCTGTCCGCAGGAAAATAATGCAATTAATAATATGGAAATGATCAGGTATTTCATGAGCCTACGTATATCGTTTAGTGTTTGGCAGGAGATTGTATCCCTTTCGGGAAAATACGGATTTTTATACGCAAACCAATAGGCTGATTTTCAAATGTACATTATTTCTCACATTCGGATGGGTAAAGACATTTGCCTTAGTAGTATTTAGTTCTAATGGAGATCTTACAGTTTTTGAATGATTTCCATAATATCATTCTTTGCCCAGTGGTCGATGTATTTTCCATCTTTAATCCGCACCATATCGATCACGGTCATTTTAACCTTTTCTCCGGTCGGTTGATGCCCCATAATTTCGCCGAGGTGTGTCCCGGTAATGGTTTTCAGGGATGATACCAAATCATTTTCTCCGACCTGCTGGTCGATTTCTACCTTTAAATCGGGAAAGCCTTTATGCAATATTTTTGCAAACTGAATTAATCCGGTCACATCGTTGGGGAAATTGGAAGAGATGGTATGATTGGTAATGTGTTCGTCAACAATTTCCTTCAGGATATCGGTATTTCCCTGTTCAAGAAACTCTTTGTTAAAACGAATGACAACTTGCTTATTTTCTTCTATGGTATTGGACATTCTATTATTCTTTGTTGGTTTTATTTTCATTTACCTGATTAATTTCAACTGATTCTTCTACCCGAAATAACCATTCATCGGTTAGATGCGTAAAAAGTTCGGGTTGTTCAATCTGTAAGTTGTGTCCGGCTCTGTCCAGGACTGCGAACGATGCTCTGGGGAAATTTCTCAGCAGATTCCATGCATCTTCAAAACCCACAATCGAATCCTGTCTTCCGACAAGAATAAGTGTTGGGTTAGGGAATTGAAGTTGATCCATTTCAGCATCGAATGAAAATTCGAAATCGCTTTTCCGGATTCTGTCCAGGAGTTCTTTGTTTGCCACTTTTAGGCCACAAACAATTTCATCGGTATATCGTTCGAAAGTGTACCGGTTTTGAACAACCCCCATCGAATCAAAACCTTCGATTTCTTCCGTTGATAATCCTGAAATGAATTCATCGTCTATTGCTATGACTTCATGTTTGGGAACTTTTCTGTTTTTGCTTTTTGCCACTACCACCGGGCATAACAGAAATAAGCCATCCACTCTTTCGGGCATTCGGTGAATCACTCCTCTGGATAAATATCCTCCATAGGATTCACCTGCCAGCAGAAAATTCTCACCGGGGATAATCTTTTCAATGAAATCGATAACAATCTCAAGCATATCATCCGAGTTGTTTATCCATGCTGCATTCTCTGATTTTCCCATGCCCGGCAAGTCAGGATAAATCCGCATATAGTTGTCTTTGCCTTTGAAGACGGGTTCCATGCATCCTGTCATCAAGCGATGATCTGGGGTAAAGCCATGTAAAATGACTACTGGCTTGCCCTGGCCAATGACTTCATAGTTTATCGACAGATTTTTGATCTTGCACTTCATTGGGTTGTTGTTAGGGTGATAAGTGTTAAAAAAATGAACCGTTCAGGAAAAGCTGAACATGATTCAAATTTTCGCAAAATTAATCGATTTGGAGTCCTGTTAGAAAAACGGAGACGCTTCTTCTATACCCTAAAAACGCTTTTTGATCACATCAATGGGTCTACTATCATGGCGATGATGAGCACCAGCACAAAGTAGTTGATGCTCATGAAGTACCGGAACGGATTGAAATCGAAATACGCTTTGCGCAGAAGCTTCGAGAACAAGGCGATCAACCACACAGCCGCAGCAAAGACCATGATTTTGAAGAAGGTGGTGATAAGCAATCCTGAAAGTACAACCAGTGCGCCGATGATAGCCGTGGAAACTGTCCAGATGAAGATAGCCCGTTTGATTTGTACCGGTGTCAGTACGGAAGTGATGGACGGAAAGCCAGCGACTTCATATTCCTTACCGTACTTCAGCATGAGCAGCCAGAAATGGGGTACCTGCGAAATGAAAAAGAAAACGGTGAGCACTAACAACCGGATATCTAACAATGCTCCGCCACCTGCTACCCAGCCAACTGCCGGAGGGATGGCGCCAATCACGCTTCCCGGGATAACCGCAAATGCTGTTACCCGTTTCAGTGGCGTGTAAATGCCGTTGTACCAGATAAACGCCATGAATCCCAGAATGGCTGCTTCAAGGTTACTGCCGATGTATATAATGATGGTACCTACAGCAATTTCGATGGCCGAAATCAATAAAACATTCCTTTCCGAGATTCGTCCGGATGGAAGGGGACGGTTTTGGGTACGTTCCATCAACGCATCTTTGTCGCGATCCTGGTAATGGTTAAGAGCAGCTGAACCGCAGGCCAGGATGAATATTCCCACCATGGGTAAAATCACGTGCGAATCGATGTGCTTGTTGGCCAGAACATAGCCCGCCAGGGTGGTTAGTGTGACCACAAATGTGATGCGTGTCTTGTTCAGTTCAGCTAATATGTTGAGGAAATCTTTCAGTTGTTTCATGTCAATTACAAATGTCTCACTAAAACCGTTTGATGGTCAAAAAGTTCTTAATTCTGTACTGCTCTCAAAATTTTTCTTTGGCAAAAGAAGCATAATCTTTTATACCAATCATGCATTATTTAGACAAAATAAAAATAAATTTGCGACTGTTTTGTAAAATATGCAAGGTTATTTAACTTTTCATATTTAAAATTGTTAAAAGACTATATTCATGTTAAACAGAAAAGAGTAACAGTGGCGGTAAGTGTTTTACAAATAGCATGATGTATTTGATTGATAAAAGTTCATACATTTTAACAATTGATTGAGAGGCAAGTGAAAATGATGACTGGAATCGTGGCAAAAGATATTGGAAAAAGTATGTTTTTGCCGCAGAAATATGTCAACGTTATTCGTTTGGGTGCTGAATAGTCTTGTTTTTTAGGTTGCCCTCCCAAAATTGAAGAACATGCAAGTTGATACATGGATATCCTATGAAATTGATTAAATCTGTTATAAATGTTGCGAGGAACACAATGATGAAAAAAAATCGTTACAAATTTTTAATGGGAGTGGTATTGTTACTGGCCACGGTTTTCCTGAGCAGTTGTAGCAATATGGTTGTGCTCGATTCAAAGGGACCTATCGGCAACGAGGAAGCTTTCCTGATAAAGATCGCATTCGTACTGATGTTGATCGTTGTCCTTCCTGTCTTTGTTATGGTCATTTGGTTCTCGGTGCGTTACCGTGCTTCCAATGAAAAGGCAACCTATAAGCCTAACTGGGCCCACTCAACCAAGATTGAATGGGTGATATGGATGGTGCCTATCGCCATTGTGGCGGCCCTTTCGTATCTCACCTGGGTTAAAACCCATGAATTGGATCCGTACAAACCGCTTGATTCGGATGTGAAACCAATTCGTATTGAAGTGGTATCGACCGACTGGAACTGGCTGTTTATTTACCCCGATTACAATATCGCGGTAGTGAACCACCTCGTTTTTCCGGTTAATACGCCACTGAATTTCAAACTGACGTCGGCTTCGGTAATGACCTCATTCTTCATTCCGCAGCTGGGAAGTCAAATTTATGTGATGGCAGGTATGCAGACTAAGTTGCATTTGCTGGCCGATCACGAAGGAACCTATCTGGGACAAAACATAGAGTACAGTGGTAACGGTTATGAAACCATGCATTTCGACGCAGTTGCCACTTCGCAGGACGCGTTTGAAGATTGGGTGGAAAAAGCCAAACAATCGCCGGACCAGATGAGCCTGGCTACGTTTAAGGAGTTCAGTGAACCCAATACGAATTTCCCGGTTACCACCTATTCGTCGGTAGCACCCAAGCTGTTTAACCACATCATGATGCAATTCATGGGATGGATGGGTGGTTCTGACCACGAAATGAAAATGATGAACGATATGGACGATATGCACCACATGCATTCTACGCAGGATACCATGAAGATGCATGAAGAGCACGGCTCAATGACAATGCCGTCCGATTCGGGACATGTACATACTAAAACTATGGAGGATAAATAATATGTTTGGAAAGTTGACCTTATCGGATATACCGTACAACGATCCGATCATCATGGGAGCTGTTGTCAGTGCATCTTTGGCAGGCCTGGCAATCATCATCCTGATTACATACCTGAAAAAGTGGTCATATCTTTGGCACGAATGGCTCACCAGTGTCGATCACAAGCGCATTGGCGTCATGTATATTATTCTGGCCCTGGTGATGATGCTTCGTGGATTTGCTGATGCCATCATGATGCGTGGACAGCAGGCTATGGCAGCTGGTGCCGATCATGGATACCTTACTCCTCATCACTACGATCAGATATTTGGTTCGCACGGTACCATCATGATCATCTTTGTGGCCATGCCATTTGTGATTGGTCTGATGAACCTGGTGATTCCTCACCAGATTGGTGCGCGCGATTTAGCCTTTCCGGTGCTAAACTCGGTTAGTTTCTGGCTCACCGTTGCCGGTGCCGGACTGATTATGATTTCGCTCGGTGTCGGTGAATTTACCAATGCCGGCTGGTTCGGAATTGCTCCTCTGTTTGAGAAAACATATAATCCCGGCGTGGGGGTCGACTACTGGATGTGGGCCTTCCAGATAGCGGGGGTCGGGTCGCTCCTAAGTGGTGTGAACTTCCTGGTCACTATCGTGAAGATGCGTGCGCCAGGTATGACATTTATGAAGATGCCGCTGTTCACATGGACGACCCTGACCACAAACGTATTGATGATTTTGTCCTTCCCGGTGATTACCGGTGCACTGTTCCTGCTGACACTCGACCGTTACCTGGGCATGCACTTCTTCACCAACGATATGGGGGGTAACATGATGATGTGGAACAACTTGTTCTGGATGTGGGGTCACCCGGAAGTATACATCGTGATTCTTCCGTCCTTCGGTGTTTTCTCCGAAGTAGTGGCTACATTCTCTAAGAAGAAGTTGTTCGGCTATGTATCGCTGGTTTGGGCGACCGCCGCCATCATGATTCTCTCTTTCACCGTATGGTTGCACCACTTCTTCACTATGGGTAATACCGTGAATGTGAATATCTTCTTCGGTGTTGCCACCATGCTGATTGCTATCCCGACCGGGGTAAAGGTGTACGACTGGCTTTTCACCATGTACCGGGGACGTATTACGTTTACCACGCCCATGTATTGGGTGCTGGGCTTCCTCACCATCTTTGTGATTGGAGGAATGACCGGTGTGCTGATGGCGATTCCGCCGGCCGATTTCGTGGTGCACAATAGTTTGTTCCTGATTGCTCACTTCCATAATATGCTGATTCCGGGTGCCCTGTTTGGCTACTTTGCCGGTTTCGCTTACTGGTTCCCGAAAGTATTCGGCTTCAAGCTCGATGAAAAGTGGGGCAAACGTGCCTTCTGGGGTTGGGCTATTGGCTTCCTGGTAGCCTTCATGCCGCTGTATGTATTAGGCTTCATGGGTATGCCGCGTCGTATGGCGCATTACGATACCATGGCATGGCAACCCTGGCTGATTGCCGCTGCTGTAGGTGCCCTTATCATTGGTTTGGGCGTACTGTCGCAGGGAATGCAGATTTATGTCAGTATTCGTGACCGGAAGAAAAACGCTGACCTCACCGGTGACTCGTGGGGTGACGGACGTACCCTGGAGTGGTTGAGTTCTTCGCCGCCTCCTGTATACAACTTCGCCATTATCCCGAAAGTTGACGAGCTGGATGAGTTCTGGGCCATGAAGGAAAACGGTACAGCTTATCAACAACCAGCCGAGTACCACGACATCCATATGCCGAAGAATGTCATGCGCGGACCTATTATCGGTGGACTGGTTCTGGCCTTTGGATTTGCCATGGTTTGGTACATCTGGTGGTTGGCGATCGCCAGTATCATCGGAGTGATTGTGACCGTGATTGTTGGCTCGTCACACGACGATGAGGAATATATTATTCCGGCCGCCGAAGTGAAAAGGATAGAGGATGAGCGTTTCGCGCAACTGGCTGCTGCCATGGAAGAAAAGAAGAATAATTAAAAAATCAGACAGTAATGAATACTAACGTTTCACAAAACGCAGTACATACCGCAGATGCAGAGCACCACAATCACGCGGAAATCAGGACCTTCGGGTTTTGGATTTACCTCATGAGTGACCTGGTGCTGTTCTCTGTGCTCTTCGCTACCTTCGCAGTAATCGGCTTTAACTCGGCTGGTGGTCCTACTGGAAAAGATTTGTTCGACCTGCCTTACCTGTTCGTCGAAACCATGTTCCTGCTGGTAAGTAGCGTTGCCTTTGGCCTGACCATGATTGCCATGCACAACGGCAAACAAAAGCAAGTCATCATCGGGTTAATTATTACGGCCTTATTGGGACTCGGATTCATCGGCATGGAGATTCACGAATTTGTCAATATGATTCACGATGGTGCCGGTCCTGATCGCAGTGGTTTCCTTTCGGCTTTCTTTACGCTGGTAGGAACACACGGGGCTCACGTTTCTTTCGGATTAATCTGGATTTTCACCATGATTGGGCAAATTGCCAAGTCGGGTCTTACCGAAGGAATCAGCTCCCGTATGATGCGGCTGAGCCTTTTCTGGCACTTCCTCGACATCGTTTGGATTGGCGTATTCAGCTTTGTTTACCTGATGCACGTTGTCTAACACGGCTTACGGATATTTGATTGTTGAAATTTAAAAAAGACAAAATATGAGTCAATCACATAACGAAGAGATGGGAGCCGGCAAGATTACCACGAAAGCCTACATTACAGGTTTTATTCTGGCGCTTCTGCTCACTATCGTATCATTCGGAATGGTTATGAGTCATGCATTCAGTCGCACTACGGCGATGGCAGGTTTGTTTGTGGCAGCTTTTGCCCAGATGGTGGTGCACCTCCACTACTTCCTGCACCTCGACAAATCGTCGGCACAGCGCTGGAACGTGATTGCCCTGCTGTTTACTGCCCTGTTACTGTTCATTTTCGTGGGCGGAACACTTTGGGTGATGTACACGCTGAACTCGCGAATGATGTAAGAATATAAAAGAACAACGGGCACTGTTCCGGTGACGGATACGGCGCCCGCTGCTTTCCATTGATTATTGTTCGAATCAAATGTAAGGACTGCTTTCTCGAAGGCGGTCCTTTTTTTAATGCCCCTTGTTCTTGATATCCTTTTTCAGATAGTCTTTCAGGATTTTCCCGAATTGCTTATCTCTTTTCCGTCGTTCGGCTAACGTTGACTCAAAATGACTTTTCTCCCGTTCCATCTTCATATAATTCTCGTAAGCCTGTTCGTCGATTTCGCCTCTTTCGACGGCTTCCAAAACGGCGCAGCCTGCCTCGCTGGTGTGCGTGCAATCCTTGAAGCGGCAATGTTGTGCCAGACTCATGATATCATCAAATGTGGTCTCCAGGCCGCTGGTGGTGTCGGCAATGCCTACTTCGCGCATGCCGGGATTGTCGATGAGTATGCCGCCGTTTTCCAGGATGGTTAACTCGCGGTGACTGGTCACATGTCTTCCTTTGTGTGTGCTTTCGCTGATAGCATCGGTTTTCATCCTTTTTTGCCCCGATAGGTTGTTCAGCAACGTAGATTTGCCCACGCCCGACGAGCCGAGCAGGCAATAGGTCTTTCCTTTCTCGATCACCTTGTTCAGTGCTTCGTATCCGTCGTGGGTTTCGTTGCTGATGGCCAGCACCAGAACCTCTTTAATGCGGTGCGCTATGCTCTCCTGAATTTCGACGAGTCGTTGGTCGTCGATGAGATCGGTTTTGGTGAGTACGATGATGGGACTGACGTTAGACGAATAGCAAATGGTCAGGTAACGCTCCAGGCGGTTGAGATTGAAGTCGCGGTCGACCGCCTGCACCAGGAAGGCATAGTCGATGTTGGCGGCGATCATCTGCACTTCGCCGGAGTGAGAGACCGCTTGTCGCTTCAATACGGAGCAGCGGGGCAGTAGCTGGTGAATGATGGCGAAATCTGCATCATAAACCGTCAGGGCAACCCAATCTCCCACGGCAGGGAAATCCTCGCGGCCTTGAGCCGTAAAGCGCATGTTCCCGGTGATTTCGGCTTCATGTTCGCCGTCAGCGGTGCGGACGATGTATCGTTCTTTGTGTTCAGCCACAATCCGGCCAATCCCGAATTGCTCGAGTTGCAACTCTTTTCTGGTTTCTTCAATACGGTTGGTATAACCAAGGTCTTTCAGGTTCATTTTGGTTTGTTGTTTGGCGAACGCGCAACAACCAGCCTGTTATGGCACGCTCTGTTATCCTGTAATCTCTTCAAAGTGGACCAGCGCCCAGTCGATCATCATTTTCAGGGCCGGCATCAGTTCTTTTCCCGTTTCGGTTAACGAGTATTCCACACGGGGCGGAATTTCCTTATGCATCTCCCGGTTGATCAAGCAGTCCTCTTCCAGTCGTTTCAGGGTACTGGAAAGCATCTTCTGCGATATGTCGGGAATGGCATTGCGCAAATCCTTATAGCGCATGACACCACCTTTTTGCAACGCTCTTAAAATTAACAGTGACCACTTGTCGCTCATCCGGCTCAGAATATTCCGAACGGGGCAGGTCGGGAAGTTGATATCAAGTTCTCTCATGTCGTTGTTTTAACGCTATTCAAATATAAAAAATCTCTTTTAGAGAGTAATGTCCGGATTGGGATGTTATAGTTGAAATGAAAAGAAAATTTTTCAAAAATATAGTCGTGGTAAAAGGTAGGAAATCAATAATTCTAACCATTTAGGTGCGTAACGAACCCACTTGCTCATATTGACCCGATCGCTGAACTTTGAGTTATATAAATTCAATAACGGAGGATAAAATAATGAAAGAATTGACAGTTAAAAATGTGCATGCAGTAGAAGGTCAGAAAGTAAACCGCGATGGAAATGAATTTACCATTAAGCCTGTGATTCCTGCAGAGGAAGTTAGTAAGTGCCGGGTAAACTTCATCGAAGTGGAACCGGGAAACTTCGCGTTCGGCTATCACTATCACGAAGTAAACGAAGAGGTATTTTACATCATCAGCGGAACGGGAATTGTCCGGACCATCAATGGTGATGTAACGGTAAAAGCCGGCGATGCCATTACCTTTCCTACCGGTGAAAAGGGCTCGCACGTGATCCGTAACGGCTCGGAAACCGAAAAGCTGGTGTACATCGATTTCGACACGGCCAGTGTTCCCGAGATTGTGCATTTACCAGACATCAACAAGGTGATGGTAACAGGACCGTATTCGAAAGGGATGTATGACGAAGAGTAATCACAGCAACCAGCGTTGTTTAATAAGTTTATCTACTCATCCCAACCTTTCTCTAACATAGAGAAGGGCCAGCGACAGAGCAAGGTTTCAAGGGCTTACTTCCAATTAAGAAATTACTTTCGACAAATCCATTGGATACAAACGTTGATTTGCTCACCGGCCCAGCCCCTCTTTACAATTGTAGAGAGGGGCAATCCGGCCGCAGGTCGGATGGGGTGAGTAGATATTGGAACCTAAGAATAATCTGCAGCAGGCCTTGTGTTGCGGATATACAAACCTTTACGGTGGGGTGAAGAGACTGGAAAATCTTCACATGACTAATAAGTTGTACATAAGGAGTATTATACGATGAATGAACAGATAAATGCATTACGGAAAAATTTCGAGACGCTGGGAACCATATACGATAAATCGGATATGGTGATCATTTACAAGGAGATTATCGAAGGCGTTGGTTGCTATTGGTTTCATCCTGTCGGAACGGAAGAGTCGGATACCGGGAAACTCATCATTTACCTGCATGGCGGAGCGTTTGTTTTTGGTTCCATTGCATCGCACCGGGCGCTTATTTCGCATGTGGCAGAACAGTTGGTGTTGCCTGTGTTGTTTGTTGAATACAGTCTGGCGCCCGAAAAACCGTTTCCAGCAGCCGTCGATGAAGTGGCGAAAGTATACGGACAAATCCGGGCACGCTTCCCTGGGAAGGAACTCATCCTGATGGGCGATAGCGCCGGCGGTGGATTAGCTGTTACGGCTTTATCGCGACAAGGAATGGAAGAACCTGCCGGCTTGGTATTGCTTTCGCCGTGGATGGATTTAACCTGTAGCCACGAGTCACAGATGACCAACCGGGAAAATGACCCGATTCTTCGAACGGAAGCTATACAGCAATATGGTTCCTGGTATGTGGGGGATGCCAAACTATCGGAGGCCAACCCGATTGAAACAATCAACAGACAATTCCCGCCAACGTTAATTCTGGTGGGTTCAGGCGAGATTCTGCTGGATGACAGCAAAGTTCTTTACAATAAAATTGCCGAACGTCAGGAAAGGGTAAGGCTGACCATCTATGAGCATGCAAACCATGTATGGATGCTGGAGAATATTCACGCTGAAGCATCGCAAAAAGCACTTAGAGAGATAAGGGAATTTATCGCCGGATAATGGAGTGAAACTCATCCTTTAGCCGATATTTTTGTTGCAAATCCAGGTAGCGCTGAGATATTTATTCAATCCCGGAGGGATGAAATATTGGTAGCCCGGGGTGTTAACCCCGGGAATGATGGATATATGAGATAAAAGCGGTCGTGTGATGGTTTGGATTGGAACGGTTTGGTTGTTTCGAACGCAATGGCGGTGCAGAAATATTTGTTTTTATCTGTCCTTTTGTCTTGATACAAAAGGACGAAAAATCAAGTCAAAGTGATCCTTCAGCCCGCGTCATGATTTTGTTTTTTCTGACCCACTAGCCGGAATTCCCTCACAAAACCATTCCCGCCACCGCCGGCCCGGCCTACTTTGACGGGCTCACGCGCTTTTCGCTTCCTCGCAATGACGGAAAAAAGGGGCTTTTGCGGAACAATAGTAACAACAGAAACTATAGGAACCACTCAGCCCAACTTGAAACCTGAAACTCTTCCAACCTGTAACCGATTCCGGATGGATGCCTTATACACTCAGCAAATCAATTGGCACATCCTTCAGCCGGGCAATGTCCATCACTTTGTTGCGGACATCGAAGCGGGAAGCGCAATTAACGTTGCAGACGTCGCACAGGTGGCATGGATTGTTTGACAGGTCGACCTCGGCCAGCGTATGCCATGCCTGCTCCAGGTTTTTATATCCGTAGGCATACATGTAGCTGCGCATGATGGTCGGGATGTCGAGGTGATGCGGACACTGCGGGATGCATTGCTGACACTGCTGGCAATACAAACCCTGGGCGTCGTTACCGGAAGTCATGCCTAAATCCTTCATCTCCTGCTCGGACATCTTCAGGTTCTGAATCATCTTCAGGTTTTGCTGCACCAGTTCCACCGATGTCATTCCCGATACGATGGACGAGATATTTTCGTTCTGAAGCACCCATTTCAGCGCTGCATTGGTGTTGATGGCCGGACCTGTTTTGCTGCGGGCCGCGCCGGCTGTGGTTTTCATGGCCACGATGCCCATGCCGGCTTTCGCTGCTCGGTCAATCGCTGTGTGTAATTCCTCGAGATTTTGTGTTTTGTAATTGTAGCCAATCATCGCCACATCGTACACGCCTGAATCGGCCGCCGCGTTGAGCGCTTCGACGGTGCCACCATGCGAGGCAATGCCCACATACTTCACCTTGCCTTGTTTCTTCAGTTGTTCGAATGTTTTCAGCACTTCCTCGTTCAGGATGGTCTCTTTCTTCGAAGCAAACGGCAACAGCACAAAGTCGATGGTTTCGAGACCAAAGCGTTTGAGACTGGCCTCTGCACTTTTCATGTATTTTTCGGCGGTGAAGTCGCTGTTCAGGGTGCCGGCGCCCTTATCCATTTCATTGGGAATGGCAGCAGTACCCACCAGGAAGCTGTCGCGCGGCAGGCCTTTCAACCCTTCACCCACAAGGATTTCATTGTTCCCGCGGCCATAGTAGTTGGCTGAGAAAAACAGCTTGACCCCGGCTTCGTATGCAGCTTTTACCAGTCCCGGTGAAGTGACGCCACTGGTCCCCATACTGATGAGAGGCGTGTGGATACCTGTTTTTCCGAGTTTGCGGGTGGGCAATGGAGAAGTAGTGTTGTTGGTGGCTGAGGCATTGAGGCTGGTGCCCGAGGCCAGCAGGGCGGTTCCGGAGAGGCCCATAATACTTTTCTTCAGGAAATCACGACGATTGTTTGTTTTCATAGTCCGGTTTTTTGGTGTTTTGCCGATTTAATTGATCATTGGTTTGTCTGAAACAGTCCGGCTTGCATGCCGGAAGCAGGTAGTTTGGTTTGGGTTCGTCCGTTTTCGGTGGGTGGGCGAGCCGTACCTTTTCGGTTGACTAATGTTAGCTGGTGGAAGCCGTTCTTCCTGAAGCGGTGTTCCAACATTCAGGAAAAGACGAATTTAAAGTTACGAATAATAGTGATTTATCAGAAGATAATGGCAAGTCGTTATACACTCGGCAGATCAATTTTCATTCAACATCTACTCATCCGAATCCTTCTCTAACATAGAGAAGGGCTAAATCCGTTGCAGGATTGCATGGTTCAATTTCGAAATAAGGATTCCTGCCGGGAAAACAGAATAGCCTGATTGATTATCCCGGAGGGATGACACCTGGCTTGAAACGCAATCCACAATAGAACGTACGACCCCGCCGGGGTCGGGTCTGTTCCTTGAATATCCTCTCTTCTAACAATATGAGACTCCTCCGGAGTCTTCTGAATCTTCTTTCGCAGGAAGCTTCCGGTTGAAATCTGAAAACCACTTTTATTCCGAACAGAACATCCCGTAGGGACGAAATCTTGGTTGCCCGGGGTGTCAACCCCGGGGAAGTGGAATATATAAGATAAAAGCGCTCGCGCGATAGATTTGATTGGAATGATGTGGTTGTTTCGAGCGCAATGGTGATGGAGGAACATTTATTCTTTTGTCCTCAAGCCGGACGGGCGTTCTTGTTCTTTTACCTTGACGTAAAAGTACCAAAAGGTCAAGTCAAAGTGATCCGTCCTCCCACAGGGCCAACGCATGCTCCTGCGACTTTGACGGGCCTACGCGCTTTTCGCCTGATGGCGAAGTTGGGGATTAGGTAGCTAATCAATGTGCAGAAGTTGGCGACGTGTCCTCCTTTGGAGGAGGTGGCCGACAGGCCGGAGGAGGATAATTCACAGAAAAATTCTAATTTAATTAGACCAAACCAACCAGAAACTGATGAAAGAATCGCTCTCGTCCAACCTTGGTTACAATCGCAGGTTGAAAAACTTTGCCCGACACATGCGGAAGAAAGGGACCAAAGCTGAGGCTTCTCTGTGGAAATACGGACTGAGAGCCGGAAAAATGAAAGGTTATCGCTTTCGCCGACAAAGACCTGTGTATAACTACATAGCCGATTTCATGTGTAAGGAGTTGAAACTGATTATTGAAGTAGATGGAATAACTCACCAGGATGAAGAGCAAATGGCTCGGGATAGACAGAAAGACCTTGATTTGAATGATGCCGGATTTATCGTTTTGCGTTTTACTGATGAAATGGTATTGAACAGGATCGATTTGGTATTAATGGAAATTGATAATTGGATTCAGCGAAATGAACAAGATTCAAGTGTATAAAATCCTCCCCCTTTAATTCCCCCTCCGAAGGGGGACAGTTCGCCAACCCACTGCAGAAATCAGCTTTACCGCAGAAGAAATTGTCTCAAATACAGAAAATCAACAGCTTTCGTTTATCAAAGTGTTACTGTTCGTGACGTGTCCTCCTCAGGAGGAGGATTTTTTCGATTGTCTCAACTATTTTAATGTCTTGTGGAAAACTTACCTCTGATTATCCTCCCCCTTTAATTCCCCCTCCAAAGGGGGACAGCGCGCCAACGCATTGCAGGATTAGGTTTTGTATCAGGGGCTAGATTTGGACTATCAACAATAGAAACTACAGTAACCGCTCAGCGCAAACTGAAACCTTCAGAGCAATGAGTAATTAACAATGAGAAATGAGTAATAAAAAATACAATACGGCTGAACCTGAAACCCTTAAATCAATGAACAATTAGTAATGAGAAATGAATAATCTAGAGTACGATTAGGCTAAACTTCAAAACGCAACTTGAAACCTGAAACTTTTTAACAACAGGAACAACAGCAACAAAAGAAACCTTTTTACAAATCATTCAGCACGTCCGTGCCTCGGATGCCGGGTTTGTCTTTCAGGTAGGTGTAGATTTCCGCGTTACTCATGTGGTAGGCTTCTTTTAGTCCGTTGATGATGGTGCGCAGGTAGTTCGTGCCGGGAGGGTTGATGGCTTCCGGCTGGTGGGTGGCATGGGTGAAGGTGAAGATGGGATGGCCGTTTTTGTCGCCCAGGTAGAGCAGGTTGCCGTACCACCAGTTGGGGTCGATGATGAGCGAACCCTTTTCGATGGCCTTTTCAAGGTCGATGACCAGGTTCCCGTAGAAGTCGTTTTCCTGCCGGATGATGTCGATGAATTGCCCGGCGGTGATTAAATACATGCGCCCCAGGGTGGGGGCCTGTTCATTCGGTTCGGTGCCAATGAAGGCTACGCCGCCGCCTTGCCAGCTGCCCGATTCGCGGGCAAAGTACAGCTCCCGGTGGATGGTGATATTCTCCTTTTCCGTGGGAAGGGTAGTATCGAAACAGCCGGGCTGTGTTTTGGCAGAGCCTTCCGGTTGCCCGCCACGGATGTAGCAGTGAAACCGGCCCTCCAGCATGTTGGAACCGTAACTGGCATACCAGATTAGGGAGAAGTTCATGGAGTATTTGTTTTGAGATTGTACGTTTATAGTAATTTTTTTACACCATATCCTTACCGAAGCGATTTTACAACGTTCAGGAAAAGTAAAATTTAAAGATGCAAATATTCAGTGGACTCGAAATGGATTCACTGTTTGTTTTGTTGAACAAAAAATTTTGATTGTGGCAATTTTTTTTATTTTTACAACAAACACAAAAATCTTATTTGCTTTTTTATAAATTTTGGAAGACGGAAATGTCAGAACAAATAAAAAAAGGTTCGTTACGAGATGGTGGTAATTTCATCGTTCACAAGAATGTTATGAAAATCAAGCTAAAAAAGAATGAGACCGCAACTATTGTATCTGAACTAGAGTTAGTAAAAGTGAAGAATAACGTTGAGAAAGAGGATTTTTGGGCGGTTATTGAAAAACCGTCTACGGGTGATCGTGCTAATTATGAGAATTTTAAAGCATCTATTGAAGAGAAGAATAATGGTGATAGTGTTAGTCGCGAATTAAAGCCTGATCGGCGTCCAACTCCTTATAACCCAAACATATTTGAGCATTATATTGGTTTTGGGAGGTGTATACAAGAGAATGAGAATATAACTTTAACATATTCATATGACCGTCCTATAAAAGAAATAGTTACGGAAAAGGGTTTTTTGTTCAGAAATCGAGTTGTACTTTACGTAAATAGTTTTAGTATACCTTGTGAAACGCTAACTGTAGAAATTATTCCAGCTAGAAGGTTTTTTAAAAGTGAGTTAAGAAAAAATTACCATTGCGAGAATATTCATGCAAATGAAAGAGTATTTTATGCAGAACAATTTGTTAAACATCGTGAATATGTCATTCAACAATTCCTTAGTTGGAGAATTTTACCACCTCGCTTTGAAAGAATAACGTGGAAACTTTTTGCCATATTTGGAACTGCAATTTTAGGAATGCTTATTTCGATGTTATTCCATGATACGATAAAAGCTTTTATAGATAATATATCAAAGATATTTTAGTAAGGAGGTAGTTTATGGCATTTGACAAAAGAATCTTGGATGATTTGGAGAATATTAAAAATTCCCTTTCAGAATATATTATACGTGTTGGTTTGTTCGGTTCGATACTAAACAAATCGATAAATACAGTAAATGATATTGATGTATTAATACTTTATTCCGGTATTACATTTGAGGAGTTAAAAAGAAAAATTCATCAAATGAAACTTAACTTTCCAACTTATGAAGCTTATTTAAATGTACAATATATTCCAAGTGGGAAAACACGAAACGATCCATTGGGGTATCATATGATCTTGATGCCGGCTGATCATCCAAATGAACCGTTTTTGACAAGACATGAAAATAAAATAAGCTATTATGAAAAATTTAATTGATATAACATGAATTAAATCTTTTTTGAGTTTTTGTATATGATATATTGAATCAGTTTTATAAATGATCTCGTGTAGCTCTGGATAGAACTAAGGTGGGTATTATTGATTATAACACTAGATATAATATCTCGCCGATTGATTTAATAGAAACCTTCAATTATTACTAAAAATCACATTTTCTAATTCAGAGAATATTTGCATATCATCAGTAATAGTCTTTGATAGTTCCAATTTGAATCTTTCCGGATTTATGCTCGTTGTAATACTGCAATAATTTTTGATGCGCCCAGTTTCATCTTTTAAATTTTGATTTATTATGTCTGTGACAAATCTATCGTATTCAGCTTCATTAAAAGTAAGTCCATTTAAAGCACAATATTTTTTGAGTACTTCTTTGTCATATAGATAATTTTCAATTTCCCAGCGTTTTAACACTCTGTGGTTTTCCGGGTTGTTTTGGAGATATAGTTGGCGATCGTTTTCAGTATTTAGCTTTCCTGACGACATATCCCTGTCTTTAAGAACAAGAATTTCAATTTCAGTAAATACTTTAGATAATATTGCAAGTGCAATTTCGCTTCTTTGGTCTAGTTCTGTGTTCCCCCCACTTGAAACAAAAAGTGTGTCTAAATACTTCTCTGAGAAAATGTTGTTATAAACCTTCGCATCGAATCCATCTTCTCGTCCATTTGCTCCAGGTTTATCTTTTCCTTCACAATATATAATTCTCTTTGGGCTGATTAAATTCGTTAAATCGTCTAGTGCAGTTGAGAATATCCTTTTCCAGTTAGCTCTATTTTTAGTTATTGGCTCTACTATGAAGGTTTCTGAAGCCCATTTTAGTCCGTTTTTAAACTCAATAATTTGACTTTCTGTATTCAGTTCTTCCTGTAGGGCTCGTAAAAATCCGATACTATGAGTTGCGATCCAGATTTGACAATCATGTGGTACTAATTTATTTATTTCTAATAAAAGTTTTTTTTGAATAGCAGTATTTATATGAAGTTCAGGTTCATCTATTAGATAAATACTTTGATTGTACTCTTCTCGTCTCAAATATATATCTAATAAAATATCAATTACTTCTTTTTCTCCCGACGATAACACATTAAATTCGAAAGTTTTTGGGTGGTCAACTTTGGAAAAATAAATAGTGCCGTGATTTGCTTCAATATTCCCAAGATTGTCAATTTGTAAATCAAGACAACTACTTATTGCATTGTTCAAATCTCCAATGATCTTTGCCTTAGCGTCTGATGGTCTGCAATCTGTTTCGTGTAAATAGTTGTTGTATTTAACTTGTAATCTTCTGTAGTTTTCTTCCATTTTATCATCCAGATCAATTGTTGTGGTAGCACCATAACCATTAAGCCGAAGTTCTTGCAAAGCCTGAGAGCGGGTTACTTTCAAATTACTATTATAGCGGTATGGACTTCTAAACGTGAAAATTGTTCTATCTTTTCCCTCCTTATTCTTTTGTTGCCAAACAGTCTGAAAATTACCTTCGATAAAGTCAATGTGAACATTTTGATAATCATAGTTTGGCGCTTGAATCATAGAATGAAATGTGTAATCTTTTATACCTTTATTTCCAATAGTGCCAAATGTATTATTATGGAATAGCATTCCATCAAGTACACTACTTTTTCCGCAACCGTTGGGGTCAATTAATGCTACAATTCGTTTTGGATTTTCTCCTAAATCGATTGTCAAGTCATGAAATCGTTTGTATCCATTTCTTAGTTGAAGCTTTTTTATTCTCATAGTTATTTAATAGTTAATCGATAATATGAGGTCTGAATTATCATTGTTCGCTGTGAACCTAAACGATTGTTGAATTATATTTAGTATACTGAGATAATACTGTTTACTATCTTTATTTTACTAATTGGACTATATCCGCCTTATTGCCACTGAAATTACTCATTTTTTCATCATCAACATAATAAATTGTGCTTTGGAGATACGTCCAAACGTTCGCTGGCAAAAAGTGGAGGCGTGGAGGTACGTCCAAACGCCGCCCAACCGAAAAGTGGAGCTTTGGAGGTTCGTCCAACGCTTCGCTGGCAAAAAGTGAAGGCTTGGAGCTACGTCCAAACGTCGTCCAATCAAAAAGTGGAGCTTTGGAGGTTCGTCCAAACGTTCCCTGACAAAAAGTGAAGGCTTGGAGGTTCGTCCAAAGCCTTTCCCGAAAAATGACCTTTGGAGATACGTCCAAAACATGCCGGATAAAAAGACCTTTGGAGGTATGTCCACGGCATTCCTGATAGGAAATTGAACGGCAAAAGGCTATTTTATGTCGTAGAACATCATGTATTTATCAATAATTTACTATAAATTAGGTACCGGTTAAACACCCAGACAGCCGCAACCCTTATCTTTTTTCCTTGAGTGGTACCGTATACCATTCATTTATGTGTAACTATTTTAACGAAACCTCAATGATTGAAAAACTGATTAGTCAAAGCCGCACTACCGAGGTAGCTGCCGCATCCGTCCGCATGATTACTGCATTCAAAACGACCGTTTTAAATACCGACAGCCACATGGCCGGTATTTTCACTTCGCTGGAAAGCGATACCACAAAGCTAACCAAGGCGATTAACCGCTCAAAGGCGGAGTCGCAGCTGGAGGAGAAAGATGAGCTGCGCGATAACAAGCTCCGCGCGTTGTATTACCTGCTGCAGGGGTTTAGCCATCATCCCGACCAGGCTATCCAAATCGCCGCCGTGGCCGTGCTCACCGTGTTTGATAAATATGGCCTGGCCATTACCAATGACAGCTATGCCACCGAATCGTCGCTGGTGAACTCGCTGCTCGACGAATTGGCTGACCCGGAACTGGAACCGTCCATCACGGCGCTGTCGGGCTGCACCGAGCTGATTGCCGACCTGCAGGCTGCCCAGGAGGATTTCGAGAGAGTGGGCGCTGCATACGAGGCTGAGAAAGGGAAGGATGGAACACTGGAGAGCGCCAGTGCCATTAAGAAACAAATCATCCGCACCATCAACGACCAGCTGGTGGTGTACCTGCGGGCCATGCTCCAGGTGGATGAGACGACCTACGGCGATTTCTCGCGTACCGTAGCCGCTACTATCGCCGATAGTAACGAGGTGGTGAAGAAACGTCGCAAAAAACCGGAACCTGCTGTATAATATTAGCCCTGTTGGTTAGTAAATGGGTTGTGACTGACTGGGGTTATTTTTTCCATGCCTGGCTATTTTGATAGCCGTCCGCCTCACCGGAATGGTGGGGCGGATTTTTTATGTGATGTTTCATTATTTGTAAACACGGGATAAGATGTATGATTCCGGAGGAATCATATGTTGTTAGAACGGAATAACCTGATAAACCATGCGACTCCGGCCGGAGTCGTATATTTTTATTTGATATGGATGATGCTAACCATATGTCATCCCATCCGGGAAGGAGTCCGATCGCGGACGGCAGAGCAATAAGCCAATTTCTTCGGCCTGACGGGCCGGTTTATTTCAGCCCAATGGCTACGCCTTGGGTAATGAGGTGATAGGTTGCCGGGCGGTCGTGGGATGGTTTGGATTGAAAATGGAATATTGTTTCGAGCGCAAAGGAGATGGAGCAGCATCGCGATTGTTTTGGTTAGTGCCGAGGTTGAGGAGTGTGTCGGAGCGTAGGGTCAGGACATGTCCTGACCGTATTTGTGTCCAATTTTGGGTTTGTATTTTCGGCGCAAGAACGTTCCCGTTTCAATTGAGTCGGAATGTGCGCCTCATGGAACATTGTTCCTGGTGTTCCCGGGGTGGCGTCATTCCGGTTGCACCGAAATGCCTGCCCCCGGGCTGTGGGCTTTCAGGCCTTCAGCCTGACGAAGGTAACAACTGAAAGCGCAAACCTGAATATTGGATACAGCGCGGCCACGATATATCGTGGCCCTACAGCATTGGTGCAACCTGAAACCTTGAAATCAATGAGAAATGAGTAATGAACAATCGAAAGACCATTCTACATCGGCTACGGTCTAATGTCTGGAGTCTGATGTCTTTTTTCCAACCACAGAAACCGCGAAGCGTAACCAAAAAACAATCCCCATCCGGGCGGAACCAGACGGGGATGAAATATATAGAATCGTTTGGATATTGCGATTCTTTGGAAGCGACGGTTTATTTCCGGTCGGCTCCCTGGCGGTCGATCATCCAACCAGGATATTCGGGCGCTAACTTGCTCACTTCGTCGAGTTGTGCGAGCTCGTCGGCACTCAGCTGTACGTTCACCGAGCTGAGGTTGTCGGCCAACTGCTCGGGCTTGTTCGCGCCCACAATCACAGTGGTGACAGCCGGTTGGTGCAACAGCCAGGCCAGGGCAATTTGTGCCACGGTCACATCTTTGGCTGCAGCCATGTCGCGCATCACATCGACGATGTCGAAGGCTTTGTCCTTGTTTACGGGCGGGAAATCGAAGTTGGCACGGCGTCCTTCGCCCGATTCTACGTCGCGGCCATATTTACCGCTCAGCAAACCTCCGGCCAGCGGACTCCAGACCATCAATCCCAGTTTTTGGTCGAGGAGGAGCGGAACCACCTCACGTTCGAGGTCGCGTCCGGCAATGGTGTAGTATGCCTGCAGTGAAACGAACTTACTGAGGTGCTCGCGGGCCGAGATGCCCAGCGCTTTCATGATTTGCCATGCGGCGAGGTTACTGCATCCGATGTAACGAACCTTACCGGCTTTCACCAGCGAGTCGAGTGCGTCGAGGGTTTCCTCCAGCGGTGTGATGGGGTCGAAGCCGTGAATCTGGTACAAGTCGATGTAATCCATGTTCAGCCGTTGGAGGCTCTCGTCGGCCTGCTGCAGTATGTGTTTCCGGGTTAAGCCGGAATCGTTGGGACCTTCGCCCATCTTGCCGCGCACTTTGGTAGCAACTACCAGGTCGCTGCGGTTCAGTCCCAAATCGCGGATAGCTTTTCCGGTCATCTGCTCACTGAGGCCTTCGCTGTACACGTTGGCGGTGTCGATGAAGTTAATGCCGCCATCGACGGCTTGCTTCACCAGTGCGTTGACCTGATCCTGCGGCAAAGTCCCGATAGCCGTCCACATGCCGCGTCCGCCAAAGGTCATGGTGCCGAGGCACAGTTCCGATACTTTTAATCCGGTATTTCCTAATAAGTTGTACTTCATGTTACGTCTTTTTTGTTAGTTATCTTTTTAGCGTGGAATGCTGTATAGGTGCTGTCATGTATGTGCTTAAACTGTCGGAAGGGCCGAAAGGTTGAATGGGGCAGGGATTGTTTTGATTCTTTAACGTTTCTCATCCGTACTTTTACCTTGATGTAAAAGTACCAAAAGGTCAAGTCAAAGTGATCCTTCAGCCCGTGTCATGATTTTGTCTTTTCTGACCCACTAGCCAGAATTTCCGCACAAAATCATTCCCGCCAACGCTGGCCCGGCCTACTTTGACGGGCCCGCGCGCGTATCGCCTGATGGCGATGTTGGGGATTAGATAGCTAGTTAACGTGCAAAAGGTTACAACGTGTCCTCCTTTGGATGAGGTGGCCGTAGGCCGGAGGAGGAATGAGTATAAGCCTCAGATTAAACCAGCTCCTGTGAGCTTTTTATCCATCCTATGGTTTTGATAATTGCTGTTATTCCGGAAACACCACAAATAATTATCATTGATATGGCCCATATTATTGGTTCCCTCGTGGTATTGTCAATTATTGATAAAAAGGGTAGGAATATATTGACGAGCGTGGTAATTATTCCAAATACCAATGTGATGATTTTATAAATCTTCGAATTGACAATTAAGGGAATAGTAACGGGGACAAGTGAAATTACCATCCATAATGAGATCGTGTTTAATATTCCAAGAGTCATCTCTCCCGGCGCAATCATTAACCTCGTTTTATACAACAAGAATCCAATTAACTGAATTAAGAATAGTAACGAAATATCAATCCGACTGAGTTTGGCATTGTTCATTTTGGTCTTGTTTAGTTAAGCGATTTAAATTAAAAAAAAGCGGCGAGGATTTTATTTACAGAATTGAATGTTCTTCAACCCAATTAATTGGTGAGGCTGTTGGGAGGCCTTGGATATTTATTCGGTGTAATGTCGTTAGCAGGCTGTCCTCCTCTGGAGGAGGTGGCCGTAGGCCGGAGGAGGATTTGTCCTGACAATCTATATGTCTTTTATCCGTCCTTTTGTCTTGACACAAAAGGACCAAAAGGTCAAGTCAAAGTGATCCTTCAGCCCGCGTCATGATTTTGTCTTTGCGGGTCCACGTCCCGGAATACCCGCACAAAATCACTCCCGCCAACGCCGGCCCGGCCTACTTTGACTGGCTCACGCCGCATTAAACTCCTTAACCTGAAACATAAAACTTGAAATCCTTAACTTTTTAACAATAGAAACAATAGGAACAGTATCAACCGCTCAGCCCAACCTGAAACTATTTCAACTCCATTTAGCTTTTCTTTCGCAGGATGATCAATCGAAAATACCAGGGAACAAAGCCAATGAGCTTGTTATCGACGATGGTGGCATTCATTTGCCGGATGTCGTCCATCATGTCGAATTTGCGGCAGCCTAATGATAAGCGGGGAAATTTCCAGACAACCGATTCGACGATGTTGCTTAGGAAACGGGCAGTTTTTGTCTCTGCATCGGCGGAGTGGGCGATGCCCAGTAATCCGTCCGGTTTAAGCACCCGTAGCATTTCCCGGACGGCATGAGCCGGGTCTTCCAATGGGCAGGTGCTGTAAGTGGATAATACTACATCGAATGTATTGTCGGGCCAGGGAATGTTGTACATGTCACCTGCCTGAATGGTGACCTGGTCGGCCATTTTTTGTGCTTCGGCTTTCTTACCGGCTTGTTGCAACATGTTCTCGCTGGCATCCAGAATGACGAGTTTGCTTTCTGGTCCGGCTTTTTGGAGGGCCATTAATCCGGTGGTGCCTGTTCCGCCTCCGGCATCGAGGATGTAATCACCGTTCTTCACGGTATGGTTGACCAAAAACTTTCGCCCCCGGTTATCCAGGTTGAATGTTCCCAGGCGGTGGTACCAGTCGTAATACTTCGAGGTTTGATTGTAAATTCGTTTGACCCGTTTGGGATCGAGTGCATCGAACATGACGTATGAATCATTATTCTTTTGCTTACTAATGTTTAGTGAATATACGGGTTTATACGTTTGATGCCTGGTTGGAGTTTTAGACAATGAACAATGAGTAATTAGAAATGGTCTATTTGGACTCCAACCTGGAATTTCTGCTGATTTATCCTCCCCCTTTCATTCCCCCTCCAAAGGGGGACAGCGCGCCAACGCATTGCAGGATTAGATGGTTTCGCGTCAGGGACTCGGTTTGGACTATCAACAATAGAAACAACAGTAACAATAGAAACCACCAAAACGGCGAAGCTCGACCTGAAACCTGTAACTTTTCTAATCTGAAACCATTTCTAACTTGCCATCTTGCCTTCTTTCAGCATTTGAACGGCATCGGCGAGGGAGCCGGCGCGGGTAACTTCCCCGGTGTTGACGAAGTAAATCTCGTCGGCGTTGGCGATGGTGTTCAACCGGTGAGCGATGATGACTTTTGTAGTATGTGTCGGAAGCTTCTGCAGGATTTCATCGAGGAGCTGTTCGGTCACCGTATCAATATTAGCCGTGGCTTCGTCGAGAATGAGCAGGTCGGGCTGTCGCAACACGGCGCGCATGAAAGCGATGAGCTGTTTTTGTCCTAAACTGATGCCGTCGCCCGATACGTCGACTTTGGTTTCCAGTCCCTGGTCGAAGCGCTCCAGCAACGATTCCAGTCCTGCATCGTGGAGTAACTTCGTCAATTCGCCATCTTTGTATTCCCGGTAGGCTTCGTTACCATACAGGATGTTGTCGCGGATAGTGCCACTGAACAGGAACGGTTCCTGCAGGATAAAGCCGATTTTGCGGGAGCGTTGTTCGGGCGTGTAAGAACCAATGTTTTGTCCGTCGAGCCACACGGTTCCACTGGTCGGATCATACAGACGCGAAATGAGCGATGCGGTGGTTGTTTTCCCTCCGCCGGTCGGCCCGACAAAAGCGTAGGTTTTTCCTCGCTCCAAATCGAAGTTGATGTGGTGCAATACTTCTGTGCCGTTAGGATAGGTAAACGATACATCCCGGAAGGAGAGGAGCGCCTTTGATTCACCGTTGGTGGCTGCTTCGAGCAACGGCATGTTGTTTTCCATATTCAGGATTCTCGCAATCCGATCCCAGGCTGCCAGCGCTACCTGGAAACTGGCCCACAGCGAAGCGAGTTGCCGCAGCGGGTTATAGAAGTTGGTGATGTACGCCAGGAAGCTGATGAGCAAACCGATGGTGAAGTGATTGGTGGCAATCAGGTAAATTCCGAACGTTAACACGACCAGCTGACCGATGTTGGAGAAGAATGTGTAAACCGGCATGAAGAGGTTGTTGGCGATGCCCGCTTTCACGGATGTGTTGTAGTTATCCTGGTTGGCTTCGTCGAACCGTTGCCGGAAATAATCGCGACGGTTGAAGGCGACAATCACCTTGAAATTGTTGAGGCTTTCCTGTACTTCGGAACTGAGATTCCCCACACTTTTCAGATTGACGGCATTGCGTTTCTTGACCCATGGCGAAGCGAATTGGGTGATGAGCCAGATAATTACCGCAGGTGCGAGGGCCGCAGCTCCCAGTGGCAGATTGATGGAAAGCAGGAAGATGCCGGCACCAATCATGATGAGGATGGAGCGGACAAATTGCATCAGCGACTGCGAGAAGAATTGGTTGACCTTGTCGGTGTCGTTGTTCAGGCGCGAGATGAGATCACCTGCTTTATTCTGGTTGAAGAAATCGTAGGGTAGTTCCTGCAGTTTGTTGAACAGGGCGTTGCGCAAGGTGAAGAGCATGCGTTGCCCGACGGTGCCCATCAGTTTGGTTTGCAGGTAACCGGCAAACAGCGAGATGATGTACATCACGAGCAAAATGCCGCTGAAAACGAGTACCCCGTGAAACTGTTTGGTTTGCACATACGTGTCGATGGTGTGACCGATGATGAGTGGTCCCAGCAACGTAAGCGCTGCAGCTACCTGCATGGCGATAAAAGCGGTGATGAGAATCCGTTTCTCTTCGACCATGTGCGACACCAACGACTTTAGTGACGCAAAAGTCGATTTCTTTTTTCCGGTTTCATCGGAGGATGTATATAGGTTGTAATCCATGTATTACTTTTCTATTTCGTTTTCTTTTACTCACCCCATCCTGACGGTGTCAGGATTTCCCCTCTCTACCAGTAAAGAGGGGGTGGGGGCGACAGTCCATTGTCACAGTAGCGCCATTAATGAGCATTTTATGATGATGTTGTTGTTTCATAGTGGCTGGTGCTTTTCTGCGACTGGTAAATCTGCATATACTCCGGTGAGGTTTCCAGCAGTGTTTCGTGTTTCCCGGCAGCGACCACTTCGCCTTCCATCAGGAGGATGATTTGTTCGTAGTGTTTCACCGGCGCGATTTTCTGTGTGACCGAAATCAAAGTCAAATCGGGGTAATTCTTCAGCACGTTACCGATGATTTTCTGCTCGGTTTGTTGATCAACCCTTGCTGTGAAATCGTCAAGCAACAGGATTTGGGGATTGAGCGCCAGTGCCCGCGCCAGCATGATGCGTTGTTTTTGTCCGCCCGAAAGACTGGTTCCTCGTTCTGCCACCAATGTATCCAACTTCTTTGGCAATGTTTGGACGAATTCTTTCAGCTCAGCCGTTTCGATGGCTTTTTCCAGCGACTCGTCGGTGACCGTATCGCTGAAGGCAATGTTTTCACGTAAACTCAGGTTGAACATCACACTGTCCTGAAAGACGAAGCCAATCTGGTTATGAAAGGTCTCTTTCCGGTAATCGTCGAGCGGAATATCATCGAATAACACCGTTCCTTCGTTGGGATGAATTAATCCTGTAAGGAGATATAACAGCTGTGTTTTTCCCGCGGCTGTTGGTCCGATGATGGCGGTCTGTGAACCGGCTTTGATGTTCAGCGAAACGTTCTTCAACGCCGGCTTTCCTTCGTAAAATACCGTTACATTCTGCAATTCGATGTTGCCTTCGATTGGTTTTTCGACAGTGCCCTTGTCGACAGTCTCCGGTGCTTTCATCACTTTGTCAATCCGCTCGTAGGAAGCTGTGGCACGGGCGATGACGTTGCTCATGAAACCGATGACAATGATGGGGAAGATGAGAATCGCTACATAGCTGTTGAAGGCAGCAAAATTACCCAATGTCAGGCTTCCGTTGATAACATAGTGACCACCCAGTGCCAGGATGGTCAGTGTGGCCAGGTTCGCTACGAAAGTGATGACCGGGATAAGCGTCGCAAACAGCGTCAGGATGGAAATGCCCAAATCTTTTGCTTCGGTGTTGGCCGAAAGGAATTTCCTGTATTCTGATTGCTGCGCATTCACCACTCGTATGATGGCTGCTCCCAGAACGCTTTCGTTGATGACCTTATTGAGCCAGTCGACTACCTCGCGGCTACGTCTGAACAGTACACGAACCCGCTTCAGTACCAAGTAAAAGGAAAATCCGATAATCGGAATCATGGTAATCACCGGAAGAGCCAGCTTCCAATCAATGGTGATGAGCAGCACACAGGTTCCGATAATAACAAACACCGAAGAAATAATGGAAGCGACAGCCTGTGCTACAAACATCTTCACCGAATCCATGTCGGAGGTAAGGTTGGTGAGCAGTTTTGACGGATTATTTTCCCTGATAAAGGAAAAACTCTGTCGCGATATTTTGTCGGAGAGCTTTTTGCGCAAATCGAAGGCAACCCGTTCGGATGCGTACGTCTGTACAATAGCCTGCAAGTAAGTAAAGAGAAAGATGGCAGCAGTTGCTATCAAAAACTCGATGGCAATGGTCTTGAAGACGTAATGTCCGCTGTTGAATGTATCGATACCGTGTGAAATAATTTTAGGGATGATCAGGTTGGCCCCGTTACCCAGAAGGGCAAACACTACCAGTAGAATCACCATTAGCCGGTAGGGCTTCAGCAAAGCAAACAGGTTGACTTTCTTTTTCCGGGGTGCCTTATCTTGTTTTTGTTTCTTTTGCATATTGGAAATCTCATCGGTGACAAAGGAAAACCAAAAGTAGGGTTTTCGTAAGGATAAATCGATGAACTGCGACAACGGTTGGTCAGACAACTGAATTTAATCTATAAGAATACGATGGATGAAAGATTTTGTTTTGGGGATTATGGCAAAAGGTCGCCCGGGAGACGAAATGTTGGCGCATTTACGAATATACCGAATAGACTTTTTCTCCGCTGATGGAAATGCAGGTAACCGGAAACATTTTTTTGAAATCGATTTCAATGTTGGCAAAACCAGCTTTTTCATATTGTAGCCGGGTCTTTTCGGCAATTTCTCTGACCTTTGTCTCTGACTTGGCCCAACGTGGCTGGAAAATCATCACCAACCGCCCCTGTGGCTTCAAATAGTCATAAAGTCTTTGGAAGTCGGCAACCGGATTGGTCCAGAAAAAGTGAACATTGCTTCCAAAAATGATGTCAAAATAGTTTTCCGGATAAGCTAAGTCCTTTACCGTTGCGCATTCCAGTCTGGCTTTTTGCTTTCTAATGTACTTTATATTTCTGTCTGTGGCTTGTTTCAGCATCACTTCTGAATGATCAATTCCTCCGATAAAACCGGAGATCAGCCGTTTGGCAACCTGCTTGAAGGTCACGCCAGGACCATATCCGATTTCCAGCATATAGTCCGTGGGTTTCATATTCAGCTTTCTGAGGGTCCAGTTCGATCGTTCCCTGTTTTTTAAAGCCATCATCCAGCCGACCAATCGTCCCGTGTTACCGGTGGGATGGCCGAATTGTTTATAGATAGCTTGTTTCAGTGTCATTGCAGTTGTTTTTAGTTGACTTTTCAACCACGCTAAGGAAGGAAAAAGAACGACCATCTGAGTTCCAGACTTTCCCGTGTCATAATAATGGTGATGAAGGCGAAACTGAAGATGTACGTATAGCTAGTCCCTTCAGCTTCCCGCATTGGTGCATGGAATTGTTTACTGAAAATCAATCGTTCCATTAACGGATTGCTTTAAGATGATTACTCGGTTTTATCTTTTTCCGATTGCTTTTTTTCCTTTTCGGGATAATCAGGACGCCACTCGTGATAATGACTGTGCATTCGGCGGAAAAAACGGTCGCGTTCTTCGGGCGTCATGTCCGATACTTTTTCCCGGAGTTTGTTGCGCCAGGAGTGACTGGGCCAGCCGCCTCCGTGCGGTCGGAAACCACCAAAGAACAATCGGGCCAGAATTAGTAGTCCGGCAGCCTGCCAGAATGTAATTTCCGGTAAGTGAAAAATATCAGGCATCAGGGCATTCCATAACAACATGGTTACGGCACTCACTACGGCCAGCATCACGATAAACAGTGGTGCAAAGATGAATTTCTTTCTTCGGTATGACATGGTATGCATAATCGTATGTTTTAATCGTTTATTAATTCGTCGTATAAAATCTGCAATCTTTCTCTCAGGTAGAGCACTGCATAGCGTTTCCGTGATATCCAGGTATTGACAGGCTCATCGGTTTGTTCGGCAATTTCCTTGTAAGACTTCCCTTCGAATTCGGTCCATTCGAAAACGGCTTTTTGTTCGGGGGGTAGATCTTCCAAAGCATTGGCCAGTTCCTCTCTTACCAGTGTCCTGATGTACTCGGTTTCAGGTGAATCCTGATCATCCGCCAGTATCGCTCCGAACTCTTCTACTGCCTGTTCTTCCTCTTCGTCGGAATAGAATTCTGTGAAAAGGTTCGGTTGCTTCTTCCGGTAGCGGTCGGTAATGCGATTTCGGGTCACCGTAAACAACCATGCTGTTAATTGTTCGATCGGTTTCATCAACCGGTCGGCTTCGACCAACTGGTAAAAAACTTCCTGAAGGATATCCTCAGCGTCCTCCGCATTCTCAACACGCTTCCGGATGAACCCGGCCAGCCTGCTGCCGTATGTTTTGACGATATCGGATATATTCAGTTTCTGAGCCACGCGCGTTGCTTTGTTTTTTTCGTTGCTTTCTATTTGGATAGACGGATGAGGAGAACGGATATTTTAACAGAAGTGGATTTTTTTAGGTTAGAGGGGTACAGGTTTCATGTTTCAGGTTAGGTTGCGCTGTTTCTTTTGTTATAAACGTTTCTATTGTAGGTGGTAATTTTACGTGTTAAGAAAATTCTTATCGGCGACTGGTAAGGTCAGGACATGTCCTGACCTTATAAAACTCAATCCGGCTGTGGAATTATTCATTCTTCAACCGTTTCCAAATTTCTTCGACGTGTTCTTCGCCCTTGTTGTAAGGAACTTTTGAACCGGATTCAAAAATCTCGTTGAATGGAATGATATTGACTTTGCCGGAATCAGGATATACCGATACGTCAATTCCGACATTGGTCCGGATGTCCAGGTAAACACAGGGAACATCGGAATGATTGTAAAACTGGTGAGCGCTTGTTTCGCCTATTTCGAAAAAAGCCATTTGTCCTTCACTAATTATTTCAAAACCTTCAGGAGTTCGGATGGTCATTGTTCCGGACAAAACAAGCATCAACTCTTCTGCATTCCTGTGATAGTGGTAGGGGAAGGAATATTTGCCGGGCTCGAGTTTTCGCAAGTCAAAATACATCTGTTTGGCGCCGACCAGCTTGGTTAAACGTGGCGCAAGAGTTAGTAATGAAAACTGTTCCAGTGCGGTTTCATCCCGTTTGAATTCCAGTTCTTTCGGATCAATAATCGTTGGCATTTTTCAGAAAATTATCAGATTACACTTATTGCCTTTTATACTCAGATAAGGCGGTTTTGTTTACTTTTTTCTGCCGGAAGGCACGCTCTAAATTGCTCGGTGAAATATTATGGCTTTACATCCATTAAATTAATGCCTGCCATGGTGAGCAAATGTGCTACGAGATTGAGAATAGCCAGGACAGCCAGTGTGGTCATCCAGAAATGGCTGTTCGATTTCCAGCGTTTATGGTAAAGCCACCCGCTGATGGTTGCTGTGATAATGGCCGTTAGCCAGACAATTCCTATTTCAGGTTGGTTTTTTCCGAGAATGAAGTCGGGGACAGGTCGTTCCGGGTGACTAACTTCCATGTAAATGATATTGAAAATCCAGCTGAAAACAACAAGAACAATTCCCAGCAAAACACCGTCGGAAAAAGGCGTTAAGGTATGCAGCCGTTTAAAATAGAGGCTGCGGGCCAGAATGAGGATCAGCACAATGTTGAGCAGGTTAATCAGCGAATAATATGTAACCAAATCGCCATTGGCCATGTAAGAGATGCCATGGATTTCGATGGTGGGAAATGCGTCCCAAAGCTTGCTGGCTACCAGGCCGGCAAGGGTATTTATCACAACGGCTACCCCCATCATATAAAGGAGTTTTTTCCCTATTGGGGAATTGGAAAAGTGCTTGTCCATCCGCTGGTCGTTGTTTGATTTGCAGCCCCTTGTTGTGCCGGTTTTTCGTGGTCGCGTCGGCACCTACTGATTGGCATAGCTAAAGTTACTTTTTTACCTGAACAGGAACAAATAATTGCGGTTGTTGATGAAAGGTGTAAAAGTGGATTTTCATTTGCTTTTAAAAGCGTTTTCAATGTTGTATCTTTAATTCAATGAGCTATTTATTGCCCTACAACCATGCTTGACTATCTGAACAAACCATATCCGTTTAACGACGATTTTAAGCATAATTTGCAGATAATTCTTGGAATCAGTCTGGTAGTATTCCTGTTTCTGTTGTTGTACAAACCACTTGATTTGTCGGCACTTGACTTGTATGACAAGGTTTATTTGCTGCTTGGTTTTGCTTTGGTTACCCTGTTTTCACTGGGCATCAATCTGTTGTTGTTACCGGCACTTTTTCCACGCATTTTCCTTTCAGGGAAGTGGAAAATCAAATACGAAATACTGTGGAACCTCTGGATTCTGCTAACCATTACCGTTGGCTATTTCTTCTATGCCCGTTTAACCGGTTTGTATGAGCTTAATTTTTCAACTCTCATCCGGATTTTGCTGTTTGGTATTATTCCGGTATCACTGTTGATTGTCATTAACCAGAACAGGAGGCTCAAAATGAACTTTCATTCGGCAGGAAAAATGGGTCATGCAGCGGATGGTTCATCTGTTGCCGTAGTCACTTTCCCTTCCAAATACAAGCACGGAAACGTGCAAGTGAATGTGCATGAGTTAGTCATGATTCATTCAGCACAAAATTACATCGAGATTTATTGGAAAGAGGATGAGCAATTGCAGAAAACGATGATTCGGAATACGCTGGGCAATGCATCGAAACAGGTGAAGCGTTTTCCTTTTTTGATGCGGTGCCACCGTACCTGTATTGTGAATCTGAAGTATGTCACACGATTGAAAAGCAGTCCGCACGGTTATCATATCCATGTGGAAGGGATTTCCGACGAGATTCATGTCTCCCGTTCATTCGCTCCCGGATTTCGCGAAGCATATGAGAAACTACACGAACCGGAACTGTTTTAGGCCGGTTCATCCCTAAAAATGGAGAGCAAACACTTATCCCTTCCATTCGTCCCCAAGCCCTTGAAGCCTCCACCCGTTATTTCTAACTTTATGAAAAAGAATGCCTCCGGACGAATTTTCGCGACCGCCGCTTTCTCTTCTTTAGACAGATGTTAACACGAAACCAGATGAACGTACTTTTAGTCAATCCGCAATGTGCCGATACATTCTGGAGTTTCAAACATGCACTCCGGTTCATAGCCCGGAAGGTGGCCAATCCACCATTGGGATTGCTGACTGTTTCGGCGCTTTTGCCGGTAACGTGGACGAAAAAACTGGTCGACATGAATTTGTCTCCCCTGCGGGAAGAGGATGTTCGCAAAGCCGATTTGGTATTCATTGGTGCTATGGACATTCAACGAGACTCGGTCCTGGAAATCATTCGCATGTGTCAACGGTTAAACCGGAAGATGGTAGCGGGAGGACCTTTATTTACCAGTGAACCCGAAGAATGGCCCATGATTGATTACCTGGTACTAAATGAGGCGGAAATTACCCTTCCTGAATTTCTGACTGACCTGGAAACCGGAAGGACGAAGCACTTGTATCAAACCAACGAGTTTCCTTCCCTCAATATTTCTCCCGTGCCGGATTATTATCTTTTAAATCTGAAAAAATATGCCACCCTAAGTTTACAGTATTCGCGCGGATGCCCGTTCGACTGTGAGTTTTGTGATATTACCGCCCTGTTTGGCCGTAAGGTTCGCACTAAAACCAGCAGACAGGTGATAGCTGAGCTCGAAAGTTTATATCAGCTTAAACACCGGGGAAACATCTTTTTTGTGGATGATAATTTCATTGGGAACAAAGCACGGCTGAAAAAGGAACTCCTCCCGAAGTTGATTGCCTGGATGGAGAAGCGAAAATATCCTTTCCGGTTTAATACCGAAGCGAGTATCAATCTGGCCGATGATGAGGAACTGATGCGCCTGATGGGGAAGGCCGGATTTGAAAGTGTGTTTGTGGGAATTGAAACACCTGAGCAAGCCAGTCTGGCCGGGTGCAACAAAATGCAGAATACCGAACGGAATATGGTGGAGGATATCCGAAAAATGCAACGATTCGGACTGCAGGTTTCAGGCGGTTTTATTGTTGGTTTCGATCATGATTCACCGTCCGTTTTTCAACGACAAATTGATTTTATACAACAGAGCGGCATTGTAACTGCCATGGTAGGTTTGTTGAATGCACAAAAGAAAACCAAACTTTACCAGCGGCTTAAGGATGAGAAGCGTCTGCTCGATATCAGTTCCGGTAATAACACCGACTTTAGCATGAATTTTATTCCCCGAATGAACCTGGATTTTCTGATGGATGGATACCGCCAGGTTCTGACGGGAATATATGGTTACAAACCCTATTATCAAAGAGTCCGGCATTTTTTAAAGAATTATCGGCCGGGGCTGCATATCCACCGGAAAATGACCTTCGCCAATGTAAAGGCGTTAATGCGTTCCATGTTCGTTTTGGGAGTATTAAAACAAGGCCAGTTCTATTACTGGAGACTGTTTGTTTGGACCATTTTCCATTGTCCGGAGAACTTTCCGGAGGCCATCACCCTGGCTATTTACGGCTATCATTTCCGAAAAATATATGCCGTGTCCCGATAATTTGTAATCGGCTGATTATCCTTCCTTAGTCACACGAACGTTAAATCCTTCTTAACAATGGGGAATTCATCAGGAATTTTCCGGATTGCTTTGTTTCTAGACAAAGACACAAACAAAAAATAATCTTTTATATGAGTGCAAATATTCCGAGCTACGATGGTAAGCGGTTGGTTATTTTGGGAGGTGGTTTTGCGGGGCTTACTCTTGCCCGTAAACTGGCGAAAAGTGAGTTTCAGATCGTCCTGATTAACAAGCATAACTACCACCAGTTTCAACCTTTGTTTTATCAGGTAGCTACGGCCGGACTGGAGCCCAGTGCCATTGCTTTTCCGCTAAGGAAAGTTTTTCAGGAGAACCAGAATGTTCATTTTCGCAAAGCGGAAATAGAGAGTGTCGATTTTGATAAGAAGGTAGTGCATACCAGTGTCGGGACGATTCATTACGACTATCTGGTGAATGCCATGGGGGCCGGAACCAACTTCTTTGGTAATAAGGAGATTCAAAAGCTTGCCTGGGGACTGAAGAGCATCCCGGAATCGCTGGCTTTGCGCAACCACATTTTGATGAATTTCGAAAGGGCTTCCAGTATCGACGACGAGAAGAAGCGTCAAGAGCTGCTAACTATAGTTATAGTGGGCGGTGGACCTACCGGCGTGGAAGTGGCAGGTGCTTTAGCTGAAATGCGCAAGTGGATTGTTCCGCGCGATTATCACGAAATTGACTATCGTAAGATGAAGATTGCTCTGGTTGAGGCTTCCGGCAAATTGCTGGGGCATATGTCAAAGAAATCGCATAAGGCGGCCGAGGATTTTCTAAAATCACTTGAAGTAGAGGTGTACAATGGTATCTCTGTGAAATCGTACGACGGAAAAGAGGTGACCCTGTCGGATGGAGAAACCTTGCCCTGTAATACATTGGTTTGGGCTGCAGGAGTGAAAGGAATGCCGGTAGATGGTATTCCCCGGGAACTTATCGATAAACGTGACCGTGTGGCTGTAGATGAATTTAGCCGGATAAAAGGTCAGGAATTTGAATTCGCCATTGGTGATATTGCGACCATGCAAACCGAAAAGTATCCGAACGGTCATCCACAGGTGGCACAAGTCGCCATTCAGCAGGCGCGACTTTTGGCTAAGAATCTTCCTCGACTTGAAAAAGGCGAGCCGCTCAAAGCATTTCGTTACAGTGATAAAGGAACCATGGCTACTGTCGGACGTAATAAAGCGGTAGTCGATTTACCTTTTTACAGTTTTCGCGGATTCTGGGCCTGGCTGGTCTGGATGATTGTCCACCTGATGTCCATTGTTGGCGTGAAAAATAGGCTGCTCATTTTTATCAACTGGGTTTGGAATTACATGTTTTACGACCAGTCATTACGGCTCATTATATCACCGGCCAAACATCCCAAACACAAAGAGGAGCCACCGGTAAATCAAATGGAAACTTTACCCAGTTAATTTATATTCCCGGGGAACCGGGATTTTTTTTGCTTATGCAGCACCACCTAAATGGAAGGCTATCCGGATACCTTCGATGACCATGTTGGCACCGATGATGCCCAGAATTAGTCCCATTATCTTGCTCATGACCACGATGATTTTATGTCCTACCAGTCGCAAAATGTAATCACTGTAAACAAAAGCGAGGTAGGTGAGCAGAATCATGAGACCAAAAATTACTGACGTGATGACCATGTGCCAGATGTTGCTTTGCGTTACATAATTCATGGCGGTAACAATGGTTCCCGGTCCTGCGAGAATCGGAATTGCTAATGGTGATATCGCCATTCCTTCGTCGATGGCAATTTTGTCGGAATGGTGGATGGTGGATTTTTTGGACTGCAACATTTCAAATCCGACATAGAAGACCAGAATTCCGCCAGCTATCTTGAACCCGGGAATGGTAAGTCCAAAAGCCATGAAAATGTATTTCCCGATGATAATGAAGCTGAGTACAATGATTAGTGCTGTGAAGGTGGCCGATTTGGCAATTCGTTTTCGTGTTGCAGAGTCGGCTTCGTCGGTCAGACTTAGGAAAATAGGGATGTTGGTGATGGGATTCATAATGGCGAAAAAGCCCATGAAAACCGTGAGTGAGAAGCTTAATATATGATTCATTTCATTTGTTTTTATTAAGAGCAAAAGCAGGTTACTGCATGCCATTGAACAATTTAATCATCTTATGGTTGGAAAACATCGTATTTTCGTTTGCCCTTTCATGGGTTTATATGAAGAGAAATTCATGTTGAACCGGTATTTCGAGTTTTTAAAATATGCATATGAATAAACTCATTATTGTTTTTCTGGTCATGGTTGTGGGCAGCCTGATTGCCTGGCAGGGAGCTATTAATGCACAACTTGGCAAGATGTTGTCGCACCCGCTGCAGGCTGCATTTGTTTCCTTTTTAGGTGGGACCTTTGCCCTGCTGGTAGCTCTCTTTCTGATGCGTATCGGTTTACCATCGTTTCAGGCAGTAAAAGGCGTTCCTCCATATTTGTTGATTGGCGGACTGCTGGGAGCTGTTTTTGTGACCAGCGTAATCTTTTTTGTCCCGAAAATAGGAGTAGCCAATGTACTAATTGCCGCCGTGGCTGGCCAACTTGTTCTATCGCTTATCATTGATAATTATGGTTTACTGGGTGTTCCGAAACAACCAATTTCTGTGACTCGTATTGCAGGAACACTGCTGGTGATTGGCGGACTATTTTTGGTCAATAAGAAGTAAGTAACTTAATTATTCAGCCGGGATGATTTTGCGTTCGATGTTTCGCGGAAGCCGTGACAAAACCTCATAGTTGAGCGCGTTGCTGATATCGCTGAAGGCTGAGACATTGATTTCGGCATCGCCCTGACGTCCGATGATGACCACCTGATCGCCAATCTTTGCTTCCGGGATGGCTGAAATATCCACAACAACCATGTTCATGTTCACAATGCCAATTACATTGCAGCTGCGGCCACGTATAAGTACACGTCCCTTATTGCTAAGGGAACGGCTGTAACCAGTGGCATAACCTACAGGGATGAGGGCGGTAAGGGTGTCCTGTTGCGCGAGGTAATGGTTTCCGTAACCGACGAATTCTCCGGTCTTTATAAGTTTCACTGACATAATTTTGCTTTCCCAACCCAAAATGCGGTGCAGCGGATCGGTTCGGTTTTTCTTGTGGTTGATATAGTGTATGAAGGTTTCGGCGCTTGACCAGAAACCATATTGCATAATGCCAATGCGAACCAAATTCAACCGGCTGGACGGATAGACAAATGCAGCCGCTGAATTGGCCACATGCCGGTAATTCGGTTTTATATCGTTCTTCTCCAGAATCGTATACATTTGCCTGTATCGCTTCATCTGCTTTTGAATACGAACGTGGTTGGAGATGCTTTCCGCGCCAGCGAGATGCGTACAGAAACCGCGAACCTGAAAGTGTTCGGGCTGCATCTTAATGATGTCGATGGCTTCAATCAGTTCACTCATGTTGAGGCCTGTCCGGTTCATACCCGTTTCCACTTCGAGATGAATTTTCGCCGGTTTATTCAGGCTTCGGGCCTCTTCCAAAGCTGTTTCGAGTCGATCGAGATTAAAGACAAAGAATTCATACCCCTTTTCAATTGCTGTGCAAAGGTGTTCTTTGGAAATGTATCCCATAATAACCACCGTACTCTTCTTTGTCAGACTTTGACAAACGCGTTGAGCTTCATCGAAATTGAAAACAGAGAAATGATCAATTCCGGCTTTTTCCAGCATGGGAACCATCTGTTCGATGCCGTGGCCGTAAGCATTTGCTTTTACTACGGATGAAATCCGAACATTCTTTCCCAGTTTGTTTTTCAGAAACTGAATGTTATTGATGAGTGCACTTTCTTTTAGGGTAATGAGCGATGTTTCCTGCATGAATTATTGATTTTCGATTAACAAATTCTCATAGAGGGCTTGAAAAATGCCCATGCCAGTGCCGAGAATGTCATCCGGAAAATCAAAATCAGGATTGTGCAGTTGGGGTTGATTTGGGCCGGAGCCCAATCCGAAGAAGCCGCCTTTGTATTTTTGCGTGTAATACGAAAAATCTTCCGACCATTTAAATGGCTGTTCCCTGTATTCAATAGCAAGTCCGTTTTTACGGGCAGCTTTTTCCAACAAGTCTACACACTGGTCGTTATTCACCAGTGCCGGAAAATCTTCCACATATGAAATGGTATATTTCAGACGCCCGCTTCCGGCAGCTTCTTCAACTACCTGCCCGGCAAGACGGGTCATTTTTTGCATATCGTTATTTTCGTAAGCTCGCAAGGTTACCATCACTTCTGCATCACCGGGAGTGGTGCCGAAAGTAACTTCACCCATACGGATGTGAACAATAGTGAGGAAGGCAAGGTCACTGAATGCCGATGGAGTTTCAGCAATTTCTGTAAGACCGTGAATAATTTGTTCAATCGCCTTAGCCGGACTAATTCCGTTTTCTGGTTCGGCAGCGTGAGAGGTTTTTCCGGTTAACCGGATAATCATTCCTTTGGAAGCCGCTGAAAATGTGCCTCGACGAAGAATGATTTTTCCTTTTGGTATACCTGGAATGTTGTGTAAACCAAAAATATAATCAGGAGCTATTTCGGCAAAAACCGATGATTCGATTACGTCGCGAGCACCCTGTTCAACTTCTTCGGCCGGTTGAAAGAGTAGTACAGCTTTTCCTTTTTCCGGACGGCGATTGGCGATGAAAGGAGCCATTCCAGCTACCATAGACATATGGCCGTCGTGACCGCAGGAGTGTGCGATTCCGGTGTTTTGAGAAACATAGGGTACATCGGAGTGTTCCAGAATAGGAAGGGCGTCAAGTTCTGCCCGGAACATCACGGTAGGTCCGGGTTTTTTTCCTTCAAAAACGAAGGCTTTCCCGGTATAGCTGATGTCGATGATTTTATCAGGATGGTAACGGTTAACGAAGTCACTGATTCGGGCAGCAGTTTGCTTTTCCCGGTTGGAAAGTTCGGGGTTTTGGTGCAGTGTGTGTCTCAATTCAATGATATCCTGGAGTACTGACATAAGCCCTGACTTTAAAGTGAAATTGAAAGGTAAATAATTTAAGTGTTAAATAACACTAATCTTTGCTAAACCTGGTCTTTCGCTTTTCTTATCGTTAGTAAAAACGAAACTCCGGTTACCTGGCAGTGCTAATGTAACCGGAGTTGTTTCGTTACCGTAAGGTTCCCAACGAATGACCTTCCGAATTTATTTCTTCAGCAGTCCTTCGTTAATAATCTGTTCCGCATGTTCCCCGATGGTTTGCTTCAAAGGAATGTACTGAATACCCAGGTGATTAATACTCGGGGAGTTGTCGAATTTCACCGGATAACCCAAATTCTGTTTCAGAAATTTCCATGTAAATCCCATCATCGGTCCAACCATGTAAAGCAACGGACGGGGAACTAGTTTGGATGGGATCGGATAATTCCCGTTATATTTTTCACGAAGTATCTGAGCTACTTCCAACGCTGTCATTGATTCGGAAACGGCAATGTACCGTCCTTTGGAAGCCGGATTCATACCTGCTGCCACATGAACTTTGGCGACATCGCGTACGTCGACAAATCCGAAGGTGAGATCCGGGACGCCGGTTTTATATTTCCCATTTAGGAACGAAATCATGAAATCGATGCTGGTGGAATCGGTACGTGGTGTGAGGGAGGGGCCCAGCACAAAACCGGGATGAACCGTTACCAGTTCCCATTGATCCTGTTCACTCTCCATTTTCCATGCTTCTTTTTCAGCAACAGTCTTGGAGTAGGAGTAAGGCTGATGCTGTAGTGTGCTGGTCTCGTTCCAGTCCCGATCGGTGAAGATACCGTTGGGTGTATTCTTAGATTCAATGGCATCACCGTAAATGGAAGCAACGCTGGCTGTTAGTACAATACGTTTCACCGAAGGCATGATGTTGGCCGAAAGTAGTACATTCCGTGTACCCCGAAGTGCCGGATCGACCAGGTCTTTTTGTGCACTTTTGAAACCGGCAATTTTGAAAGGGGAAGCGGTGTGAAATAGCAATTCACAACTTTTCATAGCTTCCAGAAAGGAGCCTTCCTTCATCAGGTCGGCTTCGAAAACTTCGAGTTTACCTTTTGATTTTTCCGACAAGTCCAGCAAATGCTGATATTTTGCAGTATTTGATTTGTCGCGGACCGTTGTTCTCACGGTGTAACCTTCATCGAGCAACTGTTTCACGACCCATGAGGCCACATAACCTGAACCTCCTGTCACTAGTACCGGTTTGGAGGGATCGATCTGCACACTTGTTTTCATGCTTTTGTATTTTGAGAATATTGTTTTCGGATAACTTGTGAAATATCCGGTTCTTTATTGCAAACAATAGATACCGGATTGATGTTCGCTGAATCTCTGTACGATTAGTTATCAGGCGGTTTTTGATGTTTGCGTTCCTGTTCTCCAAAACGGTCGTAAATATGCCCGATAACTTCGTTTGCACTGGTTTCAATGGGTTTGTTGGTCACATTAATTATCGTGAATCCGCCTTTTTCAAAAATCATTTTGGCATACTGTAACTCGTCAGAAACAATGCGTTTATCAGTATATCTGGGATTGTCGCCATAACCCAGTTGCGACAATCGTTTGTGTCGTTGTGCAATCAAGTAGGTTAGGTTGATACTCAAACCGAATACACGACGGGGATCTACCTGAAACAGCTCTTCCGGAGGTTCAATACCTTTTACTAACGGAACATTGGCGACTTTCCATCCAAACATCGACATGTAAACCGAAAGAGGCGTTTTTCCACTTCGGGAAACACCGGTAAGTATAATTTCAGCATCCTTTAGTCGTCTGGGATTGAGACCATCATCCTGATTCATGGCATATTCGATGGCTTCGATTCGGTCGTAATACTGAGCATTAATGCGGCGGTATAGTCCCGGAACGTTTACACTCCGTAAGCCGATTTTTTCTTCCAGGTAATTGGCCAATGGCCCCATGAAATCAATCTCCTTGACGCCTTCTTCCCGACAGGTTTTTATTAGTTTATGCCTGAGGTCGGAGTTCACCATTGTGTGGGTTATTAACGCATTGGCATTTTTAGCCCGCAAAACCACCTCTTTGATTTTCTCGTTATTCTGGACGTTGGGAATGATAATGACTGGAATTTTATTGTCAGGATACTGAATAAGCAGTGATTGAACCATGGTGTGACCGGCCACTCCGCGACCTCCTGATACGATAAAGAGTTTAGATGCCGGTTTATTCTCCAAATTATCCATAGGGTATAGATGTTGGTTCCTTAAACTCTGCGATCGGGCTTCATCCTGCTTTTACGACAATACCGGATGATAGTTCTTATAAATTACAAATAATTCCATGATTTACGGAAGAAGGTGGGCACCGTAAATCATGGAATTCAAATTAGCGTCGAAAAAAGTAACTACTTCCGCTGGTGCGGAATAACCTATTGTTTCATCTCCGCTTTATTTTCATCTGAACCTTTCAGATAGGTGTCGAGGAAAGTCAAAATTTTCCCGTAACCATCAATTTCGTTTTCCTTTTTTCTAAAACCATGACCTTCATCGGGGAAGACCACATATTCGACAGGAACATTGTTCTTGCGAATCGCATTGACAATCTCATCCGATTCGACCTGCAAAACACGCGGGTCATTCTTTCCCTGCAATACCATTACCGGATTCGTTACCTGATCGGCATGGAACAGGGGCGAAATATTGTAAAGACGAACCGAATCGGCCGTGTTGGGATCACCCATTTCTGCGTACAATGCTTTCCGGAAGGATTCCCAGTAGGGTGGAACAGATTTCAGGGTACGCAACCAATTCGTCACGCCAAACAGGTCGACACCCACTTTAAATTCATCAGGATGGAAGGTCATGGCTGCCATGGTCATGAAACCACCATATGAACCACCAATGATCCCAATTTTATCCGGATCAATGTAGTCGAGGGTCTGCAGATATTTCTTTCCGTAGATACAATCCATCAGATCTTTATCTCCGTGATCCTGATCGTCCATTTTGTAGAAGGTCTTTCCGTAGCCACTACTGCCACGGTTATTCACGGCAAGGATAGCGTAATCGTGATTTACCAGGTACTGAATCAGAGCAAAATAGCCGGTTCGGGATTGGCCACCCGGGCCACCATGTACCCAGATTAATGCCGGAACTTTATGATCGGCTGATGCATTGACGGGTTTGTAATAAATGGCAGGTATTTTCAGGCTGTCAAAAGAATTGAATCGTACCACTTCTGCCGAAACGAGGTCGTCCTGATTGATGTCGGGATTCAGTGAGTTGGTCAGTTTCTTCAAATCCTTCGTCTCGAAATTATACACATAGATATTGGTCGGAGCTTTGGACGTTCCAACAGAAAGGCGCATCATATCTTCATTATCTGAAATAGATACTCCGAGAACATTTCCGTCAGGAATTTCTGGGAAAGCAACTTCCTGACCCGTTGCATTATCAAGAACGATAATTTTATTGCGAGCATCCTCGTTAACGGCAATAACGCGGTATTTCTCATTTTCCGAATTGTAACTGAATGCAACATCCCAATTGGTCTGATAAACAGGTTCCCGGCTTCCATCGGCTATATTATATTTTACCAGGTACATGAATTCTGAATCCGCATCTGTCAGATAAAAGAGTGATTTCCCGTCTTTGCTAAAGCCAGAAGCCGAATAAATACCCGGATATTCGGGTTGGGAAATTTCAGTGCGCTCACCGGTTTTCCGATTGACCAAAAAAAGCCGTGTTTCACTGGTGGTAATATTCTGAGCCAGTGCAATGTACTTTTCATCCCACGAAATACCGTTGATTTCAAGGCCATCGTTGTTTTGATACAACATCTCGGGTTTCCAGTCCGCGATTTTCATTTTGTATAAGTCAAAAAAACGGTCGTCGCGTTTGTTCGACAGGTAATAGAGTGCGGTTTTATCTTCGTTCCAGCCGGCAAAATTGGCTTTTTCCTTCTCTCCGGGAGTTAAATCCTGCACGATGCTATCCTGCGAAAGCAAATAGAGATGGCTGATTTCGTTGCCACCTTTATCGGACGAATAGATAATCTGATCAGTCCCCGGAACATAATCGACCGGGAAAATGGATTCAACCGTGGAATGGGTTAATTGCCTTTTGGTTCCATCCGCAAGGTTGATTTCATAAAGGTTGTATATGCCAGATTCATTGCTGCAAATCATTAGCCTGGATTCGTCGGTATTGAATTGCCCGCCAAAGATTGATTTATTCTTGTAAAACTGATCAATGGAATACTGCTTAACTGTGCGTTGGGTTTCAGCCGGTTTTTGTTTGCAGGCAAACAGGGCGATTGCCAAAAGCAGAATGGAAACGTGAAAGGCTGTCTTTTTCATGAGTTACATTTTTTAATTAGTGGTTATGTATAAGCATTTGTTGTCGCAGCTTGGCAATTTGTTGCAGGTACGAGAGATTCTATGCAACAGACATACTGCTGCAACCTTGGCTTCATTGGGGGGCAAAAACTGATCTGAATGGAAATCATATCCATTTCGGTCTTGCGTTCAGTGTTTTATAAATTTACACTCTTTTCGGGAAAATAAAAATAAGGAGAAGGATGAGATAATTAATGATGCAGAAATATAGTTTATAACGCTGAATTGTCCGGAAAGCAAACGTATAATATACCATCATTATGGAAAACCGGATGTTGCCTGATGCCTTTGTATTCCATAGATAGTCGTTTGGCTACTCTTTGACTTGCATTGTTTTCGGGGTGCATATAAGCCCGTAGTTCAATGGCATTTTGTTTTTGAAAGAGAAAACGGAATAGTTCCCGGGTTGCCTCGGTGGCATAACCGTAACCTTCCATTTCGGAAAGTAAACTGTAATAGCACTCATAAATACCTGATGGTTCCAAAAGGGATGCACCTGCTGAACCGATCATTTCATCGGTTTCTTTGAGAGCAACGGTTAACACCAATAGAGGTTCCTGGGTTTGGTAGCTGTTCAGAATAAAATCGAATAATCTTTGGGCACCTTGGGGCGTTTTTTGCTCTTCGCTAAACATTAGATAGCGCGTGCATGATTGATTCGTCATAAATTTTATAAAATGCTCTTTATCTTTCTGTTGCATTTCCCGCAAAATCAAACGTTCGGTTTGTAATACCAGAAGCTTCATGATTTTGACAATTGGTTTAACAGAATTATTTGGATTGGATGGAGAAGAAGTTTATCGATTTCATCCATTACTGTATGGAAGTCAGATGAATTCACGTACAGGTCCCAATCTCTCTGATTTTTCCAGGTTTCTAATACAATGAACTTCTCCTGTGCGTAAGCATCCTGAAAAACATCGAACCGGAGGCATTTGTATTCATCCTTTGCAGTTTCACACAATATCCCTATCAAGCTTTGCATTCGTTCGGTGGTATCACCTAAAGTTTCAATAGTGACGAGGAAGGATACAGTTTCTTCTTTCATTCGGAGTGGTTTATTGTTAGCTAACGACAAGTTAAGAATTGTCGTTTAAACTTTTATTTCAGAAAGGTTGGATATATGGAAATAAGAGGATATTGGCTGATATGCAAATAAAAATGCTGCAGATTCAATGAGGAATCCGCAGCATTTCAGCGATATTATATTGGGCACGTTTAAACGTGTGGGAGGAAATTCCCTTTTTCGTCGATAAAGAGGGTCTTCTTCTTTTCTCCTTTGGTTAATCTTACTACATAGTGTTTAACGTGCTCTTGTCCAACAGTTATTAGTTCCTTGTCTTTGCCAATATTCCAGTCTTTGTATTGACTTTTTGCAATGGCATCGGAAATTTTGATTGGCAGTTCGACATCTTTTAGCACTTCACGCATCCGTACCAAATTCCCACTAGCATTGTAAACGGCATCAATGCGTCCCCCGTGGCTAGTTTTGATATAAACTTCGTATTGATCCGGCTTCTTTTCCTTCTTTGCCAGGTTTGGATTGATAACGTCCCAACCATATTTTTTGAACATGTACGGGAAGGTATGCCATTGAATTGGCTGACCATCGGTAACATCTTTACTGACGGCCATAGTGACTGCTTTAGGAACCTGATTCTGGTTGATGACCAGTTTCTCCATTGGAACCTGTACTTTCATTTCCTGTTGTGCAAATGCCTGCAGGGTAAAGGCCAACACAACCATACCTGCTAGAATTAACTTTTTCATGACCCTGAGATTTTGGTTTAACATCTTTATCCTATTCATTCACTGATTGTAGTGGGCCTGCCTTTCCAGACAGGTAGCCAGCTGTTTCTTATTCCATTTTTATCCGGAAGAGTAAGAACTCTTCCGGACGCTGTAAACGTGTTATACTTTTTTTCATTCCAGACACAATTATCTTGTTTTTGCGATATGAAACAAAGAATCAGGAATTGAGTTGGCGTAGTTGTCTCATATTTAGGATATTTTAGCTGATCAGAGGCGGGTTTAACACTTGTTCAGGGAAAATGAGGCAAATGCAACATTTTGCAACACTTTAATGGTTGTATTGGAATATAATGTGTTTGTAACTAGGTGATAAGGGAAGCAATTCTTTACAATGTCAACCGGACGGCAAGGCGGGGCGAAAAGGGAACCGATTCGGTGTTAATCTGGAGAGTGCTGGTGTCGTCGAGTGGTACAGTTTCGAAAGTAGAGTATTTGATATTATAATTATTGAAGACGTTGAGAATGGAAAATGCCAGCTCACCCCTGATTTTTGAGGATGAAAAACGATAGGTTACCGAAACATCGGTTCGCTGGTAATCGGGTTCGGTATATGAGCTTGGATCAGTGGGATCATTGTAAAGCGGAAAGCCACTTCCGTAAATATAGTTGGCCGATAAATAAAAAGGTTTCAGGTTAATAATTCCGGCCAATTTTAATTCATGCCGCTGGTCCTGCGGTGCCCTTTGGTATTCCGATGTGAGGAATTTTTCTTCGGCTTTGCCGAGTGAATATGAAAGCCAGGCTGAGTGACCATGAAAATCCTTTTTCAGGAAAACATCGATGCCATAGCTTCTTCCGTTACCGTGAATATTGGTCTGAACGCCTGTTGTTGGATCAGTCCGGAATTGAGTTAACCCGCTAATGTCTTTGTAATAGCTTTCCAAACTGGCGAGAAAACTCTTTCCGTGTAATGACCATCCCGCAACGTAATGTGTCGCCTGTAACACGGGAATGTCATTTCCATCGGAACCGAACCAGAGATACTGGTAATTTCCGAGAGCATCTATCACGGTACTTTTGCTGATAAATTGATTGTAAATTCCCCAGGCGGCATTGAATTTTACTGACTTACTCACCGGAATACTGGCAGATACCCTCGGCTGAATGAACAATTTTTGCTGATCAAACGGCAAATCGAACCGGAAGCCTCCTTTTAGCTGAATATTTCCCGGAAGGGCAACGTGGTCCTGTACATAGAAATTGAAACGACGGATGTCAGATTCCTGCGAAGAGAGATTGATTTCCGTTGTATCGTTCACCAGTTTTACCTGGTTAGCAATCAACCCAAAACCTGTTTCAATTGTGTGTTGCTTACTGATCGCAAACCGATTGTCATTTTTGAAGGAAAACTCAGAAACCTGGTTGTCGGTGTTGGAGTTGTTCCAGCTGGCCAAACCTCTTCCAGAGCCAAACCGGTTTTGGTAATCGCTGCGGACTTTGTTCTCCAGGTTGGAATACCCCAGGGTCATGCTGGAGGTATTCCCTTTTTCCCAGGTTTTTCCGTAAAACACGGCACCGCCTAACTGGCGGTTATCCTCCTGTGTTGATTTGGAAATATCGAATTGTGTATTGGTCCGGTCCAGTGTGTATTTAAACTGGTCTTCACCTCCCAGCATGCTGATGTAGAAAAGGTCTCCATTATCACTTCGCGTTGAAAAACGGAAATTAGCATCGTGAAAAGTATAATCGGGCCGGACATTGACATCGATGGAATTTTGTCCTTGTCCACCGCCGGGGCCTAATCCCTGACCACCTGTTGTTGCGGTTGTAGTCCCTGTGTATTCTACATCGTTGGAATTATATAAATTATAATAAGTCTGCCTGAAAGCCAGTAAAATGGATGTCTTTTTTGAAAGAGGAACCTCCAGCATGCCATTGGCTGTTACGTTGTTTAATGCCAGGTTAAGCCCCGGTTTGAAAGTGGAACCGTTTTTCCCGGCTATGTTGACAATGCCTCCCACGCGTTCACCGTAGCGGGCGTCGTAACCGCCCTTCATTACCTGAACGTCTTTTACAACCAGAGGATTGACCGCACTAATATTGTCGTTGAAATTTTTAAGTCCCCACAAGGTGAACCCATCAAAAAGTACCTGACTGTGTCCTTCGTAACTGCCCCAGATAATCAGTCCGTTTGACTGTTCGCCAGCGGCAAGAATGCCTGGCTGCAGCCGCAGCAAATTGAAAACCGAGTTATCGTCGTTTCCCGGAAGGAATTGAGCGATTTGATGATTGAGGCGCATGACACCGGGCGCGTCGCCAATTTGTGTTGCCTTGTCAATGACTTTGTTGGCAACTACAATTTCCTTTAACCCGATACTTGAAGGAGTGAGAATGAACCGGTAATTGATTCCCGGTGCCATCAGGGTATCAAGTACATAATGCCCGAGGTGTGAGATTCGGATGTGAAAGACGCTGTCGCCCGAGGAGACATAGCGGAAGCTGCCTTTTAGGTCGGTCGACAAGCCATAATCGTTGATCAACACATTGGAATAGGCAAGTGGTTCGTGAGTAATAGCTTCCAAAACCTGTCCCGATAGGGAAAACATTTTGGGTGCTTCCGGCCTTTTTTCTTCCGGAAGGATAAGAAAAACTCTGCCCCTTTTTCGGTAGCTAAACGGAATATTTTTCAGCAATGTATTAAAAAGCTCTTCCGGAGTGTCGAAAGATCCGGCTACTGTAACCTGGTATTGCGCCAGGGCATTGTCGTTAAAAGAGAGGTGGAAATTGTATTTATCACGTAAGTCGATAAGAACCTGATTTAATGCCGTATTCTTCGCGTCAATTTCATATTTCTGAGCGGAGGCAGAGGTTCCTATAGCAATTATAAAGAAGAAAACGACAGCAATTTTTTTCTTCACGGTTTAGCGGCTTTGTTCGATCTGGTATACGTTTTTTGACTGTTTTACAAAGGTAAGTCCAAATGGCTCACAAACCAACTCAAGCACTTCGTTGACCGGCATATTTCGGGTGAAATTTCCGGTATAGTTGTAATCCATGGTTCCTTTCAGCTTGATGTGCACATTATATTGCCGTTCAATTTCCTGAAAGACCAGATTTACCGGTGTTCCGGTGAAAATGAACATGTCGTGCATCCAGGCTGATGACTGGTTGAGATCGTAGTGGGTTACCACTTTTAAGTTTCCATTCTTTTCAAGATAGGCATGTTCTTCGGGATGAAGGATAATATTTTCATGTGTAACAATGGATTCAACTCGTACTTTGCCGGTAAAACAGGTTACTTTATAATTGTCGCCACGGGCGTAAATATTGAAACTGGTTCCCAGAACAGTTACTTCACCGTAGGCCGAAACTACGTCAAACCGTTTTCCTTTTTGCACCTGGAAGAAACCCTCACCATCCAGTTTTACTGTCCGGGCTATTTTCCACCAATACGGGTGATAGGTCAGTGTTGAACCGGCATTCAGGTTAACCGTAGAGCTGTCGGGCAGAATTGCCAGCATATGCTGTCCGGCCGGAGCAAAAACGGTGCGGGTATAGAATCGGAGAAATGCTGTAGTTGCCAGCAAAACGATGATGACAGCAGCGGCAGCAATCCGGTAAGGATTTAGTCTCCTGACTTTCTTTTCCGGTTCCGTTCGGGCGTCCATTTCCTGCGAAAGGGCTTTCCAGACATCTTCTCTCGACCGTGAATACGGATAGTCGATCTTCGGATATTGGTCCAGCGGTTTTTCCTGGAAACGGTTGTGGTTATATGGTAAATTCTTCTTCATTTAATTCTCCATCGTCTTTTTGAGAAATGCCAGTGCATTCTTCATTCTTTTCTCGACTGCCTTGACACTAAGGCCTAAATTAGCGGCGATTTCGTGATATTTCAATTCATCCATCCGGCTCATCAGAAAAACGGTTCGCTGTTTTTCCGGCATTTGCCGAAGTGCGGTTTCGTAACGCTTTTCCAGTTCTTTATACTGGAGTTGATCTTCCGGACTTTCTTCCTGGTTATGGGGATTGTAGTGTTGTTTGATGGAAAAATTAACAGCCAGCTTGTGTCGTCGATAAGAGCTGATAAACAGGTCGCCGGCCATTTTGTACAACAGCCCTTTAATGTTATCAGGCTTTACCAGGTATTTCTTCTCCCATAACCGCATGAACGTATCCTGTGCAATATCGGTGGCCAGTTCCGGGTCGCCTGAACGATAATACACATAATTACGAATGGCATCAAAATGAGCGTCGAATAATTCTTTAAATTCTTCTTGCGTCAAAGGAACCTTATTTAGTAAAAGCGAATTTACAAAACGCTTTTCAATTGTTGTTCTTGTAAGCTCCCGGCGTTACCACCGGGAGCATGAAAAATGAACTCTGCTGTCCGCCTGAACTCCAAAATGGCGGTTTTCTTTCTGTGCGACGAGGTCGCTTTAACTGTTAAGCTTTTGTGCCAGACAGAATTCCCTGATGGTCATTTCGGTCGTTCCATCGCTGGTTGTCACAGTAATGATGTTATCACAGGTACCATCTCCGTAATCCACTACCGCGAATACTTCACCGTTTTGTGAGTAGGTAATTTCTCCTTCTGTGATGAATCGACACTCGCCAGTTTTAACCAGTGGACTGGTGATAACATAGCTGTACTCGTTTCCATCCGAATCAATCACCTGAACTGAACCGGTTATTTCAATCACGTCGTCGGTCGGATCAAGCTCTGTATCCAGTCCGGCTACCCAGGTCCGGGTTTTATCGGATATGCGTTGGATGGTGGTTCCGTCGGGCATCGTGAAGGTCAGGTCACTGGTGCAGCTAAATACCTGTTCTGTAACACCGTCGCCGGTATAAACACGGGTAATGGTACCGTCAATACCGATAGAATCGACGCTGAAGTTTTCGAACGTAACAGTTCGGGTACTGCCATCGGTGAACATCGGGGCCGAAATGGTAATGGTGATGATTCCGCTCAGTACACGACCGTTGGCCAGAACCGTGCTGTCACCGTAATCGATGACGATTGTTTTTGGGAATGCCGAATCTCCCATGGCAATATTAACACCGGGGCAAATACCACTACGATAGCGTTTGCGGAAATTATAGTAGTAGCCAAAACCATAACCCTCTGTCAGGTCGGCACTTTTAAGCGTGCTGGTGTAGTCGTCGATTGCAGACTCAGCCGTTGAAATAAAATCTACTTCATAATTTACTTCTTCGGAAACAGCTTCTATTGTACTTTCGTCACTGATGATGGCGGAAACTGATTTGGTCAGTTGTGCATCAGTGATTTCTGGTGTGGACTCGAGGTCAGCCGATTTTTCACTACAACCAAATAATGCAGTGCCGGCTAATACGACCATTGCTAATACAAGATTTCTCATGTCATTGATGTTTTGGTTAATTATTGATTTTTAACCTTACACCGAATGATGCATGCATTACCCTACCTTCGGGTGAAAAAATATTCAGTTATTTTGAAATAAGTGAATATTGATGGCGGTGTAGAATCGTTTTAGGCATTTACTTTGGCCGATTCGTTGTGAAATATGAGTCTGGCAAATGCGCCATACGACTCGTTATTACCAATTTGCAATTGCCCATTATGCGATTCCATAATTAGTTGTGTGAGGTGGAGGCCCAGACCAAAATTGGCATCATGTCGATGGTATGCGGAAAAAGGTTTGAATGGATGGTGGATTATTTTTTCCGGGAAACCGCTACCTTCATCGTGAATGGCAACCTGGAGGCTATGCTTATTTTTATTGATATCGATGGAAATGGTCCCGTTGGCGGGAGAGTGGGTAATAGCATTTTCCAAAAGGTTGATGAATGCTTTGTTGATGTACTTTCGATCGATGGTAAGAATGGTGTGCAAACCTGATTTTTGGTGCAGTATAATTTTCAGATTATGATTTCTGATTTTATCGGACAATTCAGCCAGGGCAAGCTCAACAACTTCGTATAAATCGGTCTCTTCACGATTTAGTGCCATTTCGCCACGGGAACGAAGCAACGATACATCCAAGGCCATGAAAGAAAAGCGTTCAAGTCTTTTTACTGATAAATCGAGAATTTCAATCAATTCCTTAGATTCACCGGCCATCTGGAGACTTTTAAGCAAGGAAAGTGAGCCCAACACTCCGTTGAGTGGTGTCCGAATTTCGTGACTGAGGAGCTGAATAAATTCAGATTTGGCCTTGTCCAGATGGTGTAATTCTTCGTTGGCTTTTATCAGCTGTTGATTGAGCTTTTCCAGTTCCTCCGTCCGGCTTTTTACTTCATCTTCCAGCCAGTGGTTTACCTGTTTCAGTTTTTTGCGGCTAAGGCTCAGTTCTACCTGGGTTTCAACCCGCGCCAACAGTTCGTCAAAGGCAAATGGCTTACTGATATAATCAACACCGCCACTCTGGAAACCCTTTTTGATGCTCTCCATGTCAGTTTTGGCTGTCAGAAATATAACCGGAGTTTCAGCATTGTTCTTCGACTCCCTTAATTCCTGGCAAACCGAAAAGCCATCCATGTCCGGCATCATTACGTCCAACAATATCAGATCAAAAACTTCCAGCGAACACCATTCGAGCGCTTCTTCGCCGTTTAGGGCATATTCCGGCTCGTAGCCTTTTTCAGTTAGCAGCTTAGCTAATATCTGTATGTTGCGTGGATTATCGTCGACGATTAAGATTCTGGCTTGTTGATTATTCATAGTTTGTCTGTTTTTAGCTTTTCAATAATGTCCGGAAATGAGTGAAACAACGATTCTTCCTTTTCAATGTTGAATGATTGAAATGCCTGCTCCAGTTCATTCGCGTAATCGTTCATTTCCGAATGGCAGATGGTGTTTGCAGTAATATAAATCTGGTTGATGAATTCTTTCATGGCTTTTCTTGGCCTGATTTTCTGCAGATTTTTCCACATGTGAATCAGTTCTTTTCCTGATTCATTGGAAAGGAGTGGAGAAAAGTCAATTTCAGGGATTGTCTGAATTTGATTTTGAATGATAGTTTGCGCTAAACAACTTGTTACGATCTGAAGAAACTTTTTGCGTTCTACCGGTTTTTTTATCAATGCATTGAACAGGTGTGGATATTGCTGCTTTTCCTGAGCCGTTAGTTCCGAAGCCGTGTAAGCAATGAGTGGAATGTCCTGCCATTGGGGATTGTTTTTTATCCAATGGGCTGTCTCAAAACCATTCATTTCGGGCATTCTCAAATCGATGAGTATGAGCTGGGGCCGTATTTTTTTCATGACATCCAGTGCATGCTCTCCGTTTTTTGCTTCAGTAAGTTTTATCTGGTGTCCTGCGAAAAATCCTTTAGTAACCTTCCTGTTTGCCTGATTATCATCTACAATCATGATCGTAACGTGAGATAATAACTGCTCATCCGGAGATGACTGATTCTTTGATGAGATTTCCTCCTTTTCGGCGAGAACAGCGATGTTGGGAAGGGCGACAAAGAAACTGCTTCCCTGGTTTAGGGTACTTTCCAGACTGATTTCACCTCCCATTAACTTGACCAGTCGATGCGTAATGGCTAGCCCTAAACCGGTTCCTCCATATATTTTACTGTCATGATTGTCTATTTGCTCAAAGGCCTCAAATATTTTCGCCTGCGCTTCTTCTGCAATTCCGATTCCTGTATCTTCTATGCGCAGTTGAATGGTTATGGATGTCTGATTTTGCTTTATAAGAGAGGCTTCGATTTGGACATATCCCTGGTCGGTGAATTTGAGTGCATTGCTGATTAAGTTGAGAAGAATCTGACGTAGCCTGAGCTCATCCATATGAAGCAAACGGGGAATTGACTCAGAAATATGGCTTAGAAGTTTTACTCCTTTTTGCGATGCTTTCAGCTGAAAAGTATCCACGATTTCTTTAATCAGAATACGAATATCGACCGGATTCTTTTTCAACTCCATCTTGCCTGCATCAATTTTTGAGAAATCGAGAACGTCGTTAATCAGGTCCATCAGAATCTTTCCGCTGGAATGCATAGATGAAAGATAATCCCGGTGCACCGGTTCTGTAATGCTTTGATTCAAAATTTCAGCATAACCCAGAATAGCATTCATGGGCGTTCTGATCTCGTGCGACATATTAGCCAAAAAAGCACTCTTGACTCGGGTGGCCTCTTCTGCTTTTTCTTTGGAAAGAATCAGCTCTTTTTGGATTTGTTTTTGCTCGGTGAAATTCAGTAATATACAGTGTGATCGCAGATAATTCCCCTGACTATCGTATTGTACACGTCCTGTAATCAGTATGGTTATCAGTTGACCATCTCTTCTTTTTAGCGTGATCTCCAGATCATTTACATATCCTTCAATAGCAAATTGCTCGAAATGCTTTGGAAATGTATCTCTGATATCTGCACTGAAGATTTCTCCAAAAGCATGACCGATAATTTCATCCTTTGAATAACCTGTAAGCTTGCTCCATTCGTTGTTTATATCAATTAAACGTCCATTTCTATCGAGCGACTGATAAGCAACCGGTGTATATTCGAATAACGTCCGGAAGCGGTTTTCGCTTTCCATCAGTGATTTTTCGGCAAGCTGTCTTTCGGTAATGTCATCAATGCTTAACAGGTATTTTTTCCCTTCTGAAGTTTGAATGGTAGCAGAAGAAACCAGTACATATCGGGTTATTGTATCGGAACCTTTTTTTATTTGCATGGTTCCTTCAATTTTGTACTGACCATTACCGGTTTGAATGGTCCTGTTTAATGTCTGTCGGACAGCACAATGATGGCAAGCTGGTGTCGTTCCGCAGATATTAGGATAAGCGTTGACACAGTGAAGAATATCTCCAATTAATTGACCAACTATGTGGGAATCAGAGCCAAAGTGACTTAGTTCTATTCCCGGTTTGTTGACCTTCTCTACCCTGGAATGTTCATCCACCAACAGCATGATGATAGGGGCGTGATTGAATATTGTATCGAGAATTTCTGTTTTTTCGCGAAGTGCTTGTTTGGTTTGTTGTTCAGGTGTAATATCGCGGTAGCTGAAAACCCTTCCAATTGTACTTTGCTGTTCAACTACCGGAATGAAAATTCGTTCGAATATTCTTCCGTCTTTTAGATAAAGTGTGTCGGTCCGTTTCCGGTTATCGTACTGCTTCAGCTTTCTTTGAGACCCTTTTAGAGCCAATGATGAATTGATGAGTTGGCTTTCAACGAAATCGGATAACTCTTCATCCGAAGCACCTTTCTCGATGAGGGGTCCCAACTTCCACATCTTTATTAGTTGACCGTTGCAGTGGATGATTTTTCCGGTTGAATTGAGCAGAAGAACGCCTTCGTTATTTGCTTCCAGCGAAGTTTCCAAAGTTCTTTGAAGACCCTGATATGAATCAATGGTGGTTTGTAATGTTTTTTTGGGTCCTTCCAGTGCTTCTTTGAGATCTGCTTCAATCTGTTCTTTCAGCACTTTCAAAGGATGAGGAAGGCCTTCCTTGTTTTGAAGAAAATCTTCTGTGCTAAGAAAGCCGTAAGAGGTGCCATCGGGCCACCGAAGCTCTATAGATTTTTGGGAATCCTTTAATGATATTTCCTGTGTTGTGGATTTCGGGACAATCAGATGAATCGGTGCGTCCAGATACACTGATACAAACCTGATGAGCTTTTGCCATTCAAGTTGCATACTATCGGAGAGGCACGGTTTGTTAGTGATCATGTGTTGTTGTCGCAAACGATTCTAACAGTTCATACTTTAGTCATTCAGATTGTGGAAAATGATTTTTGGTGGTCTGTCGGGTCGGTTTATGATAAATTAACGCCTTTTTTTTCAGAATATTTTTGTTGGTTCAAAAATATAATGCAGACTAAATAAGCATAAAGATGGGCCATGAATTATTTTTTATTGGAAATGAAAAGGTTATGTGTTGTTTGGTTGATTTCTGGCTTCTTTAGAGTAATCGGTATTTGTTTTCAGACTGATTTTAAGGTGCGTTTTTTCAACAACATTGTGCTCATTCCTTCAGGCTGTTTTATCTTAGCATTTTTATTTTCAGATACGACGAAATGATCGAAATATGTGCTATTGCATCGGGAAGTAACGGAAACTGCTATTACGTTGGAGATGAGAAAGAGGCCATACTGGTTGATTTAGGAATTTCAACCAAACAGGCTGTGCAGCGGATGTTGGAAAAAGGACTGGATTTGCAAAAGATTAAGGCTGTATTCATTTCTCATGAGCATTCAGATCATGTCAGAGGAGTGAAGGTGTTTTCAAAACGATATCATGTTCCGGTGTATTTTACGGCACAAAGTTATTTGAAGCTTTCCCGAAGGGTACAACCCAACAGTCCGCGGTTTTTCAAACCTGGCGAGTCGGTTACCATTGGTTCCATTACGGTACATTCTTTCCTGAAAAACCATGATGCTGTGGAGCCCTGTAGTTTTCGAATTGAATTGAATGATAAACACATTGGCGTATTTACCGATATTGGCGAGCCATGTGATAACTTGCATCATCATTTTAATCAGTGTCAGGCGGTTTTTTTGGAAACCAATTACGATGAGCCGATGTTGCAGAATGGTCCGTATCCCTACTATCTGAAAGAGCGGGTTGGTTCGAAAAATGGTCATTTATCAAACGTTCAGGCATTAAATCTGGTACAGGAGAAAGCAGGTAAGGAGCTCGGATTGATTTTTCTGTCGCATATTTCGGCCGAGAACAATACTCCGGAGCTTGCGATGCAGACATTTGAACCTTTATCGGTTCGTTATGATGTGCGTTTGACCTCAAGGTTTGCCCCGACAGATGTGGTTAGGATTGAATAGTTGAGATTCATTCTTCACTGCATTATGTCTATATTTGTTTCTCTTTGCAATGAACAAAAATGATGCATTTTATTGATTTGAATGCATTCATTTTAAATGTAATACAATAAATATTTGGGATAAAATCATGGCTGAATTTAAGTACCAAAAACCTTTTCCTGTAAAGGAAGATAAGACGAAATACCGTCTTCTGACCAAAGATTATATTTCGACCGTGGAATTTGACGGCCGAAAAATTCTGAAAATAGATCCGAAAGGCTTGGAATTGCTGGCACAGGAAGCTATTGCTGATGTGTCTTTTTATCTTCGTCCGGCCCATCTTGAGAAGGTGGCCAAAATCCTGGATGATCCGCAAGCGACGGATAATGATCGTTTTGTAGCTTACACGCTGTTGAAAAATTCGGAAGTTTCTGCCAGCGGTGACCTGCCTACCTGTCAGGATACCGGTACCGCCATTGTGATGGGGAAAAAGGGAGAGGACGTGTATACCGGCGTCGATGATGCGGAATTCTTGTCGAAAGGAATTTTCAATACGTATGGCGACCGTAATCTTCGTTACTCGCAGGTAGTGCCTTACACTATGTTCGATGAGAAAAATACCGGAACCAACCTTCCGGCTCAGATTGATATTTACTCCAAACCCGGTAATTCATACGAATTCCTTTTCCTGACAAAGGGAGGTGGTTCGGCAAATAAGACGTATCTGTATCAGCAAACCAAGTCGTTGCTGAATGAAGAGTCGTTGACCAAATTCGTCAAAGAAAAAATCAGAGACCTGGGAACGGCAGCTTGTCCTCCTTATCACCTGGCTATTGTCATTGGTGGTACTTCGGCCGAAGGTAACCTGAAAACCGTAAAATTAGCATCAGCTGGTGATTTGGATAATCTTCCCACTGAAGGGAACGATGGTGGTCAGGCATTCCGTGATTTGGAATGGGAGGCCAAAGTGCAGAAAATGGCTGAAGAGTTTGGCATTGGTGCTCAGTTTGGCGGAAAATATTTTACCCACGATGTACGGGTCGTTCGTTTGCCTCGTCATGCGGCCTCTTGCCCGGTAGGTGTGGGTGTTAGCTGTAGTGCTGACCGAAACATTAAAGCAAAAATTACGGAAGACGGTATTTTTATTGAACAACTGGAAAAGAATCCGGCCCGTTTCCTTCCGGCGAAAGCACCTGAGCTGGCACCTCCGGTCGAAATTGATTTGGATCAGCCAATGGCTGATGTGCTGAAGGAATTAACCAAATATCCGGTGAAAACCCGTTTAAATCTGAAAGGAACATTGATTGTTGCCCGCGATATCGCTCACGCGAAAATCAAAGAGATGATAGACAAGGGAGAATCGATGCCGGATTATTTCAAGAATCATCCGATTTATTACGCCGGTCCGGCTAAAACTCCGGCGGGAATGCCTTCAGGTAGTTTCGGCCCGACAACAGCCAACCGGATGGATCCGTATGTGGATATGTTCCAAAGTATGGGTGGCTCCATGATTATGCTTGCCAAAGGAAATCGCTCGAAAGTGGTGACGGATGCCTGCCTGAAACATGGTGGCTTCTATCTTGGCTCCATCGGTGGTCCTGCGGCAATTCTGGCTAAGGATAACATCAAGTCGGTTGAGGTGGTCGATTTCCCTGAACTGGGAATGGAAGCCGTACGGAAAATCAGGGTGGAAAACTTCCCGGCCTTCATCATCGTTGATGATAAAGGAAACGATTTCTTCGAGATGTTGTAAATCGAATTTTAATATATGCGTCAAAAGCTGCGTCAGTCGATGCAGCTTTTCTTTTTTAATTAATGCACTAAAATATTGTTGTTGAGTAATCAACATATTATTACTTTGCGGGCATCTCTTTCTGAGCAAGTTTTTCGTTGGCCGTGCGTAAACATTCAGGCAAATAAGCGGTTATTCTCTAAGTTGTTTTTACTGACCATTTCTATCTGGCGGAGTTTTGAAATTATTATAAAAACGATTTTTTATTATGGAGCAAAATAAACGCAGTAACCGGAATATACTGCTGGTGCTTTTTGTGGGCGTATTGATGGGAGCCCTTGATATTTCTATCGTAGGGCCGGCCATTCCTTCCATTTCGAAGGATATTGCTGTCAGTCAGCGTTTACTGGGATGGATTTTTTCCATCTATGTGTTGTTCAATCTGGTGGGAATATCGCTGTTTGCTAAGCTTTCCGATCGTTTCGGGCGCCGGAATATTTACATGCTTTCAGTATTGCTGTTTGCAGTAGGTTCACTCATTGTAGCACTTTCGCATACATTCGACATGTTGATGGTGGGACGTGCTGTTCAGGGATTTGGTTCGAGTGGTATTTTCCCGGTTGCATCAGCAGTAGTAGGAGACGTATTTCCGCCGGAAAAGCGCGGTCGGATTTTGGGCCTCATTGGAGCGGTTTTTGGTCTGGCTTTCATCATCGGGCCAGTGCTTGCGGGAACCATGTTATCGTTCTTTTCCTGGAACTCCCTTTTCCTGATTAACCTGCCGATTGCAGCGCTTATTATGTGGGGAAGCTATCGCATTTTGCCCAATAAAAGCATCGAAAGTTCCTCAGTGCTCGACTGGAAAGGAATAACGTTGCTTGGCCTTCTGCTCGGAGCATTTGCGTTAGGCATCAACCGCACCAGTACATCGGGATTCTTCGACAGCCTGTTGTCTGTTAGGGTATTACCATTTTTGATGGCCTCGTTGATATTGCTGTATGTGTTTGTACGTGTGGAGAAAAAAGCTGATAAACCGGTCGTAAAAGTGAATATGTTTCAGAGCCGGCAAATTCGTTTAGTCGGGCTCATTGCCTTTGGCACAGGTGTATTACAGGCTTCGTTCGTATTTGTCCCCGATTTTGTGGTAAGCGTATTTGGAGTGACATCGGCGAAAGCCAGTTTTATGTTACTGCCGGCCGTACTTGCCATTGCTGTTGGCTCGCCTCTGTTTGGACGGATGCTTGATTCACTTGGTTCCAGAGTGGTTATTCTTATTGGTTTAGTGATTGCTACTGTGGGTTACTACCTGATGCATGAAGTAGAAGGCAGCCGAACATTTTTCTATGTGGCTGGAGCATTAATCGGACTGGGACTTTCGGTTCCTTCCGGGAGTTCGTTACGTTACATCATGTTGAATGAAGTATCGGCTGAGGACCGTGCCACCACACAAGGATTGGTAACGATTTTCATCAGCATCGGGCAGATGCTCGGAGGAGCCATAATCGGAGCAGTAACGGCTTCGGAAGAAGGCATCAAAGGCTATCAAAATTTGTTCCTTTACCTGGCGGTGATGATTTTAGCGATGACATTGTTTTCCATCCGGTTGAAAAGCCGTAAAGTAGAGATTGCTACCAGTGTAAAAGAATAAAAATGGAAAATGACCAAAATATGGAGCCTTAAAGGTTCATCATATTCAGTAAAAAAGGCCTGAATCTATATTAGATTCAGGCCTTTTTGTTTTATAATAATGTCATTTATCTTTTCCTGCAAAAGCGAAATGCCGGACAAAAGGTTTATTCGCTGGCTTCCAGTTTTTTTCTTAAACCGAGGCTGACCCGGTTTCTTTTCCGGTTACCGAACTGGTATTCCTTTTTTCGGGCGCCGGTATTCTTTTCCGGGTCGTGTTTTTCGTCGCGGCAATCGTCCGAACAACAACCATCGTATTGGACAGCACACTCAGGACACTGAATGAAAAGAAGGTGGCAGGCATCATTGGCGCAGTTGGTGTGCGTATCACATGCTTTGCCACATTGGTGACAGTGTGAAATGATTTGACCATCTACGCTTTCGCCCATACGCTCGTCGAAAACAAAGTTCTTTCCAACAAACCGCGAAGGGAGTTCCTGCGCCTTGATTTGGCGGGCATATTCCAAAATGCCTCCGTGCAATTGATTCACGTCGTTGAAACCGTAATGACGAAGGTAAGCGCTAGCTTTTTCGCAACGGATGCCACCAGTACAGTAGAGCAGAATTTTTTCTTCTTTCCGTTCTTTTAGCTGATCCACTACCATCTCAATTTCTTCACGGAAGGTATCTGCCTCGGGGCAGATGGCTCCTTCAAAATGACCGATTTCACTTTCGTAGAAATTGCGCATATCGACAATGATAGTGTCGGATTTACCGGCCAGTTCGTGAAATTCCAGGGCACTGAGATGTTTACCTACGTTGGTCACATCGAAGGTTCGCTCATCCAAGCCATCGGCCACAATTTTCGGACGTACCTTGATGGTTAGTTTATAGAAAGACTTGCCGTCATCTTCAATGGCGTACTTAATGGGAATATCTTTTAGCAAATCAAAGTTTGCCAGTGTTTCCATGAAGGTTTCCATGTTGTGTTCCGGAACACTCATCTGGGCATTAATGCCTTCGCGGGCAACGTAAATGCGTCCGAAACATCCTAGTGGAAACCATTCCGCATACAACTGATCCCTTATTTCACCCGGATTATCGATGTAGTAATAACGATAAAACGAAATGGTCTTCCGGTTGAAGGTTTCCTCCATCAACTGCTTTTTCAGCTCTTCCTTATTGATTCGATTGTAGAGAAACATCTTATTGAAATGTGGTCTAAATTAATATAGTGCAAAGGTAATTTTTCCCTGAATTTTCACAAACAGGTTTCAGTCTGGTTGGTAACAACTTTTGGTGCACAAAAAAACCGTACCCAGGCGGATACGGTTTTGCTAACATTACATCGGAGAATATCTCTCCGGAAAGTTACTCATACATACGTTTTCCAATGGAGGCTTGCAGATCGTATACACTCAATGCGTAATCAATTTCCGATTTAAGGAGCATTAACCGGCTGTTGGATACCGCTGTGGTGGCATCGAGCAAATCAAGGTTGGTAATGGCACCGGCCTTATAGCTGGTTTCTGCCAATGAAAAGGCATCTCGTGCCTGTTTCAGCTGAAGTTCAAATTGTTTCACTTTTTGTTCTGCCGTTTCAACCTGGGCCGAGTTTTTGATCACATCGCCAGCCACTTCGCGTTGCAAACGTTCCGTTTCATAAATGGACGTTTGAATGTCGGATTTAGCCAGTAAACGCTGATTTTTGTTCCGGTTGGCATCAAAAATCGGAATGTGCAGATTTAAACCTGCCACATAATTTGGCTTGAACTGATAAAGATCCGGAAGGTAACCATCTTTGGCCCCTGCCGAAACAAATGCCTGCAAATTGGGGGTATTCTGCGACTTGACCAGGTCGAGGTTTAACTCAGCTAACCGTGTTTTTTCACGGGCAACCTTTAATTCGTCCCGGTTCCGGACAGCCAGGTTGATCATGGTATCGGGTAGGGTAGTTGTTGACTCAACAGTCAGCTTTTCCTTCACAAAATGATGCGAAGTTTCCGGTTCTCCCAGCAGGGTATTCAATACTGCCTGTTGAACTCGAATGGATGCCAGGATATCCAGTTTTTCGCTTTTGACGCCGGAGATTTTCACTTTCGTGGAGAGCTCTTCGTATTGAGTGGCCGAGCCTGTCTCCATCTTCTTATTAATGAAATCTAGATGGTTTTGCAAATTGGCCAACTGTTCATTTTTGATATCAATGGCTTCCTGCAGGAAAAGCAAACTATAATAGGTATGAATTGCCCTGATGGACAATTGCTGCTTTATTTGTTCCAGTGTTTGCTTGCCAACTTGTTTTGCTTCTTCCCGGAAGGCTATGTTGGCAGCTGTTTTACCAAAATCATAAATACTCTGGTTCACATCGATAGTTGCCGAATAATTGTCGCTCGGGTTCATCTGCACTTCACCGAAACTGGGAAAATTGAATTTGGTGACAGGCCCGATGTGGGAATAACTGGCGTTGGCACTTACTGTAGGATAATGTCCCGTACGTGCCAGCTCTATTTGTGTATCTGCCGCATTCAAAGCTTCCTCGGCTTCCTTTACCGAAGGGTAGGTGCTGACCACCTTGCTGATAATACTATCCAGCGATAATGAGTCGGCAGGTGATGCTTCAATGGAAACTGCTTCGGTTTGAGCATTTGCCGGATACGAAAATGCGAACAGTGAAGCAATGAACAATAGTAAAATATGGTGTCTGTTAATCATGATTGACTCGGTTTTTTGATTCAAGCTTTTTCCTGGTATGTAACCAGAAGACCGGTATTCCGCCTATGAGAGTAATAATGGCTGCAATCAGGAAATCATCATCAATACCCTGAATAAACGCTTCGTTACCAACATGACTGATGAGCAGCGATTTGGCCTGTAGCATAGATGTTCCCAGCGAACTGCCGGTTGTATGTTGAATGTATCCTGACAAATGGCCGGTAACATTTCGAAATACTTCGGAATTGGGATTCAGAGCCTCTCCGTAAATGGTTGAATGGTATTTTAACCTCGAAGATAAAAGTGTGGCCAGAATAGCAACACCAAAACTACCTCCCAGCTGCCTGATGACATTAAACAAACCTGATGCCTGTGCCATTTGGTGGCGTGGTATTTCGAGCAACGAAATAGCACTTAGTGGGGTGAAAATTATCCCCATGGCCAATCCACGGATGTAGAGCGAAGTCATAATGTAATCATGCTCGGTCAACCGCGAAAAAAGACTATTGAGATAGAAACTCATTGCCAGCAGTACAATACCGATTACGACCGGAATCTTGGCATTAAATTTATCGGCAAACCGACCGGCAATAGGCGATGCAGCTCCCTGAATGAATCCGATGGGAAGAAATACAGCTCCTGCCTGAATGGCAGTATATCCCAATGAATTTTGGAGAAACAGCGGTAGCAGGAATGTGCTTCCAAACATCCCGATTCCAAAGATGAACATGATAAGATTACTGATGGCGAAATTGTAATTTTTCAGCAATTTCAGGTCCACCAGTGGTTTCTCTACATTCAGTTCCGTAACGATAAATATTGTCAGTGCAATGGCCGATATAGCAAAGCAAACCAGGATAAATGGCGCATGCCAGCCTTCACTGTTGGTCGCTGCATTCCCTTCGGATAAAGCATATAGTAATACAGGCAGGAAGATACTGACAGAAAGAAAACCAACAAGGTCGAATTTCCCGACCATCTTGTTCACGTATTCCTGCTGAATAATCATGGTAACAACCATTCCGATAATTCCTACCGGGATATTTACATCAAAGATGAGTTCCCAGCTGAAATTGTCGACCAGGTAACCACCAATAAGTGGTCCAAACGAAACCGAAGCCGCGGCGGATATTGCCCAGAATCCAAGAGCCATTCCCCGTTGTTCCGGTGGAAACTCCCTTGTGATGATAGCCATACCAATGGGCATCAGTGAACCGGCGCCCAACCCCTGGATAACCCTGGAAAAGATGAGCATATCTTCGTTTCCGGACATTCCGCACATCATGGAACCGAATGTAAACAGGAACAAACCAATAAAATACATTCGCTTGTGCCCAAACCGGTCGGCAAACCAGCCCGAAGCAGGCAGCATCACTGCCATGGCCAGCATGTAAGCCGTTAGTACCCATTCAATTTTATCGATGCTAACACCGAATGAGGCCATGATTTTGGGCAATCCCACATTTACTACAGTAGCATCTAAAACGGCCATGAATGTGCCGATCATGACATTACCCAGAACCCACCAGCGGTAAAGTTCATTCTTAGGATGGTAGGAAGAGTCCCGGCTCCGGAGAATTCGCCTGACGCGATGTGCAAGCGTTATTTTCCGTGAATGACTCATTGGCGTATAATTTTAATAACTGAAGACATTCCTGCCATTAGATTGAAATGACCTATTTTCTCATTATTGTCTGCTTTGTCAAGACTGATTTTAATCGGTACCCGCTGGGTGACTTTGGTAAAGTTCCCGGAGGCATTGTTCGGCGGAATCAGCGCGAACTGTGAGGCAGTATTGGAGCCTATATAGAAAACCTTACCGGAAAATGTAACTCCCGGAAATGCATCAATCGTGAATTGAGCCGGCTGTTTGTCTTTGATTTCGCCAATACGGGTCTCTTCCAGGTATACCGTAATCCAGTAGTCATGATCGTCAGAGATGGTTACGACCGATTGGCCAGGTTGTGCCATATCACCTTTCAACAACCAGCGTTTGGCAATCACACCACTGATGGGCGCATATAATTTGGTATTATCCAGCGAAGCTTCTATCACACCAATCCGCGATTTGGCGGTGTTTATCGCAGCTTTGGCACTTTCAATCTGCGATTGTACCACCTGCAATTGTTTGGTGGCTGCCTGGTAAGTAGCTGAAGCTGCTTCGTAGCTTTTCTGCAAATGCTCATAACGTTCCTGCGTGATGACACCACCAGAGAATTGTGTCTTTCCCCGATCAAAATCATCTTTACTGCGATCCAGATTTACTTTCAGTACTTTCAAATTTTCTTTGTAGTAGCCGTACTGTGCCTGAGCCTGAACTAAGGTAGTCTGTGCCTGTTCTACGGCTGCTTCGGCCTGAACTTTTTGTGCAGTCAGATCGGTGCTGTCCAACTCTGCCAACAGCATCCCTTTCTGAACGGTATCACCTTCCTCCACATACAACTGCTCGATACGTCCCATCATTTTGGCACTGACGGCAATTTTATCAGCATCGACGTATGCATCGTCGGTCTTAATGTAGTGCGTATATTCTTTATAATAGTACCATCCGATGCCCAAAACGGCAGCGATAACTATTGCCAGGGGAAGGTAAACCCTGAGCATCTTTCTTTTCGTCTGATTCTTGCTTGTCATATAATCTTTATGGTTGTTTTTTATTTTCTACTTCAGAATGCCACGGATAAATACCTCTGTGAAATGGTTTGTTTTTTCCATGAGAATGGCATATTCATCATCGTCGAGAAAAAAATATTCTTTGTTCTTGATGAATGTCGTTCGTAGTCCGCGAAGTATATCGATAAACAGTGTGGCCAATTCGTCGGGGTCCTCCTGTCTGAATAATTCACTTTTCATTCCCCGTTTCAATACGTCGCTTATGATTTTTGTCTCTTTGGCTTTTGACCGCATCCACGATTCGTTCATGAGTGTTTTGAACTCCATGAGATTACTCATCTTAAACCGACTGAGATTTAAAAATTTGCGAAATAGTTCCATCCTGGTTTCCACAAATTTTCGGAGCATTTGGTCGGGAAACTCCGATTGCTCCATGTTTGACTGTAGGTTCCGAATAAATTCATCATGTTCTTTTTCGACAACATGAATATAGAGATGCTCTTTATCCGGAAAGTAATAGTAAAGGGAAGCTTTGGAAATTCCCAGATCGGAAGCAATTTCTCGCATCGAAGTTTTTTCGAGACCATACACCCCGAAACGTCTTTGGGCTGTGTCTATAATCTGATTGATTTTTTCAGTGTTTCCTCCGCTGTGCTTTACCTGAACCATTTTCTTAATCTCTTTGACCTTGTTGTTAGAAGGGTCAAAAGTAGGACAATCATTTTGTAATAATGTTTCGTAAATCTTAAATATTTAGTGGTCCATAAACGCTTTTACGAGATCATTTTTTAACAATATTATGTAATGTAATCACGCAAAGTATCTCTGTTTGAGTCAAAAATAGCGATCGTTTTGTTAACCAGAATATGGTTTTTCAAACCATAATTCAAGTGGTTCTGTCCAGGTAGACGAATGAGAAAAGGAAATATTTTATCAGAGGTGATAATTGGTAGCTTTAATCTATGTAAAGCCTGAATTCAGTCAAATTATTGGAAACAATATTCACTACAATGGATTCAAAACCGTAAATAAAGTCATGAATCCGGAGAACAGCGTGATGATAATGCAGATTTTCTGGAAGAGATTAACGGATACAATCCGGCTGAGTTTCTGACCGATGAGAATACCGAAAATCATAACCGGAAGCTGGAACGCTGTTATTTCCAGTGTTTTCAGCGTAAGCATATGGCTGAAGGCATAACCGATTAAGGCCAGTGTAGCCGTTGCAATGTTAAAATAGGCAAACTTCCCCCTGAAATCGTCATTGGAGACGTTGAGTGACGTAAGGAAAAGGGCGAGTGGTGGACCACTGATAGAGGTAAATCCACCAAGAAAACCACTTGTGAGACCGGCAGTTACCGATCCGCGCAAAGGATCTTTGATTTTAAAGCGGAAACCACGTAGAAATGCGATGGAGACAATGATAAGCATGCTACCAACAAAGATTTTGAATGGACGGTCTTCCACAAAATTCAATAATACAACACCCGGAAGGGTACCGATGACACCCCAAATAGGTATTTTAAGTGTATACCGGTTGAGCTTCAGGTTCGGTATTTTAAGAATAATCTGCGTTGAGGTAAGCAGGTTATACAATGTCAATACCGGAATGACCAGTTTTGCCGGATAAAAAATGAGCAAAAAAGGCATGGCAAGCAGGGCAAACCCAAAACCTGTCAAACCTTTAAGCACCGATGCAAATAGTATAACTATCGCGATGTATACCCATTCCATATTTTTTGGTTAATTGAGAACCAGGATGGAGGTGACGGAAACAATGGTCCAGAGAACCAAGCCCATCAGGACGGGCCGCCATCCTGCGGTTTTTATATCTTTTTTTGAAATTCCTGCTCCAATAAAAAAGAGCGCCACCAACAGTCCCTTTTCCCCTAACCAGCTCAAATGTGCAAAAGTATGACTCCATTGAGGAACAAATCGGGCTACCATCATGGCTACTACAAATAACGGAATGAACCACGGAATGTTGATGCGATTGTCACTTTTATTTATCAGTGCTGTTATTATGGTAACCGGAATAATCCACAGGGCCCGGGTTAGCTTAACGGTTGTGGCGATTTCGAGAGCATGCGGGCCATAAACACTGCCGGCACCTACTACAGAACTGGTGTCGTGAATGGCAATGGCGGCCCAGTAGCCAAATGTTTCCTGCGAAAGGTGCATGAGGTGACCCAGAAACGGAAACAGGAACAGAGCGACGGAATTCAAAATAAAAACGGTAGCCAGCGCAAATGAGATTTGCCGGTTCTCGGCCTTCAGTACCGGTGCTGTGGCTGCAATGGCGCTTCCTCCGCAAATGGCTGTTCCAACCGAAATCAGGTACGAGGTTTTTTTATCGACCCTAAAAATCCAGCCCAGGAATAATCCCATCAGAATGGTTGAAATAACCGAAACAAGTGTGATTTTAAATCCGGATACACCGGCAGTCAGCACTGTGCTGAGATTCATGCCAAAGCCCATCAGTACAATGGATGCCTGAAGTAAAAAGGAGACAGCCTTGCCGGTTTCGGGCTTTGCCTCTTCGTGCCCAAAAAATGAAAGTATTAACCCCGAAGCCAAAGCAATGGGAGCAGAGACAAATGGAAACAATATTATGACCGGAATAGCACGATACAGAAAGTGCGATGTGGTTTTGAGTGTGAGCGTTTTCTTCATGAATGTAGATTTACCGCAAATCTACCGTATGGTCATAATGAAAACAAATGCTAAAATATTATCAACTATAACGACATGTTATAATTCCAGACAAAGTCGACAAAGTATTTCATGTTTCCGGATAATGGCCCTTTCGGGTATGCAAATCGGAACTTTCGTTTGATACTCAGTCCTTTTACCGGAATAATCTTCAACGTATTGAGTTGAATTTCCTTATGAATGGCATTTACCGATACCAAACCGATTCCATTAAAACGGGGAAGAAAGTTTTTGATGGCTTCGGTGCTTCCAAGGTGAAGGATAACATTCAGGCGGTCGAGTGGATAACCAACGCTTTTCAGATACTGCTCAATGACCTCCAAAGTACCTGAGCCTCTTTCGCGAACGACGAGTGGAATATGTTGAAGTTCGGCCAGCGAGGCATTTGACTGGCGACCAAATTTGCATTTATTGCCGGCTATTACCACAATCTCGTCCTCCGAGAAATCGACATATTGGAGATCTGTTTTGCTGGAATAATTTTCGACCATTGCTAAATCGATACGGTTTTCCTGCAACTTCTGCTCCATTTCGAATGAATTGCCGTTGATCAGACTGATATCGATGTCGGGATACCGGGTGTGAAAAGCTGCAATTACTTCCGGAATCACATACTGGGAAATAGTGGAGCTGGCGCCAAGCCGTAACGAACCGGAGAAGGTTTTTTTCAGGTTACCCAGTTCATATTGCAACTCATCGTATAAAGCATGAGTTTTTTGAGCAAACCGGTAAACGATTTCACCGGCAGCGGTAAGCGTAATACGGTTTCCTTTCCGGTTGAAAAGGGCAAGACCCAAAGTGTTTTCCAGCTCACGGATATGACGGGTAACGGCGGGCTGGCTAATGTAAAGCTCCTGTGCAGCTTTTGTGAAACTCAAGTTATTGGCAACAGCCAGAAAAACCTGGTAACGGTAATCCATGTGATTCGTTTAAAACGTTCACCTCAAAAATAGAATGAATTTCGGGTGAGTAACCATTTTTTCCCAAAAATGGGAAAAGCATTTACCTATTGTGAATTGTTCGCTTGTTGGAAGTATTTGGTTTGTAGATATTAATGTGCTGTTTTTGGGGCAAGTAAATACTAATTGGCTTGTTTCCTGAACCAGCCGTCAACCAGTTTTTCATGAGCCTCGTACCATTTTTTGGCTGCTTCGTCTTCTTTGCCCGGAGCAGCTTCCACCTGAAACATCAGCGTACCCAACAAATCATCATTCATTTTAAAATTGCTGAAAAAGGCAGCTGCTACAGGATTTTTTGCAGCCCAGCCCTTGGTGGCAATGATCGAAATGGTTTCTGCATCACCCATCACCTTCTTTGGGTCTTTTAAAATCTTTAGATTCCATTTGGCAAACATGGTATGAGGTTTCCATCCTGTAGTCACAATCCATTCTTTTTGATCATACGCCTTTTTCAATGCGGCTAACATCCCGGCTTCGCTGGAGGTTATCAACTGATAATTCAGTCCGTAATCTTTGATTACCTGGTTGGTAATTCGCATGATGCCAGCTCCCGGATTGATGCCGATGATTTTTCCGCCGAATTTATCTTTGCATTTATTCAGCTGATTGATGGAATCGATGGTCACATATTCAGGTACCACCAAAGCGAGGCGACCATCTTTATAAATCGTTCCAAGCTGTTCCACTTTATCGCCAAATTTATCCATATAAGGTTTGTGAGTAACAGGTTCCCAAAGCTCCATGAATACATCGGCATCTCCATTGGCTACTGCCTCAAATACAGGAGCAACATCGGCATTGATTAAATCGACCTGGTAGCCATGTGCTTCAAGCGCTACTTTGGCCAGATGAGTATTGGCAATGCATTCGGACCAGTTCACAAAGGCGATGGTAATTTTCTTTCGGTTAGCCGAATTCGAACTTCTCTGTTTTGAATTACCACAGGATGTGAATATCAGGGCAATAATGGCAATAAGGGATAATTTCTGAAACAGCTTCATAATGAATTATTTTTCAATGCCAGCATAATGGAATACTCTATTTTTCAGATTTTGATGATGACGGATGCGAAATCCATATTGCGACTGTATGGTTTGGGAAGCTAAAATTGCAAACTTTTCCTCAAAGGAGCGCAATATTTCGATGGCTTTTACAGAACATTACTTCGTGGAGGTCAGTATTTTCACAATAAAAAATACTCCTGCCGGAGTAGCGACAGGAGTATTGGGCATCTAATGACAGGAATTAAGTAGTTGATTGATTGTTAAGCTTACTGTTTGATGTTTAATTCCTTTTTAGTTTTCGCTGGATTTTTCTAATGGCTTGATCGATTGATTTTTCAGGTTCGATGACATTATACTCGCCCCAGAATTCAGGGTCAGAGAATCCGGATACCGCATCACTCATAATAACATTCATCTTCATGCGGTCGGATGCTTTGAACGATTTTTCATCGGTGGGTTTCCAGTCGGTAACTGCCATTTCGATAGTTGATACGTAATGGGAGTTAAATAACTTTTTGTCCCAGTCGATTTTAAACGTTACCTGACCTCTTGAGTAACCATAGTACCATTTCCCGTTTTTTTCACGGTAGTTGACCATATAGGCTGCTTCAGTCGGGTAAACTTTTGCCCCGATGGGTTTGCGTTTGATAAGGATATCGGCAGCCTTCAGTTTGTCTGAGGTATTCATGTTAAAAGTGGCACTGGTGATAGCAAGTGATTCAGTGTCGATGAAAAGTTTCCCATAGAACAGTGCATCATCGGCACCAGGTCTTGGCTTGAATTCCAATACATAAACCAATCGGCTGTCGATACGGGTAACACTGGCCAGGTTGAATTCGTAATTTCCAATCATATCATCGGTGAAGATAATATACGGATTCTTCATTATATCCATTAACAGGTTGGTATACGGACCACCCTGAAGCTTGAATACCAAGGTATCCAGTTTGGAGTAGTCGGTACTTTTCCGTCCTTTGAATAACCTGACTTTATCGGCTCTGGCTGATGAGTACGGCTGTTTGTAGATTTCGACTACTGCTTCGGCCAGTGATACGTAATTCCATCCTTTTTTAATGGTTTCACGGTAGAAGGCAGTCATCTCAAGCGGTTCTTCCACGTAGTTATCCGATTTTTTATACATGACGGTTCGAATAAGCAGATCTGGATCCGTCGGGAATACCTTGATTTCGCTTAACGATACCGTCAGTACTTCCAGGTCGATTTTGTTACGTTCGGCTTTCAGACTGGAAACCGGCATCTGTTTGTTTTTGTATCCGATGTAGGAGACGGTGATTTCTTTATCTAACTGGTCTTTCGGAACTTTTAAAACGAATTCACCTTCGGAGTTACAAACTGTAGCGATGTTGGTTCCATCAATGGAAAGGGTGGCAAATACCAGCGGAGCGCCTGACTCACTATCGCGAACTTCTCCACGGAAGGTTTTGTAGTTTTGGTTATCGTCCGGCTGGCTTCGGGGATAATTGTCGAGTGCAGCGGCTGACCCCGAAATGAAAACAAAGAGAAGTAAGGTAACCCATACCTTCATGTTTTCGAAACTGATGATTGACTGTTTTGTTTTCATGGCTTTAGTTATTAAGCGTTTTGAGTATTGCGCTTTCTACACTAAAGACAACCTGCCATTAAAATGCCCCTAATCTCGATATAACTTTTTTTAATTTGATAGAAAATCCGGTCGCTGGTAATACGAGGAAAAACTAATGTGGTTTGATCACGAGTTACCTGTGGAATACTATAAAAGAAAGGGAGAATAATTGAATATTCTCCCTCTGTAATCAAATAATGATGATAGTATTATAAGGTCACTGTACCAGTCTGACGAATGTCGCGCGAAGAACTTCCCACGAGAACATCGAATTTACCGGGTTCGAGTACCCATTGATGTTTTGTGTCGTTGTAGTATTCAAATGCGCTGGCCGGAAGTGTCAGTTCCACTTCTTTTGACTCGCCGGGTTGCAGGAACACTTTGGTAAATGCTTTCAATTCCTTTTCAGGACGTTTCAGTTCCGATTTTTCCTGGTGAACATACACCTGAACCACTTCTGCACCTGCCATCTGGCCGCTGTTGGTCAGTTTCAGTTTTACCGTGGCTTCCTGGTTGCCGGGTGTGACATTCAGGCTGTCGTATTTGAACGTAGTGTATGATAATCCGTGTCCAAAACAGAACTCAGGTGCTACATTATAGGAATCGTAGTAACGGTAGCCAACGTAGATGCCTTCTTTGTATACTTCTTTTCCGTCTTTACCAGGATAATCGCCCATGGCTTCTGCCGGAACATCTGCCAGCTTTTTCGGGAAAGTAACCGGCAGTTTACCGGAAGGATCTACCTTACCGAAGATAATTTCGGCCAATGCTTTGCCACCATACATTCCAGGATACCATGCTTCGAGAATTCCTTTGGCATTATCAACCCAGCTGGTCATGTCCATCGGGCCACCGCCCATCATCACGATGATGGTGTTGGGATTGGCTTTCAGTACAGCCTGAATCAATTCGTTTTGTCCGAAAGGCAATTGCATGTTGGGTTTATCGATGCCTTCTGAATCGTAGGCATTGTCTGACCATTGGCCACCAAAACCGTGAATCCAGCCACCAACCAGGATGGTTGCATCAGCTGATTTGGCTGCTTTCACTGCCTGAGCGATCAGTTTCGGATCTGCTTTTTCGTCACGGGCCACTTTGTATCCTTCAGTGTAATTGACCTTTACTTTGTCACCCAACAATTGCTTGATACCCTGAAGTGGAGTGATTTCAAATTTGGCACGAATCTGCGAACTGCCTCCGCCCATCGCATTTTCACGTACGGCATTGGCTCCAATAACGGCTACAGTCTTCAAACCATCTTCTTTCAGTGGAAGAACATGGTCCTGGTTTTTCAGCAATACAATGCCTTCTTCGGCTACTTTCAGCGCTACAGCCTGGTGCTCGGGCGTGTTGATTTCGCCTTTCTTGCGGCCGCCACCCATTACATGGGTTTCATACATCACACGCAAAATGCGGTGCACTTTGTCGTTGATAACTGATACAGGAACTTTACCGCTTTCTACCAGGCCAATTACCGTATCGCCCATGTAGAATTTACTGTAATCGGGATGTGGGAGCTGGGCCAAATCGGTTCCCATCTCCAGGTCGGTACCGTTCATCAAAGCATCCATGGTGTTGTGAACAGCGCCCCAGTCACTCATGACAATGCCTTTAAAACCAAATTCGCCTTTCAGTATATCTTTAACCAGGTACTTGTTTTCAGTACAGAATTGTCCGCGGAATTTGTTGTAAGCGCCCATCAAAGTGTATACACCACCTTGTTCAACAGCTGCTTTAAAGGCGGGCAGGTAAATTTCACGGAGTGCACGTTCGCTCATTTCTACGTCAATAGAATTGCGCTCGGTTTCCTGGTTGTTGGCCAGATAGTGTTTTACACAGGCTGCTACATCCTGACTTTGAACTCCTTTGATGTAACCTACAGCCATTTGTCCGGACAGATAGGGATCTTCACTAAGATATTCGAAGTTACGACCGTTCAAAGGAGTTCGAATGATACAAACGCCGGGGCCCAAAATGTTGTCTTTCCCACGGGCGTTAGCTTCGCTACCCAGCACCTTTCCAAATTGATAACCCAGGTCTTTGTTCCAGGTGGAGGCAAGGGTTATCCCGGTAGGCAGGTAGGTTGATGAATCTTTACCATTGTTCAGTAGAGTCCATCCACGGCCATGTTCCGGTCTTACTCCATGTGGTCCATCCGACATTACCCATTCGGGAATACCCAGACGTGGTACACCAGCAGAAGTAAACGAAGAATTAGCGTGAATCATTCCTACTTTCTCCTTCAGCGTCATTTGACTGATCAAGGAGTCAATTTTCTTTTCGTAAGCAGGCGCATTGTTTTTCTTGGGTTGCGAGCAGGATAACACACCCAAAATCAATACACTCAGCACAGGAAGTGCGATCGATTTTCGTTTCATGTATAAATTTGTTGTTTTAGTGGTCACATTTCATGTTCAACGATGGCAAAGCCATTGCCAATGATTGACATGAAACATGTTCAATTCATCGTTCTTCATCCTGGATTTGAATATTGTCAATATTACAAAATACCGGATGCAATCTAAGGTTATGATATGTTAATAAATGTAAAATGAAACCTATTGCTCGCATCTATTGTGATTTACATGCAGTTGCTTTAGTGTGGCTTTCCCTGTTGTCTTGATTTTAAAGACGGTAGCGATAGAATCATGCATATGTGCAGGGGTGAAAATATGTAGACCATCTTTTTTCCATTCCCAACGAACGGGCTCGTTATCTCCCGGAAGGGTAATGTTTTCAATTTTCAAATCTCCATCCAACTTATTTTCACCGAAAGCAGTAAGCACAATTTCCTTATTGTCTCCCGGCCAGCCTAACATTGTGGCGTAAATGAAATTCGAATGTGTGGTATAACGAATATCTTCAGGGGTGTATTTTACTTGTGATTGGAATGCTCCTCCCTTTTTTAAACGTGTAGGGCCTTCGCCAAAAACAATCCATGGACGGGTGTCATAAATGGCTTCACCATATTGATGCAGCCAATTGCCAATTTCGAGCAATACTTTCTGTTGATTTTCCGGGATAATGCCATCAGCTCTTGGGGAAATATTCAGCAGCATGACACCATTTTTGCTGACGATGTCGAGCAGTTCGTGAATGATTTCGGCTGCCGGCTTTATGGCCAGTCCCTTCACGTAACTCCAGCTGCCGATACCAACGGTTTCGTCGCACATCCATGTGTAAGGCAGCAGTTCGTTGGGGCGACCCCGTTCAAAATCTCTAACACTTACCTGATTGGGCAGATCTTCGTCTTTGTGTGTGATAACTACCTGTTGATGATTTTTGGCGGCATTTTTCAGATAATAATCAATGAATTCCTGGCGATAGTCTTGCGGAATTTTGGTCAGCAAACCGTCGAAGTATATAAGATCGGGATGATAATGACCAATGACCTCTTCCAGTTTTCCCAACCAGTTTTTGTAGAATTGTTTGGCAGGAATGTTTCCATAAAGCAACCGCAATTTCGGATCGGTTGATGACGTAAACATGTTTTTGTTATATGGATAATAACTCGTGTCAGATCGAGCATGCAGATTATCGCTGTAGATCTGAAGGTTGCGGGCCATGTGAAAGGTCGTGACGAATTTCAGACCTCGTTCATGAATGGCTTTGCTCAGCTTGGCCATGACATCCTCATGCGGTCCCATATTCTTCACGTTCCAGGGATTGATTTTGCTGGCCCACATGGAGAAGCCGTCGTGATGTTCGGCTACCTGACCGGCAAATTTGGCACCCGCTTTTACAAACAGGTTGGCCCATTGGTCTGCATCAAAATACTGAGCTTTGAACATGGGGACAAAATCCTGATAGCCGAATTTATTCAGCGGGCCGTAAGTAGCAACCTGATGCTTGTATTCTTTGGTTCCCTCGATGTGCATGTTGCGGGCATACCAGTCGTTGGCATATGCCGGAACCGACAGCACGCCCCAGTGAAGGTAAATACCAAATTTGGCGTCTTTGAACCATTCGGGAGCCTTTTGATAATTTTCCGGTATGTGCCACTCTTCCGTTTGATGTTTTGTTTTTTTATTAGCATGGCTCCCAAATGGAACGATGCACAAGGTTACTACCAAAGAAATTAACCGTAGTTGTTTAACTCCTTTTCGTTTTGCGAATTGAATCATGTTGCGTTCTTTAATCCCAGGTCATCGTAATCCGATGCCTTTCTCCACTATTATTCTTATTCCTTTACTTGTACTTCTTCGGTTAACCGGATGTCGTCCGATGAACTGCCAATTTGCAGTTGAACGCGGTCCGGTTCTACCGTGAAAGCCTTTTTGATCTCATTCCAGTAGGCCAGATCTTTTGCGTGTAGCTTTAAGCTGACTGTTTTCGTTTCTCCGGGTTGAATCGTTATTCTTTCGAAACCTTTTAATTCCTTTTGCGGACGTTGCACTTCCGAGTGCAAATGACGAACATATAATTGCGCTACTTCGTCTCCTGTACGTTTTCCCGTATTGGTTATATCGAAGGAGATGGTAAGTGGTTTTCCTGTTTGGATATTGTCTGAACTAACTTTCAGGTTGCTGTATTTAAAGGTTGTATAGCTCAAACCGAATCCAAAAGGATACAGCGGTTGTCCTTTGAAATACATGTAGGTTCTTCCTTTCGTGATATCGTAATCGAGGCGGGGCGGAAGCTGTGTGATTGCCAGCGGCCATGTTTGCACCAGTCGTCCGCCCGGATTGAAATCGCCGAATAGCACGGATGCGAGTGCGCTTCCTTCTTCCTGGCTGCAATGTGTCATGTGCAGAATGGCCGGTACGTTATGCTCCGTCCAGTTAATGGCATAAGGGAAACTGCTGATGAGTACCACGATAGTTTTCGGGTTAACCCGATAGATTTGTTTAATTAGTTCCTCGTCTTCCAGGTTAATGGATTTGCGGTCGACCGCTTCTTTTCCGTAGCTAGGTTTGGTGACTTTGGCCCAGCCTGCATCGCCGGTAGGATGGTTACCAACGACCACAATAGCATAGTCGGATGTTTTAGCCAAATCAACAGCTTTGTTTCCTGTATTGTCTTCGGCATAGCTAACGCGAATGCTATCGCCAACGCGACTGCGAATGCCATCGAGCGGGGTGACGGTGTAAGGAGGCGTTCCTCCGTACCAGTCACCGAGAACTTCGTTGGCAAATCGGCCAATCACAGCAATCGACTTGGTTTTTCCGGTCTGAAGAGGCAAAGTCCGGTTGTTATTTTTCAGCAAAACGATAGACTTCTGTGTTACCAGTTTGACCAAATCCTTGTTCGTTTGATTTTTCCATGGGGCGGGTTCTCCATTCAAACCAATTTGGGAATACGGATTATCGTTCGGTGGATCGAGTAGTCCGAGTTTGATCATTACCCGGAAATCGCCCCGGATAACACTATCAATATCCGCTTCGGTCAATAGTTTGTCTTTCAGGGCCGCCCGAATCGCACCGGCATAATCGTCTAAAAATTGATTGATGCCGGCCTTAACTGCTTCGGCTGCTCCCTCTTCCAAATCGGGATAATATTTATGGTCGCTAATCAGCAATTTCAGTGCGCCACCATCGGTACAGATGATGCCTTTTTGTCCCCATTCCTTTACGGTTACGTTTTTCAGTACCGGATTGACCATCATGGGAATTTCGTTCCATGAGTTGTAGGAGGCCATGTAAGCCTGACTTCCGCCATCTTCAATGCCCATGCGGAAGGGAACGGAGTAATATTCGCGGAAAAGCCGTTCGTTGAAATTGGAAGATGACCAGGTTCGCTCATCTTCGTTGCTGTTGGCCAGAAAATGCTTCATTAATGAAGCCGTCAGCCAGTATTTGGAATTGTCACCTTGCAGGCCTTTCACGAAGGCAGTGACCATTGTTCCGTTGAAGAAGGGATCTTCGCCATAGCATTCTTCGGTTCGCCCCCAACGTGGATCACGACCCAGATCGGCGTTGGGAGCGCGAACAACCAGCCCTTTGCTTTTGTAGTTGGGATTTTGAAAAAGATAACGGGTTTCATACCCTTCGACGGCTGCTACTTTTTTGAGCAATGCCGGGTCCCAGGTTTCAGCCAATCCGTAGGCTTGTGGAAAGGTGGTGGTTGGAGTAGGAGTGGCATATTTTCCCCAGTTGGCTGGTCCTCCCATGGAAACACCGTGCAGGCCTTCCACATGGCTGGCTCCGACAATTCCCAGGCGGGGAACGCTGGGATTGGTACTAAGACAACTGATTTTTTCATCCAGTGTCATGAGCGACAAAATATTGTCAATACGTTTCTCTACCGGAAGGTTGGGATTCTGGAATGGATACTTGTATTGGGCATGTACTTTTCCTGTTCCTGCTGTTAGAATTCCAATGAGCAGAAACATCTGTATGAGATGTGATTTCATAATGAGCCAGTTCTTTTCGGGATAGAAAGCAAAGAAATCGTAATGAGAAACCGTTTGAATGTAAACCACCAGCCATGAAAAATTCACGGCTGGTGGATGTGTATTTATTTATTCTTCTTAATAAAAGAGGTATAAGATTCAACTTTGAAAGTTGTTTTACCATCCAGTGGATTGCTGTCGAGCTTGTAATTTTTACCGTCGGCAGAAAGCACTACTTTGTGCAACTGGTTGTCCGAAGGAAGACATACCAAACCGTCGGCTTTGGTGTTATGGGTGTCGAATACTTCCAGTTCCAGTTTCGACCAGTCCATGTCTTTGGTTGACTGTGCCAGCTTGATATGTGGAATAACAGCGCCATCGCGTACCAGCATGACTACAGGAATCTGTCCGGCTTCGATATGGTGCCATCCACCTTTGTAAGCTGTACCAGTTTGGTAATCGATCCATTCGCCTTCCGGCAGATAGACGTCGCGGCCTGTTTCATCCTCGAACAGAGGAGCCACCAGAATATCGGAACCGAAAAGGTATTCGTTATCGATCAACCAGGAACCTGCGTCGTGCGGATATTCTACAAACAGAGCACGAACCATAGGCAGTCCTTTTTCGGTACACTCTTTTGCCTGAGCATAGATGTAAGGCATCAAACGATAGCGCATATTATCGGCTCTGCGGAAAGCATCCTCGAAGTCTTTGCCGTAAGCCCATGGCTCTTTGGGAGGTGCTCCGTGGCAGCGACTGTGCGAACTCAGCAAACCAAATGGCAACCATCGACGATATAAGTCTTCCGGTGTTTTTTGAACAAATCCACCGATATCATGACTCCAGAAGGCAAATCCGGATAATCCGAATGACAAACCAGCACGAAGCTCAGAGGCCATGGCTGTGTTGCTGTTGGCAGCATCGCCGCCCCAGTGCAACGGATAACGCTGACTTCCTGCCCAGGTACTGCGTGCCCAGATAATGTCGTCACCGGTAATCTCTTTCGTGATATCGTGTGCTGCTTTGTTGTAGCGCAACGGATACAAATTGTGTTCATAGAAACCAGTGCGACCGTTGTGATAAATACCGTTAATCGGAGCGGCTTCACCAAAGTCTACTTTAATCGCACTGACACCCATTTTCAGCAGACCTGCCAGTTTATTCTGGTACCATTTCACTGCTTCCGGATTGGTGAAATCCAATGCAACATCTTCAGCTGGTGGATTACCTTTGGCATCCTTCACATAAATTCCCTTTTTGATGATGTCCGGGAAGAGGGTGTTCTTCGGAACGAAATAAGGTAATTGCCACAAACAGATTCGGAAACCATTATCTTTCAAATCGCTGATCATCTTCTCCGGATTGTCGAAGCGTGACTTAGAAAATTTATAATCACAACGCCAGTCGGTTTCAAACCAGCCGGTATCGAAGTGAATCACGTCGGCCGGAATTTTATCCTTGCGGAGATGTTCAGTTACTTCGTAGCCCTGTTTTTCAGAATCGTAAGTAATCCTGCTCATCCACAGGCCAAACGACCACAGCGGAGGCATTGGCGATTTTCCTGTCAGGTCAGTATACTGATCGAGAATGTCTTTAGGTTCACCCAGAAAAATGAATAAATCCAGTTGGTCATCTCCTATCATCAGGGTATTCACGCCGCGAAAGGAAGCACCAAAATCACAGGTGATGGGTGTCGAGGTGTGCATAAACATACCATAACCCCGACTACTCATAAAGAAAGGAATGGGTTTGTATTCCGCTTCGTTTTGGGTGCCATTGGCATCGTCGGCGTACAATACAACCCGTTGACCACGCTTGTTGAAGTTGGTGAATGATTCACCGCAGCCGAAGATTTTTTCATTCGGCGAAAGCGTAAACGACGCGGCTACGCTGCGTGAATAGTCATATGAGCGACGCACGAAAGAGAAGGGAACGATGGGAGTGTAAGTATCGGTATTGTCAGAAGGACTGTCGGTCTGAGTCAGCAATTTACCTGAAGCATCATAAATTTTGATGTGCCACGGGTTTTGCTCCACGACAACTGAACCATAGGCACTGGTGTATTTGTACCCATTGTCGATTTTGGTGTATTTCCAGGTTCCCGGCTTGGCCTCGGGAGCTTCGCCGTTGATCAGCATCAGCGATTTTCCTTCCGGTTTGGCCACAAAACCTGTATTCATCCGGATACGGATGGTACGAGCCGAAACAAAATCGATAGAGAAGGGCAAGTGAGGATTGACTTCATATTCTCTACCTGGAAATTCATTTCCAGGTGCAGGTTGCAAAAAAGCCAGCATATTGTCGAATGCCTGCCTCGTTTTGTACACGTTTCTTTGCCACTCAACCGTACCTTTTCCGGTAGCCGGATCAAATTTCGTCAGACTGTCAGCAACGAAGTAAGTGTTCTTGAAATTGTGAAAATCCGGACTGATATCCACCGGTGAGTTAAGCAATCCGTCCTGCGACTCCAGTGATTGGGCTGCCGTTGGCTGGCTGAATGTAGCCAAAACCAAAGATGCCGCTACAATCAATGTCGAACGAATCCCCAAATGTGGTTTGTTCCTTTTCATTTGTTTACTGATTGTTTTAAGTCAATTGAGACTTGCCACTTGCAAATACTAATCGATATTTGCTGTGGTTCGTTTCATTGAAATAGATAATACTTTGATATTTATTTTATGATTATTCATTTCATTGCGCCGTTATGGTCACTTTGGCATCAGGAAGACTGTCCGTTGAAGCAGTCAGCTCGATGTTTCCTGATTTTCCGTCGGACTGAAGAACCACCAGGCATTTCCCGTTAAAGGCATGCCGGTAATTCGCTTTGAATGGCTCGTGACTGGTTTGATTTCCATTATCAACTCCGGCAATGAAGGCCTCACCATTTACTTTAAAGTGAACCAGGTTGTCTGCATGAGGAACTAATGTTCCGTTTTGGTCAACTACATTCACCGTCACAAATGCCATATCTTTTCCATCGGCGTGAATTTGGGGCCGGTCGACGACCAGTTGAAGCTTTGCCGGAGCTCCTGCTGTCTGAATTTCTTTGGTCAGAATTATTTTTCCATCTTTTTTGCCAACAGCTTTTAATGTGCCAGGTTCGTATGTCAGGCGCCACATCAGGTGAAGTTTGTCACCTGTCATTTTCCTTATGCCCATGGATTTTCCGTTCAGGAAAAGCTCCACTTCGTCGCAGTTGGTGTAAGCCCAAACATCGATGGTTTGTCCCTTTTTCCAATTCCAGTGCGGGAAGATGTGCAGCACCGGTTTATCGGTCCATTCACTTTGGTAGAGATAATAGGCATCTTTGGGGAATCCGGCCAAATCGACAATGCCGAAGTACGAGCTTCGTGCCGGCCATGTGTATGGCGTCGGTTCCCCCAAATAATCAAAGCCTGTCCAGATAAATTGTCCCGAAAGGAAATCATATTTTTTAATCACCTTCAGTGTTTGCTCATGTGTGGATCCCCAGGGTGTGCAGCAGTTGTCGTATGCCGAACAAGTGTAATCAGGATTTCCCTTTTCGGGTAGATCCCAGCGTTTCGGCCACAAACGGATACTGTCGGAAGGCATGTCGTAGCTGCCCCGGGTTTCCAACGAAGACACCGTTTCGGTAGCAATGAATTTTTTCCCGGGGAAAGAATCCGGGAAGCTGGCATACAACTGATGATGATAGTTGTATCCAATCAGATCGAGTACACCCGATTTGATGATACTATTGCTCGGCTGTGGATCGTTGCAGGCAGAAGTGATTGGTCGGGTTTTATCGTATTGATGCACAATGCCAGCCAGTTCCCTCGCTATGCCGGTTCCGGTAGAGTCCCATTGTTCCTGTATTTCGTTACCGATACTCCAGATTATGACACAGGGATGATTGCGATCGCGAAGAAGTTGGTCGGTCAAATCCTGCTTATGCCATTGGTCCCAATCCAGTGAGTAATCGTATTTTGTTTTGGCTTTTTTCCACATGTCAAAGGCCTCATCCATTACGATAAAACCCATTTTGTCGCACAAGTTCAGCAATTCTGGTGCTGGTGGATTGTGTGAAGTCCGGATGGCATTCACACCCATTTCTTTTAAAATTTCCAGCTGTCGCTGAATAGCCCGGGTGTTGATGGCAGCTCCGAGACAGCCCAGATCGTGGTGCATACAAACGCCGTTGATTTTCATCGGAACGCCATTCAATGAAAATCCTTTATTTACATCGAAATTGAAATGCCGGATGCCAAATGGAACGGTTTGGTCATCGATGGTTTTGTTGTTGCTGATAACCTGCGAAACACTTTTGTAGAGAGTAGGCGAGTTAACCGACCACAATTCAGGTTGTTGAATATGGAATTGCTGGTCAAAAGAAGCTGTTTCACCCGCTGCAATTTCTTTCTCGTTGTTAGTCTCTCCGACAGCCGTCCCGGTTTGATTGTAAACGATGGTCCGGAGGGTAATTTTTTTCGATTCCTTTGAATCGTTTGATACCTTGGTAATAACTTGTACCAATGCATTTTCGTCACTCACTTCGGGTGTTGTAACGTATGTTCCCCAGTGCGCAATATGAAGCCGTGAGGTGAGTTCCAGATGAACATTCCGGTAAATGCCAGAACCGCTGTACCAACGGGAGTTGGGTTGGTCGGAGTTGTCCACTTTGACAGCTATGAGGTTGGAGCTGTCTCCAAAATGCACATAGGGAGTTAAATCATATTGGAAGGATATATAGCCGTTCGGGCGTTTTCCCAGATAGTGGCCATTGATCCAAACTTCTGAGTTGTGATAAATGCCATCAAAATCGATGTAAACCATTTTGCCCGCATTTTCTTTCGAAAGAGAAAACGTTTTGCGGTACCAGCCTATTCCGCCCGGAAGGGCGCCGCCACCGGCTGTTGCCGGGTTGTCTTTGCTGAACTTGCCTTCTATGCTCCAGTCATGTGGTAAATTCAATATTCGCCAATTACTGTCGTTAAAAGCATTCTCGCTGGCTCCGATGGTATCACCCAAATGGAATTTCCATGTATTATCAAAATCCTGAACCTCACGAACAGGATGAATTTGTGACTTGGGTTGTTCACAGTGACTTAACAGGAACAGTAGTGAAGCCAGAAGAAAGAAGGTGTAAGTTGTTTTCATTATGTTTAAATAATCGAAGGTTTTATTGTAGAAAGTACTATAACTTATTCAATAAACCTAAATAGTCCAAGGCAAATAATCTGGAGAATAATTTGACCTTATTATCAGTGAAATATCTAAATGAGGAATATGGGAAGAGTAAAAAGCTCTTCCCATATTCATTAAACTATGGATGTAATTAATGCGAATCGTAGTAAGCTTTGCTGACAAAATTGAAAGACAGAATACAGGCACCCTGTCCGGAAATAACCGGATCACGAAGCACGCCAATCTGCATTTTGTCAGGCGTCATTGATAAGATTTTGAATTTGCCGGTCCACGATTTTGTCAGGGTAGTGTGATAATTGATCGGGTGAATCAGCGTTACATCATTCAATGTAATGGTATGATTCTGTGTATCCAGCATGAATGTACCAGATTGCTGCCCACCCATAGTTGTACCATCGGCAGTTGAAGTGTGATCAACCTGCACATAAGGGCCGTCTTTCAAATTAAACGTCATTGAACCAAAATCGGCTGCAGCGCAAAGCCATGAATTACTGGCCCAGTCGGGTGACCAGTTCCATGAGTCTCCTCCAACAGCAACACCATCAGTTACAGAAAGCCAACTGTCGTTTGTACCATAAAAGTAGATGGGGCCAGCCCAAATTTTACTGACACCGCTGGCATTAAGATCGAGGTACCAGGTTTTTTCCTGTCCGTAACCGCCTGTCAGGTTAGTCCATAGGTCTCCGCTAACGGCAGCCTGATCCAGTGTTGTCACCGAAACCTGCATCGAATCAGCCTGTACATAACCACCGGCGCTTTCCACACCGTACCTGAATGTATAATCACCGGGAAATGCCACATTAACCGTGTCAATTACGCGTGTTGACCGTCCGAAAGGAGTAGTCCAAAGTGGCGTTACGTTGGGTGTTAAACTGGTCAGTACAATGTCGTTGGGATTAGAACTTGACGGTTCTATTGTGAATTTCAAATCGCTTTTGGAGAGAAGTGCTCCAAGCTCGTAATTATCGGGTGTGCATGCCGAGAACAGCAAGGTCAATCCCAACAACGTATATAAGATTTTGAATTTATTTTTCATTGCATTCTGTTTTATTGATCCGTTATTCTTACCAACCTGCATTTTGTACCAATGTACCTGATGACAAGGTGATTTGATCGTTTGGTATCTGCTGGAATCCTCTGGTTGCTTCGATATTGGCCTGCAACTGTGCTGCACTGGGAGGTGTTCCGCCGTTATCCAAAATAGAAATGGTCGTGTTGGCAGCAATGGTGGAAGCAGCCTGTGTAACTCCCTGGCGCATCAAATCCCAGTAACGAATACCTTCTCCCACAAATTCCAGACGGCGTTGAGCCATAATCATATCTTCGTTGACCGAAGTAGCTGGAGTAGCTGAAGAATTGGCTCTTTCCAGAACCTGGTTGTAATATGAAACTGCATTAGGACTGCCCAGTTCAGCTGCCATCAACAATACATCAGAGTATCGGATGGCGAAATAATCCTGATATTGACCAATCATGAAGCTCGTTACAATAGAAGTTCCTGTTGAATCACAAACCGGACTATACTTCTTCAGGTAATATCCGCTGTATTCTCTGTTCTTGTCTGCTTTGGTGAAATCGATGTTCTCGTCATCGATAGAGATAATGGATGCAAAACGGCGACTATCGTCAGCACTGAAGTTGTTGTACAGTTTCGGGTCGACTGTACAAGCACCCCAACCATATTGGTAAGGAAAATGCGATTCTTCACGGATACCTTCCATCACCATCCAGGTGTTGCCGGTAATATTTCCATTGTAGTCACCGGTTGATGAATACTTGATCGAAAAGACCACTTCTTTGTTATGCTCACCCGCATAGGTAACGCCTTTGGCGATGGATGCGGCCGGCCATAAGGTGGTATAGTCACTTACCAGTCCGTGCCCACTGTTTGCAATCACATCTTCTACTGCAGCTAAAGCGGTAGAAGCGTTCTCATTGCCAATGGACGTCTTGCCATAGTAGCCACTATAAAACAGATACACTCTTGCCAACAGTGATTCTGCGGCCCACTTGCTTACTCTACCGCTCGTCACGTTTGCATAATTGGTTGCGGGAAGATTATTAGCCGCAAAACGCAAATCCTTCATAATTTGTGTATAGGTAGAATCGGGATCTGCCTGTGGCACGTTATCAACAGTTGCGGTAGTCAGCAGCGGTACTTTTTCCCAAAGACGTGCCATATCGAAGTAGCAGAAAGCACGAATAAACCTGGCTTCTGACTCGTATTGATTTTTTAGTGAAGTGCTGTCACCCCATTGAACCTGGTCAATATTATTGATGAGGGTGTTACAGCGGTAAATGGCCTGATAATAGCCTTTCCATGTATTACTGAATAGCGAAACATCAGAAGGCGAAACGGTTTTATTAAATTCATCCATCATCTGGTATCCGTAGCCATCCGATGCGCCGGTACCACCAAAGCAGTTATCTGAAAATACTTCGGAAGCTACCGGAAATGCAACTCCGCTATTCCATATCACATCCAAACCATTGTAACAACCAACCAAAGCGGTATAGGCATCCGATGGAGTCTGGTAATATGACTCGCTGGTTTTCTTCGCATCGGTCAGCTCTGTTGTCAGAAACTTGTCGCACGAATTGAAGGAAATCATGGCAATCAGTGCAACTGCCAAAATTCTATATCTTTTCATTTTCATGTTTTCTTATGGGTTTAGAATTTAATATTCACACCAACCATGTAAGTTCTCGGGCGAGGATAGAAACCGAGGTCAACTCCCTGACCAAATGAATAAACATCGTTTGCATCCTTTGAAGAGTAACCTACTTCAGGGTCCATTCCATTATATTTGGTGAATGTGAACAGGTTTTGAGCTGCTACATACAGATGGAATTCACTCATGTTTTTCCAGCGGAGCGGTTTGGCTAAATCATATCCCAATGAAATATTGGAAATGCGCAAATAGCTTCCGTCGTGGATGTATAAATCGGAGAATTTGGCCCAGTTGGCATTATCTTGTGTCACTCGCGGAATACGGTTGGAAGTTCCTTCACCATGCCACCGATCCAGAATTTCACTGGTCCAGTTGTCATATGAGTTAGCGATGTTACGATAGGACTGAACGATTTTGTTTCCGGCTACGCCATTTGTCGTTACCGAGAAATCGACATTCTTGTAATTGCAGGAGAAACTCAAACCGAAGATTTCGTGTGGGTTTGGATCACCAATATTAGTTTTATCGTCAGCGGTGATTTTTCCGTCTCCGTTCAGGTCCACATATTTGACATCTCCAGGCTGTGCATCCGGTTGAAGTACCTGGCCATTGCTGGTGTAGTTCTGAACATCTGCTTCGGTCTGGAATAGACCAGCCGTTTTGTAACCCCAGAAATATCCAATCGGATTTCCGGAAGAAGCACGGAAAAATTCAGGAGCGTTGTTGTACAATGTGTTGGAACTACCGTGAATGATGCCATCTTCGGTAGGAATGTTGTTCACTACGTTTTTGTTATAGGCAAATGAGCCATTAACGGAATAGTGGAAATCTTTACCGATTTGGTTGTTGTATGACAGTTGAACTTCAACTCCCTTGTTGGTTACGTCACCACCGTTGATATAAGGGTTGGTGGCAACTCCGGCAGTAGCCAGCAACGGAGCGGCAATCAGCCAGTTTTTTGTGGTTTTATTATAAAAATCCACGTTTAGGCTCATTTTGTTGTTCAGGAATTGAGCATCAAAACCAAGGTCAGTCTGGTAGGAGGTTTCCCATTTGGTATTCTCCACACCAATGGTTGACGGATAAGAGCCCTGTGTCAGAGTACTGTTATCGTTACCAAAGTTATATTGGGCGTTATCCAGTTTGATTAATGACAGGTAGTTGAACGGAGTAATACCGTCATTTCCGTTGGTACCCCAGCTGGCACGGATTTTCAGGAAGTTGATGACATTTTTGGTCGACTCCATGAATGAAGCGTTACTCATTACCCAACCTAACGATACCGATGGGAAATAACCCCACTGATGTCCTTTGGCAAAACGGGTCGAACCGTCAGCACGGAAAACAACCGAAGCCAGATACGTCTCATTATAGTCGTAATTAATACGACCGAAGAATGAAGCCAGTGCATAAACTGAGTTTTGGTTTCCTGTCAGCGAAACGGTGTGTGTTACCGTTTGTGCATCGGCTGCATCGCTGCTTGGACTCATGGTAATGGAAGTCACTTCCGAAGTGCTTAAATAAGCCCTGTCGAAGGTGCCGAAAAGGGTTGCCCCTGTGTTGGAACCATTCATCCAGCTCCCGGTGTACTTGCGAATGGAAGTACCTCCCAGAATATCGAACTTGTGATCATTGAGATTGAAGTTGTAGTTAACCGTGTTATCCCAATTCCAGGTATACCCCTGTGAACTACTTTGCGTAATGTTTTCGTAGTCGTTGTACGCGTAAAGCGAAAGATGTTCATAGGCCGGTGTATAACTGTGATAAGCCGAAGAAGAATAGTTCAGGCCGAAAGTCGTTTTCAGTTTCAGATTCTTTACAGGCTCCAGTTCAGCGTATACGTCTCCTACCAATGTCTGCGTTTTGGTTTCGTTTTGGTTCGTGAGTACCATCATGGCATAAGGGTTCACTTCACCGTCATACCAAACTCCCCCATTGTAGATGGTTTCATTCTGGCTGTTCAGGAAATTGCCATCTGAATCATACATGGCCAGTAAAGGCGAGGTAGAGAAAGCTCCACGGAAGCTGTTGTTATACTGATCGCCGTCTTTAATACCGCGCTGATTTTTGAATGAGAAGGTCAGGTGTTCACCGATTCTCAAATTGTTATCGTACAATTTGCGTTCGCTGTTGCTGCGGAAATTGTACCGTTCATAGTTTGAATACTTTGATCCACCAACAATACCTCCCTGATTGGTGTAGGAAAGTCCCAGAGAGTATGTCGAAACGTCTGTTCCACCACTGGCTGAGATATCATAGTTCTGGGTTGGCACGTTCGACGAGAACATTTGGTCCATCCAGTTGGTACCGGTTCCCAGTGCATTGATTTGGCTCTGTGAGAAAAGAGGCGCTTTGCCCGAGTTGATAGCGGCTTCGTTTTGCATCACAGCATATTCCTGGGCATTCAGCAAATCGACTTTACGGGGAGCATTCTGCAGACCGTAATAAGCATCGAAAGTGATTTGCCCGCCTTTTTTGCCGGTTGCACTTCCGCTTTTGGTGGTAATCAATACAACACCGTTAGCACCGTTTACCCCGTAAATGGCACACGAGGCGGCATCTTTCAGGATATCAATTGTAGCAATATCGGAGTTGTTCAGGTAGGTAATATCATTGGTGATTACACCATCGACAACATACAAGGGACTAGAGTTACCAATGGTTCCCACACCGCGGATATTCACTTTGAAACCTCCTCCGGGCTGACCTGAAGTGGAGGTGATGTTTACACCCGCAGCTTGTCCCTGCAATGCCTGTAAAGCATTGGTCGTGTTTAATTTCTGCAGGTTATCTCCTTCTACGGAAGCTGTTGCACCGGTTACCAGTTTCTTTTTCTGAACACCGTAACCAATGACCACTACTTCATCCAATCCTTTAATATCTTGTTTCATGGTGATGGTAACCGATGTTTTTCCGCTTAGCGGAACACTTTGTGTTGTGTACCCGATAAAGGAAACCTCCAGAACATCGTTGGGTAATGCCTGCAGGGTAAAGTGCCCATCGATATCGGAAACGGTACCGGTTGAAGTACCTTTCACAACAATCGTGGCTCCGGGAATGGGGGAGCCGTCGTCAGCTGCCACCACTGTTCCGTTAATGGTAGCTTGTTTGTTCTGGGCAAAACCCGGAACGACAAGGAACACCAACGTCAGGACTGCTATGATCCTTACCAGGTGAATCATTTGTTTCCGAAATAAGAATAATCGCAGTGGCGACTTTCTTACGAGTTGTTCATTCTTCATAGGTTTATTTGTTTTATAAAATAAGGATGTGAAAACAGGTTGGAAACCAAAAGCATCAACTGTTTTTGGTTTGTTGCTTTATCAATTGTGAATGTCTGTTGTAGCTGTATTTTTTCGGCCGAAATTTCCGGTAACCCATTTCAAGATTAGGAGGAACGGATTCGGTAATTCCATGTCGAATGGAAAATGATGATAGAAATACCGGCCATCGGATTTTATGAAGCAGTACTGGTTGCGTGCTGCTGGAGGAAGCATACCCTTAAGTGGATTTGCGGTTATTGCAATGGTGACAGGTAAGCGGTTGCACAGTCTGTCCTGTGCAGAATACAGGTTTGGATTGATACTTTTCATATGACCCAGTTAGTTGATTGTCGCGTTTATGTCCCGTTGCGACAAAATTGTTACCGACGAATGTATCGATTCACTTCTCCTGCCATGGGATTGGTTTGTTTCTGTGTGGGGTGGGAAATGTTAACGATGGGAGACAATTGTAAAGAAAAGGGGGAGGAATGTTAATGGTATGACCAATATACACCTTTCATAACAGCCATCAGAACAGATGTTTTATGGTTTTTGTGCAGAGTGTTTAGAAAACGATTTAAACCAATATGGTAATCAAACCACGTTTCATATTTTAATGTTAGAGACGAGCTGAATACTGTATGGATTATTTGAGCAGAAAAAATCCCTCCGAAGAGGGATTTTCATATAAATGATATTGGTTTCCTGCGCTTTTTCGTATGAAATAAGTTGATAACAAAAAAGAATTTTCAAACCTCGTTTTATCATTCTCTGAATATCTAAACTACCTTGTAATTAGCCTCACTTCGGCATACCCAATATTGTTGTTATCTTCTGTATTTTTTAATGCACGGAATTTGATGTAACGGGCCTTTTCAACCGAAAACTTTTTAATTTGCCACAATGGATTGTTTTTAATATTGGAAAATTCACCCTGATGGACCAGTTTCCACCTTTTATTATCCTTCGAAACATAAAACTGGTAATTAGTAATGATACCCGGCCCCCACAGTTCTTGGTCAGGGAAGTATTTGAAGCCGCACAGGTTTTCTTCTTTTCCCAAATCGATCACCAAATCGACTGGCATTTTCTTCTTACTTTGATGCCAGGCTGTAGATGGATCTCCATCCAGGATTGCATAAGCCTTTTCATCATTCACTCCCATTATTTTCCATGTCTTTCGGGGCAGATCGAATGATTGCTGAGTTTCAGGGCTGCTTTTTCCTGTCTTCGGATCGTAAGCAATCGCTCTCACATCCAGTTTGCCTGCTGTTGGAAAAGGAGCGGTATATTTATTCGACTTCGGAGTTGGCTCGTAGCCATTCAATGTGTAGTATATCTCCGATTCTTGATCGGCCGGAGTAATGATGATCTCACCTGCTTGATTTCGGATAATGGAAGGTGCCGTCAGGATTTGTGGGGCATCGTAAATTGCGACATTGGAAATAACCGGACAAGCTTTCGAATCAGTAATATTGAAACGAACTTGAGTGGCGGTTACACTCGGGAAACGCAGGATACGTTTGTAGCCAATCGTCGTTGCTTTGGCCACTTCTTTCCAGTTTCCATCGACCAACGCTTCCACGGTAAAGGCTTTTACGCGTTGTCCCAATCTGATATATTCCTGTGCCAGAAAACGATTGAATGTAGTTTGCTTACCAAAATCGATTGTCAGAGAAGCTTTTTTCACTCCATCGTCTGTAGCCCAGTAGGTGTCTCTGTCATCATCCACGGCCATGTCAGCATCAAATTCCTTACTGTTACCACGAACATTGGAAGCGTTTGCCTTTTTCTTTTTGGCCAAATCGATGGCAAAAGCTTCTTTCACCGCTTTGGCAAATTCCAATGCTACCTTTTCGTCTTTCTGGTTAATCAGGCCATCAGGCATGATAGGAAAGTTGAGCAGTAAAGTAGCATTACGGCCAATCGAGTGGTAGTAAGTGTCCATGAGCTGCGGTAATGTTTTTACCTTACTGTCTTCGCTCGGATGGTAAAACCATTCCGGACGGATGGATGTATTTACTTCCGCCGGCACCCAGTCATTCCCATTCTCAACGCCATAATGCAACATGTTGTAAGGTACGTCACCTGTACTGTCCAACAAACTCCAGTTCGTTGCACCAACTGAACCGGCTTCGGTTCCAACCCAGCGTAAATCTGCCCGATCTCCTCCGTCATTCCAGATGACAATATTGGGCTGAAGCTTACGGACCAGTTTGTATGTATTCTTCCAGTCATAATAGGTTTTGCGATCTATTTTACGGGTTTCATTGGCTCCTCCGTAATAGCCGGAACCACCATTTGCCCCGTCGAACCACACCTCGAAAATTGGTTCATAGTTAGTGAGTAGTTCTGTAAGTTGGTTTCGAAAATATGTAATGTAATCGGGTTTCCCGTAATCCGCATAGTTCCGGTCCCAGGGCGACAAGTAAATACCCAGTTTCAGTCCATATTCTTTACACGCCTCAGCCAGTTCACGAACCACGTCCCCTTTCCCATTTTTCCAGGGAGCATTTTTTACCGAATATTCCGTGTATTTGGATGGCCACAGACAAAAACCACAGTGATGTTTGGCTGTAATGATGATTCCTTTCATCCCCGCTTCTTTGCAAACACGGGCCCATTGACGACAATCCAGTTTCTTTGGATTGAATAGATTGATATCTTCATTTCCATATCCCCATGACTGGTCGGTATACGTATTCAGAGAGAAGTGAACAAAAGCATAATACTCCATTTCCTGCCATCTCAACTGGTTCTTGGACGGGATTGGGCCACAAGGGGCAGGAGGTTTAACCTGAGTACAACTACTAAAGATTATACTAACTGAAAGAACTATTCCATAGAAAAAATACCTAACCATATCATTTGATTTATTCATATTGAATCGAATTATTTCTCTTTATACGCAATTTTATCATTATTTAGAATATAGGCCTATTGGATGGCTTTATACCTAAAATTTCGAAAGCTCACACTTCCATCTTCAATGGAACAAAGATCAATTCGCAAACTTAAGAATCCACCCAGCACGTTATGGTTCAAGGATGAGACTTCGAGTGAACTCTCAGTTTTATTCCATTTAACGCCATTAGCACAGTAAAACATGTCGACGGTATTCTCGATGTTCTTATGCTTCAGGAAAACGTGATGATTATTAACCACATCCGTTACGACGATTTTCTTCATGCACTCTTGCTTATTCGCGGTTTTAGGTCAATCGGTTAGTTATTTATTTCAATTCGATAAATTCCGGCTCGTAAGGCGCAATGGTGAAACTGCCGGAGTAGTCTTTGTCAGAAAGAATACTTCGCGATTGCCCTTTCATCGGGATCTCTTTCGACTCACCGCTTATATTCAGGTATAGAAAGTGGTTTTTATCAATTTGCCGGGCCATTACACCTGACGGTACATTGGGACCTTTGGGGATGTCCAATTCATTTATCAGATCGTCTACCAGTGGATTCAATACAGCCGCATTGGCGGGAAGACCAACATAAATAGCTCTTCCTTTGCCGTATTGATTTGATGTCATAATCGGGTAATCCTTGTCCAGACTGGTCAGGCTGCCGAGAACTTTGGCTCCTTTAGGGTCAATAATATCAAACCGGGACGATTCGGTGTCAATGGCTTTCCCCTTGTAAGTGAACTCAATCTTTTTGCCGGTAAACGATTTCCGCGATATTTCATTCAGCGATTCGGTTTCTTCGTAGCCTCCCAGCCGAATGCCAAACACATCGCTCAACATGCCCGGACGAGTCGTTTTAAATACCTGTCCCGTTGTATCGACGATGGCTGAGTTACTGGTCATCACTACTGTACCGCCATTTTTTACAAAGTTCCGTATTTTATCCGCAGTGGTTTTATCCATTACCGCTACCCCGGGAACAAAAAGCAATTTGTAGTTCAGGGGACTCTTGCTGATTTCGACAACACGGGTATCCATGTTACGGTGGAAAAACAGGTCGAAACATGCCTGTAGCTGACTGTCGTGTTTTTCCGAAAACGCGCTGCTCGCTATCTGGCTCGGAAATGAGAAGGCCAGGCCAACTTCTGCCTTCAGCTTATATGGGAAGTATTTCTCAATCTTTTTAAACTCGGTCGCAATCTTTTTGTATTCATCGTACTTCCGGTTGGGAATACCGTCCCAGTCCAGCATACCTTCCAGGTATTGTTCTTCGCCGCCCCACATACTCTGCCAGGTCCAGCCGCAAACCATCTGGTTGCCATACATTAGGGTGGCATAGGCCGACTTCCGGATTGAATTTGGTACGGCAGTCATTGTTGTAAACTCGGTGCACCAAAATGGGTTTTCACTTTCAAACTGAATACGGGAAATGCCGAACAGGGCGTTCATCACGCCCCAATTGGTGGTTAACGAATTTCCAGGATAAAAACCGCAACCTTCGCGAGTCATTTTGCCTGAATAAGCAATCTTCGAATAGTCAAAGTATTTCATTGGGCTGTAATACCAGGCATTGGTATTGGTCAGTGCATTCGGCGCATCGGTGTGGACTACGTTTAGCAGTTTAAACAGAAACTGGTTGACTTCATCCGAAACAAACCGGCGGAAATCGAGCATGCGTTCCGGTGCACCTTTTATTGATCCTGACACGGGAAAACCCACTTCATCAAAATTATTTATTTTTCTCGACCAGCGCTGGCCTGCCCAGGCATCGTTCAGGTGATCAACGGTCTTGTATTTTTCCTTCAGCCAGGAGATGAACCTTTTCCGGGTTGTTTCCGAGTATGAAATGGGGCCGTCACCCGATTCATTATCGATTCCGAAGGCCAGTAACGCGGGATAATTGGCATAGTGCCTGACGAGCGTATCGGCATAACGCAGGGCGTACTTCTGGTACATCGGGTCACCCACGTCTTCCATGTAGCGGTGGTTCGGATAGAGCATGTTTCCGCTGGCATCAGTAATATTAATCGACGGGTATTTGTGGTGTAGCCAGATTGGAGCAGGCCGTACAGCAATATCCAGGATTACTTTGATTCCAGCCTGGTTCATCAGGTCCATTACCTTGTCAAACCAGGCAAAGTCAAATTTTCCGTCTGACGGTTCATAACTGTCCCAGGCCAGGTGCCCCATGCGGACAACATTGAACCCCGCAGCTTTCATGAGCTGAATATCGTTCTTGATTTTTTCGATGTTTTTATCGTCGTGCGGATGGTAATTGGCACCAACGTATAACTGTTGAGCATTCACCGAACAGGTGAGAATAAACAAAACGGCAAGCGTAGAAAAAAATCGGGTTGTTTTTGTTTTCATTGATTTAGTAGTTTATCTAAAGTTACTTGAAAATCTGTTGTTATCTCTTTGCAAATTGTGGGCTATGTTAATTGTCCGGTTGGTTGTTTGTCGCATTCATGTTGCGTTGCGACAAAATTGTTACCGACGAATGTATCGATTCGTTTTTCCGGCCATGGGATTGATATGTTTCGGAGTAGGGGAGAAATGTTAACCCCGGACGATAATTGTGTAGAAACGGGAGAAATGTTATTGATATGTTTAGTAGGGCCTTTCCGTCACCCTCTTCAGAACAGATGTTTCTGGAAGGAGATATTGACTAAAAGAGAGGTGGAAACGGTGAAGTAAAGGCAATGGAAGTCCAAAATGGTAAAAGATTATTCCTGGCCCTTCTTCGCATATTGTGATGGCGACATGTTGAATTCGTTTTTGAATTGCCGGGCAAAATATTTCGGGTCGTTATAACCCACGCGGTAGGCTACCTCGCTCACAGTGTACTGGCCTTGTTTAAGGAACTGGGCTGCACGCTTCATCCGGATGCTGCGGATGAATTCCACCGGTGATTCTCCCGTGAGTGAGGAGATTTTCTTGTAAAGGTTCACCCGGCTCATGCCTAGCTCGGAGCTCATCTCCTGCACCGAGAACTGACTGTTGCCCATATTTTTTTCGACCAGATCAATGGCTTTTTGAATGAAAATTTCATCCAGGGAGGTGATTTCTATATCACTGGGGCTGACATCGATTTTCTTGCGGAAGGCTTTTTGGAGTTTCCGGCGTTGTGCCAGCAGGTTTTTGATGCGCGATTCGAGTAGCTTAAAATTGAACGGCTTCGTGATGTAATCGTCGGCGCCCACATCGAATCCTTCCATTTTCTGGTTATCGGCCACTTTTGCAGTGAGCAGAATGACCGGAATGTGTGAGGTTTCGGCCGTGTTCTTTACTTTCCGGCAAAGGTCGATGCCATCCATCACTGGCATCATCACATCGCTGATAATGAGATCGGGCAACGATTTTGATGCGATTTCCCAACCGGTGAGCCCATTTCCGGCTTCCAGTACTTCAAACGTTTGTTTGAAATTATCCTTCAGGTAGAAACGGAAATCTTCATTGTCTTCAACAAGCAGCATAACGGGTTTGGAATTCTTTCCTGACTTTTTCTCCGTTCCGGTTTCTTCAACGGTTTCCGGTTTCATCACGACTGTCGTTTGAGTCTTCGTTTTCCGGTTCCAGTTGGTCTTTTCCGTTTCAGCTGAAGTTTCGCCAGCAAATACCAATGGTAAGGTTACCCGGAAACAACTTCCTTTTCCGGGCTCGCTCTCCACACTAATCGTTCCGTTTTGCAACTTTACATATTCGTTTACCAGCGCCAGCCCGATACCGCTTCCCTGGTTATAATCCGGACCATTGGCTTCGTCCTGGAAGAAACGCTCGAAAATCCGTTGCTGTTTTTCTTCCGGAATACCGATACCCGTATCGCGGATGCTGATTTCGATGAAGGAATATTCTTCTTCCTTTAAGCGGACATCCACATGTACATCGCCTTTTTCGGGAGTGTATTTGAACGCATTGGAGAGAAGGTTGAAGAGAATTTTTTCCAGCTTGTCGTGATCGAAATGCACGACGATATTTTCCACTTCAGTTTGAAAATAGAGGTGGATATTCTTTTTCTCCGAAAGGTCGGAAAAGGATTCAGTGGTTTCGCGGATGAAGCTAACGATTTCACCTTCGGAGGGGTGAAGTTTAATTTCCTGAAATTCCAGTTTCCGGAAGTCGAGTAGTTGGTTAACCAGGCTAAGCAAGCGACGGCTGTTGCGGTAAATGAGCTGCAGGTGCTTCTTCTCCTCGTTATCTCTGGCCTTTTGCAGTAATTGCTCGATGGGTGTGATAATAAGGGTTAACGGGGTGCGGAACTCGTGACTGATATTCGTGAAGAAACGGAGTTTTAGCATGTCGAGTTCGTGCAGGCGGCGGGCTTTTATTTTTTCGCGCTCAATCTCAAATTTTTCTCTTTCCCTATGGATAAGCCGGTGGCGCGACCACCATACGCTAAGAAGTATCAGTAAAACATAGGCGGCATAGGCATAGTTCGTTCGCCAGAAAGGAGGGAGGATGTTAATCTTTAAGGTGGCGCCTTCCTGATTCCAATAGCCGTTGTTGTTCGATGCTCTGACCCGCAAGATGTACTGCCCCGGGTCGAGGTTGGTGAAGGTTGCCCTGCGGTTCTTCCAGTCAGTATAAATCCAGTTGTTGTTGAAACCTTCCAGCTTGTAAGCAAATTCGTTCTTCTCCGGATGAAAGTAACTCAACGTGGAGAAGGCTACCGAGAAGAAGTTTTCGGCATGTTTCAGCGTAATTTCTTTAGTGTCGGTAATGGATTGCGGTAACAAAACCCGCCGATTGAATTTTTCACCAACTTTGATGGTTCTGTTGAACACCTGCAAATTGGTAAATACCACTTTGGGAATATTCTTGTTTTCAACCAGGTTGCTGGGTTTAAAAAAATTAATGCCCTTGGGGCCCCCGAAAAACACCTGTCCATCACGGGTAACATAGGCTGCCCGTTCGTTGAATTCTTTTGCTTGCAGTCCGTCCTCATCATCGTATTGTTTCATGCGCAGGGAAAAATCGGATACTTCGTCTCCCTTAACAATAACCTGTACCAAACCCTTAATAGTTCCCAGCCAGATGTTGTGACTATGGTCTTCCACCATCGAAACAATATTATTCGTTGGCAATCCGGTCTGCATTTGTATGCGTCTGAACCGTCGGGTATGCTGGTCGTACACGTTTAGTCCTTCAGGTGTTCCAACCCAAATCCATCCCCGCGAATCGCATATCAGGCAGTTAACCGTATTGCTGCTAAGGGTGGTTGTGTCGTTGTCTGCGTGTAGCAGGTTCCTGAATTTTTTAGAATGGGTATTGAAGATACTGATGCCATCGGGAGTGCCAATCCACAGCTGTTTTTGGCGGTCTTCGGCCAATGAAATGATGACATTTGAGACGATGGAGCTATCGCCGCCGGTCAGAAAGTGCCGGAAAGATTTATTAACAGGGTCAAACAGTTCAAGGCCACCTCCCAATGTGCCAATCCAAAGGTTGTTGAATGCGTCTTCTTTTATTGTCCAGACATTATTATCGGATATACTGGTTGAATCGTCAGGATTATGGATATAGTGAATGAATTTTTTACCGTCGAAACAATTCAGTCCCCCAAAGTAGGTTCCAATCCACAGCTTGTTCTTATGATCGAGGAAAAGAGAAACAATCACATTATTAGAGAGGCTGCTTGGATCATTGTCATGATGAATGTAGTGGGTGAACTTCCCGGTAGTCCGGTCGTAATAATTCAGCCCGCCACCATTGGTGCCAATCCACAGGTTTCCTTTTTTGTCTTCGATGAAGCAGTTGATATCACCTATCGACAGTCCGTTGGGATTTTGTGGCAGATAACGTATGGTATTGAAAAGAATCAGGTTTTTATGGTAATAGCTGATGCCGGCTTTATACGTACCAATCCATATAATTCCTTCATGGTCGCGGAACATGTCAGTAATGCTATTATGCGCCAAACTGTGATTGTTGTCGTTATTATGAGTCAGGTAGCGAATCGAAAAATCTTTCTTGTTCAGTAAATTAACGCCGCCATGATCGGTGGCAATCCATATGGTGCCTTCCGAATCCTGTGTAATACCGGTAATCACATCGGTGTTGGTGTGTACAGGCTTCGACGATTTGTCGATATGAATGACCTTGCCGGTTTTGGGTTCGTAATAGAATAATCCGAAAGCAAAATTATGGGGAGTGATCCAGATATCATCATCCGAGTCGATGAAAATCCGGCAATCCAATTGCTCGTCCCGATACTCTTTGTGAATAAACGATGCCTGAATTTTCGCATCGAGACTCCCTTTGGGCATCATTTCAAGATAACCGTCTCGGTGTACCAACCAGATATTTCCCCTGGAATCTTCGGCCATGGAAGTAACATCGGTGGTGGCTTTTATTCCTTGTTCATTGGGAAGATGTTGTACGGGAACAATATCCTGATGCAAGGTATCAAAGCGAAACACCCCGTAATTACTAGTCATTAACCAACTTTGATTTTGACTATCGGTGAAAACATCAATAAAATGATTGATGAACTCAGGATGTTTCTGCAGGATGGGGGAATTAGAAAATGAGAAGGATTCGGTTTCCGGATCATACACATTGAAACCGGTTTGGGTTCTGACCCATAGTTTTCCATCGCAATCTTCATGCAAAGCAGCGATGATGTTGTTGCCTATCGATGTGCTGTCGGAGGGATTGTGTGTGAAAATTTTG
>ENA-ORXD01000140-ORXD01000140.1-sediment-metagenome-genome-assembly--contig:-NODE-140-length-125837-cov-10.751924_pt1 | contig 125837 bp, 131 predicted proteins | sample MGYA00237862_ERZ511471 | MGnify/ENA metagenome assembly ERZ511471
CGGCACGGAGGAGATTCCCATGTCCGCAGACCCCATGAGCGTATCGACCGTCAACCTGGGTTCCATGCTGGCCCGCTCGGCCCGCAGGCAGAGAGACAAGGTGGCGCTGGTCTCCCACGAAGGGAGGCGGCTGACTTACCGGGAGCTGGATATCCTGAGCAACCGCTTCGCCCGCGGGCTCCAGGCCCTGGGATTCGAGAAAGCGGACCACATCGCCGTGCTTTCCCTGAACTGCATCGAACAGGTGGTCGCCTTCTTCGGCATCTTCAAGATGGGGGGCGTCGTGGTGCCGATGAACGTCAGGCTCGCGGAGGCCGAGACGGCCTGGATCCTGGATCACGCCGACGCGGCGGGCCTGGTCTTTTCCTCCGAATTCGGGGACAGGGCGGACCGGCTCCGGGGTCAGCTCCCGGGGATACGGCACTGCGTGGCAATGGACGGCGGCGGAACCGGGGGTTCCCTCGCCTTCGACGAGGTGCTGGCGCAGGGACGGGACGAGGAGACCGGCGCCCCTGTCGAGGGGGACGACACGGCGATGCTGATGTATACGGCGGGCACCACCGGCAGGCCCAAGGGCGTGCTCATGACGCATGACGCCGTCCTGTGGAACTGCGTCAACTGGGGGTACAACGGCACGATCCGCGAGGATGACCGGTCCCTCCAGGTCTTTCCCCAGTACCACGTGGCGGCCCTCGGCAGCCTGCTGACCCTCCTCTACCGGGGAGGCTCCGTGTATCTGCGAAAGGCCTTCGACCCGAAAGACTGCATGGAGACCATCCAGCGGGAGGGGATCACGCGGTGGGTCGCCGCGCCCACCGTCTTCAACATGCTGCTCCAGCTCCCCGGCATCGAGACCTATGACAGCAGATCCCTGACCATGGTCGGTTCCGGGGCGGCGATCATGTCCACCGAAACCCAGCGGAGACTCCGCGAGGTATTTCCGTCGGCCCGTTTCTACGACAGCTACGGCATGACCGAGGCGGCGGGGGGCATCACGACCCTCAGGCCCGAGGACTTCGACCGCAAGACGGCGTGCGTGGGAACCGCCCTCTCCACCGTCGAGGTGCGGGTGGTCGACGAGGACGACCGGGACGCGCCGGTGGGGGAGATCATCTTCAGGGGCAACAACATGATGAAGGGCTACTACAAGGACGCCGAGGCCACAAAAGAGGCCCTGCGGGGCGGGTGGATGCACACGGGGGACATCGGCCGGTTCGACGAGGAGGGGTTCCTCTACATCGTGGACCGCAAGAAGGACATGATCATCACCGGCGGGGAGAACGTCTACCCCCGGGAGGTGGAGGAGGTGCTCTACACCCATCCCCTGATCGCCGAGGCGGCGGTGATCGGCGTCCCCGATCCCACGTGGGGGGAGACGATCCTGGCGGTGGTGGTGCTCGGGGCGGGGAAGACGGCCGCGGAACAGGAGGTCATCGACTACTGCAGGGGCAAGGTAGCTGGCTTCAAGTGCCCGAAATCAGTACGGTTCGTTGATGCCATCCCGAAGAATCCCGCGGGGAAGATCCTGAAAAAGGACCTGCGGGAGCTGTTCGCGCCCGGCCGTTGATTCCCGCCGCGCCGATCCTGCCATCCCCCGGAAATAACCCTTGACTCTGCCGGCGATAACGATAGTATATCGGCACGCCGAAAAGCCGAGACATATCATCAAACCTTTGCACAATGTCATTTCGAGAAGCGTAAGCGACGAAACATCTATGAAATGACAGAACAGGTCGTTATGCAAAGGTCTCATCATATAAAACGGGTCCCGCCGGCTCAAGGAGCCGGGCGGCGTCCGAGGAGCATTTATGTACGCGGTCATCATGGCGGGAGGAAAGGGGACCCGGTTCTGGCCCCTGAGCAGGGAGAAGAAACCGAAGCACCTGCTGAACATCACGGGCGAGAAGAGCATCATCCAGTACACGGTGGACAGGATCACCCCCCTCGTGGCACCTGACAACATCCTGATCGTCACCGGCGCCGGCCACGCCGGCCAAGTGAGAGAGCAGCTTCCCCGGATTCCGGCCGGAAACATCCTGATCGAACCGGTCGGCAGGAATACCGCCCCCTGCATCGGCCTCGCCGCGATGCACATCCGGAAGCGAACCCCCGACGCCGTCATGGCCGTCCTCCCCTCCGACCACCTCATCTCCGACACGGAGGCCTTCCTCGCCTCGCTCATCGCGGCGCGCGAGATGGCGAAGAGGAGGGACTGCCTCGTCACGATCGGCATCCGCCCCCGGTGGCCCGAGACGGGGTACGGCTACATGGAACGGGGAAAGACGGATGATACCGTCGGGGAGACGAAGGTGTACCAGGTCAAATCGTTCCGTGAGAAACCGGATCAAGCGACCGCAGAGAAGTTTCTGAAAAACGGCGGGTTCTTCTGGAACAGCGGGATGTTCGTCTGGAAGGCGTCCACCCTCCTGGACGCGATCGGGAAGCTGCTTCCCGACCTGTACGAGGGTCTCCTGGCGATCGAAAAGGCCATCGGCACGAACCGCGAGGCGCAGGTCCTCTCCGAGGTCTACAAAAAGATCCAGCCGGTCTCCATCGATTACGGCGTCATGGAGAAGGCCCCCGACGTCGTCATGCTGGAGGGAGATTTCGGGTGGAACGATATCGGAAGCTGGGACGCCCTGTGGGACGTCCTCGAGAAGGATAAGAAGGGAAACGCGGTGCGGGGACGGGTCATCCGCTCCGGGAGCTCGAACTGCCTGGTGCACAGCCCCGACAAGATGGTGGCGCTGCTCGGCGTGGAGGACCTGATCGTGGTGGAGACGAAAGACGCCCTCCTCATCTGCCGGAGGGGATCGTCGCAGGACGTCAGGAAGGTGGTGGAGCGCCTCGAAGAGAAGAATTTAGAGAAATACCTATGAGTATAACGAATCTGATCGGGTTCATGGCGGCCGTGATCTCCTCGCTCGCCATGACGCCCCAGGTCATCAAGATATACCGGACGAAGGAGACCCGCGACCTGTCGCTGGGAGCCTTCGCGGTCCTGGGGACCGGCCTCTTCCTCTGGTTCGTCTACGGCCTGCTGATACACTCCGCTCCGGTGATCCTGGGGAACGCCGTGGGGTTCGGCCTCACGCTGTACATCATCGTCATGAAGATCGTACACGGCTGAGAATATACACAACAAGGAGAACACGGATGAAGATACTCGCGGTGAACGGAAGTCCGAACATGAAGAAGGGGATGACCCACATCCTGATGGAGACCTTCCTGGACGGGGCGCGGGAGGCGGGGGCCGAGGTGGAGACGGTCTTCCTTCAGAAGAAAAAGATCAACTACTGTATCGGCTGCTACAAATGCTGGGTGACAACCCCGGGGGTGTGCGTCCACAAGGACGACATGGCCGAGCTCCTGGAGAAGGTGCGCGGGGCGGACTGCCTGGTGATCGGGACCCCCCTCTACGTGGACGGCATGACCGCCCAGACGAAGACCTTCCTGGACCGGTCGATCCCCCTCTCCGACCCCCATTTCGAGTTCGTGGACGGGCACTACCGCCACCCGCGGAGGGACGGAAAGAAGCCCCCCGATGTCGTCCTGGTCAGCGTATGCGGATTCTACGAGCGGGACAACTTCGACGGGCTGATCGACCACATGGAGCGCATGTGCCGCAACATGCAGGCCCGTTTTGTCGGCGCGGTGGTGCGGCCGTCGAGCTATCTCTTCACCCTGGAGGAGATCATCGCCGACCCGATCAGGGAGATCAAGGAGGCGGCCCGCCGGGCGGGGCGGGAACTGATCGAAAAGGGGGAGCTGTCGGCTGAGGTCCTCGACGCCGTGGCGAAGGACTACCTCCCCAAGGAGGCATTCCTCAAGGGGTCGAACGATTTCTGGGACCGGTGCATCAAGGCGGGGAAATTCCTCAACCTGTAGGAAACCATTCAAGGAGGACGGGCATGAAGATCACGATTATCTACGATAATGAGACGATCCGTGAAGATCTTATTGCCGACTGGGGATTTGCCTGCCTCGTGGAGGCGCACGGGGAGAAAATCCTCTTCGATACCGGGGCGAACGGCGACATCCTCCTGGGAAACATGAAGACACTGGGTATCGATCCCGGCTCCATCGACCGGGTCGTCATCTCGCACGCCCACTGGGACCACACGGGGGGGCTTGCCGCTTTTCTGGGGACGAACAGGGATGTCGCGCTGTACATCCCGTCGTCGTACCGCGTCCAGGCCGACGCGGCCCGTGAGGTGGTCGTGGTGACGGGACCCCTGGAGATCCGCGAGGGGATCTTCTCCACGGGGGAACTCCGGGGGGTCGAGCAGGCGCTCGTGGTCATGACGGAGGGGGGGCCGGTCGTCGTCGCGGGATGCTCCCACCCCGGGGTCGGAGAGATCCTCAGGGCCGCCTCCGCCCACGGCACGGTGTATGCCCTGATCGGGGGGCTCCACGGCTCCACCGAATTCGAACTGATGGAAAAGCTGGGTCTTGTATGCGCCACGCACTGCACCGAGTTCAAGGGTGAGATCGCATCGCGCTGTCCCGATACCTGTATCGAAGGGGGCGCGGGCGCGGTGATAGACCTGTAGGACGCCGCCGCGCAGGCAAGAGGAGTGTAAGGAAGACGAAATGGGATTTCTGAAGCTGTTCGCGGGGAAGGGACCCGAAGAGTATGAGCGGAGAGGGGACCGCTTTCTCGAAACCGGGGAGTACGGGGCGGCCAAGCTGGAATACGAGACCGCCCTGGATAAGGCGGTGAAGGGGCCGGGAGATGCCGATCTCGAAGGACGCCTCAGGGAGAAAATAACAAACAGCAGAGAAGCCCTGGCCCTGCAGCACCGGGAGAACGCGGAGCGGCTCAGGGAATCCGGCGACTGCGAGGGTGCCTCGGAACTGGCGGAACTGGCGCTGGAGCTGACACATGACCCGGAGCTGGCGGCCGGGCTCAGGCGGCTCCTGAACACAGCCCGGGACGATGCGCCGGAGAACGGGGAGGATGTGTTCGTCCCCCATTCCCCGCGGTACCGGGAAGAAGAGGACGCGGGGGATGTTCCGGAAGAGGAATACTTCACCGCCCTGTGCGGCGCCCTGGATGAGGAGGTCCAGGAGGCGTATCATGGCTACGGAGAGGTTTTCATGAGGGGATACGTGGCCCTGAACCGGGGCGAGTACGACCGGGCGGCCGTGATGCTTTCGCAGGCGATGGAAGAGAATTCCCCGGACAGCATGGTCTCCCTCGAACTGGCCACGGCCTGCCTGAACCTGGAGCGGTACGAAGAGGCCCTCGCGCTGGCGGAGCGGTTTCTCGAGGATCATCCCGGCTCCGTCCACGGGTACCATACCCTGTGCGAGGTCCTGTGGGCGGCCGGACGGTTCGACGAGGCCCGGGAGCGGCTTTCCTCCTGCCCGGCGGCAATCGCTGAAACGCCCCCCATCCTGCACCTCCGGGGGGAATCGCTGGTCCGGTCCGGGAGATACGGGGAGGCGGAGGCCCTCTACCGGGAGATTCTGGGGTCCCACGGCCGGGATGAGCGCACGGTCGTCTCCCTGGCTGCAATGTGCGAGGCGCTCGGCAGGACGGACGAGGCCCTCGACCTGTACGGCGAGATCATGACACAGTGCCGCGGCTGCGGCGCCCGGATCAACCCCTTCGTCAAGCGGAAATACGCGGACATCTCGGTGGAACGGGGGAATTACTCGACGCAGATCCTGGAACTGTATCTCTCGCTGATCGAGGAAGACCCGGAGGGAAGGGAACACCATTTCAGGAAGGCGGGACAGATCTACGCCGCCATGGGAAACGAGCGGGAGGCCCGGCGGTACCGGTCGTTCGCCGACAGGCTGGGCGGGCCGCCAGCCGAATGAGATCTTGACAACGGTCCGCTGAGAGGCAGCATGCAGATACGGCTCCTGCTGATAGACGCCCTCAACCTCATCCGCCGGGTGTACGCCGCCCAGCCGGGGGACGAGGGGCCGGTCCGCGTCGATGACGCCCTGCAGACGAGCGTCCATTCCCTCCAGCGCGCCCTGCGCGAATGCCGACCCACCCACGCGATCTGTGTCTTCGACGGGCAGGGGCCGAGCTGGCGCCACGAGCTGTATCCCGACTACAAGGCGGGGCGCGCCCCCATGCCCGAGGCGCTGGAAGCCGCCATGGACCGTTTCAGGGGGGCGTTCTCCGGGATCGGCGTCTCCTCCGTCTCCTTTCCCGGGCTGGAGGCCGACGATATCATCGCCACGCTTGCAGGCAAGGTGGCGGCGCGCGGCGGCAGCGTGGTGATCCTCTCCACCGACAAGCTGCTCCTCCAGCTCGTCTCGGACCTGGTCGTGGTGCGCGACCACTTCCAGCGGGTGGAGATGGACCGGGCATACGTGGAGGAAAAGCTGCACGTGAGGCCGGACCAGGTGGTGGACCTCTTCGCCCTGGCGGGGTACGCCACCAACAACATACCCGGCGTCCCGAATGTGGGGACAAAGACCGCGGCGAGACTGCTGGACGAGTTGGAGACGCTGGACACCGTCCTGTCGGTCGCCCACACCGTCAAGGGCAAGACGGGGGAGATGCTGTACCGGCACGCCGAAAAGGCGCGGCTGTCACAGTCGCTGGTCCGGCTGAAAGGCGCCCTGGAGCTGGGGTTGAACCTGCAATCGTTCCGGTACGCGGGACAGCCGTAGCCCCGGAGGCACTATTTTCCCGGACGGCGATGAAACATTTTGACAAAGACGGGAAATCATGCAAGAAATGGGTCTTGCATTCTGTCATTTCGAGGAGCGTAGTGACGGGCTATAGTCCCCTTCAGGGGGGAATCTTAGAGAATCAGATCATTGAAGATTTCTCCCTGCGGTCGAAATGACACGTTGCCGCATTGGTACAAAGCTCTCAGGAAACAGGTGCCGGTTCGGTTCCCGTCAGCCGATACTACAAGGGCGGTATCGTCCATCCAAAACGTCATGAACACAAAATACACCTTCTTCATTATTGATGACGATCCCTCCTCCACGGAAATGCTGGCCGATATCCTGACCTCAGCGGGGCACACGGTACATACAGGCACCCCCGCTGCCGCCATCATCCCCGAGATCGTGGCGCGACGACCCGCCTGTATTATCGTGGATACGTCGCCGGGAACGGACGGCCTCACGCTCCTCCGGCACCTCCGGGACACCGGCGATCTGGTCGATACCAGGATCGTCGCCGTATCGGCGCATCCGTCCGAGCAGCTCCGACGGGACGCCCTTGCCGCCGGGGCCGACGGCTTCATAGTCAACCCTGTCGAAACGAAGACCATCATCCGAGATCTCAAGCAGATCATAGAGGGACGGATCGAATTTACCTTCTGGGGGGTACACGGGACCCTCACGGTACCGGGTCGTAAGACGGTACGATACGGCGGGAATACCCCCTGCGTCAGTCTCCGTTTCCCCGGTGATGCCGTTTTCATCTTCGACGCCGGGAGCGGGATAAAAGAACTTTCGAATCATCTCATGTCCGAAGGCCGGACGACAAGGAAGGCAACGATATTCATATCGCATCCCCACTGGGACCACATACACGGCCTGGCCTTCTTCGGGCCTCTGTATTCCAGGGGAAATGCATTCGATATATACGGCCCGCCGAACGGGAGTACGTCCCTGCGCGAGCTGATTGCGGGACAGATGGACGGCGTCTATTTCCCCATCAACATCAAGGAGTTCGGCGCGACTGTCTCCTTCTTCGACCTGGGGGAGGAACAGCTCGCCATCGGCGCGATAACGGTACAGACCATGTTCCTGAATCACCCCGGCCGGTGCCTGGGGTACCGTCTTGATTATCAAGGCAAGTCCTTCTGCTACGTAACGGATCATGAACTGTACCCCCGTTCCAGCACGCTGTACGACGAGAGGTACGTCAGAAGGCTGGAAGGATTCATCGCGGATGCCGATGTCCTGATAACCGATGCCACGTATATGGCCGAGGAATACGAGGGGAAGATCGGGTGGGGGCATTCATCGGTGAACCGGTCGGTGGAACTGGCCGACCGGGCCGGGGTGAAGAAACTGTACCTGTTTCACCATGATCTCGATCAGACGGATGACGACATAGACGCCAAGCTGGAGGCGGCGCGGGCCATACTGGAGGAACGGGGATCTTCCACCATATGCATTGCTCCGAAGGAGGGGGAAACGTTCGCCATGTAGGGGCCGCCCCGGCCGCCGGCCGTGCGCGAAGATCGCAGGTGGAGGAATTACACGTCTGTGCAGGACCCAAACGACGCGGAAATCATCAAGTTCAGTCTCAGGTTCTACGTAGGGATACTGCTGCTGATGGCCAACCAGCCCCTCGGCTGGCTGGCCCTGCTGATATGTAATGCCCTCGCCATAGGGAGGCACAGCATATTCTTTACCTACCTCGGCTTCACGCTCTACGCCCTGTCGTGGGTGGTGCTGGGAGTGGGGGTGCTGCTGGCCGGCCCTGAGGGGGTCCGGTATTCCCGCCTCCTGATGAAGAGGGGATGGCGCTCCTGCACCCGCTTCCTGAGGGGCGGGCAGCGGTAGAACGGAGGTGCCGCACCGGAGGCGTCCGCCCGGAGCGGATCTTCCCTATTTCATCACATGTCTGAAGACAACCTGGTTTTGTCCGAAGGACTTCGCATCGGAGAGGGCCTTGGTCGCCCCCTCGACGAGCCTCCCCGGTTCCACCTCGTCCGACGGGAAGGCGGTGGCGGCCCCCAGGCTGATCGTCACGGTGGGCGCCACGGTCGAAGCGCTGTGCTCTATACCGAGCCGTTCGACACTCAGCCGCAGAAATTCCGCGACATGGGAGGCCCCGGCCGCATCCGTCCCCGGCAGAATGACGGCAAACTCATGCCCGCCGAACCGCGCGACCAGGTCGCCGCTCCGGCGCACCTCCTTCTCGAGGGTGCGGGCGATGGAATAAAGGCACTCATCCCCGCTTTCACGCCCGTATCTGTCGTTGTACGCCTCGAAACAATCCACATCACAGAGAATCAGGGAAAGCGCTCCCTTGTCCCTCCCCAGGCGTCCCCATTCACGGCTGATCGTCTGGTCGAAACAGCGGCGGTTCGCCAGGTGGGTCAATCCGTCGACCGTGGCAAACCGTTCCAACTGTTCATTCGCCTTTTTGAGGACCGTTTCGGCCTGTTTCCGCTCCTTGATATTCTTCAATCCGACAACCACACCGGCCAGCTCGCCTTCGAGCCCCCGGAAGGGCGCAGCAGTGCAGATGAAGGGGATGAGGGCACCGTCGTCCCTCCTCTTTTCCGTGTCGTACTCAACGCTCTTCCCACCGCGCACAATGGCCGCCAGAGGGCAACCTTCACCGCCGCACCGGGAGTCCGGGAGGAGATCGTAGCACCTCTTGCCGAGGGCTTCGCCTTCCGTCTTATTCAAAAAGGCCTGGAGTGCCGTATTGATCAGATGGACGGTGTAGTCCTCGTTGATCAGCATGATCCCGTCGCCCGACGAGTTGATGATCTGGCGCAGCTCGATGCCGGCGATCTCTGCCTCCACGGCCAGTGAGCTTGCCTGCTCGATGGCCCGCTCGAGCGCCTCCCGATCCTTTTCTTCCTGACGCCTTAAATCCTCCACCCCTTCCCGTATCTTCTGGTAGTCCTCGAAGACGAAGGGGGTATCCTCACCGCTCTCTTGAGATCTATCCACGACCCGTTTACCAGCCATATCACCCTGTCTCTCCCGGCGCACGACGACACCTGCCCCTCCACGTGTTATTGTTCACGCCCTCGGGACCACTGTAATACAGGAGGAACCAATGCCCTCAGATAGAATATCGGGACTTTCCGGGAACTTCTTTAGAAAATTACGAGGCGGGGTTCCCCCGGGGGAAACCGCGCATTAGAACCCGCCGGACGGCGGAATATCGCACGGTGATCGCCAATCGGAGGGGCGTCTCCGCGCAGGAGGCTTCCCCGACACTCGCCGCGGGGGAGCGAATCTCAAACCGACCGGTGCCCTTGCTGTAGAGAATCATTCGAGGGTACCGCCCATCGCGATACCCTCTCTCCCGCCTAATCGGCCTGTTTTCTCAAAAATGCAGGGGTCTCGAAATCGAGATCGTCCTCTTCACTGATAATCCCCATCCTGATGACGACGGGTTTCTCACCTGCTTTCTCGCTCCTGTTCCGTATAAATGTCGGTTTTTCGAAATTTTCCCTCTTCTTCCCGACACTCGGCATGGCCGAGGAATACTCGGGGACCCTCTCATGGCCCCTCACCTGCGGATCGAATCCCGTGGCAATAACGGTAATGCGGATCTCTTCTCCCATCGTCTCATCGACGACCGTTCCGAATATGATATTCGCGTCTTCGTGGGCCTCGGCCTGGACCAGGGATGATGCCTCATTGACCTCGAAAAGGGTCATCTCGGGCCCGCCCGTTATGTTGAGAAGCACGCCCCGCGCCCCCTGGATCGAGTTGTCCTCCAGGAGCGGCGATGAGATCGCCTTCTGCGCGGCCTCGACGGCCCGGTTGTCGCCGCCGGCCACACCGGTCCCCATCAGGGCCAAGCCCATCTCGGACATGACATTCTTGACATCGGCGAAATCGAGATTGATCAGACCCGGGACCATGATCAGATCGGAGATCCCCTTCACCCCGTTGTAGAGGATATCGTCGGCCTTCTTGAAGGCATCGGGGAGAGACATATTCCTGCCGCTGATACTGAGAAGCCGCTGGTTCGGAACCACGATGAGCGTGTCGACCACCTCCTTCAATTCGGCCAGCCCCTCCTCCGCCTGCCGCCATCGTTTCTTCCCCTCGAACTGGAAGGGTTTCGTAACAACGGCGACGGTAAGAGCGCCCAGGTCCCTCGCAATCTCGGCCACGACCGGCGCTCCGCCCGTTCCGGTACCCCCGCCGAGGCCCGCCGTCACGAACACCATGTCCGCGCCGTCCAGGACATCCCTCAGCCTGTCCCGGGATTCGATGGCCGCCCGCTTCCCCACTTCGGGATCAGATCCGGCACCGAGGCCCTTGGTGATCTCGGCACCCAGCTGCACCTTGATCGGGGCCTTCGAGGCCACCATGGCCTGGGAATCCGTGTTGGCCACGATAAAGTCCACACCACTGAGATTGTAGGCTATCATCATGTTGACGGCATTCCCCCCGCCGCCTCCGACACCGATAACCTTGATCTTGGCGGTATTTGTCTTAGCGCCGCCCTGTACCAGTTCAAACATATCCACGCCCTCCTCTCCTCAGAAAAAATCGTTGAACCATCGTTCGACGGTCTTTGTGAGCCTGCTCACGATACCCCTCTGACTACCCTTGACCGCATAGTCAGAGCGGTCCTTGCTTCCATAGACAACCAGCCCGACTCCCGTCGTATACATCGGGCTGTTGATGACATCGGTGATCCCTCCGACGCCTACCGGATATCCCTTCCTGACCGGGACGTTGAACACCTGCTCGGCCAGTTCCGTGATTCCCTCGAGGATCGCCGTTCCTCCCGTCAGCACGATACCCGCAGCCAGGAGATCGTCGTACCCGGACTTGACGATCTCCCGGTGCACCAGGCCGAGGATCTCCTCTATGCGCGGCTCGATGATCTCGCCCAGCACCTGCCGCGAGACATTCCGCGGATCCCTCCCCCCCACGCTGGGAACCTCGATGATCTCATTCTGGGGGATCAGGGGGGTATAGGTGCACCCGTACCTGATCTTGATCTTCTCCGCCTCCAGGACCGGGGTGCGCAGTCCCACGGATATATCGCTGGTCACATAGTTGCCCCCCAGAGGCAGGACGGCGGTATGCTGGATGCTCCCCTCGGCGAACACCGCGATGTCGGTGGTCCCGCCGCCGATATCGATCAGGGCCACCCCTAGGTCCTTTTCGTCCTGACTGAGAATCGCCTCGCTGGATGCCAGCGGCTCCAGGATGACATCCTTCACGTCCAGCCCCACCCGGTTGACGGACTTTATGATGTTCTGTATGGAGGTGACGGAGCCGGTGACCACATGCACCTTGGCCTCGAGCCTGACGCCCGACATCCCGATGGGATTCTTCACCCCGTCCTGATCATCGACGTTATAGTACTGGGGCAGTATGTGAATCACCTTCCGGTCCAGGGGGATGGCGATCGCCTTGGCCGCCTCCAGCGCCCTCTTGACGTCATATTCGTCGACTTCCCCTCCCTTGACGGCCACGATGCCATAGCTGTTCAATCCCTTGATGTGGCTCCCCGCAATGCCGGTCAAGACGGACCGTATCTCGCATTCCGACATCAACTCGGCCTCTTCCACGGCCCTCTTGATCGAATCCACCGTGCTGTCGACATTGACCACGACACCCTTCTGAAGCCCGCTCGAGGGGTGCGTGCCGATTCCGATGATGTCAATCCCGGAATTCGTAACCTCGCCGACGATGACGCACGTTTTCGTCGTCCCTACATCCAGGCCGACGACGATATTCTCTCTCTTTGCCATCTACCCATCCTTCCTGCCGTCACACATTCGCCGGAGCCGTCATATCTTCGTCCTGGACCGTACCGCCGGGTTTTTGGGACCGTACAGGTCTCCCTCCTGAACGACGACCCTGCTGGAATCCACAAGATCGATACTCAGGGATCGTCCCTCCAGCCCCCTTCGCGCCAGGTCCGCCATCACCTTCCGCAGCCGTTTCAACTTCTTTTCGTAATCATCGAAACCGAGATTCAAAAAGAGGTGGTTATCCGTCACAACGGAGAGATCATGCACCTCATCCACATAGATCTCCGACACATTCCAGACCCGGGGGAAATAATCGTTCCCGGAGAGGTAGTCCAGGAACGCGAAGACCTTGTTCAGCAGCTCGCCCCGCAGGTCTCCGTTCCGATAGAAGCCGGTGAACACCGGAGCGTCGACACTGTCGTCCGTCTCGAATTTCTTGAATACCACCCCGTCACGATCCACCAGATACAGGTCGCTCCCCTTTTTCAGGAGGGCGGCGGGTTCCCTTTCGGTAACCTCGATAACCAGCCTGTCGGGAAGTTCCCTCCCGACGGAGGCATTCCTGACCCACGGGCTTTCCTCTATCGCCCGCGCCATCTTTTCCGGATTCACCGTCAGGATATTGAGGGGGGCCGATATCCCGGCGAGGGTCTTGACCTCTTCTTCGCTGATCCTCTTGCAGCCCCGTATAACCGTGTCTTTCAACTGGAAATAATCGGCACACAGGGCGAAATTGTACGCATACACCATGAGGAGGGCCAGCAGGCCGGCAAGACCCACGATGCCGAGCGTCCTGAAGATCTCACCGCGGACCACCCCCGCCCGTCGTTTCGACTTGTTTCTTGTCAGCGAAATGGTCGATTTCAGGGATTTTCTCATCTCTCATCCCCTATGATTTTCAACTCCGGGTCCAGGAGGATTCCCCTGGCATCCAGGATCCTCTCACGAACCGTATCAATCAGGGCGACGATATCCGCCGTCTTCGCGCCGCCCCTGTTCACGATAAAGTTTCCATGCTTCTCGGAGATCTCCGCCCCCCCTATCCTCAGTCCCTTGAGGCCGGCCTCCTCGATCATTTTCCCCGCCGGATGTCCGGGGGGATTCTTGAATACGGAGCCTGCGCTCCGCTGTGCGAGGGGGTGCCGTGCCTTGCGCTGTGCGGTGATCTCCGCGATCCTTTCCCCGATCGCGTCCCGGTCCCCCTTCACGAGGTGAAAATCGGCAGCCGTAATGATCGCCCCTTCGGGGAGACGGAGATTCCGGTACTCGAAGTGCAGGTCTTTCCTCGCGATCTCGCGCATCCGGGCGCCCGGACCGAGAATGGAGATCGACGCGACGACATCCTTCATCTCCTTCCCCCACGCCCCGGCATTCATCCTGACTCCGCCGCCGACGCTCCCCGGTATCCCCGCGCAAAATTCCATCCCGGCCAGGGATTCCCTGACCGAAAAATCGACCAGAGCGGAGCAGGAGACCCCCGCCTGGGCATGGACGCGGACGGCGCCGGCCTCGCCGGTCCCCCGCACCTCAAGCCTCCGGAGCGCCTCCAGGGAGATCAGCACCCCCCGGTAACCGCCGTCTCTCACGATCAGGTTCGTCCCGTTTCCGACGGGCAGAAAAGGGATCCCCTCCTGCAGGAGGAAGGAGACCAGACCGCCGAGTCCCTCGACGGTATCGGGAAAAGCCAGGACGTCGGCCCTCCCCCCGACACCCATGGAGGTGTGCGCGGACATGGGCTCGTCGAAGAGCACCCGTCCGGCGGCGATACCGCCGATCTTCTCTCTGAGTTGTGTCTCCGCAATCGTCACGGCTGCACCCGTCATTGTCCCTTCAGCCTCTCCAGCAGGTCTTCTCCCACCTTCCACACGTTCCCCGCCCCCAGGGTAAGGACCACGTCCCCCGGCCGCACGACGGCGCACAGGTGGTCGGCTATCTCCCCGAAACCCGATAGATACGTAACATCGCCGTGACCGTGTTCCTGGATGGCCCTGCTGAGGTTGATGGAATGGACTCCCTGTATCTCCTTCTCGCTGGCGGCGTAGATATCCGTCAGGATGAGGACCGTGGCATCATCGAAACAGCTCAGAAAATCATCGAACAGGGCCCTGGTGCGTGTGTAGCGGTGGGGTTGAAAGACGACGATGAGTCTGCCCTGCCACGCGTTCCGTGCGGCCGCCAGGACCGCCTTGATCTCGGTCGGGTGGTGACCGTAGTCGTCCACCACGGTGATGCCACCGGCCTCCCCCTTGATCTCCAGCCGGCGGTGGACGCCCCGGTAGGTCCGTATCCCCTCCCGTATGGCGGAGAATTCCATGCCGAGCTCAACGCCCACGGCCACGGCCGCCGTGGCGTTGTAGACATTGAACAGACCCGGGACCTGCAGCTCGATCTCTCCCAGGGGTTTCTCCCGGTGGGAGACGGAAAATCGCGACGTCAACCCGCTGAAGGATATGTCGGCCGCCCTGAAATCGGCTTCGGAATAGACCCCGTAGGTGACGGTCTTCCGCTTGACCCTCGGCAGGATGTCCCGCACATTGTCGCAATCGCCGCACAGGACAACGGCCCCGTAAAAGGGGACCGAGTTGGCGAATCGCAGGAAGGCGTCCTTGATCTCACCGATCCCGGGGTAGTAATCCAGGTGCTCGCGATCGATATTGGTAATAACGGCTATGTACGGGTTCAGTTGGAGAAAGGACCCGTCGCTCTCGTCCGCCTCGGCGACGATGAATTCCCCCTCACCCAGCCGTGCGTTGCTCCCGATACTGTCCAGCCTGCCCCCTATCACCATCGTGGGATCGAGACCGCCGTGGGCGAGCACCGTCGAGACCATCGAGGTGGTGGTCGTCTTGCCGTGGCATCCCGATACGGCTATGGAATACTTCAGCTTCAGCAGCTCGGCCAGCATCTCGGCCCGGGGGATGACCGGGATATTCCTGGTGTGCGCCTCTACCACCTCGGGGTTGTCCTCCGTGATTGCCGTCGACTTGACCACCACATCGGCATCGGTGAGATTCGACGACCGGTGACCGTAAAAGACCCTGGCCCCCAGCGATTCCAGCCTCACCGTGATATCAGACTTTTCCAGATCGGATCCGCTGATCGTGTACCCGAGATTCAGGAGGACCTCGGCGATTCCGCTCATGCCGATACCGCCGATCCCGACGAAATGTATCTTCTTCACTCTTCTATACATCGGATTCCCCCGATTCCCGCCCCGGCACGTCGAGGCCCAGCAGCGCCAGGCATTCGTCCACGATGCGCTCGGCCGCCTTTACGTTTCCCAGCTTCCTCGATTTCTCCTCCATCCCCCGCACCGTCTCCGGATCATCCGCAAGCCTCCTGATGACCCCGGCGAGCGCCTTGCCGTTAAGCCCCTCTTCGAGGATCATCTCCGCCGCGCCAGCATCGGCCAGGACCCGCGCGTTCAGCTCCTGGTGCCCCCCGACAGCGAAGGGGAAAGGGATCAGGACGGACGCCTTGCCGACCGCCGTTATCTCGGCGATGGAGGTCGCACCCGCCCTGCATATCAGAAGATCCGCCGATTCGTACGCCGCCGGCATATCGGTGATAAAGGGGCGCACGTCGGCGGTTATCCCCAGACTGCGGTACGCGACGGATACCTCATCGAGGTCCCCCGCTCCCGTCTGATGGGTAATTGCCAATCTCCCCCTCATGTCTTCCAGATATTTCATGGCCTCTGCAACCGCCCGGTTGATCGCCCGGGCCCCCTGGCTGCCGCCGAAGACGAGGATGGAAAAGACATCTCCTCTCCTCCGGTCTTGCTGCATCCCCCTCACGAATTCTCTTCTCACGGGATTCCCCGTAACGATCGTCTTTGCGGCCGGGAACCGCCCCTCTCTGTCGGGAAATGAGAGGAACACCCTGTCCACGAATCTGCCGAGCATCCTGTTGGTAAAACCGGGCAGGGCGTTCTGTTCGGCGACCGCCGTCCGGATACCCATGCAACGGGCCGCCATCACCGCCGGCCCGGAGGCGTACCCCCCGACCCCCAGAACGATATGGGGGCGAAACTCACGCAGGAGGGAGACCGATTGCGCCATTCCCCGCGGGATCTTCATCAGACCGCCGAGCATCCCCGCAATCCCCCGGCCCTGTATCCCCTCCACCGTGATCGTCCGGAGCGCGAAACCCAGGCCGGGGAGGAGCCTGGCCTCCAGACCCCGCTCGGTCCCTATGAAGAGAATATCGTTCATCCGCGACCGCTCCAGAAACTCATCGGCGATTGCGACGGCGGGGAAGAGGTGCCCCCCGGTGCCGCCGCCGGCTATCATGATCCTGATCCCTCTCTTCTCCATACGCATACCACGGACGACCCGCCACCAGATCTACCGGTCACGGGGCCTCTGCAGCGACCTCCTCCTGCCCCTGGTGAGAGGATATGTTCAGCAGTATCCCGATACCCATCATGCACATCATCAGGGAGGTGCCCCCGTAACTGAGAAAGGGAAGCACCAGTCCCTTGGTGGGGACGAGCCCCATGACGGCCGCCATATTGATAAATGCCTCCAGCGCAATGACCGCGGTCAGGCCGGAGGAGAGCAGCATCCCGAATATGTCCTTGCAACGGAAGGAGATCACGAAACCGCGAAAGACGAGGATGGAAAATAAGACAACAACGATGACGACCCCGATAAATCCCCCCTCCTCGGCGATGACCGAAAGGATGAAATCCGTATGCGGTTCCGGGAGATAGAAGAGTTTCTGCATGCTGTTGCCGAGCCCCACCCCGAAGGTCCCGCCGGAGCCGAAGGAGATGAACGACTGTATGATCTGGAATCCCGTTCTCGTCGGATCCTCCCAGGGATTGAGGAAGGACAGCAGCCTCCTCATGCGGTAGCTTTCCTGCATGATCAGAACCACCCCCGCGGGGATCGCCATCGCCGCAAGACCCGCAAGATAGGTGATGCGACTTCCCGCCAGGTAGAACATCAGCATAAAGACCATGACCATGATGACGGCCGCGCCGAAATCGGGCTGCCACAGGACGAGTCCGAGGATGATCATCAGGACGACCAGCGGGAGCAGGAAGACGCGTGAAAACTCCTTTATGCGCGCGATCTTCTTCGTGAGGTAATGCGCCAGGAATATGACCAGCGCAATCTTCACGAGCTCTGACACCTGGAAAGAGACGCCCCCCGAGCGGAGCCACCGGGTGGCGCCTCCCACCGTTGTTCCGATACCCGGAACCATGAGGAGTGCGAGGAGCGCCATCGCCGTGAGCACGAGAGGATACGCCGCATTCCTCCAGTACCGGTAGGGCACCCTGGAGGTCCCTATCATGACGCCGAGACCGAGCAGGACAAAGACGATCTGTTTTTTGATATAGTGGTACCCGTCGCCGTACTTCTCCAAGGCGATGATGGAACTCGAGCTGTAGATCATCACCGTCCCGACGACCACCAGGATGATCGTGACAACAAAGAGTATGATATCCGGCCTGCCGCCTGCTATTGAAGACTGTCTGCCCATATCCCCTTACTCCCCTCGTGACCCATCCGCCGGACGATCTCCTTGAAGACGGATCCCCGTTCCTCGTAGTTCCTGAATTCGTCAAAACTCGAACAGCCCGGCGAGAGGAGTACCGCGTCTCCGGACGACGCGATATCGCGGGCTATGCGTACGGCCTCGCGCAGGGTCCCGGCACGCTCGGTCCTCACGATCCCGCCGACCATGGATTCTATATGCCGGGCCGCCTCGCCGAAGACGACCAGGGCCTTGCACCGCTCCCTGAGCAGCGCCGCCAGTATCCCGAAATCCCCGCCCTTGTACCTGCCTCCCGCGAGGAGGATCACCGGACCGGGGAATGACTGCAAAGCCCGGTATACCGCATCCACATTCGTTCCCTTCGAGTCGTTGTAGTACTCAACCCCGTCCACCCTCCCGGAAAATTCTATCCGGTGCGCAATACCGGTAAAGGTGCCGAGCACATCGATGATGCCTGCGGGCGGGCACCCGCACATCCGCGCGGCAAGCACCGCCGCCATGATATTTTCCAGATTATGTACCCCCCGGAGTCGTATCTGCCCGACGGGGTACTCCTCGTCCGCTTCCGGACGACGGTATCTGAGTGTCTCGCCGTCGATGAAGATCCCTCTCTCCAGCGTCGACGACGAGCTGAAACAGGCGACATGTTCGGCGGTCAGACGTCTCGCCAGATCCGTCGATGCGGGGTCGTCCGCGTTCAGGACGGCCAGATCGCCCCGCCCCTGACGGGCGAATATCCGCTCTTTCACGGAGCGGTACTCCTCAAGGGAGGGATGGTAATCAAGGTGGTCGCAGCTCACGTTCAGAAGGACCGCCACAAAGGGGTGAAAGTCCCTGATCCACTGCAGCTGGAAGCTGCTGACCTCCAGTACCACGTAATCGTCCTCCTGTCCGGCGCCAGCGTATGATATGAGCGGCGTGCCGATATTGCCGCCGACGAAGACCCTCTTGCCGCAGTGTGCCAGGATCTCGCCCACCAGGGTCGTCGTCGTCGTCTTCCCGTTGGTTCCGGTGATCGCAATGACCGGTGTTCCGACATATCCGGCGGCGAGTTCCAGCTCGCTGACGACCGGGATTCCCCTCCTCACCCCCTCCGCGAGCAGGGGGTTGAAGGGCGGCACTCCCGGCGAAGGAACGATCAAGTCCGTTCGCGAGAGGACGTCCAGATCACCCTGTCCGATCCCCATCTCCAGGTCCGGCACCCCCCTGAGGGGGTCGATGGTATCGCCAAGTTCGGCAAGAGGCTTCTCCTCGGCGGCCAGGACCCTGGCCCCCTTTTCGAGGAGAAACCGGGCCGTCGCGACGCCCGTTCTCCCCAGGCCGATTACCAGTACTGTCTTTCCTTCAAGATCCATGAATAGACACCCTCAACCGTGCGGCCCCTACCGCAACTTCAACGTGCTGACGGCGATCAGCGCAAGGATGACGGAGATAATCCAGAACCGCACGATTACCTTGGGCTCCGCCCATCCCTTCAATTCAAAGTGGTGGTGTATCGGCGCCATCCTGAAGATGCGGTTTCCGTTCGACACCTTGAACCATCCCACCTGGAAGATTACCGAGATAGTCTCGACCACGAAGATCCCCCCCACGATGGCGAGGAGGATCTCCTGTTTCGTCAGGATGGCCAGCGTCCCCAGGGCTCCCCCCAGGGAGAGCGACCCCACGTCGCCCATGAATATCTGGGCCGGGTAGGTGTTGTACCAGAGGAACCCGAGTCCGGCCCCGACCATCGCCCCGCAGAAGACCGTCAGTTCCCCCACCCCCGGCACGTAGGGGATCTGGAGATATCCCGACACCTTTATGTTCCCGGCAAAATAGGCGAAGAGGAGGTAGGTTGCGAAACAGATCGTTGCCGGGCTTATGGCGAGCCCGTCGAGACCGTCGGTCAGGTTGACCGCATTTGCCGCCCCCACGATGATAAACGTGGAGAGGATCACATACCCCCAGCCGAGGTCGGGGAGGAGCGTCTTGAAGAAGGGGATGGTCAGGTTCGAACTGAAACCGGGGTTCAGATACAAGGTGATACTGATAAAGAGCGCTATCACGATCTCCGCGGCAAGTCTGACCTTCCCGGGGATTCCCCTGCTCCCGTTCGACAACTTACGATAATCGTCACAGAAACCGATAAGGCCGAACCCCACCGTCACCAGCAGCATGATCCAGATATAGTCCACGGTGAGCCGTGCCCAGAGGAGGGTCGACACGACGACGGAAAAAATGATCAGGACGCCACCCATGGTGGGAGTCCCCTCCTTTGAGAGGTGAGAGTCGGGACCGTCGCCGCGGATCGGCTGTTTGATGCTGAAGGCCCGGAGCTTGCCGATCACCCAGGGACCGAGGATGAAGCAGATGGCCAGAGCGGTGATCGTCGCGTATATCGTCCTGAACGTGATGTAGCGAAATACATTCAGCCATGAGTAGACATCGCTCAGTGGATACAGAAGATGATAGATCATGATACGTTCTCCCGGCCATGCCCTCCGAGTTCGGCAGAGCATGACAATTTTGCCGCATATACCACACTGTGTAGTGGCCTACAATAAACTAACACCTATATACGGTATTCCCGCACCGTCCGCCGTAACCGCCGGGGTGCGAAAAACCGCAGGGGCCGCTATCCGAATTCCTCCAGGATCGCGTAGAGGAATTCCTCCATCTTCATCCGTCTCGACCCCTTTATCAGCATCCAGTCCTCCTCACGCACGAGTCTGCGGAGCACAGCCATGACCGTGTCCGGCGTTTCGGCGAAATGGATCCGGTCTTCTCCGAATCCCCGCTCCACGGCTCCCCTCGCCACGGCATCCGAAAAATCACCCTTGAGGAAAAGGATGCCCACGCCGGTATCGGCTACCGTTCTCCCGACCTCCTCGTGCAGCCGTTCGGTCTCACCCCCCAGTTCGAGCATGTCCCCCAGGATGACGATGCTCTCATTTTTCCCCTTGAGATCGGCCAAGGTCTTGAGGGCCTCCGTCACCGAGGCGGGGTTCGCATTGTACGTGTCGTCGATGACGGTACCACCCTTCCTCAGCCGGTGAATCTCCATACGGCCCTCTATCTGACTGAACACTGATAATCCCTCACAGATCAGGTCATAGGGGATATCCAGGGCCCAGCAGGCCGCCGCACAGGCCAGGGCGTTGTATATGTTGTGCCTGCCGACAACGGTCATATCGATCCCCTTACCGATCCCTCCCATATTGAGGGTAAAGCTCACACCCCGCTCACCCCTCATAAAGATCCGCTCGGCCCTGACAAAGGCATTTTCGTCGATGCCGAAACCGATGTTTCTTCCCACCCACCGGTCGGCCAGCACCCTCGAAAAGGGATCATCCCTGTTGATGACAGCCACCCCCGAATCCTTCATGGTGAGAAAGAGGTCCCCCTTTTCCTCCATCACGACATTCAGGGACCCGAACCCCTCCAGATGGGCGGGCCCGATATTGGTGATAACTCCGATGCCGGGATCGGCAATAGCCGCAAGCCGGGCGATCTCGCCCCTTCGGTTTGTTCCCATTTCGACGACGGCCGCCTCATGCTCGGCGGTCAGTTCAAGGAGGCTGAGGGGGAGACCGATCAAATTGTTGTAATTCCCCCTGCTCTTCAAAACAGTTTTGGAAAGCCCCGCGACCGTGGCTATCATCTCTTTCGTCGTCGTCTTGCCGGAGCTGCCCGTGACCGCCACCACCGGGATCGCGAACTTGTTTCGCCACAGATGGGCTATATCTCCCAGCGCCCGCAGGGTATCGGCGACGAGAATCACGGGGATATCACCTGCGGTCTCCTCCCCTATCCCGTCCATGCCGCGCTCTGCAAGCAGACCGGCGGCACCCCTTCTCACCGCATCCCGGATAAAGGCATGGCCGTCGAACCGCTCGCCCCTGAGGGGGATAAAGAGATTGCCTTCGGCCACATCGCGCGAATCCGTCGACACCCCCTCGAACACACCCCGGGGATTTCCCCTGATAAGGGTTCCGCCTGTCGCCTGCACCACCTCTGTGGCCTTCAGCAGGAGAGTCTTCAATGCACACCTCCCGCCCTACGGGTGGAGAGGGCCTCCCTGACAACCGCCCTGTCGTCGAAGGGAAATCTCCTGGCCCCCACGATCTGGTAGTCCTCATGCCCCTTCCCCGCGATCAGGACGATGTCCGATCTGTCTGCAACGGACAGCGCCAGATTGATAGCGGCTCTCCGGTCTGCAACAACCGTATACCCCTTCCCCACAAAACCGTTCATAACCTCCTCAGGGGTGTGCCTGGTTGAACCGGTCTCGATCCCTCCCTCTATCTCATCTATGATCCCGAGAGGGTCCTCCGTCCTCGGATTGTCCGAGGTAATAATGGCCAGATCGCTCAAGTCTGCCGCGGTCTTTCCCATGCCGGGCCGCTTCGTGCGATCCCGGTCTCCCCCGCACCCGAAGACCGTGATGATCCTCCTTTTTCTGAACTCAAGGAGGGTTTCAAGCACCTTTTCCAAGGCGTCGCCGGTATGGGCATAATCCACAAATACGACCGGTTCGTCCGGATTGCTCACCCGCTCCAGGCGACCGGGAACGACAGCCAGGGCACCGACGCCTGAACGGATATCGTGCTGCGATATCCCAAGCGACAGGGCCGCCGCGGTAGCGGCGAGGATATTGGAGAGATTGAACCGTCCGGCCAGAGGAGAAGATACCGTGAATTCTCCTCCATCCCCCTGTATCTTCGCGTCGATACCGTCCAGGGAAAGAGTGAAGTCGATGGACGACACATCACACGGCCCGTCCGCACCGAAGGTAACCACCGGCGCTTGTATCTCTTTGCGGAGTCTCGCACCCCACGGATCATCGCCGTTGACAATCGCCGGGCGGTCAGCGATCAGGTCATCGAAGAATCTCTTCTTGACCAGGAAGTAGTCCTCCATCGTCCGATGGTAGTCCAGATGCTCGCGGGAGAGGTTAGTGAATATGCCAAGGTCGTACTCGCACCCGTAGATCCTCTTCAGATCGATTGCGTGAGACGAAACCTCCATCACCACGTGTGTCACCCCCGCATCGACCATCTCCCTGAGCATCCTCTGAAGATCGACCGATTCCGGCGTCGTGTGCGGCGCCGGAAACACCGTCCCCCCGTACCGGTAATTGATCGTTCCGATCACTCCGACGGAGAAACCGGCGGACCGAAGGATAGATTCCAGGAGATAGGTCACCGTCGTCTTGCCGTTGGTTCCAGTAACCCCTATCAGGCGGGTATCACGCGAGGGGTTGCCATAAAAATTCTTTCCGATCCTGGCCAGCGCCAGACGACTTTCCCTCACTTTGACGCGGACTACACCAGGCGCGGCGGGCGCATCGCCTTTATCATATACGACGCACCGCGCCCCTCTGTTCACCGCATCGGCGATAAAATCATGGCCGTCGAACCGGGCGCCTGAAACAGCAACAAAAACCGACCCTTTCTCACATTTTCTCGAATCGTAGCACAGACCGGAGATATCCCCGGATATATCTCCGGATATATCCACGATATCCGCTCCATTCAGCAGGCCTGAAAGCTTCATGACGGCCGTCCTTTTTTCAGCCCTCCCGGTTAAACAATACGTAGCAGGGCTGATCCCCCTTTATGGGGGTGCCAGGGACCGGATTCTGGCTGATCACCCATCCGCTTCCGGCGGTCCGTACCTCCATACCCCTCCGCTGAGCGATCCTCAGGACCTCCCGCAATGACATCCCCCCAAAATCGGGTATAACCGACTCATCATCCTCTGTCTCGCGGTAGGCCATATCCGCCGTTGTCGACGCCCGGACTATCTGCGCCTCCTTTCCCCCTTCACCACCGGCAACCTCCCGCACCTCCATACTGCTGTTGGAACACCTCAATATCTGTTCGGAAACCCTCCTGAAGACGGGAGCGGCAGCGGCGCCTCCCCACCTGTCCACCTTCGGTTCATCCAGCACGACAAGGATCACCATCTGGGGATCTTCGGCGGGGAAGAATCCCATGAAGGAGGCTGCCACCCTATTGGAGGAGTATCGCCCCGCGGAAAAATCGAACTTCTGCGATGTCCCCGTCTTCCCCGCAACCGAGAGGTTGACGATGCGGGCATTCTTCCCGGTCCCTCCCTCACCCTCCACCACATCGGTCAGGATGGAGGTCATTCTCCGTGCAGTCCCGGTGGACACGACCCTCCTGAGCGCGACGGGTTGAAATTCCTTGACCATCTCGCCTTTTGTATCCACCAGACACCGGACGACGTGCGGCTGCATCAGGACGCCCCCGTTCGCGATGGCGCTCATTGCACTGGCCAGCTGTATGGCGGTCACCGAGATTCCCTGACCAAAGGCCATCGTCGCGAAATCGACATCCCGCCAGCCGCGAGGATCCCGCAAGATCCCCGTCGACTCCCCGGGGAGATCGATCCCCGTCTTCGAACCGAAACCGAACAGCGTGACGTAGCGGTGGAACCTCTCTTTCCCGAGTCTCTCTGCAACCTTGATCGTCCCGATATTGCTGGAGTATTTGAGAACTTCCGCCAGGGTCAGCTCTTGAAATTTCTCGTTCTGTGCCTCATGAATCACCCGGTCACCCACCACATAGGTCCCATCCTCACAATCGAACTCGTCACTCTCCGTAATGAGGCCCTCCTCAAGGGCGGCAGCAATGATAAAGGGCTTGAATACCGAGCCGGGATCGAAACAGTCGGTGACGGCCCGATTCCTCCGGGTATCAGCCGTATAGAGGGAGAAGGCATTGGGGTTGAACCGGGGAGCGTTGGCCATCGCCAGGATCTCACCCGTCCGGGGATTCATGACGACCACGCTTCCCCCCTTCGCGCCCGTCTTCTCCACCGCGCTCTTCAGTTGGGACTCAACGATGTACTGAATCTTGCTGTCAATGGTCAGAAAGAGGCTGCAGCTCCTGTCATCCACCGTACGGCCCGAGTGTTCATCCAGATATATCTTGTGCCCCCGCGCATCCCTGCCCCACACCGCCTCCTTGGGAATACCCTTCAGGTACTCGTCGTATCTCAATTCCAGCCCTTCGAGACCGGTGGAATCCAAACCGGCAAATCCGAGGAGGTGGCATGCCATCTCCCGGTGCGGATAAAACCGTTTCGGTTCCCGCACAAGGTGCACTCCCTCCAGGTCCAGGGCACGGATACGCTCAGCCCCCGCCGGAGAGATCTGCCGGGCAATCCAGCGGAAACTTCCCTCGTTTGCAAGCGCCTGGGCGATCTTGTTCCTTTTGACCCCCAGGATGGAAGAAAGCCTTGACGTCACTTTACGGCGATCCTGCACGCTCGACGGATCGACGTAGACAGAGTCCGCCATAACGGTCGCCGCGAGCTTCTGGCCGTTTCTGTCGAATATGAATCTCCTCTCAGGATAGAGCGTCAGGCTCTTCCTGTGCTGCCGGTCGGCAAGCTTCCCCAGCGTCTCCCCCGAGACGACCTGGAGTTGAAACGCCCTCGATACCAGCGCCACGTACAGGACGAGGAAAAAGACCATCATCGATATGACTCTGAATCTCAGCCATTTTCTCGATTTTGCGCTCATCGTAAGAAAATCACCTGGTCCCTTTCCGGATAGCGCATCCCCAGCTTGTCCCGGGCGATGGCCTCTATCCTGCCCGGGGACTTAAGCGTCGCCACCTCAACCTTTAATTTTCTGTTTTCCTCTAAAAGGGCGTCCCGGCGATTCATCTCACCGGCTATCTGGTAATCGATATTCGTGATACTGACACGAAACCATACGTACATAAGAGCGGTGGCCATGAACAGAAGCGCGACAACGATAAGACGGGAAAGCTTCCATCTCTTTTTCGTGCGTACCCTCGACATCTTCAGATCCTCACCGCCGTTCTCAGCCGGGCGCTCCGCGCCCTCGGATTGGAGGCAATCTCCGCCTCCCCGGGCATGACGGGTCTTCTGGTTACGACCTTCAGTTTACTTTTTCGGTTACAGCGGCAGACCGGGAAATCGGGAGGACAGACACACCCCTTCTCCCAGGAGCGGAAGAGGTCCTTTACGATCCTGTCTTCGAGTGAATGGAATGAGATGATGGAGATCCTCCCTCCCTCTTTCAGCATATCGATTCCGCTCTCTATTGCGGTATGGAGATTTTCCAGTTCGTTGTTGACGGCAATTCGGAGGGCCTGAAAGGTCTTCGTGGCAGGATGTATCCTCTTCTGCTTCAAGCGACCGGGCAGGGCACCGGCAATGATCGCTGCAAGCTCGCCCGTCGTTCGTATGGGAGACAGTTTCCGCCTTTCCGAAATTGCACGTACAATCCTTCCGGGCATCATCTCTTCACCATAATCTCTTATGATCTTCTTCAGCTTCTCTTCCGGAAACCCGTTCACGATGTCGAATGCCGTCAGGCTATCGTCCCGATCCATCCGCATGTCGAGCGGCGCGTCCAGAGAAAAGCCAAACCCCCTCTCCGGGGTATCGAACTGGTGGGACGAGACCCCCAGATCCAGGAGGATTCCGTTCACCTTGTCAAAGCCCCGTTCCGAGAGTATGGCGCCGATCCGTGCAAAATTCTCCTTTACCAGCAACACACGTTTTCCGAAGGGTTCGAGCCTGCGTGCCGCCTCGGAAAGCGCGTCTCGATCACGATCAACACCGATCAGGAGGCCGTCCGGGGCAGTCCGCACCAGGATCTCGTACGCGTGCCCTCCTCCCCCGACCGTCCCGTCAAAATAGGCGCCCCCCGGCGTGCAATCGAGCGAACCAACTGCCTCCTTAAGCATAACCGGTTCATGGTAGCATGTTTCACTCATATCCCCAGATCGGCCATGTACTCGCTGAAGGCCTCTACGTTCTGGCTGGAATTTTCAATCTCCTTCTCAAAGCGCTCCCGGTCCCAGATCTCAATACTCCGCCCCATGCCGGCGATGACAATCTCTTTTTCAAGTTTCGCGTATTCCCTGAGGGCAGGCGGTATCAGCACCCTCCTCTGTTCGTTGAACGAGCAGTCAACGGCCCCCGACATGAAGAGGCGCTGGAACGCCCTTACCTCTTTTCTGATGATCGATTGTGCAAAGACTTTCTCCTCGATCGCAACCCATTCATTGTAGGGGAAGACCAGGAGGCACCCGTCCCAGTTCGTGATCACCATCCGCTCGTCGTACTTCTCCGTGAAGACCTGGCACAGCCTGGCCGGGAAGATTATTCTCCCCTTTTCATCAATGGTGTGGTAGTATCTTCCTCTAAATACTGGCAATGACAGAGACCTCCACAATCATCCACTTTGCTCCACTTGATCGAACTATAAAAGCGCGTGGCGGCTTTGTCAAGAAAAAAACGCTATTTCTGTCTTTTAATCTGATATTTTAGGACTGCTCTGTTGTGATCGATCAGATTGGACGAAAAGTGATGTGAACCGTTGTTCTTCGATACGAAATAGAGATAATCCACCGGGGCCGGGTAGAGAGCGGCTCTGATGGCCTCCAGTCCCGGATTACAGATAGGTCCCGGGGGCAGGCCTTTGATACGGTAGGTGTTGTACGGCGTCTTTTTCGCAAGATCCTCCTTTCTGAGGTTTCCATCAAAGTCCTCGATATCGTAGATGACCGTCGGATCGCTCTGGAGCCGCATGCCCCTCTGCAATCTGTTATGGAAGACAGCCGATATCAGAGGCTTTTCCTCTTTCGGACCCCCTTCCTTTTCGATGATGGAGGCAAGGGTCACCACCTCTTTCGCCGTAAGATCGAGCTCCTCCACCCTTTTCAGCATATCGGGCGTCATGGCCTTTCTGAACTGTCTCACCATGAACCGTATGATCCCCTCTTCCCCCATGGACTTGTTGAGGGTGTGGGTATCGGGGAAGAGGTACCCTTCGGCGCTGTCACCCACTATGCCGAGGGAAGACAGCAGCCCGCTTTCGGTCGCAAGGCTGATAAAGGTTTCCCGGTCGGCAAGTCCCTGCTCTTCCAGACGGTCCGCTATCCGGCGCAGGGTAAATCCCTCCGGTATGAATACCTGGTATTCCTTGATCTTCCCCTCGACCAGCCGTTCCAACACGGCCATCGGGGTCATGGAGCTGCGCAGATCATACTCGCCCGCCTTGATCTGTTTGGACGCACCCGTTACAAAGGCCAGGATGGAGAACCCGTTTCTATGCCTGAGCAGTCCCGCCTTGTCCAGGATATCGGCCGTCTCGGCGAATGAGGTGCCCCGGGGGATCTCCACCGTTACCTCCCGGTACTCGAAATCGATCGGGCTGTTCGCATAATTAAAGAAAATCAGCAGCAGGATGGATATGCCCGCCACACATACCACGCCTGCGGCCGCTCCCGCTTTGAACCACTTATTTTTCATGGTTTTTGCTCTCTATGGGGGATCTCGGGTTGCATTTCGTGAGCGGTACTCTCCGAGGAGCGCGGACGATGATCCAGATAATCCTGGAGGATAATGGCCGCCGCCATCTGGTCAACAATCGCCTTTCTCTTCCTGTGATTCACGTCCGCTTCTCTGAGGAGACCCTCCGCCTCTTTCGTGGAGAGGGCTTCGTTCCATCTGACGACGGGGATGTCAATTCCCTCTTCAAGTGCCGCAACAAATCCGTTCACCTTCTCGCACTGGATCCCTTCCGTGCCGTCCAGCCTGACCGGATATCCGACAACGACCCGCTCGGCACCGTACTCACGCACCAGCGCCGCAATCCGCTCGATATCCCTTTTCCAGTATCTCCGTGCAACAGTCGCTACACCCCTGGCGATCATCCCCAGTTCGTCGCAGACCGCCACCCCGATCCGCCGGTCACCATAGTCAAGGCAAAGTATTCTCATAGTCTGCCGTATTTCATACCACATTCACCATGATATTACAAAAGAGGATCACCGGAACGGAAGAATCACCGGCCCAGACAATCTCCTTGTGCAAAGGGCATGTTTTTGTTATTTCTGCGACAGGTCCCCGTTCAGAAACAAGGGGCATCGGACGGAATACATGAAACACATCATCCTGGGAACAGCGGGGCACGTCGACCACGGAAAGACCTCTCTCATCAAGGCCCTCACCAACGTGGATACGGACCGGCTCAAGGAGGAAAAAGAGCGCGGTATCACGATCGAACTGGGGTTCGCCCCCCTCATCCTCCCGGATGGGCAGCGGATCGGGATTGTGGATGTCCCCGGTCATGAGAAGTTCGTGAAGAACATGGTCGCCGGCGCCGGCGGGATCGACCTGGTCGCGCTGGTGATCGCGGCCGACGAGGGCGTCATGCCCCAGACGCGCGAACATCTCGAAATATGCGAACTTCTCGGAATCAAGAGGGGGCTCGTGGCCCTTTCGAAGATAGACATGGTGGACGCTGAATGGCTCGCCCTCATACAGGAAGACATCCGGGACTTCCTGGAGGGAACCTTCCTTGAAGAAGCGCCGATTATCCCGCTGTCATCGGTCACCGGCGCCGGGCTTCCGGAGTTCATTGAAGCGTTGGGCACAATCATTGCCACGCTGGATGAACGGGCGGACTCGGGCCTCTTCAGGCTTCCGGTGGACCGTGTTTTTACAATGAAGGGCTTCGGCACGGTGGTGACGGGAACGCTGGCCTCCGGAAAGATACGGGTCGGCGATACCGTTGCGATCATGCCCCCGGGAGCACAGGCAAAGATCCGCGGCATCCAGGTCCACAACGAGACGGCGGATGCAGCGCAGGCAGGGCAGAGAACCGCCATCAACCTTCAGGGGGTCGATCGGACAACGATAGAGCGGGGCTACGTCCTCACCCGCCCCTCCACCTTCGAGGCATCGAACCGCCTGGATATCCACCTGCGATACCTGCCCGGCGCGGGGAGGAAACTGAAAAACCGGACCCTCGTCCGGTTCCATACGGGGACCAGCGAGACGATTTCGAGGATTATCTTCCCGGACCGGGAGGAACTGGAACCGGGGGGGGCGGCATACGCGCAGGTGACCACTGACACCCCGGTGATAGCCATGTCGGGAGACCGGTTCGTCATCCGGAGTTATTCCCCGGTTACCACGGTCGGGGGCGGAGAGATCACGGACCCCCTCGCCCGGAAACGCCGGGGCCACGTGGCATCCGGTGAGGCCGAGATGCTTCACCGCGGAACGGGAGAGGAGAAAACGGGCATCATACTGAAGAGGGCCGGTCTGGACGGCATATCGAGTCTGAGTCTCGCGATACGGACCGGCCTTTCCCACGGCGAAGAGGAGAAGATCCTTGAGAAGATGCTCTCCGAGAAGAAGGCGCTCCTGATCGACCGCGACGAACGAAAGGTCGTCTCGTCGTGGGCATACCGTGATTTCCAGGATCGGATGCTCGCCGAGATCGCGTCATATCACAAGAAATATCCCCTGAAGGAGGGAATTTCCAGAGAGGAACTGAGAACCACCCTTGGAGGGTTCATCGGTCCCAAGCTCTTCGGCAAGGCGTTGAAAGATCTGGAAGACGAGGGAAAGATCGTCGCGGCGCAGGAGAACGTCCGGATCGCAAGCCACGCGGTGAACCTGAAAGACGAAGAAATAGAACTCAGGGAGAGGATCACCGACATATACCGGAGGGCCGCCCTGACCCCTCCCCTGACAAAGGAACTGATGGAACAGTTCCCCGGGAAGAAGAAGGCGGCAACCGATGTCCTGAACGTCATGCTCGGCATGAGCACTCTCGTCAAGGTCAATGAGGAGCTGTACTTCCACCGGGAGGCCCTCGACCGGCTGCGGGAGGACTACCGGGCGCTCCTCGTCAAAGACGGCAAGGCCTCCCCCGCCACCTTCAAGGAGTTGACGGGGCTTTCGCGCAAGTTTATCATCCCCCTTATGGAATATTTCGACAAGACCAAACTGACCATCCGGGTCGAAAACCACCGGATGCTGAGGGAGAGGACACAGTGAAGGGTCCCACGGAACGGATCGAGGTAAGCCTTTACCGGGAGGGCTCGGTTTCTCACGTCTTGGAACCGGTCGTCAGGGAGGAATCCGTGGAGGTATTCCTGAACGACCGGAAGGTCGCGACCATCGCCTGCACGGGGATCCATCTCGATGAGCTGGCGGTGGGGTTCCTCCGGTCGATTGGCGCCCTCAGGGTGCTTGAAGATATAGAGGCCATCACGGTATACCCCGAAGGATCGAGGGTCGACGTCCGGACAACGGAAGAGATCCAGCCGGGACAGAGCCCTTCGGAGCTGCTTGTCCTGTCCAGCGGGACACAAACAGGGGGATCGGGAACGGGGAGGGGCCCCATTACATCCGATATCTCCATATCGGCCAAGACGGCGATCGCACTCATGGAGGAGCTTTTGACCTCATCCGAGCTCCATGAGACGACCCATGGAACCCACTGCTCCGCCCTCGCCGACACGGAAAGGATCATCGTTTCGCGGGACGATATCGGGCGGCACAACACCATCGATATGCTGGGCGGGTACGCCCTCCTGGGCGACATCGACTGCTCCGACAAGGTAATCGTGAAGACGGGGAGGGTATCCTCGGAGATCGCGCAGAAGGCGTGGATGCTGGGGGTCCCCATCATGATCTCCCACTCGGTCCCGACCTCGCAGGCGGTCGGCATCCTGGGGGACGCCGGCATCACCCTTGTCGGCCACGTGAGAAACAACACATTCAAGGTATACACCAACGAAAGGCGGGTGCGGTTTTGAGCATAAAGCAGGTCCACGTGAAAGACATACGGGCGGGAGACCGGGTTGAAGATCTGTTCCTCGTCACGGAAAAGAACATGGCCATATCCCAGAAGGGAAACCCCTACCTGAACCTCAAGCTCAGAGACGAAACGGGCGAGGTCGACGGGAGGGTATGGGACAGGGCTGCCGAGATGAACGACACCTTCCGGGCGGGGGACATCATCCACATCCAGTCTCAGGCGGTCAGTTTCAGGAACGTCGTGCAGCTCTCCATATCGAAGATCAGCGTCGTCGACGACCCGTCGGTCACCCCCGCCGATTACCTGCCGTCATCCGCCTCGGACATTTCCGAGATGTTCGAGGGGCTCACGGAGATTATCGGGACCGTCCGGAACCCGCACCTCAGGGCCCTCTTGGATCGCATATTCGGAGACGAGGAGACGGCGAACGCCTTCCGGAAGGCCCCCGCCGCAAAGAGCTTCCACCACGCGTACATAGGGGGGCTCCTCGAACACACGCTCTCCGTGACCCGACTCCTCGACATGGTGACCCGCCACTACCGGCAGGTGAACCGCGATCTCGTCATCACGGGAGGGATCCTGCACGACATCGGGAAGATCTACGAACTCTCCTTCGACGGCACGATGGATTACACCGACGAGGGTCGGCTTGTCGGGCACATCGTCCTGACGGTGGAGTTGGTGAACGAAAAGATCGCCGCGATCGAAGGCTTCCCGAAACAGCTCGCCCTCGAGCTCCGGCACACCCTCCTCAGCCATCACGGGACCCTGGAATTCGGCTCCCCGAAACGCCCCAAGACGGTGGAGGCCCTCATTGTAAACGCTATTGATGATCTGGACGCCAAGACGAAGGCGTTCGAAGAATCGATCAGAGGCCCGAGTGAATCGAACTGGACACCCTACCACCGCCTTCTCGATCGGTTCATCTACAGGGGACAGGCCCCGGACGGAGCGGATCGGGAAGGGGAGGAATGAGGGTTACCAGGACCTCCGGGGACCGAATATCGCGGTCCCGATCCTGACGATGGTTGCCCCCTCCTCCACGGCGACCGGGTAATCCCCCGACATCCCCATGGAGAGCTCGCGCAGATCGACGCCCGCTATCTCCTCCGCCACGATGCGGTCCCGCAGCTCCCTCAGGACAACGAAGTACGGCCGGGCCTCTTCGGGATCATCGAACCAGGGAGGCATCGTCATCAGCCCCCGGACCGAGAGGTTCCCGAGACGCGCGATTTCCCTCACCAGGGCGGGGGCCTCCTCAGCGCGGACTCCGCTCTTGCTCTCCTCGCCGCTGACGTTCACCTCGACAAGGATGTCCGTCATCCGCCCCGCGGCAGCGGACCGTCTGTCGAGCTCCACGGCCAGCCCCAGCCGGTCGACGGAGTGGATCATATCGAACAGTCTGATCGCGGACTTCGCCTTGTTGGACTGCAGGTGGCCGATCATGTGCCACTTCACATCCACCCCCATCGTCTCGATCTTCCGCTTCGCCTCCTGGACGTAATTCTCCCCCATGATATCCACGCCGGCCTCGATCGCTTCCAGGATCCGGGCATCGTCGACCGTCTTGGTCACGGCCATCAGACTGACCGCTGAAGGGTCTCGTCCCGACCTGAGGGCCGCCTCGGCGATACGTTCCCGTATTCTCCGTATGTTATCTCTTACTGACGACATGCCGATTCTCCCTTCAAGCCAGCCTCAGTGCCCCGGCCTTTTTCATCGCGGTCACGACCTCGGACAGGGGGAGACCGATCACGTTCGTGTGTGAGCCGCGGATCTCCCTGATGAAGAAGGAGGCCTTCCCCTGGACGGCGTATCCCCCCGCCTTGTCATAGGGCTCATCCGTCCGCGTGTACCAATCCATCTCATCCGCGGAGATCTCCTTGAACAAGACGCCGGAACGGACGGCTTCGTTGGCGACGACCCCCTCCCTTCCCCTCACGAGGGCAAACCCCGTGATGACCGTGTGCTCGCGGCCACTCAGTAGGCCGAGCATCCTCCTGGCCTCCGCTGGCGTTGATGGTTTCCCCAGCATCTCTCCATCTATGACCACGACGGTGTCCGCCCCCAGGACCCACCTCCCCGGGTGCGCGCGGGACACCGCGAGGGCCTTTTCCCTCGAGAGTCTCAGGACGTGGTCTTCCGGGGATTCGCCGTCCAGCGGTTTTTCATCGATATCACTCGGAATGATCTCGAAATCCGGTATCAGCGCCCCGAGCAACTCCCTGCGGCGGGGGGAGGCCGATGCCAGGATACATGACGCCTGCATGTTCATAGTGCCCATATCTCCTTGTTGCGCAGGGGGCGGAAATCGGCCGGACGTTCAGATGGCATCGGGAACACACCTGACCATAACCCTCCTCGTCCGGGGACCGTCGAATTCACAGAAAAAGATCGACTGCCAGGTTCCCAGGACAAGATCGCCCCCCTCTACCAGGATGACCTCCGAGGGGCCAAAGAGGGACGCCTTGATGTGCGCGGCGGAGTTCCCCTCCATATGCCGGTAATGATCATCGAGGGGAACCATCGTGTCCAGCTCAGCGAGGATGTCTCTCGACACATCGGGGTCCGCGTTTTCGTTGATGGTGACCGCCGCGGTGGTGTGAGGCACAAACAGACGGCACACCCCGCTCTTTACCCCGCTCTTTTTCAGGACAGCGCCCACCTCCCGGGTAATATCGATCATCTCGAATCGCGCGTGGGTCCTTACGGTGAGTTGTTCCATAGCGTCCTCCACACCGGCAGAGGGGCCGGACGGATCGCGGCCCCGGATGATGCGTCCCGACTGCAATATATCGTTTGACTTATTATACAGTATTGTCTATACTTTACGCATCGCAACGCACAGAGCCAGCCCCTCACCCGGAAGAGAGGCACATGATTCTTTCACGGGGAGGGTCCCCGAAGGACGATCATGAAGCCCGAAAACTTTTTAGAGAGGGTGTCCCTGTTCCAGTCACTCAGTCACGACGACAGGGCATGCCTGGCCGCCGCTCTCAAACGCCGTTCTCTCAAGAAAGGGGAGGCCCTCTTCCGCAAGGGTGACGAGGGAACCTCACTGTACATTGTCAAATCGGGGAGTGTCAAGGTTGTTCTTCCCTCTGAGATGGGGGATGAGGTTGCGGCGGCGATCCTGGCCGAGGGAGACTTCTTCGGCGAGATGGCCCTCCTGGACGGCATGCCCCGTTCGGCCGATGTGGTGGCACTCGAACCTTCCGAACTGCTGGCCCTGAATCAGAAGGATTTCCTGGCATTCCTGAAGGGGAACGAGGAGGCCATCCTGGCGATCTTCTCCTACCTCACCCTGCGTCTGCGCAGGACGGACGAGCTCCTCGAGGATGCCCATTTTCTCAACATTCCGGCGAGATTTGCCCGGCGGCTTGTCGAACTGGCCAGGGCACACGGACGCCGGAGGGCAGAGGAAGGACCGATAGAGATCGATCTGCGCCTCACCCAGAAGGATCTTGCCAGTATCGTGGGAACGACGCGGGAAAGCATCAACAAAGAGTTGCGGATCCTGCGCGAGAAGGGACTGGTCAACACTGAGGGAAACACCCTGCAGATCATTGATCTGGAACGCCTCGAGAAACGAGCCCGTCTGCATGCACCCGCCGTGTGATACGCTTCACACCAAAGAGATGAAGCGCTTCATTGCGTTCACCAATAATCTTTAGTATAGATAATGCAAACCGGTTTGCCCATCAGGGAAATCCAGTTTTTCTGATAAATAACGGTAGGTTGTGCTAATGGTGCCTTACGCGCAATATCTTTCGGGGATCTTCTCGGCGGTTCTGGGTGCTGTGGTCGGGAGCTTTCTCAATGTATGTATCCACCGGCTTCCCTCGGGAGCGTCCATCGCGCTGCCGGCATCCCACTGCCCGGACTGCGGACACCCCATACGGCTCTGCGACAATATTCCAATCCTCAGCTACCTGCTCCTCAGGGGAAGGTGCCGCAACTGCGGTGAAAGGATATCTCCGATCTACCCGGCGGTCGAACTGCTGACCGCTGTCATCTCACTGCTCCTCTTCGGAAAGTACGGGTTGTCCGGTGCATATCTCGCCTCTTTCCTGTTCACGTGCGCCCTGATCGTCATCACCTTCGTCGACCTGAAACACCAGATTATCCCCGACGTGATCACCCTCCCCGGGATACCGCTGTTCGCGCTGGCGGCGGTCCTCTTCACCGACGTGACGTTCAGGGATTCCCTCATCGGCATCCTGGCGGGCGGAGGATTTCTCTTTCTGGTCGCCCTCGGCTATCAGCTCCTGACAAAGCGAGAGGGAATGGGAGGGGGTGACATAAAACTGCTGGCCATGCTGGGGGGATTTCTGGGATGGCAGTCCCTCTGGTTCATCATTATGGCGGCATCTCTTGTCGGCGCGGTCGTGGGCATATTCTTCATGATTGCCAGGGGGAAAGACACGAAATACGCCATTCCCTTCGGCCCGTTTCTGTCCATCGCCGCCGTCGCCTATATCTTTCTGGGCGATCCCCTTATGAGAGGCATATTCCTGAGATGACACAGAATGCCGGCGATAGGGGGTTCACCCTCGTGGAGATGATGATCGTGGTCACCGTCATGGCGATCCTCGCTGCCGTTGCGGCGCCGAATTTCACGTCCTACATGACTCACCGGCGGCTGAACGGAGCGGCACGGCAGATCATGACGGACCTGATGGAGGCACGGATGAGGGCGGTCAGCCAGAACAACCGGTTCAAGGTATTCTTTCTGGACGATGGCCACCGGTACACGATCCTGGACGACAGCAACAATAACAACACCGAGGACAGCGGCGAGACGAGCACGACGAAGGACATCCGGGATGTGTACCGCGATGTGACCTTCAGCGCGACCGCCGATCCGATCTTCTACCCGCGGGGGACTGCGTACGGGACCACGGTCACCCTCACGAACTCCGGCGGATCGAAGAGTGTGACCGTGGCGACCGCGGGCCGGGTGAAGATACAGTAAGGGGAAAACAGATGAGCAGAGTCGCCGGTTCGAACGGGTTCACCCTGATAGAGGTCCTGATAGCCATCATCGTCCTCGTCATCGGCCTGCTGGGTGTCGCGGGCATGGCAACGACCGTCATCACCGGGAACACCCTGGGGAGAGAGCTCACCTCCGCCACAACGCTGGCCCAGGACAAGATCGAAGAATTGAAGAGCGCGGCCTACGCGGACATCACAACCGGTTCAGACACACGGGAGTCCATCTACACGAGGACATGGACGGTCACCGCCGATTCCCCCGTCGCCGGCATGAAAACCATCGATATCGCAGTGGCCTTCTCATGGAAAGGCACCTCTCATACCGTTACGCTCAAGACGATGGTGGCGGAATGATGCAGTATTCTCCAAAAAAGGGGGTGTTGCTCTTCGCCCCGAACAGCGACTGTGGTTTCACCCTGATCGAACTGCTGATCGCCATGGCCGTCGGTCTCGTTCTCCTCGGTGCCATGTACGGCGCCTTCACGGCGTACAACAAGACCGTGGGGACGCAGGAACAGGTCGCCGAGATGCAGCAAAATGCAAGGGCAGCCATGGACCTCATGACCAGAGAGATACGGATGGCGGGGTACGACCCCCTCGGCTCGGCGGGAGCGGGGATCGTCAGTGCCTCTTCCGATGCCATTACCTTCACTCTCGACATAACGAATGACGATGGAACAGGTCCTTCCGACGGGGATACCGGCGATTCAAACGAATATATCACCTACTCGCTCTATACGACAGACGGTATCCAGAAACTCGGTCGCAAGTCGACGGCAACCGCCACCAATCAACCGATTGCCGAACATGTCCAATCTCTTGCGTTTCAGTACTGGAAAGCGAGCGGCGGGACCGCCGCCACGACGGCGGAGATACGCCGCATACAGATTGCCGTTACGGTGCAGACCGCCAGGCCCGATCCGGAATATCCCTCAAACGGCGGGTATCGGCGATACACCCTGACGTCGGTTGTAACCCCGAGAAATCTCGGGCTGTAAAGGAGGTCCCCACCTCATGGAGACACAAAGACACCTTGACATTTTTCCGGGAGACGAAAAAGGAATGGTACTCGTCGTCGTGCTGCTCCTGATCGTCGTTTCCATTATCGCCGGAACCACGGCCTTGATGCAGACCTCGACGGATCTGAAGATCAGCAGAAATTACAGGGCGGGCAAAGAGGCATTTTACAACGCCGATGCGGGCGCACAGTACGTCCTGAAAAAACTGGTCGGCGACCTGAACTCCGGGGCGGTCGATCTGACCGCAGATCCCATACCTCTGACCTACTCCGCGCCGAGCGGTTTTTCCTTTGCTCCGTCTGCTTCCCTGACCTCATTGGGGAACGACCGGTACCGCTTTCGGGTAACGGGGTATGGATCTTCCGACGCAGAGGTGACCCTCGAGGTTGTTCTCTCCGCAAAAAAGGATAGTGTCTTCGATTACGGTCTCTTCACGAACGGGCTCCTGGACCTGAAGGCGGATGCCCATGTGTACAGTTACGATTCCCGTGACACCCCCAATCCCGATCCGACAACCTTCCCCGGCGCATCCACGGGTGAAGCCGACATTGCGAGCAACACGGCGATTACCACCCATATGGCGACGTATATCGACGGTGATCTCGCCCTGGGGGAAGACACCTCCGATCCGCCGGTTGCCGCCACATGGACCGACGACGGGACCCCGACCGTTACCGGTACGGCCGGAGTAACGGTAGAGCATGTCGATTCGGACCCGCTGGGGGCAAATGATCCGACATCTGCACTCTACGCCAAGTTTGCCGACGTCATCACCAACAACGACAACGGCATCGAAGATGACGGTTCCCCCCTCGAGGGTGCCACCATGATATACCTCAGCAACGGCGAGACCCTGACACTGACGGCCGGCGATTACTACCTCACGGGGATTGTCCTGAGAAACGGGTCGACCCTTGAGATAGACGCGACCGATGGCCCTATCAACATCTATCTCAGCGGAACCATCGATGCGGAGGACGGCGAGCTCGAGGCGAAAAACGGTTCCACCATCAACAACCTGTCACAGCCGACCGACTTTACCATCTTCTCGAGCGCCTACCAGAACATTACTTTCAAACACTCCAGTGATTTCAAGGGAATGATCTACGCTCCGAACGCCCACATCGACCTGAGAAACGAAGCCGGCGTTTACGGCCTGATCTGGGGGAACACGGCAACGATTCACAACTCGGGGAATTTCTACTTCGATGAGGCGATACAGGACGCCTACACATCAAACAGCTACACCGTGGAGATCGTCTCCTGGAAAGACGCATCCCTCGACAGCTGACAGCCGTTCCGGCTCCGAAGGATATGAGCCCGCTCCCCGGTGGGGAGGTTACTGACTCTTCCACCAGCCTGCGGGGACTGTTCCACCATTTTTCTTGGCAACTTCATCCGTCAGGGCGTATATCGCATCGGAAATCTTCTTGACGGCACCTCTCGCCTCCCCCATGGCCTCGGCATCCCCTTTGTCGGTAGCCTCCCGCAGCCTCTCCAGCGCCCTGCCGAGTTCGGCGTCGAGTTGCTCCTTTTTTCCCCGGTAGTATCTGAGGTCCGCCTTCTCTTCGGACTCCGCACTGACACGATCACCCGTTCGTAACGGCGCCGTTATCGGTCCCCGTCCGCCGATTACTCGGGTATGCGTCACTTTTTCCGGGAGGATCTTCTCTATCTTCCTGACCGAATCCTTCCGGACACCCGCAATCCCCCCATGGAAATAAAATTTTACCTGGTCTCCCTCGCTCCAGCACCGGGAAACAGTCAACTCTCCCCCGTTTTTCAGACGGATCCTGCAGGAGTCCTCACCGATCGCGGGAAGGGGAAGGGAGAGCAGAATGATCATCAATATCAGGCCTGATTTCTTCATAATCAAGGGCACCGCCATTTATATATATCTGAAACAATAGAAGAAACGGATTCCCGTGTCAACCATTTTTATGAAGGGACACCGGGGATACCAACTGGCGTAAATTGCAGAAAACCGTCAAAACCTCTTGACTTGAAAGGACCATGCAGATATAGTGCCCGCACAGGTCAAAATTTGAAAAGCCGGAAGGGAATAGCTATGGGTACCGAAAAGAGATACTGCTCCATATGCGCATGGCGGGGAACCTGTGCAAAGCGGTTTTCCATTTCCAAGGATGCCAGCGGAAGGGTCCATTGCCCGGACTTTACAAGAGATCTTGCAATCAAAGATAGAGATATCGACGATATAGTTAAACAAGACGAACAGGCAGGGGGGCAGGAAAAATAACAACTGCATAACAAGCGTCATTCGAGATTGATCACAAAGGTTGGCCTCCGGGCCAACTTTTTCGTTTTGTACACCACAGAGAAGACACAATATGAAGAAAAAGCTCATCGAACTCTTGGAGAAAGCTATTAATTCCTGCCTGAAGAAGGGGATATTGAAAGAAACGGACATCCCCTCCATAGAGGTAGCGCTTCCGCGAGAAGGCGCTCACGGAGATTACGCCTCCAACATCGCAATGGTACTCGCATCAAGCCAGAGAGAGGCCCCTCGCAGGATAGCCGAGCGCATCGTCGAGAACATCGACGATGACGACGGGATTATCGACAAGACGGAGATAGCCGGACCGGGTTTCATCAACTTCTTCATCAGGCACACCGCATGGGCCGCCCTCCTAGATGAGGTGGATGAACTCGGAGACCGGTACGGCCAATCCGCTATTGGAAAAAATTCAAAGGTCCAGGTCGAATTTGTGAGCGCCAACCCCACGGGTCCTCTCCATATAGGGCACGCCAGGGGCGCCGTCATCGGTGATGTCATCGCCGGTATCCTCCAGGCATCGGGGTTCTCCTTATCCAGGGAATACTACATAAACGATGCCGGCAACCAGATGAACACGCTGGGAGAATCCGTGTACTACCGGTATCTGGAACTGATGGGTGAGACCGTCTCATTCCCCGAGACCTGCTACCAGGGGGGATACATCACGGACCTCGCCCGCGAGATACATGAGAAATTCGGCGACCGATTCCGCTTCGACAGAGAGGAGGCGATTCCCTTTCTCACGGAGTATGCGGCGGGCTCCATTCTCGAGGGGATCAAGGAAGATCTCGAGACGCTGGGTGTGATCTTCGACCGATATTTCAGCGAAAAGGAACTGTACAGAAACAACGATGTGGAAAAGATCCTGCAGAAGCTCAGGGAGGAGGGGTTCATATACGAAGAAGGGGGGACATTCTGGTTCAGGACGACGGACTTCGGAGACGAGAAGGACCGGGTCGTCGTCAGAGAAAACGGAGCTCCCACGTACTTCGCGGCCGACATCGCGTATCATCTCAACAAATACGAACGGGGCTTCGACCGGGTCATCAACGTATGGGGGGCGGACCACCACGGATACATACCGCGGATGCAGGCGTGCATTCAGGCCCTCGGCAGGAAAAAGGAGGACCTGGAGGTCGTCCTTGTCCAGTTGGTCAATCTCCTCAGGGGGGGCGTCCCCGTCCCCATGTCAACCAGGGCCGGAGAATTCGTCACCATACGGGAGGTGACCAACGAAGTGGGAAAGGACGCGGCCCGGTACAATTTTCTAATGAGGAGGTCCAACAGTCACCTGGACTTCGATCTTGAGGTTGCCAAGGCGCAGTCAAACGAAAATCCCGTATATTACGTACAGTATGCCCACGCCAGGATCTGCAGCATCATGAGGAACGCCGAGGAACAGGGGTTCCGGGTTCCGGCGTACCAAGAGATCAACCCCGATCTGCTGACCAAGCCGGAAGAACGCGAGCTTATCAAGATCATCGACTCGTACCCGGAGATCGTCGAGGGGAGCGCACAGACGCTCGAGCCGCACCGCATACCGTACTATATCAACGACCTCGCCTCCGTATTTCACAGCTTTTACAACAAGCACAAGGTCGTTTCGGATAATGCCGAACTGACAAAGGCGAGACTGTTTTTGATCAAATCAGCCGGAACAGTAATCCGGAATGCCCTCAATCTATTGGGGGTTTCAGCACCGGAACGCATGTGAGCTTCGAGTCGCCACGGTTCAGATCCCGGACAAGGGTACCCCGATGTCGCAGAAAAGCGAAGAGTTTGAATTCAAACTGGGCAGATCCGGCCTGATGTTTTTCACCTTTGCCATCGCGCTGGTTCTGCTGTTCGCCTTTGTATGCGGGGTGATGGTCGGGAAAAACATTGAAAGCTACCCGGAGAAGATCGCCAGAGGCATCCCGGAAGTGATCAAGGAGACGATTGCAAAAGGCATGGATAGTGAACCGGATACGGCCGGGCGCGATGTCTTCCCGGATGAGGATCAGGGTGATGCCGTCACGGATATGCCTGCAGCGGAAGAAAAGGTCGAGTTTACCTTTTACGACAGGCTCAAGGAGACCGGGGAGAACGTAAAAGAAACCTTCGCGGCCCAGGAGGCCACCCCCTCCGACACGGCAGAAGCACCACCTGAGAAGAGAGACGAGGGAGGGTTATACACGATTCAGGTGGCATCTTTCAGGGACAGAGGCATGACTGACGGATTGAAGGAGAAACTGTCCCACATGGGATATACCCCGCGAATAGACGAGGCAACCCTCCCGCGGACCGGAAAGTGGTTTCGTGTGAAGATTCAGGGCTTTGCCACGTATGACGAGGCAAGGAAGGCCGCCTCCCTTGTGGAGAGCAAGATCAAGGGGATCAAGTGCCTGATCATCAAGAACAGAGAATCGGAATAGATCGCCATGTTTGAAAATCTGACCGAGAAACTGGATGCGGTCTTCAAGAAACTGAGAGGAAGGGGCGTTCTCGACGAGGAAACCGTCAAGGCAGCCATGAAGGATATTCGGATGGCGCTCCTCGAGGCGGACGTCAACTTCAGGGTAACCAAGAGATTCATAGAGGACGTCAGCCAGCGGGCCGTCGGCCGGGAGGTCCTGGACAGCATAACCCCCGGGCAACAGATCGTCAAGATCGTCCACAACCGGCTCGTCGAACTGATGGGAGCGGAACGCTCCCATCTGAATCTCTCCAACCGGTTCCCCGCACCTGTCATGCTGGTGGGTCTCCAGGGATGCGGCAAGACAACCACCGCGGCGAAACTCGCCCGTTACCTCAAAAACCAGGGAAACAGAGTCTCGCTGGTTCCCGCGGACGTCTATCGCCCGGCGGCCATTGAACAGCTGAAGATACTCGGGGAAAAGATCGGCGTGAATGTCTATGATCCACAGGGTCAGAGCGACCCGGTCAGGATCTGTGTCGAAGCCGTCGAAGACGGGCAGGCGAACGGCTTAGACACCCTGATCATCGACACCGCCGGCCGGCTGCACATCGATGACGAACTGATGGACGAACTGAAGCGGATCAAGGATGCCGTGGACCCGTCCGAGATCATATTCGTCGCCGATGCCATGACGGGTCAGGATGCCGTCTCGGTCGCCGAGAGATTCGATGAACTGCTCGATATACACGGCGTGGTCCTGACAAAGATGGACGGCGATGCGCGCGGCGGAGCCGCGCTGTCTCTGAAGGAGGTCACCGGGAAACCGGTCAAGTTCATCGGAATGGGCGAGCAGACAGACGCCCTGGAGGTCTTTCATCCGGAACGCATGGCGTCGAGGATCCTGGGCATGGGGGATATCCTGACCCTGGTTGAAAAGGCCCAGACGGCGATCGACGAAAAGGCCGCACGGGAGATCGAACGGAGAATCCGGAAGGATGCATTTACCCTCAATGATCTGAAAAAGCAGCTGGGGCAGATACGGAAGATGGGGTCGCTTGAAGATATTCTCGGGATGATCCCGGGATTCGGCAAGGCAAAGGCCCTGAAGAACGCCTCACCGGACGAACGGGAACTGGTGAAGACGACCGCCATCATCGATTCCATGACGGAGGAAGAACGCGTCAACTACAAGATCATAGACGGTCAGAGGAGAAAGAGGATCGCCGGGGGGAGTGGTACTACGGTGCAGGATGTCAATAGGGTCCTCAAAAACTACATCGAGATGAGAAAGATCATGAAAAGGCTGACAAAGGGCGGCATGAAATCGATGGGGAGAGGAAAATTACCCTTTAAATAAAACAAAACATATGCTAATAGAGGAAGTTAGTCCAAAAACATCAGGAGGTGATACCCCACGGAATGGCAGTGAAAATAAGATTAACACGAATGGGTGCGAAAAAGAAACCATTCTACAGAATTGTGGTGGCCGATACCGAGGCGCCGAGGGATGGAAGGTTCATCGAAATAGTTGGCAATTACGATCCTTTGAAGGACCCGGCCGAGATAAACATCAAGGGAGACCGGGTAGCTGAATGGCTGTCAAAGGGGGCCAAACCGACGCAGACGGTGCTGAGCCTCCTCAAGAAGAAGGGGCTGGCCGAAGACGGAAGAAGCTGAAAGAACTCGGATATAGGGTTTGGGTAGTACGAAACCATCTTCATCTTACGTATTCCAACAACCACGGGGAGAGGTGCTGCGATGAAAGATTTGGTCAAGTATATGGCTCAGGCTTTGGTAGACTATCCCGATAAAGTCGAGTGTACTGAGGTGGTTGGCGAACAGACTTCCGTCATTGAATTGAGGGTGGCAAAGGATGACCTGGGGAAGGTCATAGGCAAACAGGGGAAAACCGCAAAGGCGATGAGAACCATCTTGAGCGCAGCGTCATCCAAGATACACAAACGGGCGGTTCTCGAAATCATAGAATAAGTGAATGACCTGCTCGAGATAGGAAAAATTGTAAAATCCAGCGGCCTCAAAGGCCGGCTCAAGGTTCTTTCATATTGTGAATCAATTCGGGAACTCGAAGCGCTGACGGGTGTGTTCGTCGGTGGGGACAGCGAGCATGTGTCTCATTTCAACGTGGGATATTGCCGTGTGAGAGGGGGATCTTCTTTTTTCCTCGGCCTCGAGGGGATCGAAGACCCGGAGAAGGCCGGTGAGCTGGTAGGGCAATCCGTCTTTATACCCCCGGAGCGGCTTCCGGACGGCGAATACTACTGGAGAGATATTATAGGGCTTGATATCGTTACGGAAGATGGCCACAGGCTGGGGTACGTCACGACCATCCTGCCGACGGGAAGTAACGATGTCTACATCTGCAGCGGCGGGGAACGTGAGATCCTCATTCCGGCATTTGAGGACGTGGTGCGAAAGATCGATATCGAACAGGGCCTTATGGTTGTGAGGCTGCCCGAAGGGCTGTAGCATGATTGTCTTTGATATCCTGTCCGTCTTCCCGGAGATGTTTCAATCCCCCCTTGGCAGCAGTCTCCTCAAGAAATCCATAGACAAGGGCCTCGTCGAGGTAAACCTTCATAATATCAGGGATTATACCAGGGACAAACACAGGACGACAGACGATACCCCCTACGGAGGCGGCGGCGGGATGGTGATGAAGGTCGAACCTGTGGAGCGCGCTTTGGAGACCATCACCCCCCCGGGGAAGGGAAGATGCGTCATCCTTCTCTCACCGCAGGGTGAGCCGTTCACGCAGAAGATCGCGGAGGAACTTTCCCGCTGTCCCAGGCTCGTCCTGATATGCGGGCATTACGAGGGGATAGACGAGCGAATCAGAGAACACCTGGTCGAAAGGGAGATATCGATAGGGGACTACGTCCTGAGCGGCGGGGAACTTCCCGCGATGATCGTGATCGACGCTGTGTGCCGTCTGGTGCCTGGCTTCGTGGGAAACAGCGAATCGGTCCGGTCCGATTCCTTTTCGATCGGCCTCCTGGAAGGCCCTCACTATACGAAACCCCGGGAATACAAGGGATGGACGGTTCCTGAGGTGCTCCTTTCGGGACACCAGAAGAGGATCGATGAGTGGCGACGCAGGGAATCTCTCAGACGAACCCTGACCAGGAGACCGGATCTGCTCGAGCAGGCCGACCTTACGGAAGAAGACAAGAGAGTCCTCGAAGAATTGAGGAGAGAAGGCATTGAGTCTGCGTGATGCGTCCCGAGAACCTGTACATCGCTCTTTTACACTACCCGGTTTATAATAAGAGAGGGAAAATCGTGACGACGGCGGTAACCAATATGGACATACACGATATGTCACGAACCGCCAAGACGTACGGCGTGAAACGGTTTTACATCGTCACGCCGATAGTGCAACAGAAAACGTTCGTCGAACGCATCCTGCGCCACTGGCAGGAGGGATATGGCGTTACCTACAACCCCTCGAGGAAGGAGGCCTTCGAGAGCGTGAGGGTGTCCGATACGCTCGACGACACCATCGCAGCCCTGTCGCAGGAAACCGGGGAGAAGGTCAATGTGGTGGTTACGAGCGCCTCATCCCGGGGAAACTGCATGACCTGTGAAGACCTGGGCGAGAGGATGTCACGGAGCGGTGAGGCATTCCTCATCGTGTTCGGAACAGGATGGGGGATAGCCGAAGAGGTGATTGAGAGGGCCGATTTCCTGGTAGAACCGATACGGGGCGTTTCGGAGTACAACCACCTGTCCGTCAGGTCGGCGGCTGCCATTATGCTGGACAGACTGTGCAGAGATAACTGAGTATCAATATGCTATTTCAGAGGAGGATTTTGGAGTATGAGTGTTCTCGACATGCTTGAGAAAGAACAGATGCGGTTGGATATCCCCAGCTTCAGGCCGGGCGACACCGTAAAGGTACATGTGAAGATCGTAGAGGGTCAGAAGGAGCGGATCCAGGTATTTCAGGGTTCTGTCATACGCAAGAGAGCGGGCCAGAGTCGCGCCACCTTTACCGTACGGAAGATATCTTCCGGCGTCGGCGTCGAGAGGACCTTTCCCCTCCATTCTCCCATTATCGACAAGATAGAGGTGGTCATGCGGGGCAGGGTGCGGCGATCGAGGCTGTACTATCTGAGAGACCTCAAAGGGAAAAAGGCAAGGATAAAGGAACTTGGCAGAAGGTGACATGCACCGATTCGAACTGCGGGCGCACCGGCGCGGCTTTGACGTGATCGCCGGTGTCGACGAAGCGGGGAGGGGTCCTCTCGCAGGTCCCGTCGTCGCTGCCGCAGTCATCCTTCCCTCGGGGTATGCGAACGGGGAGATCAGAGATTCGAAACGGCTGACTCCCCGCAAGCGAGAGGCCCTCTACGGCACCATACACCGCGATGCCGTATCCGTCGGCCTGGGCGTCATAGAGGCCTCGATCATAGACAGGATCAACATCCTCCAGGCAACACTGTTGGCGATGAAGGCGGCTGTCTCCAACCTCTCCCCCCCGCCCGATTACCTCCTCATAGACGGAATACACCCCATCGATTTCCCCGTCATGCAGGAAACGGTCATCAGGGGCGATTCCCTGAGCCTTTCCGTGGCGGCTGCTTCCATCATCGCCAAGGTATCACGGGACCACATCATGGACCGGTATCATAGCCTGTACCCCCAGTACAATTTTCTCAAGAACAAAGGGTACGGGACCGAAGAACACCGGGAGGCGATAAAAGCGTATGGCCGATGCAAGATCCATCGGACTTCCTTCACGGTCAGATAACAGGAAGAAGGGGGCGCAGGGAGAGAGCCTGGCTGCCGCCCGTCTGCAAAAGGAGGGGTACCGGATCATCGAACGGAACTACCGATGCCGGTACGGAGAGATCGACCTCATCGCCATGGACAGACAGGACGTCGTCTTCATCGAGGTCAAGGGAAGAGGATCGGACACCTTCGGCGCTCCTGAAGAGGCCATCGGTCCGGCTAAGCAGAAAAAGATCTCGAGAGTGGCGCTTCACTACCTCCGTGAGCGGGGACTCGATGACCGCAATGCGAGGTTCGACGTGGTGGCCGTACGCTTCGCGCCCCGGGGCAACAGGGTGCAACTGATACGAAACGCCTTCGACCTGAACGTGTAATCACGGATTGATATGCAGCACGGAACCCTCTACATCGTCGCCACCCCCATCGGCAATCTGGAGGATATCACCCTCCGCGCCATCCGCATCCTCAAGGAAGTGGGGCTGATCGCGGCGGAAGACACGCGCAGGACACGGATACTCCTCGACGCCCACGGGATCAGCACCCCCCTGACCAGTCTCCACGATCGCAACGAGCTGAAAAAGAGCGCCTCTCTGGTAGCCAAGCTGCGGGAGGGAACCGACATCGCCTACGTCTCGGACGCGGGGACCCCCGGCATATCCGATCCCGGATACATCCTCGTCAGGCAGGCCATCGATGAATCGATCAGGGTCGTCCCCGTCCCCGGTCCCGTCGCCGCGGTCGCCGCCCTGAATGCCTCCGGCCTCCCCATGGACAGCTTTGTATTCTTCGCATTCCTCCCCTCCCGCAGCGGCAAGAGAAGACATCTCCTGGAATCGATCAGAGGGGAAACCAGAACCCTCGTCTTCTACGAATCACCCAACCGTCTCGTCTCCGCCCTCAGGGATATCCGTGAGATCCTCGGAGACCGCCAGATCGCCGTTGCGAGGGAACTGACGAAGATATACGAGGAGATACTGCGCGGGACGGTGGAGGAGGTCATCGAATCCCTCCGGGGGCAAAGGGTGCGGGGGGAGATCACGCTGGTCGTCTCGGGAACCTCGGGGGACCGGCCGGGCCGGTCCCCCGAAGAGATCCAGGCTCGGTTTCTGGAGGCGCGCACGGACCCGGCATCCTCGACACGGGATATCATCGACGCCCTTTCGAAGGAGATGGATATACCGAGAAAAGAGGTATACCGGCATGTCATCGATTGCATACGGGAAGATGAACACAACGGATCTTCAACCATAGAGAGCAGGGGAAGATGACGCTCGAACAGCTGAGAGAAACGTGGGACCTCGTGGTGATCGGCGGGGGTATAACGGGGGCGGGGGTCCTCAGAGAGGCTGCCCGGATGGGTCTCGCCACCCTCCTCGTGGAGCGGATGGACTTCGCATGGGGGACATCGAGCCGTTCCACGAAGCTGGTCCACGGCGGCCTGCGGTACCTCAAGGAGGGGCATCTCCTTCTCACCAAGGAATCCGTCGAAGAACGCGAGCGCATGCTCGATGAGGCACCGGGACTGGTTGAACAGATCAGTTTTCTCATGCCGGTGTACCGGGGCGCATCACCGGGAAAGTGGACGCTCAATATCGGCCTTATCCTCTACGATCTCATGGCACGGGAACGGCAGCACCGTTTCTACGACGCCGGGGATTTCTCGACGCTCACCCCTCACCTCGAGAGAAAGGACCTGGCAGGGGGCTTCTGCTTCTTCGACGCCCAGGTCGACGACGCCAGGCTGGTGCTCCGTTTGATCAACGAGGCCGTCGCCTCAGGCGCATGCGCCCTCAACTACACGACGGCACGGGAGATACTACGCGGCCATGACGGGCGCGTCGCGGGGGTGGTGATAGAAGATACGGAGACCCGTGAGCGGAAAAGGCTCTCCACCCGCGCCGTCATCAACGCGACCGGGGCCTGGGGGGAGAACTTGCACCCCTCCCCCGAACGGAGCCGCCACCTCCGCCCCCTGCGGGGGAGCCACCTCGTCTTTCCCCCTTCGGTGATTCCCATCGACAAGGCCGTCGCCCTCGTCCATCCGTCCGACGGCAGACCCGTCTTTGCGATCCCGTGGGAGGGGGCCGTCCTGGTGGGGACCACCGACGTAGATCACCGGGAGGCACTGGACAGGGAGCCCTCCATTACGGAGGAGGAAGTGGCGTACCTGCTCGAGGCCATTCAGGCCTTCTTCCCCTCCCTCGACGTGTCGGCAGGCAGGTGCATGGCTACCTTCGCGGGGATCAGGCCGGTCCTGAGCGAAGGCAACCTCGCCCCCTCGGAGGAATCGAGAGACTATGCCGTATGGAAGGACCGGGGGCTCGTGACCGTGACGGGGGGCAAGCTGACGACATTCCGCAGGATGGCGTGGGACACGCTGAAGACAGCCAGAGAGTTCCTCCCCCCGGTTCCCTTCGCCGGGAGAAACGATCCGGTCTTTGCTCCGGTCCCCGGCGACGTCCCGAAAGAGACCTTCGGGCTGTCCCCTCAGACGTGGCGGCGGCTCTACGGCCGGTACGGAACGGCGGCGGACGAACTGGCCGGAGAGGCGGACGCCGTCGATCTCACCCCCATCCCGGGGACCCTGACGCTGTGGGCGGAGTTGCCCTTCGTCGCCCGGCGTGAACAGATACGGCACCTTGCCGATCTTCTCCTGCGCCGGGTCCGCATAGGACTGTTGACACCCGGCGGGGGGAAGACATATATCAAACGGGTCCAGAAGTTGTGCGAATCATCGCTGCCGTGGGACAGGAGACGCTGGAAGCAGGAGATCGTGGATTACCTCGAACTGTGGGATCGCGCCTATTCGATCCCCGGGAAGAAACGATAGGAACACAGGCCGAAACCGGAGGCATACCATGGAGAACAGGGACCTGCTTCTTTCCATCGACAACGGGACACAGAGCCTGAAGGCCCTCCTCTTTGATCTGGAGGGGAAGATGGTCGCGCGCCAACAGGTCTTTTTCGAGCCTTACTATTCGGAACACCCCGGATGGGCGGAACAAGACCCCGCCGTCTTCTGGGAGGCCCTCTGCAGGGCATGCCAGGGATTATGGAACCGGGGGAACTACCGGGAGCGGATCGCCGGCGTCTCCATCACGACACAGAGAAGCACGATGATCAACGTGGGCAAGGACGGCATCCCTCTCCGCCCCGCCGTGGTATGGCTGGATCAGCGCAAGACCAGCGAATTACCTCCCCTGGGAGGATTCTGGGGCCTGCTCTTCAAGATCGCACGCCTCAATGACACGATCTCTTATCTCCAGGCCGAGGCGGAGTCGAACTGGATCCGCACCCATCAGCCCGAGATCTGGGACAAGACACACAAATACCTCCTCCTCTCCGGGTACCTCACCTACCTCCTCACGGGGGAGTTTGTCGACTCCATCGGGTGCCAGGTGGCCATGATCCCCTTTGACTACAGGCGACTGCGCTGGGCCTCCGGATGGGATTGGAAATGGAAGGCCGTTCCCGTGGAGCGTGACATGCTTCCGGGGCTCATCCCCCCCGGTCAACCGCTGGGGAGCATCAGCCGGAAGGCCGCAGAGGAGACGGGCATTCCCGAGGGGCTCCCCCTCATAGCGGCGGCGACGGACAAGGCGTGCGAGGTGATCGGCTCGGGGAGCCTCGATCCCTCCATCGGCTGCCTGAGCTACGGCACAACCGCCACGATCAATGTCACCAGCAGGAAATATGTCGAACCGATTTCCCTCCTCCCCCCTTACCCCTCCGCGATACCGGATTATCATACCATAGAAGTGCAGATCTACCGCGGATTCTGGATGGTGAGCTGGTTCAAGAAGGAATTCGGCTACCGCGAAGAGCAGGAGGCGTCACTGCAGGGGGTCCCCCCGGAGACCCTCTTCGACAAGCTGGTGGAAGACATCCCCCCGGGATCGATGGGGCTGGTGTTGCAGCCCTACTGGACCCCGGGGCTCAAGCTCCCCGGACCGGAAGCGAAGGGGGCCATCATCGGCTTCGGCGATGTGCACACGAAGGGGCACGTATACCGGGCCATCCTAGAGGGACTGGGGTATGCCCTCAGAGAGGGAAAAGAACGGATAGAAAAGCGGACGGGGATCCCCATAACCAGTCTCCGCGTATCCGGAGGAGGTTCACAGAGCAGAAACGCCATGCAGGTAACCGCGGATATCTTCGGACTGCCGACGGCCCGGCCGCATGTTTATGAAACATCAGGACTCGGGGCGGCGATCGATGCCGCCGTGGGCCTGGGCCTGCACGCCGATTTCGAATCGGCGGTGAAGGCGATGGCGCACGTGGGCGAGGTGTTCGAGCCGAACGCCGAAAACCATGCCCTTTATACCCGGCTCTACCACGATGTCTATGAGAAGATGTACCGGCGCCTGAAACCTCTCTACGAGAGGATCAGGGAGATCACCGGGTATCCGGCATGACCGTTTCCGCCGACCGGCCATACCATCCATCCGGATGTGACAAGGCCTGCGCCGCATCGTTACGCGCATGAACCGCCTTTGAACAGCGGTTCCGGTATGTTGGCAAGAAGGCCCTTTTATTCCAACAGGAAATATGATAGGCGGATGGAGGCCTTCCTGGCACCCCGGCTCTGGTGAACACCGGGAAACAAGCACGGCCCGGTCTCTCACCTTCTCAGGAACGGTGGAGGGATCACCGATCTGTGACACGACAGGAAAGAAACCCGATAGCCCATATGTATAAGGCTTACTACGGCTTCACAGAGAACCCCTTTCGGGTGACACCCGACCCGGCCTGTTTCTTCATGGGCAGGGGCCATGAGAACACCTACAAACATCTCGAATACGCGATCGAGAAAGACAGAGGTTTCATGGTCGTCACGGGGGAACCCGGCTCGGGCAAGACATCCCTCGTTAACCTGCTTCTCAGAGAACAGGCAGCTCGTTTCACGATCGGGGTCCTGAACCCCAAAACCGCACAGACGGAGCGATGTATGGAGACGATCTGCCGTAAGTTCGGGCTGGACGTCACCGGGGTCGACACGGCAGAAACGGCGCTGATACTCCGCGATTTTCTTTTAAGGAAACGGTGCGCGGGGCGCAGGGTGATACTGATCGTAGACGATGCCCAGGACCTGTCGGACGCAGCCATGGAAGAGATAAGGATGCTTGCAAATCTGGAGGCCGAGAGGCGTTACCTGATGCAAATCATCCTGGTGGGCCGTACCGAGCTGAGACGGAGACTTCAGAAAAACAGGGTGAGAGAATTTGTCCAGCGGGTCACGGTTTCCTGTCGTTTGAACGGCTTGGGCAAGGATGAGATAGGCCGGTACATCCGCCACCGCCTGCGACACGCAGGGGGAGGTGAAGCCCCCGAAATCTTCGATTCCGAAGCGGTCGATTCCATCTACGGGCACTCCGGAGGGATCCCGAGGGCCGCCAATATCATATCTGAGGCCGCCCTCATCTATGGTTACGCCGACGAGTTGAAGACCATCGGGAAACGGGTTGTCGAGGACGTGGTGAAAGACAGGGGCGTAAACGGGACCCCGATGGGAGAGACGGATCCGAGGGGCACGCCCTCCCCCACCGTTCGCATGGGAGTGGATGGCGGGGGCATGGACCCAGGAATCCGCCGTGATATCGAGAAAAAGATACACGCCTTCGAAACCATGCTCTACCGAATCAATCAGGAGTTGAATATCTACAACTCCGCCCGGGAGGACAGGAATGAACTCGGGCGTGAATTGACAGAGATCCTGGGGAGGCTGGAAGACCGGTTCGCTCTCCTGCGGGAGGGGCTCAGAGCCATCCTCCGATAATCCACCTCCTCCTTTCCGTGAACGTCTCCCCGTGTTCCACACCCCAGATAGCCATATGTGATACCCAGATCCAGGGGGCACGATAGCCGCCCCCGGTGCAACGCCGCTGGTCCCCCAACCGTGCCCCTTCCACTCAACCGAGGGCTCATTCTCCTTGCCCCCTTCCCGGTCATTGTCATCTCCCGAGCATTTCTCCGTTCCGCGAGCGGCAAGTCCTCCCGCAAGGCCCCCCACCGAAGGAAATGACCTCCAAACACCCCTCCCGAGCGGAATACCTTCGCTTAAAGTATCGAAAACACTGAAAAATACTACTTTAGTAGTATTTACAATGGGTTCTGAATCTGAGAAAACGGGAGCCACGATACGAATACCGAGCAACAAACGGCAAAGATCGGCGAAGAAACCGACGGGAGGAAACCGGGCAATGAAAAAATTATTCTGTATTACTTCAGCAATACTTGTGCTGTCTCTGTCCGGGTTCGCCGGCGCCACGACATTCGAGTGGAACCTCGGCGACCTGTACGACCTCGATCACAATTATTACTACACGTGGGGTGAAGACGACTGGGCAATCCCCGCAGGGGAGGCCATCACGTCCGCATCCGTGACCTTTTATGATATACGGAATTACGACTGGAGTTCCAATGATCTCTACCTGAGCCTGCTCGATACGGCACCCGACGGTGTGGAGAGGGGATGGGACGGATCGGCCGGCGGATCCTACTTCGAAAGCGGGGCCTATAGCGGGATCCAGATCGCACTGGAGCATTGGGAAGACCTCCCGGCCATCGCGCAGGACATAACATATTCCTTCGACGCATCCGAGATCGGTACGCTGATCGCATACCTGGAAAACGATGCCGTCTTCGGACTTGGATTCGATCCCGACTGCCACTTCTATAACAACGTGATAACGTTCAACGTCGGGACGTCGAGCGCACCGGTCCCCGAACCGACCACCATGCTGCTTCTCGGGTGCGGCCTGGCAGGGCTGGGACTGGTGAGGAAGAGAAAACAAAACGCCTAGACACAGGCACAGCAAAACGCCCACCGATTGGAGAACGGTGGGCGTTTCTTCATGCGTGCCGGATTACCATTTCACTCTTCGTCCTGGGGGGGTGCCTGCTTCTTTTCTTTCTTCTTCTCCAATTTCTTTTCCAGCTTCTGCTGGCGCTTGCTCATCTCAGCGGGTTCTTCTCCGCCCTTGTTCTTTCTGGCCTTTTCCTCCTTGGGAAGGGCCATCTTCTCGGCCTTGATTCGTGCCATCTCCTCCGTCTTCTTCTTTCTTGTATCTATGACGGCAAGCCGGGCTCCGATCTTCCGTATCTGGGCCCGTATCTTTCTGACGGAGACATCCTTCGCTATCGTCTCACGATCGAGGCCACGCTCATGCAGAGCCTCCAGGCGGCGGCTCAATGCCCCTTCCCAATAAGCCTTCTGGGTATCCCGTGCATCCTTATCCTTCGAAGCCATACATCCCTCCCTGTCGTAATCGTTCTCTCACCCCATCTTTTCCGGAGCGGCAGATACCGAGCTAATCTGCCACAGACAACAGACCAAAGTCAACACGAGAAAGAGGCCCCGGCAGCCGGTTGTCCCGGTTCCGATGGAAGAAGGCACGATCCGTTCGAGAGTGTCCTGAAGTACCCGTGCCCGATACAAGGATCAATACAGGGAACAGCGACCCCTTTCGTCCGGCGGACGATTCCAATAAAACCCAATTACTTCGATTAATTGCGTACGATGTACGATCACCTCACCATGATCGCCCCCGCGGGCACCCCCCTCCGAAGAGACCATACATCACGAATGCAACAAGAAAATTCTTGCTATAAAATGCTCCATCTCATAGAATCGAGCGCGTATCGGGGGTTTTCTCATTGACAATCCCCCCGCAAAGGGGTTTGCTGTTATCGGTACGGCTTCCAGATTCTCAAAGAACGAGAACCATCATCAATCCGGGAGGAGACAATTTAATCCGACCACCAAACTGGGCTGCCATGAAAAAGATCAAGATACTGCTTGCGGAAGACAACGATCTCAGTAGAGAAAATCTGGCTGAATTCCTGTCCGAAGACGGGTATGAGGTGAAAGCGGTCAGAGATGGCAGGGAGGCAATGGACGCCTTCCCCTGCGACAAATATGATCTGGTCATCACGGACATGAAGATGCCCCATGTCGACGGCCTGCAACTGCTCAAGTTCATTAAAGAGATCAATCCTGACAACATCGTCATCATGGTCACGGGGCATGCGACCGTGGACACCGCCGTCGATGCCATGCGCATGGGGGCCTTTGATTATATCACCAAGCCCCTCAAAAAGGATCTCGTCGATCTGGCCGTGAAACGGGCCCTCTCACACGCAAAACTGAGGGACGAAAACATCGTGCTCAGGGGTCATCTGGAGAAGAAATACAACTTCGGGAAGATCGTATCGTACAGCGACGGCATGAAAGGCGTCGTCGAAAAGATCAAGAAGGTGGCCGCATCGGACAGCACCGTTGCCATCTACGGTGAAAGCGGGACCGGCAAGGAGCTGATCGCCCAGGCGCTTCATTTCAACAGTGACCGTAAAAACGGTCCCCTCGTTACTGTCAACTGCGGAGCGATCCCCGAGGAACTCCTCGAGAGCGAACTGTTCGGCCATGAAAAGGGCGCCTTTACCGGGGCGATACGCGGCAGAACGGGGCGGTTCGAACTGGCCCACGGGGGAACGATCTTTCTCGATGAAATCGGCGACATGAGCCCCACGTTGCAGGTAAAGGTGCTGCGGGTGATACAGGAAAAGCAGTTCGAACGCATCGGGGGCATGAAAACCATCGACGTGGACGTCAGAATCATTACCGCAACAAACCAGGACCTGGAAAAGGCCGTGGCGGAAAAGAAGTTCAGGGAGGACCTCTTTTACCGCATTAATGTCATCCCTGTCCACCTCCCGCCCCTCCGGGAAAGGAAGGTGGATATACCGGTCCTGACAAACCACTTCCTGAGGACATTCAACAAGCTCAAAAAGAAGAACGTGGAAAAACTGATGCCCGAGGCCATGGACTGTCTCATGAAGTATCACTGGCCGGGCAATGTAAGGGAACTCCAGAACCTGACCGAGATGCTTGTGGTTATGAAGGAGTACGGCTCCATAGAATTGGAGGATCTCCCCCCCAAGATACGGCTGAACGCAGGGGTGACCGGAGGAATCACAAGCGACATCGAGATCCCCGGCAGCGGTCTCGATCTGAACGAAACAATCTGTCAGTTTGAAAGAAATCTGCTCCAGAAGGCCCTGCAGGAATCAGGCGGGGTCAAGAACAGGGCGGCAAAGCTCTTGAGACTGAACAGAACGACCCTCGTAGAAAAACTGAAGAGGTACCAGCTCGGGTAGAGGCCTATCCCTCATCCAGAATTTCCTCCACCTTCTTCACCATATCGATCAGCCGATACGGCTTGCCGATAAAACCGGCGGCGCCGGCTCTGAGCATCTCTTCCACCCTCTTGCTGGAGGAATACCCGGTGGTGATCATAACCTTGATCGCGGGGTCGATCCTCATAAGCTCTTCAAAACACCGGTACCCTCCCATACCCGGCATTCCGATGTCCAGGATGACGAGACCGATTCGATCCCCCTGTTTCTCGTAAATCTCAATGGCCTCCTCCCCGTTTTCCGCCGTCAGTGTCGTATACCCATACTGGCCCAGGATATCACACGTTATGTCGAGAATGGGTCTCTCGTCATCGACGACCAGGATGGTCCCGTTGCAGCCACGGGCTGCCGGGGCCTCTCCACGGTCTCCCGAACGCTCCTCGCGTGCCGAACCGCCCTCGAACACCGGGAAGTAAATATTAAAGACGGTCCCGTGCCCCTCTTTGCTGGAACAGGTGATATACCCGTTATAATCCTTGACAATCCCGTACACGATGGCAAGCCCGAGGCCGGTGCCCTTGCTGATTTCTCTCGTCGTGTAAAAGGGTTCAAATATGTGTTCCAGCGTCTCCCCGTCCATGCCGCATCCGCTATCGGAGACGGTCAGTAATACGTACCTCCCGGGGGTGGCGCCTCCGTGATCTCTGCAGTACCACTCATCCAGGGTCGTATTCCGCGTCTCGATGACGAGCTTGCCGCCGTCGGGCATGGCGTCACCGGCATTGACGACAAGATTCATGATGACCAACTCCAACTGTACCTGATCCGCATTGATCCGTTCAAGATCATCGGACAGATGCGTCTCGATAGATATCATCGGAGGGATCATTCCGGTAAGGAATTTTATGATCCTGACGATCTCTCGATTCAACTCCAGCGGCTTGATCTTCTTCTCCGCCTTCCGGCTGAAGATCAGAAGCTGCTCGATCAGCCTGGTGGCCACCCGGATCTGCTTTTCAATCTGTTCAAGGTAGCCCCGATCGGGATCACCCGGCGGCTTCTTCATCAAAAGAAGCTGGGCATACCCCGAGATACCCTGAAGGACGTTGTTGAAATCATGCGCGATGCCCCCCGCCAGGACACCGACGGCTTCCATCTTCTGGGCATGGAGGAGCTGCCCCTCGAGTTTTTTCCGCTTGGTGATGTCATGCCCCGAGGCAACGGTTACGACCGGTGTCTCGTCGTCTCCACCGTAGACGACCCACACGTTCCACAGTCCCACGCGCACGCCGCCATCCTTGCGCAGAATCGGGATTTCCACGAGTCCCTCTGCCTGCAATGCATCCTCGATCTTTTGCAGAGAGTCGGAACGGCTCTCTGCAGGGAACAGCACGGCAAGGGGTTGCCCGATAATCTCCGACTCGGCGTGGCCGCTCATCCCGGCAAAGGCCTCGTTGACTATGGTAATCCTCTGTTCCCTGTTCCAGACAACAATGGGCGCGTCGATATGCCTGAACACGTCATACAGATAGTTGCTGGCATGGAGTCTCCTGTCCACTTGTTCCCCCTTAACAAGTTTCTCCTCCATGGCACCCCCATTGTTAGCATGGACTGCTACAGGCTGGTTGATTTCCTGATGATGGTATCACTTGGACTGTTTTGCATCGTTGATACACACATCCACGACAAAGGGCCCATGATCCGTTTCAAAGGGAATAATGAGGCTCGGCCCCCCCAGGACATGTTTGATCGAATGGCCTTTGCCTGAGATGACCGTCGGGATTGCGGCCGAGATCGTCAAACCGACCGCCTCGAGCTCCTTCCTGGACGCCCCTGAAACCATATTGGTGATCTCACCCACGGCATCCGTAATATCGCCGTTGACTTCCGTCAGTTCTTCACCCAGCATGTTCGATACGATCTTCAGAATGGACTTCTCGGAAAAGCTCAGCGCCATTGACCCGGTTACCGATCCGGTCAGGCCGATGATCCCCGAGACATCGCCCGTGGCAAGGCTGTCCTTCTTCAGATACGGTTTGCCCGGCCGCGGTTCGACAGAAGCCATCGTCCTGAGCACATTCATCGTCCCCGTCAAAAAAGGGTTTATAAATCTGACATCCATGGCTTCCTCCTAGGCCTTCTTTAAGATCTTTTCGATCTTGTCATTCAGCGTCTCAGCGGTAAAAGGCTTGACGATATAGTCACTGACGCCCGCCTTCACTGCCAGCACAACATTCTCCTGGAGGGCCTCCGCCGTTACCATCAGAAAGGACAGGCCGGAAAGTTCGGCATCTGCCCTGACGGCCTTGAGAAACTCAAGGCCATTCATATTGGGCATATTCCAGTCGGATATGACGAAATCCACCTTCATTGACTTCAAGACCTTCAAGGCTTCCGCGCCATCTTCGGCCTCGACGATATTGTTATATCCGGCCTGTTTCAAAAGATTTTTGATGACCTTCCTCATCGTAGCGAAATCATCAACCACCAGAATCCTCATATTCTTATCAAGACTCATGACCGTGCTCCTCTTGTTTTTTTATCTTTTACATCTCGCTTAATTCGAACACACCTTCGGGATCCAGTATCAACCCGACGCTGCCATCACCCATAATAGCGCCTCCGGATACACCCCGGACTCCCTTCAACCCTTCGCCGAGACTCTTGATAACAACCTCCTCTTCGCCAATGATTTCATCCACCAGGATGCACTTCGCCCCGTTTTCACCTTCAATCACCACCGCTACAGCCTCCCAGGGGTGTTCGTGTTCGGGTCTTATATGTAATACATCATACAGCCTCACCAACGGCATGAGATGCCCCATCACATTGATCGTTTCACCCTTTCCGGCTATGGTATTGCATGATTTCTGCTCGGGACGCAACAACTGCCTGATCGCAACCGTCGGGATAATGTACTTCTCACCCCCCACGCGCACGATCATGCCGTTGATAATGGCCATGGTGAGGGGAAACCGGGTGATGAATGTGGTGCCCTCCCCGGGTGCGCTATCAATTTCTATCTTCCCACGCAACTTTTCCACCGACTGCTTTACCACATCCATCCCGACCCCCCTGCCGGAAACATCCGTTACCTTCTTGGCAGTCGAGAGACCGGGGTGAAAGATCAGCCGGTAGATATCCTGATCCGAAAGGGTGTGTGAACCGTCAACCACGCCATTCTCAACGGCCTTCTTCAGTATGCTGTTCTTGTCGAGGCCTTTGCCGTCATCCGATATCTCAATGACGATGTTCCCGCCCCTGTGGTACGCCCGGAGCTGTATCGCGCCCCTCTCGGGCTTTCCCTGCTTGACCCGTTCTTCCGGAGGCTCTATGCCGTGATCGACGGCGTTGCGTATCATATGGACAAGGGGATTATATATCTCATCCACCATGTTCCGGTCTATCTCCGTTTCCTCTCCCTCCATGACAACGCCGATCGATTTTCCCGTATTCTTGGACAGGTCCCGTACCAGACGGGCCATCCTCTGGAAGGTCTGCTTGATCGGGATCATTCTCAGGCTGGTGGATGTCTTCTGTATCTCAGATGTGATGCTGGAAAGTTGGACGATGCTCTTGGCCAGTTTGCTGTCCCCGTTCGACTGAACGATCTGGTTCTGCCTGATGATCGACTGCGCAATCACGAGCTCGCCGACCATGTCGATAAGATCGTCCAGCTTCCTGACGTCAACCCGTACCGCTCCGGTATCCATCGCCTGACCCGCCTGCTTCCTCAGGGCCTGCGAGACCTGCCGGGGAGTAACTTTTCCCCCGGCGATCAGGGTCTCACCGATCTTCCTCGGCGGAACCGCCTCTCCTGCAATCTTCAGCCCTTCTTCCAGGGCCTCCTCCGTGACCGAGCCCTCTTCGACGAGGATCTCCCCCACCCTCTTTCTCTCCCGGGCATCGCCCTTTCCCTCTTCGATACCCGCTATCCGCTCCCTCAGGACGGGCAGATCAACCTCCAGCGGTTGCGCCGGTTTCCCTTCAAGGCTGTCTCTCAATTGAATAATCATCGCCTTCAGGGCGTCCGCCCCGTCGAGGATGACATCGATAAATCCGGGGGTCACCTGAAGCTCGTCATTACGCGCCTTGTCCAGGATGGTCTCCAGGCTGTGCGCAAGCTCACGGATCTGTTCCAGGTTCAGGAAACTCGCCACCCCTTTCATCGAGTGGAAGGGCCGGAAGATGATATTGATGTATTCCTTGTTCTCGGTATCCTGTTCCAGATTCAGGATATTCACTTCGATCTCGTCAATATACTCGAGGCCCTCGACGATAAAATCCCGTATCAGAGATTCATCTCCGATCTGAACCCCCTGAGAAGGCTGGGGCTCCTCCGGAGGTGCCTCCGCCACGTCCGCCACTCCCTGTTCTCCCGTAAGGGCGGTGATCACCTGGGCAAACGGTTCGATGCTCCCCTCATAGCTTCCCGTATTCTTGATGCTCTCACCGATCTCCTGCATCAGGGTGATCCCCTTTTCCAGGGCGTTGAAACCGGCCTCCTTGTCCTCGACGCTGTTGAGGACAATCTTTTCCAGGAGAGAGCTCAGACAACCGGCGACCTGCTTCAGCTGAACCATCTTGCGGCCGCCTGCCTCCTTTACCAACCCATCAAGGGTATTCAGGAACTTTCCCGCGGTGGGCACATCGATCTCTTTGCCGTCGATGAACAAAAAATCGGAAGCCAGGTTGTTAATCAAAACCGTCAAAGAATCATGATCGTTCATACGTCACACCATCCTTATTATCTCTTCAACCATCTGATCCAATGCCACGACCGCATCAACAGCCCCCAGTTTTATGGCCTCCTTCGGCATGCCGAAAACGACACACGATTTCTCGTCCTGGGCGGCCGTTCTCGCCCCCGCCTGTTTCATCTCCAGAAGGCCTTCCGCTCCGTCCGCCCCCATCCCGGTCAGGATAACGCCGATCGAATTCGGCCCCGCATACTGGGCGGTCGATTTGAAGAGTATATCAACCGAGGGGCGCTGATGGTGGACCATGGGACCGTCCTTGACCTCGACATAATACCTGGCCCCGCTTCTCCTCAGGAGCATATGATAATTACCGGGCGCGATCAGCGCGGTCCCCGGATTGACGGAATCGTTATTCCGGGCCTCGCGCACCGTAATCTGGCAGATGCCGTTCAGCCTCTCCGCAAAGGCCGTCGTAAACTTGGCGGGCATGTGCTGCACCACCACGATTCCCGGCGAATTCGGCGGCATCCTGGTCAGAATGGCCTTCAACGCCTCCGTCCCCCCCGTCGAAGCGCCGATGGCGATGACCTTGTTGGAGGTCTTTGCCAGGGCCTTGACCGGGACAGGCTGCGTGGGTAACGGCCGTTCCTCGAGGTCTCTCTTGACGATCCTTACCTTCGATGCGGCGATGATCTTCTCCACCAGCTGGGGGATCATATCCCCGACGGTATATGAGCCCCCGGGTTTTCCAATAACCTCCACTGCCCCGATATCCATCGCCTCCAGCGTCAGCTTTCCTCCCTTGGGCGTCAGGGAGCTCACGATGATCACCGGCAGGGGATAATGCCTCATCAGTTTCTTGAGGAAGGTTATCCCGTCCATTCTCGGCATTTCGATGTCCAGGGTTATGACGTCCGGCTTCAGCATGACGATCTTGTCCCTGGCAATAAAAGGATCCGGGGCAGTCCCCACAATCTCGATATCGGGGACTTTTGAAAGTTCCTCGGAAAATATCTTCCTCACGATAGCGGAATCATCAACAATCAATACTCGTATCTTTCGCAAGGGTCCGTTCTCCTATCAGGGAATGCGGTATGGGATCGCACCGGCCGTATCCGTTGCCGGTATCGTCTCAGCCCCGCCTATTCCCTGCCATTCACATACGGATACCAGTCTTCCCGGCGGAGGTTTTCCGCCTTGAAGACGATCACTTCATTGCTGAAGGTGTTGTACACGAGCTTTCGGCCCACATCACCACCTACATCTTCTGACACAATCCTGATCTTGAATTTCCCCAGGACGCTTCTGGCGATCCTGATATTCTCTCTGGCCACATTCCTGCATTCGGCCGATTGCGGCAGTGCAGCTCCGCCGAATATCTGTGCCCTGATATTTCTGATATCGGCCTTCTCTTTCAAAAACATTCGTACGAGATGGCTCACCGCTACATTCCCATAGCGGGCGGTCGCTCCCCGTTTGTCCTCAGTGCGGGGGTGCGAATAATGAGCCGCCCCACCGTACCGTCTCTTGCAGTCCCACAGCGAAACCACCACGCACGAACCGATAACGGTGGATATGATGGACGGTTCCCTGTTCAGGAATATATACCCCGGCTTCAGATAATACTCGTACAGTCGAACATCTTGTTCCTTCATACAACCCTTGTTCCCGTCGCACGACCCACACCATGATATGTCATGGGCTGCTCTGCCGAATCCTCAATCAACCGCAACAATCACCCCGGCCTTTCTGCCGTCCGAATCAAAATCCAGCCTGCAGGCGTCTTCCGCCAAATCAAGATCCCCAACCTGCTCTCTGAACACCGGCGCCGACAGGGTGAAGACCCGCGTGCTGTCAAACCTGCCAAGAAAATATCCACAGACCATATTCACCGCTTCCTTCGCGCAGTCCTCTACCCTCTGCGGGATGATCTTGTCCTCCTCCAGACCCAGCATATTCTGTACCATGGCCTTCGCCATATCCCGGGAGAGCAAGACCCGCACCTCTCCCCTCATGGAACCATCGAACCGTATGGAGGACTCCATGTCATACGTTCCCGCTTCATCATCGTCAGGAGGTTCGAGAAAGAGAAAGAACATCTTCTCAAAGACCTCAGAAATCGAAAGCCTCATCATCTCCTCTATCTTCTTCATATTCTCCTTCATCACTCACCCCTATGACTTCGTACAGAATTTTTCTGACCTCTTCGGGAAGAAACGGCTTTTTTATGAAACCCTTCACCCCGAGATCGAAGGCATCCCGCACATGCTGTTCGCTGCTCTCCGTGCTTATGATGATAACGGGAATATTCCGGAGAAACTCGTCCTCCCTCAGCCGCTGCAACAGTTCGAATCCGTTCATCTCCGGCATGTTGATGTCCGATACGATGACATCCACCCAATTCTCTGCCAGCGCCTTCAGGGCCTCATTCCCGTTCCCCGCCTCGATGCACTGATCCATCTTGAAACCGGAGATTGAGATAATCTTCTTCACGACGGCGCGCATCGAGTTCGAATCATCCACTATCAGTACGTTGAAAGACATGGCGACTCCTTACAATTCCCGCAAGGTCCCGTTTGAGCTCTTAACGACGACCTTGCCGGTAGAAATTCCCAGTTGAATGGTCCGATGACTATCCTTTCCAATGTCCTCTCCATCTATCAAAACATTATTCTTCCAAAATATCTTTCTCAGGGCGGTTATGTTCTTCTGGCCGATCCGAAAGTGATTCGAACTGTCGAGTATGTTGGCACCGCCGGCAACCTTGACAATCATCCTCTTCTTTTCCGCCCCTAACCGGTAACAGGCCTTGAAGAGAAACGGTATCCCGGTATCGGCAAACATCGCCGGTTTCTCTTTCGCCTTGTTCGGATCGAGCGACGAATCCGGAAGCATAAAGTGCAAGAGCCCTCCCACGCGCACCCACGGGTCATACACGGCAACGCCGAGACAGGAGCCAAGGGCATAGGTAATCAGCACGTCGTTGATATCCGCGCTCACCTTCATATCTGAAATTCCGACCACAATCCGGTTCATGCTGGTATACCCACAGTTCACTTGCGATACACGCTCGGCTCAACATACTGGAATTGGTGCTTTAACCCCGTCAGGCTTTCAGAATGTCCAACAAAGAAATATCCCCCCTCTCTCAGGCAACCATAGAACTTGTCGATTACGCTCCTCTGTGTTTCCTTGTCGAAATATATCATGACGTTTCTACAGAATATGATGTCAAAGAGACTGTTTGCAGGCAATGTTTCCATAAGATTGAATCTCCTGAATTGTATGCTGTCCCGAATCTCCTTTTTTACCCGATAGTATCCGCTCCACCGGTTCTGTCCCATCTGAAAATACTTCCTCAGGAGAAGAGGAGGGATATTTTTGACCCTTTCCTTGTGATACACACCGCCTACGGCTGTTTTCAGCGCCCTCGTCGAGATATCGGTGCCCAGTATTTTCAGATCGGCCGGCCGGCCGTCGGTGAGTTCCCTCAGCGTAATGGCCAGCGAATAGGGCTCCTCCCCGGTAGAACATCCCGCGCTCCATATCCTCAGATGCGGAGCATGGTGCCTGGCATCCGATGCCGCCAGCATCGCAGGGGCAACCTCGCGAAGCTTCCGGAAATGACTCTCTTCCCGGAAGAAACTGGTCAGGTTGGTAGAGATGGAATCGATCATTACGATCAGCTCGTCGATCCCTCCTTCGTCCGTCACATACCGATAGTACTCCGCGAAGGATTTGATCTTTCCCTGCCTCAGGCGTTTTCCCAACCGCGCCTTGACCAGCTCCTTCTTGCCCTCATGGAGATTGATCCCGCATTGCTCGTAGACAAGGCGACTGATCTTTTCAAAATCGACATCTCTCAGTTCGTAACTGGTCATATGTTAGAAATCCCTGAAATCCCCTTCTTCCATGGGGATAACCTCTTCCGGACTGACTTCCTTCGTCCCGCGAGAGGGTGTCCCCTTACGCTCGATTTTCTCCTTCCCGGGAATCCCAAGGATCTTTCGATATCCGGTCTTTCCGGCGGACATGCCCTTCTTTTCGGGTGGTTCGTTTCCCCTGCCGCCCGACCTTTGCGTGCCTCCGCCAATCAGGGCTATCAGCTGTCCGACGACGTCCTGCAGTCCATCCGCCTGGGCATTCATCTGTGCCGATGCCGAGGCGCTCTCCTCGGCATTCGCCGCGTTCTGCTGGGTCACCTTGTCCATTTCAGCAACGGCCCGGTTGATCTGATCGATTCCCTGGGCCTGCTCCTGGGACGCAGCCGCTATCTCTCCCACCAGGTTGCTCGTCTTCGATACCATCTCGGCATTCTTTGTAAACGCCTCATTGACCTCGGCATTCAGCCCGGCCCCTTCTTTGGCCGATTTTACCGTGATCCCTATCAGGTCGCTGGTATTCTTCGCCGCCTCAGCCGACCGCATGGCGAGGCTCCTCACCTCTTCGGCGACTACGGCGAATCCAGCCCCCGCCTCACCGGCCCGGGCGGCCTCGACGGCGGCATTCAGGGCCAGGAGATTGGTCTGAAAGGCAATCTCGTCGATCGTCCTGACAATCTTCTCGGTCTCTTCCGAATTCTTACTGATCGCCCCCACGGCCTCCGTCATCTGCGCGAGCTTTCTATTGACCTCATCGACTATCTTTCCCGTCTCCTTGATGAGTGTGTCGGTCTGGTTGGCGTTGTCGGCGTTTTGCCGTGTCATGGACGCAAGTTCCTCCAGGGAAGAGGAGGTCTCTTCAATGGATGATGCCTGCTCTCCGGCACCCTCTGCAAGCCGCTGGCTCGAATGCGAGATCTGTTCCGACGCATCCGAGACCTCGTTGGCAGTCTTGTTCAGGGATTCGATGATCCCGGTGATCGGCTTCGTCAGGGAATTGGAAACGATGACTGCAAAGGGTACGATGATCAGGATGCAGGCAAGGCAGACGAAGGCCAGCATCCTGACCACCTGCCACGTGTTGGCCCGTGCCACACTCTTTGAATATACCGCCGCGACCGAGCCGATCGCCGTCGTTCCGTCGTACAGGGGCAGGATGCCCTGGTAGTAACCGCCACTTTCCAGCCGTATCTCATTGAATGCCGTCGTCTGCCCCTCCGCCGCATTCTCTGCCGACATGACCGATCGATACTCATCGATCGTCCCGACGCTCAGGCCTTTCGCCGTAAAGATATTGATCCCCATCCCGGCGAGACTGGCCATCTTCTCCACGAAGGGCCGATCCAGCTTCTGGATGGCAACGACAAAGCCCGAGGGTATCTTTTCCAGCGCTTCGGTCGTCTTGTTGTACACCATCGTCATGACCGGGGCATAGGCATGCAGGGCGATATAGCCGCCGGCCTGCCGATACGTCACCTGTTCCTCCCCCGGAATTGCCTCATTAAACGCGGGATCGAGTCCTAAATCGTCGACAGCGCCGGATTTATTCCAGACATATTCCTCTTTTTCCTCACCCACCTTCACCGTGTCCGTGTAAAAGGCAGGCTGGGGGGTGCTCACATAGTAACCCAGGAGAAACTCGTCCCCCTCTCTCTGAACGGCGAAGGCCAGCAACGCGCCGCGGGAGTCATACACGGCTATCTTCCAGAGATTTCCCGTGAACCCCATCCGGCAGATATCGGTGGCCATCTTCGCATAGGTGCCCTTCGTCATGGTAAGAGACGTACCATCGTCATCGGCATTCCCGAATTCCTGGAGAAATCGGACCGACGGCTCCATATCGCTCAGGTTCGCCGTCTGTGACGCAACGGAAAGAAGCCTGGCCTGCCTCTCCGAGAGATCGCTGGAGACGACATTGAGTGCCCTTTTTACGAGATCAAACGACGCATTCCCGTTCTGCCGATTGATCAGGTAGGCAGTGGCGAAGGTAGAGACCACCACAACGAAGACCACCATGGCCAACGATCCGATGATCAGTTTATTCTTGAGGGTCATATTCTTCATCAGGGCTATCTTTTTCATCGGTACTGTTTCCTTTCCTATGGCTCCCGGTTGTCCGCAAAAATCGCCCGAAGCGTATCCGACGCCGCCCCCGTCCCGCAGAGAGACCGTTGTTTCACCGGGGCGTCACCTGAATCCTCAAACCTCCTTTTTTCCAATCAGTGCCCCCGTGCCGGAGATGAACGAGCTACTGCAGAGGAGGGGCCATGCCCGTAAGCCACGGCATGACAGCCGAGCCCTTTCCATTACCGGGACACGGGAGACCGGCGGCAAACAGTGTCTCCACGGGGCATGCCCCTGCCGCCGGGTGGGCCTCGGCAGGCACGACCCTATTGCTCCTTGAAAAGGGATTCCAGTTCCTGGACGGACAGCACCTTTCCGATATCGAGCAGGATCTTGACGTTTCCCTTGATCTTGGCCATTCCCAGAATGTACTCGGTATCAAGTTTCGTCCCGAACGTCGGTGTGTCTTCTATCTCGTCGGCGCCGATATTCAGCACCTCGGAGACGGAGTCAACCACGATCCCCATCATGAGCCCGTTTTGCGCGCCGTCCGCTATATCGACGACGATGATGCAGGTCCGTTCGTTATATTCGATCGGCTCCATATCGAATTTCAGACGGAGATCGATAACGGGGATCACCTTTCCCCGGAGATTGATAACCCCCTTTACATACGCCGGCGTCCGGGGGACGGACGTGATCTTCATGATACCGATGATCTCTTTTACCTTGAGGATCTCCAGACCGTACTCTTCCCCGCCAAGCTCAAAGGTGAGATATTTCCCCTCTTTGCTCATCGATGATACTGTCTCTCTCGACATCTCCATTGCCTCGGCACCCATAATATACAACCTCCTTTATGCTGGTTCGTCATACTGTCGATCCGTTACATCCGTAACGGATGTTAAAAATCCTTGAAATCCGCCTCCTCCATCGGGATCACCTCTTCAGGCCTGATCTCCTTCCCTCCGGGAGCGGGAGTTTTCCTCTCCTTGCCTTTCCGCACGGGAGACGGAAGGGCCTTTCGGAGTCCGGGAGGGATCACCCTGCCCCTGGCGCTCTTCTTTCTGCCGGCGACCCTGCCGCTGCTCTCCCCGTTTCTGCTTCCGCCGACCAGGATGATCAGGTCTTCGACGGTATTCCTCATAGCTTCCGCCTGGGCACTCATCTCTTCGGAGGCGGAGGCGCTTTCTTCGGCATTCGCCGCATTCTGCTGGGTCACCTTGTCCATCTCGGCGATGGCCCTGTTGATCTGTTCTATCCCCTGTGCCTGCTCCTGAGATGCCGCGGCAATCTCGCCGACCAGATCACTCGTCTTCCCCACAATCTCCGCATTCTTTTTGAAAGATTCGTTGACCTCCGCATTGAGCCGCGCCCCCTCCTCGACAGATCCCACGGTGTTTCCTATCAGATCACTCGTGTTCTTCGCCGCCTCGGCGGAGCGTATGGCGAGGGACCTCACCTCATCGGCCACCACGGCAAACCCGGCCCCGTATTCACCGGCACGGGCCGCCTCAACGGCCGCATTGAGGGCGAGAAGGTTCGTCTGGAAGGCGATCTCATCGATCGTCTTGATGATCTTCGATGTCTCTTCGGAGTTTTTACCGATATCCTCAACGGCCCTGGTCATCCGTGCGAGTTTTTCACTCACATCATTGGCCATCCGTTTCGCCTCGTTCGTCAGGCCGTCCGCCTGCTGGGCATTATCGGCATTCTGTTTCGTCATTGAGGCAAGCTCTTCGAGGGATGAGGACGTCTCCTCCAGAGATGACGCCTGCTCGCCCGCCGCCTCGGCGAGGGCCTGGCTTGAGGAAGCAACCTGGCCGGAAGCGGCGGTAATCTGATCGGTCCCCTCTTTCACCCCTTCGACAACCTTCCGGGTCCGGTGCACGATGTTCTGTATGGTGATGACGGAGTACAGGGCGGCTATCAGGAGCGCAATGCCGATGACGACGGCCATCCACACCAGCGAAGACCGCGCCTGTCTCCGCAGCTTTTCGGCGCTTGCATCCTCGAGTTGCGCGCAGATCTTCTCGATGGTCCCTTTATGCTTGTCCATGAGGGCCTGATATCCCTCCTGATTGACGACCTCCTTATGGTACTGGACGAGCGCGGTCTCGAGATCTTTCCCCGTCTTCTTGATGGCATCCCCGATCGCCCGGAGATCATCGCTGTTCTCGACCTTGAAATACCACTCCTCGGACACCTTCCCCAGCTTCTCCAGATCGGCCGTCACCCGCTGCCAGACCGTCTCCAGCGGCCGGTTGAAGTAGGTGCTCATATCGGCCGCCAGGACCTCCTGCGCGACCTGCAGGTCATCCACCCACAGCTCGCCTTTGGTGATGTGACCGGCCAGCTCTCCCGTCAACCCGCCCGCCCTTCGGGCCGCGTCCATCTTGTTCTGCTCCGCTGTAACGTAACTACTGAGTGCCTCTCTGTAGCGGGACAGCTCTCTTTCGGCATCGATGATACTCTCCTTCGCCACCTCGTCTAGGGCCGAAGACTCAACCATCTCACGGATGAATCCCTGTCCCTTTTCTATCTGGGCGAATGCCCGCACCTTGGCCGCCTCCTGTTTCTCCCTGGCTTCACCATAGTTGTACAGAAGGTATTGATCCGTCTCCTCCTTTACGGACGCGACCATGCCCTTGACGGCGTTCGTATTTCGATAGAATTCCGTCACGCCCAGAACGCGGGTCAAGCCAAGATATCCCGTTATCCCAACAGCAATCGTGAGGACGGACAGAACGCCGAAGCCGAAGCCGATCCTCTTTCCCAGTGTTGCATTACGAAACATATCTCCACCCCTCACTCTTTCATTTTTTCATACATCCCCGCGGACGGTTAGAAACGCGATCCTGCAACCATTATACGAGCTCGTCCGTCGCAACCCCCCTCGCCGTTCCGTTTGACCGGACGGTATGCGTGTCACCGCAGAGATCACGGATCGTCGACTCCGAAAAACCAAACTTTCGAAGCAATCTCACTACCTCTGATGCGGGGATTTTGTGACGCCTGCCGATCTTATATGCCCCGATCTTTCCTTCCTTTACCCACCTGTAGATGGTAACCCGGTTCATGCCGAACAAGACGGCCACTTCCGCAGTGGAGTAGAACGATTTTGCCATCTAATCACCTTCTGCCCGTAAAAATTCTGTGATATCAGGATATATTAAACACCCACCGGTCGCCTCTCATCGCCTACGGCGGGAGACGAAGCGGTTCGCAACAACTTTATCGAACGCAACTGTTGTGTTAATCGGCAAGAAACAAAAAAACTTTACAGATTATTTGTGAACCGTTGACAAAACCGGGAATGAAGGGGTCTACGCCGGATCGGAGGGATGAACACGGCGTGCCGCACCGGTAAGATTTTCCCATCGGGCGGGGGAAGGAGATGTACCTCACAGGGCCGTTCGCGCATAGTGACGGGTAACCCGGGAAGAGACGGAGGTGACACCCTGTGCAGGACGGAAGGGGAGATAGTAGATACTGTTTTTGCCGTTCCGCTTGACCGCGTACATTGCCTTATCGGCCACGTTGATCAGTTCTCCCGCTTCGCTCACATACTCAAGATCAGCACTGTTGAGCGTGCTGACGCCTATACTGACCGTCACCGAGACATCAATATTTTCGCAGAGGAATGACCGGCCCGCGATCTCTTTCCTGATCCTCTCGGCCAAAATAACGGCTTCATAGCTGTCCGTATCCGACATGAGAACGACAAATTCCTCGCCCCCGAAGCGAACCAGCGCGTCCTCGCTGCGGCACAGACCTTCCAGGACGGACGCCACCTCCTTGAGCAGCCTGTCGCCGACGATGTGACCGTACGTATCGTTAACAACCTTAAAATCATCCAGATCGATAAAGACGGAGGAGATGGGAAGTCCGTGCCGCCGCGCCCGGGCAAATTCTTCCTTCAGCCGTATCTGCAGATACCGCTTGTTGTGAATCCCCGTCGTCTCATCAATGAAATTGGCCTTCTTCAGCCTTTCTATCTCCGATTGGAGGTTGCTGTTTTCAAGAAGCAATTCCCTATTCTTTTCGGCAATATCCTCACCGTTCCTGAGCAACCACCGGAAAGGGTAAGACTTCTCACCGAACAGCCCGGCCGGATATTTCAATGTTCCCATGCCACCCATAACGACATCCTCCCTTTTTTCAAGGTCTTCGCCCGGTAAAACAGCAAGAGTCATGCCACGTTCCGCGCTTACGGGAACCGGAAAAGAAGATAAGGAGGGATGATTCGCCGGTCTCGCGGTGTCGCGCGGTGCCGTTTTCCCGGCAAGGCACACGCAGCCCGGCGGGATCCGGCGTGGATGGAGGGTTGGATTTTCTCGATGTGGATATTGTGCGTCAGGGAGCCCGGAATATTGAGGTCGGGGGCTCCCGCCCAGGAAGGCCTCCCCGTTACGGGGCCGGCACGGAAGGGATCTTGTCGTCCTTCTTCCCCTCGATGTTGGTCGCATTCTCCGTCAGAGGATGCTGAACCGGGTAATCCCCTTCGGCAAGGACGACCTGTTTGGCCAGCCTCTTCTTCGCGTTGATAACAATGGGCGCCCTCAGGTTCGCCGTCACCTTGAAGGGGTCGGATCGAATGGTGACGACGGACAGGACCACGATATCCTCAGGACCGGTGGATGTGATTTCGAGCAGTTTCACGTCCTCGTCAGGGATGATCGGTTCGTAGTCGGGCATTGCCATGAAGGCATGGATAACAACGAAGGCGAGCGAGCCGTCATCGACGGACTGAAACCACAGAAAGGGGGTTTCCTTCTCCTGCGTGAGGAGCACATACCGTTTCAGGTGTTCGAATCCCAGCATCCCCTCCCTCATCTCAACGATTCTGGATTCATCAATCGATATATCCCCGAAGCGGGTGGTGGCAATCTTCACTCGACTTCCTCCTTCGCATTCTTCAACCTCTTCCATATATGAGACAGGCTCTCGCCGACCGTGCTGTCGCGTCCAGCCTGTGCCGCCAGTATATTCTGTTCTCTGATCACCTGGTAGACCTCCTCGCGATGAACGGTTACCTCCGGGGGCGCCTCAATCCCGATCCGTATCTGCTTTCCTTTGGCCTCCAGAACGGTAACCCTGATTGTGTTACCGATCCGTATCGTTTCTCCCAACTTCCGTGTCAGGATCAGCATATGGTGCCCTCATAAAAAGGATGGATGCGCACGACCGGATGACGGTGAGAGCCCTGCACGGAACGGTTCGTAATGCCCGCCCGCCTCCTCCCTGCGGGAGTCCGGCGCACTGCCGTGATCGGCCCACCTGTCGTGTGCAGCTACCTCAAGAAATCGAGTATCGTCAAACGTCCTATCTGAGCCGCCACGCTGTACGAGGCCTTCAGGGCGATCTGTTTCATCGAGAGCTGGGTGATCACCTCGGAGACATCGGCATCCTCGGCAACAGAAATCAGCTCCGTGAGGTTCAGTTTCGTATCGGTCATGTTGGTACTGGCAAGCTCCAGCCGGTTTGTCCGGGTGCCGCATTTGGAGATGTTCGCCGATATCTGACCGGATGCCGCCTCCAGATCGTCTATGAGGTCCGCGATACCGTCCTGATCGTTGCTCTCCAGCGCCTGCTTCAATGAGGTGAGAACCCCGAATATGTCGACGGTTCCATCTCCTTCGTCCGTAAAGGCCTCTTCGCCGGAGATGGAATACGCGAAAGGCGTATCCTCGCCGATATTCACGGACAGTTCTTCGCCGTTGCCGCTATAATATCCGGCAACGAGGGCATTGACGTAAAAGACATCGTCGGCGGCAGGCTCGGCCGCGCCACTGTCCTCAAAGGTCAGGACAATACCGTCCCCGATGTCGCCGGTCGCCACCGAACCCCCGTCCGGCAGGACGAAGGTTGCCCCCGTCGTCGTCCAGGTCTCCCCTCCATCGGAGGACACATTGTATGTTGCCGTCCTGGTGCCTTCGACCCAGTCGGTAATCTTCGCCACATACGTCTTGTTGGCCGAACCGGTATAGGTGCCGCTGGAGGTCACCGTACCGTCAAAGGTATTGGCACCGGCGGATGAGGCCGTCCCTATCTCTGCGGCACTCCTCCCGGTCGATGAGAAGGGGGCCGTGTCCGTCGACTTCGCTCCTGAAAAGAGATAGCGCCCCTCATACTTTGCATTGGCAAGGGTGAGCATCTCGTCTATGAGCTGCTGTATGGTCTCCGCCTCCGTGCTTCGCGTCTGGGCATCACCCGTAGCCGTCGCCTGCCCGACAGCCACCTCCCGGGCGCTGACCAGGAGGTCCCCTGCGGCCGACAGCTTGGATTCCGTGATCGTCAGCCATGACTGGGAGTTTTCTATGTTCCTGCTGTACTGTTCGATGGATGCGATGGACTCACGCAGGTTCAGCACCCTGGTCATGCCGACGGCATCGTCCGACGGCCGGTTGATCTCTTTGAGCGAGGCGACCTTCTCCACCAGCTGGTTGTAGCTGTCCTGCACGCCGAACATGTTATCGACGATCGTGCTGTACTTTACATTCTCCGATACGCGCATTACCATGGGATCGTCCCTCTTTCTTTTACCTGATGAGATTCAGCAGGGTATCCGAGAGCTCCTCGGCGGCGACAAACAATCTGGCCGACGCGTTATACCCTGTCTGAAACTTGATGAGGTTGATCATCTCTTCGTCGATTGACACCCCGGAGGTCACGTCCCGCTTGTTGATCAACTGGGTCAGGAGATCGGAATCATGCTTGTAGCTCCTGTTTACGTACGCGGCATCCTGCCCGACCTGTCCTACGAGGGCCGAGTAATATGCTCCGAAGGTTGCGGTATTGCTGTTCATGGTCAGTTCGTTCTGGAGAGAGCTGATACTCGTGGCATTCTCGCCGTCACCGTCGACCGTTGCCGATGCCGCTATCTTGTTGACATCCGACACGATATCGGTACTGACCTTCAGATAGCGGGCCTCCTGGACCTCGGGGTTTACGTCAAAGTAGAAAAATGCCCCTCCGGCATCCTGATTGAGATCGTATCCCAGGCCGTGCTGGGTGTTGACCTCGGAGGCGAGAGCGGCTGCCAGGGAGTCCAGACTGTTGATATATCCTACCGCCGTGGTGTCGCGAACCTCGAGGTAGGCAGCCAGGCTCCCTCCCGTCAGAGAGGTGTTGATCTCCACCGTGGGGTCGTCGGCGAACACGACGTTATAGAACGAGGTTTGATCGTCGGCCACGACATCGAGCTCCCAGCTCTGACCGCCGTCCACCACCGGCATGCCGTTGGACAGAAAGACGCTGACCGAATTATCCGCATTCCGGACATAGTGGAAGTCGACGATCTCGGCCAGGGATGCCAGGAGGGTCTCCTGGCGGTCCTTGAGGGTGTTGATACCGGAATCGTTCTCGCTGCCCACCGACTGCGCGATCTTGTTGTTCACATCGGCGATATCCGCCGCATAGTCGTTGACCTCGCCAACCAGGCTTGATACCCGGGCATTCGCGTCGTTCTGTGCGGCCAGAAGATCGTCACCGCTCGAACGAAAGAGGGAGGTCAGGCTCTGCGAGACGGAAACCAGCGTCAGCCGTTCGGCCTGTCCCGAGGGATTGGCCGACAGGCCCTCCCAGGCACCCCAGAATTCACTCAACAGTTCGTTGATGCCGCCCGCATCGGACTCGTTGAAGATCATCTCGATCCTGTCCAATGCATCCTTCTTCGCCTCACTGTATCCCAGATTATTTGTCTGTTCGTTGATCTGAACCCCGATAAAGTGATCGTATATCCTCTCGATCCCTATTATCTCGACACTCTGCTCCGTGGTGCTGAATACCGCGCGCTGCCGCGAGTACCCGGCGGTATTCGCATTGGTAACGTTGGTACCCGTCAGGCTGATCGCCGTCTGATGACTGAGCAGGCCGTCTTTTGCTATATTCAGTGTGTCGATCCCCGACATTCGTCTATCCTTCCCTGCTGAGAATCTTTCCGTGCAGATCGGTTCCCTTTAATCTCCCGGTGCTCAGATAGGTCGCGCCGGGATAGATCATCTGTCCCAAGAAATCAATCGATCTCTGCACGCGCGAGAGAGAGGTGTCGAGGAGTATTTTATTCCGCTGATTCAACTCCTGGATGTCCGTCAAGAGGGATCGCAGGGTCGATCGGCATTCCTGCATCTCCTCTCTCTGTCCGTTCTCTCCGTGCGACAGCAGCACCGAGAGCTGTGTCTCTCTCCCGCTGAGGCCGAGCAGGGCGGTGATCTTCCCGATCAGCTCCTCCCTGGCGTCTTCCAGCATCCCGGCCTTTAAGATACAGGCCTCTTTTCTGGCGTTGCTTTCATGCACCGCCTCAGCGGATGCGCCCACCAGCATTTCCCGCTCGTGTATGAGAGAGGCGCGCAGCTCTCTGCAGACTTCAATCTCCTTCCTCAGGATGGAGATCAGTGAATCATAAAGGGAGTGCAATGTATTCATAACCTTATACGATGATATCCAAGAGTGATTCGCCAACCATCTTTTCGGCAATCTTTTCCCCGTTGACGTCGTACGTTCCCGCCTGTATCCGATCCTTCAATTCCCGGACCTTTTCATCCCGCACCTCGGGAAGCTCCCCGAGTACCTTCTGGGCCTTCTGAAAATCTCGTGCCGTGGAGGAGAGGCTCACCTTTTCCTCCGCAACGACACCGTTCGACGCCTGTTTCTCAGGACCGACCTTCTTATCGTTGACCTGGTACTGGGACATGAGTTCGGCTGCCGAATTTTTTGTTTCAGAAATCTTCATCTGGGGTATCTCCTTTGTGTGTTTTTTCTCATTGTACAGGATATCGGAACGTTTACCATAAAACTTGAGGACCAGGACATAACATCTCAGTTATACTCATATTATTTACTTTCTATGTCCTCAGGGCGGTGAGCCCGACCGAGTTGGCGCAGGAGCACCTTCTGGATGCCCATTCCACCCTCTCTTTGTGCAGCGTCCTCGGCCACCTTCTGATCGAGTAACATGGTGTAGATCTCCTTGCCGGGGAATTCGTTCAACCCGCTTTTCGGGATCGTGCGCCGCATGGCCTTCAGCATATACGTAATAAAGATGGATTCAAAATCGGCGCACGCCTTTTTCAGTCTCTCTTCCGTGAGCTGTTCCTGCCGCCCTCCGGGCCGGATTGCCTCTTCCTCACGGGAGAGGGTGCCTATGACCGATGATCCTCCCAGGCCGATCCCTTCCATTTCGCCCCTCGCCTCTTATATGAGTTTCAAGTCCGCCTGGAGTGCGCCTGCGGATTTGATCGTCTGCAGTATGATGATCAGATCCCCCGGTGTGACGCCTATCGCATTGAGCGCCCTGACCACCTCCTGGATCGTCACGCCTCTCGGCACCACCATCAGACGGTTTTGCTCTTCTTCGACACCGACGGTCGTTTCAGTCGTTACCACCGTCTGTCCCCCGGGAGCAACCACCGTGCCGTCGCCCGCGGAAACCGGTGTGCTACCGGCAGGAGGAGCAGGAGCAAAGGGGGCCGGTTGTGATACATCCTTTTTCTCCTTGATCTGGATGTACAGGTTCCCATGGGCTACGGCGACGGTTGATATCCTCACGTTCTCTCCCATGACGATCGTGCCTGTTTTCTCGTCTATTACCACAACCGCGGGAGAGTCGACCTCAACATTGATATTCTCGATCATCGAGATAAGTCCGATGACGTTCCCCTCAAACGATTCCCCGATATCGACGGCAACCGTCGATGAATCGACGAGATTTGCATCCACACCCGCTGCGATTCCCTGTATGGCTGCCACCACCCCTGTGGCAGTCGTGAAATCGGGCCGGTGGAGATTGATGGACAGTGATCGCCTCTTGTCAAAATCGTACTCCAGTTCCCTCTCGACAAAGGCGCCGTTGGTAATCCGTCCCGCGGTGGGGTGATTCTTGGAGACGCTTGCCCCGCTCCCGCCGGCGGAAAAACCTCCGATGGACACCGCCCCCTGCGCTACGGCATACACAACGCCGTCCGCCCCCCGAAGGGGGGTCATCAGCAGGGTCCCTCCGCGCAGGCTTTCCGCGTCACCGATGGAAGCGACCGAAACATCGATCTTCGTTCCCACCTTGGCGAAGGGGGGAAGGTCGGCACTCACCATAACCGATGCCACGTTATCCGACTCCAGATCCTCCCTGGACTGTTCCTTCATCCCCAGTCCCTGTCTGCTCAGCATGTTGGCGAGGGTCTCCTTGGTGAACCCGTTCTCGATATCATCCCCCGTTCCGGCCAGACCGACGACCAGACCGTACCCGATCAACTGGTTGTCCCGGATCCCCCCGATACTGGCGATGTCCTTGATGCGGGCGGCGGAGGCAGCGGACGCAGCGATAAGGCACAGCACAAGGAAGATCGTGATACAGCTATATCTTTGCATAGGCTTCGTCTTCATACAATCATTCTCCTCCCCCATCCCCGGTCAGAACGGCCAGACCCAATCCACGATCCGTGCCAGCCAGCCCGGCCTCATCTTGTCATCCACCACGCCCTTGCCGCTATACACGATCTTTGCATCGGCGATGAACTCCGAGTACACCACGTTGTCCGAAGTGACATCCTCAGGCCTGACGGTTCCGGAGATGACGATATACTGATCCTCGGCATTCACCGCCAGCCGCCGTCTCCCCTCTATCTTCAGGTTCCCGTTGGGGAGCACATCGATCACCCTGGCCGTTATCGTCGCCTCCAGTGTATTCGAGCGGGCCGTGCTTCCCTTTCCCGTCAGTTTGTTCGTGGAGCTGCCCCCTGCCTGGATCGAGGGGAGAAGCCCCGCCGTATAGACATCGTCTCCGTTGGTGAGATCCTTGTTCTGTCTGGCGATTTTTCTATCCATCCCCAGGAGGGCGGATATCCCGGCAAGCGTCTCGGTCTCCCTGGAAGTCGTCGTATTGGCGGAATTAGTGCCCGATGCAGACTCACTGATAACGATAGTAACGATATCGTTCACATATCGCGCCTTGTTGTCGGCAAAGAGTGCATTCTTCGCGTTTTCACCCGGCCAGATGGATCCCACCGGCGGGGGAGGCGTCTCCTGAACCTGGACGGGAATGAACGTGTCCGTCTCCACGATATCCCGATGCGCGTAGCATCCGGTGACGACAACCGGAAAGAGAACGACTGCCAGCATTGCCCATATGTACGATTGCCGCTTCATACCTAAAACTCCACCTCCACCAGGGACGTGTCCATAACCCTGGCATAGATTATCTTTTGGGACGACACATTCCTGACCTTTATCAATTCGCCGAGCATTCCATCCTGCTCAGACATCCCCATGGTCGTTACCCCCATCAGGCCGCTCTCGATGACGATCCTGACCGGTTTTCCTTTCCGCACCACCGGAACCTCTTCCACCATGTTTCCGGTAATCTCGGTATTGGGTTTGATACTGGAACGCAGCTTCCTCCCCACGGCATTATCGAGGGATACGATGACATTGCGCGGGGGGCGGGTAAACCACCGCTTGACCAATCTGACGTCACCCCGTTCAATAACGGTATTCCGGTTGAGGGAACGTGAGCTGACCACCACATCCATCATCACCTCTAATCGTGCCCGGACCGTCTGTTCTCCGAGAAATGCTCCGTCTTCATAGAACTTGACGGTAAACGCGGCGTTTCCGATAAAATCCTCATTCCTCTTACTCCGGACCCGGCAGGCGATTTCTTCTCCCGGCAGGTTTGCATCGGATACCTTGTCGGGGAATTCCACCCGCACCGTGCCATTCGGCCAGAATATGTTTTTCTCAACATAGGCCCTGACCGCCTCTTCTATCGTCTCCCCTCTGATCACTCCTGCAGCAACCGACAGGCAACTGCCGAAAAAGACCATGCATGCGATGCCCGCAATCAATGCCGCCTTATGCATGTTCACCTGTACCACCTCCGTTACCTCTTGAGGTTGTTCACCATCTGCATCATCGAATCGGCCGTCTGGATCGCCTTGGAATTGATCTCATATGCCCTCTGTCCCACAATCATCTTGACCATTTCATCCACGACGTTGACGTTGGACATCTCCAGAAAGTTCTGAGAGACGGTGCCGAATCCCGATTCTCCGGGATTGCCGGTGGTGGCGTCTCCCGAGGCATCCGTCGTACCGTAGAGGTTTCTCCCCAGACTGGTCAGCCCGGCGGGATTGATGAACTTGGCAAGCTCGATCCTTCCGGTTGCCAGTGCTACACCGCTCTCGTCGGTCGCCGACCAGGTCCCGCCGCTGTCGACGGTAAAGTTGACCATCTCCGCAGGGATGGTTATCTCGGGGAGCAGCTTGAGCCCCTCTGAGTTGCACAGCACGCCGTCCTTGTCGGTCTTGAAGCTCCCCGCGCGGCTGTACACGGTCGTTCCATTGTCATCGAGCTGGAAGAAACCGTCCCCTTCAATGGCCAGATCGAAGTGATTGTCCGTCTGCATGTAATCACCCTGGGTGAACATCTTTTGGACCGCCACCGGTTTCACCCCCATGCCGATCTCGATCCCCACCGGCAACTGGCTACCGCCGGTTGTCTCGGCCCCCGATTTCGTCAGTACCTGATACATGAGATCCTGGAAGTCGGCTCGCGCCTTCTTGAACCCCACGGTGTTGATGTTGGCCAGGTTGTTTGCGATCACGTCCTGGGTAATCTGCTGTGCCTCCATGCCGTTTGCGGCCGTCCATAACGCCCGTATCATCTCAATCCTCCCTTTCTGTTACAGTCTCCCGATGCGACTTGTCGACGCCTCGTTCTGATCGTCCATCACCTGAATCGCCTTCTGGTACGATTCGAAGGTACGCTGTATATTGATCATCTGAACCATCTCCCGCACGACCTGGACATTGGAAAGCTCCAGATATCCGGATTTGATCTGTGAGGTCTCATCTTCCCGGGCGCCCGCCCTGTTGACGGGGTCACGGTAGAGCCGTGCGTTGAGCTTAACGAGGGCGGACGGTTCCTGAAACCGTACGATCTTGAGGGTATCGATCTCAGTGCCGTCCACACGCACCGTACCCGTCCCGCTGATCTGGACATCGTTCCCCGAGACGGTGATCTTCTTTCCGTCCCTGTTGAGGACATGCTCGCCCGCAAGGGACATCAGTTCTCCGCTCTCGTTGAGCGTCACCCTTCCGTCTCTGGTATAGGCGATCCCGTCCTTTGTCTGAACGGCAAGAAATCCCTCTCCCTCTATCGCCAGATCGAGGACATTACCGGTCTTGTGCAGCCCTCCCTGGGTATAATCGATCGTCATCGCCGATCTTCCGGTGGAGCCCTCTCCGGTGATCTTTTCGAGGAAACGGAGCTGTTCCGCCTTGAAACCCGCGGTGTCGGCATTGGCGATATTGTGCGTGGCACTTTCGAGCCGTTCCTCCTGGCGCATTGCCGCATAGACCATTGTCTTTATGCCGCTTCCACTGATCATGGTTCATACCCGCCTTTCTCGTAGGTACAGCCTCGCAAGTTGCGTGCCACAACGGAGGTGGAGAGCGGCTAAAACTGGCGCGGATCGGTGGAGGGCCCTCCGGGATGCCGGCGGTGTCGGTGCGGATCGGCCTTAAAGATTCTAACGTATTGTAAGCACAAAGGATGGCTCGCCGCGGTGTCCTGTCCTTATGCCCGTTCTCTCATAATGATCGGGAGAGGGGGCTGCCCCCTTGCAGGCTCCATGCTCCGGGTCCGGCGGCGCGACGGAGGGGGGAGTGCTGTCCTATCGGGAAAATTTTTCCCACGCGGCCGGATCGACCGGGGTTTCCGATCGATCCGGTGCCGCCATCTCTACCTCTCGGGTGTTCTCCGGTACCGCTCATTGAGCGAGTAGACAAAGGCCAGTATCTCGGCGACGGCTCGATACAGCTCGACGGGGATCTGTTCATCGATATCGAGCCGGCTCAGGATCTGCGCCAGTGCGGGATCTTCTTTGACCGGGATGCCGTGTTTTTTGGCGATCCCTATTATCTTTTCGGCTGTGATCCCCCTCCCCCGGGCGGTAACCCTCGGGGCGGAGTCTCGTGTCTCGTCATATTCTATGGCGGCTGCAACGGTGGTTTCCTTGCTGTTCTTACTCATCGATTCCTCTCTCCGGGTCTTTCCACGCCATACCGAGTTGACGAGGCTCCGGTGCCACCGTATCCCCCGCCTTTACACCAGGACATCGACCCCCTCCGGGGCAAACAGGCGCTGGAATTCGCGGTGCACGGCACCTTTCATCTCCGCGGCATCCTTCTGATTCACGACACAGTGCAGGTACTCTATGTCGTACCCCAGGGCCGCCAGTCCTTCCCCCAGTTCTCCCAGAAAGGGCCTTATGAAATCGCAGCTCTTCTCGTCCCCGCATCGCAATATGCAGCCTACCTTCTTCGCCTCGATCTTCGCCTCGGCGACAATCTCTCCCAGGGCATCCATATTCAGGAGGAACAGGACGGTCTTCATCCCGCGGCGGTCACCGTCCCGGGAATCCCGATCGCCGAACTTCACGAATATCTCCGCAATGCCTCTCTTCTCCGGAAAGAGGAGAGGGACCTGAAACATATACGCGCCGTCATGCTCCTGAAACAGATAATTGATGACCTGGTGAGAATCGATGACCTGGAGAGATGAGCGGACAAATCCGGCAAGCCTTTCCACTGCGGGAAGATGATTTCTGATCTCCGGCAGTGACTGCAGCCGGTCCAGTACCCTCGTCAGGAGTCCCTTGAGGCTCTGCGAGGCATCCCTGAGGTGGTCCGCCCTCCCCAACCGTCTCTTGAGCGCCTCCCCGAGGGTATGCTCCATCAGGTAGCCGAGGGTGTGGACATACTCTCTGAAGAAGAAGGGATTCTTGAGGCTCTCCCTGGAGAATACGAGAGACCTGAACATATCCTGGAGGAGTTCCACATCCTTCTTCCCAAGATGTGCCGCCAGCTCTCCCAATTGTTCGGCACTGAACCGGGCGGTCCCCTCCACGAGCAGATCGGAGAGGGCTTCCGGACGCGCGCGGTACAACCCCAGATGATCGGACAATCCGGCCTTCTCCGCTATGCCGCCGTGCAGAACTCGAAGAACGACCCCGGGATGGAGCTGCGTGACACGCACCGCAATCGTCTCTCCCTTTGCAAGCGGCACCTTCGAATCCGCCACGATAGCAGTGTTTTTAAGAGAAATCAGAGCTTTCCCCAGGCGGGAGCCTTCCACAACCGTCGCTTCCACGACCTCGCCAACGGAAAGCGGGGGCAGCGATTCTGCTGTCTTCGAGATGTGGAGCAGGTCATGTACTGCACGAGGTGCTGGTGCGGTGGGCAGAATGTTCATTCTTTTTTCGATGGAGATCCAGGATGAGGGATATCTCCCCTTCGGTTAGATTCAGTGTATCCGCTATCTCCTTTTCGGCCAGACCGTGCCTGGCCATCTTCACGACATCCTCATACTTCTCTCCGCGTCCGCCGTCCGGCGATTTCCGGCGCCCGGACCCGGCCTCCGGCTCTCCTGCACGAACTGTCAGCCGCCTCTCCCGGTCATCAAGGGCGGACGGGATCCCTTTCACTTCCTGCAACGCCCGGTAAAGATGATCCGAAGCGCTCCGGGAATCTTCAATCAGCCGCTTGAATTCAGAGAGTGTCTCCGCATCCACTCCCGGAGATCTCTTGTTCCTTTCCCGGCTTACCGCCCAGATAAGAAACAGGATGGAAAGAAAGAGCGCTATGTCTGCAAGGATTTGAAGTCCTGCCATGAACTCTACGGTCATCCTACACCCTTATATCTATCGTTCCCTCAGATTCAGCGGTATCGGCGTCGTCTTCCCGTGTATCCTTCTCCGCTCCGTGCCGTTCCCGGGCTCCTTCCCGCTGTTCCCGTCTGTCTTCTTCCCGGATCATAAGGCGCTCGGATTCTCCGGGGTCTTTCACCTTCTCACGCAGCTCTCTCCTCTCTTCGACCAGCTGGGCCTGGAAGTGCCTCTGCTGGGTGTCGCCATGCTGTTGCTGCGCCTGCTGGACACGCTCAACCGCATTGGACTGTAAGAGTACCTGCTGCACATCAAGCGATCTGACCATACCGCCTGCACCTCTTTTCGGAGAAAGGATCAAAGGGTTTGATCACCGTATCCTTTATCCGTTGTATCGTCATAATCCGCCGTATTCTTTAACTCCGATCGGGCGGAAGCCCCGTCGAAAACGGATCCGTGAGGCGCAGATGAAAGGGGGCCGCCCGATCCGGGGCTCTGATTTTTCAAGCAGTTACTGTGGTACCCGTATCAACGTGACATTCATCCCCGAGGTATGCGTCATCTGGAGAAGGGCCCCGTGTTTCTTCAGGAGAGACGCCGCATGGAAAAGGTCCCTTTCCCCGTTCGGGGCATGGGAAGATTCGGGCACCTCGCCTCTCTGTACTTCTGTGACGGGGACCCCTGTATCCTCGATCTTCACATAGACATGTGAGTCATCGCACCCGGTGGTGACGACAAGTTTCTTTGTTTTACTGTCTTTCATCGCATCAACCGAATGTTTGATGACCGCCGACAGGGCAATGGAGTAATCGGCCCTCGCCCCCATCACCTCCGGAACTTCCCGGTCCAGGGTCAGTTCACGTTCAATATCGTGCTTGACGTCCGGGTAGAATCGAAGGAACGCCACCTCGGCCTCAACGAGATCGGATAGATTGATCCGCTGCACGGCGGTATCCTTCAGCGCGCGAAACTTTTCAGTAACGCTGTTGAACAGATCGAAGAGGCGGTTAGCCTCTTTTGCCAGCAGCCCGGCATCGCCGTGTATCCTCTTGAAGTTCTCCATAAGATCGCTGTCCGCGCTGTTGTTGCCGTTCTCGGCTATGCGTTCAAGGGTCTTTTCCATCCGTCTCTCCAAGAGCTCGGAACGGCCCAGAATTCCATTGAGAGGACTGGCAAAGTCGTGGATGATCCCGGGGATAAGCTCTCCAAAGGTTGACTCGAACTCCTCCTCCAGTCCTCTAAAAGAATCCTCGGTATTCCCTGTCTCCCGGCGACGGACAACCATCGGCATCTCCTCCCGTTTTTTGTTTGATCTTGGCACCATTTTCCCGGTTTTACAATACGACGAATTTCGTAAGATACACACTGTGCACCCTTTCTTCACCCATATACCCGTTCAGCCTGACCTTGATCTCTTCTCTGAGCGCCCTTTCGAGAACGGTCGCACCCGATCGCTCCTTCAATATCGTGTATATGATCGTGCGGAGCCCGGCCCTCTCCTCCGGCAGCCTCATCCCGCGGTTCAACTGCACGGTCACGGAGCACACCAGGATCTTACCCTTCTTCCGGTCGTCCGGGAGGCGCACAACAAAATCATCAAACCGTTCGAAGTCTCCTTCGGCCGAAACGGCTCCGATGGAGACCTCCCCTCCGGAATCGCCGATCGTCGATCCCCCCTCACGGGCCTCCCCGCCGTATGCACCGCCGCTTGCACATAGTGCAAGGCACAGGCACACGGCTGCCAGCATCTTTCTGTACCAACCGGTGGGAACACCGTTGCTAGGTGGTGTTATCATATCTCAACTTCTTCAGGTTGTTCTTCAGTCTCAGTATCGCCTGGGAGTGAAGCTGGGAGATTCGCGACTCCGACAGCTCCAGGACCAATCCTATCTCCTTTAACGTTAACTCCTCGTAATAATAGAGTGCAAGGACCATACCCTCCTTTTCGGGAAGGGCCTCTATGGCATCCTTCAACGTCTCTTTCAGCTCGTCCTGCGTAATGAGAGCAAAGGGATTATTTTCATCGATCTTCGCCAGCACCTCGTCGTGGGTATGGGCCTCACAGTAATCGGGAGGGAGATCATCACTGCTCAAGATGGAAATCCCTTTTGCCTCGTTCAACAGCTTATAGTAGTCGTCAAGCGGCATCTCGAGGTACTCGGCAACCTCTTCATCGGTCGGATGTCTCCCGAGTTCCCGTTGCACCGCCTCAAAGGCCTCCTCCAGCCGTGCCTCCTTGTTCCTGTCGGACCGTGAGACGATATCCCTCGATCGGAGCTCGTCCAGGATGGCTCCCCGGATCCGGAATCCGGCGTATGTCTCGAAGAGCACGTTCCTGGTTTCATCAAACTTCTCAATAGCCGACATCAATCCGATGATCCCGGCATTGACGAGGTCATCCTTTCCCACGTGACTGGGCAGCCTCATGGCAATCCTTCCGACAATATTCTTGACGAGAGGCACGTACTTGATGATCAGTCGTTCACGCTCTTTGCTATCGACCATTGTTTTCCACGACGGATCTGTCGAAGAATTTAATCGTTCCGTTCTCATATCCCTCCGGTCGCTTTCGGCACAGCTTTTCGACGATCTCTGCCATGCTCCTGGCCGCCTTCGAATCGGGGAAGCTCTCCACCAGCAGTCTCTGTTTCTTCACCGCCTTCGGAACATCCTGGTCATAGGGGATATACCCCAGATACTCGATGGGAAGACTGAGGAAGTGATTCGTCGCATTATTCAGCCGCAGGTACACCTCTTTGGCCTCTGTCGAATCCTTCGCCATATTGACGAGGAGCATGAAACGCTGGGTCCTGTACGCCTGACACAGTATCTTGATCAGGGCGTAGGCGTCCGTCAGTGACGTGGGCTCGGTCGAGACAACCACGATCACCTCCTTGGCCGCCATGTTAAAATACATGACGTTGCCGGTGATGCCCGCCGCCGTGTCGATCAGCATGAAATCAATGTTTTCATCCAGCCCGTCCAATTCATCCAGGAGGGTCAGCTTGTGCCCCTTTGACAACTCGGCCATCTCCTGAATTCCCGATGCGGACGGCAGGATCTTGATTCCCCCCGGACCGTTGACAATGACCTCCCGCAGGGTCTTCTCACCGCGAAGGACATGACAAAGGTTATAGTTCGGGGTGATCCCCAGGATCACATCGATGTTGGCCAACCCTGCATCTGCGTCGAGCAGCAGTGCCTTCTTCCCCATTCTCGAAAGGAGGTATGCGAAGTTTGCCGTTATATTCGTCTTTCCGACACCCCCCTTACCGCTGGTAACGGCGATAACGCGGGTCTCATCATGGCTCTTCTTTCGCCTCATTGCCAACGGTGCACCCTCTCTCATTATTTCTCTGATTGCTCCGGCCTGATCCACTCAACCCACCTCCCTCACGGGCTGCACGTTCAAAGGCGATTCGGACCGGGGAGATACCGGGATCATCCCCTGAATCTTTCCGATGTTCGGCCTTCAGGCGTTGCAGCTGCCGTTACTATCCGCTCTTAGGCGCAGTCGTTCGTTCCCGCTCAATGTGTTCCGTTCTCGACGATCAATCGCGCAAGGCCCGCGGGGTCCATCTCCATCAAATCCCGGGGGACGTTCTGCCCGTTGGCAATGTAAGATACCGGCTTGCCGACGGAGTCGACGACATCGTACATCACACCGTATTTCCGTGCGTCATCCAGCTTGGTAAAGATGATATTGTCATAATCGGCGCCGGATCCCCTCACGGCATCCATGATACTCTCGCGGCTCGACGTCATGCTCAGGACAAGATTCATCTCCAGGGGGATATCCGCCGAGCAGCACCCCTTCAATCCCGGTGCATACCCCTCGCCCCGGGGACCCTTCCCGGGCGTATCGATCAGTATGACATCCCTGTCGGAGAACGTGCGCAGCACCCTTTCGAACCCCTCCCGCTCGGAGGCGATCTCCATGGGGACGTCCATGATATCGGTGTATATCTTCAACTGTTCCGCCCCCCCTATCCGGTAGGTATCCGTCGTTATGACACCCACACTGCGTTTCTCTCCGAACAGGGAACGGGCCGCCACCTTTGCCAGGGTCGTCGTCTTCCCCTCACCGGCGGGACCGACGAAGGCCACGAGTCTCCTCCGCTTCGGCTTCCTGTACGAAGGAGTGATCGATTTCCGTATCGTATCCTCAACGACACCCATCATCCGGTGATAGTCGCCCAGGGCGTCCGGCGGACAGGAGCCCTTCACCTCTTCGAGCAATACGCAGGTCCGCTCCTTCGATATGCCGACCGAGGTGAGATGGTGGTAAATCTTCGACAGTACGGGGGGGAGGCTCTTTTCTCTCCGAACGCCGAGGACATCAACAAGGACGCCGACGGTCTCCTTCAATTCCGCAAGCTCGACACAGACATCCCGCTCCCTCTTGACATCCTGGATGAGTGCCTTCACCTGGTCCAGTTCCGTCTTCAAGAGGGAGAGGGCCCCGTATTCCACCAGCTCTCCCTGTCCGGTCTCCAACCCGAAGCCCTCCCGGGCGGCAAACACCTCAATCCCCCCCTTAAGTTTCCTGGTGGAGAGCACGACGGCGTCCGGGCCCAGATCCGTCTTGATCTTCTTCATGGCCTCGCTTGTGCTCACTGCCTCGTATCTCTTAATCTGCATCGCTCAGCACCAGCATCCCCAGAGATTTGATGTTGACTTCACGGGTCATCTCGTTGTGAGAAAGGACAATGATCGTGGGGAAGAACTTTTCAAGTATGTTCCTGATATACATCCTGACATTGGGAGAGCAGAGGATGATCGGCGGCAGCCCCTTGCTGACAAAGATCTCGACGAATTTCTGGAGACCTTTCACCATTCTCTGGATGAGGACGGGATCGGCTACAACGAATGATTCATGCTCCGCATGCTGAACCGACTTGTCGATCCTGTCCTCGATATCGGGAGAGATCATGATCACGGTTATGTTTCCGTCGGCGTCCCGATATTCCCTGGTTATCAGTCTGGCCAGGGTCTGCCGGACATATCCGGTCAACAGATCGACGTTCTTCGTCAGGGGAGCGTAATCCGCCACCGTCTCCAATATCGTCAGGAAATCCCGTATGGAAACCCTCTCCCTCAGGAGTCTCTGGAGCACCTTCTGGAGCGTGCCGAGCGAAACGATCTTCGGGACGATCTCCTCCACCACCTTGGGATGGGTGTTCGCCAGGTTGTCCAGAAGAGATTGAACGTCCTGCCGCCCCAACAGTTCACCCGCATGCGTCTTGACGATCTCGGTCAGATGGGTGGTAACAACGGTGGCCGGATCGACGACGACGAACCCTTTCGCCTGAGCGGACTCCTTATCCTTTTCGGCTATCCAGACGGCAGGCAGGCCGAAGGAGGGTTCCGTCGTCTTGATCCCCTCGAGCTTCGCCTCTTCATCCCCGGCGGTTATCGCCAGGTAATGACCCGCCTGTATCTCGCCCCGGGCCACTTCGACTCCCTTCAGCTTGACAACATACTGACCGGGCTTTATCTGGAGGTTATCCCGTATATGAACGGGGGGCATGATAAACCCCATCTCGACGGCCATCTGCCTCCTCAGGACCTTGATCCTCTTGAGCAGCTCTCCTCCCTGCGAGGCATCGACAAGGGGAACCAGGCTGTATCCCACCTCAAGTTCGAGGGAATCGAGGGGCAGGAGGGCCTCGACGGATTCCGCCTGCCGCTCGGCCGGCGCTTCCTCCTTCACCGTCTTTGCCGCGGCCTTCTGCGACGACTTGAATGTCCGGTATGCGACGATTCCCGAGGCGAGGGCGAGGAGCAGAAAAGAGACCTTCGGCATGCCGGGGATCAAACCGAATATCAGGAGAATGACCGAAGCCGAGGCAACCACCTTCGGCTGGACGAAGACCTGTGCCGCCACCTCCCTGCTCAGATCGCCCGAGGCCGTCGACCGGGAGATCAGCATGCCGGCTGCGGTCGATACGATCAGCGCCGGAACCTGGGTGACCAGCCCGTCCCCTACGGTCAGAAGGGTATAGGTGTGGGCGGCATCCGCCACCGGCATCCCCTGCTGCATCACACCGATAATCAGACCGCCGAGGATATTGGTTATGGTGATGACGATACCCGCAATCGCGTCCCCCCTGACGAACTTGCTCGCACCGTCCATGGAACCGTAAAAATCCGCCTCCAGGCTGATCTCGCGTCGCCGACGCCTCGCCTCCGCGTCGCTGATCAGTCCTGCGTTGAGATCTGCATCGATGCTCATCTGTTTCCCGGGCATCGCATCCAGGGTAAACCGTGCCGCCACCTCGGCAATCCTCGTGGCGCCCTTGGTGATCACGACGAAGTTGATCAGGACGAGGACCAGAAATACGATGAAGCCGACCACGTAATTCCCGCCTACGACGAACGCGCCGAATGCCTGGATGACCTGCCCCGCCGCCCCCGGTCCCTCGTTGCCGTGGAGGAGGATGATTCGCGTGGAGGCCACATTGAGGGACAGGCGAAGGAGCGTCGCAATCAGGAGAATGGACGGGAAGACGGAGAAATCGAGAGGCCGCGGCACGTACACGGAAACCAGGAGGATGATGAGGGCGAAGGTGATGCTGAAGGAGAGGAGGATATCGAGGGCGAAGGGGGGCATGGGTATCATCATGACCAGGAGGATGCCGGCTATCCCCGCGGCCATTGCCGTGTTGCTTCCCCGGAACAGGCTGATGAAACTGTTGGTGTCAGCGTACGATGGTGCCATCTTCTATCTCTGGTTCCTCTTTATATTGTAAACAAACGCCAGGACCTCGGCGACCGCCCGGTACAGATTGACCGGTATCATCTCATCCACACCCACCTTCTTATACAATACCTGTGCCAGCGGCTTGTTGTTCACGATGGGAATATTGCTCTTTCTCGCTATCTCTCTGATATTCTCTGCAATAAATCCTGCCCCCTTTGCAATCACCTTCGGCGCCGACATGCGTTCCTGATCGTAGAGGAGCGCTACGGCAAGATGGGTGGGGTTGGTGATGACCACATCCGCCTTGGGAACACTCGCCATCATCCTCTTTCTGGCCGCGTCTCTCTGGAGGCGCCGTATCCGTGCCTTGACGAGAGGATCCCCCTCCGACTGCTTGGACTCGTCCTTGACCTCCTGCTTCGTCATCCTCATCTCCTTTTCGAACTCCCACTTCTGATAGAGGTAGTCGAACACGGCCAGGACGATCAGCACCAGGCAGACGCTGAAGATAATCTTGAATGCGACCCTCGATATGTACAGAAGGATACCCGACACGCTCTGATCCACGAGGAGGACGAACCGCTCCGCCTCCCCTCTCACAATGAGATAGACGGCGAAACCGACGACCAGAAGTTTGAAGATATTCTTCACCAGCTCCACGAGAGACCTGAGGGAAAACAGCCTGATGGCCCCCTGGATAGGGTCGATCTTCGAAAACTTCGGCTGGACCGCCTCCGCGGAGAGGACGAACCCGACCTGGAGGAAGTTGACGACCAGCCCCACGAAGAGTGCCGCCAGAAAGAGCGGGGAAACCATGACAAGACTTCTGTAGACAACATCGATCGTGAGGGATTGGATATTGGAGCAATCGACACCGAACCAGAAAGACCGGGTGATCGACCACCGGGTGAGGGCCATGACCTTCTCACCCATCCAGGCCGAACCGAACCAGAAGAAGACGAGGCCCGCCAGGAGGACGGCCACGGACGAGGCCTCGCGGCTCTTGGCCACCTGTCCCTTCTGGCGCGCCTTTTCCCGCTTCTTAGGAGTGGCTCGTTCGGTCTTTTCCTGATCTTTATTCTGTTCGGCCATGCTCAAGGACCCTCATGGGATCATCCCGTCCATCCGCTGACGGTCGTGTCAAAAAATCATCACATCAGACGCAAGAGGTCGTGCAGTCTGCCTCCAAAACCGAGAAAGATGTTCCCCAGCATCCGGACGACGAGGGGGAGGGCCAGCCCGACGCCGATCAGCCCCATCGCTATCTTCACGGGGAACCCGACGATCAGAATGTTGATCTGGGGAACGGTCCTGGCTATCAGTCCGAACCCGATATCTACCATCAGGAGCACGGTCACGGCCGGGGCGCCCGCCTTGATGGCGATGACGAAGACATCCTTTGCGAGCCCGGCGATCGCCTGCGCCAGTTCCCCCGAAAAGTGAAAATCAAGGGGAAGGGCAAGGCGATAGCTGTCGGCCATGGCGCACAGAAAGACGTGATGACCGTCAACGGCGAGAAATACCAGGACTGCCAGCAGGTAGTGAAACTGGGCCACAATCGATACCTGGGAGCTGGTGAGGGGATCGAACACATTGACGATGGCGAATCCCATCTGAAAACCGGCGAGCTGCCCCGCCAGCTGGATGCCGGCAAAGATCAGCCTCCCCACGAAGCCGATGATGATCCCGATCATCACCTCTCCGAACATCCTGATGATCAGCGACAGGATCTCGGGCGGCGGGGGGGTGATCTCGACAAAGGGGAAGATGAGAAAAGCGATCATCAGGGACAGACCCGCCTTCACCCTCGGGGGGGCCGAGCCGGCTCCGAAGATGGGCATGGTCACGACGATCGCGCTCACCCTCAGGAATACGAAGACAAAGGTCTCTACCTGTTCTGCGGTTACGTTCGGTATCTGCACCCCGATCCCCTATTGTATGTACATCGGTATGGCTTGAAAGAGTTTCTGGGTATACGTCACGACAAGATTGAGCATCCAGGGAAGCGCGACGATCAGTGCCACCATGACGGCGACGATCTTGGGGACGAAGGTCAGCGTCATCTCCTGGATCTGGGTGACGGCCTGAAAGATGCTGACGATCAGACCGACGATCAGGCCCACCACAAGCATGGGGGCTGAGAGCAGCAGGGTAACCTTCACGGCCTCGGCCATCAGTCCAATAACCAGATCTGCTGACATGCGCGTCCCCCTACAGAAAACTTTGAACGAGGGACCCGACGATCAGGTTCCACCCGTCAACCAGCACGAAGAGGAGGAGCTTGAAGGGGAGGCTGATCATGATCGGCGGCAGCATCATCATACCCATCGACAAGAGAACGCTGGCGATAACCATGTCCAGTATCAGAAAGGGGAGATAGATCATGAACCCGATCTGAAAGGCCGTCTTCAGCTCGCTGATCACGAAGGCGGGGATCAGGACGGGAAGCCTGATCTCATCGGGGGTCTGCGGCCGATTTTCCCTCGAGATCCTGACGAAGAGTGCGATATCCTTCTCCCTGGTCTGCTTCAGCATGAATTCCTTTATGGGCAGCGCCGCCCGGTCGAAGGCCTTTTCCGCCGATATCTCTTCCTGGAGATAGGGCTGCAGCGCCTGCGAATTCACCGTATTCCAGACGGGGGTCATGATGAAAAAGGTCAGGAAGAGGGCCAGTCCGATGATAATCTGGTTTGCGGGCATCTGCTGGGTCCCCAGGGCATGCCGGAGCAGGGAGAGGACGACGACGATCCGTGTAAAGGAGGTCAGCATGATCAGTATCGCGGGGGCAAGGGAGAGGACCGTCAGGAAAAACAAAAGCTGGAGAACGACCGCCACCTTGCCGGGTTCATCCGCGCCGTCCCCCACGCTCAGGTGTATCGAGGGGACGGAGAGCGGTTCGCCCCAGGAAGAACCCGCAAGGAGAAACACTGCACAGAGCGCCAGGATACCGAAGATAAGATATCTCCATCTCCTGGAGGCCCGGTGTGATCCCCGAAATCCCGCTTCGGGCGGGTGCGTCCCCTTCGTGATGTCTCGTGCCGACTTGTCAGGAATCAAGGCGCGACCTCTTCAAATAACCCTTCAGATAATCGGAGAATGAGGCGCCCCTGCCTTTCTGACCCCGGATCTCCTTGAGGTGCTCCAGCGCCTCGGAGTCCTCGATCTCTGTCAGCAGAGATATCGCGCCGCCTGATATTCCGATCACCAGTACATGTCCCAGTACGTCGACAAGCATGATGCTGCTCTTGGGGCCCAGGTATTGGGAAGACACAACCCGTACCAGTTCTCTGTTGATCCCTCCCCCTCCCCTCCTCACGATCTTCCTGAACAGGTACGCGGTCACGATCATGATACCGACCGTGACGGCGAGGGCCGACACGATCTTCAGGAGAGAGGAAAACAGTTCCGGTGAATCCATGGCGTCTCCAGATCGTTATTTCAGCTTATCGATTCTCTCGGCATGGGGGACGACATCGGTCAGCCGGATCCCGAATTTCTCATTGGCCACGACCACCTCGCCCATGGCTATCAGTCGATTGTTTACAAAGACATCCAGCGGTTCACCGGCAAGTTTGGACAGTTCCACGATCGAACCCCGTCCCAGTTTCAGCAGTTCGCTGATCATCATCTTTCCCCTGCCCAGTTCGACGGACACGGTGAGGGGGATATCCAGAATAAAATCTATATCCAGCAGCGATTCACCCACGTCACCCTTCTGCATCTCTTTGAACCTGACGCTGCTCACCTCTCGTTCCGCAGGCGGGTGGGCCCCCGCCGCCAGTTCATCCTGGACATCGTCCCATCCGATCTCTTCATCCATCTCCGTCTCCTGCTCCTCTTCAGCCTGGGCAGCGTCCGTTTCAGCCGGTTCGGCGGCCTGGGCAGCGTCCGTTTCAGCCGGTTGAGCTTGGGCGCCATCCGTCTCGGCCCCTTCAGGCTCTTTCGCCTCCCGTACTTCTTCCTCAAGCTCATTCTGTCCCATGCTCATACACCCCTTTCTTATCGATCAACTCAACAATCTCGACCGCCTGGTTGCCCTTGTAACTTCCCGGCTGTCCCTTGAATTTGAGGACATCCTCAACATACACATCCAGGTTGTCACGGTAATACCGTTCCAGGGGAATCACATCCCCTCTCTTCAAGTTTACGACTTCCCTCCCGCTCAGTCTCGCCTGCCCCAGCTCGACGCTCAGGGTTACCTGCGAAGTCTTCAGTCTCTCGGCAAACTTCCCCACCCACTTTTTGTCGACCTCGAGCACCTCCGTCTGATACGTCACGTGCAGCTTGTCCCTGATCGGCTCGATGGTCGAATAGGGGATACAGAACGTCATCTCCCCCGAAGAAAACCCCATGTCGAGTTCAAACTGCATGATAACGACAATCTCGTCGGGCGTCACGAGCTGCACAAACTGCGGGTTGGTCTCCGACCGCTGATAGACGATGTCGATCTCTATGATCGCCTCCCACACCTTCTCGAAATCGGACAGCGCGTTCAGCGCAACCCTCTTGATGAGATTGTTCTCTATGAGGGTGAAATCCCGGCCCTCCACCTTGAAGGTCTCCCGTCCGGATCCCCCGAAGATGAGATCAACCAGCGTAAACGCGACCTGCGGCTCGATGACCAGGAGCGAACTGCCGCCCAGCGGCTTCATCTGAAAGACATGGAGGCTCGCAGGCACCGGGATCGTCTTTATGAAATTGGCGTATTTGACCACACTGACCGAGACGCCGCTGGTGGTGACGATCTTCTTCAGCAGGGACGAGAGTGTCGACCTGAATATCCTGGTGAATTTTTCGGTCGCCATCTCCAGGGTCGGCATCCTCTGATCGATCACTCGATCCTGACCGGTCAGATCGTATTGCCGTATCTCTGACGGATCATGCGCCTCCTCCTGCTCCGTCTCTATCTCACCGTCCGATACCCCCTTTAAGAGAGCATCCACCTCTTCCTGTGACAGTACCTGGGACATCTGCACCCTCTCATCAGTTTTCTCAACTTCCGTTAAAGACCCGCCGGCAGGGGACTACTGGATGAGGAACTCCGTAAAGTAGACCCTTTTGACCTGCCCCTTCGACAGATACCGGTTCAGGCGTACGGCGATCTCGTCCCGGAGGGCCTGCTTTCCCTCGAAACCCGCTATCTCTTTGTAGTTCTTGGACGAGAGGAGCACCAGGATGCTGTCCGATATCTTCGGCTTCAGCAGCTCGAGTTCATCCACACACTCCTGGCTGGACACCTCGATCTGGATCGTCGCCTTCAGGTACCGCTCGCCGTTATCATCCATCAGATTGACGACCACGGAACCCATGGACCAGATGCCGGGAGTCTGGGCAACCTCGGCCTTCTCCGAATCGGACACCCCGGACACATAGTACTTCCACCCCACAAAACCCCCGGCGCCGAGGAACACCACCAAAACGGCCAGGATAATCCACTTGATAATGGATTTCTTCCCCTTCTTGGGGCTCTGCTCCTCCTGTTGTTCTTCCCGTTCTTCTTCAGCCATTACTGCGCCCTCCTTCATCCCTGTTTAACATCAAAAGGACCTCCACTCTCCTGTTCAGTTCTCTGTTCCGGTCGTTCACGGCCGGAAACCGCGGCCTTGAATCCGCATACCCTGCCGCCGAGAGCCTCTCCGGAGGAACGGAGCCTTCGGAGATAAAATACTTGACGACACTGACGGCCCGCCCTACCGAAAGCTCCCAATTGGACGGAAATCTCTCGTTCTTGATGGGAACCTCGTCCGTATTCCCCTCCACCATCACCCGGCAATCGATCTCCCGAAGGATGGAGGAGAGGGCCTTGAGGGCCGGCATATTCCTCTCTTCAATCTCGGCGTTCCCCGTCTCGAAGAGCAGTTTCTCCCCCAGGGCGACGGAGACCCCCTCATCCACTACCCGGGCCTCCATGACGCTCCTCCAGGAAAAGATTCCTCCCTCCCCCGGGGCGGCGGCGGTGTCTTCCCCTGCCGTCTTTGCGATGGCCTGCGCCACTGCATTGATACGTTCGGCCAGTTCCCTCTTCTCCCTCTCGAACTTCAGGTTTCTGCCCCCCATGGGAACGACGAAGGGTTTAAAGACCTCTACATCCGCTTCCTGTCCGCGTTCCGACAGATTGAATATGGCCCGTATGGAATACGACGCCTGTCTCACCTTCGGGACGTCAAGCTTCGAGAGCGAAAGGACGAGGACAAAGAACGTGAGGAGCAGCGTCACCATATCGTTGAAGGTTAAAAGCCACTTACCCCCCTGGTCTTCCGAACCCTTGCGGCCTATCTTCATCCGAGACCTCCCCGTCAACCCGACCCGTGCCCTTCCGGCAGTTCGAAATAAAACTCAACCCTCCGGTTCTTCTGTCTGCCTTCGGGGGTATCGTTCGATTCGAGGGGCCGGTGCTCGCCGAGCCCGATGGCGGACAGTCTCTGTGCGGGAAGCTTCCCCTTCTCGAGGAGGTACCGCAGGACGTTGACCGCCCGGGTCGTCGACAGCTCCCAGTTCGAGGGGAACCGGGCTGTGCGTATCGGAACATTGTCCGTGTGCCCCTCCACCCGTATGTAAAACTGACCCTTCTTCGCAATCTTTACGATCTCATCGAGGCCGGGGTACGCCTCCCTGTTGATTTCGGCCACCCCCGACGGGAACAATACATGGCTCTCAAAGGTGGCCTTGAACCCCCGCTCGATCTCTTCTATGTGGACCGATTTGCCCAGGCCTATCTCCTTGAGGTAGTTCCCCAGGGACCTGACGGCCACCACGACCGTTCCGCCGATCCCTTGCTGACCGCCCTCTGAAAGCATCATCATGTCCTCTCCCTCGGCCGCCTGATCGCCCTCCTCGATCACCGAAAATCCCCCGCCCTTGAAGATCGATATCTTCTCCTTCGTAACGGTTGAATACGACACGAGCATGGCAAAGAAGGCCACCAGGATCAGCGCGAGAGAGCAGTATATCGTCTGCCACCCCGCGACGGGGGGGTCTGCTTCGCCCCTCTTTGTTCTCGGTTCCTCTTCCATCCCTATAACACGGTCTTCCGCTCGTCCGGCGATATGAACGAGTGGAGTTTTTCTTCCAGTATTCTCGGGTTGTCACCGGACTGAACGGACAGGATGCCGTTGATGATCAGTTGCTTCACCGTCAGCTCGGCGGCGCTTCGCGTCTTCAGCTTGCCGGCGATCGGGAGAAAGATCAGGTTCGCCAGAATGACGCCGTAGAAGGTCGTGATAAGCGCAATGGCCATGGACGGCCCTATGGAAGAGGGATCATCCATCTGCATCAGCATCTTCACCAGCCCGATCAGGGTCCCCATCATCCCCATGGCCGGGGCGAAATTTCCCATGGTCATGAATATCTCCGCCCCCATGCGGTGTCTCTCGGCGACGTATTCAAGCTCCGTATAGAGGATCCTGGAGAGGGCGGCCGGCTCGACACCGTCTATCATCAGCATCACCCCTTTGGTGAAGAAGGGGTCCTTGATATCCTCCAGTTTGTTTTCCAGGGCCAGGATCCCGTCGCGCCGGGCGATCCTCGACATCTCGATCAGTGTCTTGATCGCCGTGTCCGTCTTCAGCTCCTTCTGCAGGAACACATTCTTCGCCACCTTGGCCACCCCGAGGATATCCGACATGGGGTAGTTGATGAGAACGGCCCCCATCGTTCCGCCCAGGACGATCATGGCGGAGGGGCTGTCGGCAAACCAGGACAATCCCCCGCCGGAGCCCATGGCGCCGATCACAAGTCCAAATCCGAAGATAATTCCTAAAATCGTTGATATATCCATGGCAGCTACTTGGAAGAGCAAGGAGCATGCCAAAGGCCCGCCTTCGATGCACACCGGCACTCGTGGCGCATACGGAGAAAAGGGAGACCCGGTTTCTTCCGGAATGGCGGCCCTGGCAGGGCAGCCCGCCGGCCATCACTCGATGGCGGAAACCCGGAAGATGGAACGGGGGAGGAGGGGGGCGGGGCAATCCGCCGACGCCCCCCTGAGAGGAAGAGGATTTTGACGAGTCGTCAGAAATTTGACATTTATCTCTTGATGTTCATCAGTTCCCCCATCATCGTGTCCGTTACGGTCACGATCTTAGCGCTGGCCTGATAGGCCCGCTGCGCCGTGATCATGTTGATGAACTCCGTCGCGATATCCGTATTCGACATCTCCAGCGAGTTCGGGCTGATTTCTCCCATCCCCGCGGATCCCGGGGTGTTCGGAACGGCAGCCCCCGACTCCACGGTCGTCGCGAAGAGGTTGTTCCCCATCCGCTTCAGCCCCTTCTGATTGGCGAAGTCGCTCAGGATGACCTGGGCGATATCGGACGTCTGGCCGTTGGTAAAGAATCCGCTGATGGTTCCGTCAGACGCCACCGAGATGGACTTCAGCGAACCGGAGGAGTACCCGTCATGGGTCAGGGTCTTCACCACCGAGGTGCTCGCATACTGCGTTACCGAGTTCGCCGTCGTGCCGGCCAGGTCCCACGATATCACACCGGCGTTCCCGATCGTCGCGCCGGTGATGGAGGGCATCGTCAGGTCGACGTCGGCGGGGGCCACCTCCGTCTGGGCGATGGTGAATTCTATCGTGTCGTCGGCCGCCCATACATTCGCAAGGGCGAAGGTAATGTCGGCACCCCCGGCGCCGTCGAGGTCGATCGCTATGGAGTCATCGACGGCAGCCGTCCCGTAGGTGAGGGACATGTTCGCATACCCGCCGGCGCTCGTGATCGTCCAGTTGTCCGCATCGACCCTCGTGAGGACTATGGGGGCCGTCGTATCCTTGTACAACTGCCCCTGGTTGTTGACCGTTATGGCGGCGGTACCGGTCCCCGCAGTGTCATAATACCCGGCACCGTCGGTAACGTCGGTGGCCGTCGCTGCTGTCGTGGAGCTGTACACGTACTCGAGGTCACCGTCATCATCGAACTTCATCCCCGAGTAGCCCTGTGCCGTGGCGGCCGTGTTGTCCAGATATCCCTTGAATCCCCAGTATCCGGTCCCTTCCGTCTTCTGGAATGTCACCTTGAGGGCGTGTTCGCCGCCGAGGGAATCGTAGACCGTCTGGGACGCGTTGAAGGTCGATCCCGTGGCGGTCGCGGAGTTCAGGTTCGAGCCGATGGAGATGGTGGTAGTAGTGGTGGGGACGGACTGGACGTTGGCAAGGGAGATATCCGTTATCGTGTACGGATCGGTAGCGGTCAGGTTATACCCCTGTACCTTGAAGCCGTTGGTGTCGACCAGATACCCCTCATTGTCGAGACTGAATGAACCGGCCCTGGTGTAGTACTCCCCTCCCTCGTCATCCTTGACGGTGAAGAACCCCTCGCCGTCGATGGCGAGGTCCGTCGCATTCGCCGTCGTCTCGAACGACCCCGAAGCGAACTGTGTCGCGATCGAGGTGACCTCGACACCGCGGCCGACCTGCATCCCCGACGCCGCCCCGCCCGTGATGCTCTGGCTCAGGATATCTCCGAAGGATATCTTCCCGGCCTTGAACCCCACTGTGTTGGTATTGGCTATGTTGTTACCGATGACGTCCAGCTGTTTGCTGCTGGCCGTCAGACCCGAAATACCGGCAAATAATGAACTCCCCATCTCTTCGTACCTCCGTGTCTAAAAGTAATATGCTATCACACCTATGCTCTGTATGAGGCCGGATCGCCCTTCCATGTGGCAATCGAGGCCGCCTCTTTCCATCGTTACGTTCCCGGCTCCTTCACGGAGAGGATACTCCCGAAGGAGACCGTCTGCCCGCCGATGGAGAGGAAGGGGGCGCCGTCCACGTAGGTGACCCCCGTCACCGTCCCCGTCATGACCGTATCGGCCGCTATCGCATCCCCGCTTACCGAGACCGCAGACACATCGAAGGTGTACGTGCCGCTCTCGACGCCGCTGCAATCCCAGGTGATCGTGTTGTCGCCGGCCTTCTGCCCCTCGGCCCCCGGCTCGAGGGTGTCCACGAGGAAACCCTCCTCATTGTAGATCCTGACGGTGACCTTGCCGGCCTCCTGCGCCAGGGTATACGTGATATCGGCGGATGATCCGTCCACGGTAACACTGTCACCGTTCGCCGTGATCTCCTTGCCGATGAGATTCAGCGCCTGGGCGCTGTTGAGGGACGACTGGTACAGCCCCATGAGCTCCAGATGCTCATTGATACTGAACAGCTGTTCGAGGCTCGAGAACTGGGCGAGCTGTGCGGTAAAGTCAGCACCGTCGAGGGGATTGAGAGGATCCTGATTCTGAAGCTGGGCTATCAGCATCTGGAAGAAATCATCCTTTCCCAGCGAGGCCGACTGCAGGCTCTGCAGGCTGCCGCTGCCGTTGCCGATCACACCTTCTATCATTGACATGGTATCTCCTCCTGAGCTCCGGCACGGCCGGAACGATTGTTACGCAAACACACTGAGACGGCCGTCACCCGCGACGTGTCGGGGTTCTTCCTCCGGCATTGAAGAGACGGGAGCCGAGAAATCGGCATCTCCACCGCTCCACCCCCGCTCGTTTCTGCTTCGATTGTCGTTATTGCCCTCCCCGAACCACGCCGTGTCCCGGCCGGACTCGTAGTAACCGCTGCCGTCCGATTTTTCCTGGGCGAACACCTGTATGGTATCCGCCACCAGGCCCTGGCTGCGGAGAGAAACCTTGAGGGTGTCCATGTGCGACTGCAGGATCTGCTTCACGTCGCTGTTTTCCGCCTGCAGTATGATGTGCACCTTATTGTCCCTGACCATGACATCCATATCCAGCGTCCCCAGGGTGGGGGGATTGAGCGCAATGCGCACCCTGCCGGACATCTTCGCCCCCTCCGCGATCTGGTCGATTACCATCCGGGGGTTTACCTCGACATGCTCGGGGACAATCGCCGGTCTGTCGCTCACATGGAGGGCGGTCTGCTGATATCCCCCGGCGGGGATACCCCTGTCGGGCACGGGTGCCGATTGCACGGCATCCCGGTGCGGGGTCCCGGCCGTACGATCGGCGGATTTTCTGATCCCCGCCGTCTCATCTCCGCCCGCCGTCACCTCGGCCCTGAGATCCGGTTTGTTTCCGATATCACCTCCGCCGCCATCCCGTGCCGGCAAAACGGGAGCCTTCTCCGTGCCGCCCTTCTCCGAGGAATTCTTTCCCTTCACGGCGGCCGTGTCCATCAGGTTTGTCTTCGGCTCCGGACTGCCTTCCGCCGAACGGACACCCTTTCCGGTCTCGTTCCCTTCGTTCTGAGAAACGGTGATCTTCCCCCTCGCGGCATTCGTCTGCCTCAAACCGGTCTTCAGGGATTCCGCCGCGTACCCCGTCACACGGGGATATTCATCCCCCTTGATGCCGCTGCTGTTCTTGAGAATCGCGGCAGTTATTTTCGTATTCTTTGCAGCGTCTTTGTCGGCGGGATCGACCTTCATTGTATCCTTTCCCGTTACGGGGGCCTCACCCTTCCCGACGACCATGCCGGCCGTCTCCGGCTTTGAGGTCACAACCTGGAATCCCGTCCGCTGGACGCCCGGTTTCGTCTGTCCCGTCTCAACGGCCGTCAGGGGAGACACCCGTTCCGTCATGCCCTCCCTCGGGATACCGCTCTTCGGCAGTGCTTGCCCCTCCGCACCGATCCGCGGGTGGCCGTCTTTCTGCGGCGGGGTCACGGCGTTGCCGGGAACCGATCCGCCTGTCCGGGCCGTTTTTCCCTTCGATACGATCGCAAAGAGATCGAGGTTCCTCATCGTTTCGTTCCCGGCGACCTCGCTCCTGACCGCTTCATTCCCGACTGTTTCGCCCTTCTCCGGTACCACGGGAGAGGTCTCGGGTCCCTTCATCATGCCGTCACCCTTCACGACATGGACGGAGGGTTTGAGATCTTTTTCCCCCCCGCCCCCCTCCGATCTGTGTGCCGTGAGCGCAGGGTCTTTCGCCTCTCCCCCCTTTGGGGCGGTCTTGTGAGGATGCTCCGCAACCCCCTTTTCACCCACCGGGAGCGACCGATTCGTTTTGCTCCCCGCGCATCTCCCCGCCCCCAGCCCTGCCTTCGGCTCTGCGGCCTCGTCTTCCCCCTGACCGGCCGCCTTCTTTGTATCGGGCTGTCCCTGCATCCCATCCGTCCCGGGGAGACCGGCGTGAAGTTCTCCCGCCTCTTGTGAAACCGTGCGGACCGCATCTCCCATGATGCAGGCAAAGGGCAACAGGTCGCCCGTCTGACCGCCGGGACTCCCCCTCTTCACCTTCTCAGATGAACCCAGGGGGTCGCTTTCCTGGCTCTGCTGTACCGGATTGATTTCTGCTGTCACTGAAAGGCCCTCTCCTTGCGGGTGTGGTTTTCTTCCCTGCGGGGGATAAGAGCAAGAGACATACCACCGGATGGGCCGTTATAATCATTATGAATATTGATAGGTTATGGATATGGCGTGATGAGGGGAATCTGAGACGTGGGCAAACATTGCCTACCGATTCGAAAGAAATACCGCTTGTTCCCGGCGGGGAGCGCCCCGCCGGGTATTCATCATTGTTCCCCCTGGGATCTGGCCGCTTCCCTGGTTATCTCTCTGGTGATCGCCACGGACTTGTCCGGTTTGATGTATCCCAGAACTACTCCAGCGTTCTTGCTCTTCATGTTCATGATGATGGTCGCCGCCGTCTTGCTGTCCAGTTTCTCGAGCATGGCACCCGCCTGGGCGGGGGGGGCGGATTCGTACACCTTCGCCATGCTCCGGTATTTCTCGGCCTTCATCTGTTCGGCCGCTTCAAGGAGGGCCGTTACCTGCCGTTCCGCCTCTTGCAACCTGTCCATCTTTGCAAGTATTTCATCTTTCAGCTCCTGGAGCCGTTTCTCCTCGGACCGCAGAAATTCTTCCCGCTCGTCGAGCTCCTTCTGCCGTGCCAGCAGCGAAGAGAGCAACGTCCTCTCTTCGGACAGGCCGTCCTCGAACACATCCTTCGGCGGGGAGACGGCGGGGGCGGGCGGAACGAGCGAATCCGCAGCCGCCTGCTCGACGTTCAGGAGAAAATCGGCGGGCTCCGAATCCGTCATGATCCCCCCGACCACGGCAATCTTGGCCAGGAAGAGAAATATGATCAAGACCTCACAGGTAAGTATCAGCTTTTTCACGTTGTACACCCCTGCCGGACCGCAAGATCGCCGCCTCATCCATTTCTTTCCGCTCCCGGTCGTTCAGCGACACCTTGTACTCCTCCAGCCGTTTCTCTTTCATGATTTCGAGGATTCTCCTCTTCCCGGCGGCCTCGGTCAGTTCCGCCCTCTTCTCGTCCAGTTCCTCGCCGACCCTGCGGACGATCTCCTCCTGACGATTTCCCTCGCCTCTCATGTAATTAATGTACGAGAGGTAGAAGGAGACATCGGCGGCGCTCAGCTTCTTCTTACCCCGTTCCCTCAACTGGGAGATCAGGTCCGCCATCTCCCTTCGCAGCCTTTCCAACGTTTCCTTCTCGCCGTCGAAACGTTTCTTGACATCCGCACATTCAAGCATCAGTTTCTCCTCCAACAGTTTTCTGTAATCCAGTACCGGCTGCAGTTTGAAATGAAACATATATCCCCCCTTCGAGCGGACCCGTCGTGCTGCCTCCTTCAGTCAAACAGGGCAAGGAGCTGCGCCCTCCCCTCCTCGAAGCCGACCTTCTCATCGATATCCTGCCTGAGAAATGCGTTGATGATGTCTATCATCCGTATCGCGTTGTCTATCTCCGGATTGCTCCCCTCCACGTAGGCGCCGATATTGATCATATCCTCCGCCTTTCGATAGGTGGCCACGGCATTGATGATGTCGTTGGCCCTCTTTCGGTGTTCCTTGTCCACGATATCGATCATGACCCTGCTCCTGCTCTCCAGGATATTGATCGCAGGATAGTGGTTCCGGGCGGCCAGTTCGCGGGACAGGGTGATGTGACCGTCCAGGATCGACCGGGCCGCATCGGCGACCGGTTCATTGAAATCGTCGCCCTCCACGAGGACGGCATAGAGGCCGGTGATGCTTCCATTCCCCTCGACGCTCCCCGCCCGCTCCAGGAGCTTCGGCATCAGGCTGAAGACCGACGGCGTGTACCCCTTTGTCGTGGGGGGCTCTCCGACTGAGAGACCGACCTCCCGCTGGGCCATGGCGAACCGGGTCAGGGAGTCGATCATCAGGAGGACATCCATCCCCTGATCCCTGAAATATTCCGCTATGGCGGTCGCCACATACGCCGCCCGCATCCTGATCAGGGGATGCATATCCGAGGTCGCCACGACAAGCACGGACCTGGCCAGCCCCCCCTTGCCGAGACTGTTCTCGATAAACTCACGGACCTCTCTCCCCCGCTCGCCGACGAGCCCGATCACATTGATATCCGCCCTCGTGTTCCGGGCGATCATCCCGAGGAGAACGCTCTTGCCGACCCCCGAGCCGGAGAATATCCCCATCCTCTGCCCCTTGCCGCAGCTGAACAGGCCGTTGATCGCCCTGATCCCGAGGTCCATCGGCTCCGTTATACGGCTCCTCTTCAGGGGATTGATGGGATCGGCATACACCGGATATTCACCCTCCGTCTCTATCGGCCCTCCGTCATCGATCGGGTTGCCCCGGCCGTCGATGGCCCTCCCCAGGAGACCGCGACCCACCTGCACCTTCGATTTCTTCCCCGTGGTGAGGATCCTGCAACCGGGCCCCACACCGTCAAGGCCGCCGAACGGCATGAGGAGAACCTTTTCTTTCCTGAACCCGACCACCTCCGCGGAGATGGTCCTCCCGGTGCCGTCCGGGTACACCCGGCACATCTCGCCGATAGACGCTTCGGGGTTATGACCCTCGACCAGGAGACCGATGACCCCGCTCACCTTTCCGTAGGTGTTGAACGGATTGATATCCCCGATCGTCCTCCGGTATTTGTCAAAATCCATGTTCATCATACAGCGCGTCTCTGATCTTATCCACCTGCCGTTCCAGCCTTGCATCCACCGCCCCCGACTGGGTCTCTATCACAGCCCCCCCCGGGGCGACCCCCTCATCCCTCTCGATGATGATGTCTCCGTAACTGCCGAGGAAATCAGGGTTTGTCTCCGTTATATACCGGTAGTCTTCGGGGTTCATCCGGATCCTGACGTCCTCCTTCCCCCGCATGGTCCGCATCGCCTCTCTCAGGACGGAGATGACGACATCCCTGTCGACACTCACCTCCTTGTGTATCACCTTCTCGACTATCAGAAAGACGAGGTCGAGTATCTCCCGTTCGGAACTCTCCAGGATTTTCTCTCTCAGGGTCTCCAGCTCTCTGATCAGCTTCGCAGCGGACTCGGAGGCCATGGACAGGTTCCTCCTGTCCCGCTCCACACTTTCCATCAATGCGTCATGGGCCTGCTTCGTTGCGGCCTCGCGCTCTGCGGTCCTCCTCGCGCTCTCCCGCTCCGCTTGTGCGGCCTTCTCCGCGGCGGTCCTTTCCTTGACAACCGGCTCGCTTTCCGGTTGTTTCTCGCGATCTTCACGCTCATCGGGCGGGGGGGCACCCAGACCTCGAACGAATCCGCCGGGGGTTTCTTCCGGCGGCTCCGTCAGCCTGACCTCTTCCGCCTTGATGATCCTGCTATACGAATTCATCTTTCCCGCCGCTGGTTGTAAAGGTTATCTTGTCTTCAGTCTCAAGCCGTTTGGCGATCTCGATAATCGTCCGCTGGCTCTTCTCCACCTCCGACAGGCGGATGGGGGGCATAATGGCGATATCCTCCCTGAGCATCTCGGCGGCGCGCTTCGACAGGTTATGGAAGACCTTGTCCTTCGTCTCCTCGTCGACAATCTTGAGGGCACGGGGCAGATCCTCACGATCCACCTCTTCCAGCAGTATCCTCATGCTCCGGTCATCCAGCTTGAAGATGTCGTCAAAGGTGAACATGCGGTTCCTGATCTCGACCACCAGATCCGGATCCGTTTCCTCGAGTGCCTCGAGAATTCCCTTTTCGCCCGCCCGGCTCATCCGGTTCAGGATCTCCGCTATCACCTGCACCCCTCCGGCATGCTCCTCGCTCTCCCCGCCCCGTATCATCTCCGATTCAAGCGTCTTCGTCATCTCCTCGAGAAATTCGCGCGGGACGCTCCCCAGCGTCGCAATCCTCCTGATGATGTTCTGCTGCCGGTCGGAGGGGAGGTTCTCCAGGATCTCAGCCACCTGTTCGGGTTTCAGGTACGACAGTATCAGGGCGATGGTCTGGGGGTGCTCCGTCTTGGTAAAATCAGCCAGGATCCGCGGATTCGCGTTCCTCAGTTTTTCGATGATCGGCCCCCCGTTGGTCAGGAAGCTTTCCCCTTCGAGGGACTTGATAAACTCCTTGCCCCTGGCCTCTCCGAGGGCCTTCACTATGACATTTTCGACATACTTGTCCTGGACCGACAGGGCGGCGCCTTCGCTGCTCCCGTGGATGAGGGCGTTGAATTCCTTGGCGGCTTGTTCGATGTCCTTCCGGGGCGCCCCCTTCAGGTTATTCATGCATTTCCCCACGCGCCTCAGCTCATCCGTCCCGAGATTCTTCATGACGCTGGCCGCCGCTTCCTCCCCCAGGGATAAAAGAACCAGCGCCGCCTTCTCTTCGTTTCTCATGGCTCCCCTACCGTTCCCCTCTCGATCCTCACCGTCGTCTCATCAGACGGTGTTTCCTTCTCTCTTCCGGTCACCGGAGCCAGGATTTCAAAAGCTCCGCAAACTGGCGGGCATCCTGCCCGGCCAGATTCCTCACCATCTCAATCTCCTTGAACCCTTCGCTCTCCAGCTGAGCCACGGCCCCCTTCTGCTCCACCTGAAGGCTCGGAGCCTCCGGCGGCACACCACCAGCGGCGCCTGCCGCTGCCAGTCTCCTGAAGGCGGTCTCGCCGTCCCCGCCGGCAAGGACAAACTTGATCAACGGGCGCAGGACGAAGAACAGGACGAGCATCAGGGCGGTGAGAGAGGCAAAGTACTTGATAAAGGGCACGGCCACGGACAGGCCCGCCCAGAAGCCTCCTTCTTCGACGCCCGTCTCCAGGTCAAGTTTCTTGAAGGGAACACTGGTGACCGCCACCTGATCCCCCCTCGCGGCATCGAACCCGACCGACTTCTTGACGAGGCTTTCGAGGGTCTTGATCTCATCGTCCGGCCTCGGCTGAAACTCCTCGGCTCCGGCCTCGTCTTTCTTATAGACGCCGTCCACCAGCACGGCCACGGACAGTTTCTCCACCTCACCCACGGGCATGACCGTCTTGCTGACGACCCGGTTTATCTCGTAGTTGATCACCTCATTCGTCTCTTCACGGCCCACACCGTAGGCCCCACCGCCGGCAGAGGCGACCGTGCTCTGCCCGCCGGAGGGCACGGTCGATTTCTCGCTCTTGCGGCGCAGATTCCGCACGACCGGCTCTTCGGGGTCGTAGGCCTCCTCGGTCTTCTCAACCACCTTGAAATCAAGGGCCGCCGAAACCTTGGCCACGACCTTTCCCTCTCCCACCACCTTTTCCAGCATGGACTGGATACGGTTCGCCAGGTCCTTTTCTATGTTTCTCTGGTACTCTATCTGTGAAGCCGCCCGTTTCGAGAATGGAGATTCGTTGCCGGCCCTGGCCGTCGAGAGTATATTCCCGCTGCTGTCCACCACCATGACCTCTTCCGGGGAAAGCCCCTCCACGCTGCTGGACACGAGGGCGACGATCCCCTCAACCTGGGAAGTCCGCAGCTTTCTCCCCGCCTTCGGCTTTATGATGACGGAGGCGGTCGGTTTTGCCTGATCCTCGACAAAGAGCGACTGACGGGGGATAACGATATGGACCCTGCTCTGCTGGACCTCATCCAGGCCGTTGATCGTGCGCGCCAGCTCACCCTGGAGCGCCCTCTGATAGTTCAGCTGCTGTACGAAATCGGTAACGCCGAAGTTCTTCGTGTCAAATATCTCGAAGCCCATCACCCCTCCGGTGGGAAGCCCGGAGACCGCCAGGTCGAGCCTCAGCTCAGAGATGCGATCTTCGGGGACCAGGATGGCGTCGCCGGTGCGGGATATCTTATAGGGGATCTTCTTCTCCTGCAGTCTGGTAACGATCCCCCCCGCATCCTCGGCGGAGAGGCTGGAGAAGAGAGTCCGGTATTCCGTATGATTGACGGAAATGACAAATACCGAGATACTCACCAGGACGACGGCAGCGACCCCGATGATGGATGCCTTCTTCGGTGGGCTCAAGGAGTTGAAAAGCTTCCCCAACTGAGAAAAAAATTGAATCACTGAATCCATGCCTTCCCCTCGCAGCAGGTTTTATACCTGCATCCGCATGACCTCTTGATAGGCCTCCAGTATCCTGTTCCGCACCTGCACCATGGTCCTGAAGGCGATATCCGCCTTTTCCAGGGCGACCATCGCCTCATGGATACTCCCCGAGTCACTGAGTTGAACCTTGGTGATGGCCTCATCGGCATCCAGTTTCAACTGATTGACTTCCTCGATCTTGCCGCGCAGGAGGGCACCGAAAGAATCCCCCTTTTCGCGGACAGCGCCTTCCTTCCCCGGAAGGTCGGACATCGAGGAGATCAGATCACCGCGAATCGAAATATCGTTCACCGTGCCACCTCCTTATTTCCCGAGTTCCAGGGCCTTGAGCGCCATATTCTTCGTCGTGTCAAACGCGGTGACGCAGGCCTCATATGCCCTGTTGGCCGTGAGCATGTCAGCCATCTCGACCAGCGGATTGATGTCGGGCATCTCCACGACCCCCTTTTCATTCGCATCGGGATGGGCGGGATCGAAGACCATCTTGACGCTCCCCTTGTCCTCCGCGATACGTTCCACCCTGACCATCCGCAGGGTCTCATCGAAACTGCCCCCTGCCGGTTCGGAGGCAAAGACGGGGACCTTCCTCTTGTAGGCCCCTCCCTCCGGGGTACGCGTCGTGTCTATATTGGCAAGGTTCGACACGATGACATCCATCTTCGTTCTCTGGGCCGCAAGCCCCGATGCACACACTCTGAAAGCCGACAGGAATTCCATGTTACTTCGCCTCCGTCAAAAGAGTATCCAGACCCTTGAACTTTCTCGCCAAGAGTTCAACGGCAAGGTTATACATAAGATTGTTTTCCGCCAGTTTTGCCATCTCGGTATCGAGATCTATCTTCTCGCCGACCTCGACCACCTCGAGATCGGCCGTATCGAAGAGAGGGCTCTTCCCGGATCCGGCCGGATGGACCCTCTCCCCGCCGTCGAACGCCTCTTCCAGCTCTTCCCTGAAAAGGATATCCTTGGGACGGTAATTCGGGGTATCGATATTCGCGATATTCGAGGTTATGACCTTGTGCCGCTCGGATCGAACATCCAGGACTGCGGACAGCATGTCGATGGTTTCTCCGAATAGTGCGTCCATAGTATCGCCTCGTACTGTCGTTTGATGGTGTTTTTCTATGCAATGCCCGTACCAGGACGGGGAACGACGGGGAAGAACCCCGACCGTTACCTGCCGGTTCGCGGCCCCGGATCCCCGCCCTCCGTCTCGCTCTTGTACTCATTGAGCTTGTTACGGATGGTCCGGACACTGACACCGAGGATCTCCGAAGCCCTGGTCCTGTTACCGTTCTCCCGCTCCAGGGTCTTGAAAATGAGATTTTTCTCCATCTCTCTCAGCGTGGTGCCCTGGGCAACGGCCAGTTCCACCGCCGTCGCCGCCGGGTGTCCCTCCTCCGCTCCTTCCTCGTCCAGGTGGAGGTGCTCCGGGAGGATGGGCCCTCTCCCGGAGAGGAGCACCGCCCTCTCAATCACGTTCTCCAGCTCCCTCACATTGCCCGGCCAGTGGTGATTTTCCAGCGCGCGCGCGGCCTCTCTTGATATCTCCGGTTTCGTCCTCCCCGCGAGCCCGCTGTACTTCTCCAGAAAATACTCGCTGAGGAGAGGTATGTCCCCTTTTCTCTCGCGAAGGGAGGGGACCTTGACCGGTATCACGTTCAGACGATAGAAGAGATCGGCCCGGAAGCTCTTGTCCTCGACGCATCTCTTCAAATCCGCGTTCGTCGTGGCGACGATCCTGACATCCACGGGGACGGCCCCCCTGCCCCCCAGCCTGTCGACCTCCGATTCCTGTATGACCCGGAGGAGCTTTGCCTGGAGCTGCATATCCATCTCGCTGATCTCGTCCAGAAGCAGTGTCCCGCCGCTGGCCAGCTCGAATTTCCCCAGCCTCCTCTGCGACGCACCCGTGAAGGCCCCCTTTTCGTGTCCGAACATCTCACTCTCGAGGAGATTGTGGGGAATGGCCGCGCAGTTGATCCCGACGAACGGCATATGCGCCCTGTCGCTGTGCCGGTGTATATGGCGAGCGAGCAGCTCCTTCCCCGTGCCGCTCTCACCCTGTATCAGGACGCTCGACCGGCTTCTGGATACACCTTTCAGCAGTTCCAGGAGGGCCAGCATCGCCTTATCCTGGGTAACAACCCTCTTCCCGTCGGACAGGGAGCCCCTCGGGTCGCGCCCTGCCGCATCCCGCCCGCCTCCGTCTTGTTCGGTCGACACGCCCGCGATAACCGCCTCCAGGTGATCCATTGCGAAGGGCTTCATGATGAAGTCTTCGGCACCCTCCCTCATCGCCTCGACTGCGGTGTTGACCGTCCCGTAGGCCGTCATGACGACAACGGGGACCTCGGAAGCGATCTTCTTGATGCCCCGCAGGACATCCATGCCGCCTCCCCCGGGCATCTTCATGTCGGTTACGACAACGTCGAAGGCACCTTCCTGAAATCTCTTCAGGGCGTCCGCCCCGCTCTCCGCCGTCTCAACCCGGTACCCGCGATCCTCCATGAACTCGGAAAGGACCATCCTCATGGAGGAGTCATCGTCAACAACCAAGATCGCCTTGTTCTTCATAGCTCGCCACACGATGTCCGGATTGGACGCAGAATCATGAACACCACCCTCTCCCGTTCCAACAGGCCGATCCCCCTCTTACCGGGCATGCAGCCTCCCGGCCGGATTCGAGGAACAGCGCCACTCGATCCTTGCATCATCCCTCCGGGAGGGATCCCCTCTCCCCATCCATTCTTCTGTTTTCAGGAATCCGGTCTCCGACCGTCATACAAACCCCGGTCGTCCCTCCGGCCACACCGCCTCCGGGACGACGGCACGGCCCGCCCTCTCCCGCGCGGATCTACGAACCCTGGATGTACGGCCCGTATCTCATGGACCAGTCTTCATCGGTCCGGTAGTAGTCCACCACCCTCGACCAGAAGATATCGCCTGCTCCCCCCTGGGGTAAGCCGGTCGATTCGCCCGTCACGGGACCCTTGCCCAGTTTTGCGTATCCGCGATCCATATTGATCCTGGTCCACCGGTTCCGTTCCCCTTCCGGGAGGCCGTTCAGGGCCTGCTGGTACATCTGCACGGCCTGCTGATACTGCCCTTTCCGGTACAGGCAGTCCCCCACCCCTTCATACGAACGGGCAACGACCGGAAGGGGGCAGAGCTGCTCTGCGCCCTCACACCCATCAAGGATCCTCCGGTAGTTTACAAGCGCGGAAGCGTACATCCCCATCTCTCTGAGGGAATCGGCGTATCTCTTCCGGACGTCTGCACCCTCACCGGCGTCCGTTCCGGGACCGAGGATGGCGGCATACATCCCGGCCGCCTTCCCGTAGAGCCCCTCTTCGTACAGGATGTCTCCCATCAGCCTCCTGGCCGAGGCCGTCGTCGCGTCATCAACGCCGGCCCGCGCCTCCATCAGGGGCTGCAACCTCTCTTTCGCTTCTTCGTATTTTCCCCTCCCGTAATCGACCTTCGCCATCTCGAGCGAAAGCCTGTGGCCCCGTTCGTCCTCCCCGAATCTGCGGATCATCTCTTCGAAGAATCCGGCGGCCTGGTCCAGCAGGCGTATCTCATTGAGGCTCCTGCCGATCCGGTACAGCATGTCGAAATCGCCCCGTTTGAAGAGTACGTTCCGATCAAGGTCGAAGTACAGGTCCACGACGGAAACGTAATCCTTCTCCGCATACTCTCCCTCGATCAGGTTCCCGGCCGCCGCCACGAGGTTCTTTTCCCCCTCCTCCCTGCGCATCCCGTGGGGGAAGGCTTCAAGCAACAGGCGGCCGGTGTCGAATGCCTCCCGGTACCGGTTCCCCTTTATCAGGGCAACCTCTTTCCGGAAGAGCACCTCCTCCTCCATCCCGGGATCGGAAAAGGTCCCTCTCATCGCATCGTACGCCTCGATCGGTTCGGCGTAATAGTTCATCCCGGCAAAGATCTGCGCCGGCACGGGCATCCCCGGATTGTCAACCCCTATATTGGCCATCATGAGGGCGCTCTCCTCCGCCTCCCTGCTTCCGGGATACCGTTCGATTATCAGGCTGAACATCTTCAGGGCGGAGGGCACCTGTCCCGTCCTCTCAAAGGAGCGGGCGATCGCGTAGAGGGTATCCCTGGCATGGTCGCTGTCGGGAAACAGATTCAGATGCACGAAAAGGACGCCAAGGGCGTCCTCGTACTGTCCGGTCTGGACGTAATGCGACCCCAGCCTGAGAAGGGCATCCCCCGGGATATCCTCGAGCACGGGCCACTTTTTGAGGGCGTTATCATACCAGACATCGGCGTCATTAAATTGGCGCAGGCGGGAATAGCAGTCTCCCACGCCGAAATACGCCTCTCTGATATGGGTGCCCTCCGGAAATCGTGCTATGTATTCCTTGAACCTCTCGATTGCCTCATCGAACTTCTTTGTCTCATACGACAGCCTGCCCGTCATGTACAACGATTCAGGCGTATAGTCCGACGGGGGATAGCTCAGATAGACGCTCTTATACTCCACGAGCGCCTCGTAATGGAGACCCAGGAGACGGTAACTCTCGGCAAGTCGATAGGTTGCCCGGGCATTGTCCTGATGGAGACCGGGGTAGCCCCTGATGACCTCCCTGTAGTAGTCAATGGCCTGGGAGAGATGCTCCTTGTCTCCCTTCTCCCCCAGAAAGTAATGACAGTCGGCGATCCGCCTCAGGACGGTCTCATCCCTCCTGGTCTTAATGATCTTTTCGAATGCGTGCAGGGCCTCCTCATATCTTCCGGATGCGAAATCGCGCAGGGCACGATCGAGCATCCCCCCCCCGTCCCCGGCCGCCATATCTCCTTCAGGAGGCGCAGCGTCTCCGGGAGGATGAGTCTCTTCCCCCCCCGGCTCAGCGCCCGCGGATGAGATCCTCTTTCTCAGCAGGACGGGAGGCGAAGGCACCGGTTCTGTGCTCTGCCGTGTATCGCCGCGGAGGGCGGTTTCCTCATGCCCGGGGGCGGTCTCCGCCGGCGCGGTTTTCACGGCATCACCCTTCGGATCGATCTTGGCCGGATCGGCCTTCACGGGATCGGCTTTCACAGGTTCGTTATGCACGGGATCTGACTGCACGATCAGGAAATGTCTGATAACCCCCCGTGACCGCATCTCTTCCCCCGCCTTCAGCGCCTCTTCCCTGCTCGCGTACTGCCCCACGCACACACGCGTCCATTCTCCTTTTCCGGGGATCTGCACCGTTCTGGCGAAGGGATCATAGCCCCGCGCCTTGAGCAGGCCGATCAGTGCCGTGGCACCGTCAATTTTTTGATACGAGGCTACCTGGACGGTGTGATACCCTTCCCCGGCATTCTTCCCCAAGCCCTCTGACGCGGGCAGCAGGACGAGCCATGCCGCCAACACAAGGATACAGAAGGCGCCCCGTACTGTCTCTGGTCTGGAAAAAGTCATTGCCGTCACTGCGATACCCTTTTCTTTTACGTACCCTCTCGGTACAAAGCAATTTACATACCAAGGCTGCCGCCATCGAGGGCGGCCAGCCCTTCAACGGAAAAAGGCACAAGGCGTCTAAAGTTTTGTCCCCTGATGCCGATTAGGGAGGCAAGAGGGATGATCTGCAAAGGGGAGACCATTTCATGACGATATCGACATACCACGTAGAGAGCGTGCTCAAGGCGTACAGCAGGCAAACCAACGCCGAAAGCCCCGCCGCACGTCCGGAGCGCGGAAACGAAGGCGCGCATACCGATGTGGTGACCCTGTCATCCGGGGGCGATAAGAAAGAGGCCTTCGAGAGGATCTCGTACACCTTGCTGGACATTCTCCTGAAGAACGAGAACCCCGGCTAGGCTTGCACCAGGCCGCATTCCCAGGAACAGACATGAGCGATACGAGAGAGAACACTGCCATCGAGAGTATCTTTACGATGGATTACATATATGACTCTATCGAGGGCATGATCGGCGAAAACGACGATATCTTTCAAAGGGTGGCCTCACTCGCCCTCCAGATTACCGATGGTGAGGACTGCGTCCTCGCGCTGCTCGACGAGGAAGACGGCCAGTGCCGGTTCAGGGTTGTCGGAGCCCCCGTGGCCGGCTATCGTCAGGCCCAGACCCCTCCCCCGCTGGACACCCTCTTCAGGGAAGTCATTACAACGAGGGAACCCATCCTCGTCGGTCCGGACACGGCATTTCCCACCTCCGTGATCTGCGCCCCGCTGATGATACGAGGGAGGGTCTTCGGCGTATTGAGCCTGCACGGCAAGAAGGGCGGCGGCTCCTTCAATCAGTCGGATCTGAAGCATATCCGCACCCTGACGAGGCGGGCCTCTCTGAACATGGAGAACAAGCTCCTGTACGAGAGTGTGTACGCCAACATCACCGACACCTTTCAATCACTGGTCACCTCGATCCACCGCCGGGACCACTATACCAAGAGACATTCGGCGAACGTAACCGCACTCGCGGCCACGACCGCGGAGAAGTGCGGCTGTTCGGAGCAGAAAATCCAATCCCTCAGGATAGCGGCCATGCTGCACGACATAGGGAAGATCGCCATACCGGACAGCATCCTCCTCAAGGAGGGCCGGCTGACGGACGGGGAATACAACGTCATCAAGGGACATCCGATCATCGGGGAAGAGATCCTGAAACCGGTGATGCTCATGAACACCGAGCGGAAGATCATACGCCACCATCATGAACGGTGGGACGGCAGGGGGTATCCGGACGGACTCTCGGGAGAGGAGATCCCCCTTCTCTCGAGAATCCTGAGCGTGGCCGACGCCTTCGACGCGATGATAACCACCCGCCCGTACCGGGGGGCGCTTACGGCGGATGTGGCGATCGCCGAACTGCAGAAAAACAGCAACAGTCAATTCGACAAGGACGTCGTCGATATCTTCGTATCGGCCCAGTGCGGCTCCTGTTAGGCCCACGGGGCACGGTTGGAGCACAGTCCTGGCACAAAAAATGCTTCATGACCCGTGAAGGCTCGGCAGGACGGCCCGCGGGGCGCATGCGTCGTTTCCCTGGTGCGGTACCGTCACCAGGCGCAACACGGATGACGGAAAAATGACGCCTCCTGCCGGGTACAACCAGGCACAAGGAGAAAACAGGACGCCATGGTCGATGAAAAACATCCTCCGGGAGAGAAGCGAGGGGAAGCAAACCGCAGGGGATACGCGCGGGTGGACGATCTCCTGAAGATCGACTACCGGAAGATCTCACAGAGAGAGTATGAGCGGTACCAGGACAATCAGGAAGGGATATTCGCCACTGTCTTCGGCGAGCCCCTCAAGATACCCGAGATCGAAGAGATCGATCTCAAGCTCCTCTATAAACTCGTCTACCAGGCAAACCTGAAGATGGACCGTATCCTCGAGATACTTGGAGGCAGGGATGCCGAACAGTACGCCTCCGCCGGCATCGAATATGTCAATATCAGCGGTTCCGGAATGAAGTTCACGGCAAACCGGAGCTTCTCAACCGGCGACATCATCGCGCTCCGCATATTTCTCCCCCTGGACTCGAGCACATGGATGACGCTACTGGGAAAGGTTACCTCGTGCGCGCAACTGTCCCCGCAGGAGGGATACAGTGTCGCCGTTCATTTCGTAGGATTGTCGGAGGATGACCGGGAGATGATTATCAAGTACGTCTTTAAGAGACAGAGAGAGCTTCTCCGCGTTACGTCCGACATGAAAGATCAGGGATGAAAACGCACCGCGGTCCGCTACACCCGTCCATCGAAGACCATCCCCACCATCTCCTCCAGCTTGCCGGATAACCGCTGGAGCTCTTCCGGGGGAATCTCACGGATGACTTCCCCCGTCTCCTTGTCGCTCACGGTGACGGAGATCTTATCCCCCTCCTTCCCGTAGGTGGAGAAGGACAGGCTGACGTTCCTGCTCTTCGCCAGGTCCTGGAGCTCCGCCGCCACCACCTCGGCGGCCTGACGGCCGACCGACGGCTCAGCCGACGGGACATCCTCCGGCGAGCCTCCGGATACAGCCCCGGGCTGCTGCGAGAGACGAGGAGTGGAGGGTATCGGGGTCGGCATGCCGGCCCCTTTAATGGTCATATCCATGCTGTCACACATCCTCTGTTGGAATCACCTAGCCTTACCTGCTATATCGGCACTTTTGGCCAATACTTTAATGCCATCTTACAGTGTAATATCCAGGAACCGGGGCTGCCCTGTCCGGTACGCCCTGTCTGCGGTGATCCGGACCTTGGGATGACTGCGGCGGACGGCTGTCATGCGCCCCCTGATATCATTCCGCCACAGTGTGAGCATTTCTTCACATTCCCTGTTGATCGATCCGGCCTTTTCGGCGATCTCTCGGACCATCGCCGTGAGGCTTCCGATCTTTTCTCTCGCCTCATCCGTCAGGCCCGAGACAAGAAGCGTATTGTCTCTCCGCATCCTGTCTATCCGGCCGTCGATCCTGTTGATCGTATTGATACACCGGCGGCGCTCATCGATAAGGGACACGATCATCTCCCGGTTGTTCTGAAAATCGGATATGCCTCTGAGCGATGTCGTCGCGGAGAGAAACCCTTCGAAGGCCACTCGTTTCTGTTCCAGAAGATCGTATATTTTTCGCGCTTCCATCTCAATACGCTCCGGCTATATTGGCCCTTTCTTCTCTGTGGGAGGAGGGGTCACGTCGGGCGGAATCGATCTCCTTCCATCCCGATTCGAGCTCTTCGAGCATCGAGATCACCTCATCGAAGGCCTTCACATCCCTTTGCAGGTCCCCTTCGACGATCCGACGCGTCATGTATATATAGAGGGAATTCAGGCGGCCGGCTATCGCGCCGCCCTTCTCAAAATCAAGGGATTGGGTGAGCAGAGACAGGGCGTCCTGTACCTTCTGAACCGCCTTTGCCTTGGCCTCGTAGTCCTTGGAGGCATGCTTCTCCCGCGCAATCCTGAGATTGCGTATCGCCCCCTCGTAACACATCAGCACCAGTCTCAAAGGGTCCGCCGTGGTCACATTCGCCCGTTTGTACATATCGATCCCGCTGCCGTTTCCGTACATAAGTTATTGTCCCCCTCGCATATTAAGATAAGCTGTTCTTGTGCCTAATGTCCTCAAGACCACCAGCCGCTGTAAGCGGCCTCGATCTGCCCGCTCAGCCACTCGCTCTGATTCGATATCTTGCTCAACGCCAGCTCCATGGCGACGAATTGATCGATCATACTCTCCATCTTCCGGGCCAGCAGGGCCTCCATATCCTCGATCCGGTCCTCATAGTCATCGATACGGTCGCCGAGAGACGTCTGCTTGAAGGTCACATACCCGTCCGAGGAATCGGTTATGAACCCGAGCTGCCGATCGAGCAGCTCCCCTATCCCCAGGGTCATGGTAAAGGTGGTACTGGTCGTCCCGGTTCCGGTATACAGGACGGAGAGACCGGCCGCGTTGTTGCTGCTGCTACTGGAGAGGGTGAGGGTCCGGCCGCTGCCGGTGGCCGCCTCGCCGTTGATGGTCCCCGCGACATCGACCCCCCATACCTTCGTGGAGGCGGTGCCGTTCAACCCCAGGGGGTCCCCCCCGTCGCTCTCGGCCGTGATGATATGCCCGGTCCCGTAGGCATTGTGGGTGAGCAGAAGCTTGTCATCCACGGTCTTCGAGGCGGTGATATCCATCGCGTACCGTCCCTCGGTGACGGTGGAGAGCGTCCCGAAATCGAGTCCCGAGACCGCCGACGTATCGATATTGAAGGAGATCCGGCTGTCCCCGACCTGCTTGTCGGTGATGACGAGGCGGTTGCTGTCGTCCAGCTCCGCCGTGACCTCATCATCGAAGATATCCTCGATACTGTCGAGCAGATCACCGACCGTCTGTGTCGTGTCGACGGTATAGCTCCCCGAAACGAGGACCCCGCTCCGCTTCATCCCCGAGAAGGTGATGATATCGCCGTCTTCGGCCCCGCTCACGGCGCTCCAGAGGGTCGAAGAGGCGTATCCCGTATCGGTATCCCCCCGGATCTGCTCCGTCGCCTCGCTGGCGAACTCCGAGTTCAGGGCATTGACGACGCCGTCTATGTCCATCCCGGCGACATCGACATCCTGAGCCATCCTCCCCGTGGCAAAGTCCGTGATCGTCAGGGTGACCCCCGCGCCGACCGTTCCCGAAAGGGACGTCCCGCCCGTCACCGTCGTCTGTGTGGCCGCCGTCGTGATGTCGACGGCATAACTCCCCCCCTCGGTCTCGTCCGTATGGCCGACGTACTGGAAGAGGGAGCTGGAGGCGGAGCCGTACGCGGTGAACAGTTTCTTGACATAGTTGAAATTGGTCTCGAGGGCCTCCGTCAGTTCGTCGTCGTCGATGGTCATATTGACGCTGTCATCGAGGGTGATGCCGATCAGCGCGAGCCGGTTGTAGCTGCTCGACAGGCCCGTGACGGTTTCCGTCACGGTGTTGATCAGGTCCGATTTGACGGAACGGAGCGTCCCGTCACCAAACAGGACTCCTCCCACCTCCCCTTCATCTTCGTCGTAGCTGAACTGGGTGTTGATATAGGACATGACGCTGTTGTAAGCGTTTGCCATCCCCTGGATCGTCGACTTGATGGAGGCGATATTCCTTTCGACCTTCAGGGTGACCGTCGTGTCGGCGCTCGCCCCGACGAGATTCAGTGTAACCCCCTCGATGATGTCCGTGATCGTGTTGGAATCCTTCGTAATGACCGCTCCGTCGACGGTGACCCGGGCGTCCTCCCCGGCCACAAGCTGCATCTCCCTCCCCTCGGTGGTCACGGAGACATCCCCGAAGTTCAGGGTGCCGCTCCCCTCATTGTTCGTGATGAGGGTCAGGGCGAGGCGGCTGTCCCCGGCCGTGTCATCGGTGATGGTCACCTTCCCGCCGGAGATGGAGAGGGTGGCGGTCCGGGAGGTCTCGCCGAAACCGTCGTCGCCGGCACCCCCGGCGGATATCGTATTCAACAGGTCCTGCAGGGTATCGGTGCTTTTGTCGGTGATTGTATAGGTGATGGTGCTGACGGTGGTGCCATCCCCGCGCGTTCCCGAGATGCTGATGGTGTCGCCGTTCGAGATATCGTTCCCGAAGGCCCCGGCGGTGTCGAACTGGAGGGCGGTATTGTTGGGGGTCACGGTGGCCGTCATCTGGCTGCTCCCCGACTGGAGGTCTTCGATCACCAGCCGCCCGCTGGAGTCGAAGGAGGCGTCGACCGTGCCGGAATCCCCGTACAGGTCCTCCACCCAGGCCAGAAACACGTCCAGCGTCTCGTCACTCTTGCCGACCAGGCTGTAGGTGTCGCTGACGGCGTTCCCGTCGTGGTCCGTCCCGCTGACCGTGATCGTCTCGTCGCCGTCGAAATCGTTGGCATCCCCCCCCGTATCGATCCAGTTCCACTGGGTCGACCCCGAGATGGCCCCTCCCCCCTGGGCGGAGATCTGGGTGTTCGCAACATCACCCCTCAGGGCGCCGGTGAAGATCTCTGAAAATTTCGTTGCGGCGGTCGCGGCCGCTCCGCCTGTGGCATAGATGGCGTCTCCGGCATGCACCTCGGCGACACTCTCGTAGATCCCCTTCTCGATCCCCAGGATCTGGAGGACATTCCCGCTGTCAGTAAAGGAGGTCGCACCGCTGATGTCGATCCGGTATCCGGTCTCTCCGTCCACCGTCTCGGAGACGACGGAGGCCGATATCCCGGCCAGGGCGTCGATGTTCTGCGCGATGGTCGTGATGGACTGGGTGGAGAGATTGATAACCACATCCTCCCCCCCGATCTGAACGGTGGTATCCCCCGGGGCGCTGGCCAGCTCCAGCAGGGTCCCCACGGCCGTGGACGAGCTGGTAAAGAGGGCGCTCTTGGCGCCGTCGCTGGTGGGCGTCGCCGTCTCGGTGCCGGAGCCGATGAACCCCATCGCCTGGAGGACCCCGTCGGAGGAACCCTCGCGGATGTCGATCCCCTCGTCCCCCGTCTCGTCGCTCGTCAGCACCAGGCGGTAATCGGTGGATGAGTGGGTGACGATCGTCGCCGTCACCTGTGACGGATCATCCCCCTCATTCAGGGCATTGATCTTGTCCTTGATATTTGCCAGGGTGTCGGTCCCGGTGATCTGGACCACCGTGCCCGATATCAGGATATCCCCGGACAGGGAGAGGGCGGTGCTGGTAGAGGCGTACCCGGCGGAGGAGATCTTCTCCGCCTCGGCAAGGTTATCGACCATGATATTGTATGCCCCGGCGGAGGCTGTGGAACCGGTCGAGACCGTGAGCAGATTGGACGCGGTCGTCGTCGTGTTCGTGCTCGTGGAGGAGGTGAAAACATTGAAGGCGTCCTCGGTGGCCAGGGCGGTCGCCGCCGTCTTGAGGGAGAGGAGCATGGTGTTGACGCTCTGCCACTCGCTCAGTTTGTCCTCATACTCCTGCTTCTGATCCGTCATGAGATCGACGCGCTCGTACTCTATGTCCAACAGCTCGTCGATCATGCTCCTCCAGTCGAAACCGCTCGCCAGGCCGCTGATCATACTGGTACTTGACATATATCGTCTCCTGTATCCGGGTAGGCAATTTATGGTATGCCTACCCGTAGTATCGGAAAATATTGCCCGGAACTTTAAGGATCGTCTTCGGGTACTCGATCCGGCAAAAAAATATCTATACCAGCAATAACAGAAACTTATGTATGAAGCCTGCGTCTCCGCCCCTGGTTATCCGCCTTTCCGGCACCGCCGTTCACCATGAAACAGCAAGATATCTGCCAGACGATATGGTCACACGGGGCCATCCTGTAAAAGGGAAACGGGGGAGGCGGATAATGAGAAAGCCCGTCCCCCGAAAGGGGCGGGCTTTCCCGGTTACAGGTTTGTCGAAAGCCTTCAGCTCACTACTATCCGAACAGCGACAGTATGTTCTGAGGCGCCATGTTGGCCTGGGCAAGCATTGCGGTACCTGCCTGCATCAGGATCTGGTTCTTGGTGAAGGATGTCATCTCAGCGGCCATATCCACGTCACGGATGAGCGATTCCGCAGCCTGCGAGTTCTCGATTGTCGCAGCGAGGTTCGCGGCGGCGTAGCCCAGCCGGTTCATGTAGGCACCGATGTCGCCCCGCCTGTCGGACAGGGTGCTCACCGCGCTGTTGATCGTGGTGAGCATGGTCTGCGCCTCGGCGGCGGTATCGAGCTGATCCATGCTGAGGTTCAGCCCGCCCGTCCCCGTCGTGGTATCACCGATGGAGATGGCGATCCTGTTGTTCGTGTCGTTCTCAGCACCGACCTGGAAGGTCGCACCGGAGGAACCGGAGCTCGCGACCGTGATGGTCATCGCTTCGAGATCGTTGTCGTCGTACCCTTCGGTGGCACCGCTCAGATAGAAAGAGATACCCAGATTACTGAAGGTGTGCGTGCTATTGGCAACGTAGGCGATGGTCTCGGTCGTCGTGCCGTCACCGAGGGTCAGTTCGCTCGGATCTCCCGTCGCAAAGGTATACGTGCCTGCGGCGGCTCCCTCGACACTGAAGGAGCTGAGACCCGTCCGTTTCAGCGCCACTGAGTTATTGAAGGTGCTCGTACCGGAAGAGACGCCCGCAATACCCGTCACGCTGCCGGTGATCGAGATGGTCATCCCGAGGTTCTCGAACGTCACCGAAGCGTTGGCGGCATTGATCGCCCCCGTGTAGGCCTCTATCAGCGTCGCGGTGGAATAGGTCGCCGCATTGGCGAGATACAGGGTATCGCCGCCCGAATTGACGCCGAAGTACCATGTGGTCGCTTCCGCCAGGCCGCTGCCGATGGCCAGAACGGTCGCCCCCGACATGACATCGTTGCCTCCGGTCATGGTGTACGCGACAGTCGTGCTCCCGATCATCCCGTCTTCGCTTCCAACACCCAGCGTTGCCGTATTCGAGGCGCCGAACGTCCCGTCGAGGAGCGCGGTGCTCCCGTACTTGGTGGAGTTCGCGATTCGGTCGATTTCGGAGATGAGCGCGTTCCCCTCCGCGTTGATCTTCGCCCGCTCGGTGGAACCGACGTTCGCGGAGGCGGCCTGGGTGGCCAGCTCTTTGAGACGGGTGAGCATGTTTTCGATCTGCTCCATACCACCTTCAGCGACCTGCAGAAGGGCGTTCGCCTCCGACGTGTTTCGCGAGGCGACGTTAAAGCTCGCTATGTTCGCCCTGAAGTTCGACGAAATAGCCAGCCCGGCGGCGTCATCGGCCGCCCTGTTGATCCGGTAACCGGATGAGAGCCTCTCCAGCGATTTGCCCATTGCCGCGTCACTGGTGGAAAGCCAGCGATGCGCGTTCAGAGCTGCGATGTTATTCTGAATTCTTAAACCCATAATCTAAATCCTCCTTGATTGTTTGTTGTGTCGGGCCGTCGGCCCGTGTCGGCATCCTTGCCGTTCGATCGGAGCAGGGACAACCCTGAGGGTCTGTCCGTCCGCCGTATCTCGTGCCTCTGTCCACCCTCCTTTCTCTCGATTTTGGCGAATCTCTCCGACCTTTGAACGGGGTATCGGAAGAAGGGGGACTAAACTTTAGTGATTATGTGACGGGCGGAATTGATGAACGGGAGACAGGTCCTTCGGGCACGCCGTGACGTCGTCACGGGCCCCGGTGGTTGCATACCTACTGACCCGTCATGGTCGGTGCATCATGAAGATCGATCTGTTCGAGGGCATGTGCGGCGGCGGCGTCACCGGGCTTCAGGGAGAGGACCTTCCGGAAGAACTGCGTCGCGCTCGCCGGATCGCCCAGGGCGAGGGATATCTTCCCGAGGAGGGTGTAGGCGTCAGCCAGGTTGCCTCCCGTTTTGATCTCCCGTTCGAGGGCGTCTATGGCGGCATCGTACCGTCGGAAATTTGACAGTACGACGGCCCGGCAGTAGTTGGCCCCCGGATAGCCGGGCTGGATTGCGAGGGCCCGATCGAAGGCATCGAGCGCCTCCCCCCAGCGCCCCAGGGTGCCGAAGGCCCGGCCGAGGAGGGAGAGGACGGCCGGGTGACGGATCCCCCTTTCAACGCCGCGGCCGACCAGCCGGATCGTCTCTTCGGCCCTGTTCCCGTCGAGGTGGATGCGCCCCAGGTTGTGACAGGCCCCGGTATGCCCCGGCACTCGTGCAAGGACCCACTCGTAATCGCGGCGGGCCTCTTCACGGCGGTCCAGCCGGTCCAGGGCCACGCCCCGGTTGAAGCGGAGCTCGACCAGATCGGGAAACCTGGCGATGCCTTCGTTCAGAATGTCGAGGGCCCTGCCGGGCTCGCCCGATTCGAGATACTGATCCGCCAGTCCCTTGTAGGCGGAAGGATTGCCTGGTTCCCTCCGGAGCTTCTCCTCACCCAGGTGCCGGTAGGTTTCGGCCTTCCGCGCGACACGGTCGCCCAGCACCTTTCCGTAATGGTGGATGGGTATCCGGGTCTCGATCATCGTGAGCCCCAGCTTTTGGAACGATCCGTCCACCGTCTCGTGGACCTCCCCGGTAAACCGGATGCCCTTTCCGTTACGGAAGAGCCTGATCAGCGAAACCGGGATGAAACCGCACAGGCCCCGGCCCTCTTCATAATCACCGGGGTTGGGAACCAGGTTTGCGAGGTTGGGATTGTTTTCGTAATTTCTCAGGATGAACCGGTAGCCGTCCGCCCCGGGGGCGGAGGTGAGCTCCCGCACCTTCGCGGCATCCCGCGGGGCGATGACCTCGTCGGCGTCCATGACGAGGATCCACTCTCCGCCGGCGTACCCTATGGCCTGGTTGCGGTGTCTGCTGAAGTCATTCTCCCAGGGATGGTGATATACCGCGGCCCCGAAATCCCCTGCGATACGAACCGTCCCGTCCGTAGACCCCGTGTCGACCACGATCATCTCGTCGGCGATCCCGCGTACACTGGCGAGACACCGGCCCAGCGTCGCCTCCTCGTCTCTGACGATCATGCAGAGGGATATCCGAGGGTGATTACCGGGCGTTTGCACGACAATCCTCCATCGGGTCGTCACACGCCGCACGTTCGAGCAGCGGTTTGAACCCGTATTCGACGGCATCCATCAGGGGTACCATATCCCCGCACCGCATCGCCTCCAGGCATCCCCTGAGCAGACCCCGGGCCGCCTCGAGATCGACCTTTTCCGTCAGCGCACCCGTCAGGGCAAGCCATTGATTCAGGTAATCGGGGAACGAGGCGAACCCCCCCTCGGCCTCCCCCTCCATGAAAGACAGGACGATCTCGTCTCCCTTCGCACGGAGCACTTCCGGGAGAAACCGTTCGTCATCCGTACGGGGATGCAACCGATCGTTCTCCGGCACGGGGTCCTTCACCTCTTCGGGGGAGAGCAGCACCTGCTCGCCCCCCGCACCACGGGACGTCACCAGAAGCCTGACGGACGGGTCGGGGCTTTCCCAGACGACGGGCTCACCCCTCCGGAATGCCTCGAATGTCTCGAAGGCCCGCATGACGACCGGGGGAGTCACCATCCCCTTGCACGCATGGCCGCTCTGGCACCCTGCCGGATCGAGGCAGGGCGCACAGGGAAGATCGGAATACAGGACGAAATGGCCGCAACCGTAGGGACCGGTCTCGTACGGATACGCGGTCCCGAAAAAGAGGGACAGGACCGGGGTCCCCACCGCCGCCGCCATATGCATAGGGCCCGTATCCCCGGTAATGAGCAGCTCGCACCTCTCGAGGACGGCCCCCGTCGTCGTAAGCGATGTCCTCCCCATCAGATTCATGAGATCGTCTCCCTTCCCCTTACATACCCGCTCCACGGTTTCAGACAGCTCCCTTTCGTCTTCGCTCCCGACAAGGACCACCCTTCTCCGTTTCTCACGAATCAGCCAGTCGATGACCTTCGCAAATCGAGGCGCCCCCCACTGCCGGAAGGATTTCGCGGCACCCATCTGAACACCCACCATGGGTCTCGTGTCCCCTGCGCCTGTCAGCCGTTCGGCCTCCCGTCGGGCCCCATGCCCGACAGAGAGGCGCACCGGCCCGTAATCTCCGGGGGGCAGCCCGGCAATCCGGCAGGCCCAGTCGACGAGGTTACGCCTGTTGGACGTTCGATCCTGTTTGATCGTGTCAAAGAGGTCCTTCGACGGCTGATCTCCGAAATAAAAACCCCTCTCCGGTGAATAGGCCCCCCCGACTATCCTCGAAGCCCCGACAAGGGAGGCCAGAAGCCCCCCCCACTCGTACTGCCGGTTGATGATAAGATCGAATCTCTCCCGTCTCAGCTCACCGATGAGATCGTAGATCTCGTTGAATATCCACGCATATCTCTCCGGTTCATGTTTCAGATAATAGCGGTATTCCTTTTCCGGGATCGGGATGAGGGCGTCCACATGAGGATTCCCCTCGAGCAGGGGCACAAACTCCCTTCCGGTCAGAAAATAGATCCTGCCCTCAGGATAGACCTCTTTCAACCCCTCGAGCATCGGCGTCAGCTGGAGGATATCCCCCAATCGGTGGGTTCGTATAACCAGTATATTCATTTCCGGGCGAGCCTCACTGTACGGTCTCCCTGAGCAGGTCCCCGATGCCCCGGCTGAGGGCCGGCGTCTCCCGCAGGCGGTGTTCGAAAAGATGCCGCTCTACTATGTCCCGGATCGACCGATAGTAGTCCGGATACAGCTCGGCTGCCGGCGGATAGGGCAGACAGCGCAGAGCGCCCGGGTTCAGGCCGCCGATACATCTTCCGATTATTTCCCTATCCTCCTCGACAAACAGGCGGGTGTGCGGATCATCCAGGACATCCTCCAGGGCAACCGACCGCAGGGCAAGCTGAAAGAGCCCCATATCCGCTTCAACCAGTATCATGAGGCCGCTGTAACGCCGCTTTCTCAAGGCAAGCGCCGGATAGCCGAGGCCGAATCCGAGGACGACAAGGATCTCCACCTGCGGCGGGACAAGCCCGGCCCACCGGACGGCCTCCTCTTCCGGGTTATGACGGCTGTGCATATGCCTGACGAGACCTTCTCCCAGGACCTTCCGTGCCGTTACCTGTCCGTTGCGGGCGGGGAAGGCCTCCCAGCATGGCTGTATCGTATGCCCTCGCAGCCTGTCGGCCAGGAGAGGGTCTCTCTTCCTGAGGGCCTGTACGTTTTCTCCCAGCGTGTCGTTTGATTCATTCATCGGCGTTCCCGGCGGTATATACCCGAACCGGAGCGAAAAACATTATGCCTGCTGAACCGTTTGCCTCTCCCGTTTCAAGGTCATCTCGGCATCCCTCAGGACATTCTTGGTAAAAACGAGAAAGCTGCCGATTACGGCAAACCACTCCGTCATCTTTCTGACCCGTGCCATGGATAACAGGGTGCTGTTTGTGTATATGTCCTTGAGAAAGGACAGCTCGCTCGCCAGCCACAGGTCATACGCCTGGAGGGTCTGCGCCGTGATTCCTGATAGTTTTTTGTCGCTGTTGAGGAGCTCGCTCAATTCCAGCCACTTTTTTTCGACCGACAGGAGTCGCTCCATATCGGCATCGGGACAGGTTTCACTCTCCAGGGAAGGACGGAT
>ENA-ORXD01000141-ORXD01000141.1-sediment-metagenome-genome-assembly--contig:-NODE-141-length-125549-cov-11.306148_pt1 | contig 125549 bp, 121 predicted proteins | sample MGYA00237862_ERZ511471 | MGnify/ENA metagenome assembly ERZ511471
GCATACGAGATCGTGATGTGACTGGAGTTCAGACGTGTGCTCTTCCGATCTGGCGGCCAGGGAAACCGGAGTGCCCTGGTCAGGCCGCAATTACCACCGAGACAAGTGGACCGATGCGGACCCGGTGAACCGGGCTTTGTCGGCGGCTAATTCCTGTCTTTACGGCATTTGTCATGCGGCCATTGCTTCGGCGGGGTTCTCGCCCACGCTCGGTTTCATCCACACCGGAAAGATGCTCTCATTCGTTTATGACGTCGCCGATCTTTACAAGGCGGAACTTACCATTCCAGCGGCCTTTCGGGCGGCAGCGGAAGAGAAAGACGGACTGGAACGACGCGTGCGCATCCTGTGCCGCGACCTGTTCGTGTCAACACGGCTTCTGGAGAGAATCATACCGGACATTCAAACAGCGCTGATGTTGCCAAAGAAAGGGGCGACAAGTGACAGCCCATTCGACCAGGACGCCGCCGCTCCGGGTTCATTATGGGATCCCGTGACAGGTGAAGTGGAGGGCGGGTGCGCCTATCCGTTGGAAACTGATGCAACAGAGGCTGACGATGATGGTTCTGATCCTTGAACGTGTGCCGCCTGGGTTACGGGGTGAATTGACACGATGGTTTCTGGAACCGAAAGCAGGAGTTTTTGTGGGTAGGGTTTCAGCCATGGTGCGCGATAAAATCTGGGAAAAAGCCCGCGGACAAGCCAGGGGAGGCGGTTGTGTGATGATGTATTCGAGTGACAATGAGCAGGGTTTTCGGATTCGGAGTTGTGGAGAAACGGCGCGCTCGATCGAAGACTTCGAGGGACTTTTTCTTGTACGGGTACCATAAATACAGGACTTTTTCAGTATCGTCCCCACGCGCGTGGGGGTGAACCGATCCTGGCCGTGTACAAGGTGCCCGCGTCCAAATCGTCCCCACGCGCGTGGGGGTGAACCGGCCCTGGCGGTGGAAGTGGGCGACGTGGTCACATCGTCCCCACGCGCGTGGGGGTGAACCGAATCGATCTTGGCTGAGGGTGAGGATTCCGAAATCGTCCCCACGCGCGTGGGGGTGAACCGATCGAAACCAACCGCGCCCGCCCGCACCTGCATCGTCCCCACGCGCGTGGGGGTGAACCGCTGGCCGAGATCGTCGAGGCGGCCCTGGTGACATCGTCCCCACGCGCGTGGGGGTGAACCGAGGACGAATGAACGATGCCGAGCACAGGCCGTATCGTCCCCACGCGCGTGGGGGTGAACCGTTGCCGAACGTGTACGTGGCGGCCTTGAACGCATCGTCCCCACGCGCGTGGGGGTGAACCGGTGTTGCCGCGGCGGTACGCCACCATGCGGGTATCGTCCCCACGCGCGTGGGGGTGAACCGAATAAACGCCTAGGTACTGCATATAGCTATCCATCGTCCCCACGCGCGTGGGGGTGAACCGGCCGTGAAGAAGTCCGCCAAGGCGGCCGTGAAATCGTCCCCACGCGCGTGGGGGTGAACCGGTTTATTATGACGTGGTGATCTTTGACGATACATCGTCCCCACGCGCGTGGGGGTGAACCGCCGCCATGTCCAGCACTTCCTGTTCCGTAGGTATCGTCCCCACGCGCGTGGGGGTGAACCGTAGCCGTTCGTGGCATCGTAGCCGCCGAACATATCGTCCCCACGCGCGTGGGGGTGAACCGGCGTTGGACTTCCTGATTGAACAGGCCAAGAAATCGTCCCCACGCGCGTGGGGGTGAACCGTTGAGCCATATCTTTGTGTTCGGCTCTCCGCTATCGTCCCCACGCGCGTGGGGGTGAACCAGTGAAACCGACCGTGGACGAGTATCAGGCGTAATCGTCCCCACGCGCGTGGGGGTGAACCGGATGATATCCGCAAGCGCCTCGGCCGGAGCCCATCGTCCCCACGCGCGTGGGGGTGAACCGTCGAATATCAAGTGTGACGAGAAGCTGGAGACATCGTCCCCACGCGCGTGGGGGTGAACCGCTGGTGTTTCAGTTCGAGAATCCCGTGCCCAAATCGTCCCCACGCGCGTGGGGGTGAACCTCGGCGATGTGCTCCTTCATGGCCGACACCCGCATCGTCCCCACGCGCGTGGGGGTGAACCGATGTCCTCGAGCCGGATGTCGTCGCCGTCGTAATCGTCCCCACGCGCGTGGGGGTGAACCGCTGGCATTGTCGAACTTCGGGTCGAACGACCAATCGTCCCCACGCGCGTGGGGGTGAACCGTCAGGAACGCCGGGCCTGGGTGGATAACGGTGCATCGTCCCCACGCGCGTGGGGGTGAACCGATCGCGGCGCGGCTGGGGCGGTCGCCGGACTCATCGTCCCCACGCGCGTGGGAGCAAACGGGGACATCCACTTTCTCCCCGTGTCAGTGGCTCTGCCCCTTTTCCGCCGCCGCTGACGCGGCTCTCCCCCGCCCTTCTCTTCCGGCCACCCGGGCCTCTCGGCCCGGGCTACATGCCGCGGCCGCCGGCGCGGCCGGGCCGCGGGATCGAGCGATACAATCCCTTGGATCGTGCGGATTCAGCGGGCGGCAAAGCAAATCAACAGCCCCTATGCAAAACATGGCAAATCCATATACAATTGTCGGACCATCTGAATGAGCGAGCCGCGCCTGCCGGTAATGGTGTGTGGCCCGCCCACATGCGGCAGGCGACGGGAGAGGAGGCCAGCAGTCATGAGCGAGTTCCAGTACTACGAATTTCTCGCCATCGACCGGCCGTTGACGCCCGGCGAGAAGGCCGAGTTGCGGCTGCTGTCCACCCGGGCCCGGATCACGGCCAGCAGTTTCATCACCGTGCACCACTGGGGTAATTTTAAAGGAAGTCCCAGCCGGCTCATGGAGCGGTATTTCGACGCTCATGTCTACCGGGCCTACTGGGGAACGGCCGTCTTCATGCTGCGCCTGCCCCTTGAGGCGCTGGTGAAGGAGACCACCGACGCGCTGACGGAGGACGACTGCCTCTGGTTCAAGGCGACCCCCACGCACTGGATCGTCACCTGGCACCGGGAGGAGTCCAGAAAGTCCGGCGAAGTCGGCTGGCACAGCGGCCGCGGCTGGATGGCGCGGCTGGCGCCGCTCCGGGACGAGCTGCTCCGCGGAGACCTCCGCGGCCTGTACATCGGCTGGCTGGCCGCCCTGGGCCAGGACCTGCTGGAAGACGACAACCTCGAGCCGTTCTCCCTGGCGGGATTGGGAGACTGGACGCCGGCGCAGCGGGCGCTGGCGAAATTCCTGGAGGTGGACGGCGCCCTGCTGGCGGGCGCCGCCATGGGCGTCGCGGCACCTGAAACATCGGCCGAGCGCCAACTGGCGATGCAGGACTGGCTCTCCGGCCTGCCCCGTGAAGAATCAACGGAATTCCTGCAGCAACTGCTCGACGGAAGAGGCGCGCGGGCGGAACGCGAGTTGAAGGTCCGGTTCGCCGCCTGGCGCGCCGGACGAACCGGAGCGGCGGCGGCGCCGCGGCGCACGGTGGGCGAGCTGCGGCGGAACGCCGCCAAGGCGCGCCGGATCCGCCGGGCGAACCGGCTCCTGGAACAGCAGCGGCGTGAACAGGAACAGCGCCGGCAGCATGAGGCCAACCTGAAACTTTTGGCGAAAAATTTTCCCGCGGCTTGGCAGTCGGTGGAGAAGACACTGGAAAGACGGTCGGGAGCCGCTTACGACCGGGCCTGCGGCGTCATGGTGGAATTGGCCGAGGCGTATGCGATGCATAAGGACCGAGAGTCTTTCGCGCTGGACCTGAAGGCCTTCATGGCCGGCCACATGGGGCGAAAAGCGCTCATCGAACGCCTGGTGAAAGCCGGCTTGTGGAAGAATCCGGGCATCGTTAACCCGGATGTTGCGCTCCTCGCCGAAATCCCGGCGATCTCACACGAACAACCGGGCCACGGCCAGGACGGCCAGGACGACCCACGCCGGACGGCTCCAGTCCCAGATCCGGCGGCCGTTGAAGGAGACGAACGGGAAGAACGGCAGGGCGATGTCGAACAGGGCCGCCAGGGGTCCGAGCGTGGCCGTCAGCTTGATGAACGGTAAAACCATCGGCGGGATGGCCGCCCATCGCAGCAGCGCCCACGCGCCCCAGGACAGCAGCAGCAGCGCCAGACCGCCGGCCGCCGCCACCGGGCCCAGCTTCCGGATGGCGTCCCGGTACCGCCAGCTCGGAGCCGCCGGATAGACGGATCCGAGAATCGGAAACCACCAGGCCGGCCCCGCGGCCAGCGCCAGGCCCAGCGGGAACGCCGACTCCCAGGCGCGGTAGCGCACCGCGAGTCCATGCCCGCGGGTGACCAGGCGCATCGCCAGCTCCCGAACACCGAAAAACACGCCGAGCACGACGGGGATTTCGTAGCACAGGGACGAGGCGAAGAACGCCGCTCCCTTGAGGCGCCAGAAAACCAGGAACAGCAGCAGGCTGTTCATCGCCAGGTTGCCCCACCACTGCAGCGGGGCGCTGTCGGCGCGGCCGGGCCCGGGATGCGCCCAGACGAAATGCCCGATGTCGATGTAGTGGAAGATCTTCAGCCATACGAGGGGGGTGTGCAGCCCCCAGCGGCGAAGCTGCCGGCCCGGCGACAGGATCTCGAAGCCGCGCGCCGCCAGCAGATTGCTGGAACTCGTGTTGTTCCCCTCCACGCAGCCGAGGATTTCGTCGCAAGCCTGCTCTTCCAGAAAGCGGATGCCGGCATCGAACAACTGCCGGCCCACTCCCTGCCCCCTCGTGTCCGGACGGGTAAAGGCCCAGTACATGAGCCCGCCCCGGCGCCCGCGCGGCAGCGCGAACAGCTTGAGCACGACGGCGCCCTGGATTTTCCCCCCGGTCTCCGCCACCAGGACGTGGGGAGTGAATGAGAAAAACCATCGCTGCACCAGCGGGAACGACCGCCGCATGATGTCGCGGACCGCCGGTTTCTCCTCGTCGCGCATGGGGCGGATCTTCGTCTCTGCGGTCATGTCTCGGACTCCTCCATCGGCTGGATGTCACCCACCAACGCAACCATCGGGGTGTTGTCATCAAGAACGTACCGACGGTCGTCGATGTTCCGTTTTAATCTCTTGGCGTGTCCGCCCCGATACCCCGATTCTATCCCCAATGCCCACCTTTTACTCTATGGGGCGGCGCTTCCAGGCGCCGATGAGCAGCGGACTCAACACATAATAGCCGCCGGTCTGGATGGCCCCGTCGATGGCATCAAAAATCCGCCGCCGGTTCGCTTCGTCCGTCAGGCCCAGCTGTTGGGCCATGGGGAAGATGCTGGTGTAGACCTCCTGGGTCATGCGGCCTCCAACGGCCAACTCACTGACCAATGCCGCGACGTCGATGCCGTCCGGGGGGCCCAACCCAGCCGCGATGAAGCATGCGGGCAATTTGAAGCCGAGCCGGGTGTCACGCCCCCCTTTCTCCGCCACGGCGCGAAACGTCCGGATCACCTCGACCACGGCGTCCAGCCTCGGGCAGACGTCCCACGACTCGAAGTCGTACTCCTGCACCACGACGACGCCGCCCGGCTTCGTCCAGCTCATCATCTTGCGCAGAAATGCCTCCGGCTCCTTGAGATGGATCAGCAGGATGCGGGAAAACACCGCGTCAAAAGCACCGCCGGGGACTCGTTCAGCCGACTCGACGTCCATCTCGTGGAACGCGTATTGGCCGCCGGTGGTCGACCGCAACACGTCGAGCGCTTCCCGGCCCACCCGGCCGTCCACGTCGACGCCGGTCACGGAACCCGCCGGGCCAACCATCTCACTCATGAGGCGCATGACCTCGCCGGGACCGCAGCCGATGTCCAGGCAAGACAGTCCCGGTCGCAGACCGGCCTTGAGGAGCACGCGCCGGGTGCCTTCCTCCCACACCTTCGCCTGCGCGCGCAGGCGTTGGTATTCCGCGGACGTCCGGCCCATGAGGTAGTCGTCAGCGGGTGTGGTCATAACACTCCCTCCTTGCTCGGTTAGCGTTCAGCAGTACGAATCCGCCGATCGCCGGACGGGCCCTGACTGCGCGTCAGAAGTCGTTCCGGCATGATCGCCCACCCGTCACTTTCCTTTCGGATAGACTTCCGCGACCGCCTCCGCCGCCGCCTCGGCCATCATGTCGTACAGCACCACCTCGTCGGGCACGGGCACGTCGTGGCGGTGCGCCGCCGACCACTTCGCCAACTCGTCCTGGAGCGGGTCGACGGCGTCCACGAAGGCCTGCTTCTCCGCCAGCGGCACGCTCCGCATGAAGTGGTCGCGCTCCACGTCGTCGCCGATGGCCCACACCCGGGCGTAGTCCAGCAGGTGCCGCAGGTGCTCCGGGATCCGGTTCGGGTCGATGGACACGCCGTCCGCCTCGGCGTACCGGGATGTGATCGGGCCGGCTGGGTCCGTCGGCGGCACCGGGGTTGCGGTTTGATCTCCGGTGGACGCCGCTCCGGGCGCGGCGTCCCCGCCGCGTCCCGAGTTCCAAAACAGGACGACCGCCCCAACAATCACCACGGCCACCAGCGCCACGACAATCAGCACCGTCATCATCGGTCCGCCTCCTCAAGTGAAGTATGGAACTCGTCGCCGGCGGTCGACAGGCCACCGGCCGCCAGGCTCGCCATCCGCGCCCGAAAACCCGCGATGGCCCGGTCCCGCTCGAGCGCCTGCCGCCGCCGCTTCTGGACCAGAGCCGGAGCCGCGTGTTCGGGACAGTCGTAATCCCTGGATTGCAGTTCCTCAATCCCCCGGACCAGCGTCTCGACGGCCTGCCGCGGCCGGCCAGCGATCAGGTAGAAATCAGCGGCGCGGTCCCAGTGCCACCGCCCGCGCACGAGGTCGGCGGCCAGGCCGTCCCATGACGACAGCTCGTCCAGGTAAGGCAATCCCACCGACACGCACCGGCGGAACCAGTCATCGAGCACGGCTTCCCGCCGGGCCGGGCTGGAGCAGTCGAACGACGTCTCGGGATCGTCCGGCGGACACCAGCCCGGGATGTTCCAGTCCATGCAGCCCCCGAGGAAGCCCTGGTGCGGCGGCCGCCCCTGGGCCCGTAACCATTCGTCATAGCGTCGCGACGCCACGTTGAAGGCCGACCAGAAACGGATGGATTCCCGGGTGTTCCTGTGACTCAACGTGATGGTGATCTGTTGCTGAAAGCCGGCTGACTGACGCCTGAACGCGAACCGGGTGGGGACATAGGCAAAGCCCAGCCGAGCCAGACGGAGCGTGATCGTCGTTTCAAACAGGTTGCGCACGATGGTTTTGGGTGTCATGGGCCATCCAGGCGGTCGCCGTCAGTCGCGGCGCGCCGCAGCATGTTTTTCATGTTGCGGTTGATCACCGTGTCGGTTCCTCGCTTCTGGTGGCGACAGGAGCCATTGTATACCCGAGTTGTTTGAGGGATGTCAAGCGGGATCCAGTGAAACGCCCGCATGATGATCGAAGCGGACAGGCCGGCCAGCTTCGATCGCCAATGCTATAATGGCGGCACGGCTGACCCCGGGTGTGCGATCGGGCCGGCGGAATGATCGAGGAGGCGGCGATGAACCCATCGGATGAAGTGAACCATGAACAGATCGGCGAGCTCTTCCAGGAGCTGACCAAGTACACGCCCGACCACATTCCGGCCGGGCGGATGCCGTCCGAGGAGCCGGCGGCGTTCAAGGAATACCCGGCGGCGGACGCGGTGATCCCGCTGGCCACCGTCCGGCCCGACCTCGAGTTCAACCTCTGGCAGGCGCTGGAGCATCGCCGCTCCCGGCGCGAGTATGCCGACGGCGCCATCCCCTACGCCACCTTGGAGGCGCTGCTCTGGGCCGCCCAGGGAGTGACGGCGCGCGCCTTCGGCTACATCCTGCGCACGGCGCCGTCGGCCGGGGCGCTTTACCCGGTGGAAACGTACCTCTACGCCCACGCCGTGGAGCGGCTGGCCCGCGGGATCTACCACCTGAACATCCCCCGCTGGGCGCTGGAGCGGATCCGGACCGGCGACGCGGGCCGGCTGCTGGCCCACGCCGCGCTGGACCAGGGCATGGTGAGCCGGGCCGCGGTCACCTTCGTCTGGACGGCGGTGGTCCCCCGCGCCGCCTGGAAGTACGGCCAGCGGGCGTACCGCTACATCTACCTCGACGCGGGGCACATCGCCGAAAACGTCGCCCTGGCGGCCGAGGCGCTGGGCCTGGGCTGCTGCGCCATCGCCGCGCTCTACGACGAGGAGGTCAACAAGCTGCTGGGGGTGGACGGCCGGGAGGAGACGGCGCTCTACATGACCACGGCGGGACCGGCGATCAAATAGCGCCGCCCGGCCAACCGGCGGGGGGACGGCCGGCGGCCGGGCGGCGGGTTCACCCGCTGTTCGTTCCGGTGCTACCGGCGGCGCGCGGACGGATCCGCCCCATCATCGTCGCCATCGGGCCGATGGCGGGGCGGACTGAGGCGGTACGCCTCGTCGAGCACCTTCATCACCAGGCGCTTGAACTCCGCCTGCTCCTCGGTGAGGGCCGCGGTCACCGCCGCGGCAAACTGCTCCCACAACTCGCCGCGTTCGTACTCCTTCACCATGACGTCGAACTGCAGGGCGACGATCTCATCGAAGTTCTCCTCCCAGTGCTCGCGCAGGATGCGGATCTCCTTCAGGATCGCCCCGATCTCGGCGTACGTGTCGATCAGGCTCTGGCGGTGCGTCACCGCCAGGGTGTCCAGTTCAGCCACCTGCGCGTCGCTCAGGCCCAGCTCAGCCTTCAGCTCGGCCATGAGGATGGTCTTCCGTTGTTCCCCCCAATCGGGATCGTCGGCCCAGGCGCTGCCGGCCAGGGCCAGCACCAGCACCAACACTCCGGTCACCAGGATCAGGTTCTGCTTCATGGTTACCTCCAAAGATTGTTGTCACCTGGTTAAACCCCGCGGCGCCGTCCCGGTTGCAGAGTATTTTCAGCCGGCGTCCATGACAGGTCAGCCGCAATTTGGTAGGATGGAGCGGGCGCGCCCCGAACGGGGCGCCCGGGAGCGTTGATCATGGCTCGTTTCGCCGCCCTGGATATCGGTACCAACTCCATCAAGGCCGTGGTGATGGACTGGGACGCCGCCGGCGCCTGGTCGGTGGCGTCCGACCGCGTCGTCGTCGCCCGGCTGGGCCAGGGGGTCAAGGAGACCGGCCGGCTGGACCCGGCCGCCATGGACCGGGCGGCGGAGGCGGTGGCCGGACTGCTCCAGGAGGTCCGCCGCGCGGGCGCCGCGGACGTGGCGGCCGCGGGAACCATGGCGCTCCGGACCGCGGCCAACGCCGGCGAGTTCCTGGACCGGGTGCGCCGGTCGCTGGGCCTCGACGTGACGGTCCTCAGCGGGGAGGAAGAGGCCCGCCTGTCATTCGCCGCCGCGGCGGCCGGCGGACTGGTCCCTGGCGACTGTAATGTCGTGGATATCGGCGGCGGCAGCACCGAGCTCATCCAGGGCGACCCCAGCGGCCCGAACGCCCGGTGCAGTTTCCATCTGGGGGCCCTGCACTGCACCGAACGGTTCCTGGCCGGTGACCCGCCACCCGAGGCGGCGTTCCACCGGGCGGCCGTCGCCGTGGACGCCGAACTGGCCGCCCTGTCGCTGATCCCCTCACCTACGGTCCCGCTGGTGGGCATCGGCGGCACCGTCACCACCCTGGCCGCGATCCACCTGGGACTGCACGTTCACGACGGCGCGGCGATCCACGGCCTGGCGCTCGACGCCGCGGTGGTCGCCGAGCTGCTGGAGCTGCTGCGCCTGCTGCCCCTGGCCCGGCGGCGCCGGCTCCCGGGCCTGCCCGCCGAACGGGCGGACATCATCCTCGGCGGCGGACTGATCCTGACCCGGATCCTCGCCTGGTCCGGCCACGACTCCCTGCGAGTCTGCGGCTGGGGACTCCGCCACGGGCTGCTGCTGGACCGGTTCGGCGGGTCCTTCCTGCCGGAATAACTCACCGGTTTCAGAAATATAACACCGGCTGGCGCAACCGATCAATCCATATTAATCCTTTAAATACTTAAAGATATATCCGTGTCGCATCTTGTCGTGCTATGACGCTTGCCCGCCTGGCGCTTCCGGCTTAACGTGATCCCAGATGATGTTATTTCCCAACTCAAGAGCGGTTGGCCATTTTGTAACCGAATCATCCAGGGGGGTACAGAATGACCAACCGCTTGTCTTTTTCAATCACAGGAACCGGTTGAAACACGGAAAGCGACTCGGGAAGAGTCCGCTGGAAGGCGGCGGCGGACGATGGGCTAAGCGGGGAAGGAGTTCCCGGTGGCCGTATGGGCCACCGGGGGGGCAGCGTGCCGGCGGGTGTCAGTCAACGGGAACGAACTCGTCCTTGCCGACGCCGCAGTCGGGGCAGACCCAGTCGTCGGGGATGTCTTCAAACGCGGTGCCCGGGGCGATGCCGTTGTCCGGGTCCCCCACCGCCGGATCATAGACGTAGTTGCAGATGGCGCAGACGTACTTTTTCATGGATGCATCCTCCTGACAAATGATGACGGCCGGACTCTATTTCAACACATCTCGGCGCGTCCCGCCAAGCTCAAACTGAACGCGGCGAACCGGTGCGCGGCCGGCCCGGCTCACTCCGCCTCCCCAGGGGCCGCATGGCCCAGTTCCGCCCAAGCCCGCAGCGCGCGGCGGATGTGGGGAATGGTGATGGAGCCGCCCACCACCAGCGCCACGGTGAGGGACTCTTCCAGCTCGGCGGTGGTGACGCCCTGGTCGTGACATTGCTGGAGGTGGTAGAGGACGCAGTCCTCGCACCGGAGCACCAGCGAGGCCACGAGTCCCAGCAGCTCCTTCGTCGGCTTCGACAGGGCGCCGGGCTCGTAGGCGTTGTGGTCGATATTGAGGAAGCGCTTCATGTTCTTGCCGCTGTAGCGGAGCATCAGCTCCTGGAGCCGGGCGCGCTCGTCGTTAAACCGGTTCATGCGATCGGAACTCATGATCGTACTCCTTGAAGCGGATAAAAAGAGGCCCGCCCGCGATCCGGATGATCGGGGACGGACCTTCGCTAATGGTCGCCGGACGCCGTCGACGGCGGACGGGGATCAGGCCATGCCGGTGCCGCCGTCGAAGGCGGAGCGCTCCTGCTCCCGGAACCAGGCGGACGGGTCGCTGAGGAAGTGCTTCATGTCGGACAAGGCGGTGTGGTGCCCCTTCTCCTCGGCGATCATGTGCTGGATGAATTCCTTCTCCAACTGGTCCTCGGCGCCTTTGAGCTGGTCCTCGTAAAAGCGGACTGACTTGAACTCGAAATCGATGCCCACGTCAAGGGCTTCGAGGTCCCCGGTCTCCGCTTTGATATTTTGGCCGTGGGCGGCGGCCAGCTCGCGGAACACCTTGCCCAGGTCCTCATGGCCGACGGTCATGGCCTTCCACTCGTCGGTCCAGGCGTGCTGCCCCTTGAGCTGGGTGTAGATCGCCTGGATCCGCTGGATGTGGACGTCCTCGTCCTTCTGGAGCATCGTGAAAATTTTCTGCCCCAGGGGATTGTGGCTGGTCTGGAGGGCCTTGCCGTAAAAGTCCTTGCCCTTGTTCTCCATCTCCAGGGCGGTGGAGAGCATGGCCATGGATCGGTCGAAACAGTGCGTCATATTCGATACCTCCTGAAGTTTCCGGTCGGCTCAGAGAGTGCGGATGTGCGCCAGCACGGACTCGTAGTCCGGTTCCTGCGCGATCTCGGGCACCAGCTGGAAGTAGGACACCCGGCCCTGGCGGTCGATCACGAGCACCGCGCGGGCCAGCAGCCGCAGCTCCTTGACGATCAGGCCGTAGGCCAGCCCGAACGACGCGTCGCGATGGTCGGACAGGGTGATCACCCGGTCCACGCCGGCCGCGCCGCACCATCGCGCCTGGGCAAACGGCAGATCCATGCTGATGGTGAGCACCACGGTGTCGGCGCCGAGCTGCGTGGCCTCCTGGTTGAAGCGACGAGTCTGGGCGTCACAGACGGGGGTGTCCAGCGACGGCACAGACGAGATCACCACCACCTTGCCGGCGAACTGTTCCAGCGCCACCGGCGCCAGGTCGTTGCCCAGCGCCGTGAACGGGACCGCCGGCTGCCCCACCGTCACCGGGTGCCCTTCGAGCGTCAGGGGCCCGCCCTTGAATGTCACCATGCCTTTGCGTTCGGTCATGCGCGTATCTCCTTGGTTGAGCGGCCGTCGCGAGCGCAAGCGGCCGGAGGTCATTAATCCGCGTGAACGTGCTTGTCATACTCCAGTTCGAACCGGAGCTTGTGCTTCGCCTCTTCCTGGGCGAGGGCGGTCAGGGTGTCTCTGATGTCGGATTCGCCGGCTGCCTCCGCCAGGTCGCTGTAAAGCTTGAAGGCGGCCTTCTCCTTCTTCATGGCGAGGATTAGGGCGTCGGTGAATTCCATGCCCGGCCGGGGCTGAATGTCCACCACGTACTCGGCGATCTTCAGGTCCAGCACTTTGTCCTTCGCCGGCTCCAGGCGGCGGCCCTCGCGGATGCCCAGCAGCTTGGCCTTGTGCCCCATCTCTTCGCGGGCGAAATCCTCGAACACCTTTTTCGTCCAGGGTTTTTCCATGCGGCCGGCCAGTTCGGTGTAAAAGGCGGCGGCGGCCTCTTCCTCGCCGATGGCAAAGTTGAGCAGGTCGTCGACCGAGTTGAATGTCATCATGCCCTCCGTAGGCGAAATGAATCCGTTCGCGTCACATCCGGCAGTCGCGGCCCGGCCGCGCCCGCGGGACCCGGCAGCGGACTAGTACGGCCAGAACTGCTGGTCGTTCCAGACGCTTTCCTTCAACTGACGGTCCAGGTCGGTGAGCAGGTTGAGGTGTGATTTCTCCCAGTTCGCCAGAAACTGGTACAGCTCCCGCTCGGCGGGGGACTGGGCCTGCTGCGCCTGTTCGCTGTAAAACTTCACCGCGCCGTCCTCCAGGGCCATGGCGGCGGTGATGGCCGCCGCTTCGAAGCCGGCCGCGGCGACCTGGCGCTGAATCGTCCGGCTGACGACCGCGTCGGAGAAGTCCTCCGGCTTGGTATCCATTTGGGCCGCCTCGAATTGACCGTTCGCTTTCAGACTGCGCACCTGGTGGCTGAGGAATTCGATGTGGCCGTTTTCCTCCAAAGCCATCGTCTCGAACACTTTTTTAAGCGTCTCGTCAGCGGACTGGCTGGCGCTGTGCTGGTAGAACGCCCGGCCCTTCATTTCGGCCAGAATGGCACCCTTGAGGATGTCGATCGCCCGGGTTGTGTCCATGTCCTTCCTCCATGCGATTTTTGTGATTATAGCAAACCGGCCGCCGGACGGCTAATGATTCCCGTCGCGCCGGCGTGGCCAGCAGGCGGCGGCCAGAACGCCCAGCAGGATGACGGCGCTGACGTGGCCGAACCAGCCGCCGGACATTTCCGCCGCCTCGCCCAACAGCGCGGCGGCAGGGGCGGCGTACACGAGATCCAGCGCCGTTCCCATGACCAGGGCGGCGGCGACCACCGCCGCCAGGTAAACCCAGACTGACCGGCGGCCGAGTATTTGCCGGATGGCCATCAGGGTGGCGGCGTTGGTGGCCGGGCCCACCATCAGGAAAACCAGGGCCCCGCCGGCGGACAGCCCCTTGCCCATCAGCGCCGCGGCCACGGGAATCGACGCCGTCGCGCAGACGTACAAAGGGATCCCCACCACCATCACCACCAGCTTGGACGCCAGTCCGCCGCCGAAATCCCGGCTGAAGAAATCAGCCGGCACCAGCGCGGTGATGAAGCCGGCGGCCACCAGGCCGATGAGCAGGTCTTTGGCGATGTCGCGCGGCAGCGTCACGAAACCGTGCCGCCACGCCCGCTGCAGCCAACCGGTTACCGGCTCAGACGCCGGCGGGCTGACGCTGACGCCGCCTGCGCACGCCGGTGCCGCCGGTCGGACCGCCGCCGCGGCGCGGCTCTCGCCGCACGCGCATGAGGGCGTCTCGGGCGGCGGCGGCGCGACACGCGGGCCGCACCCGCAGGGGGCAGGTTCCGCCGAAGCGGCCGTCCCGGCGGGGTCGCCGTCGCAACGGCGTGGCGAGTGCTTCGGCTGTGTCGGCGCGTCGGCGCCGGCCAGGCGCATCCCCAGTCCGCCCAGGCAGCCGCTGACCAGCGCGGCCAGCGGCGTGAAGGCGGCGAACACCGGGCCCAGCAGGCTGTACACCGCCAGGATGCTGTCGGCGCCGGTCATGGGGGTGGACAGCAGGAACGCCGCGGTCGGACCGCGACCCGCTCCTGACTTGCGCAGCGAGGCCGCCACCGGGATGACGCTGCACGAGCAGAGGGGCAGCGGGATGCCGAACAGGGCCGCCTTGACCACCGGCCAGAATCCGCGCCCGCCCAGGTGGCGGGCCACCAGCCGCGCGGGAATCAACACCGACAGCAGCCCGGCCATGGCGAAGCCGAACAGCAGGTACGGCGACATCCGGCCCAGGACGGACCAGAACTCCGCGACGATTCGGGTGACTGTCTCCAGCATTGTGCTCCTGCCGGTTCAGACTGCGGCCGCCACCGGGGGCACCGACAGTGTTGAGATGATCCCGAGCCGACGCGGGATGCAATCCGGCCGGACGGCGCCGGAGAATTCCTCGACTGGCTCCGCCGGTTCTGATAGAATCGCCCGGACGCGCATCCCGGCCAGCGGGCCCAGAGGCGAAACCGGCATGGACTTGACCACCAGCATCGGCCCCCTGCGGCTGAAAAATCCAGTGATGACCGCCAGCGGCACCTTCGGCTACGGGTTGGAGTTTGCCCCGTACCTGGACCTGGCGCGCCTCGGGGCCGTCGTGGTCAAGGGTCTGAGTCTGGAGCCGCGGCCGGGCAATCCGTCGCCGCGGATCTACGAAACCCCGGCCGGGATGCTCAACGCCATCGGCCTGCAGAACGTGGGCATCGACGCCTTCCTTCGCGACAAGCTGCCGCCGCTGCGCGCCACCGGCGCCACCATCATCGCCAACGTGCTGGGCGGCAGCATCGAGGAGTACGTCGAGGCGGCCCGCCGGCTGGCCGGCGCGGACGGGCTGGCGGCGCTGGAGCTCAACGTCTCCTGCCCCAACGTCCAGGCGGGCGGCATCCATTTCGCCACCGATCCAGGCCAGACCGGCCGGGTGACCGAAGCGGTCCGCCGGGCCGTCGGCGACTTCCCCCTGATCGTCAAGCTCTCGCCCAATGTCACCGACATCGTGGCGTTCGCCCGCGCCTGCCGCGACGCCGGGGCCGACGCGGTCTCGGCTGTAAACACATTCGTGGGCATCGCCATCGACGCGGAGACCCTGCGGCCGCGCATCGCCAACGTGACCGGCGGGCTCAGCGGTCCGGCGATCAAGCCGCTGGCGCAGCGGCTGGTGCATGACATCTGCCGGAGCGTCGACATCCCGGTGATCGGCATCGGCGGGATCATGACCGCCGCGGACGCGCTGGAATACCTGGCCTTGGGCGCGCGGGCCGTCCAGGTGGGCACGGCCAACTACATCCGGCCCGCAATCACGATGGAAATCCTGGAGGGGATGGAAGCCTTCTGCCGACGCCGGGAGATCGACCGGATCGAGGCGTACATCGGCGCCTTCCACCGGCGGCCGCCGTCCCCTTCCCCGACGAGGTGAGTCCATGACCACAGCGAGCGAAGACCCCCGACAGCGCCTGATCCTGGCCCTGGACGTGGACGACCGGACCCAGGCCCGCGACATGGTGCGGCGCACCGCGGCCTCGGTGGGCATCTACAAGGTCGGCCTGCAGCTCTTCGTGGCTGAAGGCCCCGACCTGGTCCGCGAGCTGGTCGCCGAGGGCGCCCGGGTGTTCCTCGATCTCAAGCTCCACGACATCCCCAACACCGTGCTCGGCGCCGCCCGCCAGGTGGCGCGCCTCGGCGCCGCCATGTTCACGGTGCACTGCGCCAACGGCGCCCGGGGGCTGACCGAGGCCCTGGGCGGCCTGCGCGAGTTCTGCGCCAAGGAGCGCCTGGCCGAACCGCTCATGCTGGGCGTCACCGTCCTGACCAGCATGTCGGATGCCGATCTGCACGGCATCGGCGCGGGCGGCAGCGCCGAGCGGCAGGTGGAGATCCTGGCCGGCATGGCCTACCGGGCCGGCCTGCGCGGCTTCGTCGCCTCGCCGCTGGAGGCGGCCGCGATCCGAAGGGCCTACGCCGACGCGTTCATCGTCACGCCGGGGATCCGGCCGGCCGGCGCCGACGCCGGCGACCAGTCCCGCCTCACCACGCCGCGCGATGCCATCGCCGCCGGCGCCTCCGCCATCGTCGTGGGCCGGCCCATCCTGCGGGCGCCCGATCCCGGCGAGGCGGCCGCGGCGATCCTGGCGGAGATCCGCCAGGCGCTCGCCGGTTAGCGGCGGCCGGGCAGTCCCGTCCTTGACAGCCGGGCTGTTTCACACTATCATCGGCCGTTCGCGCCGTCACCGGGATTCCGCCCCGGCGGCGGATCAGACCGGATGATCCCGGCGGGATGCCAAATAGTCTGATTATTTTAGAAACCGCCGGCGATCCATTTCCGAATAATGGTCATCTATTGGGAGTCGCTCCCGCGGACCTGAACCTACAGCTGGAGGGATCACGTGGCAGTTGGAATCTTTGGAAACCTGGTTGACTATTTCATCAAGGGCGGCTTTGTCATGTGGCTGTTGCTGGCCTGCTCCATCGCCGGCCTGGTCATCATCATCGAGCGGGCCATCTTCTTCCGGCGGATGTCCGTCAATCCCCAGCAGCTCTTCGGCAAGGTGCGAGCGCAGCTCCTGGAACGGAACCTGCAGGGCGCGCTGGACACCACCGGCCAGACCCAGGGTCCCCTGTCCGACGTGCTCAAGGCCGGCCTGCTCCGGTTCGGCCGGCCCCACGAGGAGATCATCCGGGCCATCGAGAGCGTCTCCCTCCACGAGGTGTCCCGGCTGGAGCGCGGGCTCTGGATCATGGCCACCGTCGCCAACGTCGCCCCCCTGCTCGGCTTCCTCGGAACCGTCATCGGCATGATCGACTCGTTCGGCGTGCTGGGCACGGTGGGCTTCGGTGATCCCAAGCTCGTGGCCAAGGGTATCGCCGAGGCGCTGATCACCACCGCCACCGGTCTGATGATCGCCTTCCCGGTGCAGCTCGCCTACAACCTGTTCACCACCCGGGTGAACAACTTCGTGCTGCTGATGGAAACCACGTCCGCCATGCTGCTCGAGACCTTTGCGGAAATCGAAGAGGAGCCGAAACCCCGGTCATGATCATCCGCTACCGGACCCGGCCCATTACCGCAATCATCCCCACGGCGTCGATGGCCGACATCGCGTTCCTGCTGATCACCTTCTTCATGTTCACCACGAGCTTCAGCGTGGACCGCACCGACGTCCTGCTCCCCGCCTCCGTCGTGCAGCAGCAGGTGGAGAAGGACGCCGCCATCATCGCCATCACCGCCGACGAGGGGATCCGCATTTCCGACGGCATCCGGGAAAGCGAACTGGTCACCGACATGGCCAAGCTGGAATCGATCCTCAAGGAAATCGTCCAGACCCACCCCGGCCGCCAGTTCATCATCAAATGTGACAAGCGGGCGCCCTACCGTTCGTTCAACACGGTCTACGAGATGATGCTGCGCAACGGCATCCGCAACATCTCCCTCCTGACCGAGAAAAAGGGGTGACGGCATGAAATCCCGCATCTCCCTGCGCGGCAAGCTCTCCTCCGAGGTCCCCACCTCCTCGATGGCCGACATCGCCTTCCTGCTGATCACCTTCTTCATGGTCACCACGGTCTTCACGGCCATCCACGGAATCGACTACGGGCTCCCCAAGAAGGACGCGTCCGCCAACATCAAGCCCCAGGAATCGGTGTACATTCACCTCATGGCCAGCGGCGAGATCACCCTCGATTTCGTGCCCGTCAGCTCGATGGAGCAGCTCGCCGCCTACATCAAGGGAAAGATGGAGCAGACCCAGGGGCGCAAGCCGGTCATCCTGCGGACCGACCCCGAGGTGCCTTACGGGATGACGGTCGAGGTTCTGGACGTGCTGAAACAGCTCGATATCCAGAACATTTCGATCCCGACCCAGACCGACATCGAGTTGTGGAAGGACTATTTCCGCGATTGAGCCGTTCCGCGGCCGCCGGACCCGCTCACGCCCGCGGCGCCTCCCGCAATGAAACTTCCGGACCCGGCCCGATTCTTTACCGGTGGCGCTCCGGAATGACGGAACACAGGTGAACACCATGGGACATCCGACAATCCGAATCCGCCGCTCGCCGCGCCCGGCCCGCGGCCTGCGCGCCGTCTGGCTGGCGGTGGCGCTCGCCCTGGCCGCCGGCGCCGTACCGGCGGATTACAACGATGCCATCATGCTCTTCAAGCGGCAGAAGTACCGCGACGCCCTGCGGCGGATCCAGCCCGACGTGACCAAAAACCCCGACTGGGAATTCGGCCACCGGTTCGTGGGCCTGTGTTATTTCAAGCTCCGGGAGTACGATTCGGCGGTGCGGGCGCTCGAGCGGGCGGCGGAGCTCAAGAGCACCGAGCCATCCACTTTCCTCGGCCTGGCCGAGTCCTACTACCAGATCGAGCAGCTCGACAAGGCCGTCGAGACTCTCGACCGCCACAAGGCGCTGTTCACCAAACGCGGCGACCTCTACAACTTCTACCGCATCCGCGCCTTCGCCACCTTCAAGCAGGGCCGGTACTACGATTCGGCCGATGCCGTGGTCCAGTCGTTCCAGTACGCGTCGGGGAGCGCCCAGGACTGGCTGATTCTCGGCCTGAGCTACTTCCGGACCAACCAGGACGACAAGGCCCGCCAGTCGCTGAACACCGTGCTCCAGATGGACAAGGACAACGCCACGGCGAAGGAGTATCTCGGCCGCCTGCGGCTGCGGGAGGGGGAAACCGCCCTCAAGAACAAGAACTACCCGCTCGCGCGGGACGTGTTCGCCGCCCAGTTGCAGGGCAACCCGGGGGACGCCGCCAGCGCGTTCAATCTGGCGCTGGCCCAGATCGGCCTCAAGGAGTGGACGAGCGCCCTGGCGTCACTGGACCAGGCCGGCGGCGCGTTCGGCAACGATTTCCGCTACCACTATTTCAGGGGCTTTGTCTTGGAAAATCTGGGGAAGATTCCGGAGGCCGAGCAATCATACCAACGGGCGCTTCAGATCGATTCGAACGCCCAGGCCCGCGATGCGCTCCAGCGCGTGCAGCGCCGCAAGGGGAAAAAGTGAACCCGGCGGCGGGCGCAGCCGGGTTCATCTCGGGGTTCAGAAGCTCTTGATGGCGTCGTCGACGGTCTTGTAATACTCGAACACCGTGATCAGCTTGGTGATGGTCAGCAGGTCCACGATCCGGTCGGTGACGTTGGCCAGCTTCAGGGTTCCGTTGGCCTTGCGCATGGTGGTGTAGCACCGGATCAGCTCGCCCAAGCCGGAACTGTCGATATACGGCACGCTGGACAGATCGAGGATGACGTTCTTCGTATTTTTAGCCAGCAACTCGTCGATTTTTTTCTTGATGGCAATATCGCCCTCGCCCATGAGGATCTTGCCGTGGATTTCAAGTACGGTGATCCCGTTCACCTCTTTCTCATTGATCTGCATGGGAACCTCCTGTGAATGATTGCGGAAACAATTATTACCACATGTCGAAAAAGGATGTCAAACCCTTTTATGGTGCGGATAATCAACGCGATCGGCCGAAAAAATGCTTGCATTGCCCCGAGGCATGTGATTGAATACGCGGTCTGCATATTTTGCTACGGAGGCGAACGTTGCTCACAATCAGGTTAACCCGCAAAGGCTCCAATAAGCGTCCCGATTACCGCGTGGTGGTGACTGAAAAATCGGCCCCCCGTGACGGGCGGTTTCTGGAAATTGTCGGGCATTATCATCCGAAATGCAATCCGGCCCAGGTCACTCTGAAAATGGACCGGATTCAATACTGGCTCAGCAAAGGGGCTCAGCCCTCCGATACAGTCCGTCGACTGATCGACAATGCGGCAGCCTCCCAACCCACGGAAACGTCGTCATAACGCCCTTTTACCGCTTGTAGTACCGGAACTCGCTCGAATTACAGGAGGAGCGCATGAAAGAGTTACTCGAAATGATCGCGAAGGTGCTCGTCGACAACCCGGAACAAGTCCAGGTCACTGAAGTGGAAGGAGAACAGACGACGGTATTGGAACTGCGCGTGGCCCAAGTCGATTTGGGCAAGGTCATCGGAAAGCAGGGTCGGACGGCGCGCGCCATCCGCACCATCCTGGGCGCGGCCGGCATGAAGATGCACAAGCGGTTCGTGCTGGAGATTCTGGAATAAACGCAGTTGGCCACGCCTGAACATCTGGTCATTGTCGGTACCATTGTCAAACCGCACGGGATCAGAGGGGAGCTCGTTGTGGAACCCCTCAGTGACTCTCCCGAAATATTCAGTCAGGGTCGAACCCTGAGGCTCTTTCAAGCGGCGACCGGCTGGCGGCGCCTGCAAGTGGAACGATCACGGCCGCATCAGGGCCGCGTGCTCCTGACGCTGGCCGGCGTGACCAGCCGAACCGAAGCGGAACAGCTTCGGAATGCGGATCTTTACATGGAATCCTCATCGCTCCCGTCTCTGGAACCGGGCGAGTTTTATCACTACCAGATTCTGGATTGCGCGGTCGTGGACGCTTCCGGGCGGCGAGTGGGACGCGTGCGGGCCATTCAGGAGTCCGCCGGCGCGCCGATGATCGAGATCGACACCGGCCGCGCCACGTTCCTCCTGCCCTTCGTCGAGGCATACGTTCAATCGACCGATTTGGCGCGGGCGGAGATTGTCATCCGGGACTATGAGGATCTGCAGGACCTCGAATCGTGATGCGGATCGACATCATCACCATTTTCCCGGAGTTGTTTGCGTCGGTCTTTGATTTCGGCATGATCCAGAAGGCCCGGAAAACCGGCTTGCTCGAACTGGCCTGCTGGGACCTGCGGCAGTTCACCACGGACAAGCACCGCACGGTGGACGACCGGCCGTTCGGCGGGGGTGAAGGCATGGTGCTCAAGCCCGAGCCCCTGGCGGCCGCCATTCGCCGGGTGTGCGCCGATCGGCCTGACGCGCGGGTGATCTACCTCACGCCGCAAGGCGCCCCCCTGGACCAGGAGCGGGTGCGCGGACTGGCCGTCCGGGATCACCTGGTGCTGATCTGCGGCCGCTACGAGGGAATCGACCAGCGCGTGATCGACCGGTTCGTCCACGAGGAAATTTCGGTGGGCGATTTCGTGCTCAGCGGCGGCGAGATTCCCGCGATGGTTCTGGTGGACGCGGTGACGCGGCTCCTGCCCGGCGTGGTGGGCCACCCGGATTCAACGCGGAACGAATCCTTCGAGGCGGAGGGCCTCGATTGTCCCGTGTACACGCGGCCCGAGGTGTTTGAAGGCCGGCGGGTGCCGGAAGTGCTCATGTCCGGCAACCACGCCCTGATCCGGCGGTGGCGCGACAGCCAGCGCCGGGAGCGGACGCGGCAGCGGCGGCCGGACCTGTTGAACAGGAAACATATAACCAATGAGGTGAACGATAATGAATAAGCTCGACATCATCGAGAAAGAGTATCTGAAAACCGACGTGCCGGCCATCCGCATCGGCGACACGGTGCGGGTGCACGTGCGGATCGTCGAAGGCGACAAGGTACGCATCCAGCTCTTCGAGGGCGTGGTGATCGCCCGCAAGCACGGCGGGGTCCGCGAAACCCTGACGGTGCGCAAGACCTCGTTCGGCTACGGCGTGGAGCGGGTGTTCCCGCTGCATTCGCCGGTGGTCGATAAAATCGAGGTGGTCCGTTCCGGCAAGGTCCGCCGGGCCAAGCTGTACTTCCTGCGCAAACTCAGCGGCAAGGCGGCCCGGCTCCGGGAAGACCGGTAAGCCGGCGGCTGGCGCTCCCGACGATTCAACCCGGCCCGGCCGGGTTTTTTTTATTCTTGTTTTGAGTGATATTGCTATAATGTATTTGTAATGGTTGAAAGGGTGCAACGGGCGCTATTTGATAAAAACTGGCGTTTTCCCGTGGAAAAGGAATTCGACTGGAGTCGAACCCGGCTCATCGCAGGGGTGGATGAGGTGGGAAGGGGCGCTCTGGCGGGCCCGGTCACGGCCGCAGCGGTGATTCTCGACCCGGATAATTACGTGGAGGGGATCACCGATTCAAAGCAGTTGTCCGCGCGGCAGCGCGAGCGGCTGGCCGCCGCAATCGAGCAATGCGCGCTTGGCTGGAGCGTCGCGTCCCTGTCCAGCGAGGAAATCGACCGGATTCACATCGTCGAAGCCACGCGGCGATGCATGATCCGGGCGATTCAGGCCCTCCCCCTGCAAGCGGAACTTGTTCTGGTGGATGCACTTGTCCTGACCGGACTTGACATCCCGTTTCGAAGTCTGATAAAAGGAGATGTTCTTTCCGTAAATATCGGTGCCGCTTCCATCATCGCCAAAGTGCACCGGGACCGGTGGATGAGCGCTGCGGCGAGGGATTATCCCCATTACGGGTTCGATCGGCACAAGGGCTACGGGACGGTGCGGCATCGGGACAGCATCCGGCGTTACGGGGAATGCCCGCTGCACCGGAAATCATTTCGGCTGCTAGACGAGGCTTAGGCAGATGGCCGCCTTCAACAAAGAGAAACTCCTGAAGAACGCGCAGAAGCTCGTCAGCCAGGGCAAGCTGGAAAACGCGATCAGGGAATACGAAAAGATTCTGGAGCATGAACCGAACGACCTCGGCCTGCTCAACACCATTGGCGACCTCAATTTGAGCCTGCAGCGACCCGCCAACGCGTCCAGCTTCTTCAAGCGCGTCGCCCAGAAGTACATCGACGACGGTTTCTACAGCCGGGCCATCGCCGTCTACCGCAAGATCGTGATGGCCGACAACCGGAACATGGAGAACCTCGAGGTCCTGGCCGACCTGTTCATCAAGGAAGGCATGGTTTCGGAAGCCAAGAAGCACTACGCCGAAATCGCCCGGTCCTACCTGGTGAGCAACAATTTCCCCCGCGCCTACAAGACGTACAAGAAACTGGCTGACCTGACCCAGGACGATCCCAACATCCACCTGAAACTCGCCGAGCTCAGCCTCAAACTGGAGATGCTCGACAACGCCCGCGAATCGTACCTGAACGCGGCCGTCATCAGCAGCCGCCGCGGCAATCCCCAGCAGGCCTTGAACAGCATCAAGATGGCGCTGGAGATCGATCCCTTCCATATGGGTTCGCTCAAGACGCTCTTCAAAATCTCGCTGGAGCTGCAGGATTTCGGACTGCTGACGGACAAACTGGAGGCCGCCCAGACGCGCGCCTCCGACAACCGCGAGCTGATGGAGATGCTCGGGCAGTGCTACATGTTCCAGGGGGAGCTGCAGAAAGCGTACGACGTTTTTGCCGCGATTTTCGAGCTCGACCCGTCCAAGTATTTTCTTCTGTACGATCTGTCCGAATCCGCGTTGAAACTGACGCACTACGAACTGGCCGGCGCCGCGATCAGCAAGGTCGCCGACATCATGCTCAGCCGCAAGGAGAATTTGAAACTGCTCGAGACGCTTGAGGCGATCACCAGCCAGGATCCGTTGAATGTCGTCGCCCTGCAGAAATTGTCCGACATCTACCAGATCCTGTCGGACAACTTCAAATATTTCAGCACGCTGGAAAAACTGGTCGAAGCGCTGATGCGGCGCAAGCAGTATCCGGATGCCTTGCAGGTGCTCGAGCAGGTGCTGAATATCGAGCCGAACAACGACAAGCTCCGCACCTTCCACCGGGAGGCGTTCGCCAAGGTCTACCCGAACGAGACGTACACCCCCTTTGGCGGATCGGGTGAAGAGGTCGAGGAGGAGAGCGCGGCCCTGTTCGAGTTCGACACCTCGGAGTTGAGCAGCGGAACCGCCACCCCGGCGGCGGGCGACGTGGGGCTGGAAATCGAACTGCTGCTCAGCTACGGGCTCAAGGACAAGGCCAAGCTCAAGCTGCAGGAAAAAATCAAGGAAGACCCCAACGACACGATCCTGCGCGAAAAGCTGAAAAACCTCTGCAAGGAGGAAGGCAGCCTCAAACAGGCCGCGGACTTGTGCTTCGAACTCGTCAACCTGTTGACGCTGCGCGGCGAGCACGACCGGGCGGCCGCTTTCCTGGAGGAAGGGCGCGGCCTCGACCCGACCCGGGGTGACATCTCCATCCCCACCGGCGCGCTGGGCCAGGGGATCTCCTTCCCCGAGGAGATGGATACGTCATCCACCGGCTTCGAACTTCTGGAGCTGGAAGACTCCATCGACCTCACGAACGATCTGTCCGAAATCCTGGTGGGTCCCCGCGAAACGGCACCGGCGAAGCCCGTCGACCGCCCCCCGGTCAAGCCGAAGGCGCCTGAGGAGCCGCCCGCGAAGCCGAGCGCCGCGCCGGCGAAGCCGCCAGTGGAGCCGGCGCCGCCGCCGGTCCAGAAGCCGACTGCCAAAGCGCCGACCAGCGAATTTTTCACCCCCCTTCCGGAAATCGACTCCGACATCAATCTCCGCCTCGAGGAGACGCTGCGGTCCATCGATGATCTCGACTTTCTGACCAAGCTCGGCACCAGCAGCCTCGAACTGCCCGGCACACCGGCCCATAACGTCACGCCGGAACCCGAACCGACGGTGGCCGAGGCGTCAATCGATGGCCTGCAGTCGCTCAAGGATTTACCGACCCGCTCCGAAGCGCCATCCGATCCGACCCCGCCGGCCGCCCAGGCGCCGGCCGACAACCGCGAGGTGCTGAACGCCCTGCAGGAGATCGACTTCTACATCAAGCTCGGTTTCAATGACAATGCGCGCGAGGAACTGCTCCAGCTTCAGAAACGCTATCCGGACAGCCCCGAGATTCAGGATCGGCTGAGCGAGCTGACGGAGCCCGAGCCCGTTGAAGAACCCGCCGAACCCGAAACCATCGAGGAAGAGGTCGCGTTCAAGCCCCGCATCGAGATCCAGGAAATCCCCCGGCCCGACATCACCCGGGCGGCCGCGCCCGCGGAGGAATCGGCGGCGGACGAGGAGGTCACGCCGGACGATGTCAACATTGATCTCTTCAGCATGATCGCCGCCGATTCGATGACGGAGGACACGGAACGGCCCAGCAGCAGCTACCAGGTCCGCAAGATGAACCCCAACATGGAGGGGGCGGGCGCGCCGGCCGCTGACGAGGCGCCGGCCAATCCCTTCTCCGACCTGAAGGCCGATGACGTCCTGGACAACTCCTTCCTGTTCGGCGAAGAAAAGACGTCGCTGCACAAGAAACCCGACGGGCTCTTCGTGCCCACCGAACAGGAGGCGGTCCGGGAGGACAAGAATGAGCCGGGCAAGGCGCTGTCCTCCATGCACAACATCTTCTCCGATATCGTCGAAGAAGCCAACAAGGTGTTTGTCGGCGAAGAGGTGGATGAGGGTGATTTCGAAACCCACTACAACCTGGGCTGCGCCTACAAGGAGATGGGCCTCCTTGATGACTCGATCGCGGCCTTCCAGAAGGCTTACAACTGCGTGAAGGACCAGCAGACCACGCCCAATTTCATCAAGGCCTGCAGCATGCTCAGCGTGTGCTTCATCGAGAAAGGCCTGTACAAATCCGCCTTGAAATGGTGCGAACGGGGCGTTCAGAGCAAGGGCCATGAGGACCATGAGTACCAGGCGCTCAAGTTCGACATGGCCCGCTCCTACGAGATGCTGGAGGATTACCAGAAGGCGCTGGACGTCTATTCCGAGATCTATGCCGAAGACATCAACTATCGGGACGTAGCCGAAAAGATCAAGGCGCTCCGCATCAAGATCAAGTGACCTCCAGCTCATGCCGCGCTCATCCAGTTTCCTGTTCAAGTATTTTTTTGCGGTCTACCTGATCTACTGTTTCTACGTCGGCGCCCTGCTCATTGTCATGCCCTGGATCTCCTGGATCTGGGAGAACAATTACCTGCTCTACCACTTTCCGGCCGCCCGCCCCTTCCTGCTCAACCCGTTCCTGCGCGGCGCCGTTTCCGGCCTGGGCATTCTGAACATTCTCATCGGGATCGAGGAGATCGTCCGGTATCGGCGCTGGAAAAAGACCCCGCCCACGGACTGATTTCCCGCGCGACCCCGTCACGCCGCGCCCGCCGGCCGGCACATCCTGCTTGAAACGGAGTGAATCACCATGACCCTCATCGATCGGATACAACACGGCGACGTGCCGGACGCGTTGCGGGCGATTGCCGCCGCCGAATCCCGGGATCTCGATTTCATCCTGGCCGGTCTGCGGTCAGGGCGGATCGTCATCCCGCAAAACGCCGCCAAATCCCTGCGCCGGCCCGCCGGCATCGGCGAGGGGCTGCGGACCAAGGTCAACGCCAACCTCGGCACGTCCCCGGATAACGACGACATCGACGAGGAGCTGGCCAAGCTGCAGGTGGCCGTCCGCTTCGGCGCCGACGCCGTCATGGACCTGAGCACCGGCCGCCGGATCCGGCTGACCCGCGAGCGGATCATCGCCGCGTCCGACGTCATGGTGGGCACCGTGCCCATCTACGAGGCGGCGGTCCGGGCCCGCGACGCGCACCAGTCGTTCATCAAGATGACCGCGGACGAGCTGTTCGCCGTGATCGACGATCACGGCCGCGACGGCGTGGACTTCATCACCGTCCACTGCGGCGCCACCCGCGCGGTGGTGGAGCTGCTGCGCGGGCAGGGCCGGGTGATGGACATCGTCAGCCGCGGCGGCTCGCTCCTGGTGGAATGGATGATCTGCAACGACTGCGAAAACCCGCTCTACGAGCACTTCGACCGGCTGCTCGAGATCTGCCACCGCCACGACATGACCCTGTCGCTCGGGGACGGCCTTCGGCCGGGCTGTCTGGCCGACGCCACCGACCGCGCCCAGATCGGCGAGATGCTGGTGCTGGGCGAACTGACGCGGCGGGCCCGCGCCGCCGGCGTGCAGGTGATGATCGAGGGACCGGGCCACGTCCCCCTCCAGATGATCCCCGAAAACATGCGCCTGGAAAAATCGCTGTGCGAGGGCGCGCCGTTTTACGTGCTCGGACCGCTCGTCACCGACATCGCCCCCGGCTACGACCACATCACCGGGGCCATCGGCGGGGCGGTGGCCGGCATGCACGGCGCGGACTTCCTGTGTTACGTGACACCGGCGGAGCACCTGCGGCTGCCCACCGCGGAGGACGTCCGCCTGGGCGTGATCGCCTCCAAGATCGCCGCCCACGCCGCGGATATCGCCAAGGGACTGCCCGGCGCCATGGACCCGGACCGGGCCATGAGCGTGGCCCGCAAGAACCTGGATTGGGAGGGTCAGTTCCGCCACGCCCTCGATCCGGAGCTGGCCGAACGCATGCGGCGGGAGCGCCCCCCGAAGGGGCGGAACGAGGTCTGCACCATGTGCGGCGAGTTCTGCGCGGTCAAGACGAGCCGGGAGGCGATGGAACTCCTCCGCGCCCGAAAAAAATAATCCCGTCGGCCGGCCGCTACCGGCCGGCCGAATCCAGCTCCAGCACGTACAGGGAACTGCCCGCCGCCTTGTCGCGAATGACAATCCGGTACGGGTCGCCGGCCGATCCGTCCCCTTCCAGCGCCGTCTCCCCGCGCCCGTGGACCTGCCGCAGCCGGTAGGCGCCGCCCGGTTCCAAACCCGCGGGATCCCGGAACATGTACTTGAGATCGCGGACGCCGGCGCCGCCCGCGGGTTGGGCGCGGAGCGTGGCGCCGGCGATCTCCAGCCGGGCCTCGTCGTCCACCTCGGCGTACACCGACAGGATCGGCTGCCCGCCCCGTTCCCGCTTCCCCTGGTAGGCAGAAAACCGGAGGCGTCCGGCGCCGCCGATCTCCAGATCGTCCACCCGGACCACCAGGGTGAATGCGTTCCACCGGTCACCCTGCCGGATGACCTCAACCTTGCCCCGGCCCGATTCCCGCACGACGATCACCGGAAACACCCAGGGATCCAATGGCTGGATAGACTGAAACCGCATGGACTGGATCTCGCGATCCCGCACGTGTTCCACCAGGCACCGCTCGCCGCGAAACTTGAGCAGATCCCGGCCGTCCACCAGTCCCTCCCAGGTGAACAGCAGCCGGGCTCCGGCGGGCGGACCGTTCCGCTCCTCCGGCCGGACCCCGGTCGTTGCGGGCGGCTGGCCGCAGGCGGCCAGCAACACGGCGACCAGCGCAAGTATCGCGCCGGCGGCCAGGTACGGAGTGGATGGAGAATGGGTCATGCGGCGAGGGCTCCCGCCGGCGACGCCGGGCTCAGCCCTCGAGGCGCCGGATCATGGCGTAGTAGAGGCGGATTTCGCGCCCGTGCGGCGGCTTCAGGATGAGCTGGCGACCGTTGGGCGTGTCCGCCAGTCCGGCGAACTCGCCCTGCAGGCGGCGGCCGTCCACATGGACGGCCGAAAGAAACCGGCCGCCCCGGCTCTCGAACTCCCGCACGGCGTCCTCAATCACCCGGAGATCCCGCATGGGCACCCGCCTCTCGGAATACTACGCTCATGATACCGGAACACGCGAGCCAATGCAACGCCCGCCCCGATTTGGATGGCTGCGTGCTATAATGCCGCCCTTTATGAACCGCGCCGCACGTTCCCTCATGCTGCTGCTGGCGATCGCGTCGCCGGCCTGGTGCGCGAGCCCGCCGCCCGCGGACGACCCGATCCCACCGGCAATCCGCGACACGGTGATCGTCTCGGCCTCGCTGGTGCCGGCGGAACTGGACCAGGCCACCCGCGACGTGACGGTCATTCCGGGCGACACGTTGCGCCGGTGGCCGGTTCGGCGGGTGACCGACGTCCTGGCCCTGGCGGCGGCGGTGGATTTCCAGCCGGCGGTGGCCGGCGGATTGTTCGGCGACATCCACCTGCGCGGCTCCAACGCCGCGGGCGTGGTCGTGTGCATCGACGGCGTGCGCTGGAACGACCCGCAGACGGCCCATTTCAACATGGAACTCCCGGTGCCCCCGGAACTGATCGAACGGGTGGAGATCCAGACCGGCTCGAACTCGGTCTTTTTCGGCGCCGACGCGGTGGGCGGGGTGGTGAACATCATCACCCGGCGGACCGGGCCGGACCGCGTCCGCCTGGAGGTCTCCGGCGGGTCCTTCGGCAGCACGGGCGCGTCGGTGGCCGGATCCGCCCGTCTGGGAAGCGGCTTCGCGCAGGTGTACGCCGGGCTGAGCCGCAGCGACGGGTTCACGGCCAACCGGGACTACCGGCTCGGCCAAGTTTGGGTCGGCTTCACCCAGCCGCACCGGCTGGGCGAGACGGCGCTGGCCTACGGACACCTCGACAACGCGTTCGGCGCGCAGGGTTTCTACGGCCCCTATCCGTCCTGGGAGCACACCCGGAGCCACGGGTTATTCTGGCGCAACGCGCTGACCGGCGGTCCGTTCCGCTCAGTGCCCACCCGGGTGGACCTGGCGTGGCGGCTGCACGAGGACGACTACATCCTGGTGCGGGACCACCCGGAGCTTTACCGAAACCGCCACGACAATAGAACCGTGCAGTTCCAGGTGCACAGCGTGGCCGCCGACACGCCGCGCTGGCGCTGCACGGCCGGCCTGGAACTGCGGCATGCCGCGCTGGCGAGCGGCCGACTGGGCGACCACAGCGCCGGCCAGGCCGCCGGCATGCTGGAGGTGCAATGGCTCCCCGCCCCCCCGTACATTGTGCAGGGCACGGTGCGGGTGGACCATTTCACCGGCTACGGGACGGTCTGGACGCCGGGGCTGGGCGTGGCCTGGCTGCCCGCCGGGAACTGGAAGCTGCGGGCCTTCGCCGGCAAGGCGTTCCGCACCCCTTCCTTCACGGAGCGGTACTACTGGAGCCCGGCCAACATGGGAAATCCGGACCTCGCGCCGGAGCGGGCGGTGACGCTGGAGGGAGGCGTGGACTGGTACGGGGCCTCCGGGACGTGCGTATCGGCAACGATCTTCATCCGCTGGGACGACGAAATGATCGATTGGATCCGCGCCGCGCCCGCCGACCCATGGCGGGCCGCCAACGTGGGGCGGGCCACCGTCGCCGGCGGCGCCGTCCAGGCCACGGTGCCGCTGGGCGAGCGGCTCCGGCTCCAGGCCGGGTACGCGTTCAACGACCTGGCTTACGGCGAGGCGGCGGCATACGAGTCGAAGTACGCGTTGGATTACTGCCGGCACCACCTGTCGGCCCAGCTGGCCGGAACGTGGGGCGCCGGCGCGACCTGGAGTGTCTCGATGCACCACAAGGTCCGGGCCGGCGTCGGCGAGCGGTACACGCTGCTGGCGGCGCAGGCGGCGCGGCGCTGGCGTGTCTTCGAACTATACGTCCGGGGGGAAAACCTGCTGGGGGAATCCTACCAGGAAATTCACGGCGTGCCCATGCCCGGCCGCGCCGCCTATGCCGGCCTGCGGGTGGAACTGCCGCTGGCCGCGCCATAGGGTCCGCGTCGTCCGCACCGTTGATTCCGCTTGGTCCGGACTTCCCGGCACGGTTATAATGTTTCCTGTCAGCATTCGGTTTCAATAATCTGATCTGCCGCGCCGACCGGCCACCCGCCGTGTTCGTCGCGCCAAACGGAGTGTTTGCATGCGAATGGATACGGCGTATCAAGCCAGCCAGATCCTGGCCGTGTGCGGCCAGGCCGCCGGCGTCCTGGCGGCCCTGGTCGCGGCGGTGATCTGCACCCGCCGCCGGCGCCGCCCGTGGGCCGCCTGGCTGCTGTTTGCCGGCTGGTGCGGCTGGCTGCTGCGGGACTTCGGCCAGCTGGCCGTGGCCCAGATGCTGTCGTTCGGGCTGTTCGCGGCCTGGTCCGGTCTGGGCATCGATGCGATCGGAATCCTGGCCGGCGGGCTGATCGCGCTGGCGCTCTTCCGCCTGACCCGCCCGTTCCGGCCGGTCACACAAACCGGGGTGAACCATGGCTGATCCGGATTCCATGGTCCGCAACCTCTACCTGGTGGACGCGGGTCTCTGGGTGCTGCTCTACCTGCTCCTGGCCTGGATCGCCCTCGTCCGGCTGCGGGCCACGCGGAGCGGACGGGTGCTGGGACTGGGCTTCTTCCTGCTGGCGTTGCGCATCATCCTCCAGACCGTCCTCAACCGGCTCATCCTGCCCGCCGCCGCCCCGTCAGCCCCGTTGCTGGCTGCCATCGAGCTGTCATTCGGAATGATCGGCCTGGCCCTCGGGCTGTGGGTCGCGTACGGCGTGCTGCTCATACCCCGCGGGCTGGACGATCTGGCCGGCCGGCGTGCATGTCCCAGATGAATCTCACCTGGAGAAACATATGAACAGACCATCCCGCATCATGACGCGACCGGGGACGACGGCGCTCGGCCTCGCCGCGCTCCTGCTCGTTCTGCCCGCAACGGTCCAGGCCGCCGGCGGAACGGCGCCGCGGACGGGTGAGCAGATCTATCTCGCGGCCTGCTCCCACTGTCACGGGATTGACGGCCGGGGCGTCCCGGCGGATCAACTCCTCCTGCCCGTCCCTTTGCCCGACTTCACCGACTGCCAGTTCGCCCCCCGTGAGCCTGACTCGGACTGGGCCGCAGTGATGCATGAGGGCGGCCCCGCCCGGGCGTTCCACCGCACCATGCCGGCGTTCGGCGATGCGCTGTCCGGCGACGAGATCCAGTTGGCGCTCAACCACGTCCGCACCTTCTGCGCGGAGACATCCTGGCCCCGCGGCGAGCTGAACTTCCCCAAGGCGCTGATCACCGAAAAGGCCTTCCCCGAAGACGAGCTCCTGGTGGTGTCATCGGTGGCGCTCGAGGGAGACGGCGCCGTCGCCAGCAAGGTGATCTACGAGAAACGGTTCGGCGACCGGAACCAGATCGAGCTGGTGTTCCCCTTCGCCGCCCACGACCGGGCGGACGGCAGCTGGCAGGGCGGCCTCGGCGACATGGCGTTCGCCTTCAAGCGGGTGCTGGCCGCCAACTGGCGGACCGGGACCATCGTCAGCCTCACGGGCGAGCTGGTGTTCCCCACCGGCAGCGAGGCCAGGGGCTTCGGCAGCGGCTGCTTCACCGTGGAGCCGTTCGTCACCTTCGGCCAGGCGCTGCCGGCTGACAGTTTCATCCAATTCCAAGGCGGGTTCGGGTTCCCCATCGATGACCAGGCCGATAATGAGGCCTTTTGGAGGACCGCTCTCGGCAAGACCTTCACCCAGGGGATCAGTGGCCGGAGCTGGACCCCGATGGTCGAGTTCCTCGGTTCCCGGGAGCTGGCGGACGGCAAATCCACCGACTGGGACGTGGTCCCCCAGCTGCAGGTGTCGCTGAGCCAGCGGCAGCACATCCTGTTCAACGTGGGGCTCCGTCTGCCCGTCACCGACACCGGGCCGCGCCGAACCCAACTGGTCATGTACCTGTTGTGGGACTGGTTCGACGGCGGATTCCTGCAGGGCTGGTAAGGGAGGCGGTCATGAGAAACATGTTGCTGGCATCAATCCTCGCGACAGCGGTTACCCTGGCCGCCGGCGCCCCGCTTCTAGCCGGCGGATCGGCGGGCGGCGCCCCGGCCGGCCCGGCGCCGGTCTTTGGCACCGCCGACGTCTGCTTCGCCTGCCACACGGGCGTCATCACCCCGTCCGGCCGGGACCTGTCTTTCGGAAATCAGTGGCGGACGACCATGATGGCCAATTCCGCGCGCGATCCGTACTGGATGGCCGGCGTGCGCCGGGAGATCACCGATCACCCGTCCCACCAGGCCGCCATCGAGGACGAGTGCAGCGCCTGCCACATGCCCATGGCCCGGTATTTGGCGAAAACCGCCGGCAAACAAGGCGAGGTGTTCGCCAACCTGCCGGTGGGCCAGGCGGCGGCCGCGCACGCCCCGCTGGCGGCGGACGGCGTGTCGTGCACCCTCTGCCATCAGCTCTCGGCCGCGGGCCTGGGACAGCGGTCCACTTTCACCGCCGGATTCGGAATTGACGCCCCCGCGGCGGGCGCGGCACCCATGATCCACGGCCCGTTCGACGTGGACGCCGGCCGGCGGCGGATCATGCTCTCCTCGTCGGGTTACGCGCCGGCCAGGGCCGCCCACATGGGCGAGGCGGGACTCTGTGCGAGCTGCCACACCCTCATCACCGCCTCCCTGGGACCGAACGGCGAAGTGGTGGGCGAGCTGCCCGAGCAGGTGCCGTACCTGGAATGGGAGCACAGCGCCTATGCCGGCGCCCAGAGCTGCCAGGACTGCCACATGCCGCCCGAAGCGGAGCCGACGGCGGTCACCCCCGTGCTCGGTGATCCGCGGCCTGCGGTCTCGGCCCACACCTTCCTCGGCGGGAACACTCTGATGATGCGCATCCTCAACCGGTATCGCGGCGAGTTGGGCGTCGCCGCCCTCCCCGAGGAGCTGGACGCAGCCGCCCGGCGCACCGAGGCGCACCTGGCCGCCGAATCCGCCACGCTGGCGGTGACCGCCGCCCGCGCGGACGGCGGGCGCCTGGTGGCCGAAGTCGCGGTGGTCAACCGGGCCGGCCACAAGCTGCCCACCGCCTACCCGTCCCGCCGCGCCTGGCTGCACGTCGTCGTCCGCGACCGCAACGGGGCGGTCGTGTTCGAATCCGGCGCCGTCTCGCCGGACGGCCGCATCGTTGGCAACGACAATGACGCCGACGCCGCCCGCTTCGAGCCGCACTACGACGAGATCACCGCCGGCGACCAGGTTCAGGTGTACGAGCCGATTCTGGGCGATCCCGCGGGCGCGGTCACCACCGGCCTGCTCACCGCCGTCTCGTACCTGAAGGACAACCGCCTGCTGCCCCGGGGCTTCGACAAGCGGACCGCGCCGAAGGACGTGGCGGTGCACGGGGCGGCGTTCGACGATGACGATTTCATTGGCGGCGGCGACCGGGTCCGCTACGCGGTAGACGCGAACGGCGCGGCCGGTCCGTTCACCGTCGAGGCCCGGTTGTACTACCAGTCCATCGGCTACCGCTGGGCGAAGAACCTGGCCGGCCGCACCGACGCGGAAAGCGCCCGCTTCACCCGCTACTACGACACCATGGCCGCGGGGTCGGCGGTGGTGCTGGCTGAAAGCTCCGCGACAGTGGAGTGAGTTCCGGTTCAGGGATCACCCCCCGTCCCCGGCGCACGCCGGGGGCGGGCCGCGCCATTCGAAACCGCAGGCCGCAGGCGCCGCCTGCGGCCTTTTCTGTTTGTCAGCAACGGTTGGGATCGTGACGGCACGGCCGGCGACCGGACGCCGTCGCGGCGCCGTCCGGCAGGGCCGCGGCGAGGATCAGTGGGGACCCCACGGGCCGCCCCGGCGCGGCGGATCGTTCCGGTACACCTTGAACTTGCGCCGGTACCACCAGCCCCGCAGCCGGAGCCAGCGATATTTCAGGTCCGGCAGCAGGGTCCGGTACCTGAGCAGGAGGTAGCCGAAGGCCATCCCCCCGAGATGCGCCACGTGGGCGACGCCGTCCTGCACCCCCGATAGCGAGAACATCAGCTCCAGGACAATGGTCACCGCCACCAGGTACTTCGCCTTCACCGGCAGCACGAAGAACACGAGCAGGTACCGGTTGGGAAAGTACAGGGCGTACGCCAGCAAAATCGCGTACATGGCGCCCGACGCCCCCACGATGGCGGCGGTGGAAAACGGGCTGACCGCCAGACTGCACAGGCCGGCGCCGACGCCGGTGATCAGGTAGAAGGCCACAAACCGGCGCCGGCCCAGGATCCCCTCGATTTCCGGCCCGAACATCCACAAGATGAGCATGTTGAACACGATGTGCAGGAGTTGGGGGCCATGCAGGAACATGTAGGTGACCAGGCGCCAGACCTGACCGCCCAGCGTCACCGTCACCGGAATCAGGCTCATCCAGAGATCAAGCCAATAGAAATGCAGGGAGCGGTCGAATGTCTGCCCCAGATAAACCGCGATGTTGAGGATGAGGAGCGTCTTGACCACCGGGGTCAGGGGCGGGCCGAACCGGACGCGGGTCTGGTGGGTGTAGCTCATGGGCCTCCACTATACCCAAACGGTCCGCGGCGAGACAAGCGAAATCGCCGGCGCGGGCACGCAAGTCCATCTTTTATATTGAAAAACGCCCGATGCTCTTTTACAATCCAACCATCATCTACCCCGCGACAGGATCAGGAGGCAATCGTATGAGCGAATCCTTGGAAGCCCTGGGCATGATCGAGACCCGAGGTTTCACCGCCATGGTGGAAGCCGCCGACGCCATGGTCAAGGCGGCCAAAGTTGTGCTGATCGGATACGAGAAGACTGGCGGCGGCCTCAACACGGCGATCGTGCGCGGCGATGTCGCCGCCGTGAAAGCCGCCACGGACGCCGGCGCGGCGGCCGCCCGCAAGGTGGGCGAACTGATCGCCGTCCATGTGATCCCGCGGCCGCATGCGAATCTGGACGAAACGCTGCCCATCGTCCCTCGGGACCGGACCAGAGGCAAGGCATAGCGCGATCCGGGGGGTGCGCCGCATCCCCCAGACTTTTTTTCCCGGACAGACGCGATGATCATCGGTCGAGTGTGCGGCACGGTTGTAGCCACCCGCAAGGATCCCCGGCTCGAGGGGAAGAAGCTCCTCATCGTCGAACGGCTGAACCCGGCCGACGGGACGCCGGGCGGGTACATCATCGCCGTCGACACCGTGGGCGCCGGAGCCGGCGAGCGCGTCCTGTGCGTCAGCGGCTCCTCGGCCCGCCTCTCCCATGGCATGAAGGACCACCCCGTCGACACCGCCATCATCGCCATCATCGACTCCATCTGCCTGGACCGATAGGGGCCGCATGCCCGCCGCCCGTCCGCCGGCTGTCGATTTCCCCACACTCCAGCAGCGCATCGAGGAGGCCGGCGTCGTCGGCATGGGCGGCGGCGGCTTCCCCACTCACCGAAAGCTGCGGCCCCGCTTGCACACCGTGATCATCAACGGCGCCGAGTGCGAGCCGCTGCTCGCCACCGACCGCCACCTGTTGGCCAACCACCTGGACGAAGTCGTGGCCGGCGCCGGCGCCGTGGCCCGGGCCTGCGGCGCCGCCGAGGTGGCCCTCGCGGTCAAGGCGAAGCACGCCGACCTGGCCGCGCGTCTCGCCCCGACGGCGGACGGGGTGCCACTCCGGCTGGCGACGCTGCCGGACATCTACCCGTCCGGCGACGAGTTCTTCGTCATCCGGGACGTCGCCGGCCGGGTGCTGCCCCAGCGCACCATCCCGGCGGACGCCGGCTATTTCGTGGGCAACGCCGCCACCTTCAAGGCGATCCACGACGCGCTGCGCGGCGTCCCCCTGACGCGGCGCTTTGTGACCGTCGGCGGCGCGGTGGCCCGCCCCGTCACCGTCGAGGCGGCCATCGGCACGCCGTTCCGCGAGCTGGCCGCCGCGGCGGGCGGCGCGACGGCGCCCGACGCCCGCTTCCTGGAGGGGGGCGTGCTCATGGGCGCGCTGACCGACCTGGACGCGCCGGTGACCAAGACCACGGCGGCCCTGATCGCGCTGCCCGCCGACCACCCGGCCATCCTGGAGCGCACCCGGCCGCTGCACTATTCCGTCAAGATCGCGGAACACATCTGCTGCCAGTGTCGCAAGTGCACCGAACTGTGTTCCCGCTACCTCATCGGCCACGACATCGAGCCGCACAAGTTGATGCGCCTCATCGGCTCGGCCCGGGACTACCGCGACCTCCACTCCGACACGGTCTTCCACTGCTCGGGTTGCGGCCTCTGCTCCCTGGTCGCCTGCCCGTTCGACCTGTCGCCGCGACGGCTCATCATGGAGTCGCGCCGGAACTTCCCCCGCCCGGCCGCGCCCGCCGGCGATCCGGTCGAACGGGCCGACGCGGAGTTGTTCACCGTGCCCACCCGCCGGCTGATCCATCACCTGCGCCTCGACGCCTATGACCGGCCGGCCGAATTCGCCGGGCGCCTGCCGGTGCCGGTGGAGCTCCGCCTGCCGCTCCGGCAGCACGCCGGCGTCCCGGCGGAACCGGCGGTCCGCGCCGGGCAGCGGGTGGCCGCGGGGCAGGCCGTCGGCCGGGCGCCGGCCGGCGCCCCGGGCGCCCACGTTCACACGCCCGCCGCCGGAACGGTGGTGCGCGCGGACGACGTCGTGGTCATCGCCACCATCCCGCCCCGCGCCCGCAGATCCCGTGAAGGAGACATCGCATGATTGCCAGCGCCATCGGAGCCCTGGAATTCAACAGCATCGCCCGCGGCATCTTGGCCGCCGACGCCATGGTCAAGGCGGCCGCGGTGGAGCTGTTCGCCTCGAAGAGCATCTGTCCGGGCAAGTACATGACGCTCGTCCACGGCGAGGTGTCCAGCGTCGAGGCCGCCATCGCCGCCGGCAAGGCCGCCGCGCCGGGCGCCATCGTGGACGAGTTCATCATCCCCAACGTGCAGCCGCAGGTGTTTCCCGCGCTCACCGGCACCGCCGCCTTCGCCGCGCTGGACGCGGTGGGCGTGCTGGAAAGCTACTCGGCCCTGACAGGCATCCTCGCCGGCGACGCGGCCGCCAAGGCCGCCGCCGTGGACCTCGTCGAGATCCGCCTCGCCAACGGCATCGGCGGCAAGGCGGTCCTGATCCTGACCGGCTCGGTCGCCGATGTCGAGGCGGCGATCCGGGCCGGGGAGGCGGCCATCGCCCACACCGGGCTCTTCGTGGCCGCGGTGGTCATCCCGGCGCCCCACGGGGATGTCCAGAAATTCCTCGTCTGAAACATGGAGCGGGATGGCCACCGACCGACTGAAATCCAAGGAACCGGAACCGCCCGCCCCGACAGCGGCCGCGGCCGATTTTCCCTCGCTGATCCAGACGCTGCTGGGCCACTCCGACGACATTTACGTGGTCATCGACCGCGACGGCATCTGCCGAGAGGTGAGTCTGGCCGTCACCTCCGCCACGGGCTGGCTGCCCGACGAGTTGGTGGGGCGGCTGGCGTTCGACTTCATCCACCCCGACGACCGGGCCGCCTGCCTGGAGGCCCACGCTGAAATCCTGAACCGCCCCGGCGCGTCGCGCACGGAGACGCTGCGCCTGCGCACCCGGGACGATCGCTGGATCCGCATGATGAGCACCGGCACCAATCTCACATCGGACCCGCTGATTCGGGGCGTCGTCATGGTCAACCGGGTCCTCGCCACGGCTGACGACCCACCCGACTCCGCCGCCTTGACCGCCTCCGATGTGGCCACGATTTTCGAGGAACGGAACCGGGAGCTGCTGCGCGCCAACCGGATGCTCTTCCGGCAGATCGAAGAGCGCCGCGACGCCGAGGCCCGCCTGCGCCGCCGCCTGGAGCTGGAGGAGGGACTGGCGCTGACGTCGCGGATCCTCATGTCCCACCCGGTCGAGGATTTCAATCGGATCCTCGAGATCTGGGGTCGCATCCTGGACGCCGAATGCGTCCTGCTGGGCTTCATGGACGACCAGATGCGCCCCACCGTCGTCCACGAATGGACGCGACCGGGAAGCCCGCCGGGCCTGCTGTTCCCGCCGGACCACGACCTCACCGCGTATGCCTGGGCCATGGAGCGGCTGCGCCGCAACGAGATCATCCTCCTGGACAGTCTATCCATCCCGCCGGCCGAGGCGGCGGCGGAGCGGCAGTACCTGGCCGACCGCCGGCTGCTGGCCTCCGCGTGGATTCCGATCCTGGCCAGCAGCGGACAACTGCGCGGCGTCATGGGTGTGGCCACCACGGCGGAAACCACCCGCCTGAAGGCCGAGGACGTGCAGTTTCTCCGGATCAGCAGCGAGCTGATCGGCAACTACCTGGCGGCGGCCACGGCCGAGCGCGACCTGCGGCTCAGCGAGCAGCGCCTGCACCGAATGAACCAGACACTGATTGAACTGACGCGTTCGGCGGAATTCGTCGACGCCGACCCGGAGCGCCTGCTCAACCGGATGGAGTCGGACATCCGGCGAACGTTGAGCGTCGCGCGCGTCTGGTCGTGGCTGGCCCCCCACGCGGACGCCACCGGCTTCCACGACATGCTCCCGCCGGAACACCTCCACCCCATCGCCGAACTGATCGCCGCCGGCGGCCGCCCGGACCCCTTCCAGCGCTCCCGCTCCATCGCGGTGACCGAAGTGGCCGTCGATCCGCGCACTCGAGCGCACGCCCGCCGGTTCCTGGACGGCGGCATCACCGCCCTGCTGTTCGCCCCCGTCACCATGGAGGGTCGTTTCCGCGGCGTGCTCGCCTGTGAGCACGCCGGCGGTCCCCGCGAATGGACGCCCGATGAGGAGCATTTCATCGCCTCCATGGCCGACCTCGTCAGTCTCGCCCTCGCCCGGCAATCCCGCAGCCGGGCCCACCAGGCGCTGCTGGACAGCGAGCTGCGCGTCCGCGCCATGTTCGAGGGTTCGGTCATCGGGATCGTCTTCTGCACGCTGGACGGTTTCATCACCGAGGCCAATTCGGCGTTCCTGAACATGATCGGCTATTCCGCCGACGAGCTCCGGGGCGCCCACTGGCGGGATCTGACCCATCCCGACGACATCGCCCGGGAGGACGCCATCACCGGGATCATCGAGGCCGGCGAGCAGAGCTGGATTCCGCTCATCAAGCGCTACCTCCGCAAGGACGGCAGCTGCTTCTGGGCCAAGATGACGCTCTACATAATCCGCCAGGGGGATCGCCCGGCCGCGTTCGGCTTCGCCATGATCGAAGACATCACCGACCGGCGCCGCGCCGAGGAGCAGGTGCTCGCCTACCAGGAGCAGCTCCGCTCGCTGGCCAACGAACTGTCGCTGGCCGAGGCCCGCCTGCGCCGGAAGATCGCCTCGGACCTGCACGACCGGATCGGCCAGTCCCTCGCGCTGGCCAAGATCAAACTCGGGGAACTGCGCCCCGAGTCCACCGCCGACGCCGGCGGGCCGTGGCCGGAAACGGCCAACCTGATCGAGGCGACCATCCGGGAGACGCGATCGCTCATCTCCGAAATCAGCCCGCCCGTCCTCGACCTGCTGGGCCTCGAGGCCGCCACCGAATGGCTGGTGGAACACCTGGGCCAGCAGTCGGGCATCCCCATCGCGCTCGAAACCGATTCCAAGCCCAAACCACTCACCATCGAGATGCGGGATCTGTTGTTCCAGGGCGTGCGCGAGCTGCTGGTGAACGCCATCAAGCATGCGGGCGCCCGCCGGATCCGGGTGTCGCTCCGGCGGGAGCACGACCAGGTGCGCGCCGTCGTCGAAGACGACGGCAAGGGCTTCGCCGCCGCTTCGACCCCGGCGCCCGCCGCCGGCGGCTTCGGACTGTTCTTCCTGCGGGAACGGCTCGGTTTCACCGGCGGCCGCCTGGAGATCGGCCGCGCCAAGGGCGGCGGCGCCCGAGTGGTCCTGACTTTGCCCGTGGCCCCGCCGGCCCCGGCGCCAGGAGGGAACGATGACGCTGCGCATCCTGCTCGCGGATGACCACAAGATCCTTCGGGAGGGCCTGCGTTCCCTGCTGGAGAAGCAGGCGGACATGACCGTCGTCGCCGAAGCCGACGACGGCCGCTCGGCCATCGAGGCGATTCAGAGCCAGCCCACCGACGTTGTGATCATGGACATCGCCATGCCCGGCCTGAACGGGATCGAGGCCACCCGCCAGATCCGTTCGCGCCACCCCCGGGTCAAGGTGATCGCCCTGTCCATGCATTCGGACCGCCGCTTTCTGATCGGCATGCTCCAGGCCGGCGCCAACGGCTTCCTGCTGAAAGATTCCGCCGCCGAAGAGCTCATTACCGCGATCCGGGCCGTCGTCGGCGGACACGCGTACGTCTCCCCCGCCATCGCCAACGTCCTGGTCGAGGACGTGCTCCGCCGGACGCCGGCGGCCGGCCCCGCCGTCCCGCCTCAACCGCTCACGCCGCGCGAGCGGGAAGTCTTGCAGCTCATTGCGGAAGGCAAGAGCACCAAGGAAATCGCCGGCATCCTGCACGTGAGCGGCAAGACCATCGAATCGTACCGGCTGAAAATCATGGCCAAGCTCGACCTGCACAGCGTCGCCGAGCTGACCAAGTACGCGATCCGCGAAGGCCTCTCGCCGCTCTGACCGGCCCGGCGGCCGGCAGTCCCATCCTCACTGCGGCGCTCAGTCATCAGGATTTTTGAAGGCCGTTATCAGGGAATCGCTGATTTACGATCCGCTGGGCAGCGGTTTACACTTGCTTTAGCATGCGGATCGGGCTCTGGTGATGGCTCTTCATGTTCAGGGTACCCAGGACCTGATACATGAACCGAACCCGACACACGGTTGTTTGACAGCAAACGGGTTGGGAACGACTGGGTTTTCTCATTTCGACGGCTTCTTCAGACCTTTCACGGGACCTGCGGGTTCAGGGGGGCTGAAGAAGCCGGTTTTTTTTGTCCGCCGCCGGACGGGCCGCCACACCCGGGATAATGCTTCGCGCGGCATTCGGTCCGGGTTACAATGCAGTTGTCATGAACCGATCGCTCGTCGTCCACCTGATCCGAATCGGCCTGGTTGTATGGCTGGGCTGCGCGCTGGCCGCCCAGGCGCCCGAAGCGCCCGCCGGCGAGGGGCCGGTTCTCGCCGCCGCCGACCGCTACCATGACGCGGGTCGCGTCCCCGCCGCCGGTCCGCCGATCGTCCACACCTTCACCATCGCCAACACCGGCACCGCCCCGTTGAACATCCTCGAAGTCGAGTCCATGTGCGAGTGCGCCCGCTTCAACCTGGGCGCCAACCGGCTGGCGCCGCAGGAAACCACGACGCTGGAAATCGTGCTGGACGTCCGGGACAAGCGGGGCTCCTTCTATGACGGCGTCTGGCTGGTCACCGACGATCCGCGCCAGCCGCGCGTCGCGTTCTACATCGTCGGCGACGCATACACCCGTCTCGACGTCACGCCGGCCGTCCTGAGTTTCGCCATGGCGCCGAAAGACGACGTCAACGGCGCGGCCGCGGAGCTGGCCGTCGAGATCAACGACGACGCCATCCACGCGCTCCAGTCGGTGAGCGTGTCATCCCCGATTGTCATCGCCGCCTTCACTCCGGTGGACGACCGCCGCTACCGCGTGTCCGTCCGGCTCCAGGTGGCGGAGGCCGAAGTGATGCTGGACGAATGGGTGGAACTGGTGTTCAACGGTCAGGTGGAGGAGCGGGTGCGCGTACCGGTGCGCGGCCTGGTCACGGGGCCCATCCAACCGTCCACCCGCTATCTGGACCTGCTGGATTTCGCCCAAAGCACCCCGCCGGAGCGGGTCGTCTACCTGTGGGACAGTGTGCCGTTCACCGTCACCCGAGTGGCGACGCCGCCCTGGCTGTCGGCGGCGGCCCTGCCGCTGCAGCGCACGGTGGGCGGGAAAACGGTCCACGTTCAGAAGATCACGTTCCGCCTGGATCCGGACGCCGCGCTCCCTGCACAACCTCCGACGCAGCTGGTCGTCCACACCGATCACCCCGCGTCGCCGCGGGTGATCCTGACGCTGGAGGACCGCCGCCACATGGCCGGGCTGGCGCCGCCGGCCGATCCCGCCGCTCCGCCGCCGCCCCGCTGAGCGGCGCCGGACGCCGGCCGTCCGCGCCACGCCCCGCTCGCCGCGGCCGCCCCGCGGAATGTGCCTTGCGCGTCCCCGGCGGGTGTGATAGTTTGGCACGTTTGAGATCGCCACCCAGGCCCCGACCACATGTTGAAAGTACGTCTCTTCGGCAGCGGCAGCGGCGGAAATTGCACCCTGGTTTCCTCGGGGGACTGTCACATCCTCATCGACTGCGGACTCAACGCCCGGCGCATCCGCCACGGCCTGCAGGAAGCGGGCATCCGTCCCGACCACCTGTCGGGCATCCTGATCAGTCACGAGCACCGGGACCACATCGGCGGACTGCCGGTCTTCCTCAAGTCCGCGCCGGTGCCGGTTTTCCTTTCCCCCGGCACCGCCTCCGGCCCCGCGCTGAACGGCACCGAGGCCGCCGTGGAGCACTTCCAGGTCGGCCAGGCGTTCGGAATCGGCCCCCTCGAGATCCTGCCGTTCGCCGTCTCCCACGACGCCATCGATCCCTGCGGATTCATCGTCCGCTGCCGGGGTGTCCAGCTGGCGCACGTCACCGACCTGGGCTGCATGACGGAGCTGGTCCGCCAGCGGATCCGGCAGTCCCACTGCCTGGTCATCGAATCCAACCACGACGAGGAGATGCTCAAGATCGGCCCGTATCCCTGGCAGCTCAAGCAGCGCGTGCTGAGCCGGGTGGGCCACCTGAGCAACCGGGACCTCGGCCGCTTCCTGACGCAGGACTTCGACGGCATCGCCGCCACCATCGTGCTGGCGCACCTGAGCCGGAAGAACAACCATCCCGAGATCGCCCGCCTGACCGCCCTGGAAGCGCTGGCGCAGCGCACGTCCGCCCGCGCCGGCGCGCCCGAAATCATCGTTGCCGACCAAGACCGGCCCACGCCGGTGATCACCATCGACTGAAGGAGGCGCGCCCATGATCCCCCGCTACACCACCCCGGAGATGGCCCGGATCTGGAGCGAGGACCGCAAATTCGGCAGCTGGCTGCAGGTGGAACTGGCCGTCTGCCGGGCGCTGGGCCGGCGCGGGCTGATCCCGGCGGAGGCGGTCGCGGCCATCGAGGCGAAGGCGTCGTTCTCGATCCCGCGTATTCTGGAGATCGAGGCCGTCACCCACCACGACGTGATCGCCTTCACCACCGCGGTGGCCGAGCAGGTGGGCGAGCACTCCCGCTTCTTCCACTACGGGCTGACCTCCACCGACGTGGTGGACACCGCCCAGGCGCTGGTGCTCCGGGAGGCGGTGGCGGCGATCCGCACCGAGGCCGACGCGCTGTCCGGCGCGCTCAAGGAGATGGCCTTCCGCCACAAGACCCTCCCTGTCATGGGCCGGACCCACGGGGTTCACGCCGAGCCCACCACCTTCGGCCTCAAGTTCGCGCTCTGGTACGCCGAGCTGCGGCGCCAGCGGCCGTACATCGAGCTGGCCGGCCGGGGGGTGATCTGCGGCAAGATCTCCGGCGCGGTGGGCACCTTCGCGCACCTGGACCCGGAAATCGAGGCCGAAGTCTGCGCCGAGCTCGGGATCGACCACGCGCCCATCAGCACCCAGGTGCTGCAGCGCGACCGCCACGCCCAGTTCCTCGCCGCCCTTGGCGTGCTGGCGGGCACCCTCGAGAAGATCGCCCTCGAGATCCGCCACCTGCAGCGGACCGAGGTGCGCGAAGCGGAAGAGCCGTTTCGCGCCGGGCAGAAGGGCTCGTCGGCGATGCCCCACAAGCGCAACCCGGTCAAGTGCGAGCAAATCTGCGGGCTGGCCCGGGTGGTCCGCGCCCACGCGCTGGCCGCGCTCGAGGACCAGGCGCTGTGGCACGAGCGGGACATCTCCCACTCCTCGGTGGAGCGGATCATCCTGCCCGACAGCACCACCCTGGTCCACTACATGCTCCGGGCCCTGACGGGGATCGTCTCCGGGCTGCACGTCTACCCGGAGAACATGCGGCGCAATCTCGAGCTGACGCACGGACTGATCTACTCGGGACAGCTCCTGCTGGCGCTCACCGAGCGGGGCGTCCGACGCGAGATCGCCTACGCGTGGATCCAGCGGGCGGCCATGAGCGCCTGGGAGACCGGCGGCGATTTCCAGGCGCTGGTTCAGGCGGACGCCGACATCCGGCGCCACCTGTCGGAGGCCGAAATCGCCCGCCACTTCAGTCTCGAACACCAGCTGCGCCACGTCGACGCGATCTTCGAGCGGGTGTTCACCGAGGAGGCCGCCGGATCATGAGGGCCGTGCACCGCATCGTCGCCATCCTGCTGTTCGCGCTCCTGGCCCCGGCCGGCGCCTTTCCCGCCGAGCCGGCGGCGGACCGCATCGAACTGGCCGCGCCGATGGTGCTGGAGTATGCGGGACAGGTGGACGGCGCGGAGGCCCAGTCGGCGACCCGCACGGTGTACCGCATCCGGACCGCCGCCCCCGAGTGGCGGGTGGAATGGGAAGAAGGTTTCCGGCTCGGCGCGTTCGTCCTCGCGCCCGACGTGCTGGCGGAGGCCCGCCGGTATTACCGCAGCGTGGTCCTGGAGAACGGGCGGGAAGTGCCGCTGGACGGCACGCTGCTCGTGCTCAGCGCCGCGGTGTATGATGAACTGGCGCGGGGGGACAAGGTAAAACTCCAGATCCAGCGCCATCCGAGCTGGCTGCGGCAGACGGGCGAAACGGCGGTGCCGGTTGACGGCCGGACGGTGCCCGCGCTCATGGCCACGGACAACCTGGGCCGCGGCTACTGCTTCCAGCGGGACCGGGCATTCCCCCTCCTGCTCCGCTACCAGGCCAACCACTACACCGAGCGCCTGACGCGCGTCCACCACGGCGACGTGCTGTTCCGCTGGTACCACTGACGCGCCGGCCGCTCCGGTTCAGGCCTCCCCCACCCTGACGCCGTCGGGACCGTTGACGATGGTCACCCGGCGCCGGTCGCCGCCCAGATGCTCCATTCGGACCTCCAGCGCTCCGGGCCGCCCCGCCTCCAGCCGTTCGGCCCACTCCACCAGCAGCAGGTCGGCCGTCTCCGCCAGGTCGTGAAAGCCGATGGATTCGAGGTCGTCCAGCCCCCCCAGCCGGTACAGATCCACGTGCGCGACGCGGCCGCGGCCGCGGTACTCGTTGACGAGAGTGAAGGAGGGGCTGCGCACGGCGGACGGCGGCACGTCCAGCTCGCGGCACATGCCCCGGATGAACACAGTTTTGCCCGTGCCCAGCTCCCCGAAGAACAGGATGGTCGCCGGCAACGTCAGCCGGCGCGCCAGCGCCCGGCCCAGGGCGAAGGTATCCGCTTCCGATTCGGTGACGAACTGCGCCCGGCTCACGATTCGCGGATCCGCCGGATGGCGGGGCAGATGAACCGGACGATGTCGCGGGCGATGACCGACTCCTCGCTCAGCTTCTCGGTGGCCAGATCGCCCGCCAGGCCGTGGACGTAAATCGCCGCGTTGCACGCCAGCGCCCACGCCGCCGGGTTCTGGTGGTTGATCCGGGCGCAGAAGGCGCCCAGGATCCCGGAAAGCACGTCGCCGCATCCGGCCGTGGCCATGCCCGGGTTGCCGGTGGGATTGATCCAGACCTGGCCATCCGGATCGGCGGCCACGGTCCGGTGCCCCTTGAGGACGAGGTAGTGTCCGAACTTGCGGGCGAAATCCTGGGCGATCATCTCGCGGTTCTCCTGCACCTCGCCCGTCCGGCGGGCCACCAGCCGGGCCATCTCGCCGGGGTGGGGCGTCAGCACCGCCGGGACCTGGATTCGCTTGAGCAGCTCCGGATCCTCCGCCAGGCAGTTGAGGGCGTCCGCGTCCAGGATCACGGGGACCTCCAGCCGGGGCAGCAGTTCCCGGATCAGGGCGACCGAGTCGGGATGGTGCCCCAGGCCGGGTCCCAGCACCAGCACGTCGCGCGTCTTGAGCAGTTCCAGAATGCGGGCGGCCGCCGCCGGGCTGAAAGATCCGTCGTCGCCGCCCGGCAGGGCCTCCACCATGAGCTCCGGCACGTCGCCCGCGGCCACGGCGGCCAGCGGGGCCGGCACAGCGACGGTCACCAGGCCGGCGCCGCTTCGAAGCGCCGCCAGGCCCGCCAGCTTCACGGCGCCGGTCTTGCCGCTCCCGCCGCCCGCCACCAGAATGTGGCCGAAATTGCCTTTATGCGTATCCTTTTTGCGGGGCAGGAAGAAGCTGCGCACGTCGTCGGCCGACAGCAGGTTGAACGCGTGCTCCGGGACATCCAGCAGGAAGTCCGGCGTGCCGATGGACACCGTGTACAGGTCCCCCGTGTAGGTCCCGGCGTCGCCCAGGATCAGGCCCGGCTTGGGCGCGGTGAAGGTCACCGTGAGGTCGGCGAACACGGCCGTCTCCACCGGCCGGTACTCGTCGGCGAACAGGCCGGAGGGCAGGTCCACGGCCGCCACCGTCGCCGACGAATCGTTGACGGCGCGGATGACGTCGGCCAGGAGCCCCTCGACCGGCTGGTTGAGCCCGGTGCCCAGAAGGGCGTCCACGATGAGGTGGAACGACTGCAGGTCCTGGCGGAGCGACTCCACCCCGGTCTCGTCGGTGATTTCCGCGATGGGGATGTCGCGGTAATTCCGGATGATGTCCAGGTTGATCCGGGCGTCGCCCGTGATTCCGTCCGCCCCGCCGATGACGTAGACATGGGAGGTGATTCCGCGCAGGAACAGGTGCCGGGCGATGACGAAACCGTCGCCGCCGTTGTTGCCCCGACCGCAGATCACGCCGATGTGAAACGAGTCGAGCTTCTCGAACTCCTCCTCGAGAACCTGCACGACGGCGATGCCGGCGTTCTCCATGAGGGTGGTGCCGGGGATGCCGATCTCCATCGTGGTGCGGCGGTCCACTTCACGCATCTGCGAGGCTGTCAGCAGTTTCATAAGCTCACCTTCCGTCGGTTTGTTTGACGATCCGGTCCAGGCGGTCGAACGCCTCGGCTACCTCTGCGGCGGTGTTGTAGTAATGCGGCGAGACCCGGATGGCGCCGTTGCGGACCGCCACCTGGACGCCGACCGCCAGGAGCCGCGCCGCCAGGTCGGCGGCGTCGCGGCCGGGCACGCGGAACGACACGATGCCCGAACGCGCCGGTCCGTCGGGGGAAAGCACCGTCCAGCCCCGCCGGCCGGTCGCCGCGGCGACCGCTTCCGCCAGCTCCAGCACGCGGGCGGCCACGGCCGCCGGCCCCAGCCGGAGATACCGGTCCACCGAGGCCTTCAGGTTGTGGACGCCGAACGCCGACAGGTTGCCGGTTTCGAACCGGCGGGCCTCCGGGGGAAACTCCAGCCGGTAATTGAGCATGTGTTCCCAGTCCCGCACGCCCATCCAACCTACGGCGGCCGGCTGGAGCCGGTCCAGCAACTCCGCCCGGCAGTAGAGGAATCCGATCCCCTCGCCCGCCATCAGCCACTTGTGTCCGCCGCAGGCGAGGAAGTCCACGCCGCCGCTGCCGACGTCGAGGGGCAGGACGCCCAGTTGCTGGATGGCGTCCACGCAGAAGATCACGCCCCGCTCGCGGCAGAACGCGCCCAGGGGCGCCAGGTCCAGCCGGAAGCCGTTAAAGAACTGGACCGAGCTTACCGAGATCACCCGTGTTCGCCCGTCAACGCGGGGAATGATGTCCGCCGCCTCGCAGCGGCCGTCCCGGAGGGAAACGTAGCGGACCTCCACGCCCCGGCGGGCCAGGTTTTGCCACGGAAACACGTTGGCGGGAAACTCGATGGCCGGCAAAACCACGTTGTCGCCCGGTCGCCAGTCCAGGCCGTTGGCCAACACGCTGATCCCTTCGGAGGCGTTCCGGGTGAACGCGATCTCGGCCGGCCGGGCTCCGACCAGTTCAGCCAGGAGCGCGCGGGCGGCCTCCACCACCTGCAGGGTTTCCTGCCAGTGGTGGTCGCCGTCTCGGGAAATGGCCTCAAGGTAGTGGCGGGCGGCGTCCAGCACATAGGCCGGCAGCGGCCCCACGGCGGCGTGATTGAGATAGATCCACTGCCGCGTGACCGGGAAGAGCTCGGCGCGCCGGTTCGGGTCAACTAGGGGTTCGGTCCGATTCATGCCTGTGGCTCACTGCGCGATAAAGTATAATTATATCATTGAGATGGTCGGGGGCAGAACCGGTTGTTGATCGTGAAAAATCCCGCCCGCGGGCGAAACATCCAAGTCTGTAGTCCGTAGGATAGGTATCAGCGTCTTAGGAGACGTTATGCGACGTGGAATATACTTCATCTTGTTTCTGATATTCGGTCTGGCGGCCGTGCCCGCGGCGCCCACGCGGGTCAAGGTGGAAACCGGCAGCCGGACCATGGCCCCGCAGACCCGCGACCAGGTATACCGGCTCATCTTCCTTCACTATGAATACGTGGTGGAGCGGCGTTACGCCGAGGCCGAAAGCACCCTCCGGCAGGCCCTGCAGCTGAACCCGGACCATCTCATGACCAACTTTTTCATGGCCGGCGTGATGGAATTCCGGGGCATGGACGACGAAGCCCGCCGCTACAAGGCCCGGGTGGACGCCCTGTTGCCCACCGCCCCGCCGGCGGAGCAGATCTGGACCCGGCTGATATTGCGGAAAGTGGGCAAGGATCAGATCCAGGAGACCCACCTGACGCTCAAGGAGCTGATGGCCAAAAACGGCAGCGACCCGGTGCCGTACTACGTGGCCGGCACCTTCTATACCGCGATCAACAAGCGGACGCTCGCCGCCGAGTGTTTCGAAAAGGCGCTGGAGCTGGCCCCCTACATGGGCCAGGCGCACAACCTGCTGGGTTACACTTACACGTACATGTACAAGTACGACCTGGCGATCAAGCATCTGGAGATCTACGCCAAGCTGTATCCCGACCACCCCAACCCGCACGACAGCCTGGGCGAGATTTACCTGATGACCGGCCGCTACGACGAAGCCATCGCCCAGTTCCAGGAAGCCCTGAACCTGGACCCGGACCTGGTCTACGTCCACGAGCACATGATCCAGGTGCTCAACGCGAAAGGCCAGCATTCGAAGGCGATGAAATTCGCCCAGAAGATATGGGAACAGGCCACCAGCGACGACGCGAAAACCACCGCGCTCCTGCAGATGGCCGAAATCCATCACCTGAAGGGCGAATATGACAAAGCGCTGAAGAAAGGCCAGGCAGCGCTGGATCTCAAGCCCCAGTCCTCATCGGCCTATTATGCCCTCGGCATTTCCAACCTGCAGTCCGGCCGGATGGACGAGCTGCGCAAGCTGCTGGACGCCTGGCAGAAGATGACCGCCACCCGGCACGCCGGCGATTCAAAAATGATGGCCGGATATCCCCGCTACAAGGGTGATCCGCTCTATGACTATCTCGTGGGCCGGATGAACGTCTCGCTGGGCAATTTCAGCACGGCGATCGAGCTGTTCCGGAAGGTGTCCGACGCGATCGCCATCCCCCACCGCGGGATCTTCGCGCGTTGGGCTCTCGCCGAGGCCTACCTGGCTTCGGGCCAGATCGAGCTGGCGCGGGACGTGATCAACCAGAACCTCTCCATCAATCCCAACCACGCGCCCAGCCTGCTGCTGAAAGCCAAGATCGCCGCGGCCACGGCCCAGAAAGACGAAGCGCGCCGACTGGTGGCGCGCTGCCTGGACGTGTTGCGGGACGGAGACAAGCGCGCCCCGCTTTACCAGGACGTCAAGCACCTCAGCGACCAGTTGAAATAAACGTCGGGCCGGCTGGGACCGGAGCCAACGGCCCTTTCTGACGAGAACGCATGATCGCACCACCCGCCGAATTCGGTTGGCACTGGCGAATCCTGAAACTGCTGGCGTTCGGCCTGTCCGCCGGCATGCTGACCCTCCTGCTGATCGCCGCATCCATCCTGAACCGGACGCCGACGCCCGGCTTCGACGTGGAGAACCACTACCGCTTCATCCTTCGCGGTACCGCCCGCCTGCCGCTGCAGACAGGCGACATCATCCTCTCCGTCAACCGGCAGTCCATCGCCCACCCGCGGAACTGGGCGGAGATCCGGCACCGGATCGCCCCGCGTGACATGGTCAACGTCAGCGTCCGCCGCACCGGCAAGACCTACCAGGTGCGGGCCGCCCTGGGCGAGCTGATCGCGGCGGACCCCGTCTTCGCCCCCGACAACCTGGCGCTGCAGGTGGAAACGGCCCCGGTCCTCACACCGCTCCGGCCCGGAGACCGCATCCTCAACATCAACGGGCGGATCGTCCAGAGCGGCCGCACCGAGGAAATCCGCGAGCAGTTGGCGTACCGCGACGGTCCCTCGACCCTCCTGGTGCTGCAGGCGGGCCGGCTGCAGCTCGTCACCCTCTCGCCCGCCGAGATGGGCCGCCTCCGGACGAGTCTGGTGGAGAAGTACTCCGTGTTCGTCTCCGCCGTCCATCCCTCGCTTGCCGACCGTCTGACGGTGGGCGACCAGGTCCTGAGCATCAACCAGCAACCGGTGTTCAACCGCGCGCAGGTGCTCCGCGAGCTCCACGGACTGAAATTCGGCGCCGCCTACTCGCTGAACATTCGCTCGGCGGACGATTTCAACTGGGCGGATCTGACCATCCGGCTGTCGCTTTGGGAGGCCCGGCACCCGGGCACCCTGCTGGGGCTGCTCCTCGGACTGGTGGGGGGACTCGTCTCGGCCTTTCTGCTCATCCGGTACCCCAACCCCCTGTTGAGTCTCCTGCAGTCGCTGGCCTACTTCGGGATGGCCAGCCTGCTGTTGCTGGGCTGGACGCTGAGCTTCGCCCCGCTGGCCGAATTCTTCAAATGGGCGCTGCCGGGCGCCCTGGCGCTGCCCGCGGTGCTGTTCGTCCTGATCGCCCACTTCCCCATCCGCCTGCCCGTGATTGCCCGGCCCCGCGCGCTGGCGCTGGCCGCTGCGGCGTGGTGCGCCGTCGCCGCGGCCGCCGCCTGGCTGGGCGCCGGCGCCCAGCCCGACCTGGACCGGCTGGAGACCGCCATCCGTTTGGCCGCCCTGGCGGTCAGCGCCGGACTCGTCGCGGCCAGCCTCGTCGTGTTCCGGTCGTGGCGTCAGCCGCACGAGCGCACCTCCGCCAGCATCCTGTACTTCGGCCTCATCGCCGGCACGGTGCTGCCGGCCGCCGGCTTCGCCGTGGAGAGCCTGTTCCCCGAGACGCGGCTGTCGACGGGCACTTCCCTGGCGATCCTGGCCGCGACGCTGCTCGGCTGGACGCTCCTGTTCGACTTCGTGCGCAAACGGGTGTTTTACGCCGACATCGTCCTGAAGAAGAGCATCGCCTACACGCTGGTATCGGGCGTCTTGCTGTTCCTCTACTTCCTGCTCCTGGTCTGGTACGGCGACGATCTCCAGCGGTTCCTCAGGATCGGCCCCGAGTGGCTCATGATCCTGTTCCTGCTGGCGGCGGCGTTCCTGATCGAGCCGCTCAAGTCCTCCATCGCCAAACTGCTGGATCGCGTCTTCTACCGGGCCCAGATCAACTACCGCGAGACCATTCTCGAGACGTCCCGGCAGTTAAACTACACGATGGACATCCCCACGGTCATCGACCTGAGCCTGAACAAGATATCCACCGTGGCCTACCTGAAGGGCGGCTACTTCTTCCTCCGCAGCGGCGACGCCGAGGTGTTTGAATGCGCCGCCGCCCGCAACCCCGAGATCGAGGAGTTTCGGTCGGTCCAGATCCCCGCGTCGTGGCACGTCGTCCAGTGGCTGATGGACAAGCAGGATCCCATCGAGCTGTTCGACCGCCTCAACCACCGGCGCTTCCTTGCCCTGCCTCCGGAGGAAATCGCCCTCCTGCGGACGCTGGAGGTCTCGGTGATCGCCCCGCTGATGTCCCGCAACCGGCTGCTGGGCATCCTGCTGCTGAAGGCCAAGCTCTCCGGCGAGCTCTTCTCCTACGAAGATATCAACTTCCTCGGGATCCTCTGCAACAACGCGGCCATCGCCCTGGAGAACGCCCAGGCCAGAGACAAGGAACAGGCGTTCATGCGGACCATGCACCATCAGAAGCGGCTGGCCCTGATCGGCCAGATGGCCGCCAACATCGCCCACGAGATCCGCAACCCGCTCGTCGCCATCAAGGGGCTGGGCCAGCTGGTGAGCGACAGTTTCGACGGCGCCGACCCGCGCGCCCAGCACATGAAGGTGCTCAACGCCGAGGTGAACCGCCTGCAGAACGTGGTCTCGGAACTGGTGCGCTTCGCCCGCCCCATGGAACTGGCCAAGGACCTGATGGATCTCAACGCGTGCATTCAGGACGCGGTCGACCTCTACGCGGAGGAAAGCCGCAAGCGCCGCGTCCGTCTGGAATTCCGCCCGGGCCGGGAGGCGATCCGCCTGACGGCCGACTTCGAGAAGGTCAAGCAGGTGCTCATCAACCTGCTCCAGAACGCTCTGGACGTCACGCCGCCCGACGGCCGGGTCCTGGTGGAGTCGTTCCTCGACGGCGCGGCCGATGCCGCCGGAGCGGGCGAGGCGGCGGGCTTCCGCGTCACGGACACCGGTCCGGGCGTCCCCGTCGAGCTGCGGGATAAAATTTTCGAGCCCTTCTTCTCCAACAAGGAGTCCGGCACCGGCCTCGGCCTGGCCATCGCCCGGAGCATCGTCGAGGAGCATGACGGGACCATCGCCGCCGGGTCGTGGGCCGACGGCGGCGGCGCCGCGTTCGAGGTCCGCTTTCCCGTCCAGGACGTCAAAGGAGACAATCCGCAATGAAACGCGCCGACCTGTTGGTCATCGACGACGAGTTTTCCGTCCTCTACACGGTCAAGGCGATCCTCGAGAAGCACTTCACCAGCATCGCCACGTTCACCGACCCGAAGGAGGGGCTGGCTTTCCTCGCGGAGAAAGGCTGCCGGGTGCTCATCACCGACCTGCGGATGCCCGAGATCGACGGCGTCGAGGTGCTGCGCCGCGCCCTCGCCGCGGACCCGGATATCCAGGTGATCATGCTCACCGCCCACGGTTCCGAGAAAGTGGCGGTCGAGGCCCTCAAGATGGGGGCGTACCACTACATCACCAAACCGTTCGACCCCGAGGAACTCCTCCTGCTGGTTCGCAAGGCGCTGGACCAATATGCGTTCCGCAAGCGGATCCAGTACGACACGGAGATGGCCCGCTCCCTCCAGCTCAACCTCCTGCCCGCCCCTGCCCTGGCCACCGACCACTTCCGGATCAGCGCCCGCTACATCCCCGGCGGCTCGGTGGGCGGCGACTACTACGACTATCAGCTCCTGCCGGACGGCGCGCTCGGCGTCATCGTCGCCGACGCCGCCGGGCACGGCGTCAGTTCCGCCATGATGATGGCCATGCTCAAGATGGCCTTCCTCAACGCCGCGCCCGCCTGCGGCAACCCATCCATCCTGCTCGCGGCCATCAACCGGGCGTTCATCCCGGTCTTGAAGGGACGGTCATTCTTCACCGCCTTTTACGGCATCCTGCGGCCGGAACCGCTGCGTCTGACGTTCGCCAGCGCCGGCCACCCGTTCCCCCTGTTCCTGCGGCCCGCGGAGAAGCGCTTCCTGGAGTCGGACATCACCGGGCCGGCCATCGGCCTGTTCCACGACGCCACGTACGCCGACAACGAGATCCCCGTCCAGACCGGCGATCGGATCCTGCTCTACACCGACGGCCTCACGGACCTGGACGATGACGGCGCCGCCTTCGCCGAATTCCGAAACCAGATGCAATCGCTTGCGTATAGTAATCAGCCGGATCTTCTGGACGTGCTCAGTCAACCCATCGTCCAGCGGCACCCGTCCCACGCGGACGATATCACCATGGTGTTGATTGAGTGTTAGCACTGGCAACGCGGGAGGTTTTGTGAGAGACCGACTGATTCAACTAATTGAAAATCCTGATCTTTCCCTGAACGCCCGGGTCAAGGAGTTTGAAAAACTCCTCATGCTCGACGCCCTCAATCGGACCAACTGGGTGAAGCTGCGCGCCGCCCGGACCCTTCGGGTGACCTACCGGATCTTCAACTACAAGTATGAAAAGTTCGGGCTCCGCGCGCTCAACCCCCGCCGCCGGAAGAAACGCGAATCCCAGATGGTGTGCTGACTCCCCGCGGCGAAATCTACCCCATTTTCCCTTGCGCCGGGTTGTCAGCCAGTCGGCCCGGTTCGCGGCGTCAGACACGTTCACCGCCAGGCCCCGCTCGGCGGGGCTGTTCATTCCCATAGCCCGTTCGTTTTCGGATGGACCAGTGGTCTGCTGAACAAGCAGCGGGCCGGTTCACCGAACCGGATCGATCCGTCGGTTCCCGTCGGAACAATTCTCCAGACCGAAAAACTGCGCAAACCGTTTCCTCGAACGCTCCGGCATGAGGGGATTGGCCGTCTGCCACCGGGCCAGGCGCTCGGGCAGATCGGCATCGGAGACAAGCTCCGCCACAATCTCGTATTCCCGCACCAGGTCCGTGCCGAAGAGCGCCGGGTCGTCGGTGGCCACGGTGAACGGCACCCCCCACGCGTACATCGTCCGAAGCGGGTGCGCCGCCAGGTCCGGAACCACCCCCGTAGCCCGGTTGCTCGTGGGGCAGACGTCGACCACCGCCCCGAGCTCCGCTACCAGCTCGGCCACGCGCTCCGACCGCCCGGCGGGGAGGCCGTGGCCGATCCGGTGGGGCCGTGCCGCCCGCAGGTCCCGCGCCATGCTTTCGGCCGAGCCGGTTTCGCCCGTGTGCAGCGAGATGCGGAGGCCGCGTTCCCGCGCCGCCTGAAACGCAGGCGCCAGCGACTCGAGCGGTGCCGCCAGCTCGTCGCCGCCCACGCCGACGCCGACGACGCCCCGTTCCTGGTGGCGGTACGCCAGTTCCAGCGTGCGCTGGAAATACTCCTCGGGGAATTGCCGCACGTTGTCCAGCACCACGCCCCAACTGATGCCCCGCGCCCGCCCCTCGTCGGCGGCGGTCTCCAGGATGATTGCCAGCGCCCGGTCGGGGTCCAGGCCGTACTTCATGCACGCGGCCGGGGTATGGAAAAATTCGCAATGGACCACCCCGTCGCGCTGCAGCCGGCTGAAGAACGCGGCGGTAATGTCACGGAAATCGTCTTCCCGGCGGATCGCCTGGATGACAACTTTATAGGCGCTGAGGAATTCGTAAAAATCGGTGAACGCCAGTTCCGTCTGGATCGATTCCAGCGACCGGTCCGCCCACGGGAGGCCGTGGCGGCGATGGAGCGTCCGCAGCAGCGCCGCGTCCACGCTCCCCTCGAGATGGACGTGGGTCTCCGCCTTCGGCGCGGTCCGCCAGTCGACGTCCGGCGCGGTCATGGCGCCTCCCCGGGCGCGGCGTCATCGAAGAGCTGGAGGACGCGCAGCGTCTCGATGAAATCGCCGGAGATGAAATCCTGGAAGGTGCGGAGTTCCACGTCGGCGGGCGTGATGCGGCGCACCGCCTCCCAGCACAGCGGCGAGGTGAACACGATGTCCGACTCGCCGGCGATCCGGGTCAGCAGCGCGGCGTTGTCGGCCGGCGCGATGAGGAACTGCTTGTCGGTGGCCGGCCGGAAGATGTTGGCGAAGACGTCGAACGAGGTGTGGAGGGTGCGCATGTCACGGACCACCACGCCCACGTTTCGCTCGCGCATCACCTGGGCGATCTCGCCGAAGACGCCGGGGTTGATCTTGATCTCCAGCAGCCGCTTCCCCAGCGCGGCGGCCAGCGGGCGCACCGCGGCGATGTGCCACGAGGTGGTGAGCACGTACGGCACGGCGCGGATGGCGGCGTTGCCGGGCGCCAGCTCCCGCTCCAGGTTCTCGAGGAGCACCGGGTGGATGGCGATGTCCAGCCGACGCTGGAGCTCGGCGGTGAACACTTCGATCTCCTCGGCGTCGTCCACCACGACGCAGCGCAGCGGGTGGAGCCCGGCGCCGGTGGTGTAACGCAGCAGCAGGTGGGCGAACTGCTCGTGGGGCACGCCGAGCAAGTGGGATTTTTCCAGCGTCGTCTTGATCAGGTTCAGGATCGCTCCGCGGCGGCGCTGGGTGAAGTCCTCGCCGGCGAGCTTGCAGACGAAGACCCCCTTGCCGCGGATCATCTGGACGTAGCCCTCGGCCTGCAGGGCGCGGTAGGTCTTGAGGATGGTCTTGGGATTGACCCCGGCCAGCTCCGCCAGCTCCCGCACCGACGGCAGCGGATCGCCCTCCTGGATCTTGCCGGTGTAGAGCGAGGAGATGATCTGGTTCTTGACCTGCTCCTGGAGGGGCATGCCGCAGTCGGCGACGATCCGGAAACTCACCCGCCGCATGGGTTCACCTCCCGCGCGCGCCCCGAGACCGCGTCCGGCCAGGGCCAGCTTTGGGGTGGACGTCCGGACCGGGGTTTGCTATACTCGGCCTCCCGCTTTCGGGCGGTCGGTCTTTGGATGGTCCCCATCCGCGGAGGAGTACCGAAGTGGTCGTAACGGGGTCGACTCGAAATCGACTTGCCCCGGCAAAAACCGGGGCACGTGGGTTCGAATCCCACCTCCTCCGCCATTTTTTCTCTCGTCTCTGACATCTACGCCGTTCGTGCTCGTAATCGTAGTTCGTAATCGTAGTTCGTAATCGTACTCGTAATCGAGACTCGAGGTTCGAGGCTCGAGGCTCGTTCTCGAAACGCGGACATCGGAATTCGGATATCGGACATCGGATTTCGGATTTCGTACTCGTAATTCGTAATCGCCATTGTAATCGTCATCGTACTCGAAATCTTACTCGAAATCGTAATCGCAGGAAAGTTCCAAAGTTGGAACGTTCGAAAGTTCTCGCCCCTCAGTCGCCTCACCTAATCGTCCGCATTCGCCGGACGCGGCCCGTCTAACTGTCACCAGCCATCGGATGGCCCCTCGATGGTTCAGGCCAGCCGCTTGTCTTCCACCACGGTGGTGTGGAACCAGCCGCCAATTTGGACCATCTGTCTGCTCGATTTCGATTGTTTATTTTTAAATATCGCTTAAATTGGATGAAAGTTTCATCCAGAGGAGTTCGCTATGTCCAATATCACCAAGATAATTGTTGTTTCTGTTATTTCGTTGTTGATATGGGGAGCAGGATTCTGGGCGATCTATCAATACACATGGGCGCCTAAACCGCATTATGCCGGTGGTTCAATCCAAGAAATCCCGATGAAGATGACCGCTTCTGGTAAATTGGTTGAAATGAGTTTCATCGAGGCCAGATTTCCACATCTATTCGTTTTAACCCTGTTCTGCGGTGGAATCGCGCTAATCGGTATTCTGTGGATTCTGAAGAAAAAAAACAAGTAGTCACCGAACCAGCTACGTGCTTTCGAAAGATCGGGCGAACTCAGGCGGGATGATTTATAAAATGGGTCATTGAACCCACGGTTACCGGTTCTGCGACATTTCAGAGATTTCCAGCCGGAAAGAATGTTCGGCGAAGTTCTTGTCTCCGAACACAATCGTCACAATTTTCTCAGATCCACCGTCAACCCGACCGTCGAAGCGGACGGGCAACGACAGGAGACCGGTCGTGCCAAGACCTTTCAACGGTAGTCCGCAGGTCAATTTCTACGAATGCGGCCACGCATCGAGTTGAATTGAAAAGTATCGGATATTTACCCCATCGGAAGGCGGCTCCCCGAAACAGATGCGCGTTCGTCGAACGCGCGCTAAAACTGAGACGCCGCGTCAGGCGGTCGTGAGACGAGCCACGGGATTCGATATCGAGCTCGAGCACAATTACGATTAATCAGTTACTCTCATTTTTCTGACAATTCTTGGCAGGATTTTTTCACTGACGCCATGAATATGAGCACGATCAAACAGCCGGCAGGCGGGAGGTACCGCGAGCGGCAGCGAGCGGCGCGAGGGGCCGACCGCCTCGATGTCCCGACGCCGCGACACCATTCCATCGCGGTAACAGCAGTGCGTGTCACACGTCCTGGTGTGTCATTGCAGACTCCGCGGCGATGGGCCGACCTTTGGCCGGACGGGCATTCAAGCGACACGGACAGAGTGGTTGGGCGCCTGAAGTAAGGCGTGATGAGTGGGCTTTCGCGCTGCTCGCTGCCGCTCGCTGTACCTCCACGTTGCCAACCGGTAGATCGTGCCACAGGCAGGGGAACGGTGAATGGGTGAATGGGTGAATGATGAATGGGTGAATGGATGAATGATGAATGGGTGAATGGATGAATGGGTGAATCGGGAGGCGGGAGACGTAAGGCGGAAAGCATTCGATAAATGGGAAGATCCGAACCGCGAACCCCGAACCGCGAGACCCGAACCCCGATTTCCGATATCCGATGTCCGCGTTACGGGAACGAGCCTCAAGTCTCGAGCCTCGAGCCTCGATTACGAGTACGATTACGAATTTCGATTACGATTACGAATTACGAGTACGTCTCACGAGCATGACGCAGCCCCCCCCTATTCCCCTATCTCTTATCTCCTATCTCCTATCTCCTATCTCCTATCTCTGTTCACTGTTCACCAACTCACCGGCTGTTCTCCAGCACCTCTTTGCCCGAGGGGAGAGAGGCGTCGAGAAATTCGCGGTAGGAGATCCGGCGGTAGTCCGCCGGAACCTGGAAGGCCGCGGCGTCGCCCGGCCACTCCTTGATGTCGGACACTCGCTTCCCGCCCACCGCCCGGCCGGCGCGGTAGTCCACCGACTGGAGTTCCAGTCCCTGTAGGAACAGCGCGCCCAAGGCGTCCTGGACGGCCTGCTCGCGGGCGTTGCGCGCCGCGCTCCGGAGCTCCCGCTCGAAAATGGCCGTCACCGCGTGGAAGCGCGCCACGACCTGCCGGAGCCGCTCGGCGGGAAAGTAGTCCCCCGGGCGGATCGCCGTGTCGAGCCAGTATTCGCCCTCCAGCGTGTCGCCGATCCAGAGCTTGAAGCGGCGCGCCGCGCGCCCGCCCAGCCGCTCGCGTCCCACCTCCTCGAGACGCGCCGGCGGCACCACCGCCGCCGCGGCGCCGGGCGGCTCCGGCCGCGGGCCGTACGTGTCGCGGACCCGCTCCGCCAGCCGGGTGATCTCGCGCTCCATCTCCGCCAGCGTGGCATCCACCGGGCCGCCGCACCAGGTCTTCCCCTCGTGGTCCACGAGGACCAGGCGGTCGTCGCGCAGGTCGATGACGACCGCGGCGGTCTCGGCCTCCTCCTTCCAGCACCCGTCGAACCAGTAAATCCGGCTCGTGTCGCGGGTCTCGACGCCGGCACCGCCGGCGCGGGTCTCCAGGCGGAAGGTCAGGCCCGCCTTGTCGGCGGCCGCGGCGGGAACGACGCCGGCCAGCGCGGCCAGCCCCAGGGCCAGCCACTTACTCGCTTTCTGTTTTATGTTCATGATAGGCATCTCCAAAACGGTTCACGGACGCGATTTCGGCCAGCGCCTTGCGCCGGCGCTCCACCGCCACCGGCTCGTCCATCATGACGCCACCGGCAGGGTAGCCGATGACGATGAGGCCGAGAATCTGGTGGCTCGCGGGCACCGCCAGCAGTTCCCGCACCTTGCCCTCGGAGAACCAGCCGATCCAGCAACTGCCCAAACCCAGGGCGGTGGCCATGAGGCAGATGTGTTCGCCGACGATGCCGATGTCCAGGCGGTGGCAGTCGCGGTCGATCCACCCCGCCGCCTGGTGGACCAGCGGGTGCGGCTTGGCGCAGAGCGTCAGCACCAGCGGCGCGGTGTCCATCCACTTGTTGACGCGCGTGCCCACCGGCGCCGCGGTGGCCAGCGCCCGGATCAGCTCCGGACGATCCACGGCCACGACGTGCCACGGCTGGAGGTTGCACGACGACGGCGCCCACTGGGCGGCCTTGAGCAGCAGCGCGAGCTTGTCCGGCTCCACGGGCCGGCCGTCGTACCCGCGGACGCTGCGGCGGCAGCGCATCAGGCGGCTGAGATCTTCGGCATTCATGCGTATTGCCCTCGCCAGCTTGAGTCATCCGACGCGCCATTATATAATAGCGGTCCAGACGGCGCCAAAACCTATCCCGGGAGAATCCCATGAGCCAGCCGCCCAAACACGCCATCGAAGTGCAGTGCCCGCACTGCCAGTCTCGCCTCACCGTGGACCGCGAGACGGGCGAGGTGCTGCTGTCGAAAAAGCACGAGAAGCGGGAGGTCGAGTCGTTCGACTCGGCGGTGGAAAACGCCCGGGAGTGGGACCGCCGCAAGGAGAATCTGTTCGAGCAGGCCTTCGAGCAGGAGAAGAAGCGCAAGGACATGCTCGAGAAGAAGTTCCGCGAGGCGCAGAAGCAGACCGACGGCGACGACTCCCCGCCGCCCAAGCCGTTCGACTTCGACTGACGCCCGGGCGCCCGCCCGGCGACCCATACATCTGTCATTGGAGGTATCATGGCCCCCAGAACCGGACTGAGCCGAGCCGCCCTCACCGCCCTGCGCGACTGCCTGCTGCTGAAACCGGGCGAGAGCGTCCTGATCTTGACCGACCCCACCTGCCACCGCATCGGCCTGGCCCTGCTCAAGGCCGCCCGGAAATTGGGCGCCTACGCCGTTTTCACCGAGATGCCAATCATGGAGCGCAACGGCCAGGAGCCGCCGCCGGCGCTGGCCGAGCTGATGAAGGGATTTCCGGCCGTGGTGGCGGCCACGGGCAAGTCGCTCACCCACACCGACGCCCGCCGCGAGGCGTGCCGCGCCGGGGCGCGGGTGGCCACCATGCCGGGCATCCTCGAGGAGACCATGGTCCGCTGCCTCGCCGCCGACTACTACGCCATCGCCGAGCGGACCGAGCGGGTCACCCGGCTCCTCAACGCCGGCCGCCGGGTGCGCGTGACCACCGCCGCGGGGACCGACCTCGCGTTTTCCATCGAGGGCGTGAACGCCATTTCCTCCACCGGCCTCATCCACCAATCGGGCGCCTTCGGCAACCTGCCGTCGGGCGAGTCGTACCTGCGCCCGCTCGAAGAGACCGCCGAGGGTGTCGTGGTGGTGGACGGCTCCATGGCCGGCGTGGGCAACCTGCTGGCCATGGGCGAGACCATCCGGATTGCCGTGAACGCGGGCGCCGCCACCACCATCACCGGCCGCGAGGCCGCGCGGAAGCTGGACGACCTGCTCCGCGCCGTGGGCCCCGCCGCCTACACCGTGGCCGAGTTCGGCGTGGGCACCAACGACGCCGCTCAGATCATCGGCAACATCCTGGAGGACGAGAAGGTGATGGGCACCATCCACGTCGCCTTCGGCAACAACGTCTCCATGGGCGGCACGGTCAACGTCCCCATCCATCTGGACGGCATCATCCAGTCGCCCACCGTGGAACTGGATGGCCGGCTCCTGATGGACAACGGCAGACTGTTGTTGGATTGATCGGGCGCTCTCGCGCGTCCCGGCTCCGACCGCCGCCTACTCCGCGACGAGGCGGTGGAAGCGCTTCTTCCCCAGCTTGATGACGACGGCGCCGTCCGCCAGGTCCGCCTCGCCGAGGCGCAGCGCGGCGCTCTCCACTTTCCGATCGTTGACGGTCACCCCTCCCTGGCTGACGAGGCGGCGGGCCTCGCCCTTGGACGGCACGAGTCCGGTCTCGACGAGCGCCTGGACGATGTCCAGGCCGTCGGCGAAACGCGCGCGGGCTATGGTCGTGGACGGGATGATGTCCGCGGCCTCGACGCGGATGCCGGCGACGGCCGACGACGTGGCCACCCGCCCCTCCGGGTCGGCCGAGCCGAACTGCCCCACCGCCGACAGGTACGCCTGGCGGGCCTTCTCCGGCCCGTGGGCCAGCGCGGTCGCCTCGTAGGCGAGGATCTCCTTGGCCCGGTTCAGCAGCGGCGGCTGCAGCGCCCCGAGCCGCCGCACCTCGTCCATGGGCAGCACGGTGAACAGGCCGAGGAAGCGCGCCATGTCGGCGTCCTCGGTGTTGCGCCAGAACTGGTAGAAGTCGAACACCGATGTCTTCGCCTCCGCCAGCCACACGGCGCCGGCGACGGTCTTGCCGAACTTCTCGCCGCCGGCGTTCATGAGCAGCGGGAAGGTCAGGCCGTACGCCTGCCGGTTGAGCATGCGGCGGCACAGGTCGGTGCCGGCCACGATGTTCCCCCACTGGTCCTGCCCGCCCATCTGGACGAGGCAGTCGTGGTCGCGCAGGAGCACGTAGAAGTCGTACGCCTGCAGGAGCTGGTAGTTGAACTCGAGGAAGGTGAGGCCCGTCTCGAGCCGGATCTTGTACGACTCGGCGGTGAGCATCCGGTTGACGCTGAAGTGGCGGCCGACGTCGCGCAGGAACTCGATGTAGTTGAGCGGCAGCAGCCAGTCGGCGTTGTTCAGCATGAGCGCCCGGCCCGCGTCGAACGAGATGAAATGGGCCAGCTGCCGCTGCATGGCGTCGCCGTTGGCGCGGATCCGCTCCAGGGTCATCATCTGGCGCAGCTCGCTCTTGCCGCTCGGGTCGCCCACCATGCACGTGCCGGCGCCCATGAGGACGATGGGGCGGTGTCCGGCGCGCTGCATGTGCACCAGCGCCATGATGGGCACCAGGCTGCCCACGTGGAGGCTGTCCGCGGTGGGATCGAAGCCGATGTAACCGGTCACCGGCCGCCCCTGCCCGAACAGCTCCCGCAGGGCCGGCTCGTCGGTGCACTGGTAGACGAAGCCCCGCTCGGCCAGGATGTCATACAGGTTCTGCGCGCTCATGGTGTTCCTCTCCGATCGTGGATGGCCGATCATTATACCAACCGGCGGGCCGAAGCGCGCACGGAAAATGTCGAGGCCGCCCGCGGGGGCGGCCTCGATGAACATGAACCATTCCGTCCGGCGGATCAGGCCAACGGCTTGCCGCAGCCGGAGCAGAACTTGGCCCCGGCGGCGTTGGCGACCCCGCAGGCGCACGTGACGCCGGCGGCCGCGAGCGGCGCGCCGCACGCCGAGCAGAACTTGCCGCCCGGCGGGTTGTCGGCCTTGCACTTGGGGCACGGGTTGAGGCTCACCGACTGGCCGCAGGCGGAGCAGAACTTCGCCCCCGGCGCCACCGCCGCCGCCTTGCAGTGCGGGCACACGGTCGCGGCGGCGCCTTGGGCGGCGCCCGCCGTCTGGCCGGCGGCCATCGCCTGGGAGATCATCCCGGGCATCATCATGCCGAACCCGGCGCCCATGCCGAGGCCCATGCCGGCGCCGGCGGTGCCGCCTTCGCCGCCGCCCTGCTCGGCGGCCTTTTCCATCGCCTTGGCGGCCTTGAACTGCATGAAGCGGCCCATGTCGCCCACGGCGCCCATGCCGGCCCGCTCGTCGATCATCTTCTGGACTTCTTCGGGCGGCGTGACGGCGGTGATGAAGAAATCCACCAGCTCGATGCCGTACTTGCCGAAGTCGTCGGCGATGCGCGACTTGCAGGCGATGCCCAGCTCGTCGTAGATGCTCGGCAGATCGAAGATGCTCTCGAGGTTTTCGCCCAGGACGTCGTTGAGCCGGGAGACGATGAAGTCGCGGAAGTAGTCCTCGATCCCCTCGGTGGTGACCACGCCCCGCGTCCCCACCACTTCGGCCACAAACACCCGCGGGTCGCGCACCTTGGCCGAGTACTTGCCGAAGGCGCGCAGCCGGACCATGGCCAGTTCCTTGTCGCGGAACACGATGGGCTCCTTCGTCCCCCACTTGAAGTCGAGGAAGGTCTGCATGCTGACGAAGTAGACCTGGGCCCGGAACGGCGAGGCCCCGCCGAACGGCTTGCCGATGAGCCCGCCGAGCAGCGGGATATTCTGGGTGGTCAGGGTGTGGCGCCCGGTGAGGAAGGTGTCCAGCGCCTTACCGTCACGGAAGAAGACGGCGGCCTGGTTTTCCTGCACGATGAGCTGGGCGCCCAGCTTGATGTCGGCCGAGCCGCCGCTCTCGGGCCAGCGGTGGACGAACTCCTTGCCGGTGTTGTCGAAATACTGGATGATTTCAAGCGCCATGTGGATATCCCTCTACGGTTCGGATTCGGTCACTCACCGGCCAGGCCGCGAATGGAGTTCTCGCGGTCGTTCCAGTGGCTGTCCAGCGCTTCGAGCCGGTCCCGGCAGCCTTCCAGCGCCTCCTGGAAAGCGGCGGCGTCCTTGGCCAGGCCGCGCAGTTTGGCCAGCTCGGCCACCAGCTCCTCCACGTCCTGGAGAGCCGCCTGGTCGAAGGCGTAAAGCTGGTCCAGCTCGGCCTCGCGGATCTTGACGGCGTCGAAGAAGCCGGTGTAGCCGTGGCTGGCGTAGCGGATCTTGCTCTCCACCTGGTCCAGCAGGTTGCTCACCGGCGTCACCCCGCCCAGCAGCTTGACCTTGCCGGCGTCGGTCATCGCCCGGGTGGCCTTGCGGAGACTCTTCTTCCCTTCCATCAGCCGCTGGCTGACGTACTGCCGCAGCAGGTGATCGGTTTCCCGGCGGTTCTCCTTTTCCAGGTAGCCCTTGAAACCGGGAATCTTCAGCAGGATGTTCTCGAGCCAGTTGCGCTGGCTGCCGCTCTTCTCTCTTGGATCCATGGACATCTCCTTGTGAAAGATCACGGCGTATGTTTGCCGCGGGGATCATTGATAGCAGCCGGCGGCCGCGCCGGCGGATCAGATCACGGTGTTGTCCGGTATGACGGTGTTCTTCGGGATGATGACGATCCCGTCGCACACCACGTACTGGTCGGTCTCGAAGTTCTGCACGTTGTCCTTGTTGAGGATCTGGACGTTGCTGCCGATGCGGACGTTCTTGTCCAGGATGGCCCGGCGGATGGTGCAGTAGTTGCCAATGCCGATGTCGGGCCGGCCCAGTCGGCGGTTCTCGTTGAGCATGGCCGTGTCCTCGAGGTAGTCGGCGCCCATGATCATGGAATCCCTGATTTCGGTGCCGCTCCCCACCCGCGAGCGGATGCCCAGGATGGAATTCCAGACCAGCGCCCCGCTCAGCACGCACCCCTCCGAAACGATGGAGCTGTGGATCTGGCAGCGGAAGATCTTCGAGGACGGCAGGAAGCGGGCGTGCGTGTAGACGGGGTAGGCGGCGTCGTAGATCTCGAACTCCGGATTGGCCTTCGTCAACTCCAGGTTGGCCTGGTAGAACGACTTGATGGTCCCGATGTCGGACCAGTAGCCGTCGAAGGGGTAACCGTAGACGTTCAGAGTCTTGATCGCGTGGGGGATGATGTCCTTGCCGAAATCGTTGAACCGCTCGGCGCGGAGCAGCTCGGCCAGCACCTCGTTGTTGAACAGGTAGATGCCCATGGAGGCCAGGTACGGTTTGGCGGTGAGCACGGCGTGATATTTCTCGGGGATCGCCGCGATCTCCTCCGCCGTGAGGCGCAGCGGCGCCGCCTGCTCCAGCGGCGGCTTCTCGACGAAGTCCACGATGCGGGTGTTCCGGTCCACCTTCATGATGCCGAAGCCGGGCACGTCGGCCTCGGGCACGGGGATCATGGCCACGGTGACGTCGGCGCCCTTCTCCTGGTGGAAGCGGAAGAAGTCGCGGTAGTCCATCCGGTAGAGCTGGTCCCCCGAGAGGATGAGCAGGTGGCTGGTGTGGCCCGTGTCGAAATGCCGGAAGCACTTCCGCACGGCGTCGGCCGTCCCCTGGAACCAGTCGCGCGACTCGTGGGTCTGCTCGGCGGCCAGGATGTCCACGAAGCCGTTGGTGAACATGTCGAAATGGTAGGTCTGGGCGATGTGCCGGTTGAGCGACTCGGAGTTGAACTGGGTCAGGACGAAGATCCGCCGGATGTCCGAGTTGAGGCAGTTGCTGATGGGGATGTCGATGAGGCGGTACTTGCCCGCCAGGGGGACGGCGGGCTTGGAGCGGTCCTTGGTCAGCGGGTACAGCCGGGCGCCCTGGCCGCCGCCCAGGATGATGGCACTCAGGTTCTTCATGCGCGCTCCCTCGGTAGCGGTGCCCTCATTATAAGCGCAAAAACAGGTCACCACGCAAGGGAAATGCTGTTTCCTTCAGGGGATGTCCCGCCGGCGTCGCGCGGCGCGGCGGCATGGCGGCAATGCGGGCGGTCAGGACCGCCGGCGGGGGTCCGCCGCCGGGTGGAGCTGGTCCACGTCGGCCTGCTCCACGATCTCCAGACCGTAGCCGTGCAGGGCCGTGAACCGGCGTGGATGGCTGGTGAGCAGAATGATCCGCTCCAGGCCCAGCGAGCTGAGGATCTGGGCCCCGATGCCGTAGCTCTTCTGGTCTTCCTGCCGGTAGAGCTCGTTGCCGTAAGAAAACTCCGGGTCGTCCGCCCCGATGCGGCAGGCGCGGATCTCCTGCAGCAGGCGCGGCTCGTCCTGCCCCATCCGGAGGTAGAGCAGCACCCCCCGGCCCCGGTCCCGGATGAACTGGAGGCATTTGCGCAGGTAGGCGCCGGACGGGTTGTGACGCGACAGGAACACGTCGCCCGGGACCGACTCGGTGTGCACCCGCACGTGGACCGGCTCGCCGCCGCTGACGTCGCCCATGACCATGGCCAGGTGCTGGCGGTGGTTCAGGCGGTTCTGGAACACATGGGCGGTGAAGCGGCCGAACTCGGTGTCCAGCTCGGCGCTTTCGACCTCGGTCACGAATTGCTCCGTCCGCAGCCGGTACTGGATCAGGTCGGCGATGCTGACGATCCTGAGATTGAAGCGGGCGGCGAACTCGCGCAACTGGGGCAGACGGGCCATGGTCCCGTCCGGGTTCATGATCTCGCAGATCACGCCGGCCGGGTAGAGTCCGGCGATCCGGGCCAGATCCACGGCCGCCTCGGTCTGGCCGGCGCGCTCCAGCACGCCGCCGGAGCGGGCCCGGAGGGGAAACACGTGGCCCGGCCGCGCCAGGTCGCACGGCCGGGTGACGGGGTCGATGACCGTGCGGATGGTGGTGGCCCGGTCAGCGGCGGAGATGCCGGTGGTCACCTGGCGCTTCGCCTCGATGGACACGGTGAACGCCGTTCCGAAATTCGACGTGTTCTCGGCGACCATGAGCGGGATCTGCAGCTCCTCAAGGCGCTCGGCGGTGAGCGGCAGGCAGATGAGTCCGCGACCGTGCATGGCCATGAAGTTGACGGCTTCGGCGGTCACCCGCTCCGCGGCTATGGTCAGGTCGCCCTCGTTCTCCCGGTCCTCGTCGTCGATGACGATGACCATCCGCCCGGCGCGGATGTCCTCGATGGCTTCTTCAATGCGGTCCAGGGTCACAGGCCGACGACCTCCCGATTCCGAATCCGCCCAATTGTAATACAGATGCCCGCCGATTGGAATCGGCGGCTCAATCGCCGGTCGGATCCTCCGCCGCCTCGCCAGCCGGGCCGGCCGGGCTCTCGATCCCCTTCCCCAGCGCCCGGGTGAGCACCGTGATGCCGAGCAGGAACAGGAACGTGGACACGTGAATGCAGATGGCCCACCCGGCGTGCTCCGCCAGGTGCTCGCGCATGCCGGGCAGGAACTCGTACTCCTCGAGGTAGACGACGTTCCAGTGACCGTTCAGGAGGGGATAGGCGTCGAGGAAGAACCCGCGGCCGTGGCGCGTCTGGTGGAAGCGGTCCGGCTTGTCCAGCGGCAGCCGCGACATCGCGGTGTCCCCCCAGATCACCCGGCCGGTCCGGTCCGCCAGCAGCACGCGCCCCCGGGCGGGCAGCAGCTTCTGGTTGCGGACGAACTCCGTGACGATGGGCCGGGCGCCGCACCGCAGCATGAGCCAGCCGGCCTCGCGGCCGTCGGCCAGGAAGATCCGCTCGCCCATGGTGAACCACGGCTCAGCGGAATCCTCGTACAGCCGGGTGACACCGAACGACTCCCGCACCCAGCCGTCCAGCCCCTGCTCCGAGCCCACGTAAAAGGCCGTCCGGCTGCTGAAATCGGCGTCGTTGCGGGAGACGAATTCCAGGTTTTGGATCCCGTCATGGGACTTGAGCATCAGGAGCAGCAGTTCGTTGATCGCGTCGCGGCTATCCGGGATCATCCGGATCCGCCAGGCGCAGAGCCGCTGGATCTGGCGCAGCTCATCGAGCTGCGCCTGGATCTTCATGCCGTGGACCTTGTTCCAATAGGTCCGGTTGCGGATCCACTGGGCGCGCGTCGACTCCCGGTGCTGGAACCACGCGTGGTACGCCAGCACCGCGTGGACCGGCAGCGGCAGCAGGCACAGCATCAGCGCCGCCACGACCAGCCAGTTGCGCTGGAAGACCACCGTCCGGCGGCTCCAAAGGCCCCAGCGGTTCTCGATCAGCACGCCCATGCGGCGCGCTTCGGGCGGAATGAACTGAAAGATGAGCTCGCCTGGAAACACCAGCAGGACGGCGAAGTACAGGCTGGTGGACAGCAGCAGCTCCCATGCCGGCGCCTCCACCCACTGCAGGAAGTACACCCGCCGGAACACCGCGTAGAACAGCCCGTTCACCAGGGGCACCAGCACCAGTCCGGCCGCGGCGTAGACCAGCAACGCCCGCGCCTCCAGGCGGCGCATCCGATCGAACCAGCGGTCCCGGATGAGCGGCACCACCGTGCCGTTGACCATCTGCACGGCCAGGGAGGCCAGGTACAGCCCGGCCGAATGCTCCCCCGGCCGGAGGAGATAGGCCGCGGTCACCGCGACAAAGGGGCTGACGACACCGCCCCAGATGCCGAACAGGATGCCCCCGAGGATCACCAGCACGAAACTGGGGTCGATGAGCACGGGAATTGTGCCGACGAACACCCGCACCGGGCCGATCAGCACCCCCGGAAAGAGGAGCGCGGCCCAGAACAGGCTGACGGCCAGGATCTTCCAGCTGAACTCATCCGACGTCAGAGTCATCCGAGCTTCCGCCGCGGGACGTTAGGGAAAACACCTCTCCAAGTTACCAAAACGGCCCCGCGTTGCAAAGGGAAAACATCTGTGTTACCATCGCAGCACTTTTCAACCCGAGCCATCGTTCGCCCGCTGCTGCCGGATTTTCGCAACGGGCGGACGGGGAGACGAGATGGGAGATTCTTCATTTCAAACCGACTTGAACCAGTTGGTGACCACGTTCTTCAAGTACCTGAGTGACGAGATCACCCCGGCCAACGCCCAGGACACCCTGCAGTTCGTCCTGCGCACCGAGGGGAAGGGCATGCTGGATCCGGCCCAGGTGGCCAAACTCTGCAACCACTGGGCCATCGGCCAGAACAAGAAATCGGGCATTCCCATTTACCAGTGTCTCGGCACCACCGTCCTGCGGATCTATCAGGCCGACTCGTTCTGTTCGCTGCACGCGTTCAAGCTGGACCAGTTCATCCGGCCGTTCATCAACGAACTGTACCGCCTCTGCCCGGCGGAGGAACGGGACATCTTCAAGGAGGAGTTGCCCAACATCAAGCGCCAGTTCCTCAAGTCGCTCGAGGCGGAAACCCAGACGGCGATGCCGGAGTACGAGGTCCAGTTCCAGGTGGACGGCACCACCCAGGTCACGGAAGGCGAGTGGATCCAGATCACCGGCGAGCGGTTCGCCTTCCTCACCGACAAGCTGAGCGCGATCATCGAAAATCCCGCCCTGGCCCCGGATGTCCGGCTGGCCCAGGTCCGCGAGATGATGGACGAGATCAAGAAGACCTTCACCAACATCATCCACGACCAGACCCTCAAGGAGCGGCTGATCGCCCTCATCGAGCAAGCCCGCCTGCTGCTCAACCAGCGGCACATCGAGGCGGCCAACGAGATCCTCGGGTTCGTGGCCCAGACGGTGGACCAGCGCAAGGACCAGTTCCTGGAGCGGGAAGTCGCCGGCGTGCTGACCCTGAGTTCCATCGACACCTCGTTCCTCGACGAGTACCTCCGCGACCCGGAACGGAAGAAGATCCTGAAGCCCCTCTTCTCCAACATTTTCGAGACCCGCCCCACCAACCTGCTGGGCAGTCTGGTCCAGGAGCAGGGCGCCGAGGGGCGCAAGCGGCTGCTGCAGTTCCTGACGGTCTACGAGCCGGAGATCTTCCACCAGATCATCGCCGAGCTGCAGAGCCAGCAACTGACCCGCTGGTACTACAAGCGCAACCTGATCTACCTGCTGGGCCGGCTGCAGAAGCCCGAGGATTTCCCCGTGCGGGACATCCTCGACATGATGCTCGCCTACATCCACCCGGACGTCTTCCCCGCCCTGACGCAGGAGGCGGTCCGCTGCTACCTGAACTACGAGACCATGGGCGGGCTTCAGCTCGTGCTCCAGATCGCCACGGCATCCCACGTCTCGGACGCCATCCGGCTCGAGAAATTCTACAAGCCCGAGGTGCTGGACGAATTCAAATCCAGCGTCCTCAAGGGCGCCGCCGAGTTCGATTTCTCCAAGCTGCCGCGGGCCGTCCAGATGATCCTGGACGCCATCCGCCAGGAATTGGGCAAGGCGACCATCGTCATGGGCCGCGTCATCGGGGGGCTGAATCCGAAGGTGGTCACCGGGCTGATCGAGCTGCTCTCGGCCACGCCGTCGCGCCAGGCGGAGGACGGACTGAAGGGCGTCGCGGGGGATTTCAAGATCGCCGTGGTGCAGACCGCGGTTCAGCAGACGCTCGAGGCCATGGCCAGGGAGCGAAAAGCGTTCCTCTGAGGGGCGGCAGAAGCAGCAGGATCAGGGGCCGGCATCGGTCCGCCAGGGCGCTTCCGCAAAAATAGGCAATTCGATCACGTAGCCGATGCCCTTGCCGGTTTCGGCCTCGGTGTAGATCACACCGCCGTGATTGCGGACCACGTTGAAACAGAACGCCATCCGGACGCTGGCGTCCTCGAGCGGCTGTTCCTGGGCCTGGGCGAGCGCCCGGACTTCCGGCATGTCCGACGGCACGACGCCGGGGCTGGCGTCGGTGATCACGGCCTGGACCGCGTCCGGTCGTTTCAGCAGGGCGATGTCGAGAACGCCCCCGCCGTGATCATGAGACAGGGTCTGGGCGGCCAGCTCGATCAGCGTGCGGAACACCTGGGCGATGTTCTCGCGCTCGAGGTACAACTCGGGCAGATCCGGTTCCATGTTCAGGTCCAAACTCACGCCCGACTGGTGAATCATCGGCCGGAGTTCGTCGGCCAGGCGTTCAAGGAGCGCGTTCAGCCGGACCGGCACCTTCTCCAGGGGGCGGTGCTCGGCGGTGGCCACCAGGTTCTTGACGATCACGATGGCTCGCGTCAGCTCCCGCTCGATCTTGCCCAGAATGTCCCGAGACGCCTCGTCATCGGCCAGCTTCCGGTTCAGCATCTGGACGTATCCGGATACCGCGGCCAGCGGGTTGTTCAGCTCGTGGGAGATCCCCTCGATCAGGGAACCGACGGAGGTCACCCGCGTCTTGAGGCGCTCCCGCCGGGCCGTCATTTTTTCGCCGGTCACGTCCGTGGCGACGATGATGGCGCCCTGGAAACCCGACACCGGATCGTGGAGCGGCGTGGCCACAAGGCGGATTACCTTGCCGTACGGATCGGCCAGAGGCACCTCGAGTTCCATCAGCTCCTGCCCCTGCCGGCCCAGCCGGTCGCAGATCGTCCCCTGCACCTCGCTGAACTTGTCGAAGAACGCGCCCTTCTCGAACTCGGTCAAGCCGCCGAGGAAGGTCTTGCCGGACGGGTTCAGCAGGGTCAGGTGGAAGTCGTCGGTCATCAGCATGACGCCGTCGGCCAGCTTCTCCATCAGCTTCTGGAGGCCGAGGCCGGACATCCGGCTCACGTCCCCGGCCTGCCGCTGCCGGCACCGCTCCTGATTCAGCAGGCTGGAGATCACCCCCGCGATGACCGAGAAGAACTGGATCTCGTGCCGCGACACCCGCCGGTGGTTGCCGGCGGCGACGTTGAGCACGCCCCAGACCCGGCCGGGAAGGCGGAGCGGCACGGCCAGGTGGGACTTGATCCCGGTTTCGGCCGCGGTGCCGAAGCACGCGTCGAGGCGCTTGAGCGAGATGGGCTGGGCCGTGCGGAAGACGTGGTCCATCACCGCCGTCCGCAGCTCGGCATTCCGTTCCGGATCCACCGCCTCGCGAGCCACGCCCTTGTGGGCAATGAGATGGGCCGGCCCGGACTCGTCCGGCTGATGGTAGATCCAGATGGCGGTGTAGTCGCGGAAGCCCAGGATCAGGTCAAAGATGCGCTCCAGGTTGATCTGGATGTTGTCCTGCTCGGCCACGTGCTGGAACACGTCCACCAGCGTCAGGAGCATCTCCTGGTAGACGTACACGATGTTGCTGGGGGGATTGCTCGCGTCCGAACCCATTTAAACCGCCGCCATCGATGTTTCGCTTGACCCTGTTTGCAATTTTACCTAAAGTATCATCATCTTGTGTCAGACGTTACACTTTCATGAAAGAATCGCTCTTGTTTGAAGAAGCTCTCGGTGAATTCGGGAAAGGACTATACCACAAGGCCATCGCGTCCTTCCGCGAGGCCGCCGCCCGCGACACCGAGGCCGACGGCACGTACGCGGCGCTGTCTAAAGGTTTTATTCTCGAATGTTACAAGCTCCTTGGCATCAAATATACCTCACAACAACTGCACAAGCAAGCGCTGGACATTCTGGAGCAGGGGCTGACCGAATACCCGGACAACCGCATCCTGCAGCTTTACAAGGGGATCATTCTCAACAACTCGGGCAACTTCCCGGCGGCGGTCCGGGTGTTCGAAGCGATCTTCACCCGCGAGCCCAACTTCCCCAGCATCCGAATCTGCCTGGGGATCGCCCTCCTGAACCTGGGCAGCCTGGATCGCACCGAAGAGATCCTGCACGACGCCATCGCGCTGCCCCCCTTCGACGCCACGGTCTACCACCTGCTGGCCATCGCCCGGTTCCGGCGGCACAAGTTTCCCGAGGTCGAGAAGATGATCCTGCGGGCCCTGGAGTTCAAGCGGCCCTTCCCCGAAGCCCAGCTGGACCTGATGGCCGCCTACATCGTGCTCAAGCGCTACGAGGACGCGTTCCGGATTCTGGAGGAGCTGATCCCGTTCCTCAAGCAACGGAACCGCTTCCAGGTCCCCCTCGGCTTCCTCGCCCGGCAGCTCCGGCTGGACGCCGGCCAGCCGCTGCTGCGCAAGTATCCGTTACCGAAGAATGACACCGACGTGTCCGAGGCCGCCGCGCGCAAGTGGGTGGACGATCGGTTCCACAAAACCATCGAAATCGACGTGCAGGCCCTCCCCTTCCAGGACCCGGAGGGGGACATCATCCGCAACTCCTGGTTCCGCCAGCTCCTGGTGAAGCACTACCAGAACCTGCTGGTGGACGGCGTGGATTTGCCGGAGGTGTACTTCCGCCTGGGCCGCGAAGCCCAGCGCCTCAAGAAACACTCCGAGGCGCTGGAGTACTTCCGCAAATGCCTGCTCCGGAACCCGAAGTTCGTGCCCGCCAGGATCAGCATGGGCTTCTGCTTCAAGGACCTGGGACGCGCCGCGGAGGCCCTGGAAAAATTCGAGGAGTCGTACCGCGACTTCAAGAGCATCCCCGAGACCATTCTGTTCAGCAACGAGTCGGAAGCGGACGAAAAGATGGGCGCCGAAAAGGCCGATTTGCTGCGCGCCGAGATCCACATCCTGAACCTGGCCCTGGGGCAGAACCCCGGTTTCGCCGACCTGTACTACAACCTGGGCCGGCTCTACTACTACCTGGAACAGCCCGACGAGGCGTACCAGAACTTCGAGAAGGCCTGCACGCTGAACCCCTTCTTCATCCGGGCCATCATCGGCCAGGCGCTCACGCTCATGCAACTGAACCAGACCGAGAAGGCCAGCGCGCTGCTAAAATCCCTGACCACCCGCAACAACCTGTTCTGGAAGGTGGTGTACAACCTGGCGATGCTGCACCGCCAGGCCGGCAACATCGCCCAGGCCCGCCAGTACCTGGAAGAACTGCTCCCCCTGCAGAACGAGTTCGCCGCCATGGCCCGCGACATGCTGGCCAAGCTGCCGTCCTGACACCCCCCACGACATGCGTGTGGCGCAGGCGTCCCGCCTGCTCCGGATCCTACCGTAGCGCGCGTTCAATGAACGCGGCGTGAAGTACCTCGCGGCCGCCGGCCGCGAGTTCGGCCACGGCACGGTCGCGCGATACTCGCGTCATTGCCGTTGGTCGCCTTGGACGACCGCGGCCCGCGGCACGATCCCGCCGCGCCAGCGGCGGCGGCGTGTAGCCCGGACCGAAAGGTCCGGGAAGTCGAGGCGCGCGGAAGGGCAAAAAGCTCCGCAGGAGCGACGGGGAAAGGAAAGACGATTGGGGACTCCATTTTCGGACCCAATCAATGACTGTGCCCAACGGCAAATGGGGAAAATGGGGACATCCAGTTTCTCCCCGTGTCATGGGCTCTGCCCCTTTTCCGTCGCCGCTGGTGCGGCTTTCCCGGTCTCTCAAAAAATCCGGCCACCCGGGCCTCTCGGCCCGGGCTACATGCCGCGGCCGCTGGCGCGGCCGGGCTGCGGGAGTGAGCGATCCGATCCCGTGAATCGTGAAGATTCAGCGGGCCGCGTCCGGCGGACGCGGCCTACTGTAGGATCCAAAGCGGGGGCGGGTGCGTCTCAACCGGTGCGAGGTTGCCGATCACGGGCAAGTATCGACAGGAGGCGAAAGAAACCCGAGCCTCGATTACGATTACGATTACGAGCACGATTACGAATTACGATTACGATTACGAATTACGATTATGGATGACGAGCACGAATGACGAGCACGAATGACGAGCACGAATGACGAGCACGACGGGCGTGGGAATCCCAACTCCTATCCCCTATCTCCTATCTCTTCATTCCTCACTGTTCACTGTTCACTGTTCACTATGACAGCAGATCGCGCAGGCGGTCCATGGTGAGGCCGCCGGAGCCGTCCGGCTCACTGGGGGGGCGGCCGCCGGTCACCTCGAGCCAGCGGGCCACGTACTTGCCCAGGATGTCGAACTCGAGGTTCACTTCCTGCCCCGGCGCCGCCGCGGCCAGGGTGGTGTTCCGGATCGTGTGGGGGATCAGGGCGATGCGCACGGCGCGCGCCGCCAGCTCCGCCACGGTGAGACTGACGCCGTCCACGGCGATGGCGCCGCGGGCCACCACCAGGTGGCTGAACCCGGCGCCGTACTCCACCGTCAGCATCCAGGAGTCGACGGCTTTTTCCACCGCGTGAACGCGGCCCACGCAGTCCACGTGCCCCGTGAGCAGGTGGCCCCCCAGCGGCCGTTCCAGGGTCAGCGCCGTCTCCAGGTTGACCGTCTGCCCCGCCGCGAGCCGGCCGAGGTTGGTTTTGGACAGCGTCTCCGCCGAGATGTCCACCCAGACGCGCTCGCCCTGCGTGCGCGTCACCGTCAGGCACACGCCGCCAACCGCCAGGCTATCGCCCGCGCGGAGCCGCGGCGCGCAGCCGGGCGCGGCAAGCTGCAGCTGGTGGCCGCCCGCGGCCGTCACCCGGCCCACTTCCTCGATCAGTCCCGTGAACATGATTTCCCCCGCCGCTGCTCCACCAGCGCCTCGATTCGGGCCAGCACCTCGTCGATGGTCAGGCCGGTGGAGTCCAGGTAATAGGCGTCGTCGGCGCACCGCAGGGGCGAGTCCTCGCGGGTCTTGTCCCGCCGGTCCCGCTCCTGGATCGCCTGCCGGGTGGCGGCCATGTCGGTGCTCACGCCGCGGGCGGCGTCCTCGGCGCAGCGCCGGCGGGCCCGCTCTTCCTCCGAGGCGTCGAGGTACACCTTGATCTCGGCGTGGCTGAACACCACCGTGCCGATGTCGCGCCCGTCCATTACGATGCCGCCGCGCCGGCCCAGCTCCTGCTGGATCCGAACCAGCACCCGCCGCACCGCCGGGATCGCCGACACCCTGGACGCCCCCTGGGCCACCGCCGGCGTGCGGATCGCCTCGGTCACGTCCCGGCCGTCCACGCGGACGCCCACGCCGTCGGGCCGCGACTCCAGCTCGATTCGCAGGTCGCCGGCCAGGCGCGTCACGGCGTCGGCATCATCCAGGTCGATTCCCGCCTGCAGGGCCCGCCAGGCGACCGCCCGGTACATGGCGCCGGTATCGATGTACTGGTAGCCGAGCCGGCGGGCCAGCCGCTTGCCCAGCGTGCTTTTGCCCGAGCCCGATGGCCCGTCGATGGCGACGATGAGGCGTTTCATTTGCCGAGGCAACCCAGCTCCTTCATCGCGGCCTCGAACACGGCGACGAAGCGTGTGTTCTCCTCCGGCCGCCCCACCGTCACCCGGATGGCCTCGGGGACGCCGAAGCCGCGCAGCGGCCGGACCAGCACGCCCTGGCGCTGCATCTTGTCGAACAGCGTCTCGCCGGGAATGCTGAGCAGGACCATGACGAAGTTGGTCACGCTGGGCACGAACGGCACGTTCAGCCGGCGAAAGGCGTCCTGCAGATAGTCACGTCCCGCCCGGTTGTTCTGGATGGACCGGGTGACGAAGTCGTCGTCGTCCAGGGCGGCGACGGCCGCCTCCTGCCCCAGGGCGTTGGCGTTGAACGCGAGCTTCACCCGGTTCAGGATGTCGATCAGTTCGGGGGCGCCCACGCCGTATCCCACGCGGATTCCCGCCAGGCCGTAAATCTTGGAGAAGGTGCGCAGGACCAGCAGGTTCGGGTACCGGTCCAGCAGCTTCAGGCCGTCGGGATAGTCGGGCGCGTCGACGTACTCGAAGTAGGCCTCGTCGAGCACCACCAGCGTCTCGGGCCGCACCTGGTCCAGAAACCGAAGCAGGCGCTTCTCGGACAGGTAGGTTCCGGTGGGGTTGTTCGGGTTGGCGATGAAGATGATCCGGGTGTTGGGCGTCAGCGCCGCCGCCATGGCGTCGAGGTCGTAGCCGTTGTCCCGGACCGGCACCCGGATCACGGGATTGCCGGAGTACGCCCCGCACAGGTAGTACATCACGAAGCTCTTTTCAGAGGTCAGGATCTCGTCGCCGGGCTTCAGGAAGGCGCGGCCCACGTTGACGATGATCTCGGAGGAGCCGTTGCCCAGGCACAGCATGCCGGGGCCGACCCGCAATTTCTGGCTGAGCTTCTCGCGGAGGTAGTGGCCGCTGTCCTCGGGGTAGTAGTTCAGGTCGCCGACGCTCCGGCGGATGGCGTCCACCGCTCGCGGCGACGGGCCCAGCGGGTTCTCGTTCGACGCCATCTTGATCACGTCGTCGAGGTGCAGCTCGCGCTTGACCTCCGCAATGGGTTTGCCCGGCTGGTAGGGCTTGATGGTGAAGATATGGGCGGGCACGACATCTTTCAGCATTTGGCCTCCGCGATGTGATGGGATGGAGCCGACTCACCGGAGTCGTTCATATTGTATTAAAATTTTCCAGAATCACGATAATTATTTCGGACCGGGCCGGCCCTTTCCGGTCGCCACCGGCAGCGACCGGAGACGGCTGACCTCCGCGTCGGTCAGGGGGCGGACGTAGCCGACGGGAAGCCCGGCGTCGGTCAGGGGACCGATGGCCACGCGCTTGAGCTGGAACACCGGGTGATGGATCGCCTCGAACATTCGGCGGAGCTGGCGGTTCCGCCCCTCGAACAGGGTGACCTTGAGCCAGGAGTGGGAATGGGCCTTCTCGCGGGTTTTGGCGATCTCGCACGGGGCGAAGCGCTCCCCGTCGATGGTGATCCCCCGGCGCAGGCGGTCCAGCTTGGCCTCGTCGGGGGTGCCCGCCACCTTGACCAGGTACACCTTGGGGCAGTGGGTGCCGGCCCGCTGGATGCGGTACGCGACGGCGCCGTCGTTGGTGAGGATCACCAGGCCGGTGGAATCGAAGTCCAGCCGGCCCACCGGGTAGACCGGGGTTTTCGACTTGACCAGGTCCAGCACCGTGGGCCGGCCGCCGGGATCCGACACGGTGCACAGGTAGTAGCGCGGCTTGTTCAGGAGCAGGTACACCTTGGCCGGTTCGGCCTTGAGCGGCTTGCCGTCCACGGTGACGCGGTCGGCGGCCGCGTCGGCCTGCGCGCCGAGCGCCACCGCCCGGCCGTTCACGGCCACGCGGCCCTCGCGGATCAGCTCTTCCGCCTTCCGCCGCGACATCCCGAGGCAGCGGGCGAGGATTTTCTGGACGCGCTCCATGCGCTCATCCCTCCGCGTCGAAGCCGGGGAGCAGGTCCTCCTCCGGCGCCGCCGGGGAACCGACGGTCCGGATCCCCTCGAGCTTGAGATCGAACAGGTCCTTCTGGCGGACGTGGTCGGCCTTGTCGCCGAAGATGTCCTCGAACTCCTCCAGCGAGGGGAGTTCCTCCAGCGAGCCGAGGCCGAAATAGGTCAGGAATTCCCGGCTGGTCCCGTACTGCATCGGCGAACCCAGCACCTTCTTGCGGCCGCGGGCGATGATGAGTTTCTTCTCCAGCAGGGTCTTGATCACCGCGGAGGATTTCACCCCGCGGATCTGCAGGATTTCGGGCACCGTGACGGGCTGCCGGTAGGCGACGATGGCCAGCGTTTCCAGCGCGGCCATGGACAGCTTGCACGCCGGACGCTCCTTGAGGAAACGCCGCGCCTGCTCGTGGTACTCCAGCCGTGTCGCCAACTGCCAGCCGCCGGCCACGAAGCGCAGCATCACGCCGCAGCCCGGCTCGTCGTACCGGCGCTGCAGTTCCGTCAGGGCCGCTTCGATGGCCCCGGGCTCGACGCCGGTGAACACCGGCCGGAATTGTTCCAGGGCCACCGGCTCGTCCGACACGAACAGGATCGCCTCGATGGCCGCTTTCAGGTCAACTGGGTTCATGGGATGTCGCCTTCCGGATGATCCATATCTCAGCAAAAAGTCCGTCCTGGCGCAGGCGCACGTCACGCATGCGCGCCAGTTCGAGCAGGGCCAGCATCAGCACGACGACGTGCGTGCGGGCCGGGCTGAGGCGCACCAGGTCGGTGAAGCGCAGCTTCTTCTGCTGCTCCAGCATCGCCCGCACCTGGGCGATCTTTTCCGCCACCGTGACGTTCTCCCGCTCCATCTCCAGGATGGCCCGCTCATCGAGCTGACGGAGCACGCTCTTGTAAGCCGCGATCAGGTCGAACAGCGACACCGACAGCAGCTCCTCCTCGGGCGGAACCACCTCCCGGATCCGGTCGGCGGTCATCACCCCCACTTCGATCTGCTCGCGCGTGTACAGCACCTGGGCGGCGTTCTTGAACTGCTCGTACTCCAGCAGGCGTTCCACCAGTTCCTGGCGGGGGTCCTCCGCAACCGCCTCATCGCCCTCGGGACCGGGTTCAGGCGGCAGGAGCATCCGGGACTTGATGTAGATGAGCGTGGCCGCCATCTCCAGAAATTCACCGGCCAGGTTGATGTTGAGGTCCTGGATCAGCTCGATGTACTCTAGGTACCGGGTGGTGATTTTGGCGATGGGAATGTCGTAGATGTCCACCTGTTCCTTGCGGATCAGATGCAGCAGGAGGTCCAGCGGCCCCTCAAAGTCGGGCAGTCGCACCTCGTGGCTTTCGCCGCGGTCGATGATGGTGGGCTGGATGACTTCGCGGGCTTCCGCCTGGCCGGCCCCGGCGGCGGCGGTTGCAGGTTGATCCGCGTCCCCCGCTTCGCCGCGGCCTTCTCCGCCATCGGCGACGGCCGGGGGAACGGCGTCCCCGACCGGCGTGGCGGACGCCTCGCCGTCGAACGAAGGTTCCGCGCCGGTGATAACCGGAGGGCCTCCGTCGGCGGTGCCATCGGGCGGAACCGGATCGTGGGTTGCCATTGGTTGATCGCCGCTGTCCGCGAGGGGGAATCCCGCCGCCCCGCCGGTTGCCGCGGCAGGCGCGCCGTCGGCGGATAAGTCGGTCAGGACCGGCCCGCTATCTTCCGCCATGTGCTCCCCGCCCGCGACGGCGGCGGGTTCCGGCGCTCCGCCCGCGTCCGCGCGGCGTTCCCCGCCGGCGGCCGGAGCGGACTGCGCCGTCCCGCCGTTTTCCGGCCGGCTGTCCCCGTGATCGATGAGGGTGGGCGGCATCCCGTCGCGGTCGTCCATGGCTACACGAAGGCGAACAGCAGCCGGACCACGTACAGGACCGGACTGATCACGACGCGGAGGATCCCGCTGATGAACAGCAGCATCAGGATGAAAAAGCCGAACGGCTGGATCTGCTCGTACACCGGCCGCAACGACGCCGGCAGGAAGTGTTCCAGGATGTGGCTACCGTCCAGCGGCGGCACGGGCAGCAGGTTGAACACCATCAGCAGCATGTTGATGTAGACGCCGTAGACGAAGAACATGAGCAGCGGGTCGGCGAACATTTCCGGCAGCGCAAAGGCCGCCCCCGACAGCTTCAGCGCCGCGTACGCGGCGAACAGGAGCACCGCCATGCCCAGATTGCTCAGGGGGCCGGCGAGCGAGATCAGCATGTTGTCCCGCGACGGGCGTTGCAGATGCATTGGATTCACCGGCACCGGCTTCGCCCAGCCGATGAGGGGAATCTGGTAGAGAAACGCCATGACGGGAAACAGCACCGTGCCGAACAGGTCCATGTGGGCGATGGGGTTGAGCGTCACCCGTCCCAGCAGCCGCGCCGTCGAGTCGCCCATCCGGTCCGCCGTCCAGGCGTGGGCGCACTCGTGCACCGTGAGCGCCAGCAGCAGCACCGGGTAACCCAGGAGCAGCAGGCCCCAGTTGGCGTTGGCCAGAAAGCCGGAGATGTCCACGCGCTTACTCCTTCAGCAACTCGCGGGCGATCACGAGGCGCTGGATTTCGCTGGTCCCCTCGTAGATGGTGGTCACGCGGGCGTCGCGGTAGAACCGCTCCACCGGGTACTCGCGGGAAAAACCGTACCCGCCGTGGATCTGGACGGCCTGGGCCACGACCTCGTTGGCCATCTCGGAAGCGAACAGCTTGCACATGCTGCTGTACCGGAAGATCCGGCGGTTCACGTCCTCCGTGCGGCTGGCGGCGTACAGCACCAGCAGTCGGGCGGCTTCGATTCGCGTCGCCATGTCGGCCAGCTTGAACTGGGTCGCCTGAAAGCCGGCCAGCGGCTGGCCGAAGGCCTCGCGGACCTTGGCGTAGCGCAGCGCCTCCTCGAAGGCGCCCTGGGCGATGCCGACGGCCTGGGCGCCGATGCCGGTGCGCGACGCGCAGAGCACCGAGAGCGCCACCTTGAGGCCGTCGCCCTCGTCCCCGAGGCGGTTGGCCGCGGGGATGACGCAGTTATCCAGCACCAGCTCGGAGGTCTTTGAGGAGCGGAGCCCCATCTTGTCCTCGACGGTGCCGGGCTGGAACCCCGGGGTGCCGGCCTCCAGGATGAAGGCGCTGATCCCCTTCGATCCCCGGCCGGGATCGGTCACGGCCAGGAGGATGATGGTGTCGGCCACCGGCCCGTTGGTGCACCACGCCTTGACCCCGTTGACGACGTACCGGTCGCCGTCGCGGACGGCGCGGCACTTCAGGTTCGCGGCGTCCGAGCCGGCCTGCGGCTCGGTCAGGGCGAAGGCGCCGAGCGCCTCGCCGCCGGCCATGGGCGGCAGGTACCGGCGCTTCTGCGCGTCGGTGCCCCACATCACGATGGGACAGGCGCCCACCGAATTGTGCACCGCCACCGTGACCGCCAGGGACGCGTCGACGCGCGCCAGCTCCTCGATGACCAGCGCGTAAGCGATTGGATCGATGTCGGCCCCGCCGTATTCCGCCGGGATCACCGCGCCCATGAAGCCCATGCCGCCAAGCTGCTGCAGCAGTTCGGCGGGGAAGTCGCTGTCGCGGTCCCGCGCGGCGGCGCCGGGCCGGACCTCGTGTTCCGCGAAGTCGCGGACGGTGCTCCGGACCAGCTCCTGTTCTTCCGTGAATTCAAAACGCAACGGCCGCCTCCCAAAGTGCTTCCCTTCAGATGGGGCGTTATTCTATCATAGGCCTGTCCCGTTTTCATTGCCGAATTGGGGGTGCGCCCATGGAAGACGTGGTGCAGGTGTTCAAGGCCGTGCTGAAAAAAGCGCTGGAAGTGGAGGCCTCCGATGCCCACCTCTGCGTCGGGTCGCCGTGGAAGTACCGCATCCACGGCCACGTGGTCCCCATCAAGCAGCTGCCGGCCCTCAAACCGGCCGACACCGAGACCATCGCCCGGCACATCCTCAGCGTCACCAACCTGGTCCACCCGGACGACCTCGACCGCTACATCTTCGACCTCAAGGACACCGACTGTTCCTACTCCCTGCCGGGGGTGTCCCGGTTCCGGGTCAACATCTGCCGCCAGCGGGGCACATTCTCCATCGTGCTGCGGCTGATCCCGTTCAACGTGCCCACCATCGAAACACTGGGGCTGCCCGAGGTGGTGCGCACCATCGCCCGGGAGGAGCGCGGCCTCGTGCTCGTGACGGGAATCACCGGCAGCGGCAAGTCCACGACGCTCGCGGCCATGATTGACGAAATCAATCAGTCCAAGCCGTGCAAGATCGTCACCATCGAAGACCCGCTGGAATACCTGCACCGCGAGAACATGGCGTCCATCATCCAGCGCGAGGTGGGCTCCGACACCGAGAGCTTCGGCAAGGCGCTCCGGGCGTCGCTGCGCCAGGACCCCGACATCATCCTCGTGGGCGAGATGCGCGACCGGGAAACCATCGACATCGCCCTGAAGGCGGCCGAGACCGGCCACCTGGTGCTGAGCACCCTGCACACGATGGACGCCCCCAAGACCATCCAGCGCATCGTCAGCGTGTTCGAGCTCAGTGAGCAGAAGACCGTCCGCCTGCGGCTGGCCGACGCCCTCATCGCGGTCGTCTCCCAGCGGCTGCTGCGGCGCAAGGACAAGGTGGGCCGCATCGCCGTGCTCGAGGTCATGCGGACCACCCTGACGATCAAGGATTTCATCGAGAACCCCGACAAAGAGGGGAGCATCAAGGATTTCATCGCCACCGGCCGCGACCAGTACGGCATGCAGACGTTCGACCAGCACCTGATGGAGCTGTACCGGGCCGACATCATCGACTTCGAGACGGCCAAGAGCGCCGCCACCAGCGCCTCCGATTTCGAACGCAACGTGGCGTTCACATAGGCGCACGGGGCGCGACGGCTCGGCCCGCCCGGGCGGGCCGGTGGCGACCGCCGATCCGCTCAGGAAGACGGCAAAAACCCGCCGAGGGGGGCTTGCGCCCCCCTGGCGAGTTTAAATTGGTGGTTTCGGTGATTAGCGCTCGAAGGTGTCGGCGGGACTACCAACGCCGCGGCCGCGGACCGGCATCGTTCCGGCGGGGCTGAGCTTCGTTCACCTTGATGGGGCGACCGTCGAGGTCGGCTCCGTTCAGAGCCTGGATGGCGGCCGTGGCCTGTTCATTGTTCGGCATGGTCACAAAGCCGAACCCGCGGGGGCGACCGGAGTCCCGGTCGGTGGGGATGGCCACCTCTTCCACGTCGCCGAACGCCGCGAATTTTTCGCGAAGCCGGTCTTCGTTGGTCGAGTAGCTCAGGTTGCCCACATAGATCTTCATGTCACTTCTCCTGTACGTGAGGCCACGGCGGCTGATAGCTGGCTCGGGCGTCACAAAAAATGGTCTGGCGCGCCCGTTTGGGGTCGACGCCGGGACGAATTATACACATTTCGTTTCAAAACCCAAGAAAAATTTTCATCAAAGCAAAAAATTTGTGCCGATCCCTCCGAATCCGCCATCCGCCTGATTCCGGACGCCGCCGGGAGGCGGTGCGCCGGGCGCGGCGGCCGGCGGCGTTGAAAAATCGGCCACCCCCTCTGGTGAAAGCTCTGCTAAAATATCGATTTGCCAATCAGGAGCGTCCGGCGATGACCGAAAACCTGACCCCGATGATGCGCCAGTACCACGACGTCAAGCGAAAGCTGCCCGGCAAGATCATCCTGTTCCGCCTGGGCGACTTCTACGAGATGTTCTTCGAGGACGCCGTCGTCGCCGCCCGGGAGCTCGAGATCACCCTCACCTCCCGCAACAAGGACAAGCACGGCCAGCCCGTCCCCATGTGCGGCGTGCCCCACCACGCCGTGGACGGCTACGTCGCCCGCCTGATCAAGAAGGGCTACAAGGTGGCCATCTGCGACCAGCTCGAGGAACCCCGCCCGGGCAAGCTGGTCAAGCGGGAGGTCACCCGGATCATCACGCCCGGCACCGTCACCGAAGACGTGATGCTGGACCCGAAGGACAACAATTTCATCGCCTGCGTCTTCCAGCGCGGCGACGGCTTCGGCGCCGCCTTTCTCGACGTGAGCACCGGCGACCTGCTGGTCACCCAGCAGACCGACGGCGAGACGGCCGCCCGGCTTGTGGTGGAGCTCAACCACTTCCAGCCCTCGGAGATCCTCTTTCCCAAGGCCAACGCGCCCCTCTTCCAGACCGGGACATTCGGCGCCATCCTGGACCGGTCGGCCCTGACCGAACAGGACGACTGGCTCTTCCACATCGATTTCGCCCAGCGGGTGTTTCTCGACAGCTTCAAGTCGGCCGCCCTCGACGGCTTCGGCCTCGCCGGCAAGGAGCTGGCCGTGAGCGCCGCCGGCGTCCTGCTGCACTACGTCCAGGAAGCCAACAAGCTGCCCATGGAGCACCTGCTCGCCTTCCAGTACTTCGAGGCGGCGGACTTTCTCAAGCTGGACACCGAAAGCGTCACCAATCTGGAGCTGATCCGCGCCCTCGACGGCGGCACGAAGCACACCCTGCTGCACACGCTGGATTTCACCGGCACGAACATGGGCGGGCGGCTGCTAAAAAACTGGATCCTGCGGCCGCTCATGGACCCCGCCCGGATCGCCGCACGCCAGGGCGGCGTCGCCGAACTGGCGGGCGGCTACCTGCTCCGCCAGCGTATCCAGGCGTGCCTGGGAGAGATCCAGGACGTGGAGCGCCTGCTGTCCAAGATCTCGGCCGGCATCGCCCGGCCGCGGGACCTGCTGGCGCTGCGCGGCTCGCTGGCCCAGTTCCCGCCGTTCCTCGATCTCGCCGCGCAGCTCGAGCGTCCCGTGTTCCGGGACGCCGTCGGGCGGTTCGATCCGCTGGCCGACGTCCACGACCTGCTCCAGCGCGCCATCCACGACGATCCGCCCCCGACCCTCAACGAGGGCGGCGTGATCAAGGCCGGCTACTCGGCCGAGCTGGACGAGCTGCGCGAGATCTCGCGCGGCGGCAAGCACTTCATCGCCCGGCTGGAGGCCCAGGAGCGGGAGCGGACCGGCATCGGCACCCTCAAGGTGGGCTACAACCGCGTCTTCGGCTACTACATCGAAGTCACCCGGGCCAACCTGGCGGCGGTGCCGGCCGCTTACATCCGCAAGCAGACCCTGGCCAACGCCGAGCGATTCATCACCGAGGAGCTGAAGGAGTACGAGGAGAAAGTGCTTTCCGCCGAGGACCAGATTGTCCGCCTGGAGCGGGAGCTGTACGCGGACATCCGGCAGCGCCTGATGGAACAGTTCCCCCGGATCAAGGCGTCGGCCCAGGTGGTCGCGCTGGTGGACGTGCTGGCCTCGCTGGCCGAGGCGGCGGTGCGCCACGTCTACCAGCAGCCGCTGGTGGACGACTCGCCCGTCATCCAGATCACCGGCGGCCGCCACCCCGTGATCGAGCACATCGAGCCCGCCTTCATCCCCAACGACTGCCTGCTCAACGACGCCGACCACCAGTTGGTGATCCTCACCGGGCCCAACATGGGAGGCAAGAGCACGTATCTGCGCCAGACCGCGCTCATCGCCATCCTGGCCCAGATGGGCTCGTTCGTGCCCGCCGAATCCGCCCGGATCGGCCTGGTGGACCAGATCTTCACCCGCGTGGGCGCCTCCGACAACCTGGCCCGCGGGCGCTCCACGTTCATGGTGGAGATGGTGGAGACCGCCGGCATCCTGCACACCTGCACGCCGCGCAGCCTGATCCTGCTCGACGAGGTGGGCCGGGGCACCGCCACCTTCGACGGGCTGTCCATCGCCTGGGCCGTGGCCGAGTACCTGCACAACACGCCCGCCCACCGGGCCCGGACGCTCTTTGCCACCCACTACCACGAGATCACCCGCCTGGCGGCCCTCTACCCGGGCATCCAGAATTACTGCGTCACGGTCAAGGAGGGGATGGGCGAGATCGTGTTCCTGCGAAAGGTGGCGCCGGGCACCGGCAGCCGCAGCTACGGAATCGAGGTGGCCCGGCTGGCGGGCATGCCGCCGACAGTGCTGGAGCGGGCCGGGACCATTCTCAAGAAGCTGGAGCGCAAGGAAATCGACCTGGCCGCCACCCCGCGCGGCAAGGGCCCGGAGGATGAGATCATTGCCGAGATCCAAAAGCGACTCTTCTGAGTGGATGGAAGCGGCCCTGGCCGAAGCCCGCGCGGCCGCCCGCGAGGGGGAGGTCCCCGTGGGCTGCGTCGTCGTGCTGGACGGCCGGGTCATCGCCGCCGACCACAACCGGACCATCCAGTTGGGCGACCCCACCGCCCACGCCGAGATCCTGGCCATCCGCCGGGCCGCCGTGGCGGCGGGCAACCACCGCCTGACCCGGTGCGAGCTGGCGGTGACGCTGGAGCCGTGCGCCATGTGCGTGGGCGCGTGCGTGCAGGCCCGCCTCCATCGGGTGATCTACGGCGCCGCCGATCCGCGCTGGGGGGCGCTCGGTTCCCGACTGGACCTCGGACGCCCGGGGTTGTTCAACCACGATCTCGCCGTGGCCGGCGGGATTCTCGCCGAACCGTGCCGGGAGCTGTTGCAGGAATTTTTCCGCCGGCGCCGCGGCTCCCGGCCCGCCGGCGACCGGCGTCAGGACGGATCATGCGCGTCATCCTGAAGATCCAGCCGTACCTCCTGCTCAAGTACGCCCTGCTGCTGGCGCTGGTCGTGGCGGTGGCGGCGGGGGGCGGCTGCCTGTACGTCTACAGCCGCTACGCCCGCCTCGTGGACAAGGCGCTGCTCGTCCGGCCGTGGGACCGGACGCCCACCGTGTACAGCGCGCCCGCCCGGCTTTTTCCCGGGCAGCGTCTCACCGCTTCGGCTCTGGCCAACCTGCTCTACCGCCGGGGCTATCTCCGCTCGTCCCGGCTGGACCGCCCGCCGGCGTTCACCATGGCCCTCGACGGGCAGTCCGTCACCATCGCCAACGAACGGGACTGGGCGGTGATGAAGCCCTCGCCGCCGGTCCCCGTGCGGGTGGAGTTCGCGGAGAACCGGGTCGCCCAAATCGTTTCAGCCGGCGGCGCGTCCCTGCCGGCGTTCCTCGTCCGGCCGGCGGTACTGGCCGCCCAGCAGGCCGGGCGCCGCCGGGCGCGGGTGCCGTTCGGCGAGCTGCCTCAGAACCTGGTCTACGCGGTGCTCGCGGCCGAGGACCAGCATTTCTTCACGCACGGCGGCATCGACTGGCAGGGCATCCTGCGCGCGTTTTCCCGAAACGCCCAGGCCGGCGGCATCCGCGAGGGCGGCAGCACCATCTCCCAGCAGCTTTCCAAGAACCTCTTCCTGACGACGGAGCGAACGGTCAACCGCAAGTTCGCGGAAGCCATGATCGCGCTGATCCTCGAGACGCGGCTGTCCAAGGAGCAGTTGTTCGAGATTTACGCCAACGACGTGTATCTCGGCCAGTGTGCCACGTTCTCGGTGTACGGTCTGGCCGAGGCGGCGGAGCTGTACTGCAGCAAGAGCGTCCGGAACCTGGACCTGGCCGAGTGCGCGCTCCTGGCCGGCCTGATCCGCTCCCCCAACTGGACCCAGCCCCTCCGCCACCCGGAGGCCGCCCGCCGCCGGCGCGACCAGGTGCTGGCGGCCATGGAAGACGCCGGCTTCATCCTGCGGCCCGAGCGCGCCACCGCCGCCGCCCGGCCGCTGCCGGCCGCCAACGCGGCGCTGCTTGGGGCCGCCAAGGCGCCGTATTTCCTCGATTACCTGGCCGCCCAGCCGGCCCCCGTCCCGGCGCCGGACGGGGGCGCCCCGGTGGTGATGACTTCCCTGAACCTGGAGCTGCAGCAGGCCGCCGAGACGGCCCTGCAGGCGGGGACCGACCGGGTCCGTGCCGTCCTCCGGGGCAAGTACCCGGACGAGCCGGCGGATTCCTTCCAGGCGGCCTTCGTGGTCCTGGACGCCGCCAGCGGGGAGATCCTGGCCATGGCCGGCGGCCTCGACTACACCGCCTCCGCGTTCAACCGGGCCGCGTCGGCGCGGCGCCAGGCCGGCTCCGTCATCAAGCCGTTCGTCTTCGCCCGGTTGCTGGACCTGGCCCGACGACCGGCCGGTCCCGCGCTCACCGCCGCCAGCGTCGTGGTCGACCGGCCGTGCACGATCCGGTACGGCGGCCGCGCCTACCGTCCCCACAATTACCGCAACCAATACCACGGTCCGGTGACCATGAAGACGGCGCTGGCCAAGTCGCTCAATGCGGCCACGGTCCTCTTCGCCCAGCAGGGCGGCTTCCCGGAGGCGGCGGACGCGGTCAACCGGCTCGGCTTCTCCGGCCGGGCCGTCCCCTACCCGTCCACCGCGCTGGGCACGGTGGACGTCTCGCCGCTGGAGGTGGCTGCGGCCTACACCGTGTTCCTCAACGGCGGACGCCGCCGGCCGCCCAGCCCCTGGCGCGCCGGCACCGCGGCCGCGCCGGCCGCCGGCCCGGAGGTCTTCAGCCCGAAATCGGCTTTCATCGTTCTGGACATGATGCAGGCGGCGGTGGCGCGCGGCACCGCCCAGAACATCGGTCGGCAGGGCATCACCCTGCCCGTGGCCGCCAAGACCGGCACCGCCCGGGACGGGTGGTTCGTGGGCCTGACCGGCAACCTGATCGGCTGCGCCTGGATGGGTTATGACGACCACCGCGAGTTCCCGCTCAGCGGCGGCGAGAGCGCCCTGTTCGTCTTCACCGAATTTCTCAGCCGGGCCGTCGACGTCTACCCCGTGTCGCCCCTGGCGCCGGAGCCGCCGCCCGGGTTGACGCCGCGCACGGTCTGCCCCGTCACGGGGCGTCTGGCCCGGCCCCGCTGCCCGGCTCCCGAGACAAGTTGGTTCGTCGCCGGCACCGAGCCCCGAGAAACTTGCCTTTCATCGCATTAAGTTGATACAATTGTGCTTTATGGACAAACCCGCGGTCGATTCCATCGAGGGCAAGAAGATCCGCGACTTCATCACCCTGAAGCCGTACGACGGCGTGTACTCGCTCGAGGGCTTGTCGCAGGAAAATATCATCCAGTCCTACATCTTCACCGACGAATCCACGCAGAACTTCATCGCGCTGTTCCAGGAGCTGATCAAGGAACCGGGCACGGAACGCAAGTCGTTCATCCTGTCGGGTGACCGCGGCGTGGGGAAAACCCATTCGTTGGCGGTGATCCGGGAGGTGCTGCAGTCGCCGGCCGCCGGCCGCCTGATCCAAAGCCGGGAAATCCAGCAGGTCATCGCCCGGCTGAACCGGAAGCATTTCGTCGTCGAGATCCACTGCCAGCCCACCCAGGAGGAATCCCTCAAGGAGCTCTTCTACCAGGCCTTTGCCGAAAGCTACCGGCGGGATTGTCACGACGAGCTGCCGCCCATGGACCACTGGCTGGAGCTGGAGGACTCCGACGAGCAGATCCGGTTCATTTGCGACTTCATCCCCGAAGGCCGGGAGATGCTGATCCTGCTGGACGACATCTCGGAAAAACTCCTCGCCTACCGCAACGTCACCCGGATCACCGCCGACCTGGAATTCGTGCTGACCATCGCCCTGGCCACCAGCATGTATCCGGTGTTCATGGTGGCGACGTTCTTCGACCACCTGCTCAATCCGCCGTCGTTCAACACCCGCTACCAGAACATCCACCAGAAGATCGTCGAGTACCAGCTCCCCGGCGCGTTCATCATCCAGCACATCACCAAGCGCAACGTCCTCGACCTGGCCAACCGCAACATCATCGTCAAGACCGACCTGCAGCGGCGGCAACTGCTGGACATCTACGCCCACCTGAAACAGACCGTGCCCTACTTCCGCCACGATCCCCAGCTCTTCCTGGATCTGTACCCGGTCCACCCGGTCGTCTTCCAGGTCAGCTTCTACCTGCACCGCTACATCAAGAATTTCTCCCTGCTCCCGTTCATCTATTCCACGGCCAGCAAGATCATGGGGTACCGCTGCTCGGCCCTGGCCACCATCGACCTCGTGTTCGACCTGCTGTACCACGAATTCAAAAAGGTCCCCGACCTGCAGATCGCCCTGCAGTCGTTCGAGACCATCCAGAAGGACACCATCCCCAACCTGCCCGTGGGCCAGCGGCTGCTGGCCCGCCTGGTGCTGAAAGCCGTGTTTCTGCTGAGCATCACCGAGGAGTGCCGCCCCACCATCGAAAACGTGATCGACGCGCTCCTGCTGTCCGACTACCAGAACAAGCCCGTCACCACCGACGACATCGCCCAGATCCTCTTCTTTTTCGAGGAGCAGGCGCCCCAATGCCTGCGCAAGATCCAGCAGGAGCAGGGGCTGGAGTTCCAGCTCGTCACCATCGATCACACGTCCCTCGACTACGTCATCCACGAAGTGCTTAAGGAGGACGCCGGCCTGGACGAGAAGATCCAGCGCCTGATCTATCAGAAGGCGATCCTGGTGCTGCCCGGCATGAACCTGACCCGTGAGAACATCAACCAGCCGATCTCCAGCGAAACCCTCAGCATCTCCTGGCGGGGCACCGCGCGTCGCGGCGTCGCCTGCTGGGCCGAGCGGTACGAGCAGATCCATGTGACGCCCCTGAAGCTCCGCACCCAGTCGCTGCTTCAGGAATTGGCCGACAAGACCGACACCGAGGACTGGTGCGACACCTTCCCTGAGGGCTTGCCATTGCCGGCCGGCACGGTCGAAACCGGCACCGCCTACGGTGTGGCCAAGTCGTATGACTGGCAGCTCTGGATCCTGTCGCCGCATCGCGAGAAGTGGCCGCTGAAAACCATCCGGGAGCTGGTCACCCAGTATCCCCAGCTGCTGATCCTCCAGCCGGGCCTGCTCACCCCCGAGGAGATCCAGCGCTTCGCCGTGGCCGCCGTCCTGCAGACGGAAGAGCACCGCTACCGCTTCTTCGACATGGAGGAAGAGTACCAGAACCGCCTCCGGGCGGTGGACGAGGAGATCCGCACCATCCTGCAGAAGAAATATTTCGCGGACGGCATTCTCCACTACAACCAGACGTCCCAGTGCCTGGTCGACGGCTGCCCGGAGCCGGAGCAGCTGCTTCAGTTTCTGGAGCAACTGCTGGTGGAGGTCTACGACGAGTACTTTCCCCTCCATCCCAAGCTCGACACTCTGGACCTTGCCGAAAACCGAACTCAGGCCGCGGAGATCTTTCTCCGCAAGGAGATCGACCGGCCGGAGGGCCGCGAGTTCGCAGAAAAAATCCTCCTGCCCCTCCATCTGGTCAAACAAGCCGGCAACACGTACCGCTTCGAACCGGAATCCGACAATTTCCTCGAATCCCAGTTCATCTCCGAAGTCATCTTCCTGATCGGGTCGTACCCGCAGATCACTTTCCCGCTGGCCTTCTTCTACAAGTCGTTCGCCAACTCACCCTACGGCCTGAATCAGTCGTTGGTGGACGTCATCCTCATCGCCCTGGTGGCGGCGGGCAAGATCAAGATTTTCCAGAAAAACAAGGCGGACCTCGACGTGCTCAACCGCATGAGCCTGTCGGGCGAATTCGACCTGACCTATTTCGATTCGGTCCAGGCCATCGAGGAGAAGGTGCTCCCCCTGCCGGAGCTGCTGCAGTGGGGCTACATTCTGTGCAACACCCAGATTGAGGCCACCGGCGGCATCACGCAATCGCGCAAGCATCTCAAGAACCTGCTTCCGGAATGGCTGGACTTCGAGCGGTGCAACTCGCTGGAACAGATGCTGCAGCAGATCCCGAACGAGATGGTGACCACGCTGCTGTGGCGGGAGCTGCAGGCGTGCCACCGCAACGCCAAGGCCATCGAGAACATCGTCGAGAACATCGTCAACCAGCAGTACAACCTGGATGACGGCCTGGCCCTGCTGGCCCGCACCTTCTCCAACAACCTGAAGGCGTTCCAGTCGGTCCTCAAGGAAATCAGCAACATCCGGGATTTTCTGCAATGGATGCCGGTCTTCCAGGATACGAAGAGCTACATCCTGACCTCCGACAAGACCGGCGACCAGGCGATCGAGAACCTCCGGCTGGAGCTGTCGAATTTCTTCGAGCGGCCCACCAAGCTCATCGATGCGGCGCGGCGCGAGTACTACCAGGAAAAGTTCCGGCTCTTCAAGCAGGCGTACATCCAGCACTATCTGGCGGTCCACGACCGGCAGCTCAACGGCCTCACCGAACAGGGCGAACTGGCGCGCCTCATGAAGACCGAATGGTGGAAGAACCTGCCGAAGCTCGCCCGGGTGATCATGATCAACCCGTACTGCGTCAAGTCGCTGTACCGGGTGATGGCCATGCTCCAGGAGCGGGAGTGCGATTTCCCCACCGCGGCGATCCTGGAGCGGTTCCCCCGCTGCCTGTGCGGCTTCCGCATGAATTCCACCACCAACGTGGAGTCGCTGATCAACCGGATCATCGACACCGTCGAGAAGATGAAGGTGGAGTACCAATCCTTCTTTTCCACCTACCGGAAAATGGTGATCCGGGAACTACAGAAGATCTCGTCCGTGGACGACAACGTGGCCCGCGAGGTGGTCAACTGCATCAACGGCAACCTGGATGTGCCCATCTCGCTGGATGCCCTCAAGCTCATCAGTTTCATCCTCAAGCGCAAGATCAAGGTGGTGTCGCTCCAGGCGCTGAACGGCGAGACCGTGGATCGGGCCATGCCCCGCGACGAGTTCATCCAGAACCTGTCGCGCACGCTGAAGGAACTCGAAGAATCCCGCGAACTGTACTTCATGCTCGAGGGCGAGCTTTGAGGCCGCCCGGGTGGCCGGCCGCCTCGGCGGCCCTGCTCCTCGGCCTCGGCTTCGGCCTGTTAGCCGCCGCGCCCGCCAAACCCGATCACCAGGCGCTGGCCGGCCGGTGCGAGGTCAAGATCATCCAGCTCAAGTCGCAACACCCCCCGTCGACGATCCGGGTCACGGAGGACGAGGTGAACGCCTACATCGCGGTGCACCGGGAACAGCTGTTCCACTCGGCCGCCCGCGACGTCCGGGTGCGGCTGGAAAAGGACCGCGTGCACGCCCGGGTGACCGCCGACCTGGCGCGCGCGAAGATCAAGCTGGAGTCCCCGCTGCACCGGGCCTTCGTCTGGATTCTTTCCGGCGAGCATCGGTACGAGGCGCAGATCCACTTCCGCTCCGACAAAGGCGTGGGCCGCTACCGGGTGGAACAGCTCAAGGTGGACGGCATGACCCTGCCCGACAGCCTGGCGGCATTCCTGGCCGGTCAGGCCGGCCGGCTCAACCAGCCGCCCATGCCGCCCGACAAGGACTTCCCTCTCCCCTATCATCTCAGGCGCTGCGAGGTGCAGCCGAAAGCCTTCGTCTGCTATCCGCATCCGCGGTGAACCCGGTGCCGGGCGGCCCGGTCCGCTGCGGACAGACAGGTTCGGTTCCCGGCCCTCCCCGCCTCACACCTGGTCCAGCAGGTGGCCCATTTTGTCTTTCTTGGTCTTGAGGTAATGGCTGGACCGCTCGTCGGGCGGCATCTCCAGGGGGATGCGGTCCGCGACGCGGATCCCCGCCGCCTCCAGCGAGCGAATTTTCGACGGATTGTTGGACAGCAGCCGCACCTGGCCCACGCCGAGGCAGCGGAGGATCTCGCCGCACGCCGCGTACTCGCGCAGATCGGCCTCGAAACCGAGCATCTCGTTGGCTTCCACGGTGTCCGCGCCCCGGTCCTGAAGCTGGTAGCTCAGCAGCTTGTTCAGGATTCCGATTCCGCGCCCTTCCTGGAGCTGGTAGATCAGCAGGCCGCAGCCGGACTCCTCGATGCGGCGCAGCGCCGTCTGGAGCTGGTAGCCGCAGTCGCAGCGCCGGGAGCCCAGCGCGTCGCCGGTAAGGCATTGCGAGTGGATGCGGAGCAGCGGAACGGCCTCACCGTCAAGCCGCCCCCGCGCCAGGACCACAAACGGCTCGCCCGAGGGCTGGTGCTCGAAGCCGAGGATCTCGAAGTCCCCGAACCGGCTGGGGAAATCGGCCCGGGACACGAGCCGGACAGCCGGCGGGGGATCAGGGGTCGCGTTCATCTCATCACCTTGATGGTTCAAGCCTTCCAACCGGCGGATTGTATCATTTCCATTAACATCCCCCAAGCCTTTTGATACAATGCCCCCGGTGAATGCGAACTGTCGGCTCCGCGCATGGATCGTCCTGCTGATCGGACTGGCCGCCACCGGTGCGATTGCCGCCCAATCCGGTGACAGCTGGAAACCCGCCTTCGTCCAGCGGTTTCAAAACAAGACGCTGTTCCTGAAAGTCCCCCTGCCCGCGGGGACCGTCAAGGCGTTCGTCTCGGGAAGCCATTATCGGCTGACCACCGAAAGCGGCGGCCCCACGGCCTTCGGCGTCGGGCAGCAGGTGCGGATCACCGACGTCAATTTCGGCAGCCGGGAGATGCGTCTCAAGCTCATTTCCCTGGACCTGCGCCAGCAGGCCGAAATCCGTTTCCAGTTCCCCGTGCCGCTGGACGACCGCCCGCCCGGCGAAGAGTTCCACCAGGTGCTGGCCAAGTTTTTCACCACCGGCCTCAGTTACACCGAGATCGAGTCAGCCAAGCGCGAGTACATCGAGGACCAGTACGCCGGCTTCGTCGAGACGGAAGCCAAGACCGCCGACATGCCCGCCCAGGGCGTGCACGAGATTGTCACCCGCGCCAATCCGGTGGGCAAGGCGCTGTGGCGCGACCTCCAGTCCACCGGCGCCCGCGTCGAGGAACTGTCCGGGCAAGTGGCGGCCCTGGAGCGGGAGAAGAACGCCATCCAGGCCCGGCTCAACGCCCTGCAACAGGAGAAAGGCGTCCTCGATTCGGCCGGCAAGGACCTGCGCGAGCGAATCCGCCTGCAACAGAACGCCGAGGCCGAGATCAAAAAGCAACTGGCCCGCGCCGAGGCGGAGGCGCAGACGCTGGAGCGGGCCATCCGGGCCGCCTGCACCGAGGCCGGACTGCAGACGGCGCCGGCGACGCCGGCCGCGGAACGCCTGAAGGCGCTGGCCGGCGCCTACGTGCAGCTCTCCGCCGGCAACCGGGCGTACCAGTCCCGCGTGCAGGAGATGGAGGCGACCAACGCCCGGCTCGAGAACACCCAGGCGGAATTGACCCGCAGTCTGACCGCCGCGCAGACCGAAAAAAATACTCTGTCGCGCCAACTTCAGGTGCTGGCCACCAAGGACAAGGACCTGGCCCGGGAAATGTTCCAGTTGCAGCACGACAAGAACGTGATCCAGTCGAAACTCCTCTCGCGGCAGGTGCTCAGCTTCCGGGTGAACCGCTCCAAGAAGGCCGGCGAACAGTCGTACCGCATGGAGGTCCGGCTCAAGGACCTGCCGCTGGGCGCCGTCGAGATCACGGCCCCGGTGGCGCTGGCAGCCGGCCGGCCGCAGCGCCTCACCCTGGCCGCCGCGATGCGCCCGGCCCGGGAGCTGGACCCCCGGCAGGATCCCGACCTGGCCCTGCTCCTCAAGCACCTGAAGGATTTTCCCCAGCTCGCGTTCACCGTGGAAAAACGGACCGCCCAACTCGAGCTCCGCCAGATCCAGTCGCCCGAGCGTGACAACACCGATCTGTGGGTCTGGGAAATCGTCCCGCCGGCCGGCCAGGACGCGGACCTCGTGTTCCGCTTCCACTCGTCCATCGAAGCGGAGCCGCTGCCGCTCTTCGATCTGCCGATTCTCATCCCTTATCCCACGGTGGAGCGCACCCTGTTCGAGTATTTCCAACCGGTGCCGCTGGGAATCGGCCTGGCGGCGGGGCTGCTCATCGCCCTTCCCTTCTTCCTCATCCACCGGCGCCGCCTCCGGCACCTGCCGCCGGAAGCTCCAGCGACCCCCACCCGCCGCCTGCACTTTGAAAAGAAGGAGTTGTGACGGGCGTCCGTCGGCGCTGTTGTCGCGGCCGGACGGATTTGTTATAATTTTTCCAAATTTCCCCAAGGACCGCCTATGAGCCTCGAGCGACTGATGGACAAAATCTACATCGTCAAGCCGCACCCCGCGCCGACGGGTCCGGAGGTGAAGCACCACTACGCCAAGTGGATCAGCCCGCGCCCCCAAGACATCCGGGTGGACCGGATGTTCGACATTCCCTACGCCAACATCAACTTCATCTCCGCGTATGCCCGCGGCGAGTTCGAGACCGGCGAGCGATACATCGACCTGGGTGTCGTGGGGTTTCCCATGCTCATCCGCGCCCCGTTCTCATCCCTTTCCGCCAACGAATTCCGCTTCCCCAGCCGCAACATCGACCAGAACGTCCGGCACGTGATCTCCGAGCTCATCGCCAACGGCCGGATCGTCGCCATGAACGAAGAGACGTACCGCTTCCTGCACGGCAAACAGATCCACTGTCTCGACGCGTTCTCGGTGCAGAAACACATCGCGTCCTTTTTCGTGATGGTCCGCGACAAGGTGCCCATCCGCTGCGACGGCTGCAAGAAATTCATCTGGATCGAGGCGGGCAAACTGCCGGTCAACCCTGTCCGCACCAAATGCCCCACCTGCAGCCACCAGTTCCAGGTGCAGCGGCCGCCGGAGATCGACACGCAGCTCGCGCGCTTCCTGTCCGCCACCGGCACCAACCTGGCGGCCCGGCAGGGGGACCTGCTCCTGGGCTCCACCGGCGAGTTCAAGTCCAAGGACCAACCCGCCGGGATGGCCGAACCGGGCGCCCTGGACCTTGACCTGGAAGGGATCCTCGGCCCGACGGCGGCCGCCCCGGCCGAACCGGCCGCGGCCCCGGCAGCCGCCGGCCAGCCGCCCGTGGAAGACGCGCTCGCCGCCATCATCGGGCCGCCGGCGGCGGCGGCCGGCGCCGCGCCGTCCGCCGAACTGGACGACGACTTTTTCAAGGCGATCACCCCGGACAAGGCGGCGGTCGCCAAAGCCGCCGAACCGCAAGGTCCGGCGGTGCTCGACAACGAATTGAAGGAGTCCGTCACGGACATTCTCGATTCCGCCAACATCATCGCCGACGTCTTCCATACCAAGCCCTCGGGCCAGGAGGCGGTCTGTCCGTCCTGCGGCACCGTGACGGGTTCCGAAAAGGTCTGCCCCAACTGCTTCATGGAACTCATGCCCGCCGACGCCACGTTCAGCGGGCCCGGCGAGTTGGAAGCACCCGCCGAGTCCAGGATCGAGATCCGGCTCAAGGAACTGCCCGACGAGAAGCCCGCCACCGCCTACGCGCCGCCGCTGGCGGAGACGCCGGCCGATCCGGGTTCGGGTTCGGGTCTGGCCCCGGCCGCGGGCGGCGAGACGCCCGCCGGCGGCAAGGCGGAGTCGAAAGAGCCCTCCGACGGCCTGACCTCGGCCTGGGACGACAAGGTCTGGTCGGTGAAAATCGGAGACGAGCTTTACGAGAACCTTGACATGCGGACCATCGAGGAGTGGATTCTCGGCGGCAGCGTCCTGGCCACCGACCTGATCCGGAAGGGCGAGGCCAAATGGGCCGAGCTGGGCGCGGTCCCCTACTTCCGCAACTCCTTCAAGATGGCGCGGGACAAGGTGCGCCTGGGCGGAACCGACGCGCTGGCCAGCTTCCAGCCGGCCGCGCCGATTAAGCGGGTGATCGCCGTGATCATCGATCTGGTCATCACCGGCTTGCTCAGCATGCTGGGCAGCATCGCGCTGGGCCTCAGCGCCGGCGAAGGAGACGGGCTCTTCCCGCTGCTGATGAGCCTGCTCGGCGCCGTGCTCCTCCCCTTCATGTACCTCACTTTCACGAACGGCGTGCTGGGCCGCTCCATCGGCAAGCGGCTGCTGAGCCTGGCCGTGATCGACAAGCAGGGCAATCCCATCGGGCTGAAGAACGGCGCCCTGCGGACGCTGGTCTGGGCGTTCGCGATCGGCTGGTTCTTCGCCCTGAACAATCCGGCCCAGCAGGCGCTGCACGACAAGGCGGCCGGCAGCTACGTGATCCAGCTGGAGTAGGCGGCTTCAGGCGCCGATGTAGCGCATCAGCGACGGCAGGGAGTTCTTGAACCGGACCAGTTCCTCCAGGTCGGAGGCGATGAAGCGGTCGAAGGTGTCGTGGAAGTAGATTCTTCCGTCGTGCAGGAAGGCCACCCGGTCGGCAATCATCCGCGCGCATTTCAAATCATGGGTGACGACGATGGACGTCACCCCCAACTGCTGCTGCAGCCCCTTGATCGTCCGGCTGATCAGCTTGGCGGTGAGCGGGTCCACGCCGGTGGTGGGCTCGTCGTACAGGATCGCCAGCGGCTGGACCGCGATGGCCCGGGCGATGGCCACCCGTTTCTTCATGCCCGTGCTCAACTCCTGGGGATAGAGATCCGCGACCTTGGCAAGATCGAGGTGCTCCAAAATCCGCTGGACGTGGGCGGTGGCCTCCGCCTCGCCCAGGTCGCGGGACTCGGACATGGGGAAGGCGACGTTCTCGAACACGCTCAACGAGTCGAACAGCGCCCCGGATTGAAAGACGTACGAAAACCGCCGGCGGATGGGAATCAGCTCCCGTTCGCGCAGGCGGGTGATATTTTGATCCTGGAGAAAAACCTCGCCGGAATCCGGCGCCATCAGGCCCGTGATGATGAGGAGCGTCACGCTCTTGCCGATGCCGCTCCGGCCGAGCACCACCAGCGTCTCGCCCGCTTCCACCTGCAGGCTGATGCCCCGCAGCACCCGGTTGTCGCCGAAACTCTTGGTGATGTCCCGCAATTCGATCAGCGGCACGACCTCACCTCGGTCACGCTTTCAGCTTCGTCACTTCCTCGACGAGCAGCGGCACGATCTTGAACAGGTCGCCCACGATGCCGTAGTCGGCCACCTTGAAAATGGGGGCGTCGGGATCCTTGTTCACGGCGACAATGTACTTGGACGACGACATGCCGGCCAGGTGCTGGATCGCACCGGAGATGCCGACGGCCACGTAGAGTGTCGGCGACACCGTCTTGCCCGTCTGGCCCACCTGGTGGTGGTGGTCCACCCAGCCGGCGTCAACGACCGCCCGGGACGCACCCGCGGCGCCGCCCAGGGCGGCGGCCAGCTGCTCGATCAGCGGGAAATGCTCCGCGCCTTTGATGCCCCGGCCGCCGGACACGACGATTGCCGCCTCGGTCAGTTCCACCTTCCCGCCGGCGGTCTCGCGCACCTCGGCCACCCGGGTGCGGATCCGCTGCGGATCCACGGCCGCCGCGTGCGCCACAACCGTCGCGGGTGCCGGGGCCTCCACCGCCGGGAAGACGTTGGGCCGCAGCGTCAGGAACGCGAGCGCCCCCGCCGGCTTGACCACCTCGAACGCCTTGCCGGCGTATATGGGCCGCTTGACCAGCAACTCGCCGCCCTCGACCGAGATCTCGGTGGCGTCCTGGATCACCGACCGCTCGAAGCGGGCCGCCAGCGCCGGCAGGCAGTCCTTCCCCGCGGCCGTGGCGCTGGCCACGACCCACGCCGGCGACTCCTGCCGCACCAGGCCGGCGAGGAGTTCCACCACGCCGTCGCGGGACTCGAAGACATCCGCCGGCGCCACCCGGAACAGGCGGTGGGCGCCGAACCGGGCCGCCTGATCCGCCGCGGCTTCGTCACCGACGATCACGGCGTCCACTGTCCGGCCCAGCGCGTCGGCCAGGCGCCGGGCGGCGGCCAGCGCTTCCAGCGATCCCTTCCGGATCCGACCGTTCCGATTCTCGACAAATACCAAAAAACCTTGCGCCATGGTTGTCTCCCCTCCTCTCTCAAATCACCTTGGCTTCCGTGTGCAGGAGCTCCACGAGCTGCTTCACCTGATCCTCGGGCTCCCCGTCGATGAGCCGGCCGGCGGGGCGGGCGGGCGGCATCTCCAGCCGGACCACCTCCCAGCTCCGCTGCGCCAGCGGGGCCTGGCCCAGCGCGGCGAGGGTGAGGGGTTCAATGGACTTCTTCTTGGCCGCCATGATGCCCTTCAGCGACGCGTAGCGCGGCGTGTTGAGCCCTTTCTGGGCCGACACGACCGCCGGCAGGGACAGCCGGTCGACCTCCTCGCCGCCTTCGATCTCGCGGGTGGCGGTCAGCTCGCCGCCGGCGACCTCCAGCTTGACCACCACGGCGGCGGCCGGCCAGCCCAGCACCTCGGCGGTCAGGGCCGGCACCTGCTGATAATCCTGGCCCACGCCCTGCTTGCCGAAAAGCAGGAGTTCGACGCCTTCCTTGCGGGCGACGGCGGCCAGGATCCGGGCGACGTCGTACGGCTCGGTTTCGACGACGGCCGGATCGGTCACCAGCACGGCCCGGTCGGCGCCCATGGCCAGCGCGCTGCGCATCACCTTGCCGGTCTCCTCGTCGCCGACGGCGATGACGACCACCTCGCCCTGGCCGGCCGTCTCCTTGAGCTGGAGCGCCGCCTCGATGGCGAACTCGTCATACGGCGAGATGATGAAGGACACGCCGTCGAGGCTCACCTGCCGGCCGTCGGGCGCGATCTTGATCCGGGTTTCCGTGTCGGGAACCTTCTTGATGCAAACTCCGATTTTCATGCCACCTCCGAATGGGCGCGGAACTTCATTCGTCGTACCGCTTGAAGAGCAGGACCGCGTTCGTCCCGCCGAAACCGAACGAGTTGGACAGCGCGTAACGCAGCGGCACGCGCGCCGCGGTGTTGGGCGTGTAGTTCAAATCGCATTCCGGGTCGGGGAATTCGTAGTTGATCGTGGGCGGGATCACCTGGTCGCGGAGCGCCAGTGCGGTAATGGCCGCCTCCAGACCGCCGGCCGCGCCCAGCAGGTGGCCGGTCATCGACTTGGTGGAGCTGATCCGCAGGCGGGCGGCGTGGTCGCCGAAGGCCCGCTTGATGGCGGTCGTCTCCAGCTTGTCGTTGAACGGCGTCGAGGTGCCGTGGGCGTTGATGTAATCCACCTCCTCCGGCTGGATGCCGGCGTCCCGGACGGCCGCCTGCATGGCGCGGTACGCCCCGTCACCGTCGGGCGGCGGCGCGGTGACGTGGTAGGCGTCCCCGGTCATCCCGTAGCCGACGATCTCGGCCACGATCGGCGCGCCGCGGCGGCGGGCGTGCTCCAGCTCCTCGATCACGAGGACGCCGGCGCCCTCACCCACGACGAAGCCGTCCCGCTCCTTGTCGAAGGGCCGGCTGGCCGCCTGGGGATTGTCGTTCCGGGTTGAAATCGCCCGCATGGCCGCGAAACCGCCGATGCCCATGGGCGTGATGGCGGCTTCGGAGCCGCCGGTGACCATGACGTCCGCGTCGCCCCGCTGGATGATCCGGAACGAGTCGCCCAGCGCGTGCGACGACGTCGCGCACGCCGTGCAGCAGGCGCAGTTCGGGCCCTTGAGGCCGAACTTGATCGAAACCATCCCTGAAGCCAGATTGATGATGGTGGCCGGAATGAAGTAAGGTGAGATTTTCCGCGGACCGCCCTTGAGCAACTTCTCGTGCTCGGCCTCGATGGTGGCGAATCCGCCGATCCCCGAACCGATGTACACGCCGGCCCGGTTCAAATCCGCGGTCTCCAGCGGCAGTCCGGAACCCTTGACGGCGAACTCGGACGCGGCCAGGGCGAAGTGGATGAACCGGTCGTACTTCCGGACTTCCTTCTTGTCCATGAAGTCTTCCGGGTTGAAATCCGTCACTTCCGCGGCGATCCGCACCGGGAACTCGGCGGCGTCGAACAGGGAGATGGTTCCCACGCCGCTGACGCCCGCAACGATATTCCGCCATGACTTGTCGGTCCCCGTCCCCATGGCCGACACCATGCCCACACCGGTCACTACGACTCGACGAGTGTTCATCGTTTTTTCCCTTGTAGATAAATTGAGGGGAAGCGCGCGCGCTTCCCCTCGTGTGTCGCGTTCAATTATTCGGCGTTCGCGGTCTTTTTCACGATGTACTCGATGGCTTGCGCCACGTTCGTGATTTTTTCGGCGTCCTCGTCCGGGATTTCGATCCCGAAGCCGTCTTCGAAGGCCATCACCAGTTCCACAGTGTCCAGGGAGTCGGCGCCCAGATCATCGATGAAGGACGCTTCCGGAGTCACATCCGCTTCGTTGACACCCAACCGCTCGACGATGATCTCCTTCACTTTTTGTTCGATACTGGCCATGATATCCTCCACTTGGAAAATTGTTGATAACGGTTAATTCCACATCACATGTACATGCCGCCGTTGACATCCAGCACGAAGCCGGTGATGTAGGCGGCGCCCGGACCGGCGAGGAACACCACCGCGTGGGCGACATCCTCCGGCTGGCCGGGTCGGCCGAGGGCGATGTTGCGGCTGAACTCCTGCTTCACCGCCTCGGGCAGGTTCCGGGTCATGTCGGTGTCGATGTACCCCGGGGCGACGGCGTTGACCGTGATGTTGCGGGAGGCCACTTCGCGCGCCACCGCCTTGGTGAAGCCGATGAGCCCCGCCTTCGTCGCGCAGTAGTTGGCCTGGCCGGCGTTGCCCATCTCGCCAACCACCGAGGCGATGTTGATGACGCGGCCCGTGCGTTGCCGCATCATCACCGGAATCACCGCCCGGGTGCACAGAAAGGCGCCGGTCAGATTGACATCCAAAACCCGCTGCCACTGTTCGATTTTCATCCGCATGATCAGGTTGTCCTGATTGATGCCGGCGTTGTTGACCAGGACGTCGATCCGGCCGAAGTCCGCCTGCAACTGCTTGAACACGGTGGCCACTCCGCCCTCGTCGGTCACGTTGAGCTGGTAGGCGCGGAATTCGCCGGCCGGGAGCCCCTTGGCCGCCACCAGCGCCTCGGCGGTCGCCAGGTCCATGTCGGCGACGGCCACCGCGAAACCGGCCCCGAGCAGGGCGTCCGCGATGGCGGCGCCGATGCCGCGGGCTCCGCCGGTCACCACCGCCACGGGCTTGTCCATCGTCTCCTCCTCACGCGGTTTTGAGCGCGGCCAGCACGGTGTCGATCTCGGCGGGTTTCTCCACCGCGAACGTCCGCGCCTCCGGGCTGATTTTGCGCACCATCTGCGACAGGACCGTCTTGGGTCCCACTTCGACGAAGACATCGGCGCCCGCGGCGGCCAGCCCCTCCACCGATGCCTGCCACCGGACAGAGCCGGTCACCTGGCGGACCAGGCTGTCCCGGGCGTCCGCACCCGCGGTGATGAACCGGGCGTCCACGTTGGTGACCAGGGGCACCGCCAGGTCGCCGAACGCGATCCGGCTGAGATCCTGCGCCATCTGCTCCTGCGCCGGCCGCATGAGCTCGCAATGGAACGGCGCGCTCACGGGCAGGCGGATCATCCGGCCCAGGCCCTGCTTCTTGGCGTACGTGATGGCCCGGTCCACGGGCTCGGCGTGGCCGGCCACGACGATCTGCCCCGGACAGTTGATGTTGGCCGGCACCAGCACCTGGCCTTCGCGGACCGCGGCGCAAACGGCTTCGACGGTCGCGAGGTCCATGCCCAGGCAGGCCGCCATCGCCCCGACGCCCACCGGCACGGCCGCCTGCATGTAGCGGCCGCGCTTGCGGACGGCCAGGACCGCGTCGTCGAACGTCAGGCCGCCGGCGGCGACGAGAGCGGAATACTCGCCCAGGCTGTGCCCGGCGACGAAGTCGGGCACCAGGCCGCGCTGCCGGAGCACCTGCAGGACGGCGACGCTCACGGTCAGGATGGCCGGCTGGGTGTTCTCCGTGAGCTTCAGCTCGTCCTCCGAACCCTGGAAGCACATGGCGGACAGGGGGAACCCGAGCACCTCGTCGGCCCGCCGGAAGACGGCCGCCGCCTCGGGATGGCTGTCGTGAATCTCCCGGCCCATGCCCGAATACTGGGAGGCCTGGCCGGGAAAGATGAACGCGATCTTGCTCATGCGAACCGACACTCCTTACTTCTTGTGCTCCGAGACGACTTCCTTGATCAGTTCGGAGGCGATGACGTTGCGCTGGATCTGGTTGGTGCCCTCGTAGATCTGGGTGATCTTGGCGTCCCGGAACATTTTCTCCACGGGGTAGTCCTTCATGTAGCCGTAGCCGCCGAGGATCTGGATGGCATCGGTGGTCACCTTCATGGCGGTGTCCGACGCCAGCAGCTTGCACATGGCCGACAGCTTCGAGATGTTCTTGATCTTGCCGGCGTCGATCATCTGAGCCGTGCTGTAGATCAGCGCCCGGGCCGCCTCGATCTGCGTGGCCATGTCGGCCAGCATGTGGTTGACGGCCTGGAAGGAGCTGATGGGCTTGCCGAACTGCCGGCGGGTGTGGGCGTAGTTGAGGGCGTATTCGAACGCCCCGCCGGCGATGCCCAGCGCCTGGGCCGCCACGCCGGGGCGGGTGTAGTCGAAGGTGCGCATGGTCACGATGAAGCCCATCCCCTCGCGGCCGATCAGGTTTTCCTTGGGCACCCGGCACTCGTCGAAAACCACTTCGGTGGTGGACGAGGCGCGGATCCCCAGCTTCTTTTCCTTCTTGCCGTACGACAGGCCGGGGAAATCCTTCTCCACGATGAACGCCGAGGCGCCCCGCGGCCCCTTGGACTTGTCGGTCAGGGCGATGACGGTGTAGACATCGGCCACCGACCCGTTGGTGATCCACTGCTTGGTGCCGGTGAGATAGTAATAATCACCGTCCTTGCGGGCGACGGTGCGGATGCCCCCGGCGTCGGAACCGGCGCCGCTTTCGGTGATGCAGAACGCGGCCAGCTTCTCGCCGCTGGCGATCTGCGGCAGGTACTTTTTCTTCTGCTCCTCGCTCCCCATCAGGATAAACGGGTAAGAGCCGAGGCCGCAGGCCGCGTAGCTTACCGCCACGCCGCCGCAGACCTTGCTGAGCTCCTCGGTCACCAGGCACAGCTCATAGATGCCCTTGCCGAACCCGCCGTACTCCTCCGGGATGTACACGCCGAACAGGCCCGCTTCGGCCAGCACCTTCATGATCGCCCAGGGGAATTCCTCCTTCTCGTCCAGTTCGGCGCGGACCGGCTCGATCTGTTCCTTGGCGATCTTGCGGGCCAGATCCCGGATTTCCTTCTGTTCCTCGGTCAGTGCCACATCCCACATAATCAGACCTCGCGCTGGCGGTATTGCTGCATGAACAGTTCGATCTCCTGCTCAATCTTGCTGGACAGCTGCTGGAAATGAAATTCACGGACCACGCGGATGGCGTTCTTGATCGCGTTGGCGTTGGAACGGCCGTGGCCGATGATGACGGGCGCGCGCACTCCCAGAAGCGGCGCGCCGCCGTATTCGGAGTAGTCGATTTTTTTCTTCAGCCGGCGGAAGGCGGGTTTGATCAGCAGGGCGCCCACCTGAGTGGGCAGCCCGCGGGCGAGTTCCTGCTTCAGCTGGTGCATGATGGCGGTGATGACCCCTTCGCTGATCTTGAGGGCCACGTTCCCGGTGAAGCCGTCGCACACCACGACGTCCACGTCGCCGACGTAGACGTCCCGCCCCTCGATGTTCCCCACGAAGTTCAGCCGGGCCTGCTTCAGCGCCTGGTGGACTTCCTTGATCAGGTCGTTGCCCTTGATCTCCTCCTCGCCGATGGACAGGAGGGCGACCCGGGGCTGCTCGATTCCGAAGATTATCTTGGCGTAGACGTGTCCCATGATGGCGAACTGTTCGAGGTGCAGCGGCCTGCAATCGACGTTGGCGCCGACGTCCAGGACGATCGTCGTGCCCTTGATGGACGGAACGACGGTGGCCAGCGCCGGCCGGTCCACGCCGCGGCAGGTGCCGAACACGAGCTTGGCCAGGGTCATGCCGGCGCCGGTGTTGCCGGCGGTGACAAAGCCGTCCGCCCGGCCTTCCTTGATCAGGTTCATGGCCAGGCGCATCGAGTTGTTCTTTTTCTTCCGGATGGCCATGACCGGATGCTCGTTCATGCCGATGCATTCGTCGGCATGAACGATTTCCAACGGCAGGCCGGCCGCGGGCACGTCCTTGAGGTGCCGCTCGATGAGTTCGCGGTTGCCAACCAGAAAGGCCTGAGTGCCGGGGTACTGCTTCAGAGCCTGCACGACTCCGAGCACCTCCGGGCCGGGATGGTTATCGCTCCCCATCGCATCCACGGCCACCCGGAACGTTGGTTCGGCGCCCATATTGCTCCAGCGCTCTTATTCTGCCTTCTTGACTGCGATCACCTGGCGGCCCCGGTAGTAACCGCAGTGCGGGCACGCCCGGTGGGGCAGTTTCGCCTCCCGGCAGTTCGGGCAGAGGGAGATGCTCTTGGTTTCCAGCGCATCATGAGCCCGCCGCTTGTGCGTCCGGGAATGGGAATGTCGGTGTTTGGGGTGGGCCATCGGAGTCTCCTTACTTCTTCAATTACTTCTTCAGGCGTTTTTGCATTTCCCGCAGCAGCATCCACCGGGGAGCGGATTCAGCGGCGGTGCACGCGCACTCGCCCTGGTTCAGATTGGCGCCACAACGGGCGCAAAGCCCCTGGCATTCCTGCCGGCACAGCATCTTGGCCGGCAGGTTCAGGATGATCTGCTCGGTCATGAGATCGGTGAGGGAGATCCGGGGATCGGTGTACACGTTTTCGTCCAGACGATCCGCCTCGATCTCATCCTCGGTCTCGGCGCCGGCCGTCCGGGCCGGGATCATGGTGATCTGGAACGACGGCTGGATCGCCAGCACGAACGGCTCCAGACAGCGATCGCAGAACGCCCGCACCGGACCCGCGATCGTTCCCTTGATCATGACTTCCTGGCGGCTGTTCTTCGTGACTTCCACGTTCAGGCTGAACGTATCCGCCAGTTCATACCCTTTGTAGTCGAACCCCACTTCCGCCGGCGCGAACGTGTGGTCGAGGCGGACGGTGTCGACTTCGAGTTTTGAAATATCCAAGAACATCGGTCTACTCTCGCGTCCGGCGTCCGGTCCGTCGGCGCGGGCACAGCGGTCCGGCGTCAGGAATTGGCCGGGCGCGTGTCACCCAGGCGGGCCTTCAGGACCTCGATCCGGCTGCTGATGACGGATTCGTACGGACTGAAAAAGTCCTCGCTCTTGCCCTTTTCGTCCAGGACGGCCTTCGCGGCTTTCAACACCTCGTAGGCTTCCTTGAGGCTGCCCTTCTCCTCCAGGCAGAGGGCCTTGGTGTAGGCAATGCTTTCGCTGGTGACCGCCGGGGTCGGGTTCTGGCTGAGCTCGTTCAGGATGGGCAGCGCCTCGTCGTACTTGCGTTGCACCCGGAGCGTTTCGGCCAGGGCCAGCTTGACCACCTGGGTCATGAACGGGTCGTCGACGGACTGGAGCAGAGCGCGGAACGTTTTCTCCGCGTCGGCGGTCCGGCCAAGCTCGCGCTGGCAGACGCCCTTGTAATAGGACGCCAGGCGGCCTTCCTGGGCGCTGCCGTAATTCCGCTCGACGTTCTCGAACGCCTTCAGCGCCGCCTCGTGCTTGGCGGCCTCGCTCGGGTACACGCCATCCTGCGGCGCCGCCAGGGCGGTGTCCACCCGGGCGTTGTAGATGTCCCGCGCCTCCTGCATGGCCGTGGCGCGCGAGGACTGGGACCGGTTATACCAGAGCGTACCCAGCATAACGAGGATGATCGCCCCCAGGATCACAGAAAGGCCGATCACGAGGTAACGCCGGTTTTCCAGGCACAGGGTCCAGAACTTCTGCAGGGCCTCGGTGATGGGGTCTTTTTTCTTGATTTCTTTTCGTGTCAGCCGCTTGCCCACAATCAAACCACCTTTTCTGTAAGGATGACCTATTCTTGCGCCTGGAGGGATTCGAACCCCCGACACCCGGATTAGGAATCCGGTGCTCTATCCTCCTGAGCTACAGGCGCGAAACCTGTCCGCCCGAAAATAAGAATGTGCTTTTAGCACCATTTGCCTGCTTTGTCAACCGAATTACCTGATCCGTCTGCAATTTCTGCGGTTGCCCGCCTACTTCTGGTACTTCAGGATGGAAAAGATTTCGTAACCGGGCAGGGACTTGCGGCCGCTCAGGAACTCGAGCTCGATGACGAAGCCCATTCCGGCCACCTCGCCCCCCTGACCCCGGATCATCTCGGCGACCGCCCGGGCGGTGCCGCCCGTGGCCATCAGGTCGTCAATGAGCAGGATCCGGTCCCCACGTTGGACGGCGTCGGCGTGCATTTCGAGAGTGTCGGTGCCGTACTCAAGCTGGTACGACTGGCTCACCGTGCGGTACGGCAGCTTGCCGGGCTTCCGCACGGGGATGAACCCCAGCCCCAGGCGGTTGGCCACGGCGGCGGCGAAGATGAACCCGCGGGCCTCGACCCCCACCACGGCGTCGAGCTTCTGATCGCGGTAATGCCGGGCGAAGATGTCGATGACTTCGGCAAAGCCCTTCCCGTCGCGCAGCAGGGTGGTGATGTCGTAAAAGAGGATGCCCGGCTTGGGGAAATCGGGGATCTCGCGCACGATCTGCTTGAGTGCTTCCATCGTCACACCTCGATGCGGAAGTCTGCGCCCACCGGCACGGCCGCGACGGAGCAGCGAGCCACGTGAGTCACCTGCGCGTGGGCGGGGCCCCGTTGCAGCAACACCGCCAACTCCCGCAGGGCGTCCGGAGTCCCCTCCGCCACCACTTCGACGGAGCCGTCGGGCTGGTTGCGGACGAAGCCGCGCAAACCCAGGCGGACCGCCTGTCGGTACACGAAGTACCGGTACCCGACACCCTGAACCAATCCGCTGACCTCGAAACGGGTGGGCATAAAATAAAAATGGTCGGGGCGAGAGGATTTGAACCTCCGACTTCACGGTCCCGAACCGTGCGCTCTAACCAGCCTGAGCCACGCCCCGACTCAGAAAATCGAATGCGGATTTAACCACCTTTTACCGGGGGAGTCAAGCGAAAAGGTGGCGACCGATCCGCCGCGGCGGAAACTCTCCGCCGGCGGCCGCGTCACTCGGCCGTCCACCCGTCCCGGCCGATGAGGCGGACGAAGACGCAGGCGCCGTGTTCCTCGGTGGTGAAGGCATCGCCCACCCGCCGGACTGTGAGCAGCGTCTGGCGGAACCGGTCGCCCACCGGGATGGCCATGACGCCGCCATCGCGCAGCTGCGCGCCCAGGGCCGCGGGCACTGCCGGCGCGCCTGCCGTCACCACGATGCCGTCGTAAGGCCCGTCCGCCGGCCAGCCGAGAGTCCCGTCGCCGATGCGGCCGACGATGTTGGTCAGGCCGAGTTCGCGGAAGCGGCGCGCCGCCTGTTCGCAGAGCTCGGGAATCCGCTCCACCGTCACCACGCGGCGGCAGAGCCGGGCCAGGATCGCGGCCTGGTAGCCGGTGCCCGTGCCGATCTCCAGGATGGTGTGGTGCGGCGCGGGGTTCAGCAGCTCCGTCATGACGGCCACCATCCACGGCTGGCTGATCGTCTGTCCGCAATCGACGGGGAGGGCGCGGTTGGCGTAGGCCTCCGCGACGAGATCGGCCGGCACGAAGAGGTGCCGGGGTGTCTGTCGGAACGCGTCCGCCACCGCCGGGGTGGCGAGGGCGCCTTCCCGCTCGAGGAGTTGGACCAGCGCGTGGCGGGCCGCGGCCAGCGCCCGGTCAGTCCTGCTCATAGATCTCCCGGACCGCCTCGATCAGGTCATACGAGGTCTGGTCGCGGTGCAGGGGCGAGATGGAAACGTAGCCGTGGGTCACGGCCCAGAAGTCGGTGTCGTCCGCCTGGTCCCAGGAGCTCTCGTCCTCGCCGATCCAGTAGTACTTCAGGCCGCGCGGATCGTCGTTCTCGTAGATGGAGGAGCGGGCGAACTTCCGGCTCAGCCGGGTGGTGCGGACGCCGCGCGGCGGGGCGTCGGGGAAATTCACGTTGAGGAAGATCCCCGGCGGCAGCGGGCTGTCCAGGAGCCGCCGGCAGAGCGCCGCCGCCTGGCCGGCCCAGAAGGCGAAGTCCATCACCGCGGCGTAGCGCAGCGAGAAGGCGACGGACGGGACGCCGTACATGGAGCCCTCGCGGGCGCCGGCCACCGTGCCGGAATACACCGTGTCGTCGCCCAGGTTGTTGCCGGCGTTGATCCCCGAAACCACCAGGTGCGGCGGTTGCCGGAGAATCTTGTTCATGGCGACGAGGATGCAGTCGGCGGTGGTCCCGTCCACGGCGTACCGGTCGTCGCCGGCCGCGTTGATGCGGAGCGGCGACATGAGCGTGAGCGAATGGGACGCGGCGCTCCGCTCGCCGGCGGGAGCCACGGTGACGACCCGCCCCAGGGGGGCCAGACCGCGCTCCAGGTGCGTGAGCCCCGGCGCGCCGATTCCGTCGTCGTTGGTGAGGAGTATCAGGAATGCCCCGCTCATGTGAACCGGAAGGAGGAACCGGATAAAAAAAATGGTCGGGACGAGAGGATTTGAACCTCCGACCACACGCACCCCAAGCGTGTGCGCTACCAGGCTGCGCTACGTCCCGACGCTGAACCGTTGAAATATCCGCCCAAAAAGAGCGCTATTGTATGCTCGGAACACCGGGGCGTCAAGGAGAAAATCCGGTCACGAAGGAAGTTCCCACCGTTCCAGGAGATCGAGGATCTCCTGCAGCTCCGCCCGCAGCCGGCGGTGGGCCATGGGATCAGGCCCGACGGCCGGCGCAGCCGGCACGGCCGCGGCGGCGGGGGCGGCCGGCGCGTCTTCGGACTCGGAGGCGGGCCGGTGGCCGCCCAGCGATTCCCGGATCCGGCGCTTGGCCCCGGCGATGGTGAAGCCGTCCTGGTAGAGGAGCTGCTTGATGCGCAGCACCAGCTCGATATCCTTTTGGCGGTACACGCGCTGGCCGGCGCTGTTTTTCAGCGGATGCAGAACCGGGAATTCCGATTCCCAGTACCGGAGCACGTGTGCTTCGATCCCGGTGATCTCACACACTTCGCCGATTTTGTAGTACAGCTTACTCTTCACTTCCATCGTCGACACCCAGCCACGCGTTCCGGGAGTAATGGTAGACGACGGTATTCCGGGGAGGGACCACGACGATCTGGCCCGTCTTCGGATGCTTGCCCCGCTTCCCCTTCCGGCTGACCGTCTCCATGACGCCGAACCCCTTGAGCTTGACCCGTTCGCCCCTGACCAGGGCATCCTTGATCAAATCGAGCACTGCGGACACCACCGCCTCCACCTCCCGGTGGGTCAGGCCGCCGTGGGCGGAATAGACCTGTTCCTCGATCCCTGCGCGCTTCATGTGACCATCCTGCGGACGGGTGTTCGGTGTCGCCTGTCACTCATCATAAGATGCGTGAAGCGATTTGTCAATAACCACCGAGGTTTCAACTGCGCTGGATCAAGCGGATCGGATTGGCGTAAAACTCAAACTCCCCGCGTATTTGATTGATGATGAACCGCTCCTCGGACACGGCCAGCCGCTGGCCGCGGCGCAGAAAGACCACGAAGGTGGGCGGCGCCACCGCAACCTGGGTCATGTACTTGACGCCGTGGTCTTCCGCGGGCAGGGCCTGGATCTGCCGTTCGCGGAGCATTTTCCGGAAGAACGCGTTGAGCGTGCCGGTGGTGATCCGGAGGCGGCGGGTCTCCGCGGCCCGGCGCATCACGGGGAACAGCCGGGGGACGTTCCGGCCAGTCTTCGCCGAAAAGAAAACCAGCGGCGCGTAGTCGAGGAAGCGGAGCCTGCGCCTGGTTTCCGCCTGGAACTCCTTGCGAAAACGGTCGGGATCGGCGATGAGATCCAGCTTGTTGATGCCCAGGATCAGCGCCTGGCCGGCCTCCACCGCGTAGCTGGCGATGGTGGCGTCGGTGTGGGTCACGCCCTCGACGGGATCGAGGAGCAGCACCGCCAGATCCGCCTGCTCCAGGTGCTTGCGGGCGAGAATGACGCTCAGCTTCTCCGCGTGCAGGTGGGTGCGGCTCTTCTTGCGAATCCCCGCCGTGTCGATGAGCCGGTAGCGGCAGCCGTCGGTCTCGAGCTCGGTGTCCACCGCGTCGCGGGTGGTGCCGGGGATCTCGCTCACGATAACCCGCTCGGAGCCGACCAGCGCATTCACCAGCGACGATTTGCCCACGTTCGGGCGGCCGATGATGGCGACGCGCGTCTCGGGGGGCGGCGCGTCCGGGGCGTCCGAGACGGGAAAGTCGGCGCACACCGTCTCGAGGAGGGTGTCCAGCCCGCGCTTGTGTTCCGCCGACACCGGATAGACGTAGTCGACGCCGAACTCGTAGAATGACAGGGTGTTGGCCTCGTGGCGCGGGTCGTCCACCTTGTTGGCCACCAGGTAAAACGGCCGGCCCGACTCCACCACCAGGCGGTGGATCACCGCGTCCATGGGATGAACCCCCGCGGCGGCGTCGACCACCACCAGCACCGCCGCCGCCTCGGCCAGGGCCACCGCCGCCTGCTTGAGGATTTCGCGTGGAATCCGTTCGCGCTCATCGGGCAGGATGCCGCCGGTGTCCGCCAGCCGGAACCGCTTGCCGTTCCAGTCCACCTGGCCGTAGAGCCGGTCGCGGGTGATACCCGGCTCGTCGCCGACGATGGCGCGGCGGTTGCCCACCAGGGCGTTGAACAGAGTGGATTTGCCCACGTTGGGCCGGCCGATGATCACCACCACGGGGAGCGCGGAATCGGACACGGGCACCTCGTCACCGGGAAATGCGCTCGAGACCCTTGCGGGCCCCGGCGGCGGCTTTGAGCGCCAGAGACCGCGCCTGCTCCCAGGCGGTCCGGAGCTCGGCCGGCTCCTTCAGGGGGGCCTCGATCGCGTCGAGAACCTCGACGTCGTGATCCGCCTGCTTCTTCAAGTCGGTCAGGACCCTCTCCACGACCCGGCCGCGGTGGGACGCGAAGACGTCCTCCACGTTCAGCAGCATGACCCGGAGCGCCTCGCGGTAGTCGCGGAGCAGCCGCTCGTCGGACCGGTCGTCGAGCGCGCCGATGAGGGGGTCCCGGTCGCGGAGCTTTTGGCAGTCGTACGCTTTGTCCGGGCGGTGGCGGCACGCCAGCGCGTCGATCCGGCGGGAGACGACGCGCAGCCGGTAGTAACTGCGCAGCTCGAAGCCCTCGGCGTCGCGGAGCAGCGTGTCCTCTTTCGGCAACAGGTAGTCGTCGGCGGACCGGCTCCAGCCGGCGAGCATCGCCAACACCAGCCATGCGGCGGCCAGGGCGCGCGTCATTCGAACACGGCCTCCTCGTCGAGGTTGTTGATGAACCGGAAGAGCTGGCGCCGGATGTAGATCAGCTTGCGGACCGGCGGATCGAGCCCCCCCCGGTGGATGAGGGGCAGGTCGCGCTGGATCCCTTCCAGAAGCACGGCGTGCTTGCGGAACTGGATCTCCACCTGGCGGATCAGCTTGTTGTTCCGGTTTTTCGGATTGTCGAAGCACACCCGGACGTCGCGCAGCACGTAGTCCATCACCTGGCTGAGCTGGTCGCCGAGCTTGGCGGTCCGCTCGTAGTTGCGCATCTGCACGGCGTGCTGGATCGCCTTGACATAGCGCGTCACCACCTGCTCGTGCAGCTTGGCGCACTTGACCGGGGTGGCCATGCGCAGCTTGTTCACCTCCTCGACGGTGAAGAGGTCGTAGCTGTAGTCGCGCGCCAGCAGGCACGCGGGCAGCGCCACGGCCAGGGCCAGGGCCGGCAGGATCCGGGATCGTTTCGTCACATCCGCTCCGGTATGGGAATGCCCAGGATGTCCAAACCTCGCTGCATCCCCTGGTAATAGATGTGCACCACGGCCAGAAAGACGAGCCGGCGCACGGGATCCTCCTCGCCGATGATGTGGTGCTTGTTGTAGAAGTTCGAAAACCGCTGGGCCAGGGTGTAGAGGTATTTGGCGAACGCGGCCAGCTCCTGGCCGGCCAGGCTGGCCCGGGCGGCGTCGCGGAGCTTGAGCGCCTGCGTCAGGAGTTCCCAGACGTCGTCGGGCAGCTCGATGGCGGGCAAAGCCGACAGGCCGTCGAGGGCCGCCGCCGTCGCCGCCTCGTCCTGCCCGAAGTGCTCGCGGTACTTGAGCCCGATGTTCCGGGCGCGCACCGCGGAGTACTGCAGGTAGGGTCCCGTCTCGCCGTCGAAGTTGAGGGCGTCGTCGAAATCGAAAACGATCAGGGCTTTCCGCGAATACCGCACCATGAAGTAGCGCAGCGCGCCGACGGCGATGTCGCGCGCGGTGCGGGCGGCCTGGTCGGGCGGCATGGCGGGGTTCCGGACGTCCACCTCACGCCGCGCCTTCTCTTCGAGGCGGTCCAGCAGGTCGTCGGCCTTCACGCCCAGCCCCTTGCGCCCGCTGACCTCGACGTGGGCGCGCTGGCGGTCCTCTTCGGACAGCTCGAAGCCCAGCTCCTGGGCGCACCGCGGCGACAGGGCCACGATCTCGTAGGCGAAGTGCACGCTGCGCGCCGCCTCGTCGGTGTACCCCAGCCGGCGCAACCCCTCGAAGACGACGTTCTGCGTGTAGGCCTGGCGGACGTCGATGACGTTGAACACCCAGTCGCCACCGCCGAAGCGGGGCGGCTGCAGGTCCGACTCGTCCGCGGGCGTGCTGCGGGACGCCCACACCGTGTGGCCGTCGTCGTACGCGCGGAACGGCTCGTAATGGAAGTCCCGGTCCAGTTGCCCGATTTTCCAGAGCTGGTAGGCGATGTCCTTGCCGGTGTAGGTCACGGTGCCGTTGGAGCGGACCAGAATCTTGGTGTCCTCCTGCCCGTCCTTCTGGTACCTCATGACCCAGCAGCCGGCGTTGGGGCCCGCCGTCTCCAGCTCCGCCGCGCCGCGCGCCTTGAGCTGGCCGAAGGCGGTGTCCCAGAAATGGAGATGCAGGATGTCGCTCTCCCGCGGCAGGACGTCGTAGCGGATGTCGAGCCGCTCCATGGTGTCGAGATGGCAGTTGACGATCCGGGTGGCGATCAGGTCGGCCAGCTCGGCCACCTCGTTGTCCCCCGCCTCGATCTGGTGCAGCACCTCGCCCCGGAGCCGGGCGTTCGCCTCGGACGCCTCGTAGAAGTGCGCCACCCGCGCGTACAGGTCCCAGCAGACGTAGTCGAACCGGTCCTCGATGGCGGCGACCTCGGCGGGCCCCTGTTGCTCCAGGTGCCGGAAGCCCACCACCACGTCGGCCACTTGCACGCCGGTGTTGTCGATGTAGTTCTGCACCTCCACCCGCTTGCCGTTGAAACGGAGCAGGCGGACGAGGCTGTCGCCCAGGATGGCGTTGCGCAGGTGGCCGATGTGGGCCGCCTTGTTGGGATTGATGTTGGTGTGCTCCACGATGGTCTTGCCGGCGTCCGGCTCGAACTCCGGCCACAGCCGGCCGGCCGTCAGGGCGCGCACAGCGTCCTGGAACACGAGCCAGCGGTCGACGGCCAGGTTGATGTAGCCGCCGGCGGCGGTCTCGATCCGGCGGACGTAGGCAGGGGCCCGGAATCCGTCGAGAAACTGCTGGGCGATCTGCTGGGGCGACCGGCGCAGCACCTTGGCCAGCTCGAACGGGAATGACACGCCGAAATCGCCGAATTCCAGCCGGGCCGGGTACTGCACCTGGACGCGGTACTGCTCCCGGGTGATGCCGAACGCCTCGGCCAGGCGCGCCTGCAGGCATTCCGCCAACTCGTCCTTGATCCGATAGTACATCCGCTCACCTCATGTGGATTCCCGCCGGCGGAAACCGCCGCATCGTGCCGCGGCGGGCACCGGCCGCGGGATCGACGGTGGCGATGGTGTCAGATGCGGCGGGAAATTTTCAGCTTCAGCTCATCGGTGCCGAACTCGGAGGAGGCCTGGACCAGGATGGCCGCCTGTCCGGCGGAAAACTCGGGCACGATGATATTCAGGGTGTAAACGCCGTTCTTGTCGGTCCGGCCGGTGTAGACGGCGGGGCGGAAGGTCATGCCGATGACCTTGATCACCACCTTCGTGTCGGGCAGCGGCTGGGCGGTGGCGGCGTCGCGGGAATAGACCCGCAGCACCGCCGGCTGGCCGGAGACGATCTCGGTGCCGGCGACCACCTCGACCTTGAGCTTCTTCGGCTTGGCTTCCTTCTGGATGAATTTCTGGAGGAGCATGTTGAGCGAGCCGTCGATCTCCTGCTCGATCTCGCGGACCGACTCCTGGATCTCCTCGTCCATCTCGGCCATGCCGGCCACCTGGGCGGCCGATTCGCGCTCGGGGCCGACGTGCGCCGGCTCCTGCTTCTCGGCCTCCTCCACCTTCTTGCGCAGCGTTTCCAGCTTGCCGGCCTGGATGATCCGGAGGATCGTCTTGTGCTGGTCGTTCATCAGGGCCTTGATCTTGGCCTCATCCGTGCCCTCGACGGCCAGGTGGTCGTACGCGGTCTTCTTCGACAGCAGGATCGCGCCGCCCTTGTAGACGTGGGTGATGATCCGTTTCATCTCCAGCCCCATGTCCTCGGTCTGGACGTGGTAAATGATTCCGCTGAATGTGACTTCGGTGTTGTATCCGGTGATCATGCGGATGTTCTCCAATCGCACGCTATATATAACAGAAATCAGAGAGGGGGACAATGAAAATCACTTGACATCAAAACCGGGGCTTGTTTAGTATGAGTCCTTACAAACGCTTGATAAAACGAGCTTTGAAATTATTGAATCCTGACGACACCGAAAGGTGGCCATGACCGTCGTCCTGTTCTACATCAGCGCCTTCCTCGCCGTCCTCGCCGCCCTCAATCTCATTCTCCAGAAAAAAACCATGAACGCCGCCCTGTCGCTGGTCGTCTGCCTGGCGGCGCTGTCCATCATCTACTTCATCCTGAGCGCGCCGTTCATCGGCATCATCCAGCTGGTGGTTTACGCCGGCGCGGTCATGGTGCTCTTCCTCGTGGTCATCATGCTGCTCGATCCGTTTTCCGAAGTGGTCCTGCGGAACCACAACCGGCTGTGGGTCTTTTTCAGCGTGTTGCTGGGCGGCGGGCTGTTCGCCCTGCTGGCCTTCGCCTTCTCCACCTGGCAGCCGCCGGCGGACACCCCGGCCATCCCCGCCGCCGCCCGGAACACGGAAGCGCTGGCCGAGCTCCTCTTCAACAAATACCTGCTCCCGTTCGAAGCGGTGTCGATCCTCATCCTGGTCGCCATCATCGGCGCCGTGGTGCTGGCCAAGAAACAGCCGCCCGCGCGGAGATAGACCATGCCCATCCCGTCGCTCCACGTCCTGATCCTCAGCGCGCTGCTGTTCGCCATCGGTGTCATCGGCGTGCTCCTGCGCCGCAACCTGGTGGTCATGTTCCTCTGCGTCGAGCTGATGCTCAACGCCGCCAACCTGGCCCTGATCGGCTTCAGCCAGCGGCTGGGTCTGCTCGACGGCCAGGTGGTGGTGTTCTTCGTGATCGTCCTGGCGGCGGCCGAGGCCGCCGTGGGGCTGGCGCTGGTGATCGCCCTGTACCGCAGCCGCCGGACGTTGGACGCCGACCAGTTGAACCTGATGAAGTACTGACGGGATGGCGAGGTGGCGATGAACAGCCTGCTGCTCTGGATCCCGCTGCTCCCCCTGCTGGGCTTCGTCCTCAACGGGCTGTTCGGCCGCCGTCTGCCCAAACCGCTGGTTCACTGGATCGCCTGCGGCGCCACCGGCGCGTCATTCCTGCTGGCGGCGATCGTCTTCCAGCGCTTCCTCAACCTGCCGGAGCGCCTCGTCCAGGTCGTCTACTTCCGCTGGATCGAATCGGGCGACTTCGTGGCCAACTTCGGCCTCCTCCTCGACCCGCTGTCCATGGTGATGGCGCTCGTGGTCACCGGGGTGGGCTTCCTGATCCACGTCTACAGCATCGGGTACATGTGGGCCGATGACGGGTACTACCGGTTCTTCGCCTACATGAACCTGTTCATGTTCGCCATGCTGATGCTGGTGCTGGCGGACAACTACCTGCTCCTCTTTCTGGGCTGGGAGGGCGTGGGGCTCTGCTCCTACCTGCTCATCGGCTTCTACTTCCACAAGCCGAGCGCCGCCGCGGCCGGCAAGAAGGCGTTCATCGTGAACCGGATCGGGGACTTCGGCTTCGTGGTGGGGCTGGTGCTCCTGTTCGTGACGTTCCGCACGCTGGACTTCCGGACCCTGTTCGCGCAGGTTGCCGCCCTCCCCGTTGAGGCGCACTACGGCGTGCTCACCGCCATCACCCTGCTCTTCTTCGTGGGCGCCACCGGCAAGAGCGCCCAGATCCCGCTCTACGTCTGGCTGCCTGACGCCATGGAGGGCCCCACGCCGGTGAGCGCGCTGATCCACGCCGCGACCATGGTCACCGCCGGCGTCTACATGGTGGCCCGCTCCAACCCCATGTACGGCCGCGCGCCCGAGACGCTGTTCTGGGTGGGGCTGGTCGGGGCGCTGACCGCCGTCTTCGCCGCCACCATCGGCCTGTTCCAACGTGACATCAAGCGGGTGCTCGCCTACTCCACCGTCAGCCAGCTCGGCTACATGTTCGTGGCGCTCGGCGTGGGCGCCTACGCCACCGGCATCTTCCACCTGATGACCCACGCCTTCTTCAAGGCGCTGCTCTTCCTCGGCTCCGGCAGCGTGATCCTGGCCCTGCACCACGAGCAGGACATGCAGGCGATGGGCGGGCTGCGGAAATACCTGCCCGTCACCGCCGCCACCATGTGGATCGGCGCGCTGGCCATCGCCGGCGTGCCGCCGCTGGCCGGCTTCTTCTCCAAGGACGAGATCCTGTGGCACGCCTTTTCCGGCGGCGCGCGCGGCCACCTGGTGTTCTTCGGCCTGGCCACGCTCGCGGCCGGCCTCACCGCGTTCTACATGTTCCGGCTCATCTTCCTCACCTTCCACGGCCGGACCCGCGTGCCCGAAGACCGTCGCCACCACATCCACGAGTCGCCGCGGCCAATGACCGCGGTGCTGGCCGTGCTGGCGCTGCTCGCCGCCGCGGGCGGCTTCGTGGGGCTGCCGGCCTGGCTGGGCCCCAATGTGTTGGCTGACTTTCTCCAGCCGGTCTTCGCGCAGCTCCCGTCCGCCGAAGCGGCGGCCCATGCCCCCCACGACCTCGCGCAGGAGCTGGCGGTGACCGGCGCGGCGGTGCTGGTGGGGCTGCTCGGCATCGCCGCCGCCTGGCTGGCGTTCGTCCGCCGCGGCGCGCTCCCCGACGACGAGAAGCGGCTCGGCGCCGCCCATCGGCTGGTCTTCAACAAGTATTACATCGACGAGCTGTACGACCGCGCCATCGTCCGGCCGCTGGCGTGGATCTCCGAAAGCTGGCTCTGGCGGATCGTCGACGCCGGCCTCATCGACGGCCTGGTCAACGGCGCCGGGGCGCTGGCCGGCGCGCTCGGCGACGGGGCGCGGCGCGTCCAGAACGGGCTGACCCGGACCTACCTCGGCTGGGTGGCGGTGGGCGCCATCGGCGTGGGACTCTACGTACTCTTCCTGTTTGGCTAGGCGTATGGAACACCTGCTGAGCATCGTCATCTTTCTGCCCATGCTGGGCGCCGTCTGCCTGGCCGTCGTCCCGCGGACGCGGATCGGAGCCCACCGGGCCGTGGCGCTGGTCGCCGCCCTGGCCGGCTTCGCCGCGTCCCTCGTGCTGCTCGGCCGGTTCCAGTCCGCCCGCGCCGACTTCCAACTCGAGGAGTTCCACCGCTGGTTCGCCATGGGCGGCTTCCAGGTGAACTACCACCTGGGCCTGGACGGCATCTCGCTCTTCCTCGTGCTGCTCACCACCTTCATCACGCCCATCGCCATCCTGGGCTCGTGGTCCGTCACGAAGCACGTCCGCGAGTACATGATCTTCATGCTGGTGCTCGAGTCGGGCATCCTCGGGGTCTTCCTGTCGCTGGACCTGGTGCTCTTCTACCTGTTCTGGGAAGTCATGCTCATCCCCATGTACTTCCTGATCGGCGTCTGGGGGAGCCAGAACCGGATCTACGCGGCGGTGAAATTCTTCCTCTATACGATGTTCGGCTCGCTGTTCATGCTGGTGGCCGTCATCGCGCTTTACTTCTGGCACGGCCAGGCCGCCGGCGCCTTCACGTTCGACTACCCGCAGATCCTGGCCGCCATGGAGGCGGGGCGCTTCGCGCTGCCGCTGGACCGCCAGATCCTGCTCTTCCTGGCGTTCGGCATCGCCTTCGCCATCAAGGTGCCGCTCTTCCCGTTCCACACCTGGCTGCCCGACGCCCACACCGAGGCGCCCACCGCCGGCTCGGTGGTCCTGGCCGCCGTGCTGCTGAAGATGGGCACCTACGGCTTCCTGCGCTTCTGCCTGCCGCTCTTCCCCGAGGCCAGCGTCACCCTCGCCCCGTGGGTCAGCGTCCTGGCCCTTATCGGGATCATCTACGGGGCGCTGGTGTGCATGGTCCAGCCCGACCTGAAGCGCCTGGTGGCCTACTCGTCGGTGAGCCACCTCGGGTTCGTCATGCTGGGCCTGTTCGCGTTCAACATCTACGGCGTCCAGGGCGCGACCTACCAGATGCTGAACCACGGGGTGTCCACCGGCGCGCTGTTCCTCCTCGTGGGCATGATCTACGACCGGCGGCACACGCGCCGCATCGCCGACTTCGGCGGGCTGGCCCACCGGATGCCCGTGTTCGCCGCCCTGTTCATGATCGTCACCCTGTCGTCCATCGGCCTGCCGGGCCTCAACGGCTTCGTCGGCGAGATCCTCATCCTGCAGGGCGCCTTCGCCGACAACCACACCTTCGGCATTCTGGCGGCGACGGGGCTGATCCTGTCGGCGGTCTACATGCTCACCATGTACCAGCGGGTCTTCCTGGGCCCGCTGAACCGCGACGAGAACCGCGCGCTGACCGACCTGAACCTGCGGGAGAAGCTGACTCTGGTCCCCATCGTCATTCTCATCGTGTGGATGGGCGTGCACTCGAGCACCTTCCTCCGGCCCATGGACGCCAGCCTCCAAAAGGCGCTGGTCCGCGTGCAGCAGGTCCGGCAGCCGCCGCCCGTGATCCATGAGGTGAACCGGGAGCCGGCCGGCGGCGGCGCGCCGGGCGCCCCGGCCCCGCAGGCCGCCGCGCCCACCATCCGGTAGGAGTCCGCCGTGAACGAGCTGTTCATCCCCGCCATCCTCCCCGAGATCATCCTGTGCGCGGCCGGTGTCCTGATCATGGTCGCGGAGCCCTTCCTGGGCCGGTACGGCCGGGCCGCCGGCGCCGCGCTGGCCGTGGCCGGGCTGGCAGGCAGCGCGGCGGCCGTCCTGCTGACGCCCCGCACTCCGGTGGATCTGCTCTTCCACGGCATGGTCACCCTGGACCTGTTCGGCGCCTACTGCCGGCTGCTGTTCGCCGCCATCGGCGTCCTCATGGCACTGGGCGCCGCGGCCTACCTGCGGCGGGAGGAACTCCCCCACGGCGAGTTCCACGCGCTGCTGCTGTTCGCCACGGCGGGCATGAATTTCATGGTGACCGGCGCGGACCTGGTCATGACCTTCGTGGGCCTGGAGATCCTCTCCATCGCCACCTACGTGCTGGCCGGCTTCCGGCGGCGGGACCCCCGTTCCAACGAGTCGGGGATGAAGTACTTCTTCATGGGGGCCTTCTCTTCGGCGATCCTGCTCTACGGGATCGCCCTCATTTACGGCGCGGCCGGCAGCACGAACTACGGCGCCGTACGCCGGTTCATGGCCGGCTTCTCGAACCTGTCCGAGCTGCCGCTGATGCTGGCGTTGGGCATCGGCCTGGTGGTGGTGGGCTTCAGCTTCAAGGTGGCCGCCGCGCCCTTCCACGTGTGGACGCCCGACGTGTACGAGGGCGCGCCGACGCCGGTGACCGCCTTCATGTCCGTCGGCCCCAAGGCCGCGGGCTTCGCCGCCCTGGTCCGCATCCTGTTCCAGCTCGTCCCCCCCGACCAGCCGGTCTGGACGCAACTGCTGCTGGTGTCGGCCGTGCTGACCATGCTGGTGGGCAACCTGGGCGCCATCCCCCAGCGCAACATCAAGCGGCTGCTCGCCTACTCGTCCATCGCCCACGCCGGCTACCTGCTCATCGGACTGGTCACCGCGAGCGTCACCGGCCTGGCGGCCATGCTCTTCTACTTCGCCGCCTACCTGCTGATGAACATCGGCGCCTTCACGGTGGTGGCGCTGGTGTCCGGACCCGGCGAGACGCGCGTGGCCATCGACGACTACCGCGGGTTGGGTTTCCGCCAGCCCCTCCTGAGCTTCCCCCTGACCATCTGCCTCGTCTCGCTGGCGGGCATCCCCGCCACCGCCGGGTTCATCGGCAAGTTCTTCCTGTTCAGCGCCGCGGTGGAGCGGGAGCTTTACACGCTGGTGATCATCGCCATTCTGAACAGCCTGGTGAGCGTGTATTACTACCTGCGGGTGGTGGTGGTGATGTTCATGCAGGAGCCCGGCGAGCCCGCGGCCGTCGAGATCCCCGCCGCCGCCGGCGCCGTGATCGTCGCCTGTAGCTTGCTGATCATCGTCTTCGGACTCTTCCCCTCGTCGCTCCTCCAGGTGTCCGGCAACGCCATCCTGAACCTGCTGGGACGTTAGCGGTTGCGGTTCCCCGTGCTTCAAAAACGGACACTCGCTGCAGAATATTGATACAGCGGCTCCGAAGTGCTTTGATTTTCCACTTAAATTTTGTCATACTTTCGGACGGTTGAAAAAGCGGCTCCGCCGGCCGGCCCGAATGTTTCGTTGGCTGTTTGTCCGGGGACGACCACCGCGCGATGCAGCCCGCCGGGACCTCGATCCGATGATCCGCCCGCAACCGAACCAAAAACCAAGGAGTTCATCGTCATGCGTCCGGAACACCTCAGAATCCTCATCGTGGACGGTGACGCGAACGTCCGCGAACGGCTCACGGGCTGGCTGCAGGCGGACGGCTTCAACACCGCCGCTGTCCCCGGCGGCGAGGCGGCCCTCCGCCGGCTGCGGGAAGAGCCCGCCGACTTCATCCTGACGGCCGCCCGACTGCCGGACATGAACAGTCTGGAACTCCTCCGCCAGGTCAAGCTGCTGCACCCGGCGATCGAGGTGGCGGTGATGACCGCCGATGCGGGCGCCGCGTCCGCGATGGACGTCATGCGCCTGGGCGCCATCGACTACCTCGTGCCGCCGCTGGAGCGGGAGGCGGTGGAGCTGGCGGCTCTCAAATTCGTCAAGTACCGGAGCCTGGCCGACGAAAATGCCCGGCTCAAGGCCAACCTGGCCGCCTGCAGCAAGGATGGCGATCTCCCGGGCCGAAGCTCGACGGTGGAACACATCCGGCAGGTGATCGTGGACGCGGCCGCCACCGACGTCCCCGTCCTCATCACCGGTGAGAGCGGCAGCGGCAAGGAACAGGTGGCGCGCGCCATCCACCTGGCGTCGCCGCGGCGCGGCCTGCCCATGGTGATCGTCAGTTGCGGCGCCATCCCGGATCATCGGGCGGATCGCGAGCTGTTCGGCTGCGAGCGCGGGTCCCCGGACACCGCCCCCTACCCGAAGCGCGGCCGGTTGGAGCTCGCCGTCGGCGGCACCCTGTTTCTGGACAACGTGAGCGCGCTGCCGGCGGGGGTCCAGCGGGAGCTCGGGCAGGTCCTCCAGCGGCGGACGTACACGCGGGTAGACGGCACGCAGGAACTCCCGGTGGACTGCCGCGTGATCGCCGCCGACAACCGGGACCTGGCGGCCATGACGCGGAGCGGTGAATTCCGCGAGGATCTCTATCTGCTGCTCGGCGCCGTCCAGATCCACATCCCGCCCCTGCGCGACCGGCGGGAGGACATCCTGCTGATGGCCGAGTATTTTCTCAGAAGAATCTGCGCGGCGACGAACAAGAAAATCGTCGGCTTCAGCGAGCCGGCCCGCCAGCTCTTGCAGCAGTACCACTGGCCCGGAAATACCCGGGAACTGGAAAACGCGGTGGAACGGGCGGTGGTGGTGACCGCGTCCACCTACATTCAGCCCCTGGACCTGCCGCCGCTCCAGACGGACCCGGCCACGCTGCCGGCATCCCTGTCGCTGGAGGAGCTGGAGCGACGGCACCTGCTCAAGGTGCTGCCGCTGATGAAATGGAACATCAAGAAGGCCGCCGAGGTGCTGGGCGTCGAGCGAACTACGCTCTACAACAAGATCCGGCGGTACGGGATCACGCGGCCGTCCCGGCGCTGATTGGAGCGATCGCCGATCCTGCCATCGTGCCGTCAGGCCGCATTCGTCGAATGCGGCGTACGGCAAGGTCGTCGAATGCGGCCTACGGCCGTCAGGGATACGTCCGCACGAGACGGAAACCGGCCGAGCTGAGGCGCCCGTCCACATCGCAGTAGTCCCGGTTGCCCGCCCGGCAGTGCCGGGCGTCGCGGTCCCACGCCCCACCGCGCACCACCCGATGGTCGATCCCGGACTCGGGTCCTGCGTAGTCGGTCGCGGCTCCCGTGGGGTAGGCGTCGTACCAGTCCCAGCACCACTCCCAGACGTTCCCGATCATGTCCCGGTGCCCCCATGGTTGACTGAAGTAAATCCACTCATCATCTCCAACGATATGCGTCCGACCGCCGGAATTCGCCGTGAACCAGGCGTACATTTCGATAAACGGATACATGCCGCCTGTGGATGGCTGGGCGCAGTTGGCCGCGGTATAGTACTCCTCCGTAAATGTCCCCCAATATGGCCAAGGAGCGGAAACCGACTTCCCCCGGCACGTGTATTCCCACTCCCCCTCGGTGGGCAGCCGGAAACCGGTGGCGCTGAAATCGCAGTAGAAGGACCCCGACGTGTAATTCGACGCCGTCACCGGCACGGTGAAGGCCGCGTCCTTGTAGTAACAGGGCTTCAGGTCCCGGTGATCCGACAGCAGGTTGGCGAACAGCACCGCCTCGAACCACGTGACCCGCTGGACGGGATGCAGGTCGGTGTCGCCGCCGAACAGGTGGCTGGGATCCGCCGGCAGGGCGGGCCGCACGGCCTGGAGCGCCGCCCACATTCCCCGGGTCACTTCATATTGCATCGTCACGAAGTTCCGGTTGATGGTGTGGGTGAACTGGTTTTCGTCCGTTCCCCGGCACGGCTCGTCCGCCGGCGAGCCCTGGGTGAAATTGCCGTGTCGGCAATAGAACATGGCGCCCACGATGTCGTCGATCCAGACCACCTCACCCGACTGGTTCTGGGGCAGGGGCTGGGCAGCAAAGAACAGGTGCCTGTCCTGGGCGGTGTTGCCCGTGATGCTGATGGGTGCCGGACTCATTTGAACGCCGTTGGCGACTATGGTGTCCAGTTCCGGGTATTCGATGCCGGGCCAGATGCCGTCGGTCAAGCGGACGTACTTGGCGTGGGGATCCAGAGGATTCCATTTGGCGCCCAGCCAGTTCTGGCCCAGCGCCGCCCTGAACCCGAAACCGTTGGCTACCGTGTCATGATTGACAGCGGCCAGGCCGGTCCAGTCCATCCACGGCCGGACGGTGTTCGGCAAAAGCCACAGCCAGTGCCGGTCGCCGGTCAGGTAGAATTCGCAGGCGCTGGGCGTGTCGCCATACTGGAATTCCAGCTTCACCAGCAGGTACCGGCTCGACGTGATGTGCGCCGAGCCCTCGTACTGCAGCCACGTGCTGTCCAGCCG